>OBJX01000008.1_pt1 | contig 310092 bp, 251 predicted proteins | sample 1481631 | NCBI WGS metagenome assembly OBJX01 (sample SAMN02364490, study PRJEB22542) | human gut metagenome | isolation source: fecal sample | host: premature infant | place: USA: Chicago, IL | collected 2012-01
AAACTGGCCGATTTTCTCTGCACTGGAGGGATAATACAAGGCCTGATAAGACGCGTCAGCGTCGCATCAGGCAACCGGCTCGGACGTTGGATGTCGGATGCGGCGTAACCGCCTTATCCAACCTACGGGGTGGAGCACTTCACAGCGGTGTAGGCCTGATAAGACGCGCCAGCGTCGCATCAGGCAACCGGCTGGGGCGTTAGATGTTGGATGCGGCGTAACCGCCTTATCCAACCTATGGGGTGCCGCACTTCACGGCAGTTTAGCGAACTACCGCGTTGTCAATTTTCTCTTCCGCCTTCCAGACGCGGTACTTCACATCTACATTGTCTGGCGTATACACCACGATCGGCAGCTTGCTGTTGTAACGCAGCATTCCAGCATCGCCCAGATACGCGGTGACAAATTTCTTCTCTTTCTTGCCATCCGGACAGGCCATCATCGTGGAAACCGGCGAGCTAACTTTATCAAAGACATAATAATCATAGCCCCAGCCTTCCAGCGTTTTGCTTTCCAGCTTCCCGCCGAGACGATGCAAATTGCAATCGACTTCCAGCGTCTGACCGATTAACAGTTCTACTTTCAGGGTAGATTCATCTTCTTGCGGGGTTAACTGAATCACCTGACGCTTCATCCCTTTTTCAGCTTGTGGATAAGGCGCGATTTTTTCCAGTGGCTGGACGCTTTCTGCCGCCCAGGCGGAAGTGGTAGCGAAAGCGGCAAACAATACTGCAGGTAGAATGGTCTTCATTTTTTTGCTTTCCTTCTTCATTTATAGGTTTTCACCGATGATGTCGCTGAAGGTTAACATATTCATCAGATTTATTAATTTGCTTTATGAATAACTTAAAGAACATTCAGACAATTTTACCTGCTCTTTTAGTGTTAAATTCTAATGAGAGAGCAAACCAGCAGAAATATCTCTGGTGAATTAATCGCTATATAAATATATTTATAACCATTTGAAATGTGAGCAAAAGCCCGTTTTTGCCACGCTTCCCGCCACTCTTTTGATCCTGCTACAGGTTTTACCCCGATCGGGGTATGCATCTTTGACACATCCTTTAATATCTTAGCGGCTATAAAAATGGCTTATTAATTATGCGGTTTATTTGGTCGCTCTCAATTTTCAGAGCGCGTTAATGATGGAAGGTCAATGTGAAGATTGATGCATCCCGTCGGGGCATACTCACTGGTCGCTGGCGCAAACCCAGTAACGGTATCCGTCCGCCCTGGTCCGGTGATGAATCTCATTTTCTGACCCATTGCACCCGCTGCGACGCCTGTATTAATGCTTGTGAAAACAACATTCTGCAACGCGGCGCGGGCGGCTATCCGAGCGTTAATTTCAAAAATAACGAGTGCAGCTTCTGTTACGCCTGCGCGCAGGCTTGCCCCGAATCGCTATTTTCTCCGCGCCACACCAGGGCCTGGGATTTGCAGTTCACCATTGGGGACGCGTGCCTGCCGTATCAGTCTGTTGAATGCCGCCGCTGTCAGGATAGCTGTGAGCCAATGGCAATTATCTTTCGCCCGACGCTCTCCGGGATCTACCAGCCGCAACTTAATAGCCAACTTTGCAACGGATGTGGAGCATGTGCAGCCAGCTGTCCGGTATCAGCCATAACTGCGGAGTATCTCCATGCACACTAACTGGCAAGTTTGCAGCCTGGTCGTGCAGGCCAAAAGCGAACGAATTTCAGACATCAGCACCCAACTGAACGCCTTTCCCGGCTGTGAAGTTGCTGTCAGCGACGCGCCGAGCGGTCAGTTGATTGTGGTGGTGGAAGCAGAAGACAGCGAAACGCTGATCCAAACCATTGAGTCAGTACGCAACGTAGAGGGCGTGCTGGCGGTGTCGCTGGTTTATCACCAGCAGGAAGAGCAAGGTGAGGAAACACCATGAAACTCAGTCGTCGTAGCTTTATGAAAGCTAACGCCGTTGCGGCCGCTGCGGCGGCTGCCGGTCTCAGCGTGCCGGGCGTTGCCCGCGCCGTTGTTGGTCAGCAGGAAGCCATTAAATGGGATAAAGCGCCGTGCCGTTTCTGCGGTACTGGTTGCGGCGTTCTGGTCGGAACGCAGCAGGGGCGTGTGGTGGCCTGTCAGGGCGACCCGGACGCACCGGTTAACCGTGGCCTGAACTGCATTAAGGGCTATTTCCTGCCCAAGATCATGTACGGTAAAGACCGTTTGACGCAGCCGCTGCTGCGTATGAAAAACGGTAAATATGACAAAGAAGGCGAATTTACCCCAATCACCTGGGATCAGGCCTTCGATGTGATGGAAGAGAAATTCAAAACCGCCCTGAAAGAAAAAGGACCGGAATCGATCGGTATGTTCGGTTCTGGTCAGTGGACTATCTGGGAAGGTTATGCCGCGTCCAAGCTGTTCAAAGCGGGCTTCCGTTCGAACAACATCGACCCGAACGCACGTCACTGTATGGCGTCGGCAGTAGTTGGCTTTATGCGTACCTTTGGTATGGATGAGCCGATGGGCTGCTATGACGACATCGAGCAGGCTGACGCGTTTGTGCTGTGGGGCGCTAACATGGCGGAGATGCACCCGATCCTCTGGTCACGCATCACTAACCGTCGTCTCTCTAACCAGAACGTCACCGTGGCGGTGCTTTCTACCTACCAGCATCGTAGCTTCGAGCTGGCGGATAACGGCATCATCTTTACGCCGCAATCTGACCTGGTGATCCTGAACTACATCGCCAACTATATCATTCAAAACAATGCGATAAATCAGGACTTCTTCAGCAAGCACGTTAACCTGCGCAAAGGGGCGACGGACATCGGCTACGGTTTACGTCCGACCCATCCGCTGGAAAAAGCAGCGAAGAATCCGGGTTCTGACGCCTCCGAACCGATGAGCTTTGAAGATTACAAAGCCTTCGTTGCTGAGTATACGCTGGAAAAAACCGCTGAAATGACCGGCGTGCCGAAAGACCAGTTAGAACAACTGGCGCAGCTGTATGCCGATCCGAACAAGAAAGTCATCTCCTACTGGACGATGGGCTTCAACCAGCATACCCGTGGTGTGTGGGCCAACAACCTGGTCTACAACCTGCACCTGCTGACCGGCAAAATTTCCCAGCCGGGTTGCGGTCCGTTCTCCCTGACCGGGCAGCCTTCCGCGTGTGGTACTGCGCGTGAAGTGGGCACCTTTGCTCACCGTCTGCCTGCGGACATGGTGGTGACTAACGAGAAACATCGTGATATCTGCGAGAAGAAGTGGAATATCCCGGGTGGCACCATTCCGGCAAAAATCGGTCTGCACGCGGTGGCACAAGACCGTGCGCTGAAAGACGGCAAGCTGAATGTTTACTGGACCATGTGTACCAACAACATGCAGGCCGGGCCGAACATCAATGAAGAGCGTATGCCGGGCTGGCGCGATCCGCGCAACTTCATCATCGTCTCCGATCCGTATCCGACAGTCAGTGCGCTGGCCGCCGACTTGATCCTGCCGACCGCAATGTGGGTAGAGAAAGAGGGCGCTTACGGTAACGCCGAACGCCGTACTCAGTTCTGGCGTCAGCAGGTACAGGCGCCAGGCGAAGCGAAATCGGATCTCTGGCAGTTAGTCCAGTTCTCCCGCCGCTTCAAAACTGAAGAAGTATGGCCGGAAGAGCTGCTGGCGAAGAAACCGGAACTGCGTGGCAAAACGCTGTACGAAGTTCTGTATGCCACCCCCGAAGTGAGCAAATTCCCGGTATCCGAACTGGCGGAAGATCAGCTGAACGATGAATCCCGCGAGCTGGGCTTCTATCTGCAAAAAGGGCTGTTCGAAGAGTACGCATGGTTTGGTCGCGGTCACGGTCACGATCTCGCGCCGTTCGATGACTACCACAAAGCGCGCGGTCTGCGCTGGCCGGTGGTGAACGGTAAAGAAACACAGTGGCGTTACAGCGAAGGTAACGACCCGTACGTGAAAGCGGGCGAAGGCTATAAGTTCTACGGTAAACCGGATGGCAAAGCGGTGATCTTCGCACTGCCGTTCGAACCGGCGGCGGAAGCACCGGATGAAGAGTACGACCTGTGGCTCTCTACCGGACGCGTTCTGGAGCACTGGCACACCGGCAGTATGACTCGCCGTGTGCCGGAACTGCACCGCGCCTTCCCGGAAGCGGTCTTGTTTATTCACCCGCTGGATGCGAAAGCGCGCGATCTGCGCCGTGGCGACAAAGTGAAAGTGGTTTCTCGCCGTGGCGAAGTGATCTCGATTGTTGAAACGCGCGGTCGTAACCGTCCGCCACAGGGCCTGGTGTACATGCCGTTCTTCGACGCCGCACAGCTGGTTAACAAACTGACGCTGGATGCGACCGATCCGCTCTCGAAAGAGACGGACTTCAAGAAGTGCGCAGTCAAACTGGAGAAGGTGTAAGCCATTATGTCCCGGTCAGCGAAACCTCAAAATGGTCGCCGCCGCTTTCTGCGCGATGTCGTTCGCACAGCAGGCGGGCTGGCTGCCGTGGGTGTGGCGCTGGGGTTACAACAGCAAACCGCACGCGCATCTGGCGTGCGGTTGCGCCCGCCCGGAGCCATAAACGAGAACGCCTTTGCCAGTGCCTGTGTGCGTTGCGGTCAGTGTGTTCAGGCTTGCCCTTACGACACCTTAAAACTGGCGACGCTGGCCTCTGGTCTGTCGGCGGGCACGCCATATTTTGTCGCACGGGATATTCCTTGCGAAATGTGTGAGGACATTCCGTGCGCCAAAGTGTGCCCGAGCGGTGCGCTGGATCGTGAGATTGAATCGATCGACGACGCGCGGATGGGGCTGGCGGTACTGGTGGACCAGGAAAACTGTCTCAACTTTCAGGGGCTGCGCTGCGATGTTTGTTATCGCGAATGCCCGAAAATTGATGAGGCCATCACCCTGGAGCTGGAGCGCAACACGCGTACCGGTAAGCACGCCCGCTTTCTGCCGACGGTTCACAGCGACGCCTGTACCGGTTGCGGTAAGTGCGAAAAAGTATGCGTGCTGGAACAACCGGCAATCAAGGTGTTACCGCTGTCACTGGCGAAAGGGGAGTTAGGTCACCATTACCGCTTCGGTTGGCTGGAGGGGAACAATGGCAAATCGTAAACGTGACGCCGGGCGCGAGGCGCTGGAGAAAAAAGGCTGGTGGCGCAGTCACCGTTGGCTGGTGTTACGTCGCCTTTGTCAGTTCTTCGTGCTGGGGATGTTTTTGAGCGGTCCATGGTTTGGTGTGTGGATCTTGCACGGCAACTACAGCAGTAGCCTGTTATTCGACACCGTTCCGCTGACCGATCCGCTGATGACGCTGCAAAGTCTTGCCAGTGGTCATCTGCCTGCCACGGTGGCGTTGACCGGTGCGGTGATTATCACCGTGCTCTACGCCCTGGCGGGAAAGCGATTATTTTGCAGCTGGGTCTGCCCGCTGAACCCGATTACCGACTTAGCGAACTGGTTACGCAGGCGCTTTGACCTCAATCAGTCTGCGACGATCCCTCGCCACATTCGCTACGTGCTGTTGGTGGTCATTCTGCTGGGATCGGCCTTAACTGGCACGCTCATCTGGGAATGGATCAACCCCGTATCTCTGATGGGGCGCAGCCTGGTAATGGGCTTCGGCAGCGGCGCGCTGCTTATTCTCGCGCTGTTTTTATTTGATCTACTGGTCGTTGAACACGGCTGGTGCGGGCACATTTGTCCGGTTGGCGCGCTGTATGGCGTGCTGGGTAGCAAAGGTGTGATTACCGTTGCGGCCACCGATCGGCAGAAATGTAACCGCTGTATGGATTGTTTTCATGTTTGCCCGGAACCGCATGTGCTACGTGCCCCGGTGCTGGATGAACAAAGCCCGGTGCAGGTCACCAGCCGCGATTGCATGACGTGCGGTCGCTGCGTGGATGTCTGTTCTGAGGATGTATTTACAATAACTACACGATGGAGTTCGGGAGCGAAATCATGAAAAGCCATGACCTGAAGAAAGCGCTGTGTCAATGGACGGCGATGCTGGCCCTGGTGGTAAGCGGCGCGGTTTGGGCGGCTAATGGCGTCGATTTTAGCCAGTCGCCGGAAGTATCCGGGACACAGGAAGGGGCCATTCGGATGCCAAAAGAGCAGGAACGGATGCCGCTGAACTATGTGAATCAGCCGCCAATGATCCCGCATAGCGTTGAAGGTTATCAGGTAACGACCAATACCAACCGCTGCTTGCAGTGCCACGGTGTCGAAAGTTATCGCACCACTGGCGCGCCGCGTATCAGTCCTACTCACTTTATGGACAGCGACGGCAAAGTGGGCGCGGAAGTGGCTCCGCGTCGTTATTTCTGTCTGCAATGTCACGTACCGCAGGCCGATACCGCGCCAATCGTGGGGAATACCTTTACCCCATCAAAAGGTTACGGGAAATAAGAGGTTATTATGGGAAATTCTGACCGTAAGCCTGGTCTGATTAAGCGCCTGTGGAAATGGTGGCGTACCCCCAGCCGTCTGGCGCTGGGGACGCTGCTGTTGATCGGTTTTGTTGGCGGCATCGTCTTCTGGGGTGGCTTTAACACCGGGATGGAAAAAGCCAATACCGAAGAGTTCTGCATTAGCTGCCACGAAATGCGCAACACGGTGTATCAGGAATACATGGATTCCGTGCACTACAACAACCGTAGCGGCGTCCGTGCGACCTGTCCGGATTGTCATGTGCCGCACGAGTTTGTGCCGAAGATGATACGCAAGCTCAAAGCAAGTAAAGAGCTGTATGGTAAAATTTTTGGCGTTATTGACACGCCGCAGAAATTTGAAGCTCATCGTCTGACGATGGCACAGAATGAGTGGCGGCGCATGAAGGACAATAACTCGCAGGAGTGCCGTAACTGTCACAACTTCGAGTATATGGATACAACCGCCCAGAAATCGGTTGCCGCGAAGATGCATGACCAGGCGGTGAAAGATGGGCAAACCTGTATTGATTGCCATAAAGGGATAGCGCACAAGCTCCCCGATATGCGTGAAGTCGATCCAGGTTTTTAACAGGGTTATTGCTTGGGTATGCTTGAAGCCAGAGAGTTACTTTGTGAGCGGGATGAACGAACCTTATTTAGTGGTTTATCATTTACGCTGAACGCAGGAGAGTGGGTACAAATCACCGGTAGCAACGGCGCGGGGAAGACAACGCTTCTCCGTTTGCTGACGGGGTTGTCTCGCCCTGACGCAGGCGAGGTTCTCTGGCAAGGGCAGCCCTTGCATCAGGTACGCGACAGCTACCATCAAAACCTGTTATGGATAGGCCATCAGCCGGGGATCAAAACCCGGCTGACGGCGTTAGAAAATCTGCACTTTTATCATCGCGATGGCGATACCGCACAATGTCTGGAAGCCCTGGCGCAGGCCGGGCTTGCCGGATTCGAAGATATTCCTGTAAATCAGCTCTCGGCCGGGCAACAACGCCGCGTCGCTTTAGCGCGTCTGTGGCTGACCCGTGCCACGTTATGGATCCTCGACGAGCCTTTTACCGCGATTGACGTTAACGGCGTCGATCGTCTGACCCAGCGTATGGCGCAGCATACGGAGCAGGGGGGGATTGTGATTCTGACTACCCACCAGCCGCTCAACGTTGCTGAAAGTAAAATTCGCCGCATTTCACTGACGCAAACGAGGGCCGCATGATGTTCTGGCGCATTTTCCGTCTTGAGCTGCGTGTAGCGTTTCGCCATAGCGCCGAAATCGCCAACCCGCTGTGGTTCTTCCTGATTGTAATTACCCTTTTTCCGCTCAGTATCGGTCCGGAGCCGCAACTGCTGGCGCGTATTGCACCGGGCATTATCTGGGTTGCTGCGCTGCTTTCATCCTTGCTGGCGCTGGAACGACTGTTCCGTGACGATTTGCAGGACGGCAGTCTTGAACAATTGATGTTGTTGCCGTTACCCTTGCCCGCCGTTGTGCTGGCGAAGGTGATGGCGCACTGGATGGTAACCGGTCTGCCGTTACTCATCCTTTCGCCACTGGTAGCAATGCTACTGGGAATGGATGTTTATGGCTGGCAAGTGATGGCGCTGACGCTGCTGCTGGGAACGCCTACGCTTGGCTTTCTCGGTGCACCGGGCGTGGCGCTGACAGTGGGACTTAAGCGCGGTGGTGTGCTGCTCAGCATACTGGTGTTACCGCTGACTATCCCATTACTCATCTTTGCCACCGCCGCGATGGATGCGGCTTCCATGCATTTGCCCGTTGACGGGTATCTGGCAATTTTAGGCGCGTTGCTGGCAGGCACCGCGACATTAAGTCCTTTTGCGACGGCGGCAGCGTTACGAATCAGCATTCAATAACGCTGGATTACTGATTTTTGTTCGAGTCTGGTATCGAAACTATGTGGAAAACACTGCATCAACTGGCGATCCCACCACGGCTGTATCAAATCTGTGGCTGGTTTATACCGTGGCTGGCAATTGCCAGTGTGGTCGTGCTTACCGTCGGCTGGATCTGGGGATTCGGCTTTGCTCCGGCTGATTATCAGCAGGGAAATAGCTACCGCATTATCTACCTGCATGTGCCTGCGGCGATCTGGTCGATGGGCATTTATGCATCAATGGCGGTGGCGGCTTTTATTGGCCTTGTCTGGCAGATGAAAATGGCCAACCTGGCGGTGGCGGCGATGGCCCCCATTGGTGCCGTGTTTACCTTTATTGCCCTGGTTACCGGCTCTGCATGGGGAAAACCGATGTGGGGCACCTGGTGGGTATGGGATGCACGCCTGACTTCTGAACTGGTGCTGCTGTTTTTGTATGTGGGTGTGATTGCCCTGTGGCACGCCTTCGACGATCGCCGTCTGGCGGGCCGTGCGGCAGGTATTCTGGTGCTGATTGGCGTGGTGAATCTGCCGATTATTCATTACTCCGTGGAGTGGTGGAACACCCTGCATCAGGGATCAACGCGAATGCAGCAAAGTATCGATCCGGCGATGCGTTCGCCGCTGCGCTGGTCGATTTTTGGCTTCCTGCTGCTGTCTGCCACGCTGACGCTGATGCGGATGCGTAATTTGATTTTGCTGATGGAAAAACGCCGTCCGTGGGTGAGTGAACTGATACTGAAAAGAGGCCGTAAATGACCCCTGCATTTGCTTCCTGGAATGAATTTTTCGCAATGGGCGGTTACGCCTTTTTTGTCTGGCTGGCGGTGGTGATGACCGTTATTCCGCTGGTGGTTTTGGTCGTGCACTCGGTGATGCAGCATCGCGCAATTCTGCGTGGTGTGGCGCAACAGCGGGCGCGTGAGGCGCGTTTACGTGCTGCGCAACAGCAGGAGGCTGCATGAATATTCGCCGTAAAAACCGCTTGTGGATTGCCTGTGCCGTGTTGGCAGGGCTGGCGCTGACTATCGGTCTGGTGCTATATGCGCTGCGCTCGAATATCGATCTCTTTTATACGCCGGGGGAAATTCTCTACGGCAAGCGTGAAACTCAGCAGATGCCGGAAGTCGGACAGCGTCTGCGCGTTGGCGGGATGGTGATGCCGGGTAGTGTGCAGCGCGATCCCAATTCGCTGAAAGTAACTTTCACCATTTACGATGCTGAAGGCTCAGTGGATGTCTCTTACGAAGGCATTTTGCCGGATCTGTTCCGTGAAGGGCAGGGCGTCGTGGTGCAGGGCGAGCTGGAAAAAGGTAATCATATCCTCGCGAAAGAAGTGCTGGCGAAACACGATGAAAATTATACGCCGCCAGAAGTTGAGAAAGCGATGGAAGCTAACCACCGTCGCCCGGCGAGTGTTTATAAGGACCCAGCATCATGATGCCGGAAATTGGAAACGGGCTGCTGTGCCTGGCGTTAGGGATTGCGCTGCTGCTGTCCGTGTATCCGCTATGGGGCGTGGCGCGCGGAGATGCGCGCATGATGGCGTCTTCCCGCTTGTTTGCCTGGCTGCTGTTTATGTCTGTGGCTGGCGCATTTCTGGTGCTGGTCAATGCTTTCGTGGTCAACGACTTTACCGTCACCTATGTTGCCAGCAACTCCAATACCCAGCTTCCGGTGTGGTATCGCGTGGCGGCTACCTGGGGCGCGCATGAAGGCTCGCTACTGCTGTGGGTGCTGCTGATGAGCGGCTGGACCTTTGCGGTGGCGATTTTTAGTCAGCGTATTCCGCTGGATATTGTGGCCCGCGTACTGGCGATAATGGGGATGGTCAGCGTCGGCTTTTTGCTGTTCATTCTCTTTACCTCTAACCCATTCTCACGCACGCTGCCGAACTTCCCGATTGAAGGGCGCGATCTTAACCCGCTGTTACAGGATCCGGGGCTGATCTTCCATCCGCCTCTGCTTTATATGGGGTACGTGGGTTTCTCGGTGGCGTTTGCTTTTGCCATTGCTTCTTTGTTGTGCGGGCGTCTGGACAGCACTTATGCGCGTTTTACTCGTCCGTGGACGCTGGCGGCGTGGATCTTCTTGACGCTCGGCATTGTGCTCGGTTCCGCATGGGCCTATTACGAACTCGGCTGGGGCGGCTGGTGGTTCTGGGATCCGGTAGAAAACGCCTCGTTTATGCCGTGGCTGGTGGGGACTGCGCTGATGCACTCACTGGCGGTCACTGAACAACGCGCCAGCTTCAAAGCGTGGACATTACTGCTGGCAATCAGTGCCTTCTCGTTGTGTCTGCTGGGGACTTTCCTGGTGCGTTCCGGCGTGCTGGTATCGGTACACGCGTTTGCCTCTGATCCGGCACGCGGTATGTTTATCCTCGCCTTTATGGTACTGGTGATTGGTGGTTCGCTGCTGCTGTTTGCCGCGCGTGGACACAAAGTTCGCTCACGCGTAAACAATGCGCTGTGGTCGCGGGAATCTCTGCTGTTAGCGAACAACGTTTTGCTGGTCGCCGCGATGCTGGTGGTATTACTGGGGACGCTGCTGCCGCTGGTGCACAAGCAACTGGGACTGGGCAGTATTTCGATTGGCGAACCGTTCTTCAACACCATGTTTACCTGGCTGATGGTGCCGTTTGCGCTGCTGCTTGGTGTCGGTCCTCTGGTGCGCTGGGGGCGCGATCGCCCACGTAAAATCCGCAATTTATTGATTATCGCCTTCATCTCAACGCTGGTGCTGTCGCTGCTGCTGCCGTGGCTGTTCGAAAGCAAAGTTGTGGCGATGACGGTGCTCGGCCTGGCAATGGCCTGCTGGATTGCTGTGCTGGCAATTGCGGAAGCTGCGCTGCGTATTTCACGTGGCACGAAAACCACCTTCAGTTATTGGGGAATGGTGGCGGCTCACCTTGGGCTGGCAGTGACAATTGTTGGCATTGCTTTTAGCCAGAACTATAGCGTTGAGCGTGATGTGCGCATGAAGTCCGGCGATAGCGTCGATATTCATGAATATCGCTTCACCTTCCGTGATGTCAAAGAGGTGACTGGCCCGAACTGGCGTGGCGGTGTGGCGACTATCGGCGTAACGCGAGAGGGTAAACCGGAAACAGTGCTGTATGCGGAAAAACGTTATTACAACACTGCCGGGTCGATGATGACCGAAGCGGCGATTGACGGCGGCATCACGCGTGACCTGTACGCCGCGCTCGGTGAAGAGCTGGAAAACGGCGCGTGGGCTGTGCGTCTTTACTACAAACCATTTGTTCGCTGGATTTGGGCGGGCGGGCTGATGATGGCGTTGGGCGGACTGCTGTGTCTGTTTGATCCTCGCTATCGTAAGCGCGTGAGTCCGCAAAAAACTGCGCCGGAGGCTGTATGAAGCGCAAAGTATTGTTAATTCCGTTGATTATCTTCCTGGCGATTGCCGCGGCGCTGCTGTGGCAGTTGGCGCGTAATGCCGAAGGGGATGATCCGACCAATCTGGAATCGGCGCTCATTGGCAAGCCTGTGCCGAAGTTTCGTCTCGAATCACTGGACAATCCGGGGCAGTTTTATCAGGCGGATGTGCTGACTCAGGGCAAACCAGTGCTGCTTAACGTCTGGGCGACCTGGTGTCCGACCTGCCGTGCGGAACATCAATATCTGAATCAGCTTTCTGCGCAGGGCATTCGCGTGGTCGGCATGAACTATAAAGACGATCGCCAGAAGGCAATCAGCTGGCTGAAAGAGCTGGGCAATCCTTACGCGCTAAGCCTGTTTGATGGCGACGGCATGTTAGGGCTGGATCTCGGTGTCTATGGCGCGCCAGAAACGTTCCTTATTGACGGCAACGGCATCATTCGCTATCGCCATGCGGGCGATCTCAATCCTCGCGTCTGGGAAGAAGAGATCAAGCCGCTGTGGGAGAAATACAGTAAGGAGGCCGCACAATGAGGTTTTTATTGGGCGTGCTGATGCTGATGATCTCCGGCTCAGCGCTGGCGACCATCGACGTGTTGCAGTTTAAAGATGAAGCACAGGAACAACAGTTCCGTCAGCTCACTGAAGAACTGCGCTGCCCGAAATGCCAGAATAACAGCATTGCCGATTCCAACTCGATGATTGCCACCGACCTGCGCCAGAAAGTGTATGAACTGATGCAGGAAGGTAAAAGTAAGAAAGAGATTGTCGATTATATGGTGGCGCGTTACGGCAACTTCGTCACTTACGATCCGCCGTTAACGCCGCTGACCGTGCTGCTGTGGGTGCTGCCAGTAGTGGCTATTGGCATTGGCGGTTGGGTCATTTACGCCCGCTCGCGGCGTCGGGTACGCGTGGTGCCGGAAGCGTTTCCTGAACAAAGCGTGCCGGAAGGTAAGCGTGCCGGATATGTCGCTTATTTGCCGGGCATTGTGGTGGCGTTAATTGTGGCTGGCGTCAGCTACTACCAGACCGGAAATTATCAACAGGTGAAAATCTGGCAGCAGGCCACGGCACAGGCTCCGGCGTTGCTGGACAGGGCGCTGGATCCGAAAGCCGATCCGCTCAACGAAGAAGAGATGTCGCGTCTTGCGCTGGGGATGCGTACTCAACTGCAAAAAAATCCGGGAGATATAGAAGGCTGGATTATGTTGGGCCGCGTTGGCATGGCGCTGGGTAACGCTAGTATCGCCACCGATGCATACGCTACTGCGTATCGCCTCGATCCGAAAAACAGCGATGCCGCACTGGGTTATGCTGAAGCGTTGACACGTTCATCTGATCCCAACGACAACCGCCTCGGCGGCGAACTGCTGCGCCAGTTGGTGAGAAGCGACCACAGCAATATCCGTGTGTTAAGCATGTATGCGTTTAATGCCTTTGAGCAGCAGCGATTTGGCGAAGCCGTTGCCGCGTGGGAGATGATGTTGAAACTCTTACCTGCCAACGATACTCGCCGTGCGGTGATTGAACGTAGTATCGCGCAGGCGATGCAACATTTGTCGCCGCAGGAGAGTAAATAAAAAGAGGCCCGATGGTGATGCCATCGGGCTATTTTTATTGTGCCCCGCGTTGTTGCAGGAACAGAATGGTGGCTGCCACGCGTGAGCGGACATTGAGTTTGCGCAGCAGATTGCGAATATGTACTTTTACTGTCTGCTCTGAAATATTCAACACCGAGGCAATCTGTTTATTTGACAGCCCCTGTGCCAGCTCGTGCAGAACATCCAGCTCGCGCTCCGTCAGCACGCTGAAGGGATCTTCTTCCGCGCCAAACATTTCACGTTCACGTAAGTACTGATTGACGCGTTCGCTAAAGACTTTGCTGCCTTTCGCTCCAGCACGAATTGCTTCCAGCAATACTTCCGGGTCGCTGTCTTTCAACAGATAACCGTCTGCGCCTGCGTCTATCAGCGCAAAGACATCGCTGGAGGCATCTGATACGGTCAGGATAATAATTTGCGCGGTAACGCCATCCCTGCGCAAGGCATTGAGGGTATCCAGGCCACTCATACCTTTCATATTGAGATCCAGCAAGATCACGTCGATATCCAGTCTATTCGCCAGATCGATCGCGCTCGCGCCGTCGCCCGCTTCGGCGACCACTTCAAAGCCAGGATCAAGCTCCAGTAACTGACGAACACCGCGTCGCATAAGTGGATGATCATCCACAATCATCACCTGAAAAGGCGTTGCTTCAGGCATAGTAGTCTCCTGAGGTTTTATTAGAATCATTATGTTTGAGCGTAGCGTTGGTAACGCTACCAGGCGCGTGAATGTTACCCCATTTTATGTATGGACATGTAGTGAAAACTACAACCTTGTCGTTCGCTTTGGCATCATTTTCATTATAAAGACGGAATTTTGCATCAGCTTCTCATCAAGAAAAACAACTAAAAAATCAATCACAATACTTGTGCATTTCTTTAAACAGTTTTTAAAAACTGACTCCGGGTATGGAGCTATGGGTATTTTCCGTACCCAATGCTTTTAACAGCAATTAATTTCATAGGATGAAAGCTCAATGCATCAATCTGGTTCTGTTTCTCTTTGTCGTTCCGCAATATCTGTTCTGGTGGCTACAGCGTTATATTCACCCATAGCATTGGCATCAACAGTTGAGTATGGTGAGACAGTTGATGGTGTTGTCCTGGAAAAAGATATCCAGCTGGTTTATGGGACCGCCAATAATACGAAAATCAATCCTGGCGGAGAACAGCATATAAAAGAATTTGGTGTAAGTAATAATACTGAAATTAACGGAGGGTATCAGTACATTGAAATGAATGGCGCCGCAGAATACTCAGTATTAAATGACGGTTATCAAATTGTTCAAATGGGTGGCGCGGCAAACCAGACTACGCTCAATAATGGTGTGCTACAGGTTTATGGCGCAGCGAATGATACCACGATTAAAGGCGGGCGCTTAATCGTTGAAAAAGATGGGGGGGCCGTCTTTGTCGCTATCGAAAAGGGAGGACTACTGGAGGTTAAAGAGGGGGGATTAGCGATTGCGGTAGATCAGAAAGCAGGCGGTGCTATTAAAACAACCACGCGGGCCATGGAGGTATTCGGAACAAACCGTCTCGGTCAGTTCGATATCAAGAATGGTATTGCTAATAATATGTTGTTGGAAAACGGCGGAAGTTTGCGAGTTGAAGAAAATGACTTCGCTTATAATACCACTGTAGATAGTGGCGGCTTACTGGAGGTTATGGATGGCGGGACTGTAACTGGCGTTGATAAAAAAGCAGGCGGAAAATTAATTGTCTCAACGAATGCGCTGGAAGTGAGTGGTCCAAACAGTAAAGGCCAATTTAGTATAAAAGATGGTGTGTCAAAAAATTATGAACTGGATGATGGTTCCGGGCTCATTGTTATGGAGGACACGCAGGCCATTGATACTATCCTTGATGAGCATGCCACTATGCAATCGCTGGGAAAGGATACTGGTACGAAAGTGCAGGCAAATGCGGTATATGATCTCGGTCGATCAGATCAGAATGGAAGTATCACGTATTCCTCAAAAGCCATCTCTGAAAATATGGTTATCAACAATGGCCGCGCTAACGTCTGGGCTGGCACAATGGTTAACGTTTCAGTCAGAGGGAATGATGGCATTCTTGAGGTCATGAAGCCGCAAATAAATTATGCACCCGCAATGTTGGTGGGTAAGGTAGTGGTTTCTGAGGGCGCTTCTTTTAGAACGCATGGTGCCGTGGATACCAGCAAAGCGGACGTTTCGCTCGAAAATAGTGTATGGACCATCATTGCCGATATCACTACGACGAACCAAAACACCCTCCTCAACTTAGCCAACCTTGCGATGTCTGACGCAAATGTGATTATGATGGATGAGCCAGTGACTCGTTCATCAGTGACGGCAAGTGCGGAAAATTTCATTACGTTGACCACCAATACCCTGTCGGGAAACGGCAATTTTTATATGCGTACCGATATGGCTAATCATCAGAGCGATCAGCTCAACGTCACCGGTCAGGCAACAGGTGATTTCAAAATATTCGTGACGGACACCGGTGCCAGCCCGGCAGCAGGAGATAGCCTTACACTGGTAACAACGGGCGGCGGTGATGCTGCATTTACGTTGGGCAATGCCGGAGGCGTTGTTGATATCGGTACGTATGAATATACCTTGCTGGATAATGGCAACCATAGCTGGAGTTTGGCAGAGAATCGCGCGCAAATTACCCCTTCAACCACTGATGTGCTGAATATGGCGGCAGCACAACCGCTGGTATTTGATGCAGAACTGGACACCGTGCGTGAGCGTCTTGGTAGCGTAAAAGGCGTTAATTACGATACGGCGATGTGGAGTTCGGCAATTAACACCCGCAACAACGTGACCACTGATGCGGGCGCTGGCTTTGAGCAAACATTGACCGGGCTGACGCTCGGTATCGATAGCCGTTTCTCCCGTGAAGAAACCAGCACAATTCGCGGCTTGTTCTTTGGTTACTCTCATTCTGATATTGGTTTTGATCGCGGCGGCAAAGGCAATGTTGATAGCTATACCCTGGGGGCTTATGCCGGTTGGGAGCATCAGAACGGTGCCTATGTTGATGGAGTGGTGAAAGTTGACCGTTTTGCCAACACCATCCATTGCAAGATGAGTAATGGGGCAACAGCGTTTGGCGATTACAATAGTAACGGCGCGGGTGCTCATGTCGAGAGCGGGTTCCGTTGGGTTGACGGATTGTGGAGTGTTAGACCCTATCTGGCCTTTACCGGCTTTACCACAGATGGTCAGGACTACACGTTATCAAACGGCATGCGCGCGGATGTGGGAAATACCCGGATATTACGCGCTGAAGCGGGAACGGCGGTAAGCTATCACATGGACCTGCAAAACGGTACGACGCTGGAACCCTGACTGAAAGCCGCCGTGCGTCAGGAATACGCCGATTCTAACCAGGTGAAAGTTAATGACGATGGCAAATTTAATAATGATGTGGCTGGAACCCGTGGCGTTTATCAGGCTGGGATAAGGTCATCGTTTACCCCGACGTTAAGCGGTCATTTGTCAGTCAGCTATGGCAATGGCGCAGGGGTAGAATCGCCGTGGAATACTCAGGCGGGTGTGGTCTGGACGTTCTGATAACAAAAAATAAACAGGCTGTGATGTGTCACGGTCTGTTTATCGAATTAATTGCAGATATAAAAAAAACCAACCGTAAAGGTTGGTTTTTTCTTGGGATTTTTGGTCGGCACGAGAGGATTTGAACCTCCGACCCCCGACACCCCATGACGGTGCGCTACCAGGCTGCGCTACGTGCCGACTCGTGGCTGCTAATACTACCGTTTTCCACACCGATTGCAAGTAAGATATTTTGCTAACTGATTTATAATTAATCAGTTAGCGATAAAACGCTTCTCGTCTGTCAGCACTTGCAATAACAAACTTAACTGTGGTTTTTCATCTTTCACTCTTTCACCACGTAAGTTGTAAGTGCGGTATTTACCGTTATTGTTCAGCACCAGCGTCTTTTTCGGGGTGGTAATTGCCAGCGTATCGTTATCCGCTGCAGTAACCCAGTAATGACGGCGTTGAGGGTTGAACAAATCCTGACCTTGCGAATATTCGCTGGCAGGTGTGCTGACATGTAGCAGGCGTTGCATCAGCGTCGTCATCAGATCGGTATGATCAGTCAGAGCATTAATACGCTGCGCCGGCGTGCCTGGCCAGTGAATCACTAATGGCACCTGCAGATGACCGTGGGACCAGTCAAAGGTTTCTTCGTCTTCGCTCAGCGGAATACCCCGACCGGCAGTGATAATCACCACCGTATTGTCCAGTTTGCCAGAATCACGCAGTGCATTGAGCACGCGGTTGATCTGGTCATCGACATTGCCTGCCGCCCGGCTATATTTCCGTGCAAATGCCTGCTGATTGCTGTCGTCAATGTTAGTGCCATTGAAAGAGACCCACGAGAACCAGCGGTTATCTTCTTGTGCGTAGCGGCCCAGCCAGTTGATCCACTGCGTGGCGGTCTGCTCGTCGGATTGGGTGCGTACGCTCGGCATCGAGAAATCTGACAACAATGCCTGGCGATACAGCGGGCTGGTAAAGCCATCTGATGAGAATAATCCCAGCTGATAGCCTTGCTGATTAAGCGCAGTAATTAACGCCGCAGGGGTACGGGTCGACAGAATGCCGTCCATATAGCTCGGCGAGATGCCATAGAACAGGCCAAAGATGCCGTTGTCTGTAGTGTTGCCGGAGCTCATATGGCGCGTGAACGAAATATTTTGCTCAGCAAAACCTGCCAGCGCAGGCATCTGCTTCTCGAAGCGTGAGTAGTTCAGGCCATCGACAGTAATCAACAGCACATTCTGCCCGGTGCCCATATCGCGATAGCGCAGTTCGCTTAACGGATACTGAACGGAAACGGCGTCTGGATTACCTTGCTCAATAAGACGGCGTTGATACTCCTGCGCATCAAGCAGACCATGCTTCTCAAGAAAACGTCGCGCCGTCATCGGGTACGAAAGCGGCAGGTTAGCGCGCTGCATGGTGATCGGGCGATAGAAGTTGGCATCGGCCCAGATATACACCACATGCGAGGCGATAAAGGCGATAAATAAGAATGCGGCCAGCGGGCGCGCGAAGCGCCGACGACGCGTCAGGCTGCGCAGCTTTTGCCAGCTCCACGTCGCAAACACCAGTTCAAGCAATAAAATAACCGGCACGCTGATGAACATCAGCTGCCAGTCGCGCGCCATCTCATTTTCGTCTGGGTTGATAACCAGTTGCCAGACGATGGGATTAAGATGGAGATGGAAACGAGTAAAGACTTCGCTATCGATCAGTAATAGCGTCATTCCCGCCGTTGCCAGAATGACGGACAAAAACCTCATCAGCCTCTGGGAGCCGACGATAAAGGTCAGCGGGAAGAGGATCAGCAAGTAGGTGGCGAACACCAGGAAGCTGAAATGGCCGATAATGCTTACGTAGGAATAAATGCGACCAGCAAGCGTTGTCGGCCAGTCGGCGATAAACAGGTAACGGCTGCCAATGACGAGCGAAAGCAGAATATTGAACAGTGCAAACCAGTGCCCCCAACTGACCATCTGGGAGACTTTTTCACGGTAGCGCTGACGATGAGTTACCATAACCTGTTATCTGTTTCCCTTAGTGCGCTTTGTCTTCGTTGATAGAGGACTGTAAGGCGCGGGCAAAAGAGTTGGCAATTGCCTGGCGTTGGGCCGGGGCAATGCTGGTATTGATAAGGTTAGTGACCATGTTGCCTAACACCATCAGGGAAAGGTCGGTCGGAGCCTTATGTTTTTCCAGTACGTTGAGCAGCTCTGCGAGCAATTGTTCAACCTGTTCATCACTGTAGCGGGAAATTTGTGGCATAAATCGAAATCAGTTAGTTGATGAAAGGGCAACATATTACCGTAGCAACGGTTTTTTTTCTGCTTTTTTATGCGTTAAATCATTCTCGTTACGCTGCCTTCTGTAAAATGACCGCCATCTTTTATTGCGTCGCTTAACCGGCGGTGGTTGAATACCGCCCGGTCTTAAAGGAGAGTTTATCATGAGTCTGGATATCAACCAGATTGCTCTGCACCAGCTTATCAAGCGTGATGAGCAGAACCTTGAGCTGGTGTTGCGCGATTCATTGCTGGAACCGACAGAAACCGTCGTTGAGATGGTGGCAGAACTGCATCGGGTCTATAGCGCCAAAAATAAAGCTTACGGCTTGTTTAGCGAAGAGAGTGAACTGGCGCAGACGCTGCGCTTACAGCGTCAGGGCGAAGAGGACTTTCTGGCATTTAGCCGCGCGGCAACCGGGCGCCTGCGTGACGAATTAGCGAAATATCCTTTTGCTGACGGTGGATTCGTGCTGTTTTGCCACTACCGTTATCTGGCGGTGGAGTATCTGCTGGTGGCAGTTCTGAGCAACCTGAGCAGTATGCGCGTTAACGAAAATCTCGACATCAATCCAACCCATTATCTTGATATCAATCATGCGGATATTGTTGCGCGTATCGATTTAACCGAATGGGAAACCAATCCAGAGTCCACCCGCTATCTCACTTTCCTGAAAGGGCGAGTAGGGCGCAAAGTGGCGGATTTCTTTATGGATTTCCTCGGGGCCAGCGAAGGGTTAAACGCGAAAGCGCAAAACCGTGGGCTGTTGCAAGCGGTTGATGATTTCACTGCCGAAGCACAACTGGATAAAGCAGAGCGACAGAACGTGCGCCAGCAGGTTTATAGCTACTGTAATGAGCAGCTGCAGGCAGGCGAAGAGATCGAACTGGAGTCGCTGTCGAAAGAGCTGGCAGGCGTCAGCGAAGTGAGTTTCACGGAGTTTGCGGCTGAAAAAGGCTACGAACTGGAAGAGAGCTTCCCGGCAGACCGTAGCACACTGCGTCAGTTGACGAAGTTTGCCGGTAGCGGCGGTGGCTTGACTATTAACTTTGATGCGATGCTGTTAGGTGAACGCATCTTCTGGGATCCGGCAACCGATACCCTGACCATTAAAGGCACGCCGCCGAATTTGCGTGACCAATTGCAGCGCCGGACGTCTGGCGGCAATTAATCGGTTTTGTGTTCTGAATGCCAGATGCGGCGTGAACGCCTTATCTGGCCTGCAAAAAATAGCAATACCGTAATCAGGCATAATCTGCAGATACAAAAAACCCCGCCGGAGCGGGGTTTTTTACAACTTATTCAGCAATTAAGCGCGAACGAAGTCGATGTGCTGCAGCTTCGGTTTGTACGGGTGACGCTGTACGTCCTGAGCTTTAACTTTGATTTCTTTACCGTCAACAACGATGGTCAGAACTTCGCTGTAGAATTCAGCTTTAGCTTGCATGTTCATGACTTTGTCGTGATCCAGCTCGATAGCCAGCGGCGCTTCTTTGCCACCGTAGATGATTGCCGGGAACTTGTTAGCGGCACGCAGGCGGCGGCTCGCACCCTTACCCTGCTCTTTACGTACTTCTGCGTTGATAGTAAACATTTCTTTCTCTCTTAAATTAATCCTGCTACAGGCGACCCAGCAACAGGTAAGTGATCTGCTTTGCGTATGCAAAAGCGGGCGAGATTCTATACTCAATCGCTTTATACATCAATCAAAACTACCATTAACCGCGTAATTCGTGCGCCCGACGAAAACGACCTTCGTAATCGAACACTTTTTCACGCACTTGCCAGTACTGACCTTTCATGCGGGCAACGACAAAATCCGGGTGTCGCAATAAGGCTTGCTGGGCGAGGATATCGGCGGCGGTGATCCAGCGCAGAGGGATGCCCGGTGTGCGCGTATGCGGGCGGATAAAAAGCTGCTCGAAGGCAGTTCGCTGGGCGGGCGTTTGCAGACGGAAACGCTCACTCACATCCGCGCCGTCTTCATCGTAATAGGTGATTTTCAACCATTCGCCTTTCTCGTCGTGCTCATGCTGCAAAGACATGCCGCTACAGCGTAATACCAGCGCATCTTTCAGTCGTAGCGCCGCTTTTAACATATCATCCGGATCAACCAGTACCGTGTCACATTCGCGGCAGCGGCGAGCGGCAATATCATTTTCTGCGTTACATTGCGGGCAATTTTTAAAACGGAAACGGAAGTCACACTGTTCGCGATGACCGTCGTCATCTTCAAACCATCCCTGACAGCGGCGACCAAAGTGTTCAATCAATGTCCCGTCGGCGGTCGTTTTCCCCCAAAAGGTGTTGGCAAAACCGCAGGCAGGGCAGAAAACCTGTACCGGAACGTTGTCACTTTTGCCTTTCGGTGTACCAACTTCCGGCGCGTAGAGATCGTGAGGATTACCCGCATAATCAAGAATTAAACAATCAGTCTTGCCCGGAGCGAGACGCAGACCGCGCCCGACAATTTGTTGGTAAAGACTCACTGATTCGGTAGGGCGCAGAATGGCGATAAGATCGACGTGCGGGGCGTCAAATCCGGTGGTCAGTACTGCGACGTTGACCAGATAGCGAAAACGCTGGGCTTTAAAATCTTCAATTAACACATCGCGCTCAGCGCCGGGGGTGTCGCCAGTAATCAGTGCAGCATCTTCGGCAGGCAGTAATCCCACAATCTCTTTTGCGTGTTCAACGGTGGCGGCGAAAATCATTACCCCTTTGCGCTTTTCGGCGAACTCCATGATCTGGCTGATGATATGTGGCGTAATGCGTTGCTGTTTTTTCAGCTCACGGTTGAGATCAGCTTCGCTGAACAGCCCGTTACTCTGTGCCTGCAAGCGGCTGAAATCGTATTGCACTACTGGCATATCCAGTCGTTCTGGCGGCGTCAGATAGCCGTGTTTAATCATATAACGCAGCGGCAGCTCATAAATGCAGTCACGGAAAAGGGCTTTCTCATCGCCGCGTACCATGCCGTGATAATGGAACTGGTAGATCCAGCCTTTGCCCAATCGAAAAGGCGTGGCAGTCAGCCCCAGCAGGCGTAAGTGGGGATTCACTTTAGTCAGGTGAGTGAGGATTTGCTGATACTGGCTCTCTTCATCGTCACCAATACGGTGGCATTCATCGACAATCAACAGCGAAAATTCACCCTGAAAGGCATCAAGATTACGAGCGACCGACTGCACGCTGCCAAATACCACTTTACCGTGGCTCTCTTTGCGCTTTAACCCAGCGGCAAAAATATCGGCTTCCAGCCCCAGCGCCTGATACTTTGCATGGTTTTGCGCCACCAGTTCTTTGACGTGTGCCAGCACCAGAACACGACCACGCGCCAGCCGTGCCAGTTCGGCAATCACCAGGCTTTTACCTGCGCCGGTGGGCAGCACGATAACGGCAGGGGTTTTATGACGACGAAAATGGTTGAGCGTGGCATCCACGGCTTCTTGCTGATATGGGCGGAGTGTAAAAATCATGGTCTCGCGTAGGTAGATTATTCTGCTAATAGTATGCCATGGATCTTTTTCCCTTGAGGGATGTTATTAGACCGCTATACTGGGCAGACAACAGTTCAGATTTTCGGGTCAATGCCCGACCTCCGTTTTTACAGGCAAAATCACACACATGCGACTTGATAAATTTATCGCACAGCAACTCGGCGTTAGCCGTGCTATTGCCGGGCGTGAAATCCGCGGCAATCGTGTCACCGTCGATGGCGAAATTGTTCGTAATGCAGCGTTCAAACTGCTTCCTGAACATGATGTCGCTTACGATGGCAACCCGCTGGCGCAGCAACATGGTCCACGTTACTTCATGCTCAATAAGCCTCAGGGCTATGTTTGCTCCACGGACGACCCTGATCACCCAACGGTGCTCTATTTTCTGGATGAACCGGTAGCCTGGAAACTGCACGCCGCAGGACGTCTGGATATCGATACCACCGGTCTGGTGCTGATGACTGATGATGGTCAGTGGTCGCACCGCATTACTTCTCCGCGCCATCATTGCGAGAAGACCTATCTGGTGACGCTGGAATCACCCGTAGCTGACGATACGGCAGAGCAATTTGCCAAAGGCGTACAGCTGCATAACGAAAAAGATCTCACTAAGCCAGCGGTGCTGGAAGTGATTACCCCTACGCAGGTCCGTCTGACCATCAGCGAAGGGCGTTATCATCAGGTGAAACGCATGTTCGCCGCTGTGGGTAACCATGTGGTTGAGCTGCATCGTGAACGTATTGGCGGTATTACGCTGGATGCTGATTTAGCCCCCGGTGAATATCGTCCGTTAACTGAAGAAGAAATTGCCAGCGTCGTCTAACTTTTCCATGACTTTCAGGAGCCCGTTGTGACCACCCGACAGCATTCGTCGTTTGCTATTGTTTTTATCCTTGGCCTGCTGGCCATGTTGATGCCGCTGTCGATTGATATGTATCTGCCCGCGCTACCGGTAATTTCAGCGCAGTTTGGCGTACCTGCGGGCAGTACGCAGATGACCCTCAGTACTTATATTCTGGGCTTTGCGTTGGGGCAGTTAATCTACGGGCCGATGGCAGACAGCTTCGGGCGTAAGCCGGTGGTGCTCGGCGGTACGCTGGTGTTTGCCGCCGCCGCGGTGGCGTGTGCGTTGGCAAACACCATCGATCAGCTGATTGTGATGCGTTTCTTCCACGGGCTGGCTGCGGCTGCGGCCAGCGTGGTCATTAACGCCCTGATGCGCGATATTTACCCGAAAGAAGAGTTCTCGCGGATGATGTCGTTTGTCATGCTGGTGACCACTATTGCACCGCTGATGGCACCGATTGTCGGCGGTTGGGTGCTGGTGTGGCTGAGCTGGCATTACATCTTCTGGATCCTGGCATTAGCGGCGATTCTGGCTTCGGCAATGATTTTCTTCCTGATTAAAGAAACCTTACCACCGGAGCGTCGCCAGCCTTTTCACATTCGTACCACTATTGGTAACTTTGCGGCGCTGTTCCGTCATAAGCGTGTCCTGAGTTATATGCTTGCCAGTGGTTTCAGCTTTGCCGGGATGTTCTCGTTCTTAAGCGCCGGACCGTTTGTCTACATTGAAATTAACCACGTCGCGCCGGAAAACTTTGGTTATTACTTTGCACTAAACATTGTTTTCCTGTTCGTGATGACCATTTTTAACAGCCGCTTCGTCCGCCGCATTGGCGCGTTAAATATGTTCCGCTCGGGGTTGTGGATACAGTTTATTATGGCGGCGTGGATGGTCATCAGTGCGCTGCTGGGGCTGGGATTCTGGTCGCTGGTGGTTGGCGTTGCGGCGTTTGTGGGCTGCGTGTCGATGGTGTCATCCAATGCGATGGCGGTCATTCTTGATGAGTTTCCCCATATGGCGGGAACGGCATCTTCGCTGGCAGGAACCTTCCGTTTTGGCATAGGGGCAATTGTTGGCGCATTGCTTTCTCTTGCGACCTTTAACTCTGCATGGCCGATGATTTGGTCAATTGCATTCTGCGCAACCAGCTCCATTCTCTTCTGTCTGTACGCCAGTCGGCCGAAAAAACGGTGATCTATTGCACAACGAGGAAGCTAAAAGGCTTCCTTTGTTGATGCATGTCAACCACAAATCTATCATTCCCCCGATATATGTTTATTTTATGTAAAATCAATTTATGTAAAAAGTCACATCATTGTAGTTAAAAAGGTTGAGTTAGATCGCAGAAACGGGTACATATAGCCCCGCAAACGTGACCACGCCCGCAGATATTACTTAAATCAGAGCCATAGAGGCCACTCAGGCGAGGCATCAATCTTTACGATCTGTATAAAGACGGATTGTTGATGATGTGTTAAAATTGATGTAAACAAATTGTGAAGTAAATGTACTTCCGGGGAAAATAAGTGACTTCATTACAACTCTCAATCGTCCATCGTCTACCGCAGAACTATCGCTGGTCTGCTGGTTTCGCAGGTTCGAAGGTTGAACCGATTCCGCAAAATGGACCGTGCGGTGACAACAGCCTGGTGGCGCTTAAATTGCTTAGCCCGGATGGTGATAATGCATGGTCGGTGATGTATAAACTAAGCCAGGCGTTAAGCGACATCGAAGTTCCATGTTCGGTGCTGGAGTGTGAAGGTGAGCCGTGCCTGTTTGTAAATCGCCAGGACGAGTTTGCTGCAACATGCCGATTGAAAAATTTTGGTGTGGCAATTGCCGAACCCTTTTCAAACTACAATCCTTTTTAAGCGTCAGCTCAACGCCAGTAGCTGACGCGTATACTCCTGCTGCGGTGTGGCAAACACGCGCGCGCACGGTCCTTGTTCCACTACTTCCCCTTGTCGCAGTACGATAACCTGATGACATAACGCGCGGACAACGTGCAAATCGTGGCTGATAAACAAATAGGCCAGTTGATGCTTTTGTTGCAATGATTTCAATAGCGTCAATATTTGCGCCTGTACCGTTTTGTCGAGTGATGATGTCGGTTCATCAAGTATGATCAGCGAGGGCTTAAGAATTAATGCCCTGGCAATCGCAATACGTTGTCGCTGACCACCAGAGAACTCCGCCGGATAACGGTGGCGTGTTTCAGGATCTAATCCCACTTCATGCATCACGGCTATCACTTGTTGTTCGCGTTGTGCGGCAGAAAGCGTCGGCTGGTGAACCCGTAAGCCTTCCTCAATAATCTGCAAAACGTTGAGTCGTGGGTTGAGCGAGGAGTTTGGATCCTGAAATACCACCTGAATGCGATGACGAATAGGTAACAGCTGGCGGCGATTTAAATTTTGCAGTGGCTGACCGTCAAAGATGATGCTGCCCTGAGAATTAATCAGTCGCAGCAGCGCCAGTCCCGTCGTACTTTTCCCGGAACCGGACTCGCCCACTAAACCCAGTGTTTCACCCGCTCGTAGCGTAAAACTGATGTTTTTCACCACCACATTATGATCCACAATGCGCTTCAAAATCCCTTTGCGAATGGGGAAGGCAACCTGAAGCTGTTCAACATCCAGCAACGTTGAGGCAGGTTCTGGCAACGGCACTGGATCGCCTGACGGTTCACTGTTGAGTAGCTTTTGTGTGTAAGGATGAGTGGGTGATGCAAATAGCGTAGCGGCGTAATTTTGCTCGACACAGCGACCGTTTTGCATTACCGCCACGCGGTGGGCCAGTTTTCTGACAATGCTGAGGTTATGAGTAATAAACAGCATGCCCATATTCAGCTCGCCTTGCAGTTCGCGCAACAGCTGTAAAATCTGCGCCTGGACAGAGACGTCCAGTGCGGTGGTCGGTTCATCGGCAATTAATAATTCCGGTCGCGTTAACAGCGCCATCGCAATCATCACCCGCTGGCGTTCGCCGCCGGAGAGCTGATGCGGATAATCTGTCAGCCGTTTTGCCGCCTGGCGGATACCAACGCGATCAAGGCAGTTAAGAATTTCGCCACGAGCCGCTTCCCGACGCATCCCGCGGTGGAGTGAAAGCACTTCATAAAGCTGTTTTTCCAGGGTATGCAATGGATTTAACGACACCATCGGTTCCTGAAAAATCATGGCGATCTTATTACCGCGTACACCGCGCAACGTTTGATCGCTGACATGAAGCAGCGATTCGCCATGAAAACGAATATCGCCGGAGAGATATTCAACCGGCGGGGAAGGGAGCAGGCGTAAAATTGACAGCGCGGTAACGCTTTTGCCTGAACCTGACTCACCCACCAGCGCCAGCGTTTCGCCAGCCTCAATCTGTAGTGAAACATCATTGACTACTGTACGTACGGTTTGCTGATGGCGAAAACCCACCGACAAATTTTCAATCGCTAACAGAGTTTGCGTCATGCTACACCGCCTTATTAGGATCAAATGCGTCGCGGACGGCTTCACCAATAAAGATCAGCAAAGACAATAATATCGCCACCGACAAGAAGGCGGTGATCCCAAGCCACGGGGCCTGAAGGTTATTTTTCCCTTGTAACAGCAGTTCACCGAGTGACGGTGAACCGAGCGGTAGACCGAAGCCGAGGAAATCGAGCGAGGTCAGGGTGGTTATCGAACTACATAAAATAAACGGTAAAAAGGTGAGGGTCGCGACCATGGCATTAGGCAACATATGACGCAGGATGATACTGCGATCGCTGACGCCAAGCGCCTGTGCCGCACGAATGTAGTCGAAATTACGAGTACGTAAAAACTCCGCCCGCACCACGCCGACCAGACTCATCCAGCCAAACAAGACAGTAATTGCCAGCAGCCACCAGAAGTTAGGCTGTACGACGCTGGAAAGTAAAATAATCAAAAACAGCGTCGGCATCCCCGACCATACTTCAATAAAGCGTTGTCCCCAGAGATCGACTTTACCGCCGTAATAGCCTTGTAGCGCCCCCGCCAGCACGCCCATCACGCTGGAACAGAGAGTCAGCATCAGGCCAAACAGAACCGAGATCCGCGTGCCATAGAGAATGCGTGCCAGCACATCGCCGCCGTTGGCATCCGTTCCCAGCCAGTTTTGCCGGGAGGGTGGAGAAGGGAAGGGCTTATCGGTAGCAAAGTTGATACTGGTAGCACCAAAGCGAATCGGTGCCCACAGTACCCAGCCGTTATTTTCCAGCCGTTGTTTCAGCCACGGGTCCTGATAATCAGCCTGACTTGCCAGCGGGCCGCCAAAATCGCTTTCGCTGTAGTTTTTCAACAACGGGAAATACCAACTGCCGTCATAACGCACCAGCAACGGTTTATCGTTAGCGATAAGTTCAGAACACAAACTCAAACCAAACAAGACGAGGAAAATCCATAACGACCAGTATCCGCGACGGTTATGGCGAAAACGCGCCCAACGGGCCTGATTGACGGGGCTGAGTCGCGACATTAACGTCCCTCAAAATCTATACGCGGATCGACCAGCGTATAGCTGATATCACTGACAATATTCAGCAGCAGGCCAATCAGGGTGAAAATATACAAGGTACCAAACATTACAGGATAATCGCGCGAGACGGTCGCTTCGTAGCCCAGTAAGCCAAGACCATTGAGTGAAAACATCACCTCAATCAGCAGCGAGCCGGTAAAAAACATGCTGATAAACGTCGCCGGAAAACCGGCAATCACCAGCAGCATGGCGTTGCGGAACACATGTTTCCAGAGAATGTTTTTCTCACTTACCCCTTTCGCACGCGCGGTCACCACGTATTGCTTGCGCACTTCATCAAGGAATGAGTTTTTGGTCAGCATGGTCAGCGCCGCAAAGCCACCAATCACTGTCGCCAGCACCGGTAGCGTGATATGCCACAGATAATCGGTGATTTGCTGATACCACGGCAGCGAATCAAAGTTAGCGGAAACCAGGCCGCGTAGAGGGAACAGGTCAAAATAGCTGCCGCCCGCGAAGAAGACAATCAGCAGGATGGCAAACAAAAAGGCCGGAATGGCGTAGCCGATGATGATAAATGCGCTACTCCAGACGTCAAAGCGGCTCCCATTATAAACAGCTTTGCGAATGCCTAACGGAATCGACACCAGATAGATAATCAGCGTGCTCCACAATCCGAGGGTGATGGAAACCGGCAGACTGTCTTTAATCAGCGTCAGCACCGAGGCGCTGCGAAAAAGGCTATCACCAAAATCAAAGCGGATGTAGTCCCAGAGCATTTTGAAGTAACGTTCGTGGATCGGCTTATCGAAACCGTAGCGATGAGTGATCTCGGCGATCACTTCTGGATCTAATCCGCGTCCGCCACGGTAATTACTGTCGCTGATATTGCCGACGCCCGTTTGCGCATGGCTGGCGCGAATACCTTCACCGCCTGCGCCGGGTAATACTCCGGCATTACCAAACTCAATGGCGGCGATGGCCTGGTCGACCGGACCGCCAGGCGCAATTTGCACGATGAAAAAGTTGATAGTGATAATCGCCCATAACGTTGGGATCACCAGCAACAGACGGCGAATCAGATAAGCGCCCATCTACTCTCCCTGTTGTCTGGCTGACGGCAGTTTGGCCGCTTTATTAACGTCATACCACCAGGTATCGATACCCAGGCTGTAAACAGGGCGTACAGCGGGTTGGGAGAATTTATCCCACCAGGCGAGACGGTCTTCCGCCATGTACCACATTGGCAGCATGTAATAATTCCACGTTAATACGCGATCCAGTGCTCGCCCTAACGGCAGTAATTTTTCTTTATTTCCCTGCGCGGCAATAATTTGATTGATCAGCGAGTCGATAACCGGACTTTGCACGCCGGGGGCATTATAAGTGGAATTGATATATTCCGATGACCAGGAAATCTGTAAATCGGAACTGGGCCACGGCATCGCCCGCCATACGCGCGGCATCATGTCATAGTCGCGACTGCGCATGCGGTTGGTGATTTGCGAGTTATCCACCTTGCGAATGTCCATGTTGATACCCAGCCGTTGCAGGCTGTGCTGGAACGGCAATACCCACTGACTATTGCTGCTTGCGGGAAGCAATAATTCAAAGCTGAGTGGCTGACCCGTTGTGGCATTAACGCGTTGCTGACCCTTCAGCACCCAGCCCGCTTCGTTGAGAAGTTTGTCGGCTTTTAACAGGTTGTCACGATCGTAGCCATCGCCTTTAGATACCGGCGGCTGGTAGATTTGTGTGAAGACTTCTGACGGTAGATCTTTTTTCATTGGTGCCAGAAGCACCAGCTCCGCGGCGTCGGGGTAATTTCTGGCCGCGTATTCGGTATTCTGAAAATAACTGTTCGTGCGACTCCAGGCATTGTAAAACAACGCCTTGTTCATCCATTCAAAGTCAAAGGCGAGGGTGATTGCTTCCCGGACCCGGCGATCGCTGAATACCGGACGTTGGATATTAAACGCCAGCCAGCGCGTATCCTGGGCTGATTCGTTCTTTTGCTCATCTTTGATGATGTATTTTTTATCGAAATTTTTACCGGTATAACGCGTGGCCCAGTTTTTAGCGTCGTTTTCCATACGCAAATCAAAGGCACCTGCTTTAAACGCTTCAAAGGCGACATTATCATCGAGGTAATAATCGTAGCGAATGGTGTCGAAATTCCAGCGTCCACGGTTTACCGGTAAGTTTGCTGCCCAGTAATCTTTCACGCGGGAATAGACAATATTTTGCCCCATTTTCCAGGACGTAATTCGGTACGGACCACTGGCAAGCGGAGGCGTGGCGAGCGGATCGCTAAGTTTGTGATCCTTCCAGTACTTTTCTGGAAATACCGGCAGCGAAAACAGACTCAACATATCTTCTTTGCCGGGTTTAGCTAACTCAATGCGCACGGTTAACGGCGCAATGGCTTTGACGGTGGTGCCTTTGTAGACCAGACGAAATTGCGGCACGCCTTCGGTCATAAATTTTTGAAAAGTAAACTCTACATCGCGGGCAGTAATGGGCGAACCATCATGAAAACGGGCGCGCGGATTAATAGCGACCTCCACCCAGGAATAATCGTCAGCATAGCGTGCGCTTTCAGCAATCAGCGGGTAATAACTGCCTGGTTCGTCATCGGAAGTCGTAAATAGCGTGTCGTACAGCTGCTCGGTGCGTGCGCCCGGGTTGCCGCGCAGTGCATAGCGGTTGAAATTATCGAAGGTACCGAGGGCTGACAACGTTATCTGCCCACCTTTTGGCGCGGCGGGGTTCACATAATCAAAATGGTTGAAATTAAACGCGTACCGGGGTTCGCCCAGCACGGCAAAGGCATAGCTTTCCTTGATAGCCTGCGCCTGCGCACCGAAGGTGAACAGGGCGATAAACAGCAGCAGTATGCGCACAATCATCTGCAACGGATTTCCTTTTACTCATCATTAGCCGCAATCCGGCATGCTTTCACTATGAATAATAAGGGACGTAAGCACACCTTACCACTGCGGCGTATACGGTTTCTTCAGCCAGCGAACAAAATCGTCCAGCGGTAACGGGCGACTAATCCAGTAGCCTTGCATGAAATTAACGCCGCGTTCGCTTAGCCATCGCGCCTGTTCCGGCGTTTCGACCCCTTCAGCAACTGTCAGCATATTGAGACGTTTCGCCAGCGTCAGCACCGCGTCAAGTACGGGTGAAGTGATCGTTTCCGTACCGATGGCGTTGATAAATCCACGGTCAATTTTCAGATAATCGAGCGTAAAACGCTCAAGATAGATAAGCGCGCTGTGCCCGGTGCCGAAGTCATCAATAGCAATTTCTACGCCGACCGAGTGCAGCCAGGCGAAGAGTTGTGTGGCTTCTTGCTCTTTCAGCATATCGCGCTCGGTAATTTCCAGCACAATCTGGAAATGGTGTGCGGGTAGGGAAGTGAGCAGTTTCTGGATATCTGCTTTAAAGCTTTCGCTGTGCAGATGGTCCGGCGCAATGTTAATGCCAAATTTGACGCCTACCGGCAGCACTTTTTCTAATTCTGCGGCATCGCGGGCAATTAACTCAAACAGGTGCTGAGTCAGCGGCACAATCATCTTTTGCGATTCGGCAAAGTTAATGAAGGCATCCGGGGGAATTTCTCCCGCGACAGGATGCCGCCAGCGTAGCAGTACTTCCAGGCCCGTTACTCGCAAAGCTTGTGTATCCACCACCGGTTGATACGCCACGTAAAATTGTTCGCGCTTGATGGCGGTCATGATTTCTCTGCCGGGGCGCATACGTACGCTCATCAGGTAATAGCAGAGCAGGCCAACGACAGTTCCACTCATGCCGCCCAGTAAAAATGCGTACCACACATCGTTCCATGTCCAGTCATCCGCATAAAGCCGAACGGTCAGAGGAATGCCCGCAATTTTAGTTTCACGGACTGGCATGTCGGTTAATTCGTTAACGTTCATCAAACGTGAAGAAAAGGTAGATAGCGCAGTATTGCCAATAATGAGGGCGACGCCATCGTAATCTTCCTGCCGTGAACTATAAAAGAGTGACGGTGTCAGGTTGAGATTCAGAGCGGTAAAGACGCCGCTATTTTTCAGCAAAGGGTTGCGATACCAGATGACGATTGCGGGTTTGTTCGGCACCATCGGCGTGCCGGGTAAGATCGCCATATCGACGTTTTTATTAATGTCGAGCGCCGGAATCAATTCATTGAGTGGAATGTCCATCTCACCAGTCGCAGATGAACAGAATGTTTTTTTATCTTTCACCAGCACAAACGTACGGACATTCATGCTAAACGCCGCGCGAGCGGTCAGTTCGGGGTTAGCCTGCTGGCAGGTATCTAAGGTCAGCGGCTGAAGCCGGTCAGTAGTGGATTTCAGGTCGGCAAAATAGGTATCGAGATACTTTTGTACGTCGATAATCAGTGTGTCGTATTTGACTTCGTGCTTATGCCAGGCCACTAAAAATTGAAGGCAACTCACCAGTATCGCAATCATCACGCCTGCAACAATGCAGGTAAGCAGGAGCTTACGTCCAGAATTGGGAGCGCGTATGAACATGATTCCGTTAATTTCCTGAAATTACGACAACATTTAAAAGATAACAATGACCGGACTATAGCCTGGATCAAGACGCGGAAACATCATTTTCTCTGATGAATGAAAACAAAAAAGCACTGCCTAAGCAGTGCTTTCAGTTAACTCGTCAGGATAGCCAAGGGATTGCATCCAAACGGTTTATTAGCTGCGGCTGAGAACCCGGCGTGCTTCGTTGTAACGCTTCTTCCAGTACGGTTCATTCATGCTGGAAATAATAACACCACTGCTGGTGGAAGCATGGACAAACTGATTGTTGCCGATATAAATACCGACATGGCGTCCCGTTGAACCGGCACGGAACAGAACTAAATCACCCGTACGCAAATTACTGCGGGAAACAGATTTACCCATTTCCTGCTGTTCGTAAGTCGAACGCGGAAGTTCTAAGCCAAATTGCTCACGGAATGTACGTTGTACAAAACCAGAACAATCGATACCTTTTTTAGTGCTGCCGCCCAGACGATAACGTACGCCTTTCCAGTCAGCATACTGATCCATAATTCGCGATTTTACGTCGACATTACGAACCAGGTTTTCAAATTCATCCTGAGAAGCTTGCAGTGATGATGTTTCACTACCCACTGCACGTGTCTCAGGATGCATATTCTTTGCGGTGTTATTTGCACTACATGCAGAAAGCAGAACCGCTACTGCAATCGCGGGGATCCCGCGCAAGATATATCTCAAAATCGGTTGAGATTTGACCATGTTGTTTGTTTTCCCTTGAAGTCCTTAACGACAAATATCGTTATAAAAAAATGCCAAGCGACACGAGACTAATTACCTGGGCATGTTGAAACAATTCCTTAAGGCCAAATCTGTGGACTAACGCACAAAATTATATGCTGTGAGGATAATCTACCGCCGAGGCAAAACGAGTTCGAGATTACCCGATTGGTGCGGTCTTGGCGAGCGGTTTTACATGATTTTTTATAAGAAAAAGTGATACAGAAAGTTAATAAGCGGGATTGGTCAATTAAAGTACGATTGAGTGAAACGCATGCAATCCATTCATTTACTTAGAGAATGATTTTTGCGCGCGATGGATGAAAGCACGGTGCGCATCATCAGGATTATCCTCACTATAAAAATAAGCCTGATGATGTTAATTACTGTGAGTTATTTGTTTTGGAAATGTTTGTTTTTTCCCGGTAGTGATTTGTCAAAAAAGGTGATTAATCGATCACTTAATGGCGTCAGCAACACCCAGGGCAAACCGATCAATATCACGGTCATCGAACCGACAATGATGTCAGTAAACCAGTGTGCGCCAATCATTACTCTGGGAAATGCAAAAACCACAAAAATAATAAGGGCGATAAGGCCTGCAACTTTGCCGAAATAACGCCACATGAATGCCGAAAAAATAAGCAGCATCATGCCGTGATCGCCGGGAAAGCTATCTCGTGAGGCATCTTTCGTGGGAACAGAGAGCAGTTCGCTGACGCGGTTAATATCGGTAAAAGTCAATGTTGGGCTGGCCCGTTTTACAGGAATTAATGCCTGACCCAGCTGGTTTAATAGCACTGCAGTTAATAGCATGACCAGACCCATAATCACGATACGTCGTCTGCCAGGGGCGTTTTCTTTCAGCCAGAAACTCAGCATCAACATTCCCATCGCCAGCAGAGAACAACCGTCGAAAGCGCGATTGTTGGTCAATGCAACCAGCCACAAAAAGGCCTTACTTTCGACCAGTTTCTGATTAAAGAAATAAAAAATATCCGCATCAATCGGCAACCAGAATCCATGATTAACGGGAATATACCAGGAAAGAAACAGCGCGAGGCCGACAATATTCAACAACACTATTTGCGGCAAATTTTTAATCATATTTTCTCTAATTATCTTACTGAAAAACGCAGGCAACCTTACGCGGTAGTCGCTAAACGAAGCTTCAACAGCGCGCTCTGCAAAGCATTCCAGTCAGCTTCGCTGCTGGAAATCAGCTCAATACGGCTGTCCGGTGGCGCAACGTTTTGCGTTTCAATGTGCAGGTCATCGCCCTGACGGTTGATTCGTACCAGCCCTTCGGGAATACGCAGCACGCCTTTGACGCGTTCCACCGGTGCAAGTCGCGCCCATTCCAGAATGCCAATGGTGTCGAATACCGTATCAGCGTCGAATATCCAGCCGCAGGCCTGATATCCTTGCCCGCTGTTCAGACTGCGACGCCAGCGTTGATGCTCTGGCAGGCTTAACGCTGCTAACCCTTTTTTCACGACATGCTGATGAGAATGCGCGGCGCTGGCGGGCAACTCGGCTAAATTGCGACGCGGCAAATCCAGAAGATGACCGTCAACTTTCCCATGCTCACTGTGAATTAATTGTCGATCGCCACCATTTTGCTGCCACCAACGCTGTAGCGCTTGCTCACTTTCGGGCGTCGCACGGTCGGATTTATTGGCGACAATGATGTCTGCGGCAGCCAGCTGGTCACGGAAGTTTTCATTGCTGGCGCTTTTTTCGTCCAGCAGCAAGCGCGGATCGAGAATGCACAAGGTGGCGCGCAGATCTATCCACGGTTCATAGACTGGTGCGGTTAACAGATCGAGGATCTGTTTCGGATGGCCCAGCCCGGTCGGCTCTATCAACAAGCGGTCTGGTTTTCCCTGACGCAGTAAGGTATTCAACCCTACCTGCATGGGTAAACCATTAACGCAGCACATGCAGCCGCCGGGGATCTCTTTCAGCAATGCGCCGCTATCGGCGAGCAAAGCACCATCAATTCCGACTTCCCCAAATTCATTAACCAGTACCGCCCATTTTTCGTTGGGATCTTTATGGGCTAACAGATGAAGAATCGACGTGGTTTTCCCGCTGCCGAGAAAACCGGTGATGAGGTTGGTCCTGGTCACAACGGCTCCGCAATACTCTGGTAAGTTAACTGAGCGTTAATCCTGGCTAAAAAAGGCAGAAAAGAGAAGGGGAGAGCGGACGAAGGTGAGCTTCATCCGCTTTAACCGCAGAAATCGTTAAATTTTGAGGGTGTTTAATAGCGCCTGATGTGCGCCGAATTGTACGATTTGTTGCCAGGCTTGTTCGATGGCCTGCACAAAATGCGGGTTATCTGGCAGATCATCACCGAAAACTTCACGCAGGGAAAGCAGGGCGGTTACGCGTTGTTCACTGCTGCTGCCCGCAACAAGTTCGCGAATTTTATCGCTAAGCGGATCGCGAACATCAATGGCATTTCCGGCATCATCAACGCCGCTGACGTAACGCATCCAGCCAGCAACGCCTAATGCCAGCAACGACCAGTCCGTTTCGCACCCCAGATGTATGCGAATACCTGCCAGCATACGTTGCGGTAATTTCTGGCTACCATCCATTGCGATTTGCCAGGTCTTATGTTTCAGCGCCGGATTAGCAAAACGTGCAATTAACTTGTCCGCATATTGTGTTAAATCGACATCTTTAATTTGTAGTGTCGGCGCTTGCTCATTCAGCATTAATGTTCTGGCGGCATGGCGAAATGCGCGATCCTGCATGCAATCACTGATATGGGCGAATCCTGAAAGGTAACCCAGATAAGCGAGAAAAGAGTGGCTGCCATTAAGCATACGCAGTTTCATCTCTTCCCATGGCAGGACATCATTCACCATTTGTACACCTGCGACTTCCCAGGCAGGACGCCCAGCGACGAAGTTATCTTCCACCACCCACTGGATAAACGGTTCGCAGCTAATCGCGCAGGGATCATTTACCCCCAGATGCTGGCTGATTTCTGCCAGTGATTCGTCGGTTGCAGCCGGAACAATGCGGTCGACCATGGTTCCCGGAAAACTGACGTGTTCTTTTATCCACCCGGCGAGTTCTGGCGAACGTTTTTCTGCCATTCCCAGCACCGCGTTTTTCACCACATGGCCATTGTCGGGAATATTGTCGCAGGAGAGCACGGTAAACGGTGTAAGGCCGCGCTCACGGCGGCGTTTCAGTGCTTCGACGAGAATACCCGGTGCGGAGTGAGGTTCTTCAGGGGTTTGTAGATCGTGAATAATCCGCGGATTACTGGTGTCGAGTGCACCGGTGGCCGGGTCAATACAATAGCCTTTTTCGGTAATCGTCAGGGAAACAATTGCCACCTGTGGCTCGCAAAATTTCTCAATAATTGCCGCTAAGGAATCCAGTTTTGCATTAAGGCATTCGTGAACGGCACCGACAATTATCACCTGATTGCCGTCCGCACCTTTTTCCAGCACGGTATATAAATGGTTCTGTGCGCGGAGCTGGCTCATCAGTTGATCACCGCTGAACAAGCTGATTTCACAGATCCCCCAGTCGCCGCCCTGGGCATTCAGCACACGATCGGTCAGTAACGCCTGATGAGCGCGGTGAAAGGCGCCAAAGCCAAAATGAACGATACGTGATTGCAACTGCTGGCGATCGTAGCGTGGAGCGTGTACATGATGCGGGAGCGTAACGGAGGCAATTGTCTTCATAGGAGTCACGTCTTAGTAACGATAAATTAACAATGACAGTGTAAAGTTATATGACAGCAATTGAAATTGGTCTGGATTGTTAATGCGATGAAGTGTGAGGGCGATCAATCAACGAGTGAAAATTGAGGGCGTAAGGTGTTCAGGAAGCGCAAAATAGAAGATTGGTATAATAAATTAAAAAAGGGACAGCCTGAGCTATCCCTTTTCTGCATGCGGCTGAAGTTAGTCAGCACGCCCCATATAACGGCGTTCTTCGATATGGATACGAATTTTTTCGCCCGGGCTTAAGTATTCTGGTACCTGAATCACCAGACCAGTGCTCAATGTCGCCGGTTTGTTACGGGCGCTGGCAGATGCCCCTTTGATGCCTGGTGCGGTTTCAACGATTTCCAGATCAACGGTCTGCGGCAGCTCAAGCGCCAGCAGTTGACCGTCCCAGGTCAGCACCTGCATGTCCGGCATGCCGCCCTCTGGCATAAACAGCAACTCTTCTTCAATCTGATCTTTGGTGAAGGTATACGGGGTATAGTCTTCTTTATCCATAAAGACATATTCGTTGCCATCGACATAGGAGAAGTCAACGTAACGGCGGGTCAGCGTCACGGTGTCAACGATATCATCACCTTTGAAACGCTCTTCTACTTTCAGCCCGGTACGGACATCAGAAAAACGCATTTTGTACAGCGTAGCGGCACCGCGGGCAGTGGGCGACTGAATATCAATATCCTTAACCAGCAGCAGTTTGCCGTTGTAATTCAGTACCATACCTTTTTTAATTTCGTTCGCTCTTGGCATCGAAAAATTCCTGTAGTCGAAAATGTCAAAAATATCGCGACAAAGTACTCGCGACGGGCCTTTCGGGCAAGTGGTATTCGCACTTTTGCTGGTGCAAAAAAGGTGGTACTGTGCGCGCTCATCAATCCGGTGGTTAACCTTAAGAGAACAACGTATGAAATGCCGTCCGGGTTGCGGGGCGTGTTGCACTGCCCCTTCAATTTCCAGCCCTATTCCCGGTATGCCAGATGGCAAGCCCGCCAATACGCCCTGCATTCAGCTTGATGAACAGCAACGCTGTAAAATTTTCACCTCGCCACTGCGACCGAAAGTCTGTGCAGGCTTACAAGCCAGCGCTGAAATGTGCGGTAACTCGCGTCAGCAGGCCATGACCTGGCTTATCGATCTGGAAATGCTGACCGCGCCTTAAACATCTTTAATCCGCAGTAAGCAAAACAGAGTGGCGATAATCATCACCATCGCAAACCAGAACACAGCGTGATAATTCCAGATCTCGGCGACGATGCCCGCCACTGATCCTGCGATGATCCAGCCCACGCGCGACGTGTTGGTATAGAGCGTGGTGGCTGAACCCGCCTGACCGGGCATCAGATCCTGAAAATAGAGCATCCCGATGCCGCCCAGAATGCCAATAAAAATAGCATTTAGCAGCTGCAAGCCCAACAGAATGACAGGTGAATGCGCCATCAGCATTCCTGCGTAAAAACAGACGCCACCCACGGCAGCAACGCGCATTAAGAAACGCTTACCCAGACGTTTGGCGAAATATCCGGCAATCAACATCGTCGGGATTTCCAGCCCGGCGGCGGTCCCCATCATCACACCGGCCAGTTTCTCGGGAAGATGCAGTTCGTTGATAATAAATAGCGGCATGTTGATGATGTACAGGCTGTTCGAGCCCCACATCAATGTACAAATGACAAACAGCAGCAGCGTATCGCGACGGTTACGGCGCGGCGCTTCGATCGTGCCGGTCGCCAGCGGAAGCTCTTTTTGCATCGACGGTAAAAACAGCCACACCATCACACCGCAAACAATAAACGCTACCGCTGCGCTCAGATACATTACCGTAAAGCTGAAACCCATCGCTAAGGCATAAGCCAGCGGTGGGCCAATGACCCATGCCAGTGAAACCTGAGCGCGTAAAAAAGAGCTGAACATCACCGCCTCACGTCCGGTTTTGTCGGCATGTTCACGGGCAAGGGCAAACATTTGCGGGTTAGCGGTCGAGCCAAAGCTGCTAAGAAAGACGCCAACGAATAGCAAAACAAAGTAGTTGCGATTCCAGGCAAAAAGGGTGCAGGCCAGCACGCCTAACAGGCAGCAAAAGACAATCAGCGATTTGCGATCGCCGCGCTTATCAGAGCGCCCGGCGAGAAACTGACTTACCAGAATCCCAATGACAGCGCTGCCGGTAAAGAAGAATCCCACCATCGCCGGACGAGCATGTACTTCATCAGTAAGAAAAATACTGAGTGTCGGGGTTTGCAGAGCGCCCGCAATACCGGTGAGAAAGGCAACGATTAAAAACGCCGTCGAGGTCAGGTCAAACGATTTCGCGCTGGAGACTGCGGGGGAGTTATGCATGCTGGTCGATCACTGGAAGAGGAAGACGCGGAGTTTACGCTGCTTGTCAGAAAATAAACAGACAGCGAAATCAAAAGCGCCACGAATAATCAAAATGCCATTTCACTGTTGCTGATTGGCTGCTGACGCTGCTGAAATGAAATTGCTGATAACGGATTTTCCCATCAGCAATTAGGAAAAATGGCAAAAAATTGTGCAGCACATCAAACTTTTGCTCATAACTTTACGGCTTTCCTTGCGTGCTGAAACAGAAGTATTATGCTTTCTTGAAACGTTTCAGCGCGATCTTGTCTTTAACCCTAAGCCAGGTTGGCGCTTTTTTTCTCATAGAGGCTGAATCGTTTCAATTCAGCAAGAGAGGAGAACTATGTTCCAGTTATCCGTACAGGACATCCATCCGGGCGAAAAGGCCGGAGACAAAGAAGAGGCGATTCGCCAGGTCGCTGCGGCGCTGGTGCAGGCCGGTAATGTAGCAGAAGGCTACGTCAATGGCATGCTGGCGCGCGAACAGCAAACCTCAACGTTCCTCGGCAATGGTATTGCTATTCCACACGGCACTACCGACACCCGCGATCAGGTGCTGAAAACCGGCGTTCAGGTATTTCAGTTCCCGGAAGGCGTCACCTGGGGTGACGGTCAGGTAGCGTACGTGGCAATCGGTATTGCTGCCAGCTCGGATGAACATCTGGGCCTGCTACGCCAGCTGACCCACGTACTGAGCGATGATTCCGTTGCTGAACAACTGAAGTCAGCAACAACAGCAGAAGAACTTCGCGCATTACTGATGGGCGAAAAGCAGAGTGAGCAGCTGAAGCTCGACAACGAAATGCTGACGCTGGATATCGTCGCCAGCGATCTGCTGACTCTTCAGGCGCTGAACGCTGCGCGTCTGAAAGAGGCGGGGGCAGTTGACGCCACTTTCGTCACCAAAGCCATCAATGAACAACCGCTGAATCTCGGACAGGGTATCTGGCTGAGCGATAGCGCCGAAGGCAATCTGCGTAGCGCGATTGCGGTAAGCCGTGCGGCAAATGCTTTTGATGTGGACGGCGAAACGGCAGCCATGCTGGTGAGTGTGGCGATGAATGACGATCAGCCCATCGCGGTTCTTAAGCGTCTCGCTGATTTATTGCTCGACAATAAAGCTGACCGCTTGCTGAAAGCGGATGCGGCAACGTTGCTGGCGCTGCTGACCAGCGATGATGCGCCGACCGACGACGTGTTAAGCGCGGAGTTTGTGGTGCGCAATGAACACGGCCTGCATGCTCGTCCAGGTACCATGCTGGTCAATACCATTAAACAATTTAACAGTGATATTACCGTGACAAACCTTGATGGTACCGGCAAACCGGCAAACGGACGTAGTCTGATGAAAGTTGTGGCACTTGGCGTTAAGAAAGGTCATCGCCTACGCTTTACCGCCCAGGGTGCAGATGCTGAACAGGCGCTGAAAGCAATCGGCGACGCTATCGCTGCTGGTCTTGGGGAGGGCGCATAATGAGCAGACGTGTTGCTACTATCACCCTTAATCCGGCTTATGACCTTGTTGGTTTCTGCCCGGAAATTGAACGCGGCGAAGTGAACCTGGTGAAAACCACCGGTCTGCATGCGGCGGGTAAAGGCATCAACGTGGCCAAAGTATTAAAAGACCTGGGAATTGATGTCACCGTTGGCGGCTTCCTGGGTAAAGACAATCAGGATGGTTTTCAGCAACTGTTCAGCGAGCTGGGCATTGCCAACCGTTTCCAGGTTGTACAGGGGCGCACCCGAATTAACGTTAAGCTGACGGAAAAAGACGGCGAAGTGACCGACTTCAACTTCTCGGGTTTTGAAGTCACCCCCGCCGACTGGGAACGCTTTGTGACTGATTCTCTGAGCTGGCTCGGTCAGTTCGATATGGTCTGTGTCAGCGGAAGCTTACCGTCAGGCGTCAGCCCGGAAGCGTTCACCGACTGGATGACTCGCCTGCGTAGTCAGTGTCCTTGCATTATCTTTGATAGTAGCCGTGAAGCGTTAGTAGCAGGTTTGAAAGCGGCACCGTGGCTGGTGAAACCTAACCGCCGCGAGTTGGAAATCTGGGCAGGCCGTAAACTGCCTGAAATGAAAGATGTGATTGAAGCTGCACATGCGCTACGTGAACAAGGTATTGCGCATGTTGTTATTTCACTGGGTGCCGAAGGCGCGCTTTGGGTTAATGCCTCCGGCGAATGGATCGCCAAACCACCGTCAGTCGATGTCGTAAGCACCGTTGGCGCAGGGGATTCTATGGTTGGTGGCCTGATTTATGGCTTGCTGATGCGTGAATCCAGTGAACACACACTGCGTCTGGCGACTGCTGTTGCAGCCCTGGCGGTAAGTCAAAGCAATGTGGGTATTACCGATCGTCCGCAGTTGGCCGCAATGATGGCGCGCGTCGACTTACAACCTTTTAACTGACAGCAGGAGAGGCATAATGAAAACGCTGCTGATTATTGACGCTAATCTCGGTCAGGCACGCGCCTATATGGCGAAGACCCTGCTGGGCGCGGCGGCGCGAAAAGCAAAACTGGAAATCATCGACAATCCGAACGACGCAGAAATGGCGATTGTTCTCGGTGATTCCATCCCGAATGACAGCGCGCTGAACGGTAAAAATGTCTGGCTGGGTGATATTTCCCGGGCAGTTGCGCACCCTGAGCTGTTCCTGAGTGAAGCCAAAGGCCATGCGAAACCTTACACTGCGCCGGTCACTGCGACAGCACCGGTTGCCGCCAGCGGTCCGAAACGCGTAGTTGCGGTGACTGCTTGCCCGACTGGCGTAGCACACACCTTTATGGCGGCTGAAGCCATTGAAACCGAAGCGAAAAAACGTGGCTGGTGGGTGAAAGTTGAAACCCGTGGTTCTGTTGGCGCGGGTAATGCAATCACTCCCGAGGAAGTAGCCGCAGCGGATCTGGTGATTGTGGCGGCAGATATCGAAGTGGATCTGGCGAAATTTGCTGGTAAACCGATGTATCGTACCTCTACCGGTCTGGCGCTGAAGAAAACCGCGCAGGAACTGGATAAAGCGGTTGCTGAAGCAACGCCGTATGAACCGGCGGGCAAAACTCAAACGGCGACCACTGAAGGTAAGAAAGAGAGTGCAGGCGCTTATCGTCACTTGCTAACGGGCGTCTCTTACATGCTGCCGATGGTCGTTGCTGGTGGTCTGTGTATCGCGCTTTCTTTTGCTTTTGGTATCGAAGCGTTTAAAGAGCCGGGTACGTTGGCAGCGGCGCTGATGCAGATTGGTGGTGGTTCAGCCTTTGCGCTGATGGTACCGGTACTGGCAGGTTATATTGCCTTTTCCATTGCCGATCGTCCGGGCCTCACGCCGGGTCTGATTGGCGGTATGCTGGCGGTCAGCACCGGTTCTGGCTTCATTGGTGGTATTATTGCGGGCTTCCTGGCTGGTTACATTGCGAAGTTAATCAGTACGCAATTGAAACTGCCACAGAGTATGGAGGCGCTGAAACCGATCCTGATCATTCCGCTAATTTCCAGTCTGGTGGTCGGTCTGGCGATGATCTACCTGATCGGTAAACCGGTTGCTGGCATTCTCGAAGGGTTGACTCACTGGCTGCAGACCATGGGGACTGCGAATGCGGTTCTGCTGGGGGCGATCCTCGGTGGCATGATGTGTACTGACATGGGCGGTCCGGTAAATAAAGCAGCGTACGCATTCGGTGTGGGTCTGCTGAGTACTCAAACCTATGGCCCGATGGCGGCGATTATGGCGGCAGGTATGGTGCCACCGCTGGCAATGGGCCTGGCAACAATGGTGGCGCGTCGCAAATTCGACAAAGCGCAGCAGGAAGGTGGCAAAGCCGCTCTGGTACTGGGACTGTGCTTTATTTCGGAAGGTGCAATTCCGTTTGCTGCTCGTGATCCGATGCGTGTGCTGCCGTGCTGTATCGTGGGTGGGGCGCTGACTGGCGCAATCTCAATGGCGATTGGTGCGAAACTGATGGCACCGCACGGTGGTCTGTTTGTTCTGCTGATCCCTGGCGCTATTACGCCGGTATTGGGTTACCTGGTAGCAATTATTGCCGGTACGCTGGTGGCGGGTTTGGCCTATGCCTTCCTGAAACGTCCGGAAGTGGACGCAGTAGCGAAAGCAGCGTAATAAAAGGTGTGTTACAGGGCAGAAATTTCCTGCCCTGTATCATTGGATGAGCGCAAAGGGAATGACCGGTTTGTAAATGTAATTTTATGAATTTAAATGGTTTTATCTTTCAGTAGAAACCTGAAACGTTCATCAAACACTAAGGTTATTTCCTCAAGGGCAGATTATTTTCTGCCCTTTTTTAGTGTTCCTGTTCTGTGCATCCCGTCACAAATTCCTCGCTTTTGTAATTCAGGCATTTAATCGCATTTTGTGAGCCTGCTCAAATCTGCCCATTTTGCCTCTCTGGCGGTAATTTACTTTACGTAAAACATGCATACTATGAGCACATGTTTAAATATGAACACATGTTTAAACCGTCTTTGCAGTATCTATATTCTTGTGGATTGACAGGGTTGGTAATTTTTTACCAGAGGACGTGCTATGCGCGAAAAGGATTATGTCGTAATTATAGGTTCGGCGAATATTGATGTCGCCGGATATTCACATGAATCATTAAATTATGCGGATTCAAATCCAGGTAAAATAAAATTTACGCCTGGTGGAGTAGGGCGCAATATTGCACAAAACCTGGCGTTGCTGGGTAACAAAGCCTGGCTACTGAGCGCAGTAGGCAGTGATTTTTATGGTCAATCGCTGCTAACGCAAACCAATCAATCTGGCGTTTATGTCGATAAATGCCTGATTGTGCCGGGAGAAAATACGTCTAGTTATTTATCATTACTCGATAATACCGGTGAAATGCTGGTTGCTATAAATGACATGAATATTAGCAACGCTATTACAGCTGAATATCTCGCACAGCACCGTGAATTTATTCAGAGGGCAAAGGTCATTGTCGCAGACTGTAATATCAGTGAAGAGGCACTGGCATGGATTCTGGATAATGCCGCCAACGTACCCGTATTTGTCGATCCGGTTTCAGCGTGGAAATGTGTCAAAGTGCGCGACCGTCTAAATCAGATCCACACTCTGAAGCCAAACCGCCTTGAAGCGGAAACACTGAGTGGGATTGCGCTGTCAGGGCGTGAAGATGTGGCAAAAGTTGCTGCCTGGTTCCATCAACATGGCCTGAACCGACTGGTATTGAGCATGGGCGGCGATGGCGTTTATTACAGTGATATCAGCGGTGAAAGTGGCTGGTCTGCCCCGATCAAAACCAATGTTATTAATGTTACCGGAGCGGGCGATGCCATGATGGCGGGACTTGCTTCGTGTTGGGTAGACGGAATGCCGTTTGCCGAATCTGTTCGTTTCGCACAGGGATGTTCGTCAATGGCGCTCTCCTGTGAATACACCAATAACCCCGATTTATCGATTGCCAACGTTATATCGTTAGTGGAGAACGCAGAATGTCTGAATTAAAAATTTCCCCTGAATTATTACAAATTTCCCCGGAAGTGCAGGACGCTTTAAAAAACAAAAAACCGGTTGTGGCGCTGGAATCGACCATTATTTCTCACGGGATGCCGTTCCCACAAAATGCCCAGACCGCAATTGAAGTAGAAGAAACTATTCGTAAACAGGGCGCAGTACCTGCCACTATCGCCATTATTGGCGGCGTGATGAAAGTGGGTTTAAGCAAAGAAGAAATTGAATTACTGGGTCGTGAAGGGCATAACGTGACCAAAGTTAGTCGTCGCGATTTACCTTTTGTTGTTGCCGCCGGAAAAAATGGCGCAACCACTGTGGCTTCAACGATGATTATTGCGGCGCTTGCCGGAATTAAAGTATTTGCCACCGGGGGAATTGGTGGTGTGCATCGCGGGGCGGAACATACCTTCGATATTTCTGCCGATTTGCAAGAACTGGCAAATACTAATGTCACCGTTGTTTGTGCCGGGGCGAAATCTATTCTCGATTTAGGATTAACAACAGAATATTTAGAAACCTTCGGTGTGCCGTTAATTGGCTATCAGACAAAAGCGCTGCCTGCGTTTTTCTGCCGTACCAGCCCATTTGAAGTCAGTATTCGCCTTGATAGTGCCACGGAAATCGCTCGTGCAATGGCAGTGAAATGGCAAACCGGTTTGAACGGCGGCCTGGTAGTGGCGAATCCGATCCCGGAACAGTTTGCGATGCCGGAGGAATCTATCAATGCAGCCATAGATCAAGCCGTCGCCGAAGCCGAAGAGCAGGGCGTTATTGGTAAAGAAAGTACACCGTTCCTGCTGGCGCGCGTTGCTGAGCTGACCGGCGGTGACAGCCTGAAATCCAATATCCAGCTGGTGTTCAACAACGCCATTCTGGCGAGTGAAATTGCCAAAGAATACCAGCGTCTCGCGGGTTAATTTCTGACGGGCAGAAAGCCGTCGCCCGTACTCATCAAGCATACCAAAACCTGGCGCTGACGCCGGGTTTACTGGCATGAAGGGAAAATCATTATGGATATAATGAGAAGTGTTGTGGGGATGGTGGTGTTACTGGCAATAGCATTTCTGTTGTCAGTGAATAAAAAGAGCATCAGTTTGCGCACGGTTGGAGCCGCACTGCTGCTGCAAATCGCTATTGGTGGCATCATGCTCTACTTCCCACCGGGAAAGTGGGCAGTAGAACAGGCGGCATTAGGCGTTCATAAAGTGATGTCTTACAGTGATGCCGGTAGCGCCTTCATTTTTGGTTCGCTGGTTGGGCCGAAAATGGATGTCCTGTTTGACGGTGCGGGTTTTATCTTCGCCTTTCGCGTACTTCCGGCGATTATTTTCGTTACTGCGCTCATCAGTCTGCTGTACTACATTGGCGTGATGGGGCTGCTGATTCGCATCCTTGGCAGCATTTTCCAGAAAGCTCTTAACATCAGCAAAATCGAATCTTTTGTCGCAGTCACAACTATTTTCCTCGGGCAAAATGAGATCCCGGCGATCGTTAAACCGTTTATCGATCGCATGAATCGCAACGAGTTGTTTACCGCAATTTGTAGCGGGATGGCGTCCATTGCTGGTTCGATGATGATTGGTTATGCCGGAATGGGCGTACCAATTGACTACCTGTTAGCGGCATCGCTGATGGCGATCCCAGGTGGTATTTTGTTTGCACGTATTCTTAGCCCGGCCACCGAGCCTTCACAGGTCACATTTGAAAATCTGTCGTTCAGCGAAACGCCGCCAAAAAGCTTTATCGAAGCGGCGGCGAGCGGTGCGATGACCGGGCTGAAAATCGCCGCTGGTGTAGCGACGGTGGTAATGGCGTTTGTCGCAATTATTGCGCTGATCAACGGCATTATCGGCGGAATTGGTGGCTGGTTTGGTTTCGCCAATGCCTCTCTGGAAAGTATTTTTGGCTATGTGCTGGCACCGCTGGCGTGGATCATGGGTGTGGACTGGAGTGATGCCAATCTTGCGGGTAGCCTGATTGGGCAGAAACTGGCGATTAACGAATTCGTCGCTTACCTGAGTTTCTCCCCATACCTGCAAACGGGCGGCACGCTGGAAGTGAAAACCATTGCGATTATCTCCTTTGCGCTTTGTGGTTTTGCTAACTTTGGTTCTATCGGTGTTGTCGTTGGCGCATTTTCGGCTATTTCGCCAAAACGCGCGCCGGAAATCGCCCAGCTTGGTTTACGGGCGCTGGCAGCAGCAACGCTTTCCAACCTGATGAGTGCGACCATTGCCGGGTTCTTTATTGGTTTAGCTTGAGTTTCATTGCCGGATGTATGCGCTTATTAAGTGTTGCATCCGGCAATCGCGCTATTGCAAATAATTTTTACTGCATCATCCCGGAGAATTTATTCTCCGGGTCCATCTCCAGCGCCAGTCCTGACAACTGCTTTCTGTTTTTAATTAGATACCCTTTCTTGCTTTTAATTAATAAACCGTCGTGAATGAATTGCGCGAGAACATATAAAAGATGTCGATAAGAAACGCCTAAATACTCTGCCGCTTGCGTATGCTTTTCGTGATAAAGATCACCTTCCTGCGAGAGTAATATAAATGCTGCCAGGCGATTCACTAACGGAAATGATTGATTCTGAGTTAAAGAAACAATATTACGATAATTTTTATGACTTAAGGTGACGCAGAGTTTTCGTAAAAATAGCGTGTCGTTTAATAACCGCGGGCGGTAATGTTTCATAGGGAGCGCAAGGCACCAACACTCTTCAATAGCCTGCACCGCACGCGGTTCATGGTCTTTGTCGATTAACTCAATCTCGCCAATAAAACAGGGGGCGGCAAAGAAATCGATCAGCGACACGCGACCATTAGCTAGCGTGGCGTAAAGCCTGGCGCGGCCTCGCGTCAGGTAAAACAGCCAGGACGGCTGTTGCCCTTCCTGCACAATGTAGTCACGCGCTAAAAAATGAAACAGCCGCGTATCGGCTGAAACATCCGTTAAAAAGCAATCCTTAAACGCGGATTCACTCATCAATTGCTGCTTAAGATCATTATTGTGGATTTCTTTCACGATGTTTATCCGCTATGAGATTTCTCATATTTAGCATACGTACGCGGTTGGTAAGATTCAATCATCGGCCCGGTCGAATTTTCTTTGCTGTAGAAAAAATAACGCAACTGGAAACAGAGGAAATAAACAATGGAAAAGAGAAAAATTATTCTGGATTGTGATCCGGGTCATGATGATGCTATTGCAATGATGATGGCAGCGAAACATCCGGCAATAGATTTATTAGGCATCACTATTGTAGCGGGTAATCAGACGCTTGATAAAACATTAATTAATGGCCTGAATGTTTGCCAGAAACTGGAGATTAATGTTCCGGTTTATGCGGGGATGCCGCAACCCATTATGCGTAAACAAATCGTTGCCGATAATATTCACGGTGAAACCGGACTGGATGGCCCGGTATTCGAGCCGCTGACCCGCCAGGCAGAAAGTACCCACGCGGTGAAATACATCATTGATACCCTGATGGCAAGCGATGGCGATATCACTCTGGTGCCGGTTGGTCCGCTTTCAAATATCGCGGTGGCAATGCGTATGCAACCCGCGATCCTGCCCAAAATCCGTGAAATTGTGCTAATGGGCGGCGCTTACGGTACAGGCAACTTCACGCCATCTGCCGAGTTCAACATCTTTGCTGACCCGGAAGCAGCCCGCGTGGTGTTCACCTCTGGCGTTCCATTAGTGATGATGGGCCTCGATCTTACCAACCAGACCGTTTGCACCCCGGACGTGATTGCTCGGATGGAAAGGGCAGGCGGCCCTGCCGGAGAGCTGTTCAGCGACATCATGAACTTCACTCTCAAAACGCAGTTCGAAAACTACGGCCTGGCTGGCGGCCCGGTGCACGACGCCACCTGCATCGGTTATCTGATTAACCCTGATGGCATTAAAACCCAGGAGATGTACGTCGAAGTGGACGTCAACAGTGGCCCTTGCTATGGGCGCACCGTCTGCGACGAGCTGGGCGTTCTTGGCAAGCCCGCCAATACCAAAGTCGGCATCACTATTGATACCGACTGGTTCTGGGGCTTAGTCGAAGAGTGCGTGCGCGGCTACATCAAAACCCATTAAGCGTTGATAACAAGCCGGGCCGATAGCGCAAGATGCAGGCCCGGCTATTTCTGATGGGCAGAAAGCCGTCGCCCAATATGACATGAAGAGATAATCACTATGGATGTCATGAGAAGTGTTCTGGGAATGGTGGTATTGCTGGCAATTGCATTTTTGCTGTCAGTAAACAAGAAGAAGATCAGCCTGCGTACCGTTGGCGCGGCGTTAGTGTTACAGGTTGTGATTGGCGGCATTATGCTTTGGTTACCGCCAGGGCGTTGGGTCGCTGAAAAAGTCGCTTTTGGCGTGCATAAAGTGATGGCGTACAGCGACGCGGGTAGCGCATTTATCTTCGGTTCGCTGGTCGGTCCGAAAATGGACACGCTGTTTGATGGCGCAGGATTTATCTTTGGTTTCAGAGTATTACCGGCAATTATCTTCGTTACAGCACTGGTGAGTATTCTCTACTACATCGATGTGATGGGGATTTTAATTCGCATTCTCGGCGGTATCTTCCAGAAAGCGTTAAATATCAGCAAGATCGAGTCATTCGTCGCGGTCACTACCATTTTCCTCGGGCAAAACGAAATTCCGGCAATCGTCAAACCCTTTATCGATCGGCTGAATCGCAATGAATTATTTACAGCGATTTGTAGTGGCATGGCCTCGATTGCTGGTTCGACAATGATTGGTTACGCCGCACTGGGCGTGCCTGTGGAATATCTGCTGGCGGCATCGTTAATGGCGATCCCTGGCGGGATCTTGTTTGCCCGCCTGTTAAGTCCGGCAACGGAATCTTCTCAGGTTTCCTTTAATAACATCTCTTTCACCGAAACACCGCCAAAAAGCATTATTGAAGCCGCTGCGACAGGGGCAATGACCGGGCTGAAAATCGCCGCCGGTGTAGCGACAGTTGTTATGGCATTTGTCGCCATCATTGCGTTAATTAACGGTATTATCGGCGGCGTTGGCGGCTGGTTTGGTTTTGAACATGCCTCGCTGGAGTCCATTTTAGGTTACCTGCTGGCCCCACTTGCGTGGGTAATGGGTGTTGACTGGAGTGATGCAAATCTTGCCGGGAGTTTGATTGGACAGAAACTGGCAATAAATGAATTTGTCGCTTATCTCAATTTCTCACCCTATCTGCAAACGGCTGGCACTCTGGATGCTAAAACCGTGGCGATTATTTCCTTCGCGTTGTGCGGTTTCGCTAACTTTGGTTCTATCGGGGTGGTGGTGGGGGCGTTTTCTGCGGTTGCGCCACACCGTGCGCCGGAAATCGCCCAGCTTGGTTTACGCGCGCTGGCGGCGGCGACACTTTCTAATCTGATGAGTGCCACCATTGCCGGGTTCTTTATTGGTTTAGCGTAGTGCGCAATTTATGAGCCGGATAAGATGCGGTCAAGCGTCGAATCCGGCAACATTGTTACACCATTGGCACTAATGAAAGCGCGTTATCGGCAGACAGGGTAGGGTTGTTTAAGCTGCCGCTGGCGCGCGAAATTGCCGCGCAGGCTACCGCAAAACGGGCGCTGTCGCGGAAACTGTATCCTTCAAGAAAGCTATATACCAAGCCCGCCATAAAACCATCGTCAGCACCAAAACTGTCTACTGTCGTATGCGCTGGCGCGGTCAGCAAAAATTGTTCTCCATCCTTTTCGCTGCAATAAACTGACTCATCGGGCAAATAAACAAACAGTTGCTGAACACCTTGCTGATGCAATGCATTCACTGCGGCATTACGGTCAGCATCGCTGGTGATCGCCTGTCCCCATAAAATTTCCAGCTCCGGTAAAGTGGGTTTCAGGGTGTGAATATGCGCCAGCCAGTGTTTGATTTTGCCCGCTTTGAATTCTGAAACGGTATCGACAAACACCGGGATTTCATCAGCGAGGGTAAAGACCCATTCCAGCGCCTCGGCTGTCAGGTTGCAATCAGCCAGTACCACGCCCGCATGACGAAGTAAATCGCGCGACCCGTTCAGTAGTTGCGGTGTCAACTGTTCCAGCAGATGGGTATCGTTAATCGCCAGCACGGTTTGATCGTCTCGATTGGCAATTGCCAGATACGTCGATGTGCTTTGACCATGCAAACGAACGCAGCCGGAGACATTCACGCCGGCACGGCGCGTTTCTTCCAGGAGCATTTCGCCATAAAAGTCATCGCCAATCACTGAAAGCAAATGGACGTCACGGCCTAACAGCGCCAGATTGTGGGCGATGTTGCGTCCCACGCCGCCCGCCGAGCAATGAATTGTACCGGGATGAGAAGCCGCTTGCGGGTAACGGATATCCGCCATCCCGCGAATATCCATATTGATTGTCCCCACCACTACGCAGTATTCCTGCTCGGTGAGAATGTAACCTTTGCCTTTAATCCGCCCTTTGCGCATTAAATCCATAATATGCGCCGCAACGCGCGAACGACTGATTTGCAGCATGTCCGCAATTTCGTTCTGCTGAATCAGCGGGTTACGCCGTAAAATTGCAAGGATCTCCTTTTCCCGGTTATTCATCTTCAGGCTACCGCTTTTTCAGTTTGTTGCGCTTTCAGCCAGGCGATCTCTTCTGCCCAGATATCCGGGTTGATGGTTTCAAGGATCAGCGGAATGCCGTCGAAACGGTCGTCTTGCATGATCCAGCGGAACGCATCATGACCGATATTGCCTTCACCGAGGCTATGATGGCGGTCAACGCGGCTGCCAAAGGTACTTTTCGCATCGTTAAGGTGCATCCCGCGCAGATACTTAAAGCCAACAATACGGGCAAAATCCGCGAACGTTTTCTCGCATTCGGCTGGAGTACGCAAATCATACCCGGCAGCGAAAGCATGGCAGGTATCAATGCAGACGCCGACACGGGATTTATCTTCCACGCCGTCGATAATCGCCGCGAGATGTTCGAATTTAAACCCTAAGTTACTGCCCTGACCGGCGGTGTTTTCAATCACCGCTGTTACACCTTGAGTTTTATCCAGCGCAATGTTGATGGATTCGGCAATACGCGCAAGGCAATCCTCTTCTGAAATCTGCATCAGATGGCTGCCAGGGTGGAAGTTGAGCAAAGAAAGCCCCAGTTGTTCGCAACGCTGCATTTCATCTATAAAGGCATCGCGCGATTTTTCCAGAGCTTCAGTGACCGGATGTCCGAGGTTAATCAGATAGCTGTCGTGGGGAAGAATTTGCGCCGATGTGTAGTGATATTTTTCACAGGCCGCTTTGAATTCATCGATGGTTTGCGTCGTGAGCGGTGCGGCACGCCACTGACGTTGGTTTTTGGTGAACAAGGCAAACGCGGTTGCGTCGATTTCGGCGGCGCGAATTGCGGCATTTGCCAGACCGCCAGCAGCACTAACGTGCGCTCCAATGTATTTCATGCGAGGACTCCTGTTAAACCCGCTGGAGGAAAACGGTAATGATAGCGGGTTAACAGGAGCAAGATGTAGTGGTTTATGCGATGACGCTTTGAATCACATAGTTAATCGCACCACCACCAACAATCAGCCAGGCAAACAGTACCAGTGCCATCAGCAGAGGTTTCGCCCCGGCTTTTTTCAGCGCGCTGACGTGAGTGGTCAGACCCAGCGCCGCCATCGCCATTGCCAGCAGGAAGGTATCCAGCGTTACCAGCATGTTCACCACGCTCTGCGGTAACAGGTGGAACGAGTTAAAGATGGCAACGACGATGAACAAGATGGCAAACCACGGAATAGTGATTTTGCTTTTCTCGCCGCTGTTCGCCCCAGACAGCTGTTTAACACGCGCCGCCAGCAGGATGAGGAACGGAGCCAGCATCATCACGCGCAGCATTTTGGAAATAACTGCTGCGTTTTCCGCATCCGGGCTGATGGCATGACCTGCCGCCACCACCTGCGCCACTTCGTGCACAGTAGAACCAATGTAGATACCGAAAGTTTCCGGACTAAACCATTGAGACATCAGCGGATATATCGCCGGGTAGAGGAAAATCGCGACGGTCCCGAAGATAACAACGGTTGCAACAGCCACGGTTACTTTACTGGCTTCCGCTTTCACTACCGGCTCAGTCGCCAGTACCGCGGCAGCACCACAGATACTGCTACCGGCACCGATCAACCAGCTGGTGTGCTTATCCAGACCAAACACTTTCTGCCCCAGGAAGCAAGCCAGCAGGAAGGTACTGGACAGCGTCAACACGTCAATGATGATCCCACTGATACCGACATCGGCAATTTGCGAGAACGTCAGACGGAAGCCATAAAGAATGATACCCAGACGTAATAAATATTGCTTGGCAAACAGCACACCACCGTCACAGCTTTTCCAGATGTGCGGATAGATGGTGTTGCCTAAAACCATCCCCAACAAGATTGCGAGGGTGAGGGCACTAAACCCGGCACCCGCAACCGCGGGAATGGAACCACCCCACAGGGCGACCCCGGTGATAACTGCACTCAGGGCTAACCCCGGAATAAAATGCCACAGTGTACGATGTTGTTTCTGTAAGGTGATATTCGTCATAACCCTCTCCTTTAACCGGGCATAAGGTTACGACTAACTGGTTTAAAAATAAAATTGATTATATATTTATAATTAATCTTTATAAGTGGTAAGCGACTATGCACATCACCCTCCGGCAGTTGGAAGTTTTTGCAGAAGTATTGAAAAGTGGATCAACCACCCAGGCGTCGGTGATGCTGGCGTTGTCGCAATCAGCAGTGAGCGCAGCCTTGACCGACCTGGAAGGGCAGCTTGGCGTGCAACTGTTTGATCGCGTGGGGAAAAGACTGGTTGTTAATGAACACGGGCGGCTGCTCTATCCGCGTGCGTTGGCATTGCTTGAACAGGCGGTTGAAATCGAACAACTGTTTCGCGAAGACAACGGCGCGATTCGTATCTATGCCAGTAGTACCATCGGTAACTACATTCTGCCTGCAGTTATCGCCCGTTATCGCCATGATTATCCGCAGTTGCCGATTGAACTTAGCGTTGGGAACAGCCAGGACGTGATGCAAGCGGTGCTGGATTTCCGCGTTGATATTGGTTTTATTGAAGGACCGTGCCACAGCACTGAAATTATTTCTGAACCGTGGCTGGAAGACGAGCTGGTGGTTTTCGCCGCGCCGACTTCGCCGTTGGCCCGTGGTCCGGTCACCTTAGAGCAGCTGGCCGCTGCGCCGTGGATCCTGCGTGAACGCGGTTCCGGCACGCGGGAGATTGTCGATTATCTATTGCTGTCACATTTACCGAAGTTTGAGATGGCGATGGAATTAGGTAACTCCGAGGCAATCAAACATGCGGTGCGTCATGGGTTGGGAATTAGTTGCCTGTCGCGACGGGTGATTGAAGATCAATTGCAGGCAGGCACATTAAGTGAAGTTGCGGTCCCTCTGCCGCGCCTGATGCGTACGTTGTGGCGTATACATCATCGGCAAAAACACCTTTCCAACGCGCTACGGCGCTTTCTGGACTATTGCGATCCCGCGAATGTACCGCGTTAAGTTGCTGTACAAGAACATGCTGGTGCTGTGTCGATTTCGTGACGCAGCGCCCTCAGCATGCATTCGCCAGAAAAGAGATTGGCTGCTTTACTTATAATCCCTGGGCGATCATGAAGGTGTCTTATAACCGTGTATTTCTGCCGGAAGGATTGCCAATCGTCTGCTACAATCGCGCCTCATTTTTAAGATGGATAGCATTTTTGTATGGTTTCCGAAACTAAAACCACAGAAGCGCCGGGCTTACGCCGTGAATTAAAGGCGCGTCACCTGACGATGATTGCCATTGGCGGTTCCATCGGTACAGGTCTTTTTGTTGCCTCTGGCGCAACGATTTCTCAGGCAGGTCCGGGCGGGGCATTGCTCTCGTATATGCTGATTGGCCTGATGGTTTACTTCCTGATGACCAGTCTCGGTGAACTGGCTGCATATATGCCGGTTTCCGGTTCGTTTGCCACTTACGGTCAGAACTATGTTGAAGAAGGCTTTGGCTTCGCGCTGGGCTGGAACTACTGGTACAACTGGGCGGTGACTATCGCCGTTGACCTGGTTGCAGCTCAGCTGGTCATGAGCTGGTGGTTCCCGGATACACCGGGCTGGATCTGGAGTGCGTTGTTCCTCGGCGTTATCTTCCTGCTGAACTACATCTCAGTTCGTGGCTTTGGTGAAGCGGAATACTGGTTCTCACTGATCAAAGTCACGACAGTTATTGTCTTTATCATCGTTGGCGTGCTGATGATTATCGGTATCTTCAAAGGCGCGCAGCCTGCGGGCTGGAGCAACTGGACAATCGGCGAAGCGCCGTTTGCTGGTGGTTTTGCGGCGATGATCGGCGTAGCTATGATTGTCGGCTTCTCTTTCCAGGGAACCGAGCTGATCGGTATTGCTGCAGGCGAGTCCGAAGATCCGGCGAAAAACATTCCACGCGCGGTACGTCAGGTGTTCTGGCGAATCCTGTTGTTCTATGTGTTCGCGATCCTGATTATCAGCCTGATTATTCCGTACACCGATCCGAGCCTGCTGCGTAACGATGTTAAAGACATCAGCGTTAGTCCGTTCACCCTGGTGTTCCAGCACGCGGGTCTGCTCTCTGCGGCGGCGGTGATGAACGCAGTTATTCTGACGGCGGTGCTGTCAGCGGGTAACTCCGGTATGTATGCGTCTACTCGTATGCTGTACACCCTGGCGTGTGACGGTAAAGCGCCGCGCATTTTCGCTAAACTGTCGCGTGGTGGCGTGCCGCGTAATGCGCTGTATGCGACGACGGTGATTGCCGGTCTGTGCTTCCTGACCTCCATGTTTGGCAACCAGACGGTATACCTGTGGCTGCTGAACACCTCCGGGATGACGGGTTTTATCGCCTGGCTGGGGATTGCCATTAGCCACTATCGCTTCCGTCGCGGTTACGTATTGCAGGGACACGACATTAACGATCTGCCGTACCGTTCAGGTTTCTTCCCACTGGGGCCGATCTTCGCATTCATTCTGTGTCTGATTATCACTTTGGGCCAGAACTACGAAGCGTTCCTGAAAGATACCATTGACTGGGGCGGCGTAGCGGCAACGTATATTGGTATCCCGCTGTTCCTGATTATTTGGTTCGGCTACAAGCTGATTAAAGGAACTCACTTCGTACGTTACAGCGAAATGAAGTTCCCGCAGAACGATAAGAAATAAGTTTCCTCCCTTCCTTGCTAAGCCCTCTCAACCGAGAGGGCTTTTTCAATTCCATTTCCCTGACAAATCATGCGGATATAAAATTTAACATTTGGATTGATAATTGTTATCGTTTGCATTATCGTTACGCCGCAATCAAAAAAGGCTGACAAATCAGAGGCTGTTCCGGCTTTCTGGGATGATCACCTGCATACAAATAAGTCCACCGCGATGCTGCCGTACGCAAGGGGACGTGAAGAAGATGTGAGCGATAACCCATTTTATTTTCGTAGTTACCTCATGGAGATATGGAATGTTTAGGTTGAACCCTTTCGTACGGGTCGGGCTGTGTTTGTCCGCTATTTCTTGTGCATGGCCTGTGTTAGCGGTCGATGATGATGGCGAAACGATGGTTGTCACTGCATCTTCCGTTGAACAAAACCTCAAAGATGCACCCGCCAGTATCAGCGTCATTACCCAGGAAGACCTGCAGCGAAAACCGGTACAGAATCTGAAGGATGTCCTCAAAGAAGTGCCTGGCGTACAACTGACGAACGAAGGGGATAACCGTAAGGGCGTTAGTATTCGTGGTCTGGACAGCAGCTACACCCTGATTCTCGTCGACGGTAAACGCGTTAACTCCCGCAATGCCGTCTTCCGCCACAATGATTTCGATCTGAACTGGATCCCGGTCGATTCCATCGAACGTATTGAAGTGGTTCGTGGCCCGATGTCGTCGCTATACGGCTCCGATGCGCTCGGCGGTGTAGTGAATATCATCACCAAAAAAATCGGTCAGAAATGGTCGGGTACCGTTACCGTCGATACCACCATTCAGGAACATCGCGATCGCGGTGATATCTATAACGGTCAGTTCTTTACCAGTGGACCATTAATTGATGGTGTGCTGGGAATGAAAGCTTACGGCAGCCTGGCAAAACGTGAAAAGGATGACCCGCAAAACTCAACGACCACCGATACCGGAGAAACGCCGCGTATTGAAGGATTCTCCAGCCGCGACGGCAATGTCGAATTTGCCTGGACACCGAATCAAAATCACGATTTTACTGCCGGATACGGTTTCGACCGTCAGGATCGTGATTCCGACTCGCTGGACAAAAACCGCCTGGAACGCCAGAACTACTCCGTCAGCCATAATGGGCGTTGGGATTACGGCACCAGCGAACTGAAATACTACGGTGAGAAAGTCGAGAACAAAAACCCTGGCAACAGCAGCCCGATAACTTCCGAAAGCAATACGGTCGACGGCAAATACACGTTGCCGCTGACGGCGATTAATCAGTTTCTCACGGTTGGCGGTGAATGGCGTCACGACAAACTTAGCGATGCGGTGAACCTGACCGGGGGAACCAGCTCCAAAACGTCTGCCAGCCAGTACGCGCTGTTTGTGGAAGATGAATGGCGGATCTTCGAGCCGCTGGCGCTGACGACCGGCGTGCGTATGGACGATCACGAAACCTACGGTGAACACTGGAGTCCGCGTGCCTACCTGGTTTATAACGCCACCGACACCGTAACGGTGAAAGGGGGCTGGGCGACGGCATTTAAAGCACCTTCTCTGTTGCAACTTAGCCCTGACTGGACGAGCAATTCCTGCCGTGGCGCATGTAAGATTGTGGGTAGCCCGGATCTGAAACCAGAAACCAGCGAAAGTTGGGAGCTGGGGCTTTACTACATGGGTGAAGAAGGCTGGCTGGAAGGGGTTGAATCCAGCGTTACCGTTTTCCGTAACGATGTGAAAGATCGTATCAGCATCAGCCGTACGTCTGACGTCAACGCTGCACCGGGCTACCAAAACTTTGTTGGTTTTGAGACGGGCGCTAACGGACGGCGCATACCGGTATTTAGCTACTACAACGTTAACAAAGCTCGTATTCAGGGCGTGGAAACCGAACTGAAAATTCCGTTCAACGATGAATGGAAACTGTCGATCAACTACACCTACAACGATGGTCGTGATGTCAGCAACGGCGAAAACAAACCGCTATCCGATCTGCCGTTCCATACTGCTAACGGTACGCTGGACTGGAAACCGCTGGCGCTGGAAGACTGGTCATTCTATGTTTCTGGTCACTATACCGGGCAGAAACGCGCCGACAGCGCGACGGCTAAAACACCGGGCGGTTATACCATCTGGAATACCGGCGCGGCCTGGCAGGTGACTAAAGACGTCAAACTGCGCGCAGGCGTGCTGAACCTTGGCGACAAGGATCTCAGTCGTGACGACTACAGCTATAACGAAGACGGACGTCGTTACTTTATGGCAGTGGATTATCGCTTCTGATGAGAAGATGCCCGGCGAACCGGGCGGACTTTCACTTCAGTAAATACTGCGCATGGAAGCGCAGGTGATCCTCTATAAAAGAGGCGATGAAGTAGTAACTGTGATCATATCCCGGCTGAATACGCAGCGTCATCGGCCACGCTTTCTGGCGCGCGGCTTCTGCCAGTACCGCAGGTTGCAACTGGTCGGCAAGAAACTGATCATTATCGCCCTGATCGATAAGCGTCGGGATCGCATCCTGCGCGTTACTGGCATACATCAGCGCGCAACTGTCCCATTCCAGCCATGCATTTTTGTCCTCACCTAAATAGCTGCTAAACGCTTTGATTCCCCACGGGACGCTGCACGGATTCACAATTGGCGCAAAGGCCGAAACGCTGGTGTATTTACCCGGATTTTTCAGCGCCATAATCAGCGCACCGTGACCACCCATTGAGTGACCGCTAATGGCGCAGCGGTCGCTGACATTAAATTGCGACTGAACCAGCGCCGGTAATTCATCGCGCAGATAATCATACATCCGGTAATGCGTCGCCCACGGCGGTTGCGTGGCATTAAGATAAAAGCCTGCGCCCTGGCCTAAATCGTAGCCATCGTCGTTGGCAACCTTTTCGCCGCGCGGGCTGGTGTCTGGCATCACCAGTACAATCCCCAGTTCTGCCGCCACGCGCTGGGCACCCGCCTTGGTGGTGAAGTTCTCGTCATTGCAGGTTAATCCGGAAAGCCAGTACAGCACTGGTGGCGGGGTGTGATCACGAGGGGGTGGGAGAAAGATACTGAACGTCATCGGGCAGTTTAAGGTACTGGAGTCGTGTCGCCAGCGTTGCTGCCAGCCTTCAAAACAGCGGTGCTCTTCGAGCATTTCCATGCGTGGCTCCTTGTTGTGTTGTTTGCAATTTCTTCATCATACCGTTTATTCAATGTGCTGTGAGTAACTTTCACTTCCGTATTTGCATAACGATGTTTTAACATCTGCTGATGAAAGGCAGCGGCAATTACAATAATTATCGCTGTGAATACTGGATTATGTGCGCCGCCTCACGCACAATAATCAGGCTGTAAATCAGCTTAATAACTTTGCCCCCACGCAGGGCGGAGGCGTCACACCTGCAGGAGAAATCATAAATGCCATCACTCAGTAAAGAAGCGGCCCTGGTTCATGAAGCGTTAGTTGCGCGAGGACTGGAAACACCGCTGCGCCCGCCCGTGCATGAAATGGATAACGAAACGCGCAAAAGCCTTATTGCTGGTCATATGACCGAAATCATGCAGCTGCTGAATCTCGACCTGGCTGATGACAGTTTGATGGAAACGCCGCATCGCATCGCTAAAATGTATGTCGATGAAATTTTCTCCGGTCTGGATTACGCCAACTTCCCGAAAATCACCCTCATTGAAAACAAAATGAAGGTCGATGAAATGGTCACCGTGCGCGATATCACTCTGACCAGTACCTGTGAACACCATTTTGTTACCATCGATGGCAAAGCGACGGTGGCTTATATCCCGAAAGATTCGGTGATCGGTCTGTCAAAAATTAACCGTATCGTGCAGTTCTTTGCCCAGCGTCCGCAGGTGCAGGAACGTCTGACGCAGCAAATTCTTATTGCGCTACAAACGCTGCTGGGCACCAATAACGTGGCTGTCTCGATCGACGCGGTGCATTACTGCGTGAAGGCGCGTGGCATCCGCGATGCAACCAGTGCCACAACAACGACCTCTCTTGGTGGATTGTTCAAATCCAGTCAGAATACGCGCCACGAGTTTCTGCGCGCTGTGCGTCATCACAACTGATTAAAAGGCAGGAACCATGGAGCGCAACGTCACGCTCGATTTTGTTCGCGGCGTCGCCATTCTGGGGATCCTGCTATTAAACATCAGCGCCTTTGGGCTACCAAAGGCGGCTTATCTCAATCCCGCCTGGTACGGTGCTATTACGCCGCAGGATGCATGGACCTGGGCATTTCTTGATCTCATCGGCCAGGTGAAATTCCTCACGCTTTTTGCGCTGCTGTTTGGTGCTGGACTGCAAATGTTGCTGCCCCGTGGCAGACGCTGGATCCAGTCGCGGTTAACGCTGTTAGTCTTATTGGGCTTTATTCACGGTTTATTGTTCTGGGACGGCGATATTCTGCTGGCTTACGGGCTGGTGGGCTTAATCTGCTGGCGGCTGGTGCGCGATGCGCCATCGGTAAAAAGCCTGTTTAATACCGGCGTCATGCTTTATCTGGTGGGGCTTGGCGTTTTGCTGTTATTGGGGCTGATTTCCGACAGCCAGACCAGCCGCGCCTGGACGCCGGATGCATCGGCTATTTTGTATGAAAAATACTGGAAGCTTCACGGCGGCGTTGATGCGATCAGTAATCGTGCCGATGGTGTTGGCAACAGTTTACTGGCACTGGGCGCACAGTATGGCTGGCAACTGGCTGGGATGATGCTCATTGGTGCGGCGCTGATGCGCAGCGGCTGGCTGAAAGGGCAGTTCAGCTTACGTCACTATCGTCGTACTGGTTTTGTGCTGGTGGCGATTGGGGTGACCATTAACCTTCCTGCCATCGCCCTGCAATGGCAGCTGGACTGGGCGTATCGCTGGTGTGCCTTCTTACTTCAAATGCCGCGGGAACTGAGTGCGCCGTTTCAGGCGATTGGCTATGCGTCGCTGTTTTATGGCTTCTGGCCGCAATTGAGCCGCTTTAAGCTGGTGCTGGCAATCGCCTGCGTCGGACGGATGGCGCTGACCAACTATCTATTGCAAACGCTGATTTGTACCACGCTTTTTTACCACCTCGGTTTGTTTATGCATTTTGATCGCCTGGAGCTGCTGGCGTTTGTTATTCCGGTATGGCTGGCGAATATCCTCTTCTCTGTTATCTGGCTGCGTTACTTCCGCCAGGGGCCGGTGGAATGGCTCTGGCGTCAGTTAACTTTGCGTGCTGCCGGAACGGCAATATCTAAAACATCAAGATAACGATCTGGATCACATTCGTTAACAAAACGGCTGTAACCGTTTCCATTGCTGTGACTCGATTCACGAAGTCCTGTATTCAGTGCTGACAAAATAGCCGCCAGCAAGCAGTCATTTACTGCAATCTCATAACAGGTAGTGAATATGATCACCATTCGTGATGTAGCGCGTCAGGCTGGCGTCTCTGTGGCAACGGTTTCCCGGGTGCTCAATAACAGCACGCTGGTCAGTGCCGACACGCGTGAAGCAGTAATGAAAGCCGTGAGTGAGCTGGATTATCGGCCAAATGCCAATGCCCAGGCGCTGGCAACTCAGGTTAGCGATACCATTGGCGTGGTGGTGATGGACGTTTCTGATGCTTTTTTCGGCGCGCTGGTAAAAGCGGTGGATCTGGTCGCCCAGCAGCATCAGAAATACGTGCTAATCGGCAATAGCTATCATGAAGCGGAAAAAGAGCGTCACGCCATTGAGGTGTTAATTCGCCAGCGTTGTAATGCGTTGATTGTTCACTCAAAAGCATTGAGTGACGATGAACTGGCGCAATTTATGGATAACATTCCCGGTATGGTGTTAATCAACCGCGTTGTGCCGGGGTACGCCCATCGTTGCGTTTGCCTGGATAATCTCAGCGGTGCCCGAATGGCGACGCGCATGTTGCTGAATAACGGTCATCAACGTATTGGTTATCTTTCTTCCAGCCACGGCATTGAAGATGACGCCATGCGTAAAGCAGGCTGGATGAGTGCGTTGAAAGAGCAGGATATTATTCCGCCGGAAAGCTGGATTGGCACTGGTACGCCGGACATGCCGGGCGGTGAGGCGGCGATGGTTGAACTGCTGGGGCGCAATCTACAACTTACCGCTGTATTTGCTTATAACGACAATATGGCCGCTGGCGCACTGACAGCATTAAAAGATAATGGCATTGCGATTCCGTTACATCTCTCAATCATCGGTTTCGATGATATTCCCATCGCCCGTTACACCGACCCGCAATTAACGACCGTGCGTTATCCCATTGCTTCAATGGCGAAATTAGCCACCGAACTGGCCTTGCAGGGGGCAGCAGGCAATATTGATCCTCGTGCCAGCCACTGTTTTATGCCGACGTTAGTGCGTCGCCATTCTGTCGCAACACGCCAGAATGCGGCGACGATCACTAACTCAACAAATCAGGCGATGTAACCGCTTTCAATCTGTGAGTGATTTCACAGTATCTTAACAATGTGATAGCTATGATTGCACCGTTTTAACGTTGTAACCCGTATGTAACAGTGAATAATCACTTTCACCGAGGTAATAGCGTCATAACAACAATTAAAGCCGTTTTCTGGAGCGTTACCGGGCATGGAAGAACGAATTTTAAAAAGTGAGCTTCGGCGTTCAGTAACACTTCATTAACTCTACTGCCCCGCCGAGCATTTATCTCAAGCACTACCCTGCATAAGAAAAACCGGAGATACCATGAATAAGAAGGTGTTAACCCTGTCTGCTGTGATGGCCAGCATGTTATTCGGTGCCGCTGCACACGCTGCTGATACTCGCATTGGTGTAACAATCTATAAGTACGACGATAACTTTATGTCTGTAGTGCGCAAGGCTATTGAGCAAGATGCGAAAGCCGCGCCAGATGTTCAGCTGCTGATGAATGATTCTCAGAATGACCAGTCCAAGCAGAACGATCAGATCGACGTATTGCTGGCGAAAGGGGTGAAGGCACTGGCAATCAACCTGGTTGACCCGGCAGCTGCGGGTACGGTGATTGAGAAAGCGCGTGGGCAAAACGTGCCGGTGGTTTTCTTCAACAAAGAACCGTCTCGTAAGGCGCTGGATAGCTACGACAAAGCCTACTACGTTGGCACTGATTCCAAAGAGTCCGGCATTATTCAGGGCGATTTGATTGCTAAACACTGGGCGGCGAATCAGGGTTGGGATCTGAACAAAGACGGTCAGATTCAATTCGTATTGCTGAAAGGTGAACCGGGCCATCCGGATGCAGAAGCACGTACCACTTACGTGATTAAAGAGCTGAACGACAAAGGCATTAAAACTGAACAGTTACAGTTAGATACCGCTATGTGGGATACCGCTCAGGCGAAAGATAAGATGGACGCCTGGCTGTCTGGCCCGAACGCCAACAAAATCGAAGTGGTTATCGCCAACAACGATGCGATGGCAATGGGCGCGGTAGAAGCACTGAAAGCACACAACAAGTCCAGCATTCCGGTGTTTGGCGTCGATGCGCTGCCAGAAGCGCTGGCGCTGGTGAAATCCGGTGCACTGGCGGGCACAGTACTGAACGATGCTAACAACCAGGCGAAAGCGACCTTTGATCTGGCGAAAAACCTGGCCGATGGCAAAGGTGCGGCTGATGGCACCAACTGGAAAATCGACAACAAAGTGGTCCGCGTACCTTATGTTGGCGTAGATAAAGACAACCTGGCTGAATTCAGCAAGAAATAAGACTGATTGGGCGCAGTCGTTTACTGCGCCCTTATTGTATGGCCAACAAGGTAAAATTATATGGTCAGCTCAACGACTCCGTCTTCCGGGGAATACTTGTTGGAAATGAGCGGTATCAACAAGTCTTTTCCTGGTGTTAAGGCACTTGATAACGTTAATTTAAAAGTCCGGCCACATTCTATCCATGCATTAATGGGGGAAAACGGCGCAGGAAAATCAACATTATTAAAATGCCTGTTTGGTATTTATCAAAAAGACTCCGGCACCATTTTATTCCAGGGTAAAGAGATCGATTTCCATTCCGCCAAAGAAGCACTGGAAAATGGTATTTCGATGGTACACCAGGAGTTAAACCTGGTATTACAACGTTCGGTGATGGATAACATGTGGCTGGGGCGATATCCCACCAAAGGCATGTTTGTCGATCAGGACAAAATGTACCGCGAAACCAAAGCGATTTTTGATGAACTGGATATTGATATCGATCCGCGTGCGCGCGTCGGCACATTATCCGTTTCGCAAATGCAGATGATCGAAATCGCCAAAGCGTTTTCCTATAACGCGAAAATTGTGATTATGGATGAACCGACTTCTTCGTTAACCGAAAAAGAGGTCAATCATCTGTTCACTATTATTCGTAAATTAAAAGAGCGCGGCTGCGGTATTGTTTATATCTCGCATAAAATGGAAGAAATCTTCCAGTTATGTGATGAAGTTACCGTATTGCGCGACGGTCAGTGGATCGCCACCGAACCGCTGGCAGGACTGACGATGGACAAGATCATCGCCATGATGGTTGGGCGTTCTCTTAATCAGCGTTTTCCTGACAAAGAAAACAAGCCGGGCGAAGTCATCCTCGAGGTGCGTAACCTAACGTCACTGCGCCAGCCGTCGATTCGCGATGTCTCGTTTGATCTGCATAAAGGGGAGATCCTCGGTATTGCCGGGCTGGTGGGGGCGAAACGTACCGATATTGTTGAGACGTTATTTGGTATTCGCGAGAAATCGGCTGGCACCATTACGTTGCACGGCAAACAGATCAATAACCATAATGCCAACGAAGCCATAAACCACGGATTTGCACTGGTAACTGAGGAGCGCCGCTCAACGGGAATTTATGCCTATCTGGATATTGGTTTTAACTCGTTAATTTCCAATATTCGCAACTACAAAAATAAAGTTGGTTTACTGGATAACTCGCGGATGAAAAGCGATACCCAGTGGGTGATTGATTCGATGCGGGTAAAAACGCCGGGTCATCGGACGCAAATTGGTTCGCTCTCCGGTGGTAATCAGCAAAAGGTGATTATTGGTCGCTGGCTACTAACGCAACCAGAAATATTAATGCTCGATGAACCGACGCGCGGTATTGATGTCGGGGCGAAGTTTGAAATTTATCAGTTAATTGCCGAACTGGCGAAGAAAGGCAAGGGGATTATTATTATCTCCTCTGAAATGCCTGAGTTGTTAGGGATAACAGACCGTATTCTGGTCATGAGCAATGGTCTCGTTTCCGGAATTGTCGATACAAAAACAACAACGCAAAACGAAATTCTGCGTCTTGCGTCTTTGCACCTTTAAGATTAGGGGCTTCCCATGAGTGCGTTAAATAAGAAAAGTTTTCTTACTTACCTGAAAGAGGGCGGTATTTACGTCGTTCTTTTAGTTTTGCTGGCGATTATTATTTTCCAGGACCCAACATTTTTAAGTCTGTTGAACTTAAGTAATATTCTCACCCAGTCATCGGTGCGTATTATTATCGCGCTCGGTGTGGCAGGGTTAATTGTCACCCAGGGGACCGATCTTTCTGCTGGTCGTCAGGTAGGGCTGGCGGCAGTGGTGGCTGCGACATTATTGCAGTCCATGGATAACGCCAACAAAGTGTTCCCGGAAATGGCGACGATGCCGATTGCGCTGGTTATTCTGATTGTCTGTGCCATTGGTGCGGTGATCGGTTTGATCAACGGTCTGATTATCGCTTATCTCAACGTGACGCCGTTCATTACCACGCTCGGCACGATGATCATCGTCTATGGCATCAACTCGCTCTATTACGACTTTGTCGGGGCGTCGCCAATTTCTGGTTTTGACAGTGGCTTCTCTACCTTTGCTCAGGGCTTTGTCGCGCTGGGGAGTTTCCGTCTCTCTTACATCACCTTCTACGCGTTGATTGCGGTGGCGTTCGTCTGGGTGTTGTGGAACAAAACCCGCTTCGGTAAGAACATTTTTGCCATTGGCGGTAACCCGGAAGCGGCAAAAGTATCTGGTGTCAACGTCGGCCTGAACCTGCTGATGATCTACGCGTTGTCTGGCGTGTTCTATGCCTTTGGCGGGATGTTAGAAGCCGGACGTATCGGCTCTGCCACCAACAACCTCGGCTTTATGTATGAGCTGGATGCTATCGCGGCGTGCGTGGTAGGCGGTGTATCGTTCAGCGGCGGTGTGGGGACGGTGATTGGCGTGGTGACCGGGGTAATTATTTTTACCGTCATCAACTATGGCCTGACGTATATCGGCGTAAACCCATACTGGCAGTACATCATCAAAGGGGCGATTATTATCTTCGCCGTAGCGCTGGATTCACTGAAATACGCGCGTAAGAAGTGATGTGATTGTGGATATTGCCGGATGCGCTGCATCCGGCAATCGGTGCCAAATGCCGGATGCGTCTCTGGTTTTACAACGTTACCGGGTGTTCTTTCTCGCCTTTCTTAAACTTCACTTCCCCGAGCTCAATACAACCCACCGGGCAGACGTGACCACAAAGCAGACAACCCACACATTTCTCGGTATTACAATGCGGTGTGCGGGTTTTCTCGCTCCATTCCATCGCCTGGTGACCGCCGTCGTAACAGGAAATATAACAGCGTCCACAGCCAACACATTTATCAAGATTGATACGGGGATAGACAATATAACTGCGGTCTAAATCTTCCGCCGGGACAATATTGTTATTCGCCAGACCTACCATCTCCTGCAGCGAATCAAATCCCTGATCGGCGAGATAATGCGACAACCCGCTTGCCATATCTTCCACTATCCGATACCCGTACTGCATGATGCCGGTGGTCACCTGTAACGTTGCTGCGCCGAGCAATAAAAACTCAGCTGCATCCTCCCAGGTTTCAATGCCGCCGATACCGCTGATTGGGAAATCGCGCAGTTCTGGATGGGTGCGCATCTGCTGAATGAAGCGCAGGGCGATCGGTTTTACCGCTTTACCTGAATATCCGGAAATACTCGATTTTCCGTTAACGATCGGCATACCGATTTTCTGATTAAGATCGATATTGGTGATGGATTTAACGGTGTTAATCGCCGCAATGCCATCTGCGCCGCCGCGCTTCGCCGCCAGCGCCACTTCGCACATATCACCGATATTCGGCGTCATCTTCGCCAGCATTGGCAGCGTGGAACCCCGTTTCACTGCCCGACAATATTTTTCTACCAGCTCCGGGCTTTGCCCGACATCGCTACCCATCGCATGAGAAGTCATTTGCGGACAGGAGAAGTTACACTCGATCATATCCGCGCCAGCTTCTTGCACCAGGCGCGCCAGCTCCTCCCATTGCTGCTCATTTTCCCCCATGATCGAAGCGATCAATACTTTGTCCGGGTAATCTTCCTTCAGCTGACGCAGGGCGGCCAGATTCTCTTCCAACGGATGTTCAGCAATCTGCTCCATATTTTTGAAGCCGATAAAACCGGTATCTTCTTTCACCAGATGATCAAAACGCGGCGAGACTTCGTTGGCGATAAAAAAGCCGATCGTTTTAAACACCACGCCGCCCCAACCTGTGTCGTAGGCTTTGGCACACATCTCATAGCAGTTGCCTACAGGCGAAGAAGAGAGGCAGAACGGGTTGGGAAACTTCACGCCGCAAAAAGTAATCGAAAGATCTTTCGTTAACATGAGCAAGCTCCCTCTAAATAGTGATGAATCGCCTCGGCGGCTTCTTTCCCGGTTTTCACGGCATAGACCACGGTTTTGTCACCCTCAACAATATCGCCAGCAGCAAAGACTTGCGGATCGCGGGTCTGATAATTTTGTGTTTTGATGGTGTTACGCTGCGGCTCTAACTCCGCAAAGGCATCCAGTCTGGCATGCTGACCGACGGCGAGAATAATTTTATCTGCCGCCATCGTCAGTTCGCCCGGTAACCGTACATGCTTAAACGTGACTTTATTGCCTTCCACGGCTACTGGCGTGAATCCATCGATGATCGAAACGCCCAGCTCCCGGGCGCTGGCAAACTCTTTTTCGCTTGCCGGAAACTCATCTAACTCTTCACGCGCTACGCAGGTTACCGCCTGACAGCCGAGAACTTTCAGCGTGCTGGCTACGTCCATCGCGACATCACCGCCGCCGATAATTAATGCGCTTTGTGGAATGCTGATATCGCCTTGCGCCTGTCGTACACGTTGCAGGAAGTCGACGGCAATCTCAACGTCACTATGCTCAAACAGCGGTAGCCCGGAACCGCTTGATAACCCCACGGTGACCAGTACCGCGCGGTTTTCTGCTTTCAGCTGCTCAAGGGTGAGTGTGTTACCGACTTCGTTGTTGCACTTAATGGTCACGCCCATTTTTTCAATACGGGCGATCTCTGCATCCAGCACTGATTGCGGTAACCGGAATTGCGGAATACCGTTACGCAACCAGCCACCGGGGTGCGCTTCTTTCTCATAAATCGTGACGTCATAACCCTGGTTTGTCAGTGTTACACTGGCCTGCAATCCGGCAGGACCTGCGCCAATAATCGCGACTTTGCCGAGCGTTTTAGTACCGGGCTGATAAATTTCCATCCCGGTTTGTTGTTCAAAATCAGTAACAAAACGCTGTAAGCGACCGATATCAATGGGAGTATCAACACCGGCACGGGTACAACCGCTTTGACATAATTTCTCCGTCGGGCACACTCTGGCACAAACGGCACCGAGGGCATTATTTTCGCGAATTGTCTCGGCAGCGCCTTTAAAATTACGAAAGTAGATTGAGCGAATAAATTTCCCCGGATCGGTCTGTGCCGGGCAAGCCTGACTACAGGGAGCGTCATGACATAATAAACAGCGAGAGGCTTCTTTAATCGCCAGTAAAGGCGTAAAAGCCGGAGTGAGTTCATCCAGATAATTTTGTTGCGGCATGTGATCTTCCTTAATGCTATGAGTAATTAAGGCGAACGCTAAATATACTCGTCATACTTCAAGTTGCATGTGCTGCGTCTGCGTTCGCTCACCCCAGTCACTTACTTATGTAAGCTCCTGGGGACTCACTCACTTGTCGCCTTCCTGCAACTCGAATTATTTAGAGTATAAATATTGCGTGCTGATATTAAGGCTATGCGCGTGGGGAAATTTATACTGTGAAAGGATTCACAAATAGCTGCGGTTCAGAATGTTATATCCGCAGCTTATTGAGTGAAGTAATAATTATTCTCAATAATTAACAGAAAAGAGAAAATATTAACGATAGAAAATAAGATAAACAATCATGCCGATAGATAAAATTCCGAAGCCGATATATGCCACCATATAAGCGAAAAAGAGTCCGGGATTTTTTGCTCGCCAGACATACACCGGTTCCGGTGCATTTTTAACCCGTTTATCAATCGCGCCTGCGCGCCAGCCTTTCCATGCTTCGCGGAAACAAAATATCGGAATAAGGAAAAAAACGGCAACGACAAAAAACTGCTGTACATCCATAACTACTTTCCTTGTTTCTTTTGTAATTCAAGTAACTGTTCGGGTGTGACGGCGGGATACCCCTGCGCATCTTCCGGCACCTGGTGCATAGCCGGAATAGGGACCAGCGGCCCTAAAAAACGCGGTTCACGTTTAAAAATATAAAGGTCAGCCAGCGCACCGAAACGGGCGGCAAATTCGCGAATACGTACTGACAGCATATCTTTCGGTGACGGTACGGCATAACACTGAGCCTGAATCCCCATATGCAGCGCAATAAATAATGCCCGCTCACAGTGGAAACGTTGGGTGATAATAATGAAATCATTAGTATCGAAAACTTTGCGTGTACGCACGATGGAATCCAGCGTACGAAAGCCTGCGTAATCGAGAACAATATCTGATGGGTCGACACCAGCAGCGATTAAATCTTTGCGCATGGTCATCGGCTCATTATAACTTTGCAATGCGTTATCGCCGCTCAGTAATAGATAATTTACCTTACCGCTGTTATAGGCATTAATCGCTCCTTGAATGCGGTAGCGATAATACTGATTAATTACGCCAGTACGATAATATTTTGCTGTTCCGAGCACCACACCGACCTGGCGGTAGGGGAGATCCTGCAATTCGTCGTAGATATAAGGCGCGGTTTTCCAGCTCATCCAGCGATCGAGGCCGAGCACAGTCAACAGCAGCAAGCCGATCAGGACTAACAGGCTGAGGAACACGCGCTTTAACATGCAGGAGACTCGATCTAAGGAAAATTTCCATCAGGCTACTTTACCCGCTGGTTTTGCGCAAGAAACGGCAAACTGTTTGCCGGGAATTTCGACACCAGGAGAGGGCTGGCAAGCCGGACAAGGCGTTCACGCCGCATCCGGCACCAGGCTTAAGCGAGAAGCACTCGGTCGATACTGTGACAGCCGAGAGCTTTCAGCGTTGCGGAGGTGGCATCCCACTGAATCAACGGCGCATCGGCTTTTTCTGCCAGAACCGCGCGCTGGATATCCGGGTAATCATAACCCTTGAGATTCAACAGAATTAACGCTCCCTGCAACGGTGGCAGAGTCGGGTTGAATGCGGCGTTTTCAGCGTAGCTGCCACTGAAAATACGACCGTCTTTACATTCCAGCGCGACACCGCTTGGCGACTTACTGTAAGGCATGTGCGAACGGTTTGCCGCTGCAATCGCCGCCTGAGAAAGCGCATCACCAGTCAGCGCATAGCCGTGATCCTGCTCGTCCATCAGCAGCGTTTTAATCTCCAGATCTTTCGGCCCAAAGGCATCCGGCAGATAGTCACGCAGCGCGTGTGCCTCGCGGCCCGGCAGATGAATACGCAGATCCAGACCGCTGTTCAGTTCATTCATAAACTGACGGCAGTGACCACAAGGCGTGTAGTTAACGGTGATGGCTGCAAGCGCTTTTTCACCACTCAACCAGGCGTGGCTGATCGCGCTTTGTTCGGCATGAACGGTTTGCTGCATTGTCGCACCAATAAATTCCATATTGGCACCGAAATACCAGGTTCCGCTCACACCGCGCGCAATTGCGCCAACATTAAAATTCGACAATGGCGTACGCGCACAGGCCGCCGCCAGCGGAAGTAGTGCGAATGCCAGCGCGTCTTCGTCCAGCCCCGTTGCGCTCTTCAGCGATGAGACTTGCTCCCCGGTCAACAAAGCGGGGAAGTACTTGTCTGCCAGAATAGGTTCCAGTGCAGATTGCAAGTTATCCGCAAGTTGGGCAAAAGCGGTTTGAAAACGTGGATGCATGGCGTTGCCTCATAATCATGTAATGGGATAACAGTTTACGAACCCGTTATGGCTTTATATGTGATCTGAATCTCATTAATTATGCAACGCGTGAAACTTACATCAAAAATGCGCGACGCATCGCAAATTTTAGCCCATTACTGCCAGAATAATCGGGAAAAGGAACGGTGCGATCAGCGAAGTAATTATCCCGCATAACACCAGCGCTAGCGAACTAAATGCACCTTCCTGATAATCCAGCTCGGCGCAGCGCGCCGTACCGAGGGCGTGCGAGGCAGTCCCCATTGCCAGACCGCGCGCAGCTTTGGTACGAATACGCATCGCATTAAGCAATGTATGGCCAAATACCGCGCCGAGGATGCCGACGAAAATCACGCAAACTGCGCTGATTGCCGGAATACCGCCAATACTGCCGCCAACCGCCATTGCAATAGGCGTGGTGACTGATTTCGGCAGGATTGACGCGGCGATTTCCGGTGAAGCGCCCATCAACAATGCCACGGAAGTCCCCGTCACCATCGCAACCACGCTGCCGATAAAACAGATGGTGATGATCGATTTCCAGCGCGCGCGGATCTGGTGTAGCTGCTCATATAAAGGATAGGCCAGCGCGACGACCGCCGGTTGCAGCAGATCGTTTAGCACTTCGCTACCTTTAAAGTAGCTGTCGTAAGAGATGCCGGTCAGCATTAAAAAAGGAATGATCACCACCATTGCTACCAGCAACGGGTTAAGCAGGGGAAACTTATACCGTGCCGCCAGTTTGCGGGCGGCAAAAAAGACAATCAACGTCAGCGGTAATGACCACCAGATATTCGCCATCATTCTTCTGATCCTTTCTGACCTACGACTTTACGTTCACCGTGTACCAGTTGTGAACTCCAGCTCACCACCAGAAAAACCACCAGCGTACTGACAGCACAGGAAACCACTACCGGGCCAAACTGCGCGCGGAGCAAATCAAAATATTGCATGACGCCTACGCCAATCGGCACAAACAATAGCGCCATATAGCGAATCAGTACGTAGCACCCCGGATTGACCCATTTCGCCGGAAGAATTTGCAAGGCCAGCAGGACAAACAGGATCAGCATCCCGATGATGCTGCCCGGAATGGTTACCGGTAGCAGGGAAGCAATGAAAATGCCTGCATACAGGCAGGCATAAATCAGGACGAAAGCGCGTAAATATTGCCAGATAATGTTCAGTGTCTTACTCATAATCAACACCCCAGATGAGATGGATTCATCATACAATTAATTCGTAAAACGTGCTACCGATCACATTAAGAAATCAGCGCTTATTTTTTCGCTCCCCGGCATTACGCAATGCGCAACGAACTCAGGCATACATCAAGCATAGAGAGGGATTGCAGTTTGCAGCAATCCCTCTTTGTAGACCTTTAATCCGCTGACCATAGGCGCTAACATAGCGCCTCATTATTTTGCGGGTGATGATATGCGTGTGTTACTGGCACCGATGGAGGGAGTGCTTGACTCTCTGGTGCGTGAATTGCTGACCGAAGTTAACGACTACGATCTGTGCATCACCGAGTTTGTCCGCGTGGTGGATCAACTGCTGCCGGTAAAAGTTTTTCATCGCATTTGCCCTGAGCTACAAAACGCCAGCCGGACACCATCCGGTACGCTGGTGCGCGTGCAGTTGTTGGGTCAGTTCCCACAATGGCTGGCAGAGAACGCCGCCCGTGCGGTGGAATTAGGTTCCTGGGGCGTGGATCTCAATTGCGGCTGCCCGTCGAAAACGGTCAACGGTAGCGGTGGTGGGGCGACGTTACTCAAAGATCCTGAACTCATCTATCAGGGTGCAAAAGCGATGCGTGAAGCTGTACCGGCGCATTTGCCCGTCAGCGTGAAAGTGCGTCTGGGCTGGGACAGCGGTGAGAAGAAATTTGAAATCGCCGATGCGGTTCAACAGGCTGGTGCTACGGAGCTGGTGGTGCATGGACGGACAAAAGAGCAGGGTTACCGCGCGGAGCATATTGACTGGCAGGCGATTGGCGAGATTCGCCAGCGGCTGAATATTCCGGTGATTGCCAACGGCGAAATCTGGGACTGGCAGAGCGCGCAACAATGCATTGCGATCAGCGGCTGCGACGCAGTGATGATTGGTCGCGGGGCGCTCAATATTCCCAACCTGAGCCGGGTAGTAAAATATAACGAACCGCGAATGCCGTGGCCGGAGGTGGTTGCTTTGCTGCAAAAATATACCCGTCTGGAAAAGCAGGGCGATACCGGGTTATATCACGTTGCGCGGATTAAACAGTGGTTGAGTTATTTGCGTAAAGAATACGATGAAGCAACGGGATTATTTCAGCATGTTCGGGTGTTGAATAATTCCCCTGATATTGCAAGGGCTATTCAGGCAATTGATATCGAGAAACTCTAAAAAACCATAGTGATGTTTTTTGACAATGTGTTAGCTCTTTATCAATAGGCCGCACGGTTGTTTGGTGGCGTCAAAATTGCCGAGGCGTTCCCTGAAGGCCGGGGCAGCCCACATGGATGTGGGCTGAGGGCGCGTTTTACAGGGATGTTACCTCGCGCCCGACCCGGTAGCCGTAAGGGATAAGTCGAGGGCACCGCGCAGCGGCGATTTTGTTCGCCAGAGCCCGGGGGTGCAGGGGGCGGCGGCGATTGGCCGCCCCCTGCGCGCTCCTTGCGCCAGTGATTATATGAAGCAATGCACATGACAGGAGCGCAACAGGATGAGAGACTGAAATATTCTCGTTATTTTCGGACATGATGACATTAATTAGTTTTAAAATATCATCTTAAATACGCCAGTCACCACCAGTAGCCCAATCAGGAAAATAATCAATACAGCCCAGAGTATAATTTTCATTGGCGTTCCTTTATTTGTGAGTGCTGAATAAGTATAGGAAAAAACGAAGCCCTTTGCCGTTATCCATAAACGATTAAGATAAATCGGAAGATATCATTCACTTAGTGTATATTTTTCTGGATATGTCGTTTTATTGCTACTGATGTATTGCCACGCGAAACTAAAAAATATATCGCAACACACGGTAATCTCCGCGCACCTTTTCTTACCTGATTTTTCCCCCATGAATCGTGATTCCTTTTATCCCGCCATCGCCTGTTTTCCGCTGTTACTGATGCTGGCCGGGTGTGCACCTATGCATGAAACCCGCCAGGCGTTAAGCCAGCAAACGCCTGCTGCACAAGTTGACACCGCATTACCCACGGCGCTGAAAAATGGTTGGCCAGACAGCCAATGGTGGCTGGAGTATCACGATAATCAACTCACTTCCTTAATTAACAATGCACTACAGAACGCACCGGATATGCAGGTGGCTGAACAGCGCATTCAGCTAGCTGAAGCCCAGGCGAAGGCAATTGCTACTCAGGATGGTCCGCAGATCGACTTTTCTGCGGATATGGAGCGGCAAAAAATGTCGGCAGAAGGCTTAATGGGGCCGTTTGCTCTGAACGATCCGGCCACAGGTACGACCGGTCCGTGGTACACCAACGGAACTTTTGGCTTAACGGCGGGCTGGCATCTCGATATCTGGGGAAAGAATCGGGCGGAGGTTACTGCCCGCCTGGGTACGGTTAAAGCACGGGCGGCGGAACGCGAGCAAACCCGCCAATTGCTGGCTGGCAGCGTAGCCCGCCTGTACTGGGAGTGGCAAACCCAGGCGGCGTTAAACACGGTCTTGCAGCAAATAGAAAAAGAGCAGAACACCATTATCGCGACCGATCGCCAGCTATATCAGAACGGGATTACTTCTTCAGTTGAAGGTGTGGAAACCGATATTAATGCCAGCAAAAACCGGCAGCAGCTCAACGATGTCGCGGGGAAAATGAAAATTATTGAGGCACGGTTAAGCGCACTTACAAATAACCAGACAAAGTCATTGAAGCTTAAACCGGTCGCGTTGCCGAAAGTGGCAAGCCAGCTTCCTGATGAACTGGGGTACTCCTTACTGGCCCGGCGGGCAGATTTGCAGGCGGCGCACTGGTACGTTGAGTCATCGCTAAGCACCATTGATGCGGCAAAAGCGGCATTTTATCCTGACATCAACCTGATAGCCTTCCTGCAACAGGATGCGTTGCACTTAAGCGATCTGTTCCGTCATTCCGCGCAGCAAATGGGCGTTACGGCAGGCCTGACGCTACCCATTTTCGATAGTGGTCGTCTTAACGCCAATCTCGATATCGCAAAAGCCGAAAGCAACTTGTCTATCGCCAGCTACAACAAAGCGGTGGTTGAAGCGGTGAATGACGTGGCGCGGGCAGCCAGTCAGGTTCAGACACTTGCGGAGAAAAACCAGCATCAGGCGCAAATTGAGCGCGATGCCTTGCGTGTGGTAGGTCTTGCGCAGGCGCGCTTTAACGCGGGCATCATTGCTGGTTCCCGCGTCAGCGAAGCCAGAATCCCCGCGCTGCGTGAGCGGGCCAATGGCCTGTTATTGCAAGGGCAGTGGCTGGATGCTTCCATTCAACTCACTGGTGCGTTGGGCGGGGGTTACAAACGCTGATGATATGCGCCTTCTATACTTAACGTTTATTCAGCGTTAAGTGGAGAACTCGATGGCACAGGTTGCGATTATTACCGCCTCCGATTCGGGGATCGGCAAAGAGTGCGCGTTATTACTGGCGCAGCAGGGGTTTGATATTGGCATTACCTGGCACTCAGATGAAGAAGGGGCAAAAGATACCGCGCGTGAGGTAGTTAGCCACGGCGTACGTGCGGAGATTGTGCAGCTGGATCTCGGTAAACTGCCAGAAGGTGCACAGGCGCTGGAGAAACTCATTCAACGGCTGGGGCGTATTGATGTGCTGGTGAATAATGCGGGCGCAATGACCAAAGCGCCGTTTCTTGATATGGCTTTCGATGAGTGGCGCAAGATTTTTACCGTTGATGTCGATGGTGCATTTTTATGCTCACAAATTGCGGCCCGCCAGATGGTGAAACAAGGGCAGGGTGGTCGCATCATCAACATTACGTCGGTACATGAACATACGCCGCTGCCGGATGCCAGCGCCTACACAGCCGCTAAACATGCGCTCGGCGGGTTAACCAAAGCAATGGCGCTGGAGTTGGTCAGGCATAAGATTTTGGTGAACGCAGTCGCACCTGGGGCGATCGCTACGCCAATGAACGGCATGGATGATAGCGACGTGAAGCCCGACGCGGAGCCTTCGATTCCTCTGCGGCGTTTTGGCGCAACGTATGAGATTGCCAGCCTGGTGGCGTGGCTTTGTTCGGAGGGCGCAAATTACACCACCGGGCAGTCGTTGATAGTGGATGGCGGCTTTATGTTGGCGAATCCGCAGTTCAACCCAGAATAGCGCAGTGAGGTGTGTGGATATTTCAATGGGTAAAATTTTGGTAGGCATGATAAGACGCACAAGCGCCGCATCAGGCATGGTGCACCGGATGTCGGATGCGGCGCGAACGCCTTATCCAGGGCAATGGTTTTACGCCTGATTATCCGGCTTTTTCTTCCCGCGTCGTTTCAGCCACCAGCGCACGCCTACCACCAGAACCACGACCAGAATCAACCAGACCCAGTGCTTCAAATGCTGATCGAGATTGTGCAACCACGGCGCAATCACCTGACCACCAGCGTAACCGATAGTGGTAAAAATCAACGCCCAGGCAAATGCGCCGAGAATATTAAGCGGCAGAAAGATTTTCGGCGGCAGCTGGCTGGCACCAATCAGCGTCGGGCCAATCACCCGAAAGCCATACATAAAGCGCGTACCAATGACAAACAGATACGGATGGCGTTGGATAAGTTTCTGCGCCCGCTCAATTTTATCCTGATGTTTCGAGAAACGGCGTAACAGCTTGCCGCCAAACCGCCGCCCGCACAGATAAAGCACCTGGTCGCCAATCATGCCGCCAAGCGCCACAGAAAGTACCACCAGCGGGAACTTTAATAGCCCCTGATGCGCCGCAACGCCTCCCAGCAAAGTCACGGTTTCACCTTCCGCCAGGCTACCGATCACCAGCGCGGCATAACCATATTGTGAGATGAGTGTATTGAGATCCATAGGCCAGTCTGTCTCCCTTTGGTTGCCTGTAAGCATACACCCTGGAAATCATTCACGCTGAAAAAGGACGTACATCAGACGGTGCAAATTACATGAGCGAACAAAAAATAATCACAAGCTGACTTATACTTGAACTGTCAGGTTCATGAACTCACAACAAGGGGGCGGTATGAGCCATGTCTGGGGACTGTTTTCCCATCCCGATCGTGAAATGCAGGTGATTAATCGCGAAAACGAAACGATTTCTCACCATTACACCCACCACGTTTTGCTGATGGCGGCGATTCCGGTGATTTGCGCCTTCATTGGCACTACACAGATTGGCTGGAATTTTGGCGATGGCACTATCCTGAAGTTATCCTGGTTTACCGGACTGGCGCTGGCTGTCTTGTTTTACGGCGTTATGCTGGCTGGGGTCGCGGTGATGGGGCGGGTCATCTGGTGGATGGCGCGTAATTATCCGCAGCGTCCGTCACTTGCGCACTGCATGGTCTTCGCGGGCTACGTTGCAACTCCGCTGTTTTTAAGCGGTCTGGTGGCGCTTTATCCACTGGTCTGGTTGTGTGCGCTGGTCGGCACGGTGGCGCTGTTTTACACCGGCTACCTGCTTTACCTTGGTATTCCGAGCTTCCTGAATATCAACAAAGAGGAAGGCCTTAGCTTCTCTAGTTCGACGCTGGCGATTGGCGTGCTGGTACTGGAAGTGCTGCTCGCCCTAACCGTTATACTATGGGGCTACGGTTATCGTTTGTTCTAGAAAGTTCTTTGACGTTGCATTGCTGGCGTAAATGTCAGCAATGCAGCATTTCCTCACGATTCTCCTTTGACGATCGCACTTTTTGCTCGTTATGATGGCGTCGCTAGCCTCAGTAAATCCTTACTCCGGCGGTGCGCAACCCGTGCGCGTGAACCACTATCTGAATGCTCATCATGCCGAAATTTCGAGTTTCTTTATTTAGCCTGGCCCTGATGCTGGCTGTGCCTTTTGCACCGCAGGCCGTTGCGAAAACGGCAGCCGCTACCACCGCTTCACAACCGGAAATTGCCTCCGGTAGCGCGATGATTGTTGATCTGAATACCAACAAAGTGATCTATTCGAACCACCCGGATCTGGTGCGTCCGATTGCGTCTATCAGCAAATTAATGACCGCGATGGTTGTGCTGGATGCACGACTGCCGCTGGATGAAAAACTAAAAGTGGATATCAGCCAGACGCCGGAGATGAAAGGGGTCTATTCGCGCGTACGACTGAATAGCGAAATCAGCCGTAAAGATATGCTGTTGCTGGCGCTGATGTCTTCAGAAAACCGCGCGGCGGCAAGCCTTGCACACCATTATCCCGGTGGTTACAAAGCCTTTATTAAGGCAATGAATGCGAAAGCGAAATCGCTCGGAATGAACAACACGCGCTTTGTTGAACCTACCGGATTGTCGGTGCATAACGTTTCAACTGCCCGTGACTTAACCAAACTGCTCATTGCCAGCAAACAATATCCGTTGATCGGGCAGTTAAGTACTACCCGGGAAGATATGGCAACCTTCTCTAACCCGACGTATACGCTGCCGTTCCGCAATACTAATCATCTGGTGTATCGCGATAACTGGAATATTCAGTTAACCAAAACCGGCTTTACCAATGCGGCGGGCCATTGTCTGGTGATGCGTACGGTTATCAATAATAAACCGGTGGCGCTGGTAGTGATGGACGCGTTTGGCAAATATACCCATTTTGCCGATGCCAGCCGCCTGCGTACCTGGATTGAAACCGGTAAAGTGATGCCTGTGCCGGCAGCAGCGTTGAGCTATAAAAAACAAAAAGCCGCCCAAATGGCGGCGGCGGGGCAGACGGCACAGAACGATTAAGTGAATTCGGATGGCGATACTCTGCCATCCGTAATTTTTACTCCACTTCCTGCCAGTTTTTCCGTTTACTGGTTTTACCGATCCCCGGATTCATGCTGTTGGTCGGATCGTTCTCGCGATAGAACTTCTGCAACGTCTCCGGTGCTTTATACAAATGACCGACGTTATGCTCGGCAGGGTATTGCGCGCCGCGCTGCTGTAGCAGTTCCAGCATCTGTTCTTTTAACGCATGCACATCCACGCCTTTTTTCACTATGTAATCCTGATGGAAGACATAGCACATAAAATGGCCGTAATAGAGCTTGTGCACCAGCTGGCTGTCGATCTCCGGCGGTAAATGCTCATACCACTCGGTGTCGTTACGCCGCAGAGCGATATCCAACGCCAGAATGTCTTCGACTTCATCGGAATGCACCGCCTGATAACGAATTGCTGCGCCCGCAGCGGCGAAACGGTGTAAAAACGCTTTGCTGCCTTCCTCCGGCGTACAGACAAAGAAATCGCCTTCGGCCTGTTTGAAATAATCCACCAACCACGATTTGGCTTCGCCCACGCCATCGCCCGCCATTTTTAACAGCAGATGATGCTCGTATTTATCGCGCCAGTTTTTCATGCGCGGCGGTAAATGGCTGGGGAACAGGTGACCGAATTTTTGCATCGCACGGTCAGTAAAATGCGGACGGAAGAATTTCACTTTCTCCAGCATCGCATCGGTGCGTCCCTTGAGATTAAAGAAGAACGGCATCTTGTCGGTGCCTAACTTATCAATCATCAGGAAGGTGTCTTTGCCGTATTTTTCCGCAATATCGTAGATATCCCGGTGCATATATTCCCCGGCAACCGGCAGATTTTCGAAGTTAGCCAGAATATGACGGCGGATTTCGGTCAGCACTTCCGGCTGGTTGGTGCCGATATAAAACACCTGCTGATTTTTTTCCGCTTCGAAGGTATCTAGACGTACCGCAAAGACGGCCAGCTTCCCGGCGCAACCAGAAGATTCAAATAACCGATCCGGATCGGCGTTATAACGTGCGGGCGTGTCGGCTTCAATATCACGAACGCGGTGGACATAGTCATAATCGTGGGCGTGACGACCATCGTGACGCACATCGTCATCTTTGATGCGATCATCATCCAGCTTGCTAAGGATCTGCTCCGGCGTTTCGCCCAGATCAATCCCCAGATGGTTCACCAGCGTCAGTTTGCCGTCTTCATTTATACGCGCGAATAACGACATTTCGGTATACGCCGGGCCACGTTGCACCAGCGAGCCGCCGGAGTTGTTACAAATACCGCCGATAACCGATGCGCCTATACACGACGATCCAATCACCGAGTGCGGTTCGCGTCCCAGCGGTTTGAGGGCTTTTTCCAGCGAATAGAGCGTGGTGCCCGGATAGGCCAGCACCTGTTCGCCCTTGCCAAGAACGTGCAGCTTGTCGAGACGCAGGGTGCTGATGATCACGATATCGCGATCATAGTCGTTACCGTTTGGCGTCGATCCTTCGGTCAGGCCTGTATTGGCAGCCTGCATCAGAATAATTTTGTCGGCGGTGACACAGGCTTTCAGCACCCGCCACAATTCCAGTAGTGAGCCAGGGAAAACGACAGCCAGCGCGTCGCCCTGACCAGAACGGAAGCCCTTGCGATAGCGGGCCGTTTTTGCGGGATCGGTGAGCAGGTGTGAATGACCGACCAGACGGGCAAGTTCATTCAAAAAGGCTTTATTATCAGTTGTTGTCATGGAAGACATTTTCCACTCCTTGTGGTGGCGAAAAAATATCACAAACTAGAATAGCGCCTTGTATGACAATTCAGCGAGTGAATATTTTGAAAATTCAGACAATAAACTGAGCATTCTTTTTCTCTCTCCATCATGCTTATGGCAAACTACGGTTTTTGCACCATTTTCGCTGCCTCGTCGGGCAACAGAGGAAGAAAAATCCATATGAAATGGCTATGTTCAGTAGGAATCGCGGTGAGTCTGGCCCTGCAGCCAGCACTGGCGGATGATTTATTCGGCAACCATCCATTAACGCCCGAAGCGCGGGATGCGTTCGTCACCGAACTGCTTAAGAAAATGACAGTTGATGAGAAAATTGGTCAGCTGCGCTTAATCAGCGTCGGCCCGGATAACCCGAAAGAGGCGATCCGCGAGATGATCAAAGACGGTCAGGTTGGGGCGATTTTCAACACCGTAACCCGTCAGGATATCCGCGCCATGCAGGATCAGGTGATGGAATTAAGCCGCCTGAAAATTCCTCTTTTCTTTGCTTACGACGTGCTGCACGGTCAGCGCACGGTGTTCCCGATTAGCCTCGGTCTGGCCTCGTCTTTTAACCTCGATGCAGTGAAAACGGTCGGACGTGTCTCTGCTTATGAAGCGGCAGATGATGGCCTGAATATGACCTGGGCACCGATGGTCGATGTCTCGCGCGATCCGCGCTGGGGACGTGCTTCCGAAGGTTTTGGCGAAGATACGTATCTCACCTCTACAATGGGTAAAACCATGGTGGAAGCGATGCAGGGTAAAAGCCCGGCAGATCGCTACTCGGTGATGACCAGCGTCAAACACTTTGCCGCATACGGCGCGGTAGAAGGCGGTAAAGAGTACAACACCGTCGATATGAGTCCGCAGCGCCTGTTTAATGATTATATGCCGCCGTACAAAGCGGGGCTGGACGCAGGCAGCGGCGCGGTGATGGTGGCGCTGAACTCGCTGAACGGCACGCCAGCCACCTCCGATTCCTGGCTGCTGAAAGATGTTCTGCGCGACCAGTGGGGCTTTAAAGGCATCACCGTTTCCGATCACGGTGCAATCAAAGAGCTGATTAAACATGGCACGGCGGCAGACCCGGAAGATGCGGTGCGCGTGGCGCTGAAATCCGGAATCAACATGAGTATGAGCGACGAGTATTACTCGAAGTATCTGCCTGGGTTGATCAAATCCGGCAAAGTGACGATGGAAGAGCTGGACGATGCTGCCCGCCATGTACTGAACGTTAAATATGATATGGGATTGTTTAACGACCCATACAGCCATTTGGGGCCGAAAGAGTCTGACCCGGTGGATACCAATGCCGAAAGCCGCCTGCACCGTAAAGAAGCGCGTGAAGTGGCGCGCGAAAGCCTGGTGTTGCTGAAAAACCGTCTCGAAACGTTACCGCTGAAAAAATCGGCCACCATTGCGGTGGTTGGGCCACTGGCGGACAGTAAACGTGACGTGATGGGCAGCTGGTCCGCAGCCGGTGTTGCCGATCAATCCGTGACCGTACTGACCGGGATTAAAAATTCCGTCGGTGAAAACGGTAAAGTGCTGTATGCCAAAGGGGCGAACGTTACCAGTGACAAAGGCATTATCGATTTCCTGAATCAGTATGAAGAAGCGGTCAAAGTCGATCCGCGTTCGCCGCAAGAGATGATTGATGAAGCGGTGCAGACGGCGAAACAATCTGATGTGGTGGTGGCTGTAGTCGGTGAAGCACAGGGGATGGCGCACGAAGCCTCCAGCCGGACCGATATCACTATTCCGCAAAGCCAACGTGACTTGATTGCGGCGCTGAAAGCCACCGGTAAACCGCTGGTGCTGGTGCTGATGAACGGGCGTCCGCTGGCGCTGGTGAAAGAAGATCAGCAGGCTGATGCGATTCTGGAAACCTGGTTTGCGGGGACTGAAGGCGGTAATGCAATTGCCGATGTATTGTTTGGCGATTACAACCCGTCCGGCAAGCTGCCAATGTCCTTCCCGCGTTCTGTCGGGCAGATCCCGGTGTACTACAGCCATCTGAATACCGGTCGCCCGTATAATGCCGACAAGCCGAACAAATACACTTCGCGTTATTTTGATGAAGCTAACGGGGCGTTGTATCCGTTCGGCTATGGGCTGAGCTACACCACTTTCACCGTCTCTGATGTGAAACTTTCTGCGCCGACCATGAAGCGTGACGGCAAAGTGACTGCCAGCGTGCAGGTGACGAACACCGGTAAGCGCGAGGGGGCCACGGTAGTGCAGATGTACTTGCAGGATGTGACGGCTTCCATGAGTCGCCCTGTGAAACAGCTGAAAGGCTTTGAGAAAATCACCCTGAAACCGGGCGAAACTCAGACTGTCAGCTTCCCGATCGATATTGAGGCGCTGAAGTTCTGGAATCAACAGATGAAATATGACGCCGAGCCTGGCAAGTTCAATGTATTTATCGGCACTGATTCCGCACGCGTTAAGAAAGGCGAGTTTGAGTTGCTGTAATGCTTTAGTAAGGGCGCGACGTTTGCGCCCTTTGTAGGCCGGATAAGGCGCTCGCGCCGCATCCGGCAGGAAACGCCGGACCGAATATGCCTCTTAAGTATTTATCTGATTCTGCAACTGAATCCTTCCGCTCAAGCTAACCCCGCCATTATCAACTATGCTTTTCTCTTAATTCGCTGAAAACAACAGTAAAAGAATGAGGAAAGCATCATGCCACTCTTAAAGCTCTGGGCAGGTTCACTGGTTATGTTGGCAGCCGTGAGCCTGCCGCTACAGGCGGCTTCCCCCGTTAAAGTCGGTTCAAAAATCGATACCGAAGGTGCGCTACTCGGCAATATCATTTTGCAGGTGCTGGAAAGCCACGGCGTACCGACGGTGAATAAAGTGCAACTCGGAACGACTCCTGTGGTGCGCGGGGCGATTACTTCCGGTGAACTGGATATCTATCCGGAATATACCGGCAATGGCGCTTTCTTCTTTAAAGATGAAAACGATGCAGCGTGGAAAAACGCGCAGCAAGGTTACGAGAAAGTCAAAAAGCTCGATTCGGAGCACAACAAGTTAATCTGGCTGACGCCCGCGCCTGCAAATAACACCTGGACTATCGCCGTGCGTCAGGATGTGGCAGAGAAAAATAAACTCACTTCGCTTGCCGACCTGAGTCGTTATCTGCAAGAGGGCGGCACCTTCAAACTGGCAGCCTCGGCAGAGTTTATCGAACGCGCCGATGCGTTACCCGCGTTTGAAAAAGCCTATGGCTTTAAGCTCGGTCAGGATCAGTTGCTGTCACTGGCTGGTGGCGACACGGCGGTGACGATCAAAGCCGCTGCCCAGCAAACCTCTGGCGTTAATGCTGCAATGGCTTACGGCACTGACGGCCCGGTAGCGGCGCTGGGGCTGCAAACCTTAAGCGATCCGCAAGGCGTGCAACCTATCTATGCGCCTGCACCAGTGGTGCGTGAATCGGTGTTGAAGGAGTATCCGCAAATGGCACAGTGGCTACAGCCAGTCTTCGCCAGCCTCGATGCAAAAACATTGCAGCAACTGAATGCCAGCATTGCAGTGGAAGGACTGGATGCCAAAAAAGTGGCTGCCGACTACCTGAAACAAAAAGGGTGGGCGAAGTAATTTCCCGTGACTTATCTACGTATTAATCCTGTTCTGGCGCTGCTGCTGTTGCTGACGGCAATCGCAGCAGCGCTGCCGTTTATCAGCTACGCGCCTAATCGTTTAGTCTCGGGTGAAGGGCGTCATCTCTGGCAACTGTGGCCGCAAACGATCTGGATGCTGGTGGGCGTTGGTTGCGCCTGGCTGACAGCCTGTTTTGTCCCCGCTAAAAAAGGCAGCATTTGTGCACTCATTCTGGCGCAATTCGTCTTCGTATTGTTGGTGTGGGGAGCTGGAAAGGCGGCGACCCAACTGGCGCAAAATGGCAGTGCGCTGGCGCGTACCAGCCTCGGCAGTGGTTTCTGGCTGGCTGCGGCGCTGGCATTGCTGGCCTGTAGCGATGCCATCCGCCGAATCTCCACGCATCCGCTGTGGCGCTGGTTGTTGCATATGCAGATTGCCATTATTCCGCTGTGGTTGCTGTACTCCGGCACGCTTAACGATCTCTCACTAATGAAAGAATACGCCAACCGTCAGGATGTGTTTGACGACGCGCTGGCACAACATCTGACGTTGCTGTTTGGTGCGGTGCTGCCTGCGTTAGTGATTGGTGTGCCGTTGGGCATCTGGTGCTACTTTTCCACTGCGCGGCAGGGGGCGATTTTTTCTCTGCTCAATGTCATTCAGACCGTGCCTTCGGTGGCGCTCTTTGGCCTGTTGATTGCGCCGCTTGCCGCGCTGGTGACGGCCTTTCCGTGGCTGGGGAAGCTCGGCATAGCAGGAACCGGAATGACACCCGCACTGATTGCGCTGGTGCTCTATGCCTTGCTGCCGCTGGTGCGCGGCGTGGTAGTCGGTTTGAACCAGATCCCGCGCGATGTGCTGGAGAGCGCCAGAGCGATGGGCATGAGCGGGGCGCAGCGATTCCTGCATGTTCAGTTACCGCTGGCGTTACCGGTATTTCTGCGCAGCCTGCGGGTGGTGATGGTGCAAACTGTAGGTATGGCGGTGATTGCGGCGTTAATCGGCGCAGGCGGTTTTGGTGCGCTGGTTTTCCAGGGGCTGCTAAGCAGCGCCATTGATTTAGTGTTGCTGGGGGTGATCCCGGTAATTGTTCTGGCGGTGCTGATCGATGCCCTGTTCGATTTGCTTATCGCACTGCTGAAGGTGAAACGTAATGATTGAATTTAGCCATGTCAGCAAACTGTTTGGCGCACAAAAAGCCGTTAACGATCTTAATCTCAATTTTCAGGAAGGGAGTTTTTCGGTGCTGATTGGCACATCTGGCTCCGGCAAATCCACCACCTTGAAAATGATTAACCGCCTGGTGGAACATGACAGCGGCGTGATCCGCTTTGCCGGAGAAGAAATTCGCTCGCTGCCAGTACTGGAGTTGCGCCGCCGGATGGGCTATGCCATTCAATCTATTGGCCTGTTCCCCCACTGGAGCGTGGCGCAAAACATCGCTACCGTGCCGCAATTACAAAAATGGTCGCGGGCACGGATTGACGATCGTATCGACGAATTAATGACGCTACTGGGGCTGGAGTCAAATTTGCGTGAGCGTTATCCGCATCAGCTTTCCGGTGGTCAGCAGCAACGTGTGGGAGTGGCGCGCGCACTGGCTGCCGATCCGCAAGTCTTACTGATGGATGAACCTTTTGGCGCACTGGACCCGGTAACGCGCGGCGCGTTGCAACAAGAGATGACGCGCATTCACCGTTTGCTGGGGCGCACTATTGTGCTGGTCACTCATGATATTGATGAGGCGCTAAGGCTGGCAGAACATCTGGTATTGATGGATCACGGTGAAGTGGTGCAGCAGGGGAATCCGCTGACGATGCTGACTCGTCCGGCGAATGATTTTGTCCGCCAGTTTTTTGGACGTAGTGAACTGGGGGTGCGCCTGCTTTCGTTACGTAGTGTGGCGGATTACGTGCGTCGCGAAGAACGGGCAGAAGGTGAGGCACTGGCAGAAGAGATGACGCTACGCGATGCGCTCTCCCTGTTCGTCGCGCGGGGATGCGAGGTGCTGCCGGTGGTGAACACGCAGGGCCAGCCTTGCGGCACGCTGCATTTTCAGGATCTGCTGGTGGAGGCGTAAGCTTATGAAGATGTTGCGCGATCCGCTGTTCTGGCTCATTGCTTTGTTTGTGGCACTGATTTTCTGGCTGCCTTACAGCCAGCCGCTGTTTGCTGCCTTGTTCCCACAACTGCCACGACCCGTTTATCAGCAAGAAAGTTTTGCAGCTCTGGCACTGGCTCATTTCTGGCTGGTGGGAATGTCGAGTTTGTTTGCGGTGATCATTGGCACTGGTGCCGGAATTGCTGTCACTCGCCCGTGGGGCGCGGAATTTCGCCCACTGGTGGAAACTATTGCCGCCGTTGGACAGACTTTTCCGCCTGTCGCAGTGCTGGCGATTGCCGTTCCGGTGATCGGCTTTGGTCTGCAACCAGCGATTATCGCCTTGATCCTTTACGGTGTGCTGCCCGTCCTGCAGGCGACACTTGCCGGGCTGGGAGCGATCGATGCCAGCGTGACAGAAGTTGCGAAAGGTATGGGAATGAGTCGTGGTCAGCGACTGCGTAAGGTCGAGCTACCGCTGGCGGCTCCGGTGATTCTGGCGGGCGTGCGAACTTCGGTGATTATCAACATTGGTACGGCGACGATCGCCTCAACGGTAGGGGCCAGCACGCTGGGTACGCCCATCATCATCGGGCTTAGCGGATTTAATACCGCGTATGTGATCCAGGGGGCGTTACTGGTGGCACTGGCGGCGATCATCGCAGACCGCCTGTTTGAAAGGCTGGTGCAGGCGCTTAGCCAGCACGCAAAATAAAGGTATAACCTGCGAGCATGACGCCACCAATTCCGCCGAACGCCATAAACAGGAACAGGGCGATGACCCCAATTTTAGCTATGCGCATAATGCACTCCTTATGTTAACGAAAGGATTGTACAGTAAAGCGCATTTGTTAACGAATCATTAAATGCCGAGTGGGAAAATATCATGGCCTTGTTCTTGCCAACTGGTGAGTTGCTGCTGTTGGGCGGAGGTTCGATTTTCACCGCACCACACCAGCAATGTACGACCTTCGAATAGTTCAGGGCGTAGTTGATTGAGCGAGTGGGCGAGGACATCAATGCGCCATCCTTGTTGACTGGCAATCCAGCCCTCCAGCCACAGACGGGTGGTATCCTGAATATTCCAGCCAACCACCAGCGCATCTTTACCCTGTTTTTTACGTGCCGAAGCCAGACAAATGGCGATGTAGTTGATCAGTACGCCGTCGAGGATCGCCAGCAGCGCCTGGAGAGTCGGTTGTTGGCATTGAAGTCGTCGGCGCAGAGGAATAAACAGATGTGTGGTGAGTGTCTGGGCGGGGTAATCCTGACCGCGCTCTTTGATCCACGTTCGCAGGCTATGCAGATTGCCGCTTTGCAGGTAGGTCAGTAATGTTTCTTGCTGATCGCGCCAGCCGTTCTGCACATCAACATTTTCATTACTGAGCAGCATTTTAACTTTGCTGACCTGCACGCCGTTGTCGATCCAGCGTTTGATCTCGCGGATCCGGTCAATATCGGCATCGTTGAACAGTCGATGACCGCCGTCTGTCCGTTGCGGTTTCAGCAACCCGTAACGCCTCTGCCACGCGCGTAACGTGACAGGGTTAATATCACAAAGCAACGCCACTTCACCAATTGTGTAAAGCGCCATCGTCTCACCCTTGCTCGCGAGGTCCCGGTTTAACTTTAGACGCAGTTTTGCGAACCAGGTAGTTTTGCCCGTTTTTTGTGCATCTATAGGGTGATTTTATTTTTGCCAGGCGATTTTGAGTGATCGTACTCACGAATTCTCATTTTTCTGCAAGAGTTCAAAGAAAGTTAAACGCAGGCAATGTATGTTACGCGTTTTAAAGGGAAGTGTGGTTTGCGGGTATGTACGATTTTAATCTGGTGTTGCTGCTGCTTCAGCAGATGTGCGTTTTTTTAGTCATTGCGTGGTTAATGAGTAAAACGCCATTATTCATACCGTTAATGCAGGTCACGGTTCGTCTGCCGCATAAATTTCTCTGCTACATCGTCTTTTCCATCTTCTGCATCATGGGCACCTGGTTTGGGTTGCACATTGACGATTCTATTGCCAATACCCGTGCGATAGGCGCGGTAATGGGCGGCTTACTCGGCGGTCCGGTCGTCGGTGGGCTGGTTGGTCTGACCGGCGGCTTACATCGATATTCGATGGGGGGCATGACCGCGCTAAGTTGCATGATCTCAACCATCGTTGAAGGATTGCTCGGCGGCCTGGTACACAGCATCCTGATCCGTCGCGGGCGCACTGATAAAGTCTTTAACCCCATTACCGCCGGTGCCGTCACGTTCGTCGCTGAAATGGTGCAAATGCTGATCATCCTGGCGATCGCCCGACCTTATGAAGATGCGGTGCGTCTGGTGAGTAATATTGCTGCGCCAATGATGGTCACCAATACCGTCGGCGCGGCGCTGTTTATGCGTATATTGCTCGATAAACGCGCGATGTTTGAAAAATACACTTCGGCTTTTTCTGCCACTGCGCTGAAAGTGGCAGCCTCGACGGAAGGCATTTTGCGACAGGGGTTTAACGAAGTGAACAGCATGAAAGTGGCACAGGTGCTGTATCAGGAGCTGGATATTGGTGCAGTCGCGATTACCGATCGAGAGAAATTGCTGGCCTTTACCGGAATTGGTGACGATCACCATTTACCCGGCAAACCGATTTCTTCGACTTACACCTTAAAAGCGATTGAAACCGGTGAAGTGGTCTACGCTGATGGCAACGAAGTACCTTATCGTTGCTCTTTGCATCCGCAATGCAAACTGGGGTCGACGCTGGTAATTCCGTTGCGTGGTGAAAATCAGCGGGTGATGGGCACCATCAAATTGTATGAAGCCAAAAACCGTTTATTCAGTTCAATCAACCGCACGCTGGGCGAGGGGATTGCGCAACTGCTTTCGGCGCAGATCCTCGCCGGGCAATATGAGCGGCAAAAAGCGATGCTCACCCAGTCAGAGATCAAACTGCTTCACGCCCAGGTGAACCCCCATTTTTTGTTTAATGCGCTTAACACCATTAAAGCGGTGATCCGTCGCGACAGCGAACAGGCCAGCCAGCTGGTGCAGTATCTTTCCACTTTTTTCCGCAAAAACTTAAAGCGGCCTTCGGAGTTTGTTACTCTCGCCGACGAAATTGAACATGTGAACGCTTATCTGCAAATTGAAAAGGCGCGCTTCCAGTCGCGGTTGCAGGTCAACATTGCTATTCCGCAAGAATTATCCCAGCAGCAATTGCCCGCGTTTACCCTGCAACCGATAGTGGAAAACGCCATTAAACATGGGACATCACAACTGCTGGATACAGGGCGAGTGGCAATCAGCGCCCGACGTGAGGGGCAACATTTGATGCTGGAGATCGAAGACAATGCCGGTTTGTATCAACCGGTAACCAATGCCAGTGGGCTGGGGATGAATCTGGTGGATAAGCGTTTACGTGAACGGTTTGGCGATGACTATGGGATAAGCGTCGCCTGTGAGCCTGATAGTTACACCCGAATAACGTTACGACTACCATGGAGGGACGAGGCATGATTAAAGTCTTAATTGTCGATGATGAACCGTTAGCACGGGAGAACCTGCGTGTATTTTTGCAGGAGCAGAGCGATATTGAAATCGTTGGAGAGTGTTCAAACGCCGTGGAAGGGATCGGCGCGGTGCATAAACTGCGCCCGGATGTGCTGTTTCTCGATATCCAGATGCCGCGCATCAGTGGTCTGGAAATGGTGGGGATGCTCGACCCGGAACATCGCCCGTATATTGTTTTTCTCACCGCGTTTGACGAATACGCTATTAAAGCCTTTGAAGAACATGCCTTTGATTATCTGCTGAAGCCAATTGATGAAGCGCGACTGGAGAAAACGCTGGCGCGATTGCGTCAGGAGCGCAGCAAGCAGGATGTTTCGCTGTTACCGGAAAATCAACAGGCGCTGAAATTTATCCCTTGTACGGGGCATAGTCGGATTTATTTGCTGCAAATGAAAGATGTGGCATTTGTCAGCAGTCGGATGAGCGGTGTCTACGTTACCAGCCACGAAGGGAAAGAGGGCTTTACCGAATTGACATTACGTACCCTGGAAAGTCGTACACCACTACTGCGCTGCCATCGTCAGTATCTGGTTAACCTCGCGCATTTACAGGAGATTCGTCTGGAAGATAACGGCCAGGCCGAGTTGATTTTGCGTAATGGCTTAACCGTGCCGGTCAGCCGCCGTTATCTGAAAAGCTTAAAAGAGGCGATTGGCCTGTAAAAGACTGCTAAAATGGCTTTTTGCCTCATCAACACCTGAAGGCCTCATGCTAAGTAACGATATTCTGCGCAGCGTGCGCTACATTTTGAAAGCCAATAATAATGACCTGGTGCGTATTCTGGCGCTGGGTAATGTCGAAGCCACCGCGGAACAGATCGCCGTCTGGCTACGTAAAGAAGACGAAGAGGGTTTTCAGCGTTGTCCGGACATTGTTTTGTCGTCATTCCTCAATGGCCTGATTTATGAAAAACGCGGCAAGGATGAGTCTGCTCCGGCACTGGAGCCGGAACGTCGCATTAATAACAACATCGTGCTGAAAAAATTACGCATCGCGTTTTCGCTGAAAACCGATGACATTCTGGCGATCCTCACCGAACAGCAGTTCCGCGTTTCGATGCCGGAAATTACGGCGATGATGCGTGCACCGGATCATAAAAACTTCCGCGAATGCGGCGATCAATTTTTACGTTATTTTCTGCGTGGACTGGCAGCGCGCCAGCATGTGAAAAAAGGCTAAAAAATTGGCGGTCATGTTTAGAGCATGACCGCCAACCGATTATTTCACTTCTTTAAAACCAGCGGCTTTCATCACCAGTTCCATTTGCGCCATAGTGATACCTTTTTTGGCATCTTCAGCAGAAACGTTGATTCCTGAAATACCCTGCAGGGCTTTAAAATCCACTTTTTCCATATCGATAGTCACGTTTTCCTGCGCGTAGGTATCGGTATAGGTTAATTTTTCTTCAACACCCGCGATGTTTTTGTATTTGGCGCTTAACGGCTCAAGTGTCTTGGCAGCATCTTCTTTGGTGGTTGCACCAATGGAGGCAAATTGAATTTTGGTTTCAGAAGATTGCTTAAGCACCTTGTCACCTTTGTAGACATAGGTAATGGCAATTTCAGTGCCGTTCAGATTGGCGCTGAATTTCTTCGATTCTTCTTTGTCACCGCAGCCAGCAAGAGAGAAAACCAGAACAGATGCAACAACGAGGGAAAACAGCTTATTGAAAGCCTTCATGTAAAACTCCATTTTATTTAATCAAGGAACTGGTGACTCTCACCAGGGGCTATATAGGATATGCCTAATACCGTGGCGTGAGCAGTCCGGAACTGGAGTAGAACTCTTAGTAAAAAGCACTATTTCATCCTTGTTGCTGAAGCATGGGGAATAATTGTTCGCAAAGTAAAACACCGTTATTCATTGCTTCTACCCGTGCCTCGCTTTCTGTATCACGAAATTGTCCCAACACATGTGCCAGCCGATAAAAACCGACCGCGGAGAGGTCATTCGCCAGCAACTCTGCCTGACTAATAGCGCTCTGTTCCTGATAGCGCCAGCCGTTATGGAGCAGTTGAATAAGTAACGCCTGGCAGCGCATCAGCAACTGATGAGCGGTAGACGGCACAGGCAAAACGCTGGCAGAAGGTAGCGGTGCCACAGGCGCAGTTTCTGCGTCCAGCGCCCAGGCGCGGGTTTTTGTCATCATCACCCGTGGTTCCAGTGTCAATTGCCCCTCTACAAAGCTGACAAAGCCAGAAACCAGACTCACGGGGTCGTCTGTTTGTTGCAAAAGCGCCGCCATGCGTTCAACGGCAAAAGGAGAACAGGCAGATGCCGGAAGGGATAACGTCAGGAGATTATCTTCACCTTCGCCGCTGATTACCTGCGCATCCAGCGTCTGGCGGCTGCTATCCCAACCGAGCGAAATACACTCAGCGACCGGCAGAATAAATAAGTTATCGACCTGATTAAGAGGCCGTATGCAGGCGGGGGGACGCTGGCGTAAATATTCCCGCAAAGCCACAATGCCCGGCTGGCGTAACGGCGCGCTCAACATTTGCCAGGCATCAGGCGACAGCGGCACAACGCTGCTTAAGCGGTTGCGGGTAGCTAACAGCAGCTCGCCATCGGCACTGCGTTTTGCTGCTTGTGAAACAATTTGCCCGCCCGCTAGTGCGCCAGCCTGAAAACTAAACAGCCGACGCGTAGCTGCCGGTGAGTTTTCCTGTTCACTTCGCGGCCAACTGCGCGAAAGGTGCAAAATACTGCCGGTGTCGGGATCGGTAAACCAGATGCGTAAACCATAATGCTCAATATCCTGCCAGCAACGCATACCTAAAGACACCAGCCGCAGATGATCAAGCTTTGCTTCTCCGGCAATGCCAGAGCCAACGACCGTGCGCCACGGCACAGGAGGAACTTCACCAATACTGTCGCGCCGGGCCATCTCTTGTGCGCAATTTAATCGACTGTTTAATGCCGCAAGCTGACGTAAGCATTCTCCGGCATGATAGTGGCTGGCGCGGGCGTGGAAGGCATCAACGCTTGCCCGTAGCTGTCGTAGTGATTCACTCACCCATCGCCAGTTGCAGCGTTCCGCCGCCTGCTGCGCGCGACTAAAAGCGGCCTCGTAGTGAATAAGCGGCTGGCTGATGCCGCCCAGCCATAATGCCTGGCTTAATTGCTGAACATATTGACGACACGCGTTACCCTCGTCGTTGGCAAACGGATCGTTAGGTGATGTGACGTGTTCGCTGCGCATCTGCCAGATTAAATGAGTCAATTCCGCTTGCTGCGCTTTTGCCTGGACAAAGGCCTGTACTGCCAGTACGACATGTTCGCAAAGTGTGCCTTCAATACAATCACAACGGGCGAAACGAATGCTGCTACGGGAATAAAAACGCACATCGCTCATCGGTAAGCGGGCAGAGGGAATTTCGCCCGGCGTACAGAACAACTCAATGGTGATGCCTTTAGCGACCAGCGCCTGTGCGCGTTTGCGGGTAGCATCGGGAAGGGTAGCCAGTTCTTCCAGCCAGATTGCCGGATCCCACTCTTCTTCTTTTTCCGTAGACTGAGTGGTGGCACAAAGTCGTTGATAACTTAACACCAGCATCACGCGATGACGGCACATACCGTTGGCCCCGCAACTGCACTGAGCCTCTTTCAGTGCCTGGCCGTTCGCCAGCTGGGTACGGACACCGTCACTGAAGGTGGCGATTAAAGCGTCGTTCTCATGGCTGATCTCCGGGACGTTGCCATTTTCCAGTTCCTTAAGACTGCGCTTAACAAAACCGGCATTGCTTAACGCCGTCAGGGCCTGCGGTGTCAGTTCTAATAATTCCGGACGTAGTGAATTCATGACTGAAGATTCTCCGCAAGCCATGATGCCAGCTCGCCCGGCGTCATGGCGGCTATTTGTGCGCCGACATTAACCAGCGCCTGGGCCGTATCGCGGTCATAGCAAGGTGTTGCGGTGCTATCGAGCGCTGCCAGTCCCAGCACTTTGATGCCGCTCTGGACACACTTTTTCACCTGATGCGTCAGTAATGATGATGAACCCCCTTCGTAAAAATCGCTCACGAGGATAATGACGCTTTTCGCTGGTTGTTCAATAAGTTGCCGACCATACTCCACGGCACTGGCGATATTGGTCCCGCCGCCCAACTGTACTTTCATTAATAACTCTACCGGATCGGCAACGTCTGCCGTGAGATCAACGACGCTTGTGTCAAACGCCACCAGATGGGTACGAATGCCGGGTAACTGCCACAAACAGGCCGCCATCACCGCAGAGTGGATCACCGAATCGACCATCGATCCGCTTTGATCAACCAGTAAGACCAGTTGCCATTGTTCGCTTTGGCGTTTAATGCGGCTGTTAAAGCGGGGGGATTCGATATACAACTTGCCGTGTTGCGGGTGCCAGTGTTGCAGGTTGGCGCGCAGAGTACTTTTGAAATCAAAGTTTCGCGCCAGTGGAATAAATGAACGGCGACGGCGATCGCGGACACCAGAAAAAGCCTGGCGAACTTCCTTTGCCAGTCGCGCCATAATTTCTTCAACAACCTGGCGCACTATCTGGCGGGCGGCAGCCAGTACTTCGGGATTCATCAGATGTTTGGTGTGCAAAACGGCGCGTAGCAGGCTTTCGGAAGGCTGCATACGTTCCAGCACGTCGAGATTTGTCACCACATCTTCAATGCCGTAGCGCAGTACGGCATCGCTTTCCAGCCGCTCAATCACCTGTTGCGGAAACAGCGTGTGAATACTGTTGATCCACTCAGGGGTGGTGAGATTTGAGCCACCTAATCCACCGGAGCGTTCACCACGCTGGAGCCGTTCAGGATCGCGCCCATACAGCCACTCCAGCGCGTGGTCTATCTGCCGGGCGTTGTCATCCAGCCCACAAAGCGTCGTTTCTGCCGCTTCGCCAAGAATTAATCGCCAGCGTTGTAGCTCACGGGTGGTCAGAAGATCGTTCAGTTCAGACATGGAAAACTCCCCAGTGTTGCAGCGATGCCAGTGTCTGCTGTTCGAGTTGTTGATGATGTGCAATGGCTTGCGGTGGACAATGCAACGGCATTTGCAGTGCCGAAACGGGAAGTTGCGCCAGTTGATAATGCTCAAGCACCTGATGCGCCAGCGTCCCGCGTTCTCGTGGCGGTAGCCAGGCCATTGCCGCGCGTAAATCGGGCAGGGCATTGGTAAAATCGGCATCACTTAGTTGATTTAAATGACTGCTGAAACCGGCGATAAATGCCGGCTGACAGGCCAGTTGATGACGGGCTAATGCCAGCAAACCGTGCAGCGCCTCGCCGGATTGTGCCGGGGATAACTGCGCCAGCATCGTCAGCGCCGCTTCGGCACTGGCGTTGGGATGTTCCAGACGCATTAGTGCGCCAAGAACCGCGCCGCGATCCAGCGCCGGGGCATGAATCGCCTGACTGCGTCGCTCCAGTAAGGCTACCGCCGCAGAAAGCGAAACGCCGGATAAATTAACGCCGCTATGTAGATCGCGCAGAATATGGCAAAGCGCTTGCCAGCTATGCAGGTGAGCGTGAAACTCCTTTTCATCCGGTCTGCCGTTAGATTCACACAGCCACAGCGTGCGATCGATAGCCGCGCATAACGTCGTTTGTAATATCTGCGCGCCTTGCATACCGCTAATTTCATCCAGCCGCCATAAGGCATATAGCACTTCCAGCGCCTGGCCCATTTCGGCAAATTGATTTTCCTGGGCGATTAATAATGTGAGTTGCTCCAGTAATTGTTGACTGAAGGACGCCAGACCCGCTAACGCCGCTTGGCTAAGACATGTGGTGATACTGCCGATTCCACCCGCGTCCAGCATATCGGCTTCTAATTTATAGCGTGCGGCTTCCTGGAGTGTGGCACCAAAGCAGGCGGCCTCAATCAATGCCGCATGCTGGCTAAGCGGGCGGGTTAATTTCCAGTGTTCTTCACCGTTGCCTGCAAGTGTCAGTGTGCTTCCCTGCTGGCGCACAATCCCTGGGATCTCCAGTATTGCCAGCCGATGTAACACCTGACTTTGCGCTAGTCCATTGGGGTTAAAGCGATTTAAGGTAAGCTCCGCCGGAAGGGAGATTGCGGTACGTTCCAGTTCGCAGGTGACATCTTTTGGCAGAGGAGGTTGTGGCGTAGAAGGGGCAAGTTTACCGAATCCGTCACCCGCTAATGTGTCTATCAACGTTAGCAGAATCGGATCGGTGTCGGGATGAATAACGCCGCGATAGCTCCACGGCAACGGCGCATTCAGGGCTTCTTTAATCAGCGATCCTGCTATGGCATCCAGCCAGTCAGTGCGTAACGGTAGTGTATGACCGCGCAACTGTGCCAGTGCCATTGCATGCAGATGTGCGGCAGCCATATCCGCGGTCGAAGCAGGCAACTTGTGCTGGCGCAAACGGGTGAGAACCGTTTTTAGCAGTTGTTCTCCCGCCTGCTGTAAGCCCCACTGCCAGCACCAGTTTTGCCAGACCGGAGCAGGCATTCCGGAAAGGTATCCTGCCAGCACATCAAGGTGCTTTTCGCTGTATGGCGTGAGATAACAACCTGTAACGGCATTTGCCAGCGAGGGCAATTCTGGCTTGTTAATTTCCTGCGGACATTCGCGCCACATTTTTGCCAGTGCAGGAGCGTGCCAGCCACCGCAGACGACTAACACGTCGCCATTGTTTTGCTGCATCGCCCATCCAATCCAGCGGGCCATAAAGGCTTCGCGCTGACGATTGAGTGCATCGCCGGGGGAGACGCCCCGCAGTTGGGCAAAATAGTGCGCCAGGGCAGAGGGTAATGCAGTTTGCTGGCTTTCATCTTCGAACAAGTGATCCCACAGAGTATCGCTGTTATCCATACGGGTGGCACGCAGCAGCAAGGTCTGGCTTTCCTCTTGCGTATCAGGCGAATCGTCCTCTTCTCCACTCTGCGCCCAGCAAGGCAAATCGATGAAGTAAGTTTGTGCCTGAATACGATGTGCGGCTTGTAGCGCCTGCCACTCCGGCGAAAATTCAGCAAATGGTGTCCAGGCACCACGCCCGGGGGCCGCACCGTCCTGATACTGGCAATAACTGTAAATAGCTACCGGAAGCTGGTGGGCTAAAAACAGTTCGTCTACCCGGTCATTAAAATCAGCCGGGCCTTCAATCAACACGTATCGTGGCCGCTGGCTTTCGATTAACGATTTCACCAGCCGGGCGCAGGCCGGGCTATGATGCCGGATGCCGACAATTAACGGCTCGCTCATGCATCTTTCCTCACGGCAGGCGGTGGCGGGCTTGATAATAAGCCTGCCAGTGAGCTTCTTTATGTGTGGCGACACGCTGTTCGAAGTAACGGCGCAGACGAGCGCGATCTTCTTCGTTATCTTTGACGATGGTTCCGGCAATACAGTCCACCAGGTCGGCAGGCTCCCCCGCGCGATTCGCTAAAAACCAGGCGCGGACGCCCACGGCGTGGGCCACGTTCACGGCTTCAGCGGTGGACATAATCGCTGTTAGTGTATCCATTGACGTTTTCTTTTCGCCGTTGGCACGCAGATCGCGGAAGGTGCGGACCAGTAACTCCAGTACCGCCTCAGGCACTTTATGCGGAATACCGCTATGGGCCAGCAAACGCGCCGAAGCACTGGCGACAAGCTCCAGCTCCTGGGCGAAATCCATAATCGGAAAGACAGTTTCAAAATCGAAGCGACGCTTTAGCGCAGCGCTCATTTCATTGACGCCGCGATCGCGGGTATTGGCAGTGGCAATAATATTAAAGCCTTCCCGCGCATAGAGTTGACTAGCTTCACCAGTGAGTTCCGGCACCGTCATAACCCTGTCAGAAAGCATACCTAACAGACAGTCTTGCACTTCCAGCGGTGTACGCGTTATCTCTTCAAAACGGACGATTTTGCCGTCGCGCATTCCCTGGTAAAGCGGGGCAGGGACCAGCGCTTCCGTTGATGGACCATGATTGATAAGCAGAGCGTAGTTCCAGCCGTACTTGATTTGATCTTCGGTAGTAGATGCGCCGCCCTGGATGGTTAACCCGGCATCGCCGCTAATAGCGGTTGCCAGTAATTCAGACAGGAGAGATTTTGCGGTGCCAGGTTCCCCCACCAACATCAAACCGCGTCCGGTGGCAAGAGTGACTAACATACGTTCGACAGCGGAGGGACTAATCACCACTTTACGGCTAATATTTTGCGCGCTATCGCCAAGGATAAAAGCACGGGCCGCAGGCAAACTTAACTGCCAACCGGGCGGGCAAGGTGCGTTATCATTTTGTTTTAATTTTGCCAGTTCATCGGCGTATAACACAGCAGCAGGCGGACGCTGCAGATGATTATTCTGCGGTGACATATATTCATCCCTGAAATGTATTAATGAAATAAACGATATTTTACGCGCAATAAATGTTTGGCGCATTAGTTGTTTGAGCGAAAAATATCTGGAAAGCAGATCACAGTAAATAAAAAAACCTGCTGGTGAGGCAGGTTCTTTTATTTACTACAGTGACGCTAACTTGCTGATTGTGCAACATTTCGTACCAACGAATAAATTATAACCATATCCACACTCCATTGCAATTCAGTGAATGAGATTTATAATCCTGCCCGTTGGGAGGTTGTGCCGGATCGGACCAATTTTAAGTCCTGGCTGCTGGACGGGTGGTGCCGCAGGCGGTGCCCTGATCCGGAGAGCAACGTTTCGTACCAACATACGTAAACCAGTATCGACAGGCAGTGTAAGGGTAAGGTGCTGGTGTTGCGCTCCTTAATAAGGAGAGCGGATGGACACGCTGACACAAAAGTTAACCGTGCTCATTGCTGTACTGGAGCTATTAGTGGCTCTGTTACGGTTGATTGATTTGTTGAAGTAACGGGCAAATTGAAACGCATCTAAGGGGGAAAACCGCTTCCCCCTTTAATAAAATGATTACTGTTTTTATTAATTCATCATATAACTCATTTTTATTTATAAATTCATCGATTTTATATTCAACGTACCATTTGACCGGGATGTGAATATTTATGGTGGGCTATTGGCAAAAAATATCTGGAAAGTAGATCGCAGAAAATAAAAAAACCTGCTGGTGAGGCAGGTTCTTTTATTTACTACTTTGATGTTAAGTTACTGATAGTGCAACATGGCATCTCAACGAACGAATTATAACCACCTCTGGACAGTGTTGCAATTAAGATAATGAGATTTATAATCCTGACTGTTGGGAAGTTGCGCCGGATCGAACCCATTTCAAGTCCTGGCTACCGGACGGGTGGTGCCGCAGGTAGTGCTCTGATCCGGAGTGCAACATGGCGACTCAACAAACGTAAACCAGTATCGACAGGCAGTGTAAGGGTAGGTGCTGGTGTTGCGCTCCTTAATAAGGAGAGCGGATGGACACGCTGACACAAAAGTTAACCGTGCTCATTGCTGTACTGGAGCTATTAGTGGCTCTGTTACGGTTGATTGATTTGTTGAAGTAACGGGCAAATTGAAACGCATCTAAGGGGGAATACAGTTTCCCCCTTTAATAAAGTAATATTCTATTAGTTGGTTGAATATATTCTGTAGTTCACAATTAAAAATTACTATTACAGGTTCAGGTGATTCGCCTCGTAATTTCCGCTCATCATTACACTCATCTCTTATATAAATCAACGCATCATTTATTTGCGGGTCAACATCCTCTCGATCACGTTGATGAAATGTTGGACGTAGCCGGAATCGTTCCAGTCGGTAGACGGAACCTGTAAATAATTCAGAGCATTTATGGATCTCAAGTCTGAAGGAAAACGGATCTTCAGGTACAGGGACCTCATAATCGTAAATAGCAACCAGCTCTTTTTGCACGATCATCGCTTTCCCCGCTGGTAAGTCCTGTAGATAACGGGCAGTCGCATCACTGCCCGCTGTGTTTTAATGGAAAATGACGTCAGGTGCGCTTAACGCCTCACTCAAATCAAACAGATCAAGTTCGGCAAAAGTGACGGATTTATTGTCACGGTACACTCGAAGAGAACGGAAGCTCATTAACGCTTTGCTATCAACATTGTAGTGGTTAAAACCGGGGGAAAACTTAAGGACCAGCCGGTACTCACCCAGGTCATAGACAAATGCGTCCTCATAGCCTGACTCCCAGCCTTTGTATCGCATTCCCATAAGCTGCCCAACGGTAGCGGATTTACCTTCCCAGCGAGTCAGGCTGTTACTGGTTGACTCGTCAGGCGTGAGCAGCACCGTGCGGCGCGACAACTGGCGAAAAGGCGGCATAATTTCGTAATCGGCAAAAAGCTGTGCAAATTCACTGCGCATTTCTGCTGTCATTTCTAACGGGTGGGCAATGCCAATCAGAGCATCCGCAGGAAGGTCAATGGGTTCATCCTGCGCATTGCAGAACTCCCCCTCTGCGGCCACACGAAAGGCGTTGAGTAAACGACGCGGTTCATTTGCCGGATACACGCCCCATATTAATCGCTGGGTAACCAGGCGGGTAAAGGGATGATTAACAAACAGAGAATGAAAATCTGCCAGCGACCAACGTCGGGTGGTACGAAGGGCAGCTTCAAGACGCGGGAGCAGGTTTTTGCTCACCTGAGTAGCATCTTTTTTTAGCCCTTTTAGTCGGGCCAGTGCCTCGGGCGCTCTCAGTTGATCGTCATCGGCGCGCAACCGGGGAACGCTTTTCTGGCGAACGTTTTGCTGATCAAAGATAACCGGGTTGAGGTTTTCATCGAAACGAACGGTAAACTGCCGGGGACCAAAATCAAAACTCAACGCCTGCGGATCATCAAGGCCCAGTGTTGGGACTAATCTGTCCGCTAACTCTTCCTGGCTTAGCCCGCGATTTTCTGCGACCACCTGAAGAAATTCCGCCGCGTTATCACGTAAGGGGCGGGATTTCGCCCGTTGCGATATATGATGCAGCTGCATCAGCGCCATATCATTATTCATCAGGGTAAGGATGTTCAGGCCGCTGACAGCACGGGCAGATTTGCCTTCTTGTGGCCAGGCGAGGATCTGTGTCGTCAGATCCCGTGCCGTGCTTTCGTCACCAAAGAGACTTAACGCCAGAAATGCCCAGTTGTCTTTTGCGGGGGCACCACCTTGTTGCCACGCAGTGAAGAGATCCCAGGCAAAAGCTGCCAGCGTTTGTGGCTGGCAGAACGTTTTCAGTTGTTCCAGCCCGCTATAAAAACGTCCCCCCTGGGTAAAGCGCAGCATTTCGCCGATAATTTCCAGAGCGTCACCGGTAACAGGCTGATTATTAGTGATAAGTCGAGGCCTGGACCACATTGCCGGATGCCAGAAATCAGGGGATTTTGGAATGCGTGCCGGGTAAATTTCCATCGGGTTCTGGGTAAGTATTTTTTCCAGGGCTGGCCACATATCAGCGCGATCCCAGCGGTTTGCAACCGTTTGCAGTAATTCACTATGTCCTTGTTCATACAGTAAACGAAGGGCAAATAATGCCGTTTCGCTGTTGTCGCAGGGTTTAACAAAGACGAGTGGAATAAGTGCAGTAGCCGTATGTTCCGGCCATTGTAAAATCCACTGGCGAGCCAGATTACGCTGGCCCGCAAAACGGTGCCAGACGCGGGCAACGGGCAGGGCCAGTTCTGTTGCGCCGAAATTTAAAATTAACGGAAATGTTTCTTTTGGACGATGTGAAAAAGCCAACAGCAGACCTGGTAGCGCATCCAATCCGAGGATACTGAGAAAATAGTCCTCACCCGCGAACAGATGCTTTTTCTCATTGATACGCAGCCAGAAGGTCAAAGCCATCTCACGCGGCAACTGTGCCAATAAATACAGGTTCCAGACACTCTTTTCCGGACGATAACGTGAGTAGTTGTCATTTTCCCATATGTTAATTAACGCTTCTATGTGACCGCTGCGGAGCGCCTGTTCTGCTAATTGTGCTTCCGGGGAGTTCCAGCCATTCAGGATCTCTTCAACCCGCCCCTGGTAGTAATGCCACTGAACAATGAGTGAATTGCGTGCAGCATCCAGTTTTCCGGGGAGTATATAATTCAGAAACAGCCATACATCATCCCCAAAACCCAGTTCCTGTAATACAACTCGTCCACTTTTTTGTTCCATGCGTTGCGCAAGAGATTCCGTGCTGAAATAACGGGCAGACTCAGTGGCGGCAAGCCTCTCTTGTTCGCCTGGTTGCCAGTAAACTTGCGGAGTTAATTCGAGCGGTGCCAAATCAAGACGTGGAGCTGTCATTTTTTTCTTACTACGCCACGGTGGCGAAACGAGGATTTCAGGCAGATTGCTGTTATCGGTACTATCAATAACCGGTTTGGGCGGTGCCGATAAATAACTATTCAGCACTGCCCTGGCTTGAGTACTTAACCACTGCATCACCTCTTCTGCCAGTTGTGGCTGCGATGCCATCAGCGTCTGTAACAGCGTACGCCAGTATTCATCGCGTGCTTTTTGCTGTGCAGGCAGCTTTTTGTCTTCGATGATTGGATAACCAGGGCGGGCTGGTGGTTCTGTTAACGCCAGCAGTTCTGCCAGTGCGGCGAGCGTCGCATGGGGGAAGTTTTTATGGTATTTAGCTACACGTTGCAGGCTGGGTTTGTTTTTATCAGCCACCAGTAGCAAGGTGCGGATGACTTGCGGATGGTTAATTTGTACCAGCAGACTGCCGCAATCTTCTTTATGGGCATATATCGCGAGGCGCGGAATGGCTGCCAGTCCTTGTTCGCGCAAAAGGGCGGCGCAGGCCGCGTAGCCGAAGTGGTTTTCATGCGACATGTAGCTGGCTTCTCGATCGCTAAATATATCCTGGCTCCAGTAGTGTTCGAGTTTTCTCACCGCTGTGGGGTCATTAGCAACAACTTTTAACCACTCCTTAGAATGAAAATGAGTTCGCGGGCATTCAAGGCCTACCAACTCATTGGCTATTTCTGGTTTTTCCGGGAGGATCAGCGCAATAAAAGGGCGGCGAACTTTGGTTATTCCTGGTAGTGCGGCAATGAGTTTGTCGGCGCAACGCTGCCAGCTGCTTTCCTCTGCTAGAGAGAGGTGTTTACGCAGTCGGAGATCGAATTCGTTATAGGTTTCTGAGCGATAACCATAGCCATAGTCCTCGTTCTGATACTGCAATGTGACTACCAGAGGATCACTCTCATAACACCGTGCAATAAACTGGCGTGCAATCACCACCTCAGTCGCATATTCCAGCCCCTCTTGTTGGACGATTTCGTCGAGCAACTGTTGGTTGTCATTTTGCGCGATACAGGCTAGTGCCGCCATTGTGCGGGCCGGGACTGAGGGTTTGTGTTCGCCGATCAAGTTGATGGCCTGCGTAATGGCGGACTGCCACTCCAGTGAAAAATTTTCATAACGCCAGACAATGTTTTTTTTCTTCTCAGCTTTTTGTAGCAATTCATCACCCAGTGTCTGAATGGTGCTTTCAGTGATAACAGGCACCGGTTCGCCCGGCCATTTGCGATGACTGAGTGGTGTTTTGCCTTTTTTATATTTCAGTTCCAGTTGGGCGTTATCCGCCAGCCACGGTAATTCCTTGTCCATGCTCTTTCCTTATTCAAACAGGGCTTCAATATCGTTAATTAGCTCGCTGGCGGTGATGGCATCGAGTACGGAGAACTGCGCTTCCTGTGTTGAATTACTCCCCCAGCCATAGCTTTCCGCTTTGCCTTCCCATAACCACAGCTTGCTTAAGAGCTGCTCAGCGCTAAGTTCGGCTGGTGACATACCCACCGCAAAACCTTCGTCGATTTCCATGATTAACGACCAGCGACCCAAAGGTTTGATCATCCATCCGATCCAGCCTCCATCCTGTGGTTCGCCCTTTATCCAGCCTTTATTCGCCAGCCCCATGACCCGACCACTCGGGCATTTTCTGCCTGCCCAGCGGATCAATTCGCTGGCATTGCGCTCGGCTTCTGTCAGGGCGTAACTGTTACGGTCAAGCTGACGGAACGGCGGTAACAGTTCGTAGTCGGCAAAAAGCTGACCAAAGGCGGCAGCATCCGTCGGTGATATTTCCAGAACGTGAGGAATACCAATAGAGATATCGCCTTCCGGCATGGTGAAAAGATCATCGTCAGCGGTGCTGTAACTGTTATCTTCCGCCACGCGAAAGCACGCCAGCAGCTGGTTTTCGGCGCTATAAACACCCCAAATCAGACGGCGGGTTAAGTGGCGAACCAACGGATGCTCAACCAGGAAGAGCTGGAAGTTTTCTGGTGACCAGCGGCGGCGCAGGCACATGGCGGATTCAAGCCTTGCCACCTGCTGGGCGGCGACGGTACGCGCATCTTTTTTCAGCAGTTTGTAGCGGTTAACCGCCTCATCAGCCCGCGATTCATCATCGCTTTTGTTTGGTTTGGGCAGGTCTTTCAGGCGGCTGCCGGAAGCATCGCGCACAAACGGTTTTAAGGTTTCATCAAAGCTGACGGTGAACTGACGTGGGCCGAAATCCAGCAGCAGCGAACCGTTATCATCCAGACCGAGATCCGGTGCTAACCGATCTTCAAGCTCCGCCACCGTGAGTTCGCGACTTTCGGCAATGTCGGCAATTTTTTCTTTTGCCCGCTCCTGTAATGCTTTGAATTTCAGTTTCTGGGCGATGCCGTTAAGCTGCATCAGGGCGATATCACTACCGATAGCAGCGAGAATATCCAACCCAACGGTGGCACGTTTATGCTGAGATTCGCCAGGCCAGGCGCGGATTAATGGCGTCAGTTTGCGGGCGGTGTCATCGTTACCGAGAACGCCTAACGCAGTGAACGCCCAGCTTTCTTTCGACGGCGCGCCAGCGGTCTGCCAGGCGGTAAACAGATCCCAGGCAAATTCAGCCAGTGAGTCGGCGGTACAGGCATCTTTCACCTGCAATAATCCCGGATATAGAGCCTCTTCCTGAGGGAAGCGGAGCATTTCACCGAGGTGGAGGAGGGCGTTATCTGGCAGTGATTGGGCGTTTGCTTTTAATACCGGGCGCGTCCAGAGCGATGGCTGATAAAAGGCCGGAAGAGTGGGGATTTTTGTCGGGTGATTATCTAAGGGATCGAGCGCAAGCAGAGCGTTCACCGCGTCTGTTACTTCCGGCTGGTTATAACGCCGGGCGATTTCTTGCAGTAATGGCTGATGACCGTTTTCGGTAAGCATACGCAAGGCAGCGCGGGCGTTATCCTGGGCTTCACCGGCTTTGCCGAGCGCCGCAGGTAGCAGGCCGGTTATGGCATGTTCCGGGTATTTTAGCAGCCAGCTACGGGCGTCTTGTCGTAGGGTTTTGAGTTTGTTGAAGGCACGGGCGATCAGTGGCGCTAATTCGATAGCCGCAAAATATTGTGCTACAGGCAGCGCTTCTTGCGGGTAGCGTGAAAAGGAGTGAATAAAACCTTGTAACCCAGTGAGTTGCAGGTGCGTCATGACAAACTCGACACCGACGTGTGGCTCTTTACTGAGGACATTCCACGCCTGCGCTGTTTTTTCGATAGGCAGGGCGGCTAACATGTAAAGCTGCCATTCCCGTTGATAGGAGTGCCAGAAGGTTTTAAATTCGCTGATCAGCGCAGAATAATCTCCCCTCTGCCAGAGTTCTACAACAGCATCAGACGCTTTCATAGAGTGGCCATTATTCCAGCGATTGAAACCCAGACGTGTCAGGTAGGTCTGAATATCCTCTTTTTGGCCGATGTCTATTTGATGTGCGTGCCAGCGATGCCTTGCATGAATCTCTTTTTCTGCCGTCTCGGTCAATGTGCAGCATGACTCCAGCGGTAATGGCGTTAAATCCAATACCGGCATTACAGATTTTTTCTTTTTCGAAAGCCAGGGCGGTGAGACTAATATGGCTGGCAGTAGATCGGCGCTGGCATGGTTTGAGGGCTGTGTCAGTTGTTGCAGGCATGATTTCAGCACTGCAACTGCGGGCGTCGAGAGCCAGGGAATGACCTGTTCTGCTAGTGCCGGTTGCGAGATAAGTATCGTCATCAGCATAATGCGCCAACTATTCTCTTCTTTTTGCGCAAGAAGTTCCGCCAGTGCCGCCAGTGCCGTGTGTGGGAATGCAGCGCAAGCCTTAGTCATTCGTTCATGGCAGCGTTTAGTTTTGCCAGACACACGTATAAGTAGCATTAATGCTTGTGGGTGATTGATCTCTGCGAGAATACTTCCGCAAAGATCAGCATAAGCATAGGGGGCGAAGCGAGCGATTCCGGCAATCCCTTGCTCCTGCAAAACCGTGACATTCCAAATGCAACCATGGTAATAGTCATTAAAAAGGTCATACGCGCAATAAGATTCCAGTGCTTTGAGCAAGGAAGATTCTTGTACAACAAGTTTCAGCCATTCAACAGTTTGGACATTTTTCTGCTCCAGTAACCGTCGTGCGACTTCTTCTGCAATCTCCGGGCGTTCCGGTAGCATTAGCGCTACCATCGGTTGTTGAACGGGAGGAATATCAGGTAAAGCTGTAATGAATTTATCTACACAGCGTTGCCACAAAGTTTCTTCTGCTAGAGCCAAATGCTTACGCAGTCGAACGTCAAAGGGGGTAACACAATGTGCGTGGTTTAATAATGGCTGAAAAGTAATGTGTATGCTTGTTCTGTGATAAGTGCAATCGAACGAGATATATTGCATGGCAATAAACATATCCACGGCAAATTCTAGTCCGTAGACATAGACAATTTCATCCATGAGTTCAGGGCATTCGCCCCAGAATTTACGCGAAACCAGAACAACCTGTACAGCCAACGCAGCAGGAGAAAGTGGACCATTAGTGAGAGCTTCATTGATATTCTGCTGCCAGTTAGCAGAACATGCACTGAAATCGTATGTTGTTAATTTTCCTGATAGATTATGAATATCCTGACCTAAATTCATAAGGAGGCTGTCTTGTGGTTCGCTTACAGTATCCCCAGGAAAACGTCGGGAAGGTAAGGCCTCCTGAGACTTTTTCTCCGATAGATGGATAGTGGAATCATCTGTAAGCCACGGGCATGGTGTCTCAGCAGGTTCAGCAACCATACTTTGGTCAAATACGACAGTGGTTTCTGCCACGCCAGTTGTATCTACTTCGATCGTTTCTATTTTGATTGCGGGTTGGGATGGCGAAGATAATTCTTCCACATACCCCTTCTTCACCTTCTCCGCAATCAACTTCAGCTCCGCTTTTTCCGCCGTTGCAGCATCAGCAAAACTTTTTACCTGACTTTGCCCGTTAGTGCCGACTTTGCCCCAGTTGATATGCAGCTCGTTTCCCTGCTGCTCCACCGCCCAGAATTTATGTGATTTTTCGTCCTGATAAATATAGGTTTTCATTGCTAATTCCTTTTAATCAAACAGTGATTCGATGTCGTTAATCAGCTCGCTGGCGGTGATGTCGTCGAGCACGGAGAAAGTGGGTGAGGATTGTTTACCATAGCGATCATAAGGGGCAGTGATTTTTACGCTTTCGACAGGCAGCAGGTCGCTATACCCCGTTTCGCCATAAATTAATGAAAAAGGTTCTGTTTCAAGTTCGAGAGCGCCATAAGGGGTAGATTTGCGCATCGCATAGATGCTGCCGCTTTCTTCCAGACGTTGCCAGCCTCTGCGTTCCAGCCCGACAATGCGTCCGGCCTGGCAAAGCCGTCCTTGCCAGCGTGTCAGTTCGTGAGTATTACGTTCATTGTCAGCAAGGTGATAGCTACCTCGCTCGAGCTGTTGGAAAGGGGGAAGCAGTTCGTAATCAGCGTAAATTTGCCTGAATGCAGCGGCGGATTCAGGGGATATTTCCAGCACATGCGGAATACCGATGTTTCCTGCTGGCAGCGTGAATAGCTCATCCTGCGCATCGCTGTAAGTGCTGTCTTCTGCCACGCGAAAACAGGTCATAAGGGCGTTTTCATCGTTATAAACCCCCCATAACAGCCGTCGGGTTAAGTGACGTACCAGCGGATGCTCCACCAGGAACAGGCGGAACTGCTCTGTCGTCCAGCGTCTGCGCTGGCACATAGCCTGTTCCAGACGATCAATCTGCTGGCTGGCTATGGCGCGTACATCTTTTTTCAACTGTTTGAAGAGATTAACCGCGTCAGTTGCCTGAGTTTTTTCATCGCTCTGGTTTGGTTTGGGCAAATCTTTCAGGACTTTGCCGTTTGCGTCGCGCACTACAGGTTTTAAAGTTTCGTCAAAACCAACGGTAAATTGACGTGGGCCGAAATCCAGTGTCAGCGAGCCACTGCTATCAAGCCCTAAATCCGGTGCCAGGCGGTCTTCCAGTTCAGCCATAGTCAGCCTACGGTTTTCAGCGACCATGTTGATTTTGTCGCGGGCATGTTCCTGCAATGCGGCGAATTTAATTTTTTGCGCAATGCCATTAAGCAGCATCAGCGCAATATCACTGCCGATACTGGCTAACACATCCAGCCCGTAAACCGCGCGTTTATGCTGGGATTCACCCGGCCAGGCGCGGATGAGCGGGGTTAGTTTACGCGCGGTGTCGTCATTGCCTAGAATCCCAAGCGAAGTAAATGCCCAGTTTTCTTTTGCGGGTGCGCCAGCTTCTGTCCATGCCGTGTAGAGATCCCAGCCAAAGTCAGCCAGTGATTCGCGGGTGAAGGTCTCTTTGATGATCGCCAGCCCAGCGTAGGAGGTAATGTCGCGTGGAAAGCTCAGCATAGTGCCGAGGTGGCGCATAGCGTCATCTGGTAGAGGTAGGTTGTTACTTTTAAGCCGTGGTCTGCGCCATAAGGTGAACTGATAAAAGCCGGGCAATGGGGCGATTTTTGCAGGATATTCTTCCAGTGGATCGCTATCGAACAATGTTGCCAGCGCAGCTAAAACATCTGGTTGGTTATACCCCCGGGCGATTTCCTCAATCGTTTCTCGCTGGTTTAATTTCACTAGCAGGAGGAGTGCCTGGCGGGCATATTCCCGATTTTGGCACGGTTTGCCCAGCGCCAAAGGCAGTAGCCCGGCGGCGGCATGGCGCGGGTTATTTGCCAGCCAATTAACGGCATCCTTGTAAGCTATTTTTTTCTGTAACCGCTGCGCCATTGGTAAGGCTAGTTCACTGGCTCTAATAAAAAGGGTGAATATCCACAGGCGTTGATGATCTCGTTGCAAGCAGGTCATAAACGCAGGAATGGCCGTACTACCAAAAACCGCCAGAATCTCTTTCTCACCTGAATATCGCTCCTCAATGATTATTTGGTTGAGAAATGAAATCGCCTGTTGTCCCGGTAAGTAACAAAGCGCAGATAGATTCCAGCTTTTGTTGGCATTGTTGTGATATTTCGCAAACTCAGCTTTTAGTGCTGGAAAATCAAAGCGCAACAAGGCATCAACAGCGCTTTGCGGTATATATTTTTTTTCATGTAAGTCATTTTCGCAATGCAGCCATTCATTAAAACCTAATTGCCAAAGAATTTGTTGTTCTGGTGTAAAAGGAATGAAAGATGTCTCCCAGCTTTCTTTTTCAATTAGTGGCAGGTCGGTAAATAAGGTTTGCTGTGATGCCTGATATTGCGCAATTTCATAGAATCTGGATATGTCAGTATGACTGATTAACTCTGTAATTCCTGGTGTGATATCAGTGACGGCAGGGATGGGAAGTACCGGTAAATCAAATACGGGTATTACATTCTTTTTCTTATTTATTACCCACGGTGGAGCGATAAGCAGCTCCGGCAACATATCCGCAGTGGCATACTCACATTCTTCAGCGACTGACTGAGGTCGACATTCAGATAATATGCCTGCCGCCTTAGCATTAACCCAGGGAATGACGTCGCATACTAACTCTGGAGTGATGGTAATCAGTTTGATAAGTGCGTTACGCCACTGTGCATCTTCATGTATTGCCAGTAAAGTTGCATAAGCGGCAATAGCCGCAGCGGGATGTTTTTGACAGGCTTTGCTTAAGTATTCCAGGTGCTTTTTCTTGCCAATTACACCGAGGATCAGAATTTGAATCGCATCCGGGTGATTCGTTTTCCATAGCCATTTGACAAGATCTTCAGTCTCGCTGATGCGCTCGAAGAGATAAGTGGGATTGTCAGAATGCTCTTCCACAAACTCAGTAAGTATCCGGCTTACACCGCTCACCCCATTATTTGCCAGCAACATTGCCAGATAAGCGCGAAAATCACGATATAACGGTGGGAAGTCGTATTTTTCTGCTGCAGTCAGAGCAGCATCATCGGTTACTACCAGTCTTAACCAGGTCATCGCCGGAACGTTTTGGTCTGAGTAACGTAGCGCCATAGCATTGGCAATATCCGGGCGTTCAGGGAGCAGTAACGCCGCAAAAGGTTGCCGTGCTGGGGATAGCGAGGGAATAGCCGCGAGTACTTTATCTACACAGCGTTGCCACTCATCTTCTGAAGCGAGTGAAAGATGATGACATAGACGTTGATGCCAACGCGGTAGCGATTCTGCTTTGTGATTAGGTGGAATGATGGTGGTTACTGCGCCTTTTACTGGTTTATATCTAAGTTGAAGAGCGAGAAGGGCAATTTCAACGGTAGTTTCCAGACCACAGCGAATGACTAAGTCATCGACCAGTTCATCTGTGGAGCTAAAATTCCAGAAACTCCAGAGCAATGCTGCATCAGATTGCGCACTCCCTGTCTGTTGATTACCCTGAACTCGCATTTGTAACTCAGCAAAAGCCTGCTGCCAGTTTTCTGGATAAGCACGGTAATTGTTGGCGGGATCATATGCCCTGGTGTTATTCGCGATGCGCTGCCATATTTGACCATCTTTGTGCAGATAATTGATCTCTCTGGGGCGAGAGCGATGAGGAAAAGCAAATCGATTAATATCGTCAGTTACCGGAATGACTGCATCATCAGCCAGCCATGGGCGTTTGTTTTTACTCTCAGGGGAAGTTTCAACATCAGGAGTGGCTTTGGTGATGGGGGGGATATGCACGTTTGCTGAAGCATTTTCCACATAGCCTTTTTTCGTTTTCTCTGCGATAAGCTTTAGTTCCGCTTTTTCCGCTGCCGCAGCATCTGAAAAACTTTTTATCTGGCTTTGCCCTTTGGTGCCAACTTTTCCCCAACTGATATGCAACTCGTTTCCCTGTTGCTCAACTGCCCAGAATTTATGTGATTTTTCGTCCTGATAGATAAAGTGTCTCATTCTGCATCCCTGTAATTTTATCCAGTTGAATGCAGATGCTACCAGTATTTATGCGGGTTAGAGAGAGACAAAATCGCAAGAAAACAACTTTAGGAATTTATAAAGAAAAGGCGCTGTCGATGCAGCGCCTTGAAGGGGGATTATTTCACCTGATGGCCTGGTTTAGCACCAGCATCCGGGCTTAACAGGAAGATATCTTTCCCGCCAGGACCAGCAGCCATTACCATGCCTTCGGAGATACCAAAGCGCATTTTACGCGGTGCCAGGTTGGCCACCATAATGGTGTGACGCCCGATCAGTGCCTGCGGATCCGGGTAGGCAGAACGAATACCGGAGAAGACATTGCGTTTTTCACCGCCGAGATCCAGTGTCAGGCGCAGCAGTTTGTCAGAACCTTCAACAAACTCTGCGTTTTCGATCAGCGCCACGCGCAGGTCAACTTTTGCGAAGTCGTCAAAGGTGATGGTTTCCTGAATCGGATCATCTGCCAGTGGGCCAGTAACTGGCGCGGCAGCTGCTTTCACTTCTTCTTTAGACGCTTCCACCAGTGCTTCAACCTGCTTCATATCGATGCGGTTATACAGCGCTTTGAACGGATTCACTTTGTGGCCCAGCAGCGGTTGCTGGATACCATCCCAGGTCAGTTCTGTATTGAGGAATGCTTCTGCGCGCTCGGTCAGTTTCGGCAGTACCGGCTTCAGGTAAGTCATCAGCACGCGGAACAGGTTTATGCCCATTGAGCAAATTGCCTGCAGGTCGGCATCGCGGCCTTCCTGTTTTGCCACCACCCACGGAGCCTGCTCGTCGACATAGCGGTTAGCCAGATCAGCCAGCGCCATGATTTCGCGCACTGCTTTACCACATTCGCGGCTTTCCCACGCTTCACCAATCACTTCAGCGGCATCAGTGAAGGTTTTGTACAACTGCGGGTCAGCCAGTTCGCTTGCCAGCACGCCGTCAAAACGCTTGTTGATAAAGCCCGCATTACGAGAGGCCAGGTTAACCACTTTGTTCACGATATCGGCATTCACACGCTGAACGAAATCCTCCAGGTTGAGATCGATATCATCAATGCGCGAAGAGAGTTTCGCAGTGTAGTAGTAACGCAGGCTGTCAGCGTCAAAATGATTCAGCCAGGTGCTGGCTTTAATAAAGGTGCCGCGAGACTTGGACATCTTTGCGCCGTTCACCGTCACATAGCCATGAACAAACAGGTTGGTCGGCTTGCGGAAGTTGCTGCCTTCCAGCATGGCAGGCCAGAACAGGCTGTGGAAGTAAACAATATCTTTACCGATGAAGTGGTACAGCTCGGCGGTGGAGTCTTTCTTCCAGTATTCATCGAAGCTTACGCTGTCGCCGCGCTTGTCGCACAGATTCTTGAAAGAACCCATGTAGCCAATCGGTGCGTCCAGCCAGACGTAGAAATATTTGCCCGGCGCGTTCGGAATTTCAAAACCAAAGTATGGCGCGTCGCGGGAGATATCCCACTGTTGCAGGCCGGATTCAAACCACTCCTGCATTTTATTTGCCACCTGCTCCTGCAACGCACCGCTGCGGGTCCATGCCTGCAACATTTCGCTGAAAGAGGGCAGATCAAAGAAGAAGTGTTCAGAATCACGCATTACCGGCGTAGCGCCAGAAACCACCGATTTCGGCTCGATCAATTCAGTCGGGCTGTAGGTCGCGCCGCAGACTTCGCAGTTATCGCCGTATTGATCCGGGGATTTACATTTCGGGCAGGTGCCTTTCACAAAACGGTCCGGCAGGAACATGCCTTTTTCCGGATCGTACAGCTGAGAGATGGTGCGGTTTTTAATAAAACCGTTCTCTTTCAGGCGAGAGTAGATAAGTTCTGACAACTGGCGGTTCTCTTCGCTGTGCGTCGAGTGATAGTTGTCATAGCTGATGTTAAAGCCTGCGAAATCAGTCTGATGCTCCTGACTCATTTCGCCAATCATCTGCTCCGGGGTGATACCAAGCTGCTGAGCTTTCAGCATGATCGGTGTACCGTGGGCATCGTCGGCGCAGATGAAGTTGACCTCGTGGCCGCGCATTCGCTGGTAACGGACCCAGACATCAGCCTGGATGTGCTCCAGCATATGGCCGAGGTGGATTGAGCCGTTAGCGTACGGCAGTGCGCACGTCACCAGAATTTTCTTCGCGACTTGAGTCATAGTAGGCATTACTTCTTAATAGTGAAAAGGGGTTAGATAGTACCAAATGGGAAAATGTTAAGTAAGTACTTCTCTATATTCTTCAGGTAAACTATCAGCTGATGGTTTATCTATACAAAAAAGGAGTCGGGATGAACGAACAATCCCAGGCCAAATCACCAGAAGCCTTGCGCGCAATGGTCGCCGGGACACTGGCCAATTTTCAGCACCCAACCCTGAAGCATAACCTCACCACGCTGAAAGCGTTGCACCATGTCGCCTGGATGGACGACACGTTGCATGTGGAACTGGTTATGCCATTCGTCTGGCATAGCGCGTTTGAAGAGTTAAAAGAGCAATGTAGCGCCGAACTGCTGCGTATCACCGGGGCGAAAGCTATCGACTGGAAACTGTCGCACAATATCGCCACCTTAAAACGCGTGAAGAATCAGCCGGGTATTAATGGTGTGAAGAACATCATTGCGGTCAGTTCCGGTAAAGGCGGCGTGGGTAAATCCTCCACGGCGGTAAACCTGGCGCTGGCACTGGCGGCGGAAGGGGCGAAAGTCGGCATTCTGGACGCCGATATCTACGGCCCATCAATTCCCACCATGCTGGGCGCAGAAAATCAGCGTCCAACTTCGCCGGACGGTACCCATATGGCACCGATTATGTCTCATGGCCTGGCAACCAATTCAATTGGTTATCTGGTCACTGACGACAATGCGATGGTGTGGCGTGGACCGATGGCGAGCAAGGCGTTAATGCAGATGTTGCAGGAAACCTTGTGGCCGGATCTCGACTATCTGGTGCTTGATATGCCGCCAGGCACCGGTGACATTCAATTGACGCTGGCGCAAAACATTCCAGTAACTGGTGCAGTCGTGGTCACCACCCCGCAGGACATCGCGTTGATCGATGCGAAAAAAGGCATTGTGATGTTCGAGAAAGTCGAGGTTCCGGTGCTTGGTATTGTCGAGAACATGAGTGTGCATATTTGCAGTAACTGTGGTCACCATGAACCGATTTTCGGTACCGGTGGTGCAGAGAAACTGGCTGAAAAATACCACACACAGCTGCTGGGGCAGATGCCGTTACACATCTCCTTACGTGAGGATCTCGATAAAGGCACGCCAACGGTTATCAGCCGTCCGGAGAGCGAATTTACCGCTATCTACCGCCAGCTGGCTGACCGCGTTGCAGCTCAGCTCTACTGGCAGGGTGAAGTCATTCCAGGCGAGATTTCCTTCCGCGCGGTCTAACGCCTATTAACCATTCTGGTTATTCTTCATACACCGCAGAGATGTTACATTGATGCGGTGTATTAGTTTTTGCCGCATTAATGAACACTTATTTAATACTGCGAATATTCTGCGGACCTTCGTCCGAAACTCTACAAAGTCGATTGATCATACAGGCAATGCTTCATTATCATCCTTCGTGGCTGTGTAGTGGATGTACAGCTATAGTTTGTTATGCACTCATTCTATCCAGGCATAACCTTTACTACAGGGATAACGTTCAATGAATAAGTATTGGCTGTCAGGAATTATTTTTCTTGCCTATGGATTGGCTTCTCCCGCATTCTCTTCAGAGACTGCCACATTAGCGATTAATGGCAGGATCAGTCCCCCAACATGCAGTATGGCTATGGTTAATGGTCAACCTCAACAGCATTGTGGTCAGTTAACGTATAATGTTGACACCCGTCATCTGTTTTCTTCGCCCGTCAAAGGTGTAACGACAGAAGTGGTTGTTGCAGGTAGCGATAGCAAACGTCGAATCGTGTTAAATCGCTACGATTAATTTGGCAACCTGATTTTAATTGCATTTAGAAAGCCGAAATCATTTATATAAATGATTTCGGCTTTTTTATTGATATCAACAATACCATTTACATAAATCTACATTAATTGATAGATGCGATAAATAGTTAATACTCTTAAATATTTGTTGTATTTATATTGCAATGGTTAATTTGTTTTAAATCAATAAAACAATGTGTTTACATTGCGGCAACTTTTTTGATGTGAGAAATTTGTTTCCAAGAGATACAGACTCTTAACAACCAAAAATAAATTTTATTAAGGAACATATTATGAAACGTTCAATTATTGCTGCCGCTGTCTTTTCTTCTTTTTTTATGAGCGCTGGAGTATTTGCTGCAGACGTTGATACCGGAACATTAACTATTAAGGGGAATATTGCAGAATCTCCGTGTAAATTCGAAGCGGGTGGTGATTCAGTAAGTATTAATATGCCGACTGTACCAACCACTGTCTTTGAAGGTAAAGCTAAATATTCTACCTATGATGATGCAGTCGGTGTAACCAGCAGCATGTTAAAAATTAGCTGCCCGAAAGAAGTTGCTGGTGTAAAACTCTCGTTGATTACCAACGATAAAATAACCGGTAACGATAAGGCGATAGCCAGTAGCAACGATACCGTGGGTTACTATCTCTATTTAGGTGATAACAGCGATGTCCTGGATGTTTCTGCACCTTTTAACATTGAGAGTTATAAAACAGCGGAAGGTCAATATGCTATTCCGTTTAAAGCAAAATACCTGAAACTGACAGATAACTCAGTGCAATCAGGTGATGTGTTATCTTCTCTGGTTATGCGTGTGGCGCAGGATTAATAAATAAAATTGTAAGTTTCTCCAGGTAATAAACATGGCCGCTATCCCATGGCGGCCTTTTAATTTAAGAGGCATTAAAATGAAAGGATTATTATCTTTACTCATTTCTTCTATGGTCCTTCCTGCACATGCCGGAATTGTTATCTACGGGACGCGCATTATTTACCCGGCAGAAAATAAAGAAGTGATGGTGCAGTTGATGAACCAGGGAAACCGTTCTTCGCTGCTGCAGGCGTGGATTGATGATGGCGATACGTCATTACCACCAGAAAAAATTCAGGTTCCTTTCATGTTAACGCCACCAGTGGCAAAAATAGGGGCAAATTCCGGGCAGCAAGTAAAAATCAAAATTATGCCGAATAAACTGCCCACTAATAAAGAAAGCATTTTTTATCTGAATGTTCTGGATATTCCACCAAATAGTCCAGAGCAAGAAGGTAAGAATGCACTGAAGTTTGCGATGCAAAACAGAATTAAGTTGTTTTACCGGCCAGCGGGTATTGCTCCGGTAAATAAAGCGACATTTAAAAAATTGCTGGTAAATCGCAGTGGCAATGGTTTGGTGATAAAAAATGACTCAGCTAATTGGGTGACGATTTCGGATGTCAAAGCTAATAATGTCAAAGTCAATTATGAAACTATTATGATTGCCCCCTTAGAAAGTCAGAGTGTTAATGTCAAAAGTAATAATGCAAATAACTGGCATCTGACCATTATCGATGACCATGGCAACTATATTAGTGACAAAATTTAATTGCAGGAGCTGCCTATGTTGAGAATGACCCCACTTGCATCAGCAATCGTAGCGTTATTGCTCGGCATTGAAGCTTATGCAGCTGAAGAAACCTTTGATACCCATTTTATGATAGGTGGAATGAAAGACCAGCAGGTTGCAAATATTCGTCTTGATGATAATCAACCCTTACCGGGGCAGTATGACATCGATATTTATGTCAATAAGCAATGGCGCGGGAAATATGAGATTATTGTTAAAGACAACCCGCAAGAAACATGTTTATCAAGAGAAGTTATCAAGCGGTTAGGCATTAATAGCGATAACTTCGCCAGCGGTAAGCAATGTTTAACATTTGAGCAACTTGTTCAGGGTGGGAGCTATACCTGGGATATCGGGGTTTTTCGTCTCGATTTCAGTGTCCCGCAGGCCTGGGTGGAAGAACTGGAAAGTGGCTATGTTCCACCGGAAAACTGGGAGCGGGGTATTAATGCGTTTTATACCTCTTATTATCTGAGTCAGTATTACAGCGACTATAAAGCGTCGGGTAATAACAAGAGTACATATGTACGTTTTAACAGCGGGTTAAATTTACTGGGGTGGCAACTGCATTCTGATGCCAGTTTCAGTAAAACAAATAACAATCCAGGGGTGTGGAAAAGCAATACCCTGTATCTGGAACGTGGATTTGCCCAACTTCTCGGCACGCTTCGCGTGGGTGATATGTACACATCAAGCGATATTTTTGATTCTGTTCGCTTCAGAGGTGTGCGGTTGTTTCGTGATATGCAGATGTTGCCTAACTCGAAACAAAATTTTACGCCACGGGTGCAAGGGATTGCTCAGAGTAACGCGCTGGTAACTATTGAACAGAATGGTTTTGTGGTTTATCAGAAAGAGGTTCCTCCTGGCCCGTTTGCGATTACAGATTTGCAGTTGGCCGGTGGTGGAGCAGATCTTGATGTCAGCGTGAAAGAGGCGGACGGTTCGGTAACCACCTATCTGGTGCCTTATGCGGCAGTACCTAATATGTTGCAACCTGGCGTATCAAAATATGATTTTGCAGCGGGCCGTAGTCATATTGAAGGTGCGAGCAAGCAAAGTGATTTTGTCCAGGCAGGTTATCAGTATGGTTTTAATAACTTATTGACGCTGTATGGCGGCACGATGGTTGCTAATAATTACTATGCCTTTACTTTGGGGACTGGCTGGAATACACGCATTGGTGCCATTTCCGTCGATGCCACGAAGTCGCATAGTAAACAAGACAACGGCGATGTGTTTGACGGGCAAAGTTATCAAATTGCCTACAACAAATTTGTGAGCCAAACGTCGACGCGTTTTGGTCTGGCGGCCTGGCGTTATTCGTCGCGTGATTACCGGACATTTAACGATCACGTTTGGGCAAACAATAAAGATAATTATCGCCGTGATGAAAACGATGTCTATGACATTGCCGATTATTACCAGAATGATTTTGGTCGCAAAAATAGCTTTTCCGCCAATATGAGCCAGTCATTGCCAGAAGGTTGGGGGTCTGTGTCATTAAGTACGTTATGGCGAGATTACTGGGGGCGTAGCGGCAGTAGTAAGGATTATCAGTTGAGTTATTCCAACAACCTGCGACGGATAAGCTATACCCTCGCGGCAAGCCAGGCGTATGACGAGAATCATCATGAAGAGAAACGTTTTAATATTTTTATATCGATTCCCTTTGATTGGGGTGATGACGTTTCGACGCCTCGTCGGCAAATATATATGTCTAACTCAACGACGTTTGATGATCAGGGGTTTGCCTCAAATAATACGGGATTATCAGGAACCGTTGGAAGCCGGGATCAGTTTAACTATGGGGTCAACCTGAGTTATCAGCATCAGGGAAATGAAACGACAGCTGGAGCGAATTTAACCTGGAACGCGCCGGTGGCAACAGTGAATGGCAGTTATAGTCAGTCGAGTACTTATCGACAGGCTGGAGCCAGTGTTTCAGGGGGCATTGTCGCCTGGTCGGGGGGCGTTAATCTGGCGAACCGTCTTTCCGAAACGTTTGCTGTGATGAATGCGCCAGGAATTAAAGATGCTTATGTCAATGGGCAAAAATATCGCACAACAAACCGTAATGGAGTGGTGGTATACGACGGAATGACACCTTATCGGGAAAATCACCTGATGCTGGATGTGTCGCAAAGCGATAGCGAAGCAGAATTACGTGGCAACCGGAAAATTGCCGCCCCTTATCGCGGCGCGGTTGTACTGGTTAATTTTGATACCGATCAGCGCAAGCCCTGGTTTATAAAAGCGTTAAGAGCGGATGGGCAACCATTAATGTTTGGTTATGAAGTCAATGATATCCATGGTCATAATATTGGCGTTGTCGGTCAGGGAAGCCAGTTATTTATTCGCACCAATGAAGTACCGCCATCGGTTAATGTAGCAATTGATAAGCAACAAGGACTTTCATGCACAATCACCTTCGGTAAAGAGATTGATGAAAGTAGAAACTATATTTGCCAGTAATAGTCAGGTGGTTATGAATATTCGTATAATGTTATTTATAGTAATGATGATGGTTATGCCTGTGAGCTATGCGGCATGTTATAGTGAGTTATCTGTTCAGCACAATTTGGTTGTTCAGGGGGATTTTGCACTTACTCAAACACAAATGGCGACATATGAGCATAATTTTAATGATTCGTCATGCGTGAGTACAAATACTATCACCCCTATGAGCCCGTCGGATATTATTGTTGGACTTTATAACGATACCATTAAATTAAATTTACATTTTGAATGGACCAATAAAAACAACATCACGTTATCAAATAATCAGACCAGTTTCACCAGTGGTTATTCGGTAACGGTGACACCTGCGGCCAGTAATGCAAAAGTGAATGTTTCTGCGGGGGGCGGCGGTTCAGTGATGATTAATGGAGTTGCGACATTATCCAGTGCTTCATCATCGACACGCGGGAGTGCCGCAGTACAATTTCTACTGTGTTTATTAGGTGGCAAGTCATGGGATGCATGTGTAAATAGCTACAGAAATGCATTGGCACAAAATGCAGGTGTCTATTCCTTTAATCTGACATTGTCATACAACCCGATAACCACAACCTGCAAACCGGACGATTTATTAATTACTTTAGACAGTATTCCCGTTTCACAATTACCAGTCACAGGTAACAAAGCAACAATAAATAGTAAACAAGGGGATATTATTCTGCGTTGTAAAAATTTATTAGGTCAACAAAATCAAACATCACGGAAAATGCAGGTGTATTTATCAAGTTCTGATTTGTTAGCCGGCAGTAACACGATCCTGAAAGGTGCAGAAAATAATGGAGTCGGATTTATGCTTGAAAGTAATGGTTCTCCAGTCACATTTTTAAATATCACTGATAACAGCAAAGGATACACAAATTTAAAAGAAATTGCGGCAAAGTCAAAACTTACAGATACAACGGTTTCAATTCCGATAACTGCCAGTTACTACGTCTACGATACAAACAAAGTTAAATCTGGCGCACTGGAGGCAACCGCATTAATCAACGTGAAATACGACTAATAACAAGCAAGACGAGCAAGTGGCTAATAATAAAAAATAACAAGGTGTCTGCATTTCCCCCTCATGATGAGGGGGCTTTTTTTAGCGATGATAAAAAATCTCACCGTCGTAGGCTTTAATGATTTTACCGTCGGTGTCGCTGATCAACACGTACGCGCCACCCATATAGGTCCAGTGCGTCCCGGCATCAGGCGCGGGCAGGTTACGTAACTGCCACTGCTTAATGTTGTACTCATCGGTGCGGTACATCTCTGGGACGGTATCGCCTGGTTTGAAATGCTTAAAGTCAGCAATGAAACTGCTTAACTCATACTTAGAAATTCCCGAGGTATTGGTCGAACCCGCGGTGGCTGGTGCGGCCCAGGCGGCACTGGTAACCAGCAAAAGCGCACCCAGCAACATCTTATTTTTAATGGTCATAAACTCTCCACTTTGGGGATCTGTAATATCAGTCGCATATCTTTCCTGCCATACAATATAACTGACAAGCGATATTTTGTTAGTGATCCCATGATTTCGTAAAAAGTGTAAATGAAAGGATGCCCTAAAAGCATCCTTAGCGAGCAGAGAGTCAGCGGAAATAGCTGATTTAAGAATCATCCTGGGCTGAAGATAACATGCAAGCCTAAAGGATTGAGTTATCGCATTATGCCCATGAAGCCATGTACGCCCATATACACACCGACTAAGCCAATCAACAGACTGGAAAAATAGGGGGCGCGTTTAGCGAGAGTGTTAAATCCGCTCCAGCGTTTTGCGACCTGCTGAACGCTGATTGCTGCGCCAACGCCTACGGTGACAAGCGTTAACGCCAGGCCAATGCTGAAACTGACGACCAGTGTTGCGCCCAGTGTCAGGGCTTTCAACTGAATGCATATCAACAGCACGGTAATTGCTGCCGGGCAGGGGATAAGGCCACCGGTTAAGCCAAATAACAAAATTTGCCAGTTGGTGACCTCTCTACCATCAAAGCGTCGTTTAATGTCATTGGCATGGGCTCGTGCATGGGCATCCTGATACTCGCCATGTTCGTGATGGTGATGATGTCCATGGTCGTGGTGATGTTCGTGATCGTGATGATGATGCTCATAATCATGCCCGTGCATATTCTCCAGCCAGTTGCGTTCGCCGCGCCAGGTACGCCAGAACATCCAGAACGCGGTGCCAATAATGATCACTGCGGAAATCAGCTGGAGCCACGGTTCTGCTGATTGAGCAGTAAAGCGCTTGCTGATCACCATCCCGCCAAAGGCAATTAACCAGACCACTGCGGTATGCGAAATAGTTGCTGCCAGTCCGAGCATCACCGCTTGTTTAATGGTGCCTTTGATGGCGATGATAAACGCCGCCATCATCGTTTTTGAGTGCCCTGGTTCCAGGCCATGAAGCGCACCAAGTAAGATGGCGCTGGGGATGAAGAACCAGGCGTTTCCTTGCTGAAGAAGAGTTGTAAATTCGGTCATGATAATAATTCTTAGTATTAATTCGGCAATCTGATTCTACTCCCCCCCAGTACCTGATACTACCCCCCAGTAGATTAATAGTGCTATGATTTTTCATATTCTTGTTAACCAGGTGTTGCCATGTCTCATACAATCCGTGATAAACAGAAACTGAAAGCGCGTGCCAGTAAGATTCAGGGCCAGGTCGTGGCGCTCAAGAAAATGCTCGACGAGCCGCACGAATGCGCTGCAGTTTTACAACAGATTGCTGCTATCCGTGGCGCGGTAAACGGTCTGATGCGGGAAGTGATTAAAGGTCATCTGACGGAACACATCGTTCACCAGGGGGATGAGCTAAAACGTGAAGAAGATCTGGATGTCGTTCTGAAGGTGCTGGATTCATATATCAAATAATTTATTAACGCGATTGTAAAACTGCCGTTTTTCCTCGTTTACAACGCGTGCGCTGGACATTACCATCCTCCTCTGCGATTTATCATCGCAACCAAACGACTCGGGGTGCCCTTCTGCGTGAAGGCTGAGAAATACCCGTATCACCTGATCTGGATAATGCCAGCGTAGGGAAGTCACGGACCACCAGGTCATTGCTTCTTCACGTTATGGCAGGAGCAAACTATGCAAGTCGACCTGCTGAGTTCCGCGCAATCTGCGCACACGTTACACCTTTTTCACCAACATTCCCCTCTTGTGCACTGCATGACCAACGATGTGGTGCAAACCTTTACTGCCAATACCTTGCTGGCGCTCGGTGCATCGCCAGCGATGGTTATCGAAACCGAAGAGGCCAGTCAGTTTGCGGCTATCGCCAGTGCCTTGTTGATTAACGTTGGCACACTGACGCAGCCACGCGCACAGGCGATGCGTGCTGCCGTTGAGCAAGCAAAAAGCTCTCAAACACCCTGGACGCTTGATCCAGTAGCGGTTGGTGCGCTCGATTATCGCCGCCATTTTTGTCATGAACTTTTATCTTTTAAACCGGCAGCGATACGTGGTAATGCTTCGGAAATCATGGCATTAGCTGGCGTTGCTAATGGTGGACGGGGAGTGGATACCACTGACGCCGCAGTTAACGCGATACCCGCTGCACAAACACTGGCACGGGAAACTGGCGCAATTGTCGTGGTCACTGGCGAGGTGGATTATGTTACCGATGGCCATCGCGCCGTTGGCATTCACGGTGGCGATCCGTTAATGACCAAAGTGGTAGGAACTGGCTGTGCATTATCGGCGGTTGTCGCTGCCTGTTGTGCGTTACCAGGCGATATGCTGGAAAATGTCGCATCTGCCTGTCACTGGATGAAACAAGCCGGAGAACGCGCAGTCGCCAGAAGCGAGGGGCCAGGCAGTTTTGTTCCACATTTCCTTGATGCGCTCTGGCAATTGACGCAGGAGGTGCAGGCATGAAACGAATTAACGCTCTGACGATTGCCGGTACTGATCCGAGTGGTGGTGCGGGGATTCAGGCCGATCTTAAAACCTTCTCGGCACTTGGCGCTTATGGTTGCTCAGTTATTACTGCACTGGTGGCGCAAAATACCCGTGGCGTACAGTCGGTGTATCGCATTGAGCCTGATTTTGTCGCCGCCCAGCTCGATTCGGTGTTCAGCGATGTGCGAATCGATACCACTAAAATCGGTATGTTGGCGGAAACCGATATTGTTGAAGCGGTGGCAGAACGGTTGCAACGTTATCAGATCCAAAACGTGGTACTCGACACCGTTATGCTGGCAAAAAGCGGCGACCCACTGCTTTCACCTTCGGCAGTTGCCACGCTACGCAGTCGATTATTGCCACAGGTTTCATTAATAACGCCAAACTTGCCCGAAGCAGCCGCCTTGCTCGACGCGCCACACGCGCGCACCGAACAGGAAATGCTGGAACAAGGGCGATCGCTGTTGGCGATGGGCTGTGGCGCAGTGCTAATGAAAGGTGGTCATCTGGATGATGAGCAAAGCCCGGACTGGCTGTTTACCCGCGAGGGTGAACAACGGTTTACCGCACCGCGCATTATGACCAAAAACACCCACGGTACTGGTTGTACACTCTCTGCGGCGTTGGCTGCACTACGCCCGCGCCATACAAACTGGGCTGACACCGTACAGGAGGCAAAAAGCTGGCTTTCATCGGCGTTAGCCCAGGCCGACACGCTGGAAGTTGGTCACGGTATTGGTCCGGTTCACCACTTCCACGCCTGGTGGTGAGCACCGTACTATAGCTGCTTTGGTTATTGTCAGCCTTTGGCACTGACATTCAGGGATGAAACCAATGCAGCTGAGAATCACCAGTCGAAAAAAATTCACCGCTTTATTATGCGCTCTTGGGCTAATTTCCATCGTTGCAATTTGTCCACGTCAGACGGTGAATTTTTTCTATTCGACAGCAGTTCAGATTAAAGACTACATCCACTTCTACGGTTATCGCCCGGTTAAATCTTTCGCTATTCGCATTCCTGCCAGTTACACCATTCACGGAATAGATGTTTCGCGCTGGCAGGAGCGGATCGACTGGCAGCGGGTGGCAAAAATGCGCGACAACGGTATCCGCTTACAGTTTGCTTTTATTAAGGCGACGGAAGGCGAAAAGCTGGTGGACCTGTATTTTTCGCGTAACTGGCAACTAAGCCGCGAAAATGGCCTGCTGCGCGGGGCGTATCATTATTTCTCCCCGTCGGTAGCAGCGCCGGTTCAGGCACGATTATTTCTGCAAACGGTGGATTTCTCACAAGGCGATTTCCCTGCGGTACTGGACGTAGAAGAACGGGGAAAATTATCGGCAAAAGAATTACGCAAACGAGTAAGTCAGTGGCTAAAAATGGTCGAAAAAAGTACGGGAAAAAAGCCGATTATTTACTCAGGAGCCGTTTTTTATCACACCAATCTGGCGGGCTATTTCAATGAATATCCGTGGTGGGTGGCTCACTATTATCAACGTCGTCCGGACAATGACGGCATGGCCTGGCGCTTCTGGCAGCATTCCGACCGTGGACAGGTAGATGGCATCAATGGTCCGGTGGATTTTAATGTATTTCATGGCACGGTGGAGGAGTTGCAGGCATTCGTTGATGGGATTAAAGAAACGCCTTAAATAAGAAGCAGTGATATACTCCCACCAGACTCCTCGGCAGGAAAAAGACAAATGGAACAAGCGCATACCCAGCTGATTGCCCAACTGAACGAGCGTATTTTAGCGGCGGATAACACGCCGCTTTATATTAAGTTTGCCGAAACGGTAAAAAATGCCGTGCGCAGCGGGGTGCTGGAGCATGGCAATATTTTGCCCGGTGAGCGTGATTTAAGTCAGTTAACCGGCGTTTCGCGCATTACGGTGCGCAAGGCGATGCAGGCGCTGGAAGAAGAGGGTGTGGTGACGCGTTCGCGCGGTTACGGCACGCAGATCAACAACATCTTCGAATACTCGTTGAAAGAAGCGCGAGGTTTTTCTCAGCAGGTGGTATTGCGCGGGAAAAAGCCCGATACGCTATGGGTTAACAAGCGTGTCGTGAAATGTCCCGAAGAAGTCGCGCAGCAGCTGGCGGTCGAAGCAGGAAGTGATGTCTTTTTGCTTAAGCGTATTCGCTATGTCGATGAAGAAGCGGTATCGATTGAGGAATCGTGGGTTCCGGCGCATTTAATTCATGATGTTGATGCCATCGGGATTTCACTTTATGACTATTTCCGCAGCCAGCACATTTACCCACAACGTACGCGTTCCCGCGTTAGCGCCCGGATGCCGGATGCCGAGTTTCAGTCACATATTCAGTTAGATAGCAAAATACCGGTGCTGGTGATCAAGCAAGTGGCGCTTGACCAACAGCAACGGCCTATTGAGTACAGCATTAGCCACTGTCGCAGCGATCTATACGTTTTTGTGTGCGAGGAGTAGTTCCTCGCGCGTTGGCGCACAATCACCGCCCCGATGCCCGACAACCCACGACGCCACTGCATTGCCCAGTAATACGGCATCCGCCAGTGGCAGACCAGAGGCCAGCCCGGCAAGTACGCCACCTGCATGACTGTCGCCCGCCCCAATGGTGTCTACAACTTGCGTTGGAAATGCCGGAATGCAGCCAGAAGCGTCGTTGCTGAAATACCATGCGCCTTCTTTATCGAGACGAACGATCAACGGCGCGGCAAATTTCTCCTGCCATTGCTCGCCAAGTGTTGTTATCTCTGCGGATAAAGCAAAACGTTCGGCGGCAATCTCAGCCTCTTGACGATTGAGCGACACTAAAGGTCGACAGGCCATGATCCGCGCCAGTAATGCATCCGGGATATCGCCAATACGTGGGCCAAAATCGATAAACGGCGTCACGTCTTGCAGCTCTTCCAGCCATTCCACTAACAATTCGCCGCAGGGCGAGGCCAGTTGATAACCGGAAAAATAGAGCAGGCTGCCAGGCGCAACGGTTAATCGCGCCAGCCACTGGCGATTCCACTGATTTTCCACACCGCTGAATGACATAAAAGTGCGTTCGCCATCCGGCTCAACCAGCGCCAGACACCAGCCGTTATCACCTTCGGCGTTATCGATCAGGCTGATTAAGCCCTCTTTTGCCATCCGGTTGCGAATAATCTCCGCCCACACGCCCTGACCGAGCGGCAAGGCATTACCCGCTTCGATGCCGAGGCGCTTTAACGCCACGGCAATATTCAGTGCGCAGCCGCCAACGTTAACGCTCTGCTGTTTCAGTTCGATATCGCACCCACGCCAGGGGAGGGCATAAGCGTCGGCGATCACGTCAATGACCGCCGCGCCGACGACCATCACCGGCTGACGCGTGGTTAATTCAGGCAGCAGCGTGTGTAATCGAGCGCCGCTCATACTGCCTCCCGTTGTTGACGATATTTCGCCAACGCTGTGGCATAGCGGTTGAAATCAAGCTGATTTACCGCATCCAGTTCCGCCTTTAACGCAGGATCGATAGCGTTAACGCCATGCAACGCGCCGCAAATTGCCGTCGCCATAGCACCGATGGTGTCTGTGTCGCCGCCAAGGTTAGCGCACAGGACGGCGCAGCGATTCGGGTCGGTTTGTGCCAGTTCAACCAGCGCAATGGCGCACGGAACGGACTCAATAGTGCTGGTACCTGCGCCAACGACCTGGTAAAGCTGTTCGCTGGCGGATTCGGTGCCGTCGGCATTGCGCACAATTTTCAGCGCAATCTCCAGCCGCGCCGCCAGTGAGGCGCTGAACGTGGTGGTGCGTTTTTGCTGGGCATGTCGCGCAATTGAAGGCAGTGAATCAACAATCGCTGACCAGCTTTCTCCGTCAATGGCACGAGAAATCGCCCATGCGATGACTACCGCGCCTGCAACCGCCAGATCGGATTTATGGGTCGGGCTGGACGCCAGCGCTACATCATCAATAAAGGAATCAACATCACGCGCCGGAAGCAAACAACCTAATGGCGAGACGCGCATCGCTGCGCCGTTGGTCACGCCGTTGTTTTCCAGTTCAGCAACGGGTTTACCGTCGCGAATGGCGTTAAGCGCAATCTTCGAGGTCGGACCTAGTACGTTTTTGTTAAAGGCGTCGAAACGCAGCGCCCAGTCGAGAATATTACGCCCAATCAGATCCGGATCGATCTTGCCTTCACGTTCCAGTAACGCATCCGCCAGACACAGCGCCATCGAGGTATCGTCGGTGAATTCGGCGCGGTTAAAATAACAGGCCGCGTTATTCTCCTTTGGTCCAGGAAGAAAACGGTCAATCCAGCCAAAGTGTGCTTTAACGCGGCTGCGTGGCCAAAGCTCGGAGGGCATCCCCATCGCATCCCCTAACGCCTGCCCATAAAGAGCACCGAGAATACGTTCTGTTTTCATTTAACTTCCCCTTGTGTCAACGCAATATCGCGATCATCGACCTTGATAGCCGTAATTTCGTTGTCGGATTCGCGGAAAAAAATCATGAACAGCACGGCGATAATGGCAATCATCACCGCGCCAAAAGTCCACATCCCGGACCAGTTGAAAGTCAGTCCGTTTACCGGTTCCTGATAAGCGAACATCTTTTCCATCATCACACCGCCAAGACGATAGCCGAGCAAACTGCCGAAGCCCTGGCAGCAGAGCGTGATCAGCCCCTGCGCGGCGGTACGCATATGCACGGGGGCTTTTTTATCGACATAGATGTAAGCGGTAACGTAGTAAAAATCGTAACTTACGCCGTGAAGCAAAATACCGAGGAACAGTAACGCGTAGGTGAAATATTCATCCGCACTACCGTAAATAAAGAAGCCATAGCGGATCGCAGCGGTGACCAGACCAAGCAATAATACCTTTTTGATACCAAAGCGTTTAGTGAAAAACGGTAATGCCAGCATAAAGAATATTTCAGAGAACTGGCCGAGCGTCATCCAGCCGGTGGCGTTTTTCATGCCGACTTCGGTCAGATAACCGTTGGCAAAGATGTAATAGAACGCCAGTGGCATCGCAAACAGGAATGAACAGAAGAAAAAGACGAGGAAGTTTTTATCGCGCAGCAGGATCAGCGCATCCAGGCCGAGCATGACTTTAATATCCATTTTGCCGGTGCTTTTTGGTGGCGTGTCGGGCAGGAAAAACGCAAACACACCGAGCAGAGCAGAACTTCCGGCGGTAATCAGCAGCGGGATGTTAGTCGGTGAGATATCGGCATACCCCAGTATTTGCGGCAAGAAACCACATGCCAGACCGGAGGCAATCCAGCCGATAGTGCCCATCACACGAATGCGCGGGAAATCACGCTCAACATCCGGCACGTTGGCAAAAGCGATGCTGTTAGTCAGCGCAATGGTCGGCATATAGGTTAGCGAGTAGGCCAGCAGTAACGGGAAGAACCCGGCAAAAGTGGTCTGTTGCGCAGCGAAATACATCAGCAGCGCGCCTGCGAACATCAATACCGCCAGCACTTTCTGCGCCGAGAAAAAGCGGTCAGTGATGGAGCCAACCAGAATTGGCGACAGGATCGCCGCAATGGCGGTACAGGCATACGACCAGCCAATTTCTCCGGCACTAAAACCGCTTTTACTTAACCACAACCACAATGGCACAAACCACGCGCCCCAGATAAACCATTCAACAAACATCATGAACGACAGCTTTGCTGTTGTTTTCATCTTTTAATTCCTTCATGACAGGTAATGTAAGGTACGCGATGACAATACCACTTAATAATACCTTTTAAATACCTTTGCGGTGAAAACTTGACCGTGCTAACATTTTTTCTGATGAATCGAGCCAACAGAAAACGCTGAAAAAACATCCAAAAGATGGAAAAACTCGCCCGTAACGACCAGGATTATGATTGCCCGCAAAAGGCGGGCCAGGAAAATCCATAGCCGATATCCAATCGGAATTTACGGGAGCATAGTAATGACAGATATTGCGCAGTTGCTTGGCAAAGACGCCGACAACCTTTTACAGCACCGTTGTATGACTATTCCTTCTGACCAGCTTTATCTCCCCGGACATGACTACGTAGACCGCGTGATGATTGACAATAATCGCCCGCCAGCGGTGTTACGTAATATGCAGACGTTGTACAACACCGGGCGTCTGGCTGGCACAGGATATCTTTCTATTCTGCCGGTTGACCAGGGCGTTGAGCACTCTGCCGGAGCTTCATTTGCTGCTAACCCGCTCTACTTTGACCCGAAAAACATTGTTGAACTGGCGATCGAAGCGGGCTGTAACTGTGTGGCATCAACTTACGGCGTGTTGGCGTCGGTATCGCGGCGCTATGCGCATCGCATTCCATTTCTCGTCAAACTTAATCACAACGAGACGCTAAGTTACCCGAATACCTACGATCAAACGCTGTATGCCAGCGTGGAGCAGGCCTTCAACATGGGCGCGGTGGCGGTTGGTGCGACTATCTATTTTGGCTCGGAAGAATCACGTCGCCAGATTGAAGAAATTTCTGCGGCTTTTGAACGTGCGCACGAGCTGGGCATGGTGACAGTGCTGTGGGCCTATTTGCGTAACTCCGCCTTTAAGAAAGATGGCGTTGATTACCATGTCTCCGCCGACCTGACTGGTCAGGCGAACCATCTGGCGGCAACCATAGGTGCAGATATCGTCAAACAAAAAATGGCGGAAAATAACGGCGGCTATAAAGCAATTAATTACGGTTATACCGACGATCGCGTGTACAGCAAGTTGACCAGCGAAAACCCGATTGATCTGGTGCGTTATCAGTTAGCTAACTGCTATATGGGCCGGGCCGGGTTGATAAACTCCGGCGGTGCTGCAGGCGGTGAAACTGACCTCAGCGATGCAGTGCGTACTGCGGTTATCAACAAACGCGCTGGCGGAATGGGGCTGATTCTTGGACGTAAGGCGTTCAAGAAATCGATGGCTGACGGCGTGAAACTGATTAATGCCGTGCAGGACGTTTATCTCGATAGCAAAATTACTATTGCCTGATACGCCTCATACGAACAGCACCACCCCGTAGGACGGATAAGGCGTTTACACTGCATCCGGCAACCTATGCCTGATGCGACGCGGAAGCGTCTTATCATGCCTACATAGCACTGCCACGTATGTTTACACCGCATCCGGCATAAAAACACGCGCACTTTGCTACGGCTTCCCTATCGGGAGGCCGTTTTTTTTTGCCTTTTACTCCTCGAACAATTTTCACATTGTCGTTTTTGTGATCGTTATCTCGACATTTAAAAACAAATCATTTCATTATATTTTGAAATCGAAAACAAACGACAGGATATGAAAATGTACGTGGTATCGACAAAGCAGATGCTGAACAACGCACAGCGCGGCGGTTATGCGGTTCCGGCATTCAATATTCACAATCTCGAAACGATGCAAGTGGTGGTAGAAACCGCTGCCAACCTGCATGCGCCGGTCATCATCGCCGGAACGCCTGGCACATTCACTTATGCTGGTACAGAAAATCTGTTGGCGCTGGTCAGCGCGATGGCGAAGCAATATCACCATCCACTGGCAATTCATCTCGACCATCACACGAAATTTGACGATATCGCTCAGAAGGTTCGTTCTGGCGTGCGCTCAGTCATGATTGACGCCTCGCATTTGCCTTTTGCGCAAAATATTTCACGGGTCAAAGAGGTGGTGGATTTTTGCCATCGCTTTGATGTCAGCGTCGAGGCGGAGCTGGGGCAACTTGGCGGCCAGGAAGATGATGTGCAAGTCAATGAAGCCGATGCGTTGTACACCAACCCCGCACAGGCGCGTGAATTTGCCGAGGCAACCGGGATTGATTCCCTGGCGGTCGCCATCGGTACGGCTCACGGTATGTATGCCAGCGCACCGGTGCTTGATTTTTCTCGACTGGAGAACATTCGCCAGTGGGTGAACTTACCGCTGGTGCTGCATGGCGCGTCAGGATTATCGACTAAGGATATTCAGCAAACCATCAAACTGGGGATATGCAAAATCAACGTTGCAACGGAGCTGAAAAATGCCTTCTCGCAGGCGTTAAAAAATTACCTGACCGAGCACCCTGAAGCGACCGATCCCCGGGATTATTTGCAGTCGGCTAAATCCGCAATGCGCGATGTGGTGAGCAAAGTGATTGCCGATTGTGGCTGCGAGGGCAGGACATAACGCACCTGCCATTTAACAAGGAAAAAACATGAAAACGTTAATTGCCCGGCATAAAGCTGGTGAACATATCGGCATATGTTCAGTCTGTTCTGCCCATCCGTTGGTTATCGAAGCGGCGCTGGCATTTGATCGCAACAGCACGCGCAAAGTGCTGATTGAAGCAACGTCAAACCAGGTCAATCAATTTGGCGGTTATACCGGAATGACACCGGCAGACTTTCGCGAATTTGTTTTTACGATTGCCGATAAAGTTGGGTTTGCACGCGAACGCATTATTCTCGGCGGCGATCATCTGGGGCCAAACTGCTGGCAGCAAGAAAATGCGGATGCGGCGATGGAAAAATCCGTCGAGCTGGTAAAGGAATATGTTCGTGCCGGTTTCAGTAAAATTCATCTTGATGCGTCAATGTCCTGCGCGGGGGATCCCATACCGTTAGCACCAGAAACGGTTGCGGAACGAGCTGCTGTGCTTTGCTTTGCTGCGGAAAGTGTGGCGACAGATTGCCAGCGTGAGCAACTGAGCTATGTCATTGGCACCGAAGTTCCGGTTCCGGGCGGTGAGGCCAGCGCCATTCAGTCAGTACACATCACCCATGTTGAAGATGCCGCCAATACTTTACGTACGCATCAAAAGGCCTTTATTGCCCGTGGGCTGACAGAGGCGTTAACACGCGTGATTGCCATCGTGGTGCAGCCGGGCGTGGAATTTGATCACAGCAATATTATCCATTATCAGCCGCAGGAAGCGCAGCCGCTGGCGCAATGGATAGAAAGCACCCGAATGGTTTATGAAGCACATTCTACCGATTACCAGACCCGGACGGCTTATTGGGAATTAGTCCGCGATCACTTTGCAATATTGAAAGTCGGTCCCGCATTAACCTTTGCTTTACGCGAGGCGATATTTGCACTGGCACAAATTGAGCAGGAACTTATCGCCCCTGAAAATCGCAGCGGTTGCCTGGCGGTAATTGAAGAAGTGATGCTCGACGAACCGCAATACTGGAAAAAATATTATCGTACGGGTTTTAACGATTCATTACTGGATATTCGTTACAGCCTGTCGGATCGTATTCGTTATTACTGGCCGCATAGTCGGATTAAAAATAGCGTCGAAACGATGATGGTGAATCTTGAAGGCGTGGACATCCCACTGGGCATGATTAGTCAGTATCTTCCCAAACAATTTGAACGCATTCAGTCCGGGGAATTATCAGCAATACCGCATCAGCTGATTATGGATAAAATTTATGATGTTTTGCGCGCCTATCGCTACGGCTGTGCGGAATAAGGACGGTATATGACTAACCTGTTTGTTCGTAGCGGAATTTCTTTTGTCGATCGTAGCGAAGTTTTAACCCATATCGGTAATGAGATGCTCGCGAAAGGTGTGGTTTATGATACCTGGCCACAGGCATTAATTGCCAGAGAAGCAGAATTCCCTACCGGGATAATGCTTGAGCAGCACGCCATTGCTATACCGCATTGTGAGGCGATTCATGCTAAGTCGTCAGCCATTTATCTGTTAAGGCCAACAAATAAAGTTCATTTTCAGCAAGCGGATGATGATAACGACGTGGAGGTGTCGTTGGTTATTGCGTTGATTGTGGAAAATCCGCAGCAGCAATTGAAACTTTTACGCTGTTTATTTGGCAAGTTACAACAGCCCGATATCGTCGAGACACTAATCACTCTTCCTGAAACCCAGTTAAAGGAATACTTCACAAAGTATGTTTTAGATTCAGACGAATAAATCCCTCTGTAACAATAAAAAGGACTATTTATGAAACGCAAGATTATTGTCGCTTGCGGAGGCGCGGTTGCGACCTCTACGATGGCGGCGGAAGAAATTAAAGAGTTGTGTCAGAATCATAATATTCCTGTTGAATTAATCCAGTGTCGGGTTAATGAAATAGAAACCTATATGGATGGTGTGCATTTGATATGCACCACTGCCAAAGTGGATCGTAGTTTTGGCGATATTCCGTTAGTTCACGGCATGCCTTTTATTTCTGGTGTCGGTATCGAAGCATTACAAAATAAAATTCTGACTATCTTACAGGGGTGACCTATGTTTTCAGAAGTCATGCGTTATATTCTCGACCTCGGCCCTACAGTGATGCTGCCGGTTGTCATCATTATTTTTTCTAAAATATTAGGCATGAAGGCAGGCGATTGCTTTAAAGCGGGTCTGCATATCGGGATTGGCTTTGTTGGCATTGGCCTTGTGATTGGCTTAATGCTGGATTCCATTGGTCCGGCGGCGAAAGCGATGGCGGAAAATTTCGACCTGAATCTGCATGTGGTCGATGTCGGCTGGCCGGGCTCTTCACCAATGACCTGGGCGTCGCAAATTGCGCTGGTGGCGATTCCGATTGCGATATTGGTTAACGTGGCGATGTTACTGACCCGTATGACGCGGGTGGTAAATGTTGATATCTGGAATATCTGGCATATGACCTTCACCGGCGCGTTGCTGCACCTGGCAACCGGTTCATGGATGATAGGGATGGCAGGTGTGGTAATTCACGCGGCGTTTGTTTATAAGCTCGGCGACTGGTTTGCCCGCGATACCCGAAATTTCTTTGAGCTGGAAGGTATTGCTATTCCGCACGGTACGTCGGCGTATATGGGGCCGATTGCGGTGCTGGTCGATGCTATCATCGAGAAAATCCCAGGCGTTAACCGAATTAAATTTAGCGCCGACGATATTCAGCGCAAATTTGGCCCTTTTGGCGAACCTGTCACCGTGGGTTTTGTGATGGGGCTGATTATCGGCATCCTCGCGGGTTACGATGTCAAAGGTGTATTGCAGCTGGCGGTAAAAACGGCGGCAGTTATGCTGCTGATGCCACGGGTGATTAAACCCATCATGGATGGTTTAACGCCCATCGCTAAGCAGGCCCGTAGTCGTTTACAGGCGAAGTTCGGCGGTCAGGAGTTCCTGATTGGCCTGGATCCCGCATTACTGCTGGGGCATACGGCGGTGGTATCGGCAAGCCTGATTTTTATCCCACTCACCATTTTAATTGCTGTTTGTGTTCCGGGTAATCAGGTGCTGCCGTTTGGCGATCTTGCCACCATCGGCTTCTTTGTGGCGATGGCAGTCGCCGTGCATCGTGGAAATCTGTTCCGCACCTTAATCTCGGGTGTCATCATCATGAGCATCACTCTGTGGATCGCGACGCAAACTATTGGTTTGCACACCCAACTGGCGGCTAATGCTGGGGCGTTAAAAGCCGGGGGTATGGTGGCTTCAATGGATCAGGGCGGTTCTCCCATTACCTGGTTACTGATTCAGGTTTTCTCCCCGCAAAATATTCCCGGATTCATTATTATCGGCGCAATTTATCTTACCGGTATTTTCATGACCTGGCGTAGAGCGCGTGGCTTTATTAAACAAGAGAAAGTCGTTCTCGCAGAATAATTTTTACCTGAGGGGGAGGTTATCCCCCTTAACAATCAGGAGTTTTTATGAAATCAGTGGTGAATGATACTGATGGTATCGTGCGCGTTGCAGAAAGCGTCATTCCTGAAATTAAACATCAGGATGAGGTGCGGGTAAAAATTGCCAGCTCGGGCTTATGTGGTTCCGATTTACCCAGGATATTTAAAAATGGTGCACATTATTATCCAATAACGTTAGGCCATGAATTTAGCGGCTATATTGATGCGGTGGGATCCGGTGTTGATGATTTACATCCTGGCGATGCGGTTGCCTGTGTGCCGTTATTACCCTGTTTTACTTGTCCAGAGTGTTTGAAAGGGTTTTATTCCCAGTGCGCAAAATATGATTTTATTGGCTCACGGCGTGATGGTGGATTTGCCGAATATATTGTCGTTAAGCGGAAAAATGTCTTTGCTCTACCTACTGATATGCCTATTGAGGATGGGGCTTTTATTGAACCGATTACCGTTGGCTTGCATGCTTTTCATTTAGCGCAAGGTTGTGAGAATAAAAACGTTATTATTATTGGTGCCGGAACCATTGGCCTGCTGGCTATTCAGTGCGCTGTCGCGCTGGGAGCAAAGAGTGTGACGGCTATCGACATTAGCTCAGAAAAACTGGCACTGGCAAAATCTTTCGGTGCGATGCAAACATTTAACAGTAGCGAAATGAGCGCGCCGCAAATGCAGAGCGTTTTACGCGAACTGCGTTTTAATCAGCTTATCCTCGAGACGGCTGGCGTACCGCAAACTGTCGAACTGGCGGTAGAGATTGCCGGTCCTCATGCCCAACTGGCGCTGGTGGGCACGTTGCATCAGGATCTGCATTTAACATCGGCAACGTTTGGCAAAATATTGCGTAAAGAGCTGACGGTTATCGGCAGTTGGATGAACTATTCCAGCCCTTGGCCGGGGCAGGAGTGGGAAACGGCGAGCCGGTTGCTGACAGAACGTAAGTTAAGCCTGGAGCCATTAATCGCTCACCGTGGAAGCTTTGAAAGCTTCACCCAGGCGGTGCGTGACATCGCTCGTAATGCCATGCCGGGCAAAGTGTTGCTCATTCCATGAAACCGCGGGCCAGCGTGATGCTGGCCCGGTATTGTGCAAAACAGATCATTCACCAATGGTCCCCCTTCGTTTACACTAGCCACAATTGAATATGGGTAAATGACGATGAATTCATTCGAGCGAAGGAATAAGATCATCCAATTAGTGAATGAACAGGGAACCGTGCTTGTTCAGGATCTGGCGGGAGTATTTGCTGCCTCGGAAGCGACAATCCGTGCCGATTTGCGCTTTCTCGAACAAAAAGGCGTGGTTACGCGCTTTCATGGCGGTGCGGCGAAAATAATGTCCGGTAATAGTGAAACCGAGACCCAGGAAGTCGGGTTTAAAGAGCGATTTCAGCTCGCCAGCGCGCCCAAAAACAGAATAGCGCAGGCGGCAGTCAAAATGATCCATGAAGGGATGACCGTTATTCTCGACAGCGGAAGTACCACAATGCTTATCGCCGAAGGATTAATGACCGCTAAAAATATCACGGTGATTACCAACAGTCTCCCGGCTGCGTTTGCCCTTTCCGAAAATAAAGACATTACTCTGGTCGTCTGCGGTGGCACGGTCCGCCATAAAACGCGATCTATGCATGGATCTATTGCTGAACGTTCCCTGCAGGATATTAATGCCGATTTAATGTTTGTCGGTGCTGATGGTATTGATGCGGTTAATGGTATTACGACCTTTAATGAAGGTTATTCGATTAGCGGTGCGATGGTCACCGCCGCTAATAAAGTGATTGCCGTTCTCGATTCATCGAAATTTAACCGTCGCGGTTTTAATCAGGTACTGCCAATCGAAAAAATTGACATTATTATTACCGATGATGCTGTATCAGAGGTGGATAAACTGGCATTGCAGAAGACACGGGTAAAATTAATTACGGTGTAGTATTGTTCTGTATGCCGGATAAGGTATTTACACCGCATCCGGCATTTCGGATTCTCCCTGGTTCAAGAGAGAATAGTTTGATTAACGCAATAATGGACAATCTGGTGGTAATCGACAACGCAACGCCGCCGGAAGTATTTCAATATGAAAGTTTTGTCCGCTCAACGGTTCGCCATCAAGATTAAAAGTGATTTCGTGTGGGGCTTGTATATCAAACCACGACGAAGCGCCTTCGATAATATTCGGGTTATCTTCGTCAGATTTTAAGGTTGATACGAGAGCCGGAAGAATTTCATCGCCGGTAAAAATGCGCAGTTGCAGCAAGCCATCGTTAATTAACGCGTTCGGACACAATTGCTGACCGCCACCGGCCTGACGCCCGTTACCAATACCAATGACCAGGGCGTCACCTTGCCAGTGAAAGTTTTCACCGCGGATTTCACAACGGTCCGGTTGCAGAGTATCCATGCGCATTAAGCCATGAATGATGTAAGAGACGCCACCCAGCGCGGCTTTTAATTTTTCCGGCGTTTCTGTGGTAATACGCGTCCCAAATCCGCCTGTCGCCATATTAATAAAACAGGTTTGTTTGTTGACCTGCGCCATATCTATCGCAATGGCGTTACCGGCAATTGCCAGTTTCAGCGCCTTATCCAGTGCCTCAGGAATCCCTACACTGGTGGCAAAATCATTGGCGGTTCCTAATGGCAAAATTCCCAGCGCGGGTATGTCATCCCCCTCACACTGAATCAACGCCGTAGAAACTTCATTAATGGTGCCATCGCCACCACCGGCAATCACCGTTGCGACGCCCAACTTCCGGGCCTCCTCTACATATCGTGCGGCATCGCCTTTCTCCCAGGTGACCCGCACATGGATCGTCATTCCTTCCTCACGCAACAGCATAATTGCTTCGCGCAAGGGTAGATTGTCAGTACTTTTGCCATTAAGAATCAGTAAGCTGGCGGGAAATTCTGCCATGATCGTATGTGCCTTTATGATTGGTCTGTAGATAGTGTAGAGCAGAAAACAAAAGGTGGAGTCAGAACAGGATGAAAGTCGGAGGATAAAAAGTCAGTTCAAGTATGGAGGATTCAGTGGTTACCACCAGGAGCTTGCAATGGGGACAGCGAATACTAACGGCTGCCACCGATAAATTTCAAAAAAGAGCATATGCCTAATATTCAACCAAACAGTGGCATCTTAAATATACTATTCCAAATATATTAAAGCCCCCATGGAGTTACCCTGAAGGGCCTCAATGTCCGTAATTCCTACTTATGTAGGAAATGTTGTACAGAACATTTATTATAATCCTATTCAATTATAATAATCATGCCATTATTATATTTAAACACTAGAGAGTGTCGTTGGTATTTAATGGGGGAAGGTGAGATGAAAAAGATAGCTGCTATATCATTAATTAGTATTTTTATTATGTCTGGTTGTGCTGTGCATAATGATGAGACAAGTATCGGTAAATTTGGTCTTGCATATAAAAGTAATATTCAGCGTAAACTCGATAACCAATACTACACCGAAGCCGAAGCTTCTTTAGCCAGGGGCAGAATATCTGGTGCAGAAAATATAGTAAAAAATGATGCAGCCCATTTCTGTGTTACTCAGGGCAAAAAAATGCAGATAGTTGACCTGAAGACAGAAGGTGCAGGATTACATGGCGTCGCTCGTCTGACATTCAAATGTGGAGAGTGAGAATATTTTTTGGTAAGCGTCAAACATGCGCGTTCTGGTTGTGCTTAGCCGGAACCTGTGCGAGCACGATGCCGTTACGTGAAAGGCATCGTGCTATGAAGGGAGATTCTATCGATGTGGTCAATGGAAGACGGTTACCAGAGATAGGGCTTATGCATAAAAAAATAAGCCCGTGTAAGGGAGATTACACAGGCTAAGGAGGTGGTTCCTGGTACAGCTAGCATTTTATGGGTTATGTTTTTCAGCGAAACGGATGATAACCTTAATAAATGCAGCTGTATGTGATCGGTTTCTAAGAATTTTCCATACGGGAAAAATAATCGAAATTAATCACTTACCGTGTGGGTTACGCGTGGTTTCCCCGGAGAAATTACGCATCAGCAGAGCGTAATTGAGCTCAAGATCCTGCGGGACCGGGAGCCACACAGTATAACCATCGCCTGGTGCGACCGGCATCGCTTCACCTTTGGCGTTTTCCATGTGCTCAAGGGTAAAGTTAATGTTGCCTTGCGGCGTCATCAGCTCAAGGCTGTCGCCAACGGAGAATTTATTTTTCACCGCTACCGCCGCGAGGTCCCCCTTGCGCTCACCGGTAAACTCACCAACAAACTGCTGGCGGTCAGAAACTGAATAACCGTATTCGTAGTTCTGATAATCGTCGTGAGTATGACGACGCAGGAAACCTTCGGTATAGCCACGATGCGCCAGACCTTCCAGAGTTTCCAGCAGGCTGGTATCGAACGGTTTGCCCGCAGCGGCGTCATCGATAGCTTTACGGTAAACCTGTGCGGTGCGTGCGCAATAGTAGAAAGATTTAGTACGGCCTTCGATTTTCAGCGAATGCACGCCCATTTTGGTCAGGCGTTCTACATGGGCGATGGCGCGCAGATCTTTCGAGTTCATGATGTAAGTGCCGTGCTCATCTTCAAACGCGGTCATATACTCGCCCGGACGCTGGGCTTCTTCGATCATAAACACTTTGTCGGTTGGCGCGCCGATACCCAGCGTCGGCTCAACATTTTGCACCGGAATCGGCTCGTACTTGTGTACGATGTTGCCAACGTCATCTTCTTTCCCTTCCTGGACGTTGTACTCCCAGCGGCAGGCGTTGGTGCAGGTACCCTGGTTCGGATCGCGCTTGTTGATATAGCCAGAGAGCAGGCAGCGACCGGAGTAGGCCATGCACAGTGCGCCGTGAACGAAGATCTCGATCTCCATATCCGGCACCTGATTGCGGATCTCTTCAATCTCTTCCAGCGACAGCTCGCGAGAGAGGATCACGCGGGTCAGGCCCATTTGCTGCCAGAATTTCACCGTCGCCCAGTTTACGGCGTTAGCCTGCACCGAGAGGTGGATCGGCATTTCAGGGAAGTGCTCACGCACCAGCATAATCAGCCCTGGATCGGACATAATCAGCGCATCCGGCCCCATTTCCACCACCGGTTTCAGGTCACGGATAAAGGTTTTCAGCTTGGCGTTGTGCGGTGCAATGTTGACCACGACATAAAACTTTTTCCCCAGCGCGTGGGCTTCATTGATGCCGAGCTGAAGATTTTCGTGGTTGAATTCGTTGTTGCGCACACGCAGGGAGTAACGCGGCTGGCCCGCATAAACAGCATCTGCGCCATAAGCGAAAGCGTAACGCATATTTTTCAGCGTTCCCGCCGGGGAAAGGAGTTCCGGTTTAAACATAATTCTCTCGTTCTGATGACAGGTCAGATCCGCTTCACCTGATGAAGCGGTTAGGGGAGTGCCCCCACTTTAAGGGCGGGCATTGTAGCGCTGTGGGGGGATCTGGTAAAGCGCCGGACGCCAACAACCCACGCCCGGCATCGTAATTACGTATTGTCTTTCACCGTCTGGCTTGTGCCATTGGCTTTAACGGAGGCAATTCCGGTTTCACGAGATTGCGCGGTGGCGTACATCTGGCTGGAGCCGATAATTTGATGATTAGCGGCTTTCAGATTGAAATAGAATTTGCCGTTACTTGCCGTTTTTTTCTCATAGCGTTCTTCTTGCGGGCTGTTGCTACGCACCGACGCGATGCCCTTTTCCGCAGAGGCTTTTGAGGTATACAGCTCGCTGGTGAGGATAGTCTCACCATTGCCCGCTTTTAGCACAAACCGGAACTGATTATCACTGCTCTTACTGAGTTCAAACCAACCAGCCATAATGACTCCTTGATTGAAATTGCGTATCGAAAACAGCATCTAAAGGTGCTGTTTACCGATTAAAGTATGAGCGATTTTCTGATGCCTGCCAGGGCGGAGAGATAATGTCAGTTTGCTGACCATGCGTGGGATAATGTTGCCGGATCTGGTCTGAACGCCATCTCCGGCTAACAAAGTCATGTCGCTAAAACTAAACGATGCGGCAGGCGTCGGCTTCCCAGCGGTAACCAACGCCGTAAACGGCGCGGATAAATGACTGTTCGGCGTCGAGAGATTCCAGCTTGCGGCGCAGGTTTTTAATGTGGCTGTCGATGGTGCGGTCGGTTACTACGCGGTAGTCGTCATAAAGATGATTGAGCAAATGCTCGCGGGAGAACACTTTTCCTGGTTCATGAGAGAGCGTTTTCAGCAGACGAAATTCCGCAGGCGTCAGGTCAAGCATTTTACCGCGCCATGAAGCCTGAAAACGACCTTCGTCGATAATCAACGGGCTTTCAGCATCCTGTTGCTGCAACTCGCGCTGCGGTTTGCAACGGCGCAAAATGGTTTTGACGCGCGCTACCACTTCCCGTGGGCTGTACGGCTTACAGATATAATCATCTGCGCCAATCTCCAGCCCCAGCAGGCGATCGATCTCTTCGATTTTTGCCGTCACCATCACGATCGGAATGTCAGAAAAACGACGAATTTCCCGGCACAGCGTCAGGCCATCGGTGCCAGGGAGCATCAGATCTAACAGGATCAGATCCGGTGGTGTCTGGCGCACATACGGCAGTACCTGATCGCCGTGGCTGATAAGCGTCGGCGCATAGCTCGCAGCACGCAGATAATCAATGAGCAACTGCCCCAGCTTCGGTTCATCTTCCACGATCAAAATACGCGGTGTGTTTTCGTCGATTGGTAACTCGGTCATACTTCTCTCTGTAAATCCCGTTCCAGCGGTAACTCTACTGTAATGCTTACCCCGCCAAAAGGCGAATGGGCAGCAATAATGCGGCCATTATGTGCTTCAACAATGTTCAGGCAAATCGCCAGCCCCAGCCCGGAACCACCGCTGGCGCGGTTGCGGGAACCTTCGGTGCGATAAAAACGTTCAAATAATTTTTGTAGCTGCTCGTCACTGACACCTGGCGCACTGTCGGCAAAGGTCAGGCGCACCGTTTTGTCGTGCTGCTCGGCAGAGATTTTCAGGCTGCCGCCGCTATCAGTGTAGCGCAGGCTGTTTTCGAGTAAGTTATTGAATAACTGCATTAAACGGTCGCGATCGCCAAATACGGTAATACTGTCTGGCAGGGAAAACTGCAGTTTCAGGCCACGGCTGGCAAATCGTTCGCGAAATGCGCCGCCCGCCACTTCCAGCAGTGGGATCAAATCTACCGGTGCTTTTTGATAGGCGAGAGCGCCTTCATCAGACATCGACAACTGATGGAGATCGTCAACCAGTTTGGTCAGTGTACCGACCTCCGCCTGTAAAGACGCCACCGTCTCCGGCGTGAATTTACGCACGCCATCCTGAATGGCTTCCAGTTCACCGCGCAGCACCGCTAATGGCGTACGCAGTTCGTGAGAAATATCGGCCATAAAATCGCGCCGCATTTGCTGGTTTTTCTCCAGTGTGCTGGCAAGCTGGTTGAAGTCTTGCGCCAGTTTGCCCAGTTCATCTTCACTGGTGGGCGTTACGCGGGTAGTGAAATCGCCCGCCGCCAGTTTGTGCGTGCCATCGACAAGTCGTTTTACCGGTGCCAGTAAACCGCGCGCCAGCAGAAAGGTGGCGAGCGCCGCGAGTAACGTTGCCAGAGCGACAATCAACCAGCTGGTTTGCCGCTGTTGTTTATCGAAATTGATATCAGTATTGCGCGTTAACCGCTCAACGGGGGAGGCGATCACCGCGCCAACTTCCGCACCGTTGACCAGAATGGGTCGCCGTGTACCGTCAGGTGGAATCGGCGCTCGCGGACCAACCAGCACTTTGTTGTTTTGATCAACCACCCAGAACTGGGTACGCCAGCCGTGCGGTGGCATACCCGGGCCGGGTTTATCTTCCGAATTATCGTGTTCAAATGAACGCAGGATCTGAAAGACAAAGCGATCATTGTTGCGCAGGAAGCGCCAGTTGCCATGCTGCGCATACTGCTCGCCAAGCGCATCACTTAACAGTTGTAATCGCTGTTCATTACCATGCTTGATGTAATCAATAAAGCCACGCTCAAAACTGATACGCACCGCCCAGTGCATACTGATCAGCAAGACAATGCAGGTGGCGAAAATCGCCAGAAACAGTTTGCCGGTAATACCAGGTCGCCAGAACTTCATTGCGCGCTCCTTTTTCGCCGCGAAATAGCTACATTTTGATGCGTATCGTTCGGCACTCTGGCAAAGATGAACGCCGGAAGGGCGATGATAAACGCCATGCTAAGCCAGGTGTACATAAAGACGGTTTGTGTGGTGCCGCTGTCGACGCTGACATGCTGCGAACCAAAAAGTCCCAGCAACAGCCCGGCGATGGTGACGCCGATACTCATCGACAATTGCATAATCATCGACAGCAGGCTGTTTCCGCTGCTCGCCAGATTGTCCGGGAGATCTTTCAGCGTCAGGGTGTTCATGGAGGAGAAACGCGTCGAGTTGACCATCCCTTGTAAAAACAGGACGAACGGCAAAACGTAGTACCAGCCCAGCAGAGCGGTAGTCATAAACAACAGGGTGACCAGCGACAGACCCAGCGTGGTCGCTACCAGTACCCGACGATAACCAAAGCGATTCACCACCTGTACAACAATTCGCTTCATTCCCATGCTGCCAAGCACCATCGGGATCATCATCAGTCCGGCATGAAACGGCGAGAAACCGAGGCCAATTTGCAGGAAAACCGGTGTCATAAAGGGCAACATGCCACTGCCAATACGTCCGGCAAAGCTCCCCGCCAGGCCCAGCGAAAAGGTACGAGTGCGGAACAGTTTCAGACTGAAAAGAGCGCGGTTGTTATTTCTGGCGTGCAGCAAATAAAGCACCAGTGCCACCACGCCAACTGCGACCAGGCCATCAATCGTCAGCGGCGATAAACCTGTACCTTTACTGCCGTCCAGCGCCAGGGTTAATACCGCCATGCCAACCGCTAGCAATAAAAAGCCGGAGAGATCGAAGCGCCGCGTCTGCATGGTGTAGATCGGCATTAACATCAGCGTGGCGATCGCGCCAATAATCCCCACCGGAATGTTGATTAAAAAGATCCAGTGCCACGACGCATATTCCACCAGCAGACCGCCGAGCGCCGGACCGAGCAGCGGACCGACCTGACCGGGTAACGTGACAAAGGTCATCGCCGCCATATACTGCTCGCGCGGTACGATTTTCATCACCGTCAACCTGCCGACCGGCACCATCATCGCACCGCCAACGCCCTGTAACGCGCGTGCCAGTAACAGTTCGTTCAGCGTGCCGGAAAGCGCGCAAAACAGTGAACCGAGAGTAAACAGCACGATGGCGGTAAAGAAAATATTGCGCACGCCGACTTTGTCCGCCAGCCAGCCGCTGGCGGGCAGCATCACCGCCACGGTCAGCACATAAGAGACAATGACCATGTGCATATGCAACGGACTTTCCCCGAGGCTTTGCGCCATTGAGGGAAGGGCGGTGTTTACGATGGTGGTGTCCAGCGACTGCATAAAGAAGCCGAAAGCCACAATCCACAATTGCCAACGGGTGCTGTCGGGAAGATCTGTCATTTACTCGGTTACCGTTTGTTTAGGTTTACGCGAAAAACGCAGCCGCAGACGGTCGAAAAAGAGATACACCACCGGCGTGGTATACAGCGTAAGGAGCTGGCTCATTACCAGTCCGCCGACAATGGTGATCCCCAGGGGTTGCCGCAGCTCCGAGCCGTCGCCGCCCGACAATACCAGCGGCAGCGCACCAAACAGCGCCGCCAGGGTGGTCATCATAATCGGGCGAAAACGCAGCAGACAGGCCTGGAAAATAGCTTCCTGCGGCGTCAGGTTACCGTGCCGTTGGGCTTCAAGCGCAAAATCGACCATCATAATGGCGTTTTTCTTCACGATGCCGATTAATAGCATGATCCCTATCAGGGCGATTAGGCTGAACGGGGCATTGAACAGCTCCAGCGCCAACAGCGCTCCAACGCCCGCCGAGGGCAGGGTGGAGAGAATCGTCAGCGGATGTACGTAACTCTCGTAAAGGATACCCAGCACGATATACACCGTGGCGATGGCGGCGATAATCAGGATCACCTGCGAGTTCATCGTCTCCTGGAACACCTGCGCCGTGCCGGCAAAACTGCCGCGCACCGTCGAAGGCACCCCAAGCTGGGTCATTGCGCGATCGATCGCCGCACTGGCGTCCGAGAGCGATTTTCCGGTCGGCAGGTTAAACGAAATGGTCGAGGCCGCCGATAATCCCTGATGATTCACCGATAGTGGGGCATTCGCCGGTTGCCATTTAGCGAAATACGACAGCGGGATCGCTTTGCCTTCGTTATTGATAACGAACATTTTTTCCAGCGCACTGATGTCCTGGGTATAGCGCGGATCCACTTCCATCACCACTTTATACTGGTTCATCGGCTGGTAAATGGTCGAGATTTGCCGCTGACCGAAGGCGTTATTTAACAGACTGTTGGCGGCTTGTACGTCGATTCCCAGCCGTGCCATGGTGTCGCGGTCGTAAACCAGATTCATCTCCGCGCCGTTATCCTGCTGATCGGAGTTCACGTCCGCCAGTTCCGGCAACGTCGCCAGTTTTTTGCGGATTTTCGGCTCCCATTCGCGCAGTGCCGCCAGGTCGTCGGATAACAACGTGTACTGGTAGCTGGCGTTCGACTGACGCCCACCAACGCGAATATCCTGTACCGCCATCAGGAACAGATTCGCCCCCGGTTCTTTCGCCAGTTTTACGCGCAGACGGTCGATAATTTGCTGCGCCGTTTCGCTGCGTTCGTCGCGTGGCTTGAGGGTGATAAACATCATCCCGCTGTTCACTCGCGAACCGCCTGTAAAGCCGGTGACATTATCCACTGCCGGATCGTCACGGATAATTTTCATGAAATCCTGCAACTTACCGCGCATCGCCTGAAACGAAATACTCTGATCCGCCTGAATCCCGCCCATCAACACGCCAGTGTCCTGCTCCGGGAAGAAGGTTTTCGGGATCGAGATATACAGCCAGATATTCAGCGCAATGGTACCAAGCAGCACCACGCCCACCAGACGGGTATGATTGAGCACCCATTTCAGCGACTTGCCGTAGCCTTGTTGCAGGGCTATTAACATGCGACCAAAACCACGCAGTCGCTTTTGCTCGCGCGGCTTGCTGGCTTTTAGCATCCAGCCGCACATCATTGGCGTTAGCGTCAGGGAAACCAGTAACGAAATACCAATGGCGACAGAAAGCGTCACGGCAAACTCGCGTAACAGTCGGCCCGGCAATCCGCCCATCAACAGCAGCGGCAGGAACACCGCCACCAGTGACAGACTCATCGACAGCACCGTAAAGCCGACTTCGCGAGTACCTTGCAGCGCGGCCTGTAGTGGTTTCATCCCCGCTTCCAGATGACGGGCAATGTTTTCCAGCACCACAATGGCGTCATCCACCACGAAACCAGTAGCGATGGTGAGCGCCATTAACGAAAGGTTATTGAGACTGAATCCGCACAGGTACATCGCCGCAAACGTACCAATCAGCGAAACCGGCACCGCAACGGCGGGAATAATAGTGGCGCGACCCGAGCGCAGGAATAAAAAGACCACCAGAATCACCAGCGCCACCGAGATAATCAGCGTTTGCTCGACTTCTTCCAGCGAGGCGCGAATGGTGGGGGAGCGATCCTGGGCAATTTGCAGATCAATCGCCGCCGGAATGGTCTCCTGCAACTCCGGTAATTTTGCCCGGATGCTGTCAACCGTCTGGATAATATTGGCTTCCGGCAGCTTGCGGATCATCAGCAAAATAGCTGGTTTGGCGTTGGTCATCCCGGCGTTGCGCACATCCTGCACCGAGTCAGTCACCGTCGCCACATCACCCAGACGAACCGCGCCGCCGTTGTTGTAATGAATAATCAACGGCTGATATTCAGCGGCGGTTTTTAGCTCATCATTGGTCTGGATCTGCCAGCGGTGAGTGCCATCTTCCAGTGCCCCCTGTGGTTTACGCACGTTGGCATTGCTGATGGCGGTGCGTACGTCGTCCAGCGAGACGCCCTGATTAAACAGCGCCTGCGGATTCAGCCCGACGCGTACGGCGGGCAGTGAGCTGCCGCCGACATCGACATCACCAACACCGTCGATTTGCGAAATCGTCGGAGCCAGCTGCGTCGAGGCGAAATCGTACAGTTCACCCTGAGAATAAGTATCGGATGTCAGCGTGAGGATCATAATTGGCGCATCCGACGGGTTCGCTTTGCGATAGGTCGGACGGCTGGGCATCCCACTGGGCAGCAAACTTTGTGCAGCGTTGATCGCCGCCTGCACATCACGCGCTGCGCCGTTGATATCCCGGTCAAAATCAAACTGCAAAATAATCCGCGTGCTGCCGAGCGAACTACTGGAGGTCATTTCACTAACCCCGGCAATGCGCCCAAGTGAGCGCTCCAGCGGCGTGGCAACGGAAGACGCCATTGTCTCCGGCGACGCACCGGGCAGCGAGGCGCTGACCATAATCACCGGAAAATCGACCTGCGGCAGCGGGGCGACCGGCAGCATACGGAAGCCCAGTATGCCGCAGAGGGTAATGGCGACCGACAGTAAAATCGTCGCCACCGGGCGGTAAATGAAGAGGGCAAAAAACTTCACTTACGCCTCCTCTTCATGGCGAGCAAAGCGACTTTTGGTCCACAATGCCAGGCGGTCGAACAGCAGATAAATCACCGGCGTGGTGAACAGCGTCAGCACCTGGCTGACAATCAGACCGCCGACCATGCCGATACCTAACGGACGACGCAGTTCCGCGCCGACCCCGGTACTCAACATCAGCGGCAGCGCGCCAAGCAGAGCCGCCAGGGTGGTCATCAGGATCGGACGAAAACGCAACAGACAAGCCTGGTAGATGGCATCGCGCGGCGACATGCCTTGCTCGCGCTCAGCAGCCAGCGCGAAGTCGATCATCATGATGGCGTTCTTCTTCACGATACCGATCAGCAAAATAATGCCGATAATCGCAATCACATCCAGCTCACTTCCGGCAATCATTAATGCCAGCAGTGCGCCGACCCCTGCGGTGGGTAGCGTCGAGAGAATGGTGATCGGGTGAATAAAGCTCTCGTACAGAATGCCGAGCACGATATACATCGCCACCACCGCCGCGACAATCAGCCAGACAGTGCTGCCCAGCGCCGACTGGAAGGCGAGGGTGCTGCCCTGGAATTGCGTGGTGATATCCACCGGCAGATTCAGCGTCTTCTCGGTGTCCATAATCGCCTGCACCGCATCACCCAGCGAATAGTTATCCGGCACGTTAAAGGAGATGGTCGTTACCGGGAACTGATCCAGATGGTTGATGGAGAGCGGTGCAAAACGCTGCTCAATTTTGGCAATTGAGCTTAGCGGCACCACGCCACCGTCGCTGCTGGTCAGGCGAATGGTATCCAGCGCCGCGAGGCCTGGGGTATTTTCGGTGTTGTGCTCCAGCACCACGCGATACTGGTTGGCCTGAGTATAAATAGTGGAAATCAGCCGCTGACCAAACGCGTTGTACAGGGCGTTATCGACATCCGCCATGCTGATCCCCAGACGGCTGGCGCTGTCGCGATCAACATTGACATACGCCACCAGCCCTTTGTCCTGCCAGTCGCTGGAGACATCAGAAAGCTGTGGCAGTTGCTGGAGTTTTTCCATCAACTGTGGCACCCAGGTACTGAGCGCATCCAGTGACGTGGCCTGCAAGGTAAACTGGTACTGGGTGCGGCTGACCTGAGTATCAATAGTCAGATCCTGCGTTGGTTGCAGGAAGAGATCGACGCCCGGCACTTTATCTACCGCCGTTTGCAGACGGGCGATGACTTTTTGCACCCGATCATCACGTTCATCCAACGGTTTGAGGTTGATTTGTAAACGTGCACTGTTCAGCGACGGGTTAGTGCCATCAACGCCAACAAATGAGGTCAGGCTTTGCACTGCCGGATCCTGCAAAATCACGTCCGCGACCTGGCGTTGTCGCTGGGCCATATTGGCAAAGGAGCTGGATTGCGGTGCCTGCAAAGTGCCCTGAATAATGCCATTGTCCTGTACCGGGAAGAAACCTTTCGGAATGAACACCCACAGCAGCACGCTAAGCAGCAGCGTGCTGAGTGCCACGCTTAAGGTCAGCCACGGATGATTCAGCACTTTCGCCAGTCCACGACCATAGGCGGCGATTATCCTGTCGAACATTTTTTCCGAGGCACGGGAGAAGCGGTTCTGTTTACGCAACGACTCCTGGCTGAGCATCCGCGCGCACATCATCGGTGTCAGGGTCAGCGACACCACCGCTGAGATCAAAATCGCTACCGCCAGGGTAATAGCAAATTCGCGGAACAGTCGCCCGACGATATCGCCCATAAACAGCAGTGGGATCAACACCGCAATCAGCGAGAAGGTCAGCGAGATAATGGTAAAGCCGATTTCACCTGCGCCCTTGAGCGCCGCCGCCAACGGTTTTTCGCCTTTTTCGATATAGCGGGAAATGTTTTCGATCACCACGATGGCGTCATCGACCACGAATCCGGTGGCGATAGTTAACGCCATCAGTGTCAGGTTATTGATTGAAAAATCGAGAAACACCATAACCGCGAAAGTGCCGATTAACGACAGCGGTACAGCAACACCGGGAATGATGGTCGCCGGAATATTGCGCAAAAACAGGTAGATAATCATGACTACCAGCGCGATAGCCATCATCAATTCAAACTGAGTATCATCGACGGATGCGCGGATATTGGTGGTGCGATCGGAAAGCACTGTCACCTTCACCGATTTCGGCAGACTCTCAGTGAGCTGTGGCAGCATCTGCCGAATGCTGTCGGCGGTGGAGATAATGTTAGCACCGGGCTGGCGCTGAACATTCATCACAATGGCCTGTTCTTTGTTCGCCCACGCGCCGAGCCAGCTGTTTTCTGCACCTTGCTCTACGGTTGCGACATCGCCAAGACGAATCGGCGCGCCGTTCTGGTAGGCGATGATTAGCTGGCGATACTCTTCGGCGGATTGCATCTGGTCGTTCGCGGAAAGCGTGACCGCACGGGAAGGGCCGTCGAGGCTACCTTTTGCCGAGTTAACGTTAGCGCCGGTAATGGCGGTGCGCACGGTTTCGCTGGTCAGGCCGAGGGCGGCAATCGCCTGAGCGTTAAGTTTGACGCGAACAGCCGGACGCTGACCGCCGGAAAGCGTCACCAGGCCGACGCCGGAAATCTGCGAGATTTTCTGCGCGACGCGGGTTTCCACCATATCTTCCACTTGCGTCATCGGCATGGCGGTTGAGGTGACGGCGAGCGTCATGATCGGCGGATCTGCCGGGTTCACTTTGCTGTAAACCGGCGGGTTAGGCAGATCGCTCGGTAGCAGGTTAGTGGCGGCGTTAATCGCGGCCTGCACTTCCTGCTCGGCGACATCGAGCGGTAATGTTAGCTGGAACTGTAAGGTGATAACTGACGCACCGCCGGAACTTTGCGACGACATCTGTTTCAGGCCAGACATCTGCCCGAACTGGCGCTCGAGCGGCGCGGTAACGGCAGAGGTCATGACATCCGGGCTTGCACCTGGGTAAAGCGTGACTACCTGAATGGTCGGATAGTCCACTTCCGGCAGCGCCGAAACGGGCAGGGCGCGATAACCGATAATCCCGGCGAGTAAGATCGCCACCATCAGCAGCGTGGTGGCGACAGGACGCATAATAAACAGGCGAGACGGGCCGCCTGTGCTGCTCGGGGGTAACACCTGCATCAGGAGCGTGCTCCTTTTTTCGCGTATTCGCGGCTGGTGGCTTTCTCTTCTGGAGTGGTGGCGCTCTGGGCTTCCACCACTTCCACTTTCGCCCCTTCGGTCAGGCGATCAATGCCGTCTGTCACCACGCGATCGCCCGCAGAAATACCTGCACGGATCACCACTTTCTGACTGTCCTGAATGCCCGGCGTCACCAGATGTTTGCTGACCTTGTTTTCACTATTCAGCACCCAGACAAAATGGCCTTCATTGCCCATTTGCAGGGCGGCTGATGGGATCACTACGGCGTTTTGTTCGGTGTCGACTAACATGCGCGCGTTAACAAACTGATTGGGAAACAGCGCATCATCCTGATTATTAAAGCGTGCTTTCACTTTAATCGTACCGGTTGTGGCATCGATTTGGTTATCGAGGCTTAACAGCGTGCCTTCACTTAATTTCTTCGAGTTGGTGCGATCCCAGGCTTCTACCACCAGCGGTTTTCCGGCTTTCTGCGCCTGCACGACGGTAGCGATATCGCTTTCCGGCAGGGTAAAGAGCAAATCGATAGGATGCGTCTGGGTGATCACCACGATCCCGGTGGTATCACCACTGGAGATTTGGTTACCAACATCAACCTGCTTGAGACCAACGCGACCATCGACTGGTGCGGTGATGCGGCTCCAGTCGAGTTGCAGCTGCGCGCTGGCGACGCTTGCTTCATCAGCCTTAATGGTGCCTTCGGTTTCACTGACCAGCGCTTGTTGGGCATCCAGCTCCTGACGAGATACGAGATTGGTTTTTACAAGTTGTTGATAACGCGCCAGGTCACGGCGGGCGTTGGCAAGCGTGGCTTTATCTTTTGCCAGTTGGCCCTGGGCTTGTGCTAATGCAACTTTGAACTGGCTGGGGTCAATTTCTGCCAGTAAATCGCCTGCTTTGACCTGCTGGCCTTCCTGGAAATGTAACGCCATCAGTTGACCGTCCACGCGGCTGCGCACCGTAACAGTATTAGCGGCGGTAATGGTGCCAAGCCCGGTGAGGTAACGCGGAACTGCCTGTTCTACGGCGGTCGCCGCCTGAACCGGGGCTAATGGGCCGGAACGCATACCACGTCTACCACCCGCTGGCGATTGCTGCGCTTGTTTCGTCGCCCCTGGGGCTGCACTCTGGGAGTCATTGCGGCCTTGCCAGAACCAGAATGCGGCGATGGCGGCGATAACCACCACGATTACGATTACCCAACGGGATTTATAACTGCCTTTCATCGTTAAGAGTTTCTCTTCCTGAAACGTTTCGCGGAATGATACTAGTGTAGCCAGCCAATAAGGGAGAAAAATGGAGGAATTATGAAACACTGTCGGGAATCGTCTGAATGACGGGCACATTTGCGAGCACGCATCCAGTAATAACACAGGAAACTATTTTATCTACGCGTTAGCGATAGACTGCTTGCATGGCGAAAGGAGGTAAGCCGACGATTTCAGCGGGACGCTGAAACGGGAAAGCCCCTCCCGAGGAAGGGGCCATAAATAAGGAAAGGGTCATGATGAAGCTACTCATCATCGTGGTGCTCTTAGTCATTAGCTGGCCAGCTTACTAAGACTACCAGGGCGGGGGAAACCCCGCTCTACCCTCACTCCTGAAAGTATGCCTTCACGATAAGATTGTCAATCTGCAGGCTTTGCAGTCTGCGATCCTGCCAGCAAATATTCTTTGCGAGACGTTACGCAATAATCACACTGGAAACTATTTTATCCGCAAGTCAGCGATAGACTGCATACAGGGCGAAAGGAGGTAAGCCGACGATTTCAGCGGGACGCTGAAACGGGAAAGCCCCTCCCGAGGAAGGGGCCATAAATAAGGAAAGGGTCATGATGAAGCTACTCATCATCGTGGTGCTCTTAGTCATAAGCTTCCCCGCTTACTAAGACTACCAGGGCGGGGGAAACCCCGCTCTACCCTCACTCCTGAAATTATGCCTTCACGATAAGATTGTCAATCCGCAGGCTTTGTAGTCTGCGATCCTGCCAGCAAATATTCTTTGCGAGTTGTTACGCAATAATCACAGTGGAAAGTATTTTGTTCACGCGTTAGCGATAGACTGCATTCAGGGCGAAAGGAGGTAAGCCGACGATTTCAGCGGGACGCTGAAACGGGAAACCCTCTCCCGGAGAAGAGGGCTTTTAATAAGGAAAGGGTTATGATGAAGCACGTCATCATACTGGTGATACTCTTAGTGATTAGCTTCCAGGCTTACTAAGAACACCAGGGGGAGGGGGAAACCTCTCCCTAACCCTCACTCCTGAAATTATGTCACTCCGCCCTTAGTGTCAATCGACGGCTCTCCGTTCTTGCGAGGCGAATAGCAAAATTTTCTGCGCCGCCGGGCCTAATTCTGAAAGTTTCTTCGTTTGCTCTTATTTCATTATTGCAGTCGGTATGATACCGGACCTCGATAATTCTCTAAGAAAGGATTTCTTATGAGCGAACAAATCACGTTTGCCACCAGCGATTTTGCCAGTAACCCGGAACCACGTTGCCCCTGCATTCTGCTGCTGGATGTTTCTGGCTCGATGAGTGGCAGACCTATTAATGAACTTAACGCCGGATTGGTTACCTTTCGTGATGAACTGCTTGCTGATCCGCTGGCTTTAAAAAGAGTGGAACTCGGCATTGTGACGTTCGGCCCGGTGCATGTGGAACAACCCTTTACCAGCGCCGCTAATTTTTTTCCGCCCATCCTGTTTGCCCAGGGCGATACACCAATGGGTGCGGCCATTACCAAAGCCCTGGATATGGTAGAGGAGCGGAAACGTGAGTATCGTGCAAATGGTATTTCGTATTATCGCCCGTGGATTTTCCTGATTACCGATGGTGCACCAACCGATGAGTGGCAGGCTGCAGCCAACAAAGTGTTTCGGGGGGAAGAAGATAAAAGGTTTGCTTTCTTTTCCATCGGTGTTCAGGGGGCGGATATGAAGACTCTGGCACAAATCAGCGTTCGTCAGCCTTTGCCTCTGCAAGGATTACAATTCCGTGAACTGTTTAGCTGGTTATCCAGTTCGCTGCGTTCGGTTTCCCGCTCCACGCCGGGAACGGAAGTTGTGCTGGAAGCGCCAAAAGGCTGGACGTCAGTGTGAGCTGGCGTCTGGTTTATGCATCCGCTGTTGGAACGTCGCACATCAGCGCGGACTTGCCTTGCCAGGATGCCTGCCAGATGCAGGTTGCCTGGCTAAATGACCAGCAGCCATTACTGGTGATGTTCCTTGCTGATGGTGCAGGCAGCGTCTCGCAGGGTGGCGAAGGCGCGATGCTCGCCGTCAATGAAGCGATGGCTTATATGTCGCAAAAAGTGCAGGGTGGGGAATTGGGGCTTAATGATATCCTCGCCACGGATATTGTGCTGACTATTCGTCAGCGACTTTTTGCCGAGGCAGAGGCCAAAGAATTAGCGGTTCGCGATTTTGCCTGCACGTTTCTGGGATTGATTTCATCGGCTAATGGCACCTTGATTATGCAGATTGGCGATGGCGGCGTGGTGGTGGATTTTGGTCACGGTCTGCAATTGCCGCTTACGCCGATGGTGGGTGAATATGCCAATATGACGCACTTCATTACCGATGAAGATGCCGTTTCCAGACTGGAAACTTTCACCAGCACTGAGCGTGTGCATAAAGTTGCAGCATTTACGGATGGTATCCAGCGACTGGCGTTAAATATGCTGGATAATTCTCCGCATGTGCCTTTCTTTACCCCGTTTTTCATTGGACTGGCGGCAGCAACGCAGGAACAACTCGATTTATTACCTAAATTGTTAAAGCAGTTTTTGTCCAGCCCGGCGGTAAACGAGCGTACCGATGATGATAAAACGTTGGCACTGGCGCTGTGGTTACCATGAAACCCACTTTATATACTGCTACTGGTGAGTGCGTTACGCCAGGCCGTGAACTGGGCAAAGGTGGTGAAGGAGCGGTTTATGATATCGAGGAGTTTGTCGATAGCGTCGCCAAGATTTATCACACGCCGCCACCCGCCTTAAAACAGGACAAACTTGCCTTTATGGCTGCGACAGCTGACGCGCAGTTGTTGAATTATGTCGCCTGGCCGCAGGCAACGCTTCACGGTGGACGAGGCGGAAAAGTTATCGGTTTTATGATGCCAAAAGTTTCTGGTAAAGAACCGATTCATATGATCTATAGCCCGGCACATCGTCGCCAGAGTTACCCTCATTGTGCGTGGGATTTTCTACTCTATGTTGCGCGCAATATTGCTTCATCTTTTGCTACGGTTCACGAGCACGGGCACGTCGTGGGTGACGTAAACCAGAACAGTTTTATGGTAGGTCGCGACAGCAAAGTGGTGTTGATTGATAGCGACTCCTTTCAGATTAACGCCAATGGCACACTGCATTTATGCGAAGTCGGCGTGTCGCATTTTACGCCGCCAGAGCTACAAACCTTGTCGTCATTTGTCGGCTTTGAACGTACAGAAAATCACGATAATTTTGGCCTTGCCTTGTTGATTTTTCACGTCTTGTTTGGTGGTCGGCATCCTTATTCCGGTGTGCCGCTTATCTCTGATGCGGGTAATGCGCTGGAGACGGATATTGCCCATTTCCGTTATGCCTACGCGTCAGATAATCAGCGACGTGGTTTAAAACCGCCGCCACGATCGATTCCGCTGGCGATGTTACCGGACGATGTTGAAGCCATGTTTCAGCAGGCGTTTACGGAAAGTGGCGTGGCAACCGGGCGTCCGACGGCAAAAGCGTGGGTAGCGGCACTTGATTTACTACGCCAACAGTTAAAGAAATGTACCGTTTCGGCAATGCATGTTTACTCCGCTCATTTGACTGACTGCCCGTGGTGTGCGCTGGATAATCAAGGCGTTATCTATTTTATTGATCTCGGCGAAGAGGTCATTACCACCAGCGGTGATTTTGTGCTGGCGAAAGTCTGGGCGATGGTGATGGCGTCAGTAGCACCGCCAGCATTGCAATTGCCATTACCCGATCATTTCCAACCGACTGGCAGGCCGCTTCCTTTAGGCCTGTTACGGCGCGAATACATCATTCTGATTGAGATCGCACTGTCAGCGTTATCGCTGTTGCTTTGCGGCCTTCAGGCAGAACCGCGTTATATTATTTTGGTTCCTGTGCTGTCGGCTATCTGGATTATTGGCAGTCTGACAAGCAAAGCGTACAAAGCAGAAGTTCAGCAACGCCGTGAGGCATTTAATCGCGCGAAAATGGACTATGACCATTTAGTCAGCCAGATCCAACAGTTGGGCGGGCTGGAAGGTTTTATCGCCAAACGGACGATGCTCGAAAAAATGAAGGACGAAATGCTCGGGTTACCGGAAGAAGAAAAACGTGCTCTGGCAGCACTTCACGATACCGCAAGGGAACGGCAGAAGCAGAAGTTTCTGGAGGGATTTTTTATTGATGTTGCCTCTATTCCCGGCGTTGGCCCTGCGCGTAAAGCGGCGTTACGGTCCTTTGGTATTGAAACAGCCGCAGATGTTACCCGTCGTGGGGTTAAGCAAGTGAAAGGGTTTGGTGATCATCTGACCCAGGCAGTTATCGACTGGAAAGCAAGTTGCGAACGCCGTTTTGTGTTCAGGCCGAATGAAGCGGTAACGCCAGCAGACAGACAAGCGGTAATGGCGAAAATGACCGCCAAACGACATCGGCTGGAATCGATGTTGACTGTCGGCGCGACAGAGTTGCAGCGATTCCGCCTTCATGCTCCAGCACGGACCATGCCGTTGATGGAACCGTTACGTCAGGCGGCAGAAAAACTGGCTCAGGCGCAGGCTGATTTAAGCCGCTGCTGAGCCATTTTCTTTTAACGAAATACCACTTCTGCCCAGCGTGCCAGCCCGGCGGTGACGGAGCCAAAGTCATCGCCGCCTGCAATCGGAATGCCCGGCAACTGTTCTGCCAGCGCTTTTTTAATCAGCGGAGAACGGGCGCTACCGCCGGTCAGGTAGATAACGTCCGGTTTTTCCTGGGCGTTATCCAGGGCCAGTTGCACCTGTTCCAGAATCCGCGCCAGTGGCTGGCTGAGGGCGCTTTCCAGCCCTCGCTGGCTAATCAGCGTAGCCAGTTCATTGCTGATAAACGGCAGTGAGGCGCGGGTTTCCGCTACGCTTGAAAGAGCAATTTTGCACTCTTCTGCGCTACGCACCAGGCGATAGCTTAAACGCTGACGCCAGACTTTCTGTAACAGGGCCACTTTTTCCGGTTCGCGGGCATCGCGTACCAGATCGTTAAGCAGACGACCGTTGGCACTACTGTAGAAATCACTCTGCGCAGGTACGTCGTTGATGGCAACCGCATTCCACCACGGCAGGATCGGCAGGGCGATGCCTTTTTCGGTTTCGCCACCCATACCCAGCAGTGGCATCAGGTTTTTAAACGCCAGGGCGATATCCAGATCGTTACCGCCAATACGACAACCACTGTGACCCAGCAGGCTGGCTTCACGATCGAGACGCGAACGCCACTGCGGTCCCATCAGCAGCAATGAACAGTCAGTCGTACCACCGCCGATATCCACCACCAGCACCCGTTTTTCTTCCTGCAAGGTGGCTTCGTAATCCAGCCCAGCCGCGACCGGCTCGTACTGGAATACCACGTCCTTAAACCCGGCACGCTTCGCCGCGCGTTCCAGAATCCCTTGCGCCTGGGCGTTTGCTTCATCGCCGCCCAGCCCCTGGAAGTTGATCGGGCGACCAATCACCGCCTGAGTAATCGCTTCTGGCAGCTGCGCCTGCGCCTGCTGGCGAATGTGCAACATCATTGCGCAGACCAGATCCTCAAACAGCGCTACCTGCTGCGGTTTTAAGCCGCTGGCACCGAGGAACGATTTTGGTGATTTCACAAACCACACTTCTTCTGGATCATCAATGTACTGTGCCAGTGAGGAAAGACCGAACTGCACGCTTTTCGCCGTAACATCGATATCTTCTTCGCGGTTATAACGAATCGCCCGACGCAACAGCGCCTGCGTTTCATCGTCGTCTGCCGGAACATCATGATGGCGGTACAGCCATTCGCTTACCGCTTCACGCGTTGGCGCGCAAAGCATTGAAGGCAGCAGCGTGCTGTCGTTTTCCATTTTTAGCAAGTGCGGTTTACCGTCACGCATGACCGCCACTGAACAGTTTGCTGTACCGTAATCAAAACCAATAAACACGAAATAATCCCCATGCCGGTGAAGAAGGGGCGTGACTTTAGCGAAATGTTGCCGTCGCGACAACCGGAATATGAAAGCAAAGCGCAGCGTCTGAATAACGTTTATGCTGAAAGCGGATGAATAAGGAGATGCGATGTATACCCTGAACTGGCAGCCGCCGTATGACTGGTCGTGGATGTTGGGATTTCTCGCCGCCCGTGCGGTGAGCGGTGTGGAAACGGTCGCGGACGATTATTATGCCCGTAGTCTGGCGGTGGGCGAATATCGCGGCGTGGTGACTGCTATTCCGGATATAGCCCGCCATACTCTGCACATAAATTTAAGTGCAGGTTTAGAACCTGTTGCCGCTGAGTGTCTGGCGAAAATGAGCCGCCTGCTTGATCTGCAATGTAACCCGCAGATTGTTAACGGTGCGTTGGGCAAGTTAGGCGCGGCGCGGCCCGGATTGCGTTTACCCGGCTGTATTGATGCTTTTGAGCAGGGTGTGCGGGCGATTTTAGGCCAACTGGTGAGCGTGGCGATGGCGGCAAAATTGACTGCCAAAGTTGTACAGCTTTATGGCGAACGGCTGGATGATTTTCCGGAGTATATCTGCTTCCCCACGCCTCAGCGGCTGGCAGCAGCCGACCCGCAGGCATTAAAAGCGTTAGGCATGCCGTTGAAACGGGCAGAGGCACTGATTCATCTGGCAAATGCGGCGCTGGAGGGCAGCTTACCAATGACAATTCCGGGCGATGTGGAGCAGGCGATGAAAACGCTGCAAACTTTTCCGGGTATCGGGCGCTGGACGGCGAATTATTTCGCTTTGCGTGGCTGGCAGGCGAAAGATGTTTTTCTGCCGGATGATTATCTGATTAAACAGCGATTTCCGGGGATGACACCGGCACAAATCCGCCGTTATGCCGAGCGCTGGAAGCCCTGGCGTTCTTATGCGCTGTTGCATATCTGGTATACGGAAGGCTGGCAACCAGACGGAACGGACGAATTGTAGGCCTGATGCGTCGCATCAGGCAATGGGCAAACGCTCCCTCAGTTAATCGCGAAATAACTGCTATTCACCAGCAAATCCAGCGGTTGGGCATCGGCAATCACATCACCATAAATCAGATCGACGCCGATGCCAGAAAGCGTATCCATCACTAAGGGTAAAACGACTGGCCCGGCGATGGTTTTCATCCCGAGTCGCTGAGCGTGCCCCTGAATAATCGTAATCAGCATCTCATCCATCAATTTACCCTGCACGTTGGCGCATAACTCACCATCAAGTAGCAGGTAATCTGCCATATTCGCTTTCAGCGAGTTGAAGATTTGCAGATCGCGGCCCACCTGGCTGAGCACTATCCGACATCCCGCCAGCCGCAGTTTTTGCACGCTTTCTGCGTGATCTAAAATCGCTTCAGCCGGAATAATCAGATGTAATAACCGTGGTGGTAGAGGGCTATTTTCCAGCTGCTCAAGCAGAACATTCACCAGCGTGGCGCTACTCAAACCGGCAACGGAAAGAGGGAGGGCGATGCTTATGCCTTTACTGGCAACCGCTTTTGCGGCCTGCTGGAAAAATTCGTGGAATACCCGTCGGTCAAGAGCATGGCTAAGTGCCGGATCGCTGAAGCTACGACGAAATTTTTGTTCATCAATAATCTCGCCTTCGCAACTCCAGAGCTTAAGTGAAATCAGCCACAAATTACGCGCTTCCGGGATCCGCGGCGAAGCGACACCGTGGGCGATCATCATCAACTGATTCTCTTTAATCATCCGCCACTGTTCATCAAGCGACATCGCCGCCCGTTCGCTATGTGCGGCAGCTTGCTGTGGTTCGTAAACCGTCACCCGGCCCCGTCCACCATTTTTGGAGGCATAACAGGCGATATCAGCCTGCGACATCACTTCAGCCGCCTGATGATTCTTGTCATCAATCAAGGTAATCCCGGCACTGGCACCTACCCGATGTACACGGCCTTCCCATATAAAGTGATAGTCATTCACGGCACTGATAATACGTGTAGCGATAAAACGTGCACTTTCGACATTACAGTCTGGTAGCAGCAGACCAAATTCATCACCACCGAGTCGCGCCAGCACGTCGCTGGAACGCAGCATACTCAGCATTAACGACGCCAGTTCGCGCAGCAAAGCGTCACCCGCCGCATGCCCGGCGCTGTCATTCACCGCTTTAAAGCGATCAAGATCGATAAACACCAGGGCATGTCGCTGATGTGTACTGTTTACCGTTTGCAGCAGGATACGCAGTTGTTTCTCAAAACTGGCGCGATTGGCGAGATGCGTCAGTGCATCATGGGAGGCGCTGTAGCTCAGCTGGCGCAGCATTTTGCGTGATTCGGTGACGTCCTGAATCACCAGAACCGAACCAATATTGCTGCCGTCCAGAGTACTTAACGGCGTAATACTGTAATGCACGTCGTAACTGCCGCCGCTCCGACAGTGCAACACCACATCTTGTTCGATTGCGGAACGTGAGGTGTCGGCACTGTAAATGTTCTCCATTAATGGTCCGTTGTCGCCAAAAGTAATATGCAACACCGTCAGGAGCGGAACACCTAACGCTTCTTCCTGCGTCCAGCCGCTCATCTTCTCCGCCACTGGATTCATAAAGGTAATTTTCATCGCCATATCAATACAGACCACGGCTTCACCGATGGAATCAAGCGTAATGTGCAGGCGCTCTTTTTCCTGAAACAATGCCTCGTTAAGCTGTTTAACCTCGGTCATATCCATATTAATGCCGAGCAGGCGTTCGACTTCGCCTTCTTTATTCAGTACCCGGTTGGCGAGGGCGCGGATATGGCGAATACCGTCTTTTACGGTAATGCGAAATTCCAGCTTAAAGGGCGAGCGTGATTGCAACGAATCACGAATCACTTTTTCGGCATGCTGGCGATCTTCCGGCAGCACGCACTCGTACCACACCTGCCAGTTCGGTTTGATATGCGGAGGAATTTCATACAGCTCGAACATCCGCTTATCCCAGCTAAAAATATTCGGCTTCAGCTCCCACTCCCAGATGCCAATCCCGCCCGCTTCGTTAGCCAGCGTGATGCGCTCCATCAGTTGCTGATTGACCTGTTCGGTGCGTTTTAGCTCGTTAATGTCTTCAATCTGAGCGATAAAATAGAGCGGCGTGCCATCCGTGTGGCGCACCAGTGAGACGGCAAGCAACGCCCAGACAACATCGCCATTGCGGTTGTAGTAGCGTTTTTCCATTGAATAGGTGTTTATTTCACCGCTTATCAGCTTTTCAACCTGTTGGAGATCTTTATTGAGATCCTCCGGCCAGGTCAGTTGCTGAAAGGTGAGTCCGCGCAGCTCTTCCTGACTGTACCCGAGAAACTGGCAGAGCGCTTTGTTGGTTTGCAGCCATTGTCCCTCGGTGCCCACTAACGCCATACCGATAGCGGAATATTCCATCGCGTTCCGAAAGCGGGTTTCGCTTTCGGAAATGTGTTTGCGTTCCGCACGAAAGGCATACATCACCATGGTCATGATGTTGGCGGGCAGCAGGATCAGCAAAAACGGTAGCCACGGCATATGGCTCATCAGGTACGTACGCGGCGTAGCAAGCAGGGAGGGATCCGCGGCCATCATCAGCGACACCATCATCACCGTGGTAAGGAAGATCAAAAAGGCTTCCATTCGTGGCAGGCGCACGGCGCTCCACATCAACAGCACAATAATGAAAGTAAAAGGCCACGGCAGATACAGCATCGAAAGCCAGCTTAACGTCAGTGTGATGGCTAACGTGAGCAGCGACTCAAAAAGCAACCGTGGGTTGCGATGGCGCAGCAGATAGTGTGGTTTAAATAACAATCCCAGCGGCACCAGTGCCAGAGCGCCGATGGATTCTGACAGTACCCATATCAAAAATGCCCTGAGAGGATCGTCTCCGGGCGTCAGCAGGACAACCAGAACACCCCCTAGCAGAGGCGGAACAATGGCGCTGCCGAATGCCAGACGCAGCCAGTCAGCCAGATTTTGCAAGGGGTTATACCACGGCAGCAATTTACGTAGCAGCACTGCCCCGACCACGGCTTCAACAATATTGATGGTCGTCCAGGTCATGTTCAGCGAGCTGGTGGAAAAAAGCAGGATGGATGCGGCGATATTTCCCAGCGAGCAGCTCAGCGCAATTCCCGGCCACATGCGCCCGGCATGGCGATAAAACGCCACCATCATGATGGACGTCGGGAACCACAGTGGGGCGAGTTGGGTGCCAAACTGCGAAAGCTCAAGCGAGAAAAGGGTAAAGATAAACGAGACTAAACCTAAACTGACCAGGTGAAGCAGCGGGTGGGGCAGGGCAATTAATACATGCTGTGATTGTTTGCTCATTACCGCTTTATCCGCAAGACCAGGTCGCCAGTATTCGTTTCTGTGTTTATGCTAGTACAAAAGTTTTACATTTTATATGCGAATTGCTCATAAAGTGACGTAAAGGCGGATAATTTGCGCAACTGCGTATAACATTTTTTACCTTACATAAAACTGATCAACGTAATTTGCCACCGGGAATTCTTTGTCAACAATTAACTCTGAGCGCGCGGCAACGCTATTCGACTGGTATCAGACGGATGAAATCCCTATAATTGCCGCGTTTGGCGCTTCGTCGCCCCCTTCCTAACATCCAGGTTAATCAGGTCGCTAAATATATGACTGATCAGTCTCATCAGTGCGTCATTATCGGTATCGCTGGCGCATCGGCTTCCGGCAAGAGTCTTATTGCCAGTACCCTTTATCGTGAATTACGTGAGCAAGTCGGTGATGAACACATCGGCGTAATTCCCGAAGACTGCTATTACAAAGATCAAAGCCATCTGTCGATGGAAGAACGCGTTAAGACCAACTACGACCATCCCAGCGCGATGGATCACAGCCTGTTGCTTGAGCATTTACAAGCGTTGAAACGCGGCTCGGCAATTGACCTGCCGGTTTACAGCTATGTTGAACATACGCGTATGAAAGAAACGGTGACGGTTGAGCCGAAGAAGGTCATCATTCTCGAAGGCATTTTGTTGCTGACGGATGCGCGTTTGCGTGACGAACTTAACTTCTCCATTTTCGTTGATACCCCGCTGGATATCTGCCTGATGCGCCGCATCAAGCGTGACGTTAACGAGCGTGGGCGTTCAATGGATTCCGTGATGGCGCAATATCAAAAAACCGTGCGCCCGATGTTCCTGCAATTCATTGAGCCTTCTAAACAATATGCGGACATTATCGTGCCGCGCGGCGGGAAAAACCGCATCGCGATCGATATATTGAAAGCGAAAATAAGTCAGTTCTTTGAATAAGCTTGATAAATTGTGTACCGTTCAGTGATAACCTGGTATGCCCTTGACGTAATTGGCGTTAAGGGAGTGATGCGCGAAAGGAGAAAATGCCATGCGTCTGTGTGACCGAGATATTGAAGCCTGGCTTGATGAAGGCCGTTTGTCGATCAACCCACGTCCGCCAGTGGAGCGTATTAACGGCGCGACGGTGGATGTACGCCTGGGCAATAAATTTCGTACCTTCCGTGGTCACACGGCAGCGTTTATCGATCTGAGCGGTCCCAAAGATGAAGTGAGCGCCGCGCTTGACCGCGTGATGAGCGATGAGATCGTTCTCGACGAGGGCGAGGCGTTCTATCTTCACCCAGGAGAGCTGGCGCTGGCGGTGACGCTGGAGTCGGTGACGCTGCCAGCCGATCTGGTGGGCTGGCTGGACGGGCGTTCCTCTTTGGCGCGTCTGGGGCTGATGGTGCACGTCACCGCGCACCGTATCGATCCGGGCTGGTCTGGTTGCATTGTGCTGGAGTTCTACAACTCCGGTAAGCTGCCGCTGGCGCTGCGTCCGGGCATGTTAATTGGTGCGCTGAGCTTTGAGCCGCTTTCCGGCCCGGCGGCGCGACCTTACAACCGCCGTGAAGATGCGAAATATCGCAACCAGCAGGGCGCGGTAGCCAGCCGAATCGATAAAGACTAATTCAGGCCCATTGAGGATACCATGAGACGATTTCTGACGACGCTGATGATACTCCTGGTCGTGCTGGTGGCCGGGTTATCTGCGTTAGTGTTGCTGGTGAATCCGAATGATTTCCGCGACTATATGGTCAAGCAAGTTGCTGCACGTAGCGGTTATCAATTGCAGCTCGACGGGCCACTGCGTTGGCACGTCTGGCCGCAGCTTAGTATCCTCTCCGGGCGAATGTCTCTCACCGCCCAGGGCGCAAGCCAGCCACTGGTTCGCGCCGACAACATGCGTCTGGACGTGGCGCTTTTACCACTACTGAGTCATCAACTGAGCGTTAAGCAGGTGATGCTAAAAGGGGCAGTGATCCAACTGACGCCTCAGACGGAAGCGGTGCGCAGTGAAGACGCTCCGGTTGCACCGCGCGACAATACCTTGCCGGATCTGTCAGACGATCGCGGATGGTCGTTTGATATATCCAGTCTTAAGGTGGCGGACAGCGTGCTGGTGTTCCAGCATGAAGATGACGAGCAGGTGACAATCCGCAATATCCGCCTGCAAATGGAACAAGATCCCCAACATCGTGGCTCATTTGAGTTCTCCGGGCGGGTTAATCGCGATCAGCGCGATCTCACGATATCCCTTAACGGTACGGTAGATGCTTCTGATTATCCGCATGATTTAACGGCGGCTATTGAACAAATTAACTGGCAGTTGCAGGGTGCAGATTTACCAAAACAAGGTATTCAGGGGCAGGGGAGTTTCCAGGCCCAGTGGCAGGAGTCACATAAACGCCTTTCATTTAACCAAATCAGCTTGACCGCCAATGACAGCACGCTGAGCGGGCAAGCACAGGTCACGCTGACAGAGAAACCTGAATGGCAGCTGAGACTGCAATTCCCGCAACTGAATCTTGACAACCTCATCCCGCTTAATGAAACAGCGAATGGTGAAAACGGTGCCGCGCAGCAGGGGCAGAGCCAATCAACGTTGCCGCGCCCGGTCATTTCTTCGCGTATTGATGAACCGGCCTATCAGGGACTGCAAGGCTTTACGGCTGATATTTTGTTGCAGGCCAGTAACGTGCGCTGGCGCGGAATGAATTTTACAGATGTTGCCACGCAAATGACCAACAAGTCGGGTTTGCTGGAAATTACTCAACTGCAGGGCAAACTTAACGGTGGACAGGTTTCACTGCCGGGCACGCTGGACGCGACATCAATAAATCCGCGGATAAACTTCCAGCCACGGCTGGAGAACGTTGAGATTGGTACCATTCTGAAGGCGTTTAACTATCCGATTTCGTTGACCGGAAAAATGTCACTGGCTGGTGATTTCTCCGGTGCTGACATAGATGCCGACGCATTCCGCCACAACTGGCAAGGACAGGCACATGTCGAAATGACCGACACGCGCATGGAAGGGATGAACTTCCAGCAGATGATTCAGCAAGCGGTAGAGCGTAATGGCGGTGATGTGAAGGCCGCTGAAAACTTTGATAACGTGACGCGGCTTGACCGCTTTACCACCGATTTGACGTTGAAGGATGGCGTCGTGACGTTAAACGACATGCAAGGTCAATCGCCTGTGCTGGCGCTGACAGGGGAAGGCATGTTGAATCTGGCAGATCAAACCTGCGACACCCAGTTTGATATTCGGGTCGTGGGTGGCTGGAACGGGGAAAGCAAACTGATTGATTTCCTCAAAGAAACGCCAGTACCGCTGCGGGTTTATGGCAACTGGCAGCAACTCAATTACAGTCTGCAAGTGGATCAGTTACTGCGCAAACATCTACAGGACGAAGCGAAACGTCGCCTGAATGACTGGGCCGAGCGGAATAAAGATTCCCGCAATGGCAAAGATGTGAAGAAGTTGCTGGAGAAGATGTAGGTTACCAGGTGACCTGTCCTGTAGGCCTGATAAGACGCGTAAAGCGTCGCATCAGGCGTTCGCGGCGGCACCATTATATTCTGAATATGTAAGATCGAAGGCTGTTCCGTTCACTTGATGTTCCTCACTACTATGGAACGCTCAAGCCGGTGAACGTGCCAGGGTGGCTCAATCGCCACCACCCTGGCAACCCGGGCTCCCGGCGGTAAATCGCCGCTGGCGCGGTTCCCTCATCTTATTCCTTTCGGCTATCGGGTAAAATGACCGATACCATCACACCTCGTACTCCAACTCGCCATCCTTATGCAGCGGAATAATCTGCACCTTCTGCACGCGATGGCTTTCCACCTGCAACGTTTTAAGCAAATAATCCCCCACCTGAACTTCTTCGCCAGGTTTTGGAATACGCTGTAAATATTCCATCAACAGCCCGGCAATGGTGTGATATTCACGTTTTTCATCCAGCGGCAGCGGCACATATTGCACCAGATCTTCCAGCGGCATATGACCATTCGCCGTCCAGGAACCGTCCGCATTCTTCTGAATATCATGGCGGGCGTCGATCTCTTCCACTTCGTTCGGTAAGTTACCGGCAATGGTTTCAGTGACGTCACTTAATGTCACAATCCCTTCCACCGAGCCAAACTCATCCACCACAAAAGCAAAGTGCGTGCGGGCATTACGGAACTGCTCCAGGGCAGGTAACAACGGCAAGGTTTCCGGGAACACCAGCGGCTGGCGAATCAACACCCGCAGGTTGAGCGGTTCGCCACGCAGTGACTGTTGTAGCAGGTCGATAACGTGAACAACACCGAGCAAATCTTCTGCGTCATCACCGTCGGTAACCACCAGCCGCGTATGCTGATTTCGCTCCAGCAACTGGCGGATCTCGTCTTCCGGCGCGTTGAGATCGATATGCTCAATATCGTGGCGCGACGTCATAATGCTGCTGACAGTACGCTGGTTAAGATTAAGTACCCGCTCAATCATCCGCCGTTCCTGCGGATTAAAGATCTGCTGGTTACCATGATCCACCAGCATGGACGCGGTTTCGGCGTCCAGTTCCGCATCTTCTTTTTGCCCGCTAAGCAGGCGCATTACCGCTTCGGTAGTCCGCTGGCGTAGCGTCTGGTTAGCGGAAAGAAAACGTCGCCGGTTAAAGATAGCCAACTGATTGAGCGCCTCGATCATCACCGAGAAACCAATGGCAGCGTACAGGTAGCCTTTCGGAATGACGAAGCCGAAACCTTCTGCCACCAGGCTAAAGCCAATCATCAACAGGAAGCTTAAGCAGAGAATAACGATGGTCGGGTGACTGTTAACAAATTGCGTTAACGGCTTGCTGGCCATCAACATCAGGCTGATAGCGATAACCACGGCGGCCATCATGACCAGTAAATGGTCGACCATCCCGACGGCGGTAATCACTGAGTCGAGTGAGAAGATGGCGTCCAGTACCACAATTTGTGTCACCACCCCCCAGAACTTCGCACCTTTGCGTTGTGTGGGATTATTGCTGTCTTTCCCTTCCAGCCGTTCGTTCAGCTCCATCGTGGCTTTGAACAACAGGAAGAAACCACCAAACAGCATGATTAAGTCGCGGGCGCTAAAGGTAAACGAGCGGAAGCTGAACAGCGGTTGCGTCAGGGTGACCAGCCAGGAGATTGACGCCAGCAGTAACAGGCGCATTAACATCGCCAGCAGCAGCCCGGTAACCCGTGCGCGGTCGCGCTGCTTCGGCGGTAGTTTTTCGGCGAGGATGGCAATAAAGACCAGGTTATCAATGCCGAGGACCAGTTCGATCACAATCAGCGTGATTAACCCGGCCCAGATAGACGGATCGGCAATCCATTCCATAGTAAGTACAAAACCTATTCGTTGTATGACAAATGTCACAATTCGATCATGGATAAATCGGGGCAAAAATGCAATGTTGCAGCACTATTTATCTCATATTATTTGAGGGTAATAACCTCACATTATCCCTGAATTAAAAGTGGTAATAATAAAACATTATTTAAGAAATATCGCATGTGGAGGCGCAATATTAAATATTGTCAACCTAAAGAAACTCCTAAAAACCATATTGAATGACACTTAATATAATTCTTAAAAATAGCCAATTGCCGAATTGTTACCTTGCCTGCTATTCCGTTAGCTGTAACACTTCCTCCTGCATTATTGGAGAGCCAATATTCAATTACCATAATGTCACCTTATATTCGGAAGTTAATTTCCGCAATAACCCTTTCTCATCAACGATTGTATGCAGAGAGGGTTTGAAAAATTAAGCTAAATCAGTGTATTGGTAGCTAAAAAGCCAGGGGCGGTAGCGTGTCTGGATGCCTGAAAGACCAGTCTGAATTATTCTGTCAATAGCCTGCGGATGAAATCAATTTTTTTAGGACTGATGCCAGTTAAATTTGTATTCAATTAACTGCAAGGTAAATGTGCATGGCGACATTGCTATTAATAGTGCACAGGATAATTACTCTGCCAAAGTGATAAATAAACAATGATGAAATCCAAAATGAAATTGATGCCATTATTGGTGTCAGTAACCTTGATAAGCGGTTGCACAGTACTTCCGGGCAGCAATATGTCGACGATGGGCAAAGACGTCATCAAACAGCAGGACGCTGATTTCGATCTCGACAAAATGGTGAATGTTTATCCGCTGACCCCGCGCCTGATTGACCAATTACGCCCACGCCCGAATGTAGCGCGCCCCAATATGACGCTGGAAAGTGAGATCGCGAATTACCAGTATCGCGTCGGGCCGGGCGACGTTCTGAATGTCACCGTCTGGGATCACCCGGAACTCACCACGCCAGCCGGTCAGTACCGCAGCTCCAGCGACACCGGCAACTGGGTACAGCCTGACGGCACTATGTTTTACCCGTATATCGGCAAGGTCCACGTAGTCGGGAAAACGCTCGCTGAAATCCGCAGTGATATTACCGGGCGCTTAGCGACGTACATCGCTGACCCGCAGGTGGATGTTAATATCGCCGCCTTCCGCTCGCAAAAGGCCTATATCTCAGGTCAGGTGAATAAATCCGGTCAACAGGCGATCACCAACGTACCACTGACCATTCTCGACGCCATCAACGCCGCAGGTGGCCTGACCGACACCGCTGACTGGCGCAACGTGGTGCTAACACACAATGGTCGTGAAGAACGCATTTCTTTGCAGGCGCTGATGCAAAACGGCGACCTCAATCAGAACCGACTGCTTTACCCCGGCGATATTCTCTACGTGCCGCGTAATGATGATCTGAAAGTGTTTGTGATGGGTGAAGTGAAGAAACAGAGCACCCTGAAAATGGACTTTAGCGGCATGACCCTGACTGAAGCCCTGGGCAATGCCGAAGGTATCGACATGACCACCTCCAACGCCAGCGGCATCTTTGTCATTCGTCCGCTGAAAGGCGAGGGCGGGCGTAACGGCAAGATTGCCAATATCTACCAGCTGGATATGTCCGATGCGACGTCGCTGGTGATGGCGACAGAATTCCGCCTGCAACCTTATGACGTGGTGTATGTCACCACCGCCCCGGTTTCCCGCTGGAACCGTCTGATCAATCAGTTGCTGCCAACTATTAGCGGTGTCCGTTACATGACGGATACAGCCAGCGACATTCATAACTGGTAATCGTCATGTTTAACAACATCTTAGTTGTCTGTGTCGGCAATATTTGCCGTTCCCCGACGGCGGAACGCTTACTGCAACGTTATCACCCGGAGCTGAAAGTGGAGTCCGCTGGACTCGGCGCGCTGGTCGGTAAGGGCGCTGATCCTACCGCTATCAGCGTCGCCGCAGAACATCAACTGTCTCTGGAAGGTCACTGTGCACGGCAAATCAGCCGCCGCCTGTGTCGCAACTATGACCTGATTTTGACCATGGAAAAGCGCCATATCGAACGCTTATGCGAGATGGCACCTGAGATGCGCGGCAAAGTGATGCTGTTTGGTCACTGGGATAACGAATGTGAAATCCCCGATCCGTATCGCAAAAGCCGGGAAACGTTTGCAGCGGTGTACACATTACTTGAACGGTCTGCCCGCCAGTGGGCGCAGGCATTGAACGCAGAGCAGGTATAAGAATGACAGAAAAAGTAAAACAACATGCCGCTCCGGTAACGGGCAGTGATGAAATCGATATTGGTCGCCTGGTCGGCACCGTCATTGAAGCGCGCTGGTGGGTGATTGGCATCACCGCTGTATTTGCCCTCTGTGCTGTGGTTTACACTTTCTTCGCCACGCCGATTTATAGTGCCGACGCACTGGTACAAATCGAACAAAACAGCGGCAATTCGTTAGTGCAGGACATTGGCTCGGCATTAGCCAACAAACCGCCTGCATCGGACGCCGAGATCCAGTTGATTCGTTCGCGTCTGGTGCTTGGTAAAACGGTGGACGATCTAGACCTCGATATTGCGGTGAGCAAAAACACGTTCCCGATTTTCGGTGCGGGTTGGGATCGCCTGATGGGACGTCAGAACGAGACGGTGAAAGTGACCACCTTTAACCGCCCGAAAGAGATGGCGGACCAGGTGTTTACGCTTAATGTGCTGGATGACAAAAACTACACTCTGAGCAGTGATGGCGGCTTTAGCGCCCGTGGGCAAGCGGGCCAGATGCTGAAAAAAGAAGGCGTCACGCTGATGGTTGAAGCCATTCACGCCCGCCCGGGCAGTGAGTTTACCGTCACCAAATACTCCACGTTGGGGATGATCAACCAACTGCAAAACAGCCTGACGGTAACGGAGAACGGCAAAGACGCAGGCGTACTGAGCCTGACTTATACCGGTGAAGATCGCGAACAGATCCGCGACATTCTTAACAGCATCGCCCGTAACTATCAGGAACAAAATATTGAGCGCAAATCGGCGGAAGCGTCGAAAAGCCTCGCTTTCCTCGCGCAACAGTTACCGGAAGTACGTAGCCGCCTCGATGTTGCCGAAAACAAACTGAATGCCTTCCGTCAGGATAAAGATTCTGTTGATCTGCCGCTGGAAGCGAAAGCGGTGCTCGATTCGATGGTGAACATCGACGCGCAGTTGAACGAACTGACCTTTAAAGAGGCGGAAATCTCCAAGCTGTACACCAAAGTTCACCCCGCGTACCGCACGCTGCTGGAGAAACGTCAGGCGCTGGAAGACGAAAAAGCCAAACTTAATGGTCGCGTAACGGCGATGCCGAAAACCCAGCAGGAAATTGTCCGTCTGACCCGCGATGTCGAGTCTGGTCAGCAGGTCTATATGCAACTGCTGAATAAAGAGCAGGAGCTGAAAATCACCGAAGCCAGCACCGTCGGCGATGTGCGCATTGTTGACCCGGCAATCACCCAGCCAGGTGTACTGAAACCGAAGAAAGGGCTGATTATCCTTGGGGCGATTATTCTTGGCCTGATGCTCTCTATCGTGGGTGTGCTGCTGCGCTCGTTGTTTAATCGCGGCATCGAAAGCCCGCAGGTGCTGGAAGAACACGGTATCAGCGTCTATGCCAGCATCCCGTTGTCGGAATGGCAGAAAGCGCGCGATAGCGTCAAAACCATCAAAGGGATTAAACGCTATAAACAGAGCCAGCTACTGGCGGTGGGGAATCCAACCGATCTGGCGATTGAAGCCATCCGCAGTCTGCGTACCAGTCTGCACTTCGCGATGATGCAGGCGCAGAACAATGTGTTGATGATGACCGGGGTTAGCCCGTCAATCGGTAAAACCTTTGTCTGCGCCAACCTGGCGGCGGTGATCAGCCAGACCAATAAACGCGTGTTGTTGATCGACTGCGATATGCGCAAAGGCTACACCCACGAGCTGTTGGGCACCAATAACGTCAATGGCCTGTCGGAAATTCTGATTGGTCAGGGCGATATTACTACCGCTGCTAAACCGACCTCTATTGCCAAATTTGACCTGATCCCGCGCGGTCAGGTACCGCCAAATCCTTCTGAACTGTTGATGAGCGAACGCTTTGCCGAACTGGTGAACTGGGCGAGTAAAAACTACGACCTGGTGTTGATTGATACGCCGCCGATTCTGGCAGTGACCGATGCGGCAATTGTTGGTCGTCATGTTGGAACCACGTTAATGGTGGCGCGTTATGCGGTCAACACATTGAAAGAAGTGGAAACCAGTCTGAGCCGCTTTGAGCAAAACGGTATTCCGGTGAAAGGGGTGATTCTGAACTCCATCTTCCGCCGCGCCAGCGCGTATCAGGATTATGGCTATTACGAATACGAATATAAGTCGGATGCGAAATAACGACGCCTGCATTCGCACCGCCCCGTAGGCCGGATAAGGCGTTCACGCCGCATCCGGCAAGCAAACCAGCTCATAAGCCGGGAGAACAACCTATGAAAGACAATCCGCTGATCTCAATCTATATGCCGACCTGGAACCGCCAACAACTGGCGATTCGGGCAATAAAATCGGTTTTGCGCCAGGACTACAGCAACTGGGAGATGATCATCGTGGATGATTGCTCCACCTCCTGGGAACAACTGCAACAGTACGTCACCGCCCTCAACGATCCGCGTATCACTTACATTCACAACGATATTAACAGCGGGGCGTGCGCGGTACGTAACCAGGCTATTATGCTGGCGCAAGGGGAATACATTACCGGGATCGATGACGATGACGAATGGACACCCAACCGCCTGAGCGTCTTCCTCGCCCATAAACAGCAACTGGTCACTCACGCCTTTTTGTACGCTAACGACTACATATGCCAGGGAGAAGTTTATTCCCAACCAGCAAGCTTACCACTGTATCCCAAATCGCCGTACTCACGCCGCCTGTTCTATAAACGCAATATCATTGGCAATCAGGTTTTTACCTGGGCGTGGCGTTTCAAAGAGTGCTTGTTCGATACCGAACTGAAAGCAGCACAGGATTACGACATCTTCCTGCGGATGGTGGTGGAGTATGGCGAACCGTGGAAAGTGGAAGAGGCGACGCAGATCCTGCATATCAATCACGGTGAAATGCAGATCACCTCGTCACCGAAAAAATTCTCCGGATACTTCCACTTTTACCGCAAGCACAAAGACAAATTTGACCGTGCCAGTAAAAAATATCAGCTGTTTACCCTCTACCAGATCCGCAATAAACGTATGACCTGGCGCACTTTGCTGACGCTGCTTTCGGTGCGTAACGGCAAACGTCTGGCTGATGGTATTCGGGGGCGCTAAAGATGCTGGAAGATCTGCGCGCCAACAGCTGGAGTTTACGTCCGTGCTGCATGGTTCTAGCCTATCGCGTCGCTCATTTTTGTTCGGTGTGGCGCAAAAAGAACGTCCTCAACAATATTTGGGCGGCCCCGCTGCTGGTGCTGTATCGCATTATCACCGAATGCTTTTTCGGTTATGAAATCCAGGCTGCCGCGACCATTGGCCGCCGCTTTACTATCCATCACGGTTACGCCGTAGTGATCAATAAAAACGTGGTGGCGGGGGATGATTTCACCATTCGCCACGGCGTCACTATCGGCAATCGTGGTGCCGATAACATGGCATGTCCACATATTGGCAACGGCGTCGAACTCGGTGCCAACGTTATTATTCTTGGTGATATCACGCTTGGTAACAACGTCACCGTGGGTGCGGGCAGCGTGGTGCTCGACTCTGTCCCGGACAACGCGCTGGTGGTGGGAGAAAAAGCGCGAGTGAAGGTAATTAAATGAATATTTTGCAATTTAATGTGCGACTGGCGGAAGGCGGGGCAGCAGGTGTGGCGTTAGATCTCCACCAGCGTGCGCTGCAACAGGGGCTAGCGTCACATTTTGTCTACGGTTACGGCAAAGGCGGCAAAGAGAGCGTCAGCCATCAAAACTATCCGCAGGTCATCAAACATACGCCGCGGATGACTGCAATGGCGAATATTGTCCTGTTTCGTCTGTTTAATCGCGATCTGTTCGGCAATTTCAATGAGTTATATCGCACCATTACTCGCACCCCGGGGCCGGTGGTTCTGCATTTTCATGTGCTGCACAGCTACTGGCTAAATCTTAAGAGCGTGGTGCGCTTTTGCGAAAAGGTGAAAAACCATAAACCGGATGTCACTCTGGTCTGGACGCTGCACGACCACTGGAGCGTTACCGGGCGCTGCGCCTTTACCGACGGTTGTGAAGGCTGGAAAACGGGCTGCCAGAAATGCCCGACCTTAAATAACTATCCGCCGGTGAAGATTGATCGCGCGCACCAGCTGGTGGCGGGCAAACGCCAGTTATTTCGTGAGATGCTGGCGCTGGGCTGTCAGTTTATTTCCCCCAGCCAGCATGTGGCTGACGCTTTCAATAGTCTGTACGGGCCAGGGCGTTGCCGGATTATCAATAATGGTATTGATATGGCAACCGAAGCGATTCTGGCGGACTTGCCTCCGGTGCGCGAAACCCAGGGCAAGCCGAAAATCGCGGTGGTGGCGCATGACCTGCGTTACGACGGCAAGACTAACCAGCAACTGGTGCGTGAGATGATGGCGCTGGGCGACAAAATTGAACTGCATACCTTCGGTAAGTTCTCGCCGTTCACCGCTGGCAACGTGGTTAATCACGGCTTTGAAACCGACAAACGTAAGCTGATGAGCGCGCTCAATCAGATGGATGCGCTGGTGTTCAGTTCTCGCGTCGATAACTACCCGCTGATTTTGTGTGAGGCGCTATCGATTGGCGTGCCGGTGATTGCCACCCATAGCGATGCGGCGCGTGAAGTGCTGCAAAAATCCGGCGGTAAAACCGTCAGTGAAGAAGAGGTGCTGCAACTGGTGCAGTTAAGCAAACCGGAAATCGCGCAGGCGATATTTGGTACCACGCTGGCTGAGTTCAGCCAACGCAGCCGCGCCGCCTACAGTGGACAACAGATGCTGGAGGAGTATGTCAACTTCTATCAGAATCTGTAGCTACCTGCTGCTGCCGCTGATCTACCTGCTGGTTAACGTCAAAATCGCCCAGCTTGGCGAAAGTTTCCCCATCACTATCGTCACTTTTTTACCTGTCTTGTTACTGCTGTTTTTAGAACGCATCAGCGTTAAAAAATTGATGATTGCCTTAGGGATTGGTGCGGGACTCACGGCGTTTAACTACCTGTTTGGTCAGTCGCTGGATGCCGGTAAATACGTCACTTCAACCATGCTGTTTGTCTATATTGTGATCATTATTGGCATGGTGTGGAGTATTCGTTTTAAAACAATTTCGCCACACAACCATCGCAAGATATTACGTTTCTTTTATCTGGTGGTCGGGCTGGTGGTGGCGCTGGCGGCGGTGGAGATGGCGCAAATTATCCTCACCGGCGGCAGCAGTATTATGGAGTCGATTTCGAAATATCTGATTTACAGCAACAGCTATGTGCTGAATTTCATCAAATTCGGCGGCAAGCGCACGACAGCACTTTATTTCGAACCGGCATTTTTCGCTCTGGCATTAATCTCAATTTGGCTCAGCATCAAACAGTTTGGTATCAAAACGCCTAAAACCGATGCTATGATTCTCGCAGGGATAATATTATCCGGATCGTTTTCAGGGGTTATGACCTTTATCCTGTTTTATTTGCTGGAGTGGGCATTCCAATATCTGAATAAAGAGGCGATTAAGAAAAAGTTACCGTTAGCATTGATTTCTCTGGCTGTATTCCTGGTTGGTGTGGTAATCGCGTTTCCTTATATTTCCACCCGTCTGGGCGATTTAGGTACGGAAGGATCGTCATCGTATTATCGTATTGTCGGTCCGCTGGTGATGGTCGGTTATTCTTTGACCCATATTGACGGTGTAGTCAGATTTGGCTCACTTTATGAATATGTCGCATCATTCGGAATATTTAACGGTGCGGATGTCGGAAAAACCATAGACAATGGTTTGTATCTGCTGATTATTTATTTTTCCTGGTTCGCGGTGTTTTTATCGCTGTGGTACATGGGGAAAGTGATAAAAATGATGATCAACGCTTTTGGTGATAACCGCAATTTTCGCGTGCAATTATATCTTTTTACTCCGGTATCGCTGTTTTTTACCGGTTCGATATTTAGCCCGGAATATGCATTTTTAATCGTCTGTCCGTTTATTTTGCGAAAAGCGTTAAATATTACGAGGTAAGAATAAGAACATGTTGCTTAGCATAATCACTGTCGCGTTTCGTAACCTCGAAGGGATAGTCAAAACACATGCCTCGCTGGCGCATCTGGCGCAGGCGGAAGATATCAGCTTCGAATGGATTGTTGTCGATGGCGGTTCCAATGACGGCACCCGTGAGTATCTGGAAAATCTCAATGGTATCTATAACCTACGCTTTGTCAGCGAGCCAGATAACGGTATCTATGACGCCATGAACAAAGGCATTACGATGGCACAAGGCAAGTTCGCGTTGTTTCTCAATTCGGGCGATATTTTTCATCAGAATGCCGCAAATTTTGTCCGTAAGTTAAAAATGCAAAAAGATAACGTGATGATCACCGGCGATGCGCTGCTGGATTTTGGCGACGGGCATAAAATTAAACGTAGCGCCAAACCGGGCTGGTATATTTATCACAGCCTGCCCGCCAGTCATCAGGCGATATTTTTCCCGGTATCCGGCTTGAAGAAATGGCGTTATGACCTGGAATATAAAGTTTCTTCCGACTACGCGCTGGCAGCCAAAATGTATAAAGCCGGTTATGCATTTAAAAAACTCAATGGCCTGGTGTCTGAATTTTCCATGGGTGGGGTATCTACCACCAATAATATGGAATTGTGTGCTGACGCGAAAAAAGTCCAACGGCAAATATTACATGTGCCTGGCTTTTGGGCTGAATTATCCTGGCATTTACGCCAACGTACTACCTCAAAGACGAAAGCCTTATATAACAAAAGCTGAATATAAGGGAAAACGATGCAAGATTTAAGCGGTTTCTCGGTACCGAAAGGGTTCCGGGGCGGCAATGTTATTAAAGTGCAATTATGGTGGGCAGTACAGGCAACAATATTTGCCTGGTCGCCACAAGTATTGTATCGCTGGCGGGCATTTTTATTACGTTTATTCGGGGCAAAAATAGGAAAAAACGTAGTTATTCGTCCGTCAGTAAAAATTACCTATCCGTGGAAATTAACCTTAGGTGATTACGCGTGGGTCGGCGATGAGGTCAATTTATATACCCTCGGTGAAATAACCATTGGCGCACATTCGGTGATATCGCAAAAAAGTTATTTATGCACCGGTAGCCACGACCATGCAAGTCAACATTTCACCATTAACGCCACGCCTATTGTGATTGGCGAGAAATGCTGGCTGGCAACCGATGTCTTTGTTGCCCCAGGCGTCACAATCGGCGACGGCACCGTCGTGGGTGCACGAAGCAGTGTTTTTAAATCGCTTCCGGCAAATGTGGTTTGCCGGGGGAATCCCGCAGTGGTGATACGCGAACGCGTTGAAACTGAATAAATTCAAAAAATACAGAGGAATAAGACATGTCAAAAGTCGCTCTCATCACCGGTGTAACCGGACAAGACGGTTCTTACCTGGCAGAGTTTCTGCTGGAAAAAGGTTACGAGGTGCATGGTATTAAGCGTCGTGCATCGTCATTCAACACCGAGCGCGTGGATCACATTTATCAGGATCCGCACACCTGCAACCCGAAATTCCATCTGCATTATGGCGACCTGAGTGATACCTCCAACCTGACGCGCATTTTGCGTGAAGTGCAGCCGGATGAAGTGTACAACCTGGGCGCAATGAGCCACGTTGCGGTTTCTTTTGAGTCACCGGAATATACCGCAGACGTCGATGCGATGGGTACGCTGCGCCTGCTGGAGGCGATCCGCTTCCTCGGTCTGGAAAAGAAAACCCGTTTCTATCAGGCTTCCACCTCTGAACTGTATGGTCTGGTGCAGGAAATTCCGCAGAAAGAAACCACGCCGTTCTACCCACGCTCTCCGTATGCGGTCGCCAAACTGTACGCCTACTGGATCACCGTTAACTACCGCGAATCCTACGGCATGTACGCCTGTAACGGTATTCTCTTCAACCATGAATCCCCGCGCCGCGGCGAAACCTTCGTTACCCGCAAAATCACCCGCGCAATCGCCAACATCGCCCAGGGGCTGGAGTCGTGCCTGTACCTCGGCAATATGGATTCCCTGCGTGACTGGGGCCACGCCAAAGACTACGTAAAAATGCAGTGGATGATGCTGCAACAGGAACAGCCGGAAGATTTCGTTATCGCGACCGGCGTTCAGTACTCCGTGCGTCAGTTCGTGGAAATGGCAGCGGCACAGCTGGGCATCAAACTGCGCTTTGAAGGCACGGGTGTTGAAGAGAAGGGCATTGTGGTTTCCGTCACCGGGCATGACGCGCCGGGCGTTAAACCGGGTGATGTGATTATCGCCGTTGATCCGCGTTACTTCCGTCCGGCTGAAGTTGAAACGCTGCTCGGCGACCCGACCAAAGCGCACGAAAAACTGGGCTGGAAACCGGAAATCACCCTCAGAGAGATGGTGTCTGAAATGGTGGCTAATGACCTCGAAGCGGCGAAAAAACACTCTCTGCTGAAATCTCACGGCTACGACGTGGCGATCGCGCTGGAGTCATAAGCATGAGTAAACAACGCATTTTTATCGCTGGCCATCGTGGGATGGTCGGTTCCGCCATCACGCGGCAGCTCGAACAGCGCGGTGATGTGGAACTGGTATTACGCACCCGCGACGAGCTGAACCTGCTGGACAGCCGCGCGGTGCATGATTTCTTTGCCAGCGAACGCATTGACCAGGTCTATCTGGCGGCGGCGAAAGTGGGCGGCATTGTTGCCAACAACACCTATCCGGCGGATTTCATCTACCAGAACATGATGATTGAGAGCAACATCATTCACGCCGCGCATCAGAACGACGTGAACAAACTGCTGTTTCTTGGATCGTCCTGTATCTACCCGAAACTGGCAAAACAGCCGATGGCAGAAAGCGAGTTATTGCAGGGCACGCTGGAGCCGACCAACGAGCCTTACGCCATTGCCAAAATCGCCGGGATCAAACTGTGCGAATCTTACAACCGCCAGTATGGACGCGATTACCGCTCTGTCATGCCGACCAACCTGTACGGGCCGCATGACAACTTCCACCCGAGTAATTCGCATGTGATCCCAGCATTGCTGCGTCGCTTCCACGAGGCGACGGCACAGAATGCGCCGGACGTGGTGGTGTGGGGCAGCGGCACACCGATGCGCGAATTTCTGCACGTCGATGATATGGCGGCGGCGAGCATTCATGTCATGGAGCTGGCGCACGAAGTCTGGCTGGAGAACACCCAGCCGATGCTGTCGCACATTAACGTCGGTACCGGTGTTGACTGCACTATCCGCGAGCTGGCGCAAACCATCGCCAAAGTGGTGGATTACAAAGGTCGGGTGGTTTTTGATGCCAGCAAGCCGGATGGTACGCCGCGCAAACTGCTGGATGTGACGCGCCTGCATCAGCTTGGCTGGTATCACGAAATCTCACTGGAAGCGGGGCTTGCCAGCACTTACCAGTGGTTCCTTGAGAATCGAGACCGCTTTCGGGGGTAATGATGTTTTTACGTCAGGAAGACTTTGCCACGGTAGTGCGCTCCACACCGCTTGTCTCTCTCGACTTTATTGCCGAGAACAGTCGCGGCGAGTTTCTGCTTGGCAAAAGAACCAACCGCCCGGCGCAGGGTTACTGGTTTGTGCCGGGAGGGCGCGTGCAGAAAGACGAAACGCTGGAAGCCGCATTTGAGCGGCTGACGATGGCGGAACTGGGGCTGCGTCTGCCGATAACAGCAGGCCAGTTTTACGGTGTCTGGCAGCACTTTTATGACGATAACTTCTCTGGCACGGATTTCACCACTCACTATGTGGTGCTCGGTTTTCGCTTCAGAGTCGCTGAAGAAGATCTGATACTGCCGGATGAGCAGCATGACGATTACCGCTGGCTGACGCCGGACGCGCTGCTCGCCAGTGACAATGTTCACGCTAACAGCCGCGCCTATTTTCTCGCTGAGAAGCGTGCCGGAGTACCCGGATTATGAAAATACTGGTCTACGGCATTAACTACTCGCCGGAGTTAACCGGCATCGGCAAATACACCGGAGAAATGGTGGAATGGCTGGCGGCGCAAGGTCATGAGGTGCGGGTTATTACCGCACCGCCTTACTACCCGCAGTGGCAGGTGGGTGAGAACTATTCCGCCTGGCGCTACAAACGAGAAGAGGGGGCCGCCACGGTGTGGCGCTGCCCGCTGTATGTGCCAAAACAGCCGAGCACCCTGAAACGCCTGTTGCATCTCGGCAGTTTTGCCGTCAGCAGTTTCTTTCCGCTGATGGCGCAACGTCGCTGGAAGCCGGATCGCATTATTGGCGTGGTACCAACGCTGTTTTGCACGCCGGGAATGCGCCTGCTGGCGAAACTCTCTGGCGCGCGTACCGTGCTGCATATTCAGGATTACGAAGTGGACGCCATGCTGGGGCTGGGCCTTGCCGGAAAAGGCAAAGGCGGCAAAGTGGCACAGCTGGCAACGGCGTTCGAACGTAGCGGACTGCATAACGTCGATAACGTCTCCACGATTTCGCGTTCGATGATGAATAAAGCCATCGAAAAAGGCGTGGCGGCGGAAAGCGTCATCTTCTTCCCCAACTGGTCGGAAATTGCCCGTTTTCAGCATGTCGCAGACGCCGATGTTGATGCCCTTCGTAACCAGCTTGGCCTGCCGGATAACAAAAAAATCATTCTTTACTCCGGCAATATTGGTGAAAAGCAGGGGCTGGAAAACGTTATTGAAGCTGCCGAACGCCTGCGTGATGAACCGCTGATTTTTGCCATTGTCGGGCAGGGCGGCGGCAAAGCGCGGCTGGAAAAAATGGCGCAGCAGCGTGGACTGCACAACATGCAATTTTTCCCGCTGCAATCGTATGACGCTTTACCCGCACTGCTGAAGATGGGCGATTGCCATCTGGTGGTGCAAAAACACGGCGCGGCAGATGCCGTATTGCCGTCGAAACTGACCAATATTCTGGCGGTAGGTGGTAACGCGGTGATTACCGCAGAGGCCCACACAGAACTGGGGCAGCTTTGCGAAACCTTTCCGGGCATTGCGGTTTGCGTTGAACCGGAATCGGTCGAGGCGCTGGTGGCGGGGATTCGTCAGGCGCTCCTGCTGCCCAAACACAACACGGTGGCACGTGAATATGCCGAACGCACGCTCGATAAAGAGAACGTGTTACGTCAATTTATAAATGATATTCGGGGATAATTATGGCGCAGTCGAAACTCTATCCAGTTGTGATGGCAGGTGGCTCCGGTAGCCGCTTATGGCCGCTTTCCCGCGTACTTTACCCCAAGCAGTTTTTATGCCTGAAAGGCGATCTCACCATGCTGCAAACCACCATCTGCCGCCTGAACGGCGTGGAGTGCGAAAGCCCGGTGGTGATTTGCAATGAGCAGCACCGCTTTATTGTCGCGGAACAGCTGCGTCAACTGAACAAACTCACCGAGAACATTATTCTCGAACCGGCAGGGCGTAACACTGCACCTGCCATTGCGCTGGCGGCGCTGGCGGCAAAACGTCATAGCCCGGAGAGCGACCCGTTAATGCTGGTGCTGGCGGCGGATCATGTGATTGCCGATGAAGACGCGTTCCGCGCCGCCGTGCGTAATGCCATGCCATATGCCGAAGCGGGCAAGCTGGTGACCTTCGGCATTGTGCCGGATCTACCAGAAACCGGTTATGGCTATATTCGTCGCGGTGAAGTGTCTGCGGGTGAGCAGGATACGGTGGCCTTTGAAGTGGCGCAGTTTGTCGAAAAACCGAATCTGGAAACCGCTCAGGCCTATGTGGCAAGCGGCGAATATTACTGGAACAGCGGTATGTTCCTGTTCCGCGCCGGACGCTATCTCGAAGAACTGAAAAAATATCGCCCGGATATTCTCGATGCCTGTGAAAAAGCGATGAGCGCCGTCGATCCGGATCTCGATTTTATTCGTGTGGATGAAGAAGCGTTTCTGGCCTGCCCGGAAGAGTCGGTGGATTACGCGGTCATGGAACGTACGGCAGATGCCGTTGTGGTGCCGATGGATGCGGGCTGGAGCGATGTCGGCTCCTGGTCCTCATTATGGGAAATTAGCGCCCACACCGCCGAGGGCAACGTTTGCCACGGCGATGTGATTAATCACAAAACTGAAAACAGCTATGTGTACGCCGAATCTGGCCTGGTCACCACCGTCGGGGTGAAAGATTTGGTGGTAGTGCAGACCAAAGATGCAGTGCTGATTGCCGACCGTAACGCGGTGCAGGATGTGAAAAAAGTGGTCGAGCAGATCAAAGCCGACGGTCGCCATGAGCATCGGGTACATCGCGAAGTGTATCGTCCGTGGGGCAAATATGACTCTATCGACGCGGGCGACCGCTACCAGGTGAAACGCATCACCGTGAAACCGGGCGAGGGCTTGTCGGTACAGATGCACCATCACCGCGCGGAACACTGGGTGGTTGTCGCGGGAACGGCAAAAGTCACTATTGACGGTGATATCAAACTGCTTGGTGAAAACGAGTCCATTTATATTCCGCTGGGGGCGACGCACTGCCTGGAAAACCCGGGGAAAATTCCGCTCGATTTAATTGAAGTGCGCTCCGGCTCTTATCTCGAAGAGGATGATGTGGTGCGCTTCGCGGATCGCTACGGACGGGTGTAAACGTCGCATCAGGCGCTGTTTGTCGGATGCGGCGTGAACGCCTTATCCGACCTACGGTTCGGTTTTGTAGGCCTGATAAGACGCGGCAGCGTCGCATCAGGCGCTGTTTGTCGGATGCGGCGTGAACGCCTTATCCGACCTACGGTTCGGTTTTGTAGGCCTGATAAGACGCGGCAGCGTCGCATCAGGCAATGAATGCCGAACCGCGATGTAAATAACGACAAAAACAAAATTGGCCGCTTCGGTCAGGGCCAACTATTGCCTGAAAAAGGGTAACGACATGAAAAAATTAACCTGCTTTAAAGCCTATGATATTCGTGGAAAATTAGGCGAAGAACTGAATGAAGATATTGCCTGGCGCATTGGTCGTGCCTATGGCGAATTTCTCAAACCGAAAACCATTGTGTTAGGCGGTGATGTCCGTCTCACCAGCGAAACCTTAAAACTGGCGCTGGCAAAAGGTTTACAGGATGCGGGCGTTGATGTGCTGGATATCGGCATGTCCGGCACCGAAGAGATCTATTTCGCCACGTTCCATCTCGGCGTGGATGGCGGCATTGAAGTTACCGCCAGCCATAATCCGATGGATTACAACGGCATGAAACTGGTGCGCGAAGGGGCTCGCCCGATCAGCGGCGATACCGGACTGCGCGATGTCCAGCGTCTGGCAGAAGCCAACGACTTTCCTCCCGTTGATGCAACCAAACGCGGTCGCTATCAGCAAATCAATCTGCGTGACGCTTATGTTGATCACCTGTTCGGTTATATCAACGTCAAAAACCTCACGCCGCTCAAGCTGGTGATTAACTCCGGGAACGGCGCGGCGGGTCCGGTGGTGGACGCCATCGAAGCCCGCTTTAAAGCCCTCGGCGTACCCGTGGAATTAATCAAAGTGCACAACACGCCGGACGGTAATTTCCCCAACGGTATTCCTAACCCGCTGCTGCCGGAATGCCGCGATGACACCCGTAATGCGGTCATCAAACACGGCGCGGATATGGGCATTGCTTTTGATGGCGATTTTGACCGCTGTTTCCTGTTTGACGAAAAAGGGCAGTTTATCGAGGGCTACTACATTGTCGGTTTGCTGGCAGAAGCGTTCCTCGAAAAAAATCCCGGCGCGAAGATCATCCACGATCCGCGTCTTTCCTGGAACACTGTTGATGTGGTGACTGCTGCAGGCGGCACGCCGGTAATGTCGAAAACCGGACACGCCTTTATTAAAGAACGTATGCGAAAGGAAGACGCCATCTACGGTGGCGAAATGAGCGCCCACCACTATTTCCGTGATTTTGCTTACTGCGACAGCGGCATGATCCCGTGGCTGCTGGTCGCCGAACTGGTGTGTCTGAAAGAGAAAACGCTGGGCGAACTGGTACGTGACCGGATGGCGGCGTTTCCGGCAAGCGGTGAGATCAACAGCAAACTGGCGCAACCCGTTGAGGCGATTAACCGCGTGGAACAGCATTTTAGCCGTGAGGCGCTGGCGGTGGATCGCACCGATGGCATCAGCATGACCTTTGCCGACTGGCGCTTTAACCTGCGCACCTCCAATACCGAACCGGTGGTGCGCCTGAATGTGGAATCGCGCGGTGATGTGCCGCTGATGGAAGCGCGAACGCGAACTCTGCTGACGTTGCTGAACGAGTAATGTCATTACTTTCCCCCTCACCCTGACGCTCTACTGCCCGCGGAGAGAAGTGAGCACGGAACTTTCTTCTCCCCCTCGCCCCTTTGGGGAGAGGGCCGGGGTGAGGGGCGAGGCGACAATAGAACAGGAACAACGATGACAAATCTAAAAAAGCGCGAGCGAGCGAAAACCAATGCATCGTTAATCTCTATGGTGCAACGCTTTTCAGATATCACCATCATGTTTGCCGGGCTATGGCTGGTTTGCGAAGTGAGCGGACTGTCATTCCTCTACATGCACCTGTTGGTGGCGCTGATTACGCTGGTGGTGTTCCAGATGCTGGGCGGCATCACCGATTTTTATCGCTCATGGCGCGGTGTTCGGGCAGCGACAGAATTTGCCCTGCTGCTACAAAACTGGACCTTAAGCGTGATTTTCAGCGCCGGACTGGTGGCGTTCAACAATGATTTCGATACGCAACTGAAAATCTGGCTGGCGTGGTATGGGCTGACCAGCATCGGACTGGTGGTTTGCCGTTCGTGTATTCGCATTGGGGCGGGCTGGCTGCGTAATCATGGCTATAACAAGCGCATGGTCGCCGTAGCGGGGGATTTAGCCGCCGGACAAATGCTGATGGAGAGCTTCCGTAACCAGCCGTGGTTAGGGTTTGAAGTGGTGGGGGTTTACCACGACCCGAAACCGGGCGGCGTTTCTAACGACTGGGCGGGCAATCTGCAACAGCTGGTCGAGGACGCGAAAGCGGGCAAGATTCATAACGTCTATATCGCGATGCAAATGTGCGACGGCGCGCGAGTGAAAAAACTGGTCCATCAACTGGCGGACACCACCTGTTCGGTGCTGCTGATCCCCGACGTCTTTACCTTCAACATTCTCCATTCACGCCTCGAAGAGATGAACGGCGTACCGGTAGTGCCGCTTTACGACACGCCGCTTTCCGGGGTTAACCGCCTGCTCAAACGTGCGGAAGACATTGTGCTGGCGACGCTTATTCTGCTGCTGATCTCCCCGGTGCTGTGCTGTATTGCGCTGGCGGTGAAACTCAGTTCGCCAGGGCCGGTTATTTTCCGCCAGACTCGCTATGGCATGGATGGCAAGCCGATCAAAGTGTGGAAGTTCCGTTCCATGAAAGTGATGGAGAACGACAAAGTGGTGACTCAGGCGACGCAGAACGATCCGCGCGTCACCAAAGTGGGGAACTTTCTGCGCCGCACCTCGCTGGACGAATTGCCGCAGTTTATCAATGTGCTGACTGGCGGGATGTCGATTGTCGGTCCGCGTCCGCATGCGGTGGCGCATAACGAACAGTATCGACAGCTCATTGAAGGCTACATGCTGCGCCATAAGGTGAAACCGGGCATTACCGGCTGGGCGCAGATTAACGGCTGGCGCGGCGAAACCGACACACTGGAGAAAATGGAAAAACGCGTCGAGTTCGACCTTGAGTACATCCGCGAATGGAGCGTCTGGTTCGATATCAAAATCGTTTTCCTGACGGTATTCAAAGGCTTCGTTAACAAAGCGGCATATTGATATGAGCTTACGTGAAAAAACCATCAGCGGCGCGAAGTGGTCGGCGATTGCTACGGTGATCATCATCGGCCTCGGGCTGGTGCAGATGACCGTGCTGGCGCGGATTATCGACAACCACCAGTTCGGTTTGCTTACCGTGTCGCTGGTGATTATCGCGCTGGCAGATACGCTTTCTGACTTCGGTATCGCTAACTCGATTATTCAGCGAAAAGAAATCAGCCACCTTGAACTCACCACGTTGTACTGGCTGAACGTCGGGCTGGGGCTTGTGGTGTGCGTGGCGGTGTTTTTGTTGAGTGATCTCATCGGCGACGTGCTGAACAACCCGGACCTGGCACCGTTGATTAAAACATTGTCGCTGGCGTTTGTGGTGATCCCCCACGGGCAACAGTTCCGCGCGTTGATGCAGAAGGAGCTGGAGTTCAACAAAATCGGCATGATCGAAACCAGCGCGGTGCTGGCGGGCTTTACTTTTACGGTGGTTAGCGCCCATTTCTGGCCGCTGGCGATGACCGCGATCCTCGGTTATCTGGTCAATAGTGCGGTGAGAACGCTGCTGTTTGGCTACTTTGGCCGCAAAATTTATCGCCCCGGTCTGCATTTCTCGCTGGCGTCAGTTGCGCCGAACTTACGCTTTGGTGCCTGGCTGACGGCGGACAGCATCATCAACTATCTCAACACCAACCTTTCAACGCTGGTGCTGGCGCGTATTCTTGGCGCGGGCGTGGCAGGGGGATACAACCTGGCGTACAACGTGGCCGTTGTGCCACCGATGAAGCTGAACCCAATCATCACCCGCGTGTTGTTTCCGGCATTCGCCAAAATTCAGGACGACACCGAAAAGCTGCGCGTTAACTTCTACAAGCTGCTGTCGGTAGTGGGGATTATCAACTTTCCGGCGCTGCTCGGGCTGATGGTGGTGTCGAATAACTTTGTACCGCTGGTCTTTGGTGAGAAGTGGAACAGCATTATTCCGGTGCTGCAATTGCTGTGTGTGGTGGGTCTGCTGCGCTCCGTAGGTAACCCGATTGGTTCGCTGCTGATGGCGAAAGCGCGGGTCGATATCAGCTTTAAATTCAACGTATTCAAAACATTTCTGTTTATTCCGGCGATTGTTATTGGTGGGCAGATGGCGGGCGCAATCGGCGTCACGCTCGGTTTCCTGCTGGTGCAGATTATCAACACCATTCTGAGTTACTTCGTGATGATTAAACCGGTTCTTGGTTCCAGTTATCGCCAGTACATCCTGAGTTTGTGGCTGCCGTTTTATCTCTCGCTGCCGACGCTGGTGGTCAGTTATGTGCTGGGCATTGTGCTGAAAGGGCAACTGGCGCTGGGGATGCTGCTGGCGGTGCAAATAGCCGCGGGCGTGCTGGCGTTTGTGGTGATGATTGTGCTGTCGCGCCATCCGCTGGTGGTGGAAGTGAAGCGTCAGTTTTGTCGCAGCGAAAAAATGAAAATGCTTTTACGGGCGGGGTGAGTTGTTGTTTTCGGTTCCGACAACGGTTGCCGGGTGCAGCGTAAAACGCCTTATCCATCCTACGGTTCTGTGCTCGGGACCTGTAGGCCTGATAAGACGCGTCAGCGTCGCATCAGGCACTGAATGCCGGATGCGGCGTGAACGCCTTATCCGGCCTACGGTTCAGGGCTTGGATCTTGTAGGCCCGATAAGACGCGCCAGCGTCGCATCAGGCACTGAATGCCGGATGCGGCGTAAAACGCCTTATCCGGCCTACGGTTCTGTGCTCGGGTCTTGTAGGCCTGATAAGACGCGCCAGCGTCGCATCAGGCACTGAATGCCGGATGCGGCGTGAACGCCTTATCCATCCTACGGTTCTGTGCTCGGGACCTGTAGGCCTGATAAGACGCGTCAGCGTCGCATCAGGCACTGAATGCCGGATGCGGCGTGAACGCCTTATCCGGCCTACGGTTCTGTGCTTGGATCTTGTAGGCCTGATAAGAGGCGTCAGCGTCGCATCAGGCAAAAAGCGGCAACGAACAAAACAAACGCAGCCTCACCTGGCATCAAATTTATGAGGAAAAAATGAAATTACTTATTCTGGGCAACCACACTTGCGGCAATCGTGGCGACAGCGCCATCCTGCGCGGCTTACTTGATGCCATCAACATCCTCAATCCACACGCCGAAGTGGACGTGATGAGCCGCTATCCGGTCAGTTCTTCCTGGCTGCTCAACCGCCCGGTAATGGGCGATCCGCTGTTCCTGCAAATGAAACAACACAATAGCGCGGCGGGCGTTGTCGGGCGCGTTAAAAAAGTCCTCCGTCGCCGCTACCAGCATCAGGTATTGCTCTCACGCGTCACCGACACTGGCAAGCTGCGCAATATCGCCATCGCCCAGGGATTCACCGACTTCGTGCGACTGCTGTCAGGTTACGACGCCATTATTCAGGTCGGCGGATCGTTTTTTGTCGATCTCTACGGCGTGCCGCAGTTTGAACATGCGCTTTGCACGTTTATGGCGAAAAAGCCGCTGTTTATGATTGGTCACAGCGTCGGTCCCTTCCAGGATGAGCAATTTAACCAACTGGCGAACTACGTTTTTGGTCACTGCGACGCGCTGATCCTGCGCGAATCGGTCAGCCTTGATCTGATGAAACGCAGCAATATCATTACCGCAAAAGTTGAACATGGCGTCGATACCGCGTGGCTGGTCGATCACCACACCGAAGATTTCACCGCCAGCTATGCCGTCCAACACTGGCTGGACGTTGCCGCACAACAGAAAACGGTGGCAATTACCCTGCGCGAACTGGCACCGTTCGACAAACGTCTCGGCACCACTCAACAAGCGTATGAAAAAGCCTTTGCCGGGGTGGTCAATCGCATTCTCGATGAAGGGTATCAGGTGATTGCGCTCTCCACCTGTACGGGCATCGACAGCTATAACAAAGACGACCGCATGGTGGCGCTTAATCTGCGCCAGCACATCAGCGATCCTGCCCGTTACCACGTAGTGATGGATGAACTCAACGATCTGGAAATGGGCAAAATTCTGGAGGCCTGTGAACTCACCGTCGGTACGCGCCTGCACTCTGCCATTATCTCGATGAATTTCTCCACTCCGGCAATTGCCATCAACTACGAACATAAATCCGCCGGGATTATGCAGCAGCTGGGACTGCCAGAGATGGCGATTGATATCCGTCATTTACTGGACGGCAGCCTGCAAGCGATGGTTGCGGATACCTTAGGCCAGCTTCCGGCGCTGAACGCACGACTTAGCGAAGCCGTCAGTCGTGAGCGTCAGACAGGAATGCAGATGGTGCAGTCCGTACTGGAACGCATTGGGGAGGCGAAATGAAGGTTGGCTTCTTTTTACTGAAATTTCCGCTGTCTTCGGAAACCTTCGTCCTCAATCAAATTACCGCGTTTATTGATATGGGCTTTGAGGTGGAGATTGTCGCGCTGCAAAAAGGCGACACCCAGAACACCCACGCGGCATGGACGAAATACAACCTTGCCGCAAGAACCCGTTGGTTACAGGACGAACCTACGGGCAAAGTGGCGAAGCTACGCCACCGTGCCAGCCAGACGTTACGAGGCATTCATCGTAAAAATACCTGGCAGGCGCTCAACCTCAAACGCTATGGCGCAGAGTCGCGGAATCTGATTTTGTCTGCCATTTGCGGCCAGGTCGCAACACCGTTTCGCGCCGATGTGTTCATCGCTCATTTTGGTCCAGCGGGGGTAACCGCAGCAAAACTCCGCGAACTGGGTGTCATTCGCGGCAAAATTGCTACTATCTTCCACGGCATTGATATCTCAAGTCGGGAAGTGCTCAACCACTACACTCCCGAATATCAGCAACTGTTCCGCCGTGGCGACCTGATGCTACCGATAAGCGATCTGTGGGCCGGAAGGCTGCAAAAAATGGGCTGCCCGAGGGAAAAAATCGCCGTATCGCGCATGGGCGTGGACATGACGCGCTTTAGCCCGCGTCCCGTGAAAGCGCCTGCAACGCCGCTGGAAATCATTTCCGTCGCACGCTTAACCGAGAAAAAAGGCCTGCATGTGGCGATTGAAGCCTGTCGGCAGTTGAAAGAGCAGGGCGTGGCATTTCGCTATCGCATCCTCGGCATTGGCCCGTGGGAACGACGCCTGCGCACCCTCATCGAACAATATCAACTGGAAGATGTGATAGAGATGCCGGGCTTTAAACCGAGCCACGAAGTGAAAGCGATGCTCGACGACGCGGATGTCTTCCTGTTGCCATCGGTAACGGGCGCGGATGGCGATATGGAAGGCATTCCGGTAGCGCTGATGGAAGCGATGGCGGTCGGCATTCCGGTGGTTTCTACTCTGCATAGCGGAATACCGGAACTGGTCGAGGCCGATAAATCCGGCTGGCTGGTGCCTGAGAACGATGCTCGCGCACTGGCGCAACGACTGGCGGCGTTTAGCCAACTGGACACCGACGAACTGGCTCCGGTTGTCAAACGAGCGCGCGAAAAAGTCGAACACGATTTTAACCAGCAGGTGATTAATCGAGAACTCGCCAGCTTGCTGCAAGCTTTATAGAGGAGAACGCATGCCATTTAAAAAACTCTCCCGACGCACCTTCCTGACGGCAAGCTCGGCGCTTGCCTTCCTCCATACCCCTTTCGCTCGCGCACTTCCCGCCCGACAAAGCGTTAACATTAACGACTACAACCCACACGACTGGATCGCCTCATTTAAACAAGCCTTCAGCGAAGGGTATACGGTCGTCGTGCCTGCCGGATTGGTTTGTGACAATATCAACACAGGTATCTTTATCCCTCCCGGTAAAACGTTACACATCCTTGGAAGCCTGCGCGGCAACGGCAGAGGGCGATTTGTCTTACAGGACGGCAGCCAGGTGACAGGGGAGGAGGGCGGCAGTATGCATAACATCACCCTGGATGTGCGCGGCTCTGACTGCACCATCAAAGGGCTGGCGATGAGCGGCTTTGGCCCGGTAACGCAGATTTATATTGGCGGCAAAAACAAACGGGTCATGCGTAACCTGACCATCGATAACCTGACCATTAGCCACGCTAATTACGCCATCTTACGGCAGGGATTTCATAACCAGATTATCGGTGCCAACATCACCAATTGTAAGTTCAGCGACTTACAGGGGGACGCTATTGAATGGAACGTGGCGATTAACGACAGTGATATTTTGATATCTGACCATGTCATCGAGCGCATCAACTGTACCAACGGCAAAATCAACTGGGGCATCGGTATAGGCCTTGCGGGAAGCACTTACGATAATAATTACCCGGAAGACCAGGCAGTGAAAAACTTTGTCGTGGCGAATATCACGGGATCGGATTGTCGGCAGTTGATCCATGTTGAAAATGGTAAACATTTTGTTATTCGTAATATCAAAGCCTGCAATATCACGCCGGATTTCAGTAAGAAAGCAGGTATTGATAACGCCACAGTCGCTATTTACGGTTGTGACAATTTCGTGATTGATAATATTGAAATGATTAATAGCGCCGGGATGTTAATCGGCTATGGGGTAATTAAAGGCAAATATCTCTCGATACCGCAAAATTTCCGAGTGAATAATATTCAACTGGATAACACCCATCTTGCTTATAAATTGCGCGGTATCCAAATCTCTGCCGGGAATGCCGTCTCCTTTGTGGCACTGACTAACATTGAGGTGAAGCATGCGTCGCTTGAGCTACACAATAAGCCGCAACATCTTTTTATGCGAAATATCAAAGTGATGCAGGAATCCTCTGTTGGACCCGCATTGAGCATGAACTTCGACATGCGCAAAGACGTTCGCGGCGTCTTTATGGCGAAAGAAGAAACACTGCTGTCTCTTGCAAATGTTCATGCGGTGAATGAAAGAGGGCAAAGCTCCGTCGATATCGACAGGATTAATCACCATATTGTTAATGTGGAAAAGATTAACTTTAGATTGCCGGAACGGAGAGAGTAGATTTGCGACCATTCCTGGAAAAATGGAGCCATACTTAGGAACAATGCTACTGCAATCCACAACGAAGCGGCGTAACATCACAAGTAATTCAGTAATCAATTCAAGGTAATTGATGCTGGCGAAAAAAATCGAACAAGCTATAATTCAGCAACCATTTTACAGGTGGATGAAATAATGACGAATTTAAAAGCAGTTATTCCTGTAGCGGGTCTTGGGATGCATATGTTGCCTGCCACTAAGGCGATTCCCAAAGAGATGCTACCGATCGTCGACAAGCCAATGATTCAGTACATTGTTGACGAGATTGTGGCTGCAGGGATCAAAGAAATCCTCCTGGTAACTCATGCGTCCAAGAACGCGGTCGAAAACCACTTCGACACCTCTTATGAATTAGAATCTCTCCTTGAGCAGCGCGTAAAGCGTCAACTACTGGCGGAAGTACAGTCCATTTGCCCGCCGGGCGTGACCATTATGAACGTGCGTCAGGGCGAACCCTTAGGTTTAGGCCACTCCATTTTGTGTGCACGACCCGCCATTGGTGACAACCCATTTGTCGTGGTATTGCCAGACGTTGTGATCGACGACGCCAGCGCCGACCCGCTGCGCTACAACCTTGCTGCCATGATTGCGCGTTTCAATGAAACGGGCCGTAGCCAGGTGCTGGCAAAACGTATGCCGGGCGATCTCTCTGAATACTCCGTCATTCAGACCAAAGAACCGCTGGATCGCGAAGGCAAAGTCAGCCGCATTGTTGAATTTATCGAAAAACCGGATCAGCCGCAGACGCTGGACTCAGACATCATGGCCGTTGGTCGCTATGTGCTTTTTGCCGATATTTGGCCGGAACTTGAACGCACTCAGCCTGGTGCATGGGGGCGTATTCAGCTGACTGATGCCATCGCTGAACTGGCGAAAAAACAGTCCGTTGATGCCATGCTGATGACAGGTGACAGCTACGACTGCGGTAAAAAAATGGGCTATATGCAAGCGTTCGTGAAGTATGGGCTGCGCAACCTCAAAGAAGGGGCGAAGTTCCGTAAAGGGATTGAGAAGCTGTTAAGCGAATAATGAAAATCTGACCGAATGTAACGGTTGATAAGGGAATGACAACGGCAGTGAAGATTCGCAGTGAAAACAAATCACAACGAATATTCCTGCCGTTGTTGCTTTATAAAACACTATAATAACAATGAGTTAGCAATAAGATTTTAGTCAAAGTTTTCTAGGATTTTCCTTGTTTCCAGAGCGGATTGGTAAGACAATTAGTGTTTGAATTTATGAGGACTTTGCGAGGTTAGATGCAGAGTTCGTGACATCCATTGAGAATCTACGCAGTGCACTGGTAGCTGTTAAGCCAGGGGCGGTAGCGTGCTGTGTAATTTTTTTATAATTTTAAAATGACCAACCAATGAAGAAAGTCATAATCCATTACCCTTATATTCCATCGTACAGAGTACCTGTCTTTAATGCTTTAAGTCATAATATGGATGTGGTATTTTTCTCCGATTTATCAAGCATCGATAAAACAATAAAATCCGACAGGCATAATTGGGAATTTAAGCACTTTAAAACGAATTTAAGACAGATAAGTATTTTTGGAAAAAAAATAGACTACGAAACGGGAGTTATCTGTAAGTTGTGGAAGTTAAGAAAGGAGGCGAGTCATTATGTGTTATTATCTAACCCGAATATTTTGACATCTTGGGTTTATAGTGTATACGCAAAACTACTAGGTTATAAAATTGTATATTGGGGACATGGGCTATTAAAACCGGATAAAGGCATAAAAGCATTAGTACGTAAAATTTATTATTCGCTTGCCGATCAATTTTTTCTTTATGGGAATAGAGGAAAACAATTATTAATAAACATGGGTGTAAAATCGACAAAAATAAATGTAATTTATAATTCATTAAATTATGAAGAGCAAAAAAAATATCGATCTTTATTGCAAAATAAAAAAGAAATCTTAAGAAAAGAAAACGGATATAATAACGAGGATATTATAATTATCTGTATGGGGAGATTGGTTCCAAAATTAAAAATAGATGTCATTATTTCCTTGCTTGGAAAGCATCGCAGTCTTATGGATAGGTATAGATTAATAATAATCGGTGATGGTCCTGAAAGAAAAAATCTTGAACAAATAGCCTGTGAATATAATATTCAAGACAAAGTTAATTTCTTGGGAAAAGTATATGACGAAAAAACATTATCATTATATTATATGATGGCTGATGCTTCTGCCGTCATCGGGATTGTAGGGCTTGCGGCGATGCACTCTCTGGCATATGGCATTCCGATGATAACGCATTCAAATATTTCAGAGCACTGCCCTGAGGTTGAAGCAATAATAAACAGTGAAACTGGTTTTTTATTTGAGCAAAACAATGAAGAATCATTGATTAATACTTTGTTAAAACTCAAGAACAAAAAGCAGATGATGGATATGCGACAAAACTGTATCAATATCATTGAAAAATATTATACCCCGATAAATCAGGTAGAGTTAATAAAGAGTGCTTTAAGTGAAAAGTAAAATTCAGAAAGAAATAAAGAAAATCCTTCGAAGGATTCGAACTGTATTTTATTTTAAATATCGCTTTAAAGGTGCTAAATATGGCGTTGGCTGCTATTTTGGCCATAAAGTAAATCTTTCGAAAAATGTTGAAATAGGGGATTATTGCTATATTGGGCAATATTCTTTTATCGGATCCAACACAAAGATTGGAAATTTTGCTATATTTTCAGATAATGTCAACTTTATTGGTTCTGATCATAAGTTTGATGAGGTGGGAACTCCTATTATTTTAGCGGGCATTCCAGAGTTTCAACCCCTTACTACTGTAGGTGACGATGTTTGGCTTGGACATGGTGTTACAGTAATGCGGGGAATAAATATAGGCACGGGAGCTATAATTGGAGCTAATAGTGTTGTAACAAAAAATGTCCCTGAATATGAAATATGGGCTGGGATTCCCGCTGTAAAGATCAAAGACAGATTTGATATGAAAGAACGTGATATGCATTCAGAGTTTCTAATGTCATACAGTAACGGTACAATGGAAATTAAAAATGATAGAGAAAAATAAACTCCTTACCGTCATAATACTAACTTTCAATGAACAACTTCATATCGAAAGATGTCTGAAATCATTAGAAGGGGTGAATTGTAACTGTATTATTATAGATTCAGAATCGACGGATGATACGGTAAGAATAGCTAAGGAGAATAATGCCATAGTTTATATCAATAAATGGCCTGGTAATCATGCAGCTCAATTTCAATGGGCTTTAAAAAATTGTAAAATAGAAACTCCATGGCTCATGAAGTTAGATGCAGATGAATATCTTACTCCAGAATTAAAAAAAGAAATTAATGAATCTTTGAGTGAATTACCGCCAGAAATTACTGGTATTTATTTAAAGCGTCGAATGTATTTTATGTCAAAATGGATCAAGCGTGGAGGCTATTATCCAACTTGGTTACTTAGAATTTGGCGTATTAATGCAGGTGAAATGGAAGATAGAATCATGGATGAGCATATTTTATTAAAATATGGCAATACTGTTAATTTCCGGGCCGATATAGTTGACGAAAATTTAAAAGGGTTAGCTGAGTGGAGTAGTAAACATATACGTTACGCTATAAATGAGGCAATTGAAACATTAAATTCAATGCAGAAAGAAAATAAAAATAAATCTGTACGAGCTAGTTTGTTTGGAACTCAAGAGCAGAGAAAACGATTTTTAAAAGAAATTTATATAAAGTTCCCATTATTTTTGCGCCCGTTAACATACTTTTTTTGGCGTTATATAATTAAATTGGGATTTCTAGACGGCAAACCTGGTTTAATATGGCACTTTTTACAAGGTTTTTGGTATCGATTTTTAATTGATAGTATCGTGTACGATTTGACTAGCAATACAGATGTAGAAAATATAGAGAAACTAAAAAAAAATCTAATAGAGAAATATCGATTGAAATAATCATATTTAAGTTAATGTAATAAATTATTGAGGTTATTATGTTTAAAGGAAAAACTTTACTTATTACTGGCGGTACTGGTTCATTTGGAAATGCAGTACTAGATCGATTTCTAAATACAGATATTTGCGAAATCCGTATATTCAGTCGTGATGAGAAAAAACAAGATGATATGCGAAAAAAATACGCAAGTGAAAAAATAAAATACTATATAGGTGATGTTCGTGATTATCGAAGCATCTTAAATGCTTCAAGGGGGGTAGATTATATATTCCATGCGGCGGCTTTGAAACAAGTTCCATCATGTGAATTCCATCCGGTCGAGGCTGTTAAAACTAATGTGCTCGGTACGGAAAATGTTCTAGAAGCAGCAATAACAAATGAGGTTAGCAGAGTCGTATGCCTCAGTACCGATAAAGCTGTTTATCCAATCAATGCAATGGGAATTTCCAAAGCGATGATGGAAAAAGTAATGATTGCTAAATCTAGAACAGTAAACCCAAATAAAACTGTTATTTGCGGAACTCGTTATGGCAATGTGATGGCATCACGAGGTTCTGTGATTCCGCTTTTTGTGGATTTAATTAAAGCTAAAAAACCATTGACTATTACAAATCCTGATATGACACGTTTTATGATGACGCTTGAGGATGCAGTAGATCTGGTACTATATGCATTTAAAAATGGTGATAATGGAGATATTTTTGTTCAAAAAGCACCTGCGGCTACTATTCAAACTTTAGCCGTTGCTATTACAGAGTTAATGGGAGTGCCCGATCATAAAATTGATATTATTGGTACCCGTCATGGTGAAAAATTATATGAAGCATTATTAAGCAGAGAGGAAGTATTAGCGTCGGTTGATCTAGGGGATTACTATAAGGTATCACCAGATCGTAGAGATCTAAACTACGGAAAATATGTTGATATAGGGGATACGAGAATAGACGAAGTAGATGACTATAATTCACATAATACACAAAGGCTTAATGTTAATGGAATGAAAGAACTACTAATGAAACTCAAATTATTTAATAATAATGAGGAGTAATTATGAATAGTAACCAGACAAATATATTAATAACAGGGATTAATGGATTTATTGGAAAGAACTTAGTTGTTTCTTTAAAAGAAAACGGATTCGATAAGATATTAGGTATAGATCGTTCCACTACTATTGAATGTATTGAAAAATATGTAAAAAAAGCAGATATTATATTTCATTTAGCTGGAATAAATAGGCCAAAAAATGAAAGTGAATTTTTCACTGGTAATGCTGATTTTACAAAAAAAATTACTGATATTCTAATTAAAAATGATAAGAAAACCCCAATTGTTTTTAGCTCATCTACCCAAGCTACGAATGAATCTCCATATGGGAAAAGTAAAAACACAGCTGAGAAAATACTAGTTAATTATTCACTTAAAACCGGTAGTGAAGTATATATATATCGTCTGCCTAATATATTCGGGAAATGGTGTAAGCCTAATTATAATTCTTTTATTGCAACTTTTTGTTATAATTCAATTAACAATATAGAATTAACTATAAATGACCCAGCATCAGAAGTTGAACTGATGTATATCGATGATGTAATAGCCAAATTCATCGAACACGTAAAGGAAAGTAATATTAAAAAAGAAGATATTACCCTGTTACCTATATATAAATCTACAGTAGGTGAGATTGCGGAAATTATTACTAACTTCAAGAATGACAGGATACAAATAAAAATAGATGAGGTTGGGACAGGATTAAAAAGGGCATTATACGCTACTTGGCTTTCTTATTTAACTCCTGAGGATTTTAGCTATAAAATAAAAACATTTCCTGATCACCGTGGAGTGTTTGGTGAAGTATTAAAAACTGAGAAAAATGGACAGTTATCATTCTTCACTGCAGAGGTAGGCGTAACAAGGGGGGGGCATTATCATCATACTAAAAATGAAAAATTCCTCGTCGTTCAAGGTAAGGCAAGATTTAGATTTAAACATATAATTACTGGTCAGTTATTTGAAAAATTTATTGATGCAACTCAGTATGAAATTGTGGATACAGTTCCTGGATGGTCACACGATATAACAAATATTGGTGATGAGAAACTGATTGTGATTTTATGGGCCAACGAAGTTTTTAACTCTAAAAAAACTGATACAATTATGAGTGTAATATAATGAATAAATTAAAAATTATGACTATTGTGGGGACTCGTCCAGAAATTATTCGTCTGTCTAGAGTAATGTCTAAGCTTGATAAGTATTGTGAACATATTATTGTTCATACGGGTCAAAATTATGATTACGAACTTAATGAAATATTTTTCAGAGATTTAGATGTAAAAAAACCAACGTATTTCTTAAATGCTGCAGGAAAAACTGCTTCTGAAACTATTGGCAATTTAATTATTAAAGTAGATCAGGTGCTTGAAGAATGTAAGCCAGATGCAATTTTGCTCTTGGGGGATACAAATTCTTGCTTATCGGCTATTCCTGCGAAAAGGAGAAAAATACCTATATTTCATATGGAGGCGGGGAATCGCTGTTTTGACCAGCGAGTTCCTGAGGAAACTAATAGGAAGATTGTAGATCATACGGCAGATATTAATTTAACATATAGTTCAATTGCTCGTGATTATTTAATAGCCGAGGGATTTCCTGTTGACCGTATAATAAAAACAGGAAGTCCTATGTATGAAGTTCTTCAATACTATCGTCCACAAATAGAATCATCTAATATTTTAAAACACCTTGGGCTTGAAAAACACAACTATTTTGTTGTCAGTGCCCACAGAGAGGAAAACATTGATAACGATAAAAACATTAATAAACTTGTCAATATTTTAAATACAATAGCCGAACGGTATAAAATTCCTGTTATTGTTTCAACGCATCCAAGAACACGAGCAAAATTCGAAAAATATGGCTTTGCATTTAAAAGTGAAATAAGATTATTAAAACCTCTCGGTTTTCATGATTATAATCATTTGCAGATGAATTCTTGCGTGGTTATTTCTGATAGTGGGACTATTACGGAGGAATCATCAATATTAAACTTCCCTGCAGTAAATATTCGTGAGGCACATGAACGACCAGAGGGATTTGAGGAAGCTTCTGTTATGATGGTTGGTCTGGAACTTGAAAGGACAATGCAAGCAATATCTATTCTGAAAGAGCAACCTCGAGGCTCTGAAAGGTTACTTCGATTAGTAAATGATTACAGCATGCCAAATGTTTCAGATAAAGTTGTTCGTATTGTTCATTCTTATGTCGATTATGTAAAACGTGTGGTTTGGAAAAGTTATTAATGAAATTATTATTAATCATTGATGATTACATACCAGAAAGCACCCGTGTGGGTGCTAAAATGTTTCATGAGTTAGCCTTAGAGTTATCAAGAAATGGTAATGAGGTGACGATATTAACCCCAAACTCTAATTTGACCCAATGCTTGAGAGTTGAGTCAATTGATGGAATATCGGTTTGGTATTTTAAAAGTGGAAAAATTAAAGACGTAGGGTTATTAAAAAGAGCAATTAATGAATCATTGCTCTCTTATAGAGCTTGGAAAGCGATTAAACTAAAGATTAATGACAATGCTTTTGATGGCATTGTTTATTATTCCCCATCTATATTTTTTGGGCATTTAATCGATAAAATTAAAAAAAGAGTAAACTGTCCGTCATATCTGGTGCTGAGAGATATATTCCCTCAATGGGCAATTGATGCAGGTATCTTAAAAAAACATTCGCCAATCACATATTATTTTCGTTATTTCGAGTCGGCGTTATATAACAGTGCTGATAGAATAGGATTAATGTCTAAAGGCAATTTAGATTTATTTTGCGATAGTAAAAACAAACATAAAAATAAATGTGAAGTACTGTATAATTGGGCAGATAATATTTTACCAGTGCATGATGAATCGTATTCATCTATTGTAAGAAAATATAACTTACATGATAAGGTGATATTTTTTTATGGGGGGAATATTGGGCATGCTCAAGATATGAGCAACCTCATGCGTTTGGTAATAAGAATGAGCAAGTTTCCAGAAGCTCATTTTTTATTTGTTGGACAAGGGGATGAGGTTAGACTAATAAAAAATATTGCAACTGAACAGAACTTGTCAAATTTTACGTATATTCCATCTGTTTCTCAAAGCACTTATAGATCTTTATTACGAGAGATCAACGTTGGCCTTTTTTCATTAGCTGCTTCCCATTCATTTCATAATTTCCCCGGCAAGCTATTAAACTATATGGCACATTCTGTGCCAATTCTTGGTAGTGTTAATGCAGGTAATGATCTTATAGAAATTATAACGAAATATAATGCAGGACTTGTCAATGTAAATGGTGAAGATGATGTTTTGTATAATAATGCTGTAAAATTATTAAGAAGTGAAAAACTTCGTCAAAAAGTTGGTGTGTCAGGAAGACAATTATTAATAGACAAGTTTTCAGTTAAAGCGGCAGCGTTACAAATTATTAAGGGGATTAAGCATGAAAGTTATTGATGATGTAGTTGTTGACGAATTGGTAAATAATGCACACCTTTCAGAAAGAAAAAGAGCACATTATTTATTACACACATCACATCAAGATAAAGTTCAAAGATTAATAATAACAATGGTGAAGGGAAGTTATGTTGAACCGCATTTCCATGAACTACCAAACCAATGGGAATTATTCCTCGTTTTAAAAGGTGTTGTAGAGTTCTGTCTTTATGATGATAGTGGATCTTTTATAAAAAAAATATTTTTGGGACCTGAACAATTCGTTCAAATAATAGAGATTAAACCTCTTGAAATTCATAGTGTAAAATGTATAAGTGATGTTGCCGTTATGCTTGAGATTAAAGAGGGCCCATTTGATGAAAAAAAAGCAAAAGTGTTAACTTCTTGGTAGGCTATTAATATAATGATTAAAATAAGAGATGGTCTATGGCAGGTTCTGGTTGTTTTATTTTCGCTCGTTGCAACTTTAGTTCAGTTAAAATTATCAACATTATTTCTCGATAGCTATTTTTTAGGGATACTTGCTTTGGCATCTATTCCATTGCTACTGGCAAATGTTATATCAGATTTCGGAATTGCAAACTATCTTATTCACAAAACTAATATTGAGATAGAAGAACTCTCTGCTGTATATGGTCTTGCATTTTGTATGGGGGTTATGGCTAGTTTTTGTCTAATCATTGTAGGAGGTTGTCTATCATATTTTTATCATGATAACTCTATTTTGTACGTAACATTAGCCTGTATTCCAGTCGTTGTTTTATCCTGTCTGATCTCTGTTTCTTATGCTGTAGCCAATTCAGGCATGTATTTCAGAGTGATTTCACTCTCTGATATTTATTCTAAATTGGTTTTGACTCTTTTTCTCATTATATTTTTTAATCTGAACCTGGGCATTTATTCTATTGCAGCAGCCCAATTCATGTCATGCTTGGTTAAATTGTTTTACTTAATGTCATGGTCATATAAGAATTTTTTATTTCCAAGGAGCAAATTTATTTTCAAGTTGTCTTTAGCCGTTGATGCGATTCCATTTGGTATTTCGCAGCTAGGAAGTCAATTACTGAATATTGTAGGTCAAAAGGTAGATGAATTGATTTTAGGTAAATGCTTGGGGGTGGCTGAATTAGGGATATATAGCATAATTAAACAGCTGTTGGTGGCTGCTAATGGTTTTATTTCTGCTCCTGTTAGAAGACTTCTAATGCCTGTGTTTTCTAGAGGGGTTAGTGAAGAACAGTTTTTATCAATTTATTTTAAATATTTAATAGGATTGACAGTATTTTATGGTGTTTTCATTGTAAAGCCTCAAATCACAAGTTTTATTTTTAATAATCTCAAGGGATATGAAATTGAATTAAGTATTTTTGCACTCGCATGGCTGTATAGAGTAAGTTCAGGTAATCTTCAGTCAGCATATATGGTTTCTAGAGGTAGACCAGGTGTAGAGTTTAGATGGAATTTGATTCAAACTATATTCTTATCGGTAATGCTTTTTTTATCATCCTTTTATATCACTGCTCTTAAACAGTATTCCATTATTTTACTTTCTTGTAATTTCTTACTTGTTATATATTCATCCTTATATTTTAACATTACAAAACATTTCGCTTTTAAAATATGTATGGCTAATGTCATTATTTTATTGTTCTATATATTCATTATTCAATGATTTGAGGTGTTAATGACGAATCGAATATTTTATTTTTATTTGTTGACACTTTTTTTAGGTAGTTCAGTTTTTTTACCTAGTTTTACTGCAATTACTCCCATGGCGTGTATGATGACTGTGTCGTTCATTTTAATATTGGGAAGTATATTCAGGAAAAAAATATTCTTGTCAGCATCAATGACGTTTATACTATCATTTACACTTCTGTCATTTATTATAGATTTATTCTATACCATTTTGAGTGGGACTGAAATTGCATATCCTCTTTATAAATTGCATATTATTCTTGTTATTTTTATACTTTCAAATTTGAATTTTTCAGATGATTTTTTTTATGCAAATATTAGCAAATTACTAAAAAATGCAACAATTGGCATGTTTATCATATGTCTGTATCAACAATTAGTTGCTTTAAGTTTATTACCAGCATATTCATTTGTATCAATACGATACGTATATGATAATTTATCTCTGGTTAGCGGAGGGTTTGGGAATCCAAATAATCAAGCTGTAGTTTCACTTCTTTTAGTTTTACTCTATGCGATTTTAATGAAAAATAATCTTATTGCAAGAAATTGGTTTCCTTTAGTATATATATTGAATTTCTTCATAATAATAGTCACTACATCAAGAACAGTGCTTGTTTTATATATTCTCTTAACGCCATTTATCTTATTCAATTTGCAGGCTAATAAAAAGAAAGTTCTTGTTTTACTTGTTATTTTTTTGATGTGTTGTGCGTATTTAATAATAAATTCTTCAAGTGGTGAAATATTCATTTCCCGTACACTAACAAAAATAGAAACTATATTTAATTCTAATGGTGGGGATGAATCTTTGGGGGTCAGGTTTACAGCTTATTTATATTTTATCGAAAACTTTGTTTTTTACCCTCTTGGGTTTGGACCTGGTAATTTTAAAGAATTCTATCTTGCTAGTTCATTTTTTGATGAAAATCCATATTTCGCTGAAAGCCCTCATTCATTTTTCTTTGAAATGTTTTTAACTTATGGAATAATATCTTTATTAGTTATATTTTTTCTAGCGCTTATCGTGATTAAAACCCAAAAAAATGTTATATGGTGCAATATTTTTTATTTTGCTTTTCTTATTTGTTCTTTTGTTCCGTCAAGCATAATGAAAATGCCCTGTGTGTTTTTTATGTTATTAATACCTATTGTTATTAACCAAAGGTTAAATTGTGAAAATAGTCATCGGATGCTCCAGTCCAATTGATCAAGGATCTGGTATTCTTTCTTACTGTAAAAATTTAACTCTTTCTCTGAAAGCGTTAGGACATGAAATATTATTTGTAAGCGTTAAATCCAATAGCTATAAGTGGTTTGATATAAATAACATTCTACATTTCGAATCCGACATTAATGGAGATGTTGAATTTGAGGTGAGAAATCTTTATCTCGTGATTCGCGATTTTAACCCTGATGTCATAATAAATAATGATAACTGTTATTTGCAGCAATTGGCACCAGCGATTGATTCCTATTTTATTTTTGTCCTTCATTTGTCTAATTTTGTTATTGGGGAACTTGCTAGACTAAATAATCAATATGTTGATCGATATATAGCCATATCCACAGATATGAAATTTGATTTGGTACGAAAATTCAAGATACCAAGTAATAAAATTATGGTTGTTCTTAATGGGTTATTTTTAAGTAACATAGCTGAGTATAATGAAAATAAAAAAAGTATAGAGTCAAGAAATAATAAACAAATTTTATGTGCAGGTGAGAATTCTTACCGTAAAGGCGGTGATATCATTATAAAACTGTTTAGAATGTTTTTTAATGATGCTAAAGGATATCATTTTCTATGGACTGCTGATGCTGACAATAGTGTGAAATCAAAATTCAAAAAATGTGATTTTATAAAAATCATTGATAAATTGCCGAAAGAGGAATTTGAAAAAACCTTATCATCATCTTGTTTCTTATTGCTGCCTTCCAGAGAAGAAGGATGTCCTATGGTTTTATTGGAGGCAATGAGATTCGGAGTCATACCTATTGTGAGTAATGGTAAAGGGGCTATGCGGGAAATTGTTAGGCATGGAGTTAATGGATTTATTTGCGACTTAAATAATTGGTGTGATGAAGTATATTCAATACTAAGAAACCCTCCAGATGATGCTTATTTGAAATATATGTCGAATAATGCAAGGGAAACTTTTTTCAGTTCATTTGCTAATAATGAATACGCTAAAGACTTAATATCTTCAATTGATACTACGAATGATAAAAATCTCTCACATGAGGTAACTTTATATCGCTGGCATCGTTTGGGTAAAAGCAAAAATATTTTTGCTACTTTAATGAACAAGTTTTGCTATCGTTTTGGATTGTTAATTAAAATTAGAAAAATAAAGGTTCTTTTGTAATAAGATACGATATATTCATATATCCTTCATTATTAGTACTTAAGTATGAGTTTGTGTGAACTCGTAGTAACCCCTGACAGGAGTAAACAATGTCAAAGCAACAGATCGGCGTCGTCGGTATGGCAGTGATGGGGCGCAACCTTGCGCTCAACATCGAAAGCCGTGGTTATACCGTCTCTATTTTCAACCGTTCCCGTGAGAAAACGGAAGAAGTGATTGCCGAAAATCCAGGCAAGAAACTGGTTCCTTACTATACGGTGAAAGAGTTTGTTGAATCTCTGGAAACGCCTCGTCGCATCCTGTTAATGGTGAAAGCAGGTGCAGGCACGGATGCTGCTATTGATTCCCTTAAGCCATACCTCGATAAAGGTGACATCATTATTGATGGTGGTAATACCTTCTTCCAGGATACCATCCGTCGTAACCGTGAGCTTTCTGCCGAAGGCTTTAACTTCATTGGTACCGGTGTCTCCGGTGGTGAAGAAGGCGCGCTGAAAGGTCCTTCCATTATGCCTGGTGGCCAGAAAGAAGCCTATGAACTGGTTGCACCGATCCTGACCAAAATCGCCGCAGTGGCTGAAGACGGTGAGCCATGCGTTACCTATATTGGTGCCGATGGCGCAGGTCACTATGTGAAGATGGTTCACAACGGTATTGAATACGGCGATATGCAGTTGATTGCTGAAGCCTATTCTCTGCTTAAAGGTGGCCTGAATCTTTCCAACGAAGAACTGGCGCAGACGTTTACCGAGTGGAATAACGGTGAACTGAGCAGCTACCTGATCGACATCACCAAAGATATCTTCACCAAAAAAGATGAAGACGGTAACTACCTGGTTGATGTGATTCTGGATGAAGCAGCAAATAAAGGTACGGGGAAATGGACCAGCCAGAGTGCGCTGGATCTCGGCGAACCGCTGTCGCTGATTACCGAGTCTGTGTTTGCACGTTATATCTCTTCTCTGAAAGATCAGCGTGTTGCCGCATCTAAAGTTCTCTCTGGCCCGCAAGCACAGCCAGCAGGCGACAAGGCTGAGTTCATCGAAAAAGTTCGCCGTGCACTGTATCTGGGCAAAATCGTTTCTTACGCCCAGGGCTTCTCTCAGCTGCGTGCTGCGTCTGAAGAGTACAATTGGGATCTGAACTATGGTGAAATCGCGAAGATTTTCCGTGCTGGTTGCATCATCCGTGCGCAGTTCCTGCAGAAAATCACCGATGCGTATGCCGAAAATCCGCAGATCGCTAACCTGTTGCTGGCTCCTTACTTCAAGCAAATTGCCGATGACTACCAGCAGGCGCTGCGCGATGTCGTCGCTTACGCAGTACAGAACGGTATCCCGGTTCCGACCTTCGCCGCTGCTGTTGCCTATTATGACAGCTACCGTGCCGCTGTTCTGCCTGCAAACCTGATCCAGGCACAGCGTGACTATTTCGGTGCGCATACGTATAAGCGCATTGATAAAGAAGGTGTGTTCCATACTGAATGGCTGGATTAATCTGATTTAAATCAATTAATCAATGCAAGGCCCGGAGAAACCCTCCGGGCTTTTTTATTATACAAAGCGGCAGGTTATGGCCTTTTTTTATAATTTATAGTTAAAAACGCGATATAATACAGCGCCGCACAGCAGGATCGCTGCCTTGACAGTTCATCTACATCAGCGTTAAAAATCCCGCAGTAGATGAAGTTGTGGTGGTGGATTAATGACCACTCTAAATGTTTAACCGGAAGAAGTCAGAGCTAATGAAAATAACAATTTCAGGAACAGGTTATGTTGGTCTTTCAAATGGTATTCTGATTGCGCAAAATCACGAAGTGGTTGCACTGGATATCGTTCAGGCCAAAGTGGACATGCTTAACAAGAAGCAGTCACCGATTGTTGATAAGGAGATTGAAGAGTATCTGGCGACTAAAGATCTCAATTTCCGCGCTACGACAGATAAGTATGACGCGTATAAAAATGCCGATTACGTTATTATTGCCACGCCTACCGATTATGACCCGAAAACAAATTATTTTAATACCTCAAGCGTGGAAGCGGTCATTCGCGATGTGACAGAAATTAATCCCAACGCGGTAATGGTGATTAAATCTACAATTCCGGTAGGTTTCACCAAATCAATTAAAGAACGTCTGGGTATCGATAACCTTATTTTCTCTCCGGAATTTCTCCGTGAAGGTAAAGCCCTTTACGATAACCTTCATCCGTCACGTATTGTCATCGGTGAGCGTTCAGAACGCGCAGAACGTTTCGCTGCGTTATTACAGGAAGGCGCGATTAAGCAAAATATCCCAACCCTGTTTACCGACTCCACTGAAGCAGAAGCGATTAAACTTTTCGCTAATACCTATCTGGCGATGCGCGTAGCATACTTTAATGAACTGGATAGCTATGCAGAAAGTTTAGGTCTGAATACTCGCCAGATTATCGAAGGCGTTTGTCTCGATCCGCGTATTGGCAACCATTACAACAATCCGTCGTTTGGTTATGGTGGTTATTGTCTGCCGAAAGATACCAAGCAGTTACTGGCGAACTACCAGTCTGTGCCGAATAACCTGATCTCGGCAATCGTAGACGCTAACCGCACGCGTAAAGATTTTATTGCCGATGCCATTTTGTCACGCAAGCCGCAAGTGGTGGGTATTTATCGTCTGATTATGAAGAGCGGTTCAGATAACTTCCGTGCGTCTTCCATTCAGGGGATTATGAAACGTATCAAGGCGAAAGGCGTTGAAGTTATCATTTACGAGCCGGTGATGAAAGAAGACTCATTCTTCAACTCTCGCCTGGAACGTGATCTCGCGACCTTCAAACAACAAGCCGACGTTATTATCTCCAACCGTATGGCAGAAGAGCTTAAGGATGTGGCAGACAAAGTCTACACACGAGATCTCTTTGGCAGCGACTAATCTTCTCTGATCAGGGCGGTTTCGCCCTGATTGTCTTTTGTAACCTGTGCAATAATTCATTGTTTTTATCATTTATCCTATAGTATTCACTAAGATTACCACTACACTATGCAGACCTAAAATTATAACGTCCGTTAGGGTAATGATGAGAGTAGAAAATAATAATGTTTCTGGGCAAAACCTTGACCCGGAACAGATTGATTTGATTGATTTACTGGTGCAACTATGGCGTGGCAAGATGACAATCATCATCTCTGTCATTGTCGCTATTGCCCTGGCAATAGGATATCTGGTCGTTGCCAAAGAAAAATGGACTTCCACAGCTATCGTTACTCAACCTGATGTGGGGCAAATCGCTGGTTATAACAATGCCATAAATGTGATTTATGGTTCAGCCGCGCCGAAAGTGTCTGAGATCCAGTCGATTTTAATTGGTCGCTTCAGCACGACATTTTCTGCATTAGCAGAAACGCTTGATAATCAGGAAGAACCTGAAAAACTGACCATTGAACCTACTGTTAAAAATCAGTCATTACCTTTAGCGGTGTCTTATGTTGGACAATCGCCTGAAGCTGCGCAGAAACAGCTGGCTCAATATATCCAGCAAGTTGACGACCAGGTAAATGAAGAACTTGAAAAAGATCTGAAAGACAACATCGCGCTGCGTATGAAAAACTTGCAGGATTCGCTGAAGACCCAGGAAGTGGTCGCTCAGGAGCAAAAAGAGCTGCGTATTCGTCAAATTCAGGAAGCGTTGCAGTATGCGAATCAGGCGCAGGTGACAAAGCCGCAGATTCAGCAGACACAGGACGTGACCCAGGATACCATGTTCCTTTTGGGGAGTGATGCACTGGAGTCGATGGTTAAGCACGAAGCGAGCCGTCCGTTGGTGTTCTCGTCAACCTACTATCAGACTCGTCAAAACCTGCTGGATATCGAAAGCTTAAAGGTTGATGATCTTGATATTCACGCTTACCGCTATGTGATGAAACCTACGTTACCCATTCGTCGTGATAGCCCGAAGAAGGCAATCACTTTGATTCTGGCGGTGCTGCTGGGCGGCATGGTTGGCGCGGGTATTGTACTGGGGCGTAACGCGCTGCGTAATTACAACGCGAAGTGATTTTTGAGCTTAAAGAAAGCGGGCAGGGTGGTCACACCGTGCCCGTTTTTTTTGTCGGATGCGATGCCGGCGTATCTTATCCAGCTTACATATGTTGAGAAAATTTGTAGGCACGATAAACCTGCACACCGGGCAATGACGGATGAGTTGTTACCGGAAGTGACAGCAACATCACATCCGCCTACCCCGCAACTCACTGATGCCGCGTGCGCAGAATCACTATCACTGTTGTTAAATCCAGCATTTGAACCTGCAACAGCACCAGCAGGTGATGCATCAAATCAGACACCTCTTTGGTTAGTATGTACCTTCGCAAAACGGGATTACTCACAGCGAACATGGCGTAATTTTGTACAAGTCTGTTTTTTTTATCAGCAGATTATTTAGCAACCAGGCAAAAAAATGTCATGCCTTTCTTCATTTTTACTTATATATCAATTGATTATAATTAATTGGTTTGGTAAATGTTTAAGATGTGTATTATTTGAGTAATCCATTAATTAGTCGGCTTTTATATTTTTTTTCCCAGCATGCAACGCTATAATCTGCGAAGATTTTTTTGTGGAATGTGCAGTGTAGAGGCATGAGTCGTTTATCCCACCAGTCGCAACATAACGCCGTCGTCGTGTGCAAAGAGCTGTCAAGCCCGAACGCGCGCTGCTTCTCTGGCGGCGAATACGATGTCTCTTCTTATCTTTCCTCGTATCGTAAATGCCCCTTTCTGATGGTTGCCGGCATCGGTAAATCACTTGATTCGTTTTTTTTGATGGCGGTGAGAGCATGTGTTTTGCCCCGCGTAAATGAGAAGGTCCTGATGGTTACTCTGGCAGCAAATGTGGAAATTGTGGGGCGTTTCGTGGCTTGGTGAGGAACAGATACATATTAAAAGCAGAGATATGCCCTGAGACATATCTCTGCTTTTAGGTTTTCAGGATGCCCGTTCCGTAAGGATGGTTTTTGAGACCGCTGAGTGAAGGGGCTGCCGACATTCTGAAGCAAAAGAGGGTGGCGTTTAGCCTGGAGCGCGGGAGCACTACGCATTTTGGTTGCGATAGCCAATGGCGGTAGCGTACCTGAAAAAAGCCATTCAACCCGTTGGTCGATTGATTGATAGTAAAATAAAACAATTATTTATTTAAGGATTTCATTATGTTACTTCCTGTAATTATGGCTGGTGGTACCGGCAGTCGTCTCTGGCCGATGTCACGCGAGCTTTATCCGAAACAGTTCCTCCGCCTGTTCGGGCAGAACTCCATGCTGCAGGAAACCATCACCCGACTCTCGGGTCTTGAAATCCATGAACCGATGGTCATCTGTAACGAAGAGCATCGCTTCCTGGTGGCTGAACAGCTGCGCCAGCTAAATAAGCTGTCGAATAACATTATACTTGAGCCAGTCGGGCGCAACACCGCACCGGCCATCGCCCTGGCGGCCCTTCAGGCCACCCGCTACGGTGACGACCCGCTGATGCTGGTTCTCGCCGCCGACCACATCATCAATAACCAGTCGGCCTTCCACGACGCTATCCGGGTCGCCGAGCAGTATGCTGATGAAGGTCATCTGGTCACCTTCGGTATCGTGCCGAATGCCCCGGAAACTGGATACGGTTACATTCAGCGCGGCGTGGCGCTCACCGATAGTGCCCATTCCGCGTACCAGGTGGCCCGCTTTGTGGAGAAGCCGGATCGCGAGCGCGCCGAGGCTTACCTCGCCTCCGGGGAGTACTACTGGAACAGCGGCATGTTTATGTTCCGCGCCAAGAAATACCTCATCGAGCTGGCCAAATACCGTCCGGATATCCTGGAAGCCTGCCAGGCTGCGGTGAATGCCGCCGATAATGGCAGCGATTTCATCAATATCCCACATGATATTTTCTGCGAGTGCCCGGATGAGTCCGTGGACTACGCCGTTATGGAGAAAACCGCTGATGCGGTGGTGGTCGGTCTCGATGCTGACTGGAGCGACGTTGGCTCCTGGTCCGCACTATGGGAGGTCAGCCCGAAAGACGAGCAGGGCAACGTCCTTAGTGGCGACGCGTGGGTACACAACAGCGAAAACTGCTACATCAACAGCGACGAGAAGCTAGTGGCGGCCATTGGCGTAGAGAATCTGGTGATTGTCAGCACTAAGGACGCCGTGCTGGTGATGAATCGCGAGCGTTCCCAGGACGTGAAGAAGGCGGTCGAGTTCCTCAAGCAGAACCAGCGCAGCGAGTACAAGCGCCACCGTGAGATTTACCGCCCCTGGGGCCGTTGCGACGTAGTGGTCCAGACCCCGCGCTTCAACGTCAACCGCATCACGGTGAAACCAGGCGGTGCCTTCTCGATGCAGATGCACCACCATCGCGCCGAGCATTGGGTTATTCTCGCCGGCACCGGTCAGGTGACGGTCAACGGTAAGCAGTTCCTGCTGTCCGAGAACCAGTCCACCTTTATTCCGATTGGCGCCGAGCACTGCCTGGAAAACCCTGGCTGTATTCCGCTGGAAGTGCTGGAGATCCAGTCGGGGGCGTACCTTGGCGAGGACGACATTATTCGTATTAAAGACCAGTATGGTCGTTGCTAATTATTTTCGGGACAAGATGCAGAATGACACAGTTAACTTGTTTTAAGGCTTATGACATCCGTGGTGAACTGGGTGAGGAACTGAACGAGGACATCGCCTACCGTATCGGTCGCGCCTACGGCGAATTTCTGAAACCCGGGAAGATAGTGGTGGGGGGCGATGTGCGCCTCACAAGCGAGTCGCTGAAGCTGGCGCTGGCCCGCGGGTTAATGGACGCCGGTACCGACGTGCTGGACATCGGCCTGAGCGGTACCGAAGAGATTTACTTTGCCACCTTCCACCTTGGGGTAGATGGTGGCATCGAGGTGACCGCGAGCCACAATCCTATGAACTACAACGGCATGAAGCTGGTGCGCGAGAATGCGAAGCCCATCAGCGGCGACACCGGCCTGCGGGATATCCAGCGCCTGGCGGAGGAAAACCAGTTCCCGCCAGTGGACCCGGCGCGTCGCGGGACCCTGAGCAAGATATCGGTACTGAAGGAGTATGTTGACCATCTGATGAGCTACGTGGACTTCTCGAACTTCACCCGTCCACTGAAGTTGGTGGTGAACTCCGGAAACGGGGCTGCGGGGCACGTGATTGATGAGGTGGAGAAACGCTTCGCGGCGGCTGGGGTGCCGGTAACCTTTATCAAGGTGCATCACCAGCCGGATGGCCATTTCCCTAACGGTATCCCGAATCCGCTGCTGCCGGAGTGCCGCCAGGATACCGCCGACGCGGTGCGCGAGCATCAGGCCGACATGGGGATTGCCTTTGACGGCGACTTCGATCGCTGCTTCCTGTTCGATGACGAAGCTTCGTTTATCGAGGGGTATTACATTGTCGGCCTGCTGGCTGAGGCGTTCCTGCAGAAGCAGCCGGGAGCGAAAATCATTCACGACCCGCGCTTGACGTGGAACACGGTAGACATCGTGACCCGCAACGGCGGCCAGCCGGTGATGTCGAAGACGGGGCATGCGTTCATCAAGGAGCGGATGCGTCAGGAAGACGCTATCTACGGCGGGGAGATGAGTGCGCACCATTACTTCCGCGATTTCGCCTACTGCGATAGCGGGATGATCCCGTGGCTGCTGGTGGCGGAGCTGCTGTGTCTGAAGAACAGCTCGCTGAAATCGCTGGTGGCGGACCGCCAGAGGGCGTTCCCTGCGTCGGGAGAGATCAACCGCAAGCTAAGGAATGCGGCTGAGGCGATCGCCCGCATCCGGGCGCAGTATGAGCCGGCGGCTGCACACATCGACACAACGGACGGGATCAGTATTGAATACCCTGAATGGCGCTTTAACCTGCGCACGTCTAACACCGAGCCGGTGGTGCGTCTGAACGTTGAGTCCAGAGCTGATGTGGCGCTTATGAATGAAAAAACGACCGAGCTGTTACACCTGTTAAGCGGGGAATAAGGTGAGAGATTTACTAACGACGATTTATCGTTATCGGGGATTTATCTGGAGCAGTGTTAAACGTGATTTTCAGGCGCGCTATCAAACTAGTATGCTGGGCGCACTATGGCTCGTTTTACAACCGCTCTCTATGATTCTGGTCTATACCCTGGTTTTTTCCGAGGTGATGAAGGCAAGAATGCCCGATAATACCGGGTCGTTTGCCTATAGTATTTATCTCTGTTCCGGGGTACTGACCTGGGGATTATTTACTGAGATGCTGGATAAAGGTCAGAGCGTATTTATTAACAATGCTAATCTGATCAAGAAACTCAGTTTTCCGAAAATCTGTCTGCCGATCATCGTGACGTTATCGGCGGTGCTAAATTTCGCGATTATTTTCAGTCTGTTTCTAATTTTTATCATTGTCACCGGTAACTTCCCCGGCTGGCTCTTTCTCTCGGTGATACCGGTCCTGCTTTTGCAAATCCTGTTTGCCGGTGGGCTGGGGATGATCCTTGGTGTCATGAACGTCTTTTTCAGGGATGTGGGGCAACTGGTTGGCGTTGCGCTGCAATTCTGGTTTTGGTTCACACCCATTGTTTATGTACTGAATTCATTACCTGCATGGGCAAAAAATCTGATGATGTATAACCCGATGACTCGGATCATGCAATCTTATCAGTCCATCTTCGCCTATCATCTGGCCCCCAACTGGTATTCGCTATGGCCAGTATTGGCTCTCGCCATTATTTTCTGTGTCATCGGTTTCAGGATGTTCCGCAAGCATGCGGCGGATATGGTGGATGAATTATAATGAGTTATATCAGAGTAAATAATGTCGGTAAGGCGTATCGCCAGTATCACTCAAAGACCGGGAGACTGATCGAATGGTTATCCCCTCTGAATACCAAACGCCATAACTTGAAATGGATCCTCCGCGAGATTAATTTCGAAGTCGCTCCGGGCGAGGCTGTCGGTATTATCGGTATCAACGGTGCAGGCAAGAGTACCCTGCTTAAACTCATAACCGGGACGTCCAGGCCGACGACTGGAGAAATTGAAATCTCCGGACGTGTCGCTGCATTACTCGAATTGGGGATGGGGTTTCATTCTGATTTCACTGGCCGGCAGAATGTTTATATGTCTGGGCAACTGTTGGGGTTATCGTCAGAGAAAATAACTGAACTGATGCCGCAAATTGAAGAGTTTGCTGAGATTGGGGACTATATCGATCAGCCTGTGCGCGTCTACTCCAGTGGGATGCAAGTTCGATTAGCTTTTAGTGTAGCGACGGCTATCCGTCCTGATGTGCTAATTATCGATGAGGCATTATCTGTTGGGGATGCATATTTCCAGCATAAAAGCTTTGAGCGTATTCGAAAATTTCGTCAGGAAGGGACCACGCTGTTGCTGGTATCCCATGATAAACAAGCGATCCAAAGCATTTGCGACCGGGCCATTTTATTGAATAAAGGCCAAATTGAAATGGAAGGTGAACCTGAAGCAGTGATGGATTATTACAATGCGCTTCTGGCCGATAAACAAAATCAGTCCATTAAACAAGTTGAGCATAATGGTAAAACGCAAACTGTTTCAGGCACTGGTGAGGTGACTATCTCTGAGGTTCATCTTCTCGATGAACAGGGCAATGTGACTGAATTTGTTTCGGTAGGGCATCGTGTCAGCTTGCAGGTCAACGTTGAGGTCAAGGACGATATTCCTGAGCTTGTTGTCGGATATATGATTAAGGATCGACTTGGACAGCCGATTTTCGGGACCAATACGTACCATCTCAATCAGACACTCACCTCCCTGAAAAAAGGAGAAAAGCGTTCGTTCTTATTTTCTTTCGATGCGAGATTGGGGGTTGGCTCCTATTCTGTCGCTGTCGCGTTGCATACTTCCAGTACGCACCTCGGCAAAAACTATGAATGGCGCGATCTGGCCGTGGTATTCAACGTCGTTAACACGGAACAACAAGAGTTTGTCGGCGTGTCCTGGTTGCCGCCTGAACTGGAGATTTCTTAATGGGTTCGTCGTTTTATCGTTCATTTGAAGAACGACACAGAGGTTCGGTTGAAGAAATCAAGCGCCGCTTGAGTTTTTATTTACCTTTTCTTGCAGGTCTGAAGGACATTTATCCTGATGGCGTGATTGCGGATATTGGTTGCGGACGTGGCGAATGGTTGGAGATCCTGACTGAAAATGGCATTGCGAACATCGGCGTCGATCTCGATGATGGCATGCTGGCGCGCGCCAGGGAGGCCGGACTGAATGTGCAGAAAATGGATTGTCTGCAGTTTCTGCAAAGTCAGGCGGATCAGAGCCTGATAGCGTTGACCGGTTTTCATATTGCTGAGCATTTGCCTTTTGAGGTCCTGCAGCAGCTCGTCATGCATACCCTACGGGTGCTGAAACCAGGTGGTTTGCTGATCCTCGAAACGCCGAACCCGGAGAATGTAAGCGTCGGCACCTGTTCATTTTATATGGATCCAACGCATAATCATCCTCTGCCACCGCCACTGCTTGAGTTTTTACCTATTCATTATGGTTTTAACAGAGCAATTACCGTTCGTCTGCAGGAAAAAGAGGTTCTTCAATCTCCGGATGCAGCCGTTAATTTGGTCGATGTACTCAAAGGGGTGAGCCCCGACTACAGCATCATTGCTCAGAAAGCAGCGCCAACAGATATTCTTGAACGCTTTGACACCCTGTTTACCCAGCAGTATGGTCTGACGCTGGATGCTCTGAGCAACCGTTACGATGCGATTTTGCGCCAACAGTTTTCGTCCGTTGTCTCACGGCTGGAGACGTTGAACCAAACCTATATGCAACAGATAAGCCAAATGTCAGAGACTATTCAGACTTTGCAAGGTGAGGTTGACGATCTGAGTCATGTCATCGATCAGAACCATCAGCTTCATCAGCAAATGGCGGATTTACATAACAGTCGTTCATGGCGTATTACTCAACCACTACGCTGGTTGTCTTTGCAACGTCAATTATTACGTCAGGAAGGGGCTAAAGTGCGAGCCCGTAGGGCTGCGAAAAAAATATTGCGCAAAGGGATGGCGCTCTCGCTGGTCTTTTTCCATCGTTACCCTAAGTCTAAGGTTTATCTGTTTAAGGTTCTGAGAAAAACTGGCTGCTATACATTGCTACAACGTTTGTTCCAACGCGTAATGCTGGTGCAATCTGACACGATGATGATGCAGTCCAGAAGATATGATGTGGGTACTGAAGAAATGACAAGTCGCGCGATGAGTATTTATAACGAATTAAAAAATAAAAATACGGAGAAATAACGATGCGTATTGTCATAGATTTACAAGGCGCACAGACGGAAAGCCGCTTTCGTGGCATCGGTCGTTATAGTATCGCAATCGCCAGAGGCATAATCAGAAATAACAGCCGGCATGAGATTTTCATCGCGCTATCCGCCATGCTGGATGAGTCGATTGCGGATATTAAGGCGCAATTTGCCGATCTCCTGCCGGCAGAAAATATAGTCGTATGGCATGCCGTAGGCCCTGTTCGTGCGATGGACCAAGGTAATGAATGGCGTCGGGAGAGCGCAGAACTGATTCGGGAAGCGTTTCTTGAATCATTGTGTCCAGATGTCGTTTTCATTACGAGCTTGTTTGAAGGTCATGTCGACGATGCGGCTACATCGGTACACAAATTTAGTCGTCAGTATAAAGTAGCCGTACTGCACCACGATCTTATCCCCCTCGTGCAGGCGGAAACCTATCTGCAGGACGATGTATACAAACCCTACTACTTACAGAAAGTTGAGTGGTTAAAAAACGCTGACCTTTTGTTGACTAACTCTGCTTATACCGCACAGGAAGCGATCGAGCATCTGCATTTACAGGGCGATCATGTGCAGAATATTGCAGCCGCAGTCGATTCTCAGTTTTGTATGGCGGAGGTGACAGCGAGCGAAAAAGAGACCGTCCTTGGCCATTACGGTATTCAGCGCGAGTTCATGTTGTATGCGCCCGGAGGATTTGACTCAAGGAAAAACTTTAAACGGTTGATTGAGGCCTATGCCGGGCTCAGTGATGCCTTACGTCGCAGTCATCAACTGGTTATCGTCAGTAAGCTTTCCATCGGTGATCGTCAGTATCTGGAATCCCTTGCGTCAGGTAATGGTTTACAGCAAGGCGAACTGGTACTCACTGGTTATGTGCCGGAAGATGAGCTGATCCAGCTCTATCGCCTATGTAAGCTGTTCATCTTTGCTTCACTACATGAAGGTTTTGGGTTGCCGGTTCTGGAAGCAATGTCGTGCGGTGCGCCGGTGATTGGCTCAAATGTCACCAGTATTCCTGAAGTCATCGGTAATCCTGAGGCATTATTCGACCCGTATTCTGTCTCTTCCATGAGGGATAAGATCGCGCAATGTTTGACTGATGATACCTTCCTCGCGCGTCTGAAAGAAATGGCGCAGCAGCAAGCGCGTAATTTCTCTTGGGATAAAGCTGCGGTGACTGCTCTGGAGGCTTTCGAAAAGATCGCGGTAGAAGACACCGGTACTGCGCAGGTTTTGCCTGAAGCTTTGATTCAGAAGATCCTTGCTATCACACAAGGGCAGCCAGATGACCGCGATCTGCGCTTGTGCGCAACGGCCATTGATTACAATCTGAAAACGGCAGAACTTTATCAAATCGACGATAAATCGCTGAACTGGCGTGTGGAAGGCCCATTCGATAGCTCATATAGTCTGGCGTTGGTCAACCGCGAATTTGCCCGGGCACTCTCAGCCGATGGTGTAGAGGTCTTATTGCATTCCACTGAAGGACCGGGTGATTTTGCCCCAGATGCCTCCTTTATGGCACAGTCGGAAAATAGTGATCTTCTGGCATTTTATAATCAATGTCAGACCCGCAAGAGTAACGAAAAGATAGATATTCTTAGCAGAAATATCTATCCACCGCGGGTTACCAAAATGGATGCCAAAGTAAAATTCCTTCATTGTTATGCTTGGGAAGAAACGGGCTTTCCGCAACCGTGGATCAATGAATTTAATCGGGAACTTGACGGAGTGCTGTGTACTTCGGAACATGTTCGTAAAATATTGATTGATAACGGACTGAATGTGCCCGCATTTGTTGTTGGCAATGGCTGTGACCATTGGCTCAATATCCCAGCCGAGACGACAAAAGATGTGGATCACGTAACATTCCGTTTCCTGCACGTCTCTTCTTGTTTCCCACGCAAAGGGATACAGGCAATGCTTCAGGCTTGGGGGAAGGCGTTCACTCGTCGTGACAATGTTATCTTAATCATTAAGACTTTTAACAATCCGCACAATGAAATTGACGCATGGCTGGCTCAGGCCCAGGCTCAATTCATAGACTATCCCAAAGTTGAAGTGATCAAAGAGGATATATCAGCCACCGAGCTTAAAGGGCTTTATGAAAGCTGTGATGTTTTGGTTGCTCCAGGTTGCGCTGAAGGCTTTGGTTTACCTATTGCTGAAGCAATGCTGAGTGGGCTACCGGCTATCGTCACCAATTGGAGCGGGCAACTTGATTTTGTTAATTCACAAAATTCATGGCTGGTTGACTATCAGTTCACTCGGGTAAAAACGCACTTTGGTCTGTTTTCCTCAGCCTGGGCCAGTGTGGATATTGACAACTTAACAGATGCATTAAAAGCGGCAGCCTCAACCGATAAATCAGTGCTGCGTGACATGGCCAATGCTGGTCGCGAGCTTCTTCTGCAGCAGTTTACCTGGAAAGCGGTGGCTGATCGTTCTTGCCAGGCGGTCAAGACTCTGCGTGCGCATATTGATATTGCACAGCATCGGGCGCGCATTGGCTGGTTGACGACCTGGAACACGAAATGTGGGATCGCAACCTATTCCCAGCATCTGGTGGAAAGCGCACCTCATGGCGCGGATGTTGTTTTTGCTCCCCAGGTCAGCGCTGGCGATCTTGTGTGTGCAGACGAAGAGTTTGTACTTCGCAACTGGATTGTAGGTAAAGAGAGCAACTATCTGGAAAACCTCCAGCCACACATTGATGCTCTGAAACTCGATGTCATTGTGATCCAATTCAACTATGGATTCTTTAATCATCGAGAACTGTCGGTGTTTATTCGTCGCCAGCATGACGCCGGTCGTTCAGTTGTTATGACGATGCACTCAACTGTGGATCCGCTGGAAAAAGAGCCGAGCTGGAATTTCCGTCTTGCTGAAATGAAAGAGGCGCTGGCACTTTGCGACCGGTTGTTGGTGCATTCGATTGCCGATATGAACCGCCTTAAAGATTTAGGCTTAACTGCGAATGTTGCTTTATTCCCGCACGGTGTTATCAACTACTCCGCAGCGAGCGTCACACGTCAACAGCAGTCTTTACCGCTAATTGCGAGCTATGGCTTCTGCTTACCGCATAAGGGCCTGATGGAACTAGTAGAATCCGTCCATAGACTCAAGCAAGCCGGTAAACCGGTTCGTTTACGACTGGTGAACGCAGAGTATCCTGTTGGGGAGTCACGCGATCTGGTGGCAGAGCTTAAAGCTGCTGCTCAGCGGTTAGGTGTTACCGATCTGATTGAGATGCATAATGATTTCCTACCTGATGCGGAGAGTCTGCGGTTGCTTTCAGAAGCCGATCTTCTGATTTTTGCTTATCAGAATACTGGGGAGTCTGCTAGCGGGGCGGTACGTTATGGTATGGCGACTCAAAAACCTGTTGCGGTAACGCCCCTGGCGATATTTGATGATTTGGACGATGCCGTCTTTAAATTTGATGGATGCAGCGTCGATGATATCAGTCAGGGGATTGACCGGATCCTGAATTCCATCCGTGAACAGAACTCTTGGGCAACCAGGACTCAACAACGTGCCGATGCATGGCGGGAACAACATGATTATCAAGCTGTTTCACGCCGTCTGGTTAATATGTGTCAAGGCTTAGCTAAAGCTAAATATTTTAAATAAAAATATCTCTCTTGTATTTTTTGCCTTTGAATACAAGAGGGGTTAGATAATGTGTCATTTATTATGAAAATTATTTTTGCTACTGAGCCAATTAAATACCCATTAACGGGCATCGGTCGGTATTCCCTGGAGCTGGTTAAGCGGCTGGCGGTCGCCCGCGAAATTGAAGAATTAAAGCTATTTCACGGTGCGTCGTTTATAGAACAGATCCCTTTGGTGGAGAATAAAAGCGATACCAAAGCCAGCAATCATGGTCGTCTGTCGGCGTTTCTACGCCGACAGACGCTGTTGATTGAGGCTTATCGCTTGCTGCATCCGCGGCGCCAGGCGTGGGCATTGCGCGACTATAAGGATTATATCTACCATGGCCCCAATTTTTATCTGCCGCATAAACTGGAACGCGCCGTGACCACGTTTCATGACATATCCATTTTTACCTGCCCGGAATATCATCCAAAAGATCGGGTTCGCTATATGGAGAAGTCCCTGCATGAGAGTCTGGATTCGGCAAAGCTGATCCTGACCGTTTCTGATTTCTCGCGCAGTGAAATTATCCGCTTGTTCAACTATCCGGAGGAGCGGATCGTAACCACCAAGCTAGCCTGCAGCAGTGACTATATCCCACGCAGCCCGGCAGAGTGTCTGCCGGTACTGCAGAAATATCAGCTGGCGTGGCAGGCCTACGCGCTATATATCGGCACTATGGAGCCACGTAAAAATATCCGAGGCCTGCTGCATGCCTATCAGCTGCTACCGATGGAGATCCGCATGCGCTATCCGCTAATCCTTAGCGGCTATCGCGGCTGGGAAGACGATGTGCTGTGGCAGTTAGTCGAGCTCGGTACTCGGGAAGGCTGGATCCGTTACCTCGGATATGTTCCGGATGAAGACCTGCCGTATCTGTACGCAGCGGCCAGAGTCTTTGTTTATCCCTCCTTCTACGAGGGATTCGGTTTACCTATTCTTGAAGCGATGTCTTGCGGTGTGCCGGTAGTATGCTCCAATGTCACCTCTTTGCCTGAGGTTGTTGGCGATGCCGGCCTCGTTGCCGATCCTAATGATATAGACGCGATTAGCGCGCAAATTTTGCAGAGCCTGCAAGATGATAGCTGGCGGGAAATCGCCACCGCGCGCGGTCTTGCTCAGGCGAAACAGTTTTCGTGGGAGAACTGTGCGACACAGACCATTAACGCCTATAAATTACTCTAAGGGTGTCAGTTGAGAGTTCTACACGTCTATAAGACTTACTATCCCGATACCTACGGCGGTATTGAGCAGGTAATTTATCAGCTAAGTCAGGGCTGCGCCCGCCGGGGAATCGCAGCCGATGTTTTCACTTTTAGCCCGGACAAAGATACAGGTCCTGTCGCTTACGAAGATCATCGGGTCATTTATAATAAACAGCTTTTTGAAATTGCCTCCACGCCGTTTTCGCTGAAAGCGTTAAAGCGTTTTAAGCTGATTAAAGATGACTACGATATCATCAACTACCATTTTCCGTTTCCCTTTATGGATATGCTGCATCTTTCGGCGCGGCCTGACGCCAGGACTGTGGTGACCTATCACTCTGATATAGTGAAACAAAAACGGTTAATGAAGCTGTACCAGCCGCTGCAGGAGCGATTTCTCAGCGGCGTAGATTGCATCGTTGCCTCGTCGCCCAATTATGTGGCTTCCAGCCAGACCCTGAAAAAATATCTGGATAAAACGGTGGTGATCCCGTTTGGTCTGGAACAGCAGGACGTGCAGCACGATCCGCAGAGGGTCGCGCACTGGCGGGAAACTGTCGGCGATAAGTTCTTTCTCTTCGTCGGCACTTTCCGCTACTACAAAGGGCTGCATATTCTGATGGATGCCGCTGAGCGTAGCCGACTGCCAGTGGTGGTTGTAGGGGGCGGGCCGCTGGAATCGGAAGTGCGGCGTGAAGCGCAGCAGCGCGGGCTGAGCAATGTGATGTTTACCGGCATGCTCAACGACGAAGATAAGTACATTCTCTTCCAGCTCTGCCGGGGCGTGGTATTCCCCTCGCATCTGCGCTCTGAGGCGTTTGGTATTACGTTATTGGAAGGCGCACGCTTCGCAAGGCCACTGATCTCTTGTGAGATTGGTACAGGTACCTCTTTCATTAACCAGGACAAAGTGAGTGGTTGCGTGATTCCGCCGAATGATAGCCAGGCGCTGGTGGAGGCGATGAATGAGCTCTGGAATAACGAGGAAACCTCCAACCGCTATGGCGAAAACTCGCGTCGTCGTTTTGAAGAGATGTTTACTGCCGACCATATGATTGACGCCTATGTCAATCTCTACACTACATTGCTGGAAAGCAAATCCTGAGAGATGCTACCCCCGCCGTTGCTGCGGGGGCCAACGCGTTAATGCCGATTCTTCAGATTATCAATCACTTCTCCGAGATCCAGCCCTTGATCCTGCAACAACACCAGCAGGTGATACATCAAATCAGATGCCTCGTTGGTCAGTTCAAAGCGGTCATGTACTGTCGCTGCCAGTGCGGTTTCCACCCCTTCTTCACCCACTTTCTGCGCAATGCGTTTGGTGCCGCTGGCATACAGTTTGGCGGTGTAGGAGGTTTCCGGGTCGGCTGATTTGCGTTCGGCGAGCAGTTGTTCCAGTTGATACAGAAACAGCCACTGGTGAGCAGTTTCGCCGAAGCAGCTGCTGGTGCCTTTATGGCAGGTTGGTCCGATAGGATTCGCCAGTACCAGTAGCGTGTCGTTGTCGCAGTCCGGCGCAATATTTACTACGTTGAGGAAATTGCCCGACGTTTCGCCTTTGGTCCACAGTCGCTGTTTAGTGCGCGAGAAGAAAGTGACTTTGCCGCTTTCGATGGTTTTGTCTAAGGCTTCCGGGTTCATATAGCCCAGCATTAACACTTCGCCGGATACCGCGTGTTGCACAATCACCGGCATAAGTCCGTCGGTTTTTTCCCAGTCCAGTTCGCGGCGTTGTTGTTCTGTTAACATATCCTGATCTCCACGCCCTGTGTTGCCAGGTACGCTTTTAATTCACCAATATTGATTATTTGTTTGTGGAATACGGAAGCTGCCAGCGCACCGTCAACGTCGGCATCGCGGAAAGCTTCGAGGAAGTGTTCCATGGTGCCCGCGCCACCGGAGGCAATTAGCGGGACGTGGCAAACTTCACGCACTTTTTTCAGTTGTTCGAGGTCGTAACCGTTACGCACGCCGTCCTGATTCATCATGTTGAGGACGATTTCTCCGGCACCGCGTTTTTGCACTTCCTGTACCCAGTCGAGCGTTTCCCACTGAGTGACGCGGGTGCGGCTTTCGTCGCCGGTATATTGATTCACATGATATTTACCGGTTTCGCCGTCGTACCAGGTATCAATACCGACCACAATACACTGCACGCCAAAGCGATCCGCCAGGCGAGTAATTAACGTCGGGTCCGCCAGTGCAGGGGAGTTAATGGAGATTTTATCCGCGCCAAAGGAAAGAATTTTGGCGGCGTCATCCAGCGATTTAATCCCACCCGCCACACAGAACGGAATGTCGATCACTTCCGCCACGCGAGATACCCAGCTTTTATCTACCACACGGCCATCGCTGGAAGCGGTGATATCGTAGAACACCAGTTCGTCAGCGCCTTCTTCAGCGTAGCGTTTTGCCAGCGGCACGATATCGCCAATGATTTCATGGTTGCGAAACTGTACGCCTTTCACCACCTGACCATCACGAACGTCGAGACATGGGATTATGCGTTTTGCCAGCATGCGATGGCCTCCTTCACGGTGAATTTACCTTCCAGTAATGCCCGACCAACTATTACGCCGCGCACACCAGTGCCACGCAGGGCCGCCACATCATCAATGTCGCCAATACCGCCGGAGGACTGAAATGCCACCTGCGGATATCTGGCGCACACTTCTTCATATAAAGAGACGTTAGAGCCTGCCAGCGTGCCGTCGCGCGAGATATCGGTACACAGCACATGTTTCAGGCCGACGGGCAGATAGGTTTCCACCAGTTGTTCCAGTGAAACGCCCGAGTTCTCTTGCCAGCCGCTGACTGCCACCTGCTTGTTGCCTTGCTCGTCAATACGGACATCCAGCGCCAGCACTAAGGCATCGGCACCGAAGCGTTCAAACCAGCCTTTCACCATATCTTGTGATTTCACCGCGGTGGAGCCGACCACTACGCGCGCAACGCCCGCTTCCAGTAACGCCGCCACATCTTCTTCGCTACGCACGCCGCCGCCAACCTGCACCGGAACGTTAACGCCCGCGACCAGGGTTTTAATCAGCGGGATTTGACGTTTAGCCGGATCTTTTGCCCCGGTCAGATCCACCAGGTGCAGCACTTCGGCACCCTGCGCGGCGTAATCCTGCAATCGCGGCAGCGGGTCGTTACCGTAATCGCGCTGTTTGCCGTAATCGCCCTGATGGAGACGCACCACAGTGCCGTCGATTAAATCTAATGCCGGAATAATCATCACATCTCCAGGAAGTTTTTCAGCAACTTAGCACCAGCGGCACCAGAACGCTCCGGGTGGAACTGCACGCCGTAGAAGTTATCTTTTTGTACCGCCGCGGTGAACGGTTCGCCGTAATTACACTGGGCGATGGTCCACGGATTGACCGGCATTGCGTAGCTGTGAACAAAGTAAAAGTACGCGCCGTCTTCAATCCCCTGAAACAGGCGGTTGCCTGCCTGCGGGTAAACGCGGTTCCAGCCCATATGTGGCAGTGGCAGACCAAAGTCGGTCATTTTCGGCACGTCTTCGTCGATGATGCCCAGCAAGTCGACGCCGTTGCTCTCTTCGCTGCGCCGCCCCAGCAGTTGCATCCCTAAGCAGATGCCCAGCACCGGTTGGGTACAGGCTTTGATGAGATCAAACAGCTCGCGCTCACGTACCTGATCCATCGCCGCTTGCGCAGTGCCAACGCCGGGTAAAAACAGTTTATCGGCCAGCAACACTACGTCCGGGTCACGGCTGACTTTGGGTTCATAACCGTGGCGCGCAATGGCAGACTTCACCGAGTTCAGATTGGCGCAGCCAGTATCAAGGATCACCACGTTCATTACAGCACTCCTTTCGACGAGGGCAGGGTGTCGCCTTCCACGCGGATGGCCTGGCGCAGGGTGCGACCAAAGGCTTTGAACAGACTCTCTACACGGTGATGATCGTTTTTACCTTTGGTTTTCAGGTGTAGCGTCACGCCCATGGTGTATGAGAGCGAACGGAAGAAGTGCTCGATCATCTCGGTGCTGAGATCGCCCACGCGCTGGTAGGTAAACTCGGCTTTATATTCCAGGTGCGGGCGACCAGAGATATCCAGCGCGCAGCGGGCAAGGCATTCGTCCATCGGTAGCACAAAACCAAAGCGACAAATACCGCGTTTATCGCCGAGGGCAATTTTTAACGCTTCGCCCAGCGCCAGACCGGTATCTTCGACGGTGTGGTGATCGTCGATATAGAGGTCGCCTTTGACGTTGATTTCCATGCGGAAACCGCCGTGGGTGGCGATCTGATCCAGCATATGATCAAAGAAGCCAACGCCTGTGTTAATCTTGCTGCCACCTTCGCGATCCAGCCACACCTGAACGTCAATCTGCGTCTCTTTGGTGTTGCGCACTACATGGGCGTAACGGTCTCGTTTAGTGAGCTGCTCACCAATCATCGGCCAGTTCAGGGTTTCGCGGTCATAGCGTAAACCAGTAATGCCCATGTTTTCAGCGAGTTGAATATCGGTCGCGCGATCGCCAATCACATAACTGTTGGCGCGATCCATCGCTTGCTCAGCCAGATAACGCTCTACCAGTTTTACTTTCGGCTTACGGCAGTCGCACTCATCGGCGGGCAGGTGTGGGCAAATCAGCACTTCATCAAACTGTACGCCTTGCGAGGTGAAGATCTGCATCATCAGGTTGTGCGGGCCATCGAAATCCGTCTGCGGGAAATTTTGTGTTCCCAGACCATCCTGATTGGTGATCATTACCAGTTTATAGCCCGCTTTTTGCAACTTCAGCAGCTCCGGGATCACGCCCGGTTCAAAGGCGAGTTTGTCAAAACGGTCCACCTGAAAATCACTCGGCGGTTCGCTAATTAGGGTTCCATCGCGATCGATAAAAAGATACTTCTGACTCATCAAACTTGCTCCGCACGTAAGGCGTCAATGACGCGCTGGCTTTCTTCACGGGTTCCGACGGTAATTCGCAGGCAGCCGCTTAAAGAGGGTTGTTTATTCTGATCACGTAAGATAATGCCCTGATCCCACAAAGATTTAAACACTGCACTGGAGGCTTTAAAGCGCGCCAGAATGTAGTTGGTTTCAGAGTCAAAAACCTGCTCCACGCAGGGGATCTCTTTCAATGCGGCAATCAGATATTCGCGTTCTGCAATAATTTGCGCCACCCGCTCACGCATGGCGACGATCCCCTGCGGGCTTAACGCCTGGGCCGCAATGTCGGCAACCGGCGTCGAGAGCGGGTAGGGGGCGATCACTTTCATTAACAGGTTGATGACCTCTTCGTTTGCCAGCGTAAATCCGCAACGAAGCCCCGCCAGAGCAAAAGCTTTCGACAGTGTGCGCAAAATAGCCAGGTGCGGATATTCCGCCAGCCAGCCAGCCAGCGATGCCTGTGGACAAAACTCTATATAGGCTTCATCGGCAACCACAATCGCCTTACCGCGCGTTAACTCCAGCAGGGTGCGAAAATCCTGCGGGTTGATCAGTTGCCCGGTCGGGTTGTTGGGGCTGCAAACATAGACCACTTTTACGCCGTCCAGCTTGTCGGAAATGCCCTGTAAGTCCAGTTGCCAGTTGTCCAGCGTCGGCACTGTGCGGCACTCGACGCCAATCGTTTCGGCGCTGACGCTGTACATGCCGTACGTTGGCGGGCAGTAGAGGATGGCGTCTTTACCCGGTTCGCAAAAAGCGCGAATCAGCAGTTCAATACCTTCGTCCGCGCCACGGCTGACCAGCACCTGCTCCGGTTTTACGCCTGCATATTGCGCGTAATTTTCAATCACCGCTTTCGGCTGGCATTCCGGGTAGCGGTTGAGCGTTTGCTGAGTAAGCTGAAACTCCACGGCAGTGGGGTATTCGTTGGCGTTCAGCCAGACATCGCCGTTACCGCCCAGACGACGCGCTGACTGATACGGCGTCAGGTTGCGGACGTTTTCACGCGCTAAATCGGTAATAGTCACGGTGCTCATGCTTGCTCCTTAAGGGCGTTAACACGCAAAGTAACGGCATTTTTATGGGCGGTCAGGCGCTCGGCGGAGGCCAGTGTTTCAATGGTCGAAGCCAGCGCGGAAAAGCCTTCTTTCGAGAGTTCCTGCACGGTCATGCGCTTCTGGAAATCTGCCAGCCCGAGGCTGGAACAGGTGGCGGTGTAACCGTAAGTCGGTAGAACATGGTTAGTGCCGGAGGCATAGTCGCCTGCCGATTCCGGTGACCAGTCACCAAGAAATACCGAACCGGCGCTGGTGATGCCATCGACCAGTTCGCGGGCGTTGCGGGTCTGAATGATCAGGTGCTCCGGGCCGTACTGGTTGGAAATCTCTACGCACTGCGCTAAATCTTTAGTCACGATCAGGCGGCTGGCGCTCAGTGCCTGACGTGCGGTTTCGGCACGCGGCAGTTCTGCCAGCTGGCGTTCGACAGCTTCGGCAACGCGACGCGCCATATCAGCATCGGGCGTCAGTAAAATCACCTGAGAGTCCGGGCCGTGTTCAGCCTGAGAAAGCAAATCAGAAGCCACGAAATCTGGCGTAGCGCCGCTGTCGGCAATCACCAGCACTTCCGACGGGCCTGCGGGCATATCGATCGCCGCACCGTCCAGACGCTGGCTTACCTGGCGTTTTGCCTCGGTGACAAAGGCGTTGCCTGGCCCGAAGATTTTGTCCACTTTTGGCACAGATTCAGTACCAAACGCCAGTGCGGCAATGGCCTGTGCGCCGCCGACGTTAAACACGTCCTGTACACCGCACAGCTGCGCCGCATAAAGGATCTCATCGGCAATCGGCGGCGGTGAGCACAGCACCACTTTTTTACAGCCCGCAATACGCGCCGGAGTTGCCAACATTAATACCGTTGAGAAGAGCGGGGCGGAGCCGCCAGGAATATACAAACCTACCGAAGCCACCGGGCGCGTGACTTGCTGACAACGTACGCCTGGCTGAGTTTCTACATCTACCGGCGGCAGTTTTTGCGCAGTGTGGAAGGTTTCAATATTCTTTACTGCCACCGCCATCGCCTGTTTTAGCTCGTCGCTCAGGCGTTCGCTGGCGGCGGCAATTTCCTCTGCAGACACCTTCAGCGCGGTAACCGTGGTTTTATCAAACTTCGCGCTGTATTCCCGCAGGGCCTCATCGCCGCGTGCTTTCACGTTATCGAGAATATCGTTAACAGTGCGGGTAATGCTTTCAGAAGCGGAGATCGCCGGGCGCATTAATAGCTGGCGTTGTTGCTCCGCAGTACAGCTATTCCAGTCAATGATTGTGTTAAAGCTCATGGCGATCACTCCATCATCTTCTCAATCGGCAGGACCAGGATTGAACTGGCACCCAGCGCTTTCAGTTTTTCCATCGTTTCCCAGAACAGGGTTTCGCTACTGACCATGTGCATCGCTACGCGTTGTTGGTCACCCGCCAGCGGCAGAATGGTTGGGCGTTCGGCACCTGGCAGCAGGGCGATGACTTCATCCAGACGTTCGGTCGGTGCGTGCATCATGATGTATTTTGATTCGCGCGCCTGGATCACACCCTGAATACGGGTCAGCAGTTTGTCGATCAGTTGCTGTTTGGATTCTTCCATTTCGCCATCGCGCTGGATCAGGCAGGCTTTCGAGCGGTAGATAACTTCGACTTCACGCAGGCCGTTTGCTTCCAGCGTGGCACCGGTGGAAACCAGATCGCAAATCGCATCCGCCAGTCCGGCACGCGGGGCGACTTCAACAGAACCGTTCAGTAAGCAGGATTTAAAAGAGATGCCTTTCTGGTCGAGATAACGCTTGAGCAGGTGAGGATAAGAGGTGGCGATACGTTTACCATTTAAGGAGAGCGGGCCGTCCCAGGCTTCATCAACCGGCGTTGCCAGTGAAAGTCGGCAGCCGCCGAAATCCAGTCGACGCAGGGTAAAGTAGCGCGGATCTTCACCCTGGGCGCGGCGGTTAAGCAGTTCTTCTTCCAGCACGTTTTCGCCGATAATTCCAAGGTCTACCACGCCGTCCATTACCAGACCGGGAATGTCGTCGTCACGCACGCGCAGAATATCAATCGGCATGTTTTCTGCCATCGCGATCAGGCGCTGGGTGTGAAGATTGATTTTGATGCCACAGCGCGCCAGCAATTCACGTGAGTCATCACTTAAACGGCCGGATTTCTGCATAGCTATGCGTAAACGAGTGTTGTCTGTCATTTTCTTATTCCTCTTTAAACCTGTCTGAACCGTTATCAATCGCGCAATAAAAAAGCCCCCGGAAGGTGATCTTCCGGGGGCTTTCTCATGCGTTCATGCACCACTGGAAGATCTGAATGTCTTCCAGCACACATCGCCTGAAAGACTAGTCAGGATGATGGTGATGATGGTGGTGTTTAAATTGAACGCGTGTCATAAAAGTCTCTGTGAATGTTTATTCAACTGATGTCTTTTAACCTAAACCACTTTCACGTTAGAAAGCAAGGGCTTTTTTATATATTTTATGGCAATGGATTTGTTTAATGAATGAGCGGGGAAAGGAGGGCGCTAAGAGGACTGTCCTCTAAGCTGACGGCACCAAAAATAGCGAAGCCTGGATTTTTCGTCTCACTGACAATATCTTGATCTACAAACTAATTAATAAATAGTTAATTAACGCCCATCATTGTACAATGAACTGTACAAAAGAGGAGATTGACATGCGTACAATTAGCTACAGCGAAGCGCGTCAGAATTTGTCGGCAACAATGATGAAAGCCGTTGAAGATCATGCCCCGATCCTTATTACTCGTCAGAATGGAGAGGCTTGTGTTCTGATGTCACTCGAAGAATATAACTCCCTGGAAGAGACGGCTTATCTACTGCGTTCCCCCGCTAACGCCCGGAGATTGATGGACTCAATCGATAGCCTGAAATCAGGCAAAGGAACGGAAAAGGACATCATTGAGTGAAACTAATCTGGTCTGAGGAATCATGGGATGATTATCTGTACTGGCAGGAAACAGATAAGCGAATTGTTAAAAAGATCAATGAACTTATCAAAGATACCCGCAGAACGCCATTTGAAGGTAAGGGGAAGCCAGAACCCCTGAAACATAATTTGTCAGGTTTCTGGTCCCGACGCATTACAGAGGAGCACCGTCTGGTATACGCGGTTACCGACGATTCACTGCTCATTGCAGCATGTCGTTATCATTATTGAACAGATTCATTCATAGAATGAATTGTCAGTTTTGATACGCTAGCGTAGCCTTATAGATCTAAGGTGTATCAGGAGATAACGGATGAAAAAGGTCGCAATTGTCGGGTTAGGGTGGTTAGGCATGCCGCTGGCGATGTCACTTTCAGCGCGAGGCTGGCAAGTCACCGGGAGTAAAACCACACAAGATGGTGTCGAAGCGGCCCGAATGAGTGGCATTGATAGCTATCTGCTTCGCATGGAGCCTGAGTTAGTTTGCGATTCTGACGATCTGGATGCCCTGATGGATGTCGATGCGCTGGTCATTACGCTTCCGGCACGTCGTAGCGGCCCCGGCGATGAGTTCTATTTACAAGCGGTACAAGAGTTAGTGGATAGCGCGCTGGCCCATCGTATTCCCCGAATTATTTTTACCAGCTCAACATCTGTCTATGGCGACGCGCAAGGCACGGTCAAAGAAACTACCCCGCGTAATCCGGTAACCAATAGTGGACGAGTATTAGAAGAACTCGAAGACTGGCTGCACAATTTACCCGGTACTTCGGTCGATATTCTGCGTCTTGCGGGCCTGGTCGGACCGGGACGTCATCCCGGACGCTTCTTTGCCGGAAAAACCGCGCCTGATGGTGAACATGGTGTTAATTTAGTCCATTTAGAAGATGTTATTGGCGCTATCACTCTGTTGTTACAGGCACCTAAAGGCGGACACATCTATAATATATGTGCGCCAGCTCACCCTGCGCGTAATGTTTTCTATCCGCAGATGGCCCGTTTACTGGGGCTGGAACCTCCGCAATTCAGAAATAGTCTGGACAGCGGCAAAGGTAAGATTATTGATGGCAGTCGGATTTGTAATGAACTGGGATTTGAATACCAGTATCCCGATCCGCTGGTAATGCCGCTGGAGTAAACGATCACGCCAGCAGGACGCCGCATGCACTGCAAGGGGGCGTGTATGAAACCACTGCTGGATGTGTTGATGATCCTCGATGCCTTAGAAAAAGAAGGCAGTTTTGCGGCGGCGTCGGCCAAACTCTATAAGACGCCGTCCGCTCTGAGTTACACCGTTCACAAGCTGGAAAGCGACCTTAATATTCAATTGCTTGATCGTAGCGGACACCGCGCTAAATTCACCCGCACCGGAAAAATGTTATTAGAGAAAGGGCGGGAAGTTCTGCATACCGTGCGAGAACTGGAAAAGCAGGCGATCAAACTGCATGAAGGCTGGGAAAACGAGCTGGTGATTGGCGTGGACGACACGTTTCCTTTTTCTCTGCTTGCGCCACTGATTGAAGCTTTTTATCAACATCATAGCGTGACGCGCCTGAAGTTTATCAATGGCGTACTCGGTGGTTCCTGGGATGCCCTGACTCAGGGGCGAGCGGATATTATTGTTGGCGCGATGCATGAGCCACCATCTTCCAGTGAGTTTGGTTTTTCACGGTTGGGCGATCTGGAACAAGTCTTTGCGGTCGCGCCTCATCATCCGTTAGCCCTGGAAGAAGAGCCGTTAAATCGTCGTATTATTAAGCGATATCGGGCGATTGTGGTGGGGGATACTGCGCAGGCAGGCGCTTCTACGGCCTCACAACTTCTCGACGAACAAGAAGCCATTACCGTTTTCGATTTTAAAACCAAGCTGGAGCTGCAAATTAGCGGCCTCGGCTGCGGCTATTTACCCCGTTATCTGGCGCAACGTTTTCTCGATAGTGGCGCGTTAATCGAGAAGAAAGTGGTCGCCCAAACTCTCTTTGAACCCGTCTGGATTGGCTGGAATGAACAGACCGCAGGACTTGCCAGTGGCTGGTGGCGGGATGAAATTTTAGCAAATAGTGCGATCGCCGGTGTTTATGCAAAATCTGATGACGGAAAATCAGCCATTTAAAGAAAAATTATTATGACAAGCCTCTCATTCTCTTGTCATTTCCCCCCCATTTGGGCACAATGCGCCGCTGTCAAAAAATGACTAAAAACCGACGTTTCATCAGCGTCGGTTATTTTTTGCTTCAAACCAATCATTCATACCAAGAGGCCGGGCTTCGTACCGGATAGATATTTACTAAAAATCGACAGTTGTTGTCGCTGAGGAATCCAAAAAAATGGGGCAATTTTTTGCTTACGCGACGGTTATCACCGTAAAGGAGAATGACCATGTCGCATAACGTTACTCCAAACACCTCTCGCGTGGAATTGCGTAAAACGCTTACGTTAGTTCCGGTTGTAATGATGGGTCTTGCCTATATGCAGCCGATGACGCTGTTTGATACTTTTGGTATCGTTTCAGGCCTCACGGATGGTCATGTGCCGACAGCCTATGCGTTCGCATTGATTGCGATCCTGTTTACGGCTCTGAGCTACGGGAAGCTGGTTCGCCGCTATCCTTCTGCTGGCTCTGCATACACTTACGCCCAGAAATCCATTAGCCCGACTGTCGGCTTTATGGTGGGTTGGTCTTCTCTGCTCGACTATCTGTTCGCGCCGATGATCAACATTCTGCTGGCGAAAATCTATTTTGAAGCTCTGGTGCCTTCCATCCCATCGTGGATGTTTGTGGTGGCGTTGGTGGCCTTCATGACCGCCTTTAACCTGCGTAGTCTGAAATCCGTAGCGAACTTCAACACTGTAATCGTCGTGTTGCAGGTAGTGCTGATCGCGGTGATTCTGGGCATGGTTGTTTATGGCGTATTTGAAGGTGAAGGCGCTGGTACGCTGGCGAGCACTCGTCCGTTCTGGTCTGGCGATGCGCATGTTATCCCGATGATTACCGGGGCGACAATCCTGTGCTTCTCCTTTACCGGCTTTGACGGCATCAGCAACCTGTCGGAAGAAACCAAAGATGCAGAGCGCGTGATCCCGCGTGCGATTTTCCTGACCGCGCTGATTGGCGGCATGATCTTCATCTTTGCAACTTACTTCCTGCAGCTGTACTTCCCGGATATCTCTCGCTTTAAAGATCCGGATGCGTCACAGCCTGAAATCATGCTGTACGTTGCGGGTAAAGCGTTCCAGGTTGGCGCGCTGATCTTCTCCACCATTACCGTACTGGCGTCCGGTATGGCGGCGCATGCAGGCGTAGCGCGTCTGATGTACGTAATGGGTCGTGACGGCGTATTCCCGAAAAGCTTCTTCGGTTATGTACACCCGAAATGGCGTACTCCGGCGATGAACATCATCCTGGTTGGCGCGATTGCCCTGCTGGCAATCAACTTCGACCTGGTAATGGCTACAGCGCTGATTAACTTTGGTGCGTTGGTGGCGTTCACCTTCGTTAACCTGTCGGTCATCTCGCAGTTCTGGATCCGTGAGAAGCGTAATAAGACGCTGAAAGATCACTTCCAGTATCTGTTCCTGCCGATGTGTGGTGCGCTGACCGTTGGTGCGCTGTGGGTTAACCTGGAAGAAAGCTCAATGGTTCTGGGTCTGATCTGGGCGGCTATCGGTCTGATTTACCTGGCTTGCGTCACCAAGAGTTTCCGTAACCCGGTTCCGCAGTACGAAGACGTAGCGTAATCATCTTTTGTAATAATAAACCGGAGTCGAATGAATATTTGGCTCCGGTTTTTTTATTCTTTTTTATCGACATCCTCATTAATAACCATTTGTTCTAATTTAGAGAATTTGGTTATTGGTCTGCATTCCACCAGTCATGAATAATTTCCCTATTAACATTCATCTGGTTAATTAATTTATGTTTTCAATGATATTAAGCGGGCTAATTTGTGGTGCTCTGCTGGGATTTGTCATGCAGCGTGGGCGTTTTTGCCTGACAGGTGGTTTTCGCGATATGTATCTCGCGAAAAATAATCGCATGTTTTACGCCTTGCTGATTGCAATTTCGGTACAAAGTGTGGGGGTTTTTGCGTTAATTCAGGCGGGCCTACTGACTTACGAAGCCGGGGCGTTCCCGTGGCTTGGTACTGTTATAGGTGGGTATATCTTTGGGCTGGGAATTGTTCTGGCGGGTGGATGTGCCACCGGGACCTGGTATCGCGCGGGTGAGGGATTGATCGGCAGTTGGATCGCGCTTTTCACTTATATGGTGATGAGTGCGGTGATGCGTTCTCCACATGCCAGTGGTTTAAATCAAACCTTGCAGCACTACAGTACTGAACACAACTCTATTGCTGAGACTTTTAATTTGTCTGTGTGGCCGTTGGTTGCCGTTTTGCTGGTGATAACGCTCTGGGTGGTGATGAAAGAGTTGAAGAAGCCAAAACTCAAAGTCGCGACCTTACCGCCGCGCCGAACCGGGATCGCTCATATTCTGTTTGAAAAACGCTGGCATCCCTTTGTCACTGCTGTACTCATCGGTTTGATTGCGCTTTTAGCCTGGCCCCTGAGTGAAGCAACCGGACGCATGTTTGGGTTAGGAATCACTTCCCCAACGGCCAATATTCTGCAATTTCTGGTCGCGGGTGACGTGAAATACATTAACTGGGGCGTTTTCCTGGTGTTAGGGATCTTCGTGGGGTCATTTATTGCAGCCAAAGCGAGCCGTGAGTTCCGCGTTCGCGCAGCTGATGCACAAACAACATTACGTAGCGGGTTAGGTGGTGTACTGATGGGCTTCGGTGCCAGTATTGCAGGTGGTTGCTCTATCGGTAATGGACTGGTTATGACTGCAATGATGACCTGGCAGGGCTGGATTGGCCTTGTATTTATGATTCTCGGAGTCTGGACTGCGTCCTGGCTTGTGTATGTTCGACCGCAGCGTAAGGCGCGACTGGCAACTGCTGCGGCAAATTAAGTAAGGTGTAAAGATGGCGATTAAAAAGCTGGATGTGGTGACGCAGGTCTGTCCGTTTCCACTCATAGAAGCAAAAGCAGCACTGGCAGAAATGGCCAGCGGCGATGAGTTGGTAATTGAGTTTGATTGCACCCAGGCAACTGAAGCAATCCCACAGTGGGCGGCAGAAGAAGGACATGCCATCACCGATTATCAGCAGATTGGCGATGCAGCGTGGAGCATCACCGTTCAAAAAGCCTGACTCAACATTGTCCTCCGCCGTACCAGCGGCGGAGGCTTCAAATTAGACGATCTCTTCCGCGTACTGCCAAAGCGCTTTTAACAGCGCCACTTTCTCTTTGTCATCGGCATATTGTTGTGCCAGCATCTGCAATTCATCTGCATAACCCTGTAAAAACTCTGGCGTGAAGACCTGGCGGCGGTGCTCCAGCCAGCGTTGCTGCTCGGCATAATCCAGCGTCCCCGGGAAGTTGCGCGCCCGATAATTGAACAACAGCTTTTCAATCCGTTTATCGACAAAAGTGATATCCAGTGCCGGTAAATTACGCGGCTCGGTTTCCAGCACAATTTTCATTGCTGCACGATCGGCGTCACTGAAAAAGCCGTTATAAAGCTGTGCATCCACGTTATCTGAAGGCGTAAACGGTTCGGCTTCCGCGAATATCGCCACCACTTTTTCGCGCACTTGCGGATTTTCACGCAGAATTTTCAGGTTATCGAGGCAATGCTGACGATTAATTCCCAGTCGGTCGGCATCTTCCGGGCGTAGCGTATTCGCCTGGGCCAGCACCGGACATTTATTGATATGCACCAGCTTAACCGGAACGGCGGCGTTATCGCCAAGATCGGTTTTTGCGGTATATAAACGCTCGCGCAATGTGTCGCTATCCAGTTCCAGTAATGGCGAAATGTCTCCTGCCAAATCCACCATAATTACGGCATTGCGATTTTCAGGATGCCACGCCAGCGGTGCCACCCAGCTGGTATTGCCGCGCCATGCTCCAAACATTCCGGAAACGTGCACCAGGGGTTTCATCTGCGGAACATCAATCAACGCCATCAGTTTGTGTTTATTACGATGGGTAAAGAGATAATCAAACAGGCGTGGCTGACGCGTTTTTACCAGCTTTGCCATCGCAATAGTAGCGTACACATCAGCCATCGCATCGTGGGCGTTGCTATGTTCAATACCATTCGCTTTGGTTAAATGTTCAAGGCGAAAGCTCGGTAGACCGTCATCATTTTCAGGCCAGTTTATTCCTTCCGGGCGCAGGGCATAACAGGCACGCATAACATCCAACAAATCCCAGCGCGAGTTATCATGCTGCCAGCTCCAGGCGTAAGGATCGTAGAAATTACGATAAAAAACGTTGCGTGTGACTTCGTCGTCGAAACGCACATTGTTGTAGCCCAGAATACAGGTCTTCGGTACGGTAAAAAGCGAGTGAATACGGGCGGCAAACGCGGCTTCGTTTTCTCCTTTCGCCCGTGCTTCCTGCGGGGTAATACCGGTAATTAATACTGCTCCAGGCTGGGGTAAATAGTCATCCGCGGGCTTGCAGTAAAAGACTTCGGGTTCGCCGATGACATTGAATTCGCTATCGGTGCGAATGGCTGCGAACTGTGCAGGGCGATCTAACGCGGGGTGCGTGCCAAAGGTTTCGTAATCGTGAAACAAAAAGGTAGATTGTTGCTTACCGTCATTCATCATTAGGTTAAATCCGTTATTTCTGCTGTCTGCCAGAGTATCAAATATCACCGTGCTAATCAGCTTTAGCGCCACAATTTGGCAGCGAGTGGCAACAGATCATGTCAGATAAAAATGAGAGGGTAGTCACATTTTCTTGCACTTTATTCCAGCCAGTTCATAAGTATTTCCGTAAAAAGAACAGCTATTTGAAACTCCTGAGGGTTTGCTGTTGAAACGCCGTCTTATTATTGCTGCTTCTTTGTTCGTTTTTAACTTATCGTCTGGTTTTGCGGCGGAAAACATTCCTTTTTCACCTCAGCCTCCAGAGATTCATGCCGGGTCCTGGGTATTGATGGATTACACCACCGGTCAGATCCTCACCGCGGGTAATGAGCATCAACAGCGCAATCCCGCCAGCCTGACAAAGCTGATGACGGGTTATGTCGTGGATCGCGCTATCGATAGTCATCGCATTACGCCAGACGATATTGTCACCGTGGGGCGCGATGCGTGGGCGAAAGATAATCCGGTGTTTGTCGGTTCTTCACTGATGTTTTTGAAAGAGGGCGATCGCGTATCGGTACGTGATTTAAGCCGTGGTTTAATTGTGGATTCCGGAAATGACGCTTGTGTTGCTCTGGCTGACTATATTGCCGGTGGGCAACGGCAGTTTGTTGAAATGATGAACAACTATGCCGAGAAGCTGCATCTCAAGGATACGCATTTTGAAACAGTGCATGGTCTGGATGCACCTGGCCAGCATAGCTCGGCTTATGATTTAGCTGTGCTTTCTCGTGCTATCATCCACGGCGAGCCCGAGTTTTATCATATGTACAGTGAGAAAAGTCTCACCTGGAACGGTATCACCCAGCAAAACCGTAACGGGTTGTTGTGGGATAAAACCATGAATGTTGACGGCCTGAAAACGGGTCATACTTCTGGTGCCGGTTTTAACCTCATTGCTTCGGCTGTAGATGGGCAGCGTCGTCTCATTGCAGTGGTAATGGGGGCTGACAGTGCAAAAGGTCGTGAGGAAGAGGCAAGAAAATTACTGCGTTGGGGGCAACAAAACTTTACTACGGTGCAAATTTTGCACCGTGGGAAAAAGGTCGGTACGGAACGCATCTGGTATGGCGATAAAGAAAATATCGCCCTGGGAACAGAACAAGAGTTCTGGATGGTACTACCGAAAGCCGAAATTCCACATATCAAAGCCAAATATACCCTTGATGGTAAAGAACTCACCGCGCCAATTAGCGCCCATCAGCGGGTAGGGGAAATTGAACTTTACGACCGTGATAAACAGGTGGCGCACTGGCCGCTGGTTACCCTGGAATCTGTTGGGGAAGGCAGCATGTTTTCTCGCCTGAGTGATTATTTCCACCATAAGGCCTGACCTTTCTTTTGCAGCAGACTGGCAGGAGTGCGAGTCTGCTCGCATAATCAACACTCATTCCTTGTGGTTTTAATATTGCAACTATACTGTATATAAAAACAGTGTTAATGGAGGCGTCATGAACTACGAGATTAAGCAGGAAGAGAAACGTACCGTTGCAGGTTTCCATCTCGTTGGCCCGTGGGAACAGACGGTAAAGAAAGGCTTTGAGCAGTTGATGATGTGGGTAGATAGCAAAAATATTGTGCCGAAGGAGTGGGTTGCTGTCTATTACGACAATCCAGATGAAACACCCGCCGAAAAATTACGCTGCGACACCGTCGTGACGGTGCCGGGTTACTTTACGCTTCCCGAAAACAGTGAGGGCGTCATTCTGACAGAAATTACAGGTGGTCAGTATGCGGTGGCGGTAGCTCGTGTAGTCGGTGATGATTTTGCTAAACCCTGGTATCAGTTCTTTAATAGTCTCTTGCAGGACAGTGCTTATGAAATGTTACCAAAGCCCTGCTTCGAGGTTTACTTGAACAATGGCGCGGAAGATGGGTACTGGGATATCGAAATGTATGTTGCGGTGCAGCCAAAACATCACTAATTCATCTCAGGGCGGTGTGTTGACGCGAAGACCACTCTTTTTTTGAAAGCGAAAAGAGTAAGATGCGCCTTTCAAATTTTTCGCTCCTGCCGGGAAATTACACTGTTCCCGGTATGTCCGTCGGATAACTCAGAGGTGCGCCTTCTGGCCGACAGATGAGTTATGAGCGCTTTTAATCTTCATTACGGAGTTTCTGCGTGCGTGCCGATAAGTCATTAAGCCCGTTTGAAATCCGGGTATACCGCCATTACCGCATTGTGCATGGTACTCGGGTCGCGCTGGCATTCCTGCTCACTTTTCTCATTATCCGCCTGTTTACTATCCCGGAAAGCACCTGGCCGCTGGTCACCATGGTGGTGATTATGGGGCCAATCTCGTTCTGGGGTAACGTTGTCCCTCGCGCCTTCGAACGTATTGGCGGTACGGTGTTGGGTTCGATTTTAGGTCTTATCGCTCTGCAACTGGAGTTAATTTCGTTACCGCTGATGTTAGTCTGGTGCGCGGCGGCGATGTTTCTTTGCGGTTGGCTGGCGCTGGGCAAGAAACCGTATCAAGGATTATTGATTGGGGTGACGCTGGCAATTGTTGTTGGTTCCCCGACAGGTGAAATTGATACGGCGTTATGGCGAAGCGGCGATGTGATCCTCGGCTCTTTACTGGCAATGTTGTTTACCGGTATCTGGCCACAACGGGCGTTCATCCACTGGCGCATTCAACTGGCGAAAAGTCTGACCGAGTATAATCGGGTCTATCAATCTGCATTCTCACCGAACTTACTCGAACGCCCACGTCTGGAAAGCCATCTACAAAAACTCCTGACCGATGCCGTGAAAATGCGTGGGCTGATTGCGCCCGCCAGCAAAGAAACCCGTATTCCAAAATCGATATATGAAGGTATCCAGACCATTAACCGCAATCTGGTTTGTATGCTGGAGTTGCAAATCAATGCGTACTGGGCCACGCGCCCCAGCCATTTCGTGTTATTGAACGCGCAAAAACTTCGTGATACCCAGCACATGATGCAGCAAATACTGCTGAGCCTTGTTCATGCGCTGTACGAAGGTAATCCGCAGCCGGTTTTTGCCAATACGGAAAAATTGAACGATGCTGTGGAAGAGCTGCGTCAGTTGCTCAATAACCACCATGACCTGAAGGTAGTGGAAACACCAATCTATGGTTATGTGTGGCTGAACATGGAAACGGCGCATCAGCTTGAGTTGCTATCGAATCTGATTTGCCGGGCCTTGCGCAAATAATTCCTGAACTTCAGAATCATCTTGCTGCTGCTTCGATTCAGCAAGGATAAAGGGTATGATAGTGAAAAGGGATAAAAGCATTGTCATCTGCGGCAGCTATGAGTAATGTTGGCCCTAACGAATAGCGGTTGCTTAAACGAATCCGACTCTCACATTATCAGGGGTATAAAAATGGAAACTACCAAGCCTTCATTCCAGGACGTACTGGAATTTGTTCGTCTGTTCCGTCGTAAGAACAAACTGCAACGTGAAATTCAGGACGTTGAGAAAAAGATCCGTGACAACCAGAAGCGCGTCCTGCTGCTGGACAACCTGAGCGATTACATCAAGCCGGGGATGAGCGTTGAAGCAATCCAGGGCATCATCGCCAGCATGAAAGGTGACTATGAAGATCGCGTTGACGATTACATTATCAAAAATGCCGAGCTCTCCAAAGAACGCCGTGATATCTCCAAAAAGCTGAAAGCTATGGGCGAAATGAAAAACGGCGAAGCGAAGTAATTCCTGTTTTATTCAATGAGGGTTGCCCGGCAACCCTCATTGCTCATTGATTCTTTTCTGTGTATCAAAGTCATCATTCCCATCTGATAACCTATCGAAATTAGCGACAGACATCTTCTGTATGCAGCAAGGCAAAAAGTTCTGTAACTCCATTGTTATTAACCGCACTGGTTACTAACACGTTGTGCGCTCCGGCTTCCCGTAACCAACATTTCACCAAAGATATTTGTTCCATGCTGGCTAAATCTGCTTTGGTTACTACTCCAATGACCGGGCGATTCATTGACGAGGTAAAGCCTGGCGAAAAAGGTGACCACGGTGCGTCCGCATTAAGCACCAGCGCGATAATGTCTGCTTCGCAGGCACTGACCAACAGTGCACTGTAGAGGCTGCGGTTTTCGAGGTATTCGCCTGGTGTATCAATGGTGGTCGGGGACCAGACGATTGCCTGCGTTTTCTGATAATGAATATTTTCGCCACGCAGACATTGCGTGAGTGACGTTTTTCCGCACTGGCTGGGGCCGATGAGCATCATACGTTGCATAACGTCAGGTTCGCGTAATGGGGCAGGCGGTAAAGCGCATCATTTCACCCAGCGTACGGGTAACCTGGCTAAGTGCATATTCGATCGCAGAAACATCACCAGTCAGCACTACGGCACCGGTAAAACGATCAAGAAAACCGATCTTTACAGCGCCTGATTTTGTGGCGATATCGCATGCGATGATAGATGCTTCGCTGGGGGTAATTGTCAGAATACCAATAGCGGAAATGGTGTCTGGTAAACCCAATTTCTTAAACAGATCCTTCCCTGGATTGGCAATGACATGTGCCAGCGTGACCTGCTTACCAGGGACATATTCCTGAATCATCCGTTCAGTTGTGTGCTGAGTTGTCATTATCCCTCCACCATCTGACGCCACATGGCTTCATGTGGACGGGCAATCACCGACCGATAGACCAACAAACCTTTTTCCCCCGCACGCTCGCTGGCGACAGAGACCGCGTTATTAACATCTGAAATATCGCCAGCAACCACCATGTAGCATTTACCGCCAATGCCAAAAGCCATATGTACGCGAACGAGAATGACATTCGCAGCTTTGACAGCACAATCGGCAGCGTCAATGCAGGCGGCGACACTCCAGGTTTCGACTACGCCGACAGCCCGGTGCTGCTCAATATGGTTAAGTCCGCTGATTGCAGTAAGGAGGCTGGGATGAATATTCGGCAGGACAAGACTGTCGACCAGCATTTCACCAGCAAGGGACGCTCCGCTGTTGATGGCCTGTTGCACCGCGCCCACATCGCCACCGAGCATCAGCAGAAATTTTCCGGGGCATAGCGTTTTGCTGACCAGTAACTCAACGTTGGCGCTTTTCAGCATGGCATCGCCGGTTTCCATCCCTTTCGCGATACTGCTAAGTTCTAAAATACCTACCGCTTTCGACATGGTTAACCTCTCACAAGCGTAATCGCGTTTTCTGTCACATCGCTGACCATGCCACCAATACTGGCATGAATGGGGGCACCTAATGTGCCGTGTGGAATTTGACCTACACATTGCCCATGAACGACGCGATCGCCTTTTTGTACACACGCAATTGCGCTGGCACCGATGTGCTGGCGTAACAATAACGTCACTTTTTCGGGCTGAGGCACCTGTTCAGACAATGGCGCATCCTGATACCACGGGGTTAAGCCAAGTCTGGTTACCAGCTGTTTTACGGGAATCAGTCGATAATTTGCCATGGGATCTGCAGGATTTAAGGCACCTTCGTAGCGGAGATTTTGTGCGCGTAATTCCTGCTTAAGCAGGCGGTTTATGCGCATTGGTGAAATTCCTACCGGACAGGCGACACTGGCGCAGACGTTGCACTCTGAACAGGTGAGCGCTGTCAGTAACAGTTGCGGCGTGGCGAGCTGTTGGTAGTTAACCGCACGTACTAATAAATGGGGTGCCAGTTCGTGACCGATTAAATGACGTGGGCAGAGATCGGTACACAAGCGGCATTGCTCACAAACAGTTTTCGCGACGGCAAGTACGCTGCGGTCATTCTGCAATCGACGTTGGATCAGTGAATGAGAGTTGGGTAAAACCAGCAAGCCGCCAGTGGTTTTGCTGACTGGTGTGTCGAGCGATGTGATCAAACTTCCCATCATCGGCCCGCCATTGATAAAACCAGGAGCATCCACTGTTGCGCCGCCCGCCAGCGCCAGGACTTCACGTAAAGACATGCCGATGGGGACGGTTACCGTTATTGGTTTCGCCACTGCACCATTAACGGTGAGTGTGCGGCGCGTCACTGGATACTGTTGCTCGACGGCTCTGGCAATATTAAGTACGGTTTGAACATTATTGACTACCACACCGACGCTAACGGGTAATGCAGCGGGTGGAACGCGGCGACCAGTTGCCATCCAGATGGTCAGCACTTCGTCTCCTGCTGGGTAAACGTCGGGCAAAATATGCAGGCGGATATCCGGTGGTAACAGTGGTGTGAGTGCGTTTATTGCCCGTTGATATTTCTCTTTCAGCGCGATGATTCCGCTACTGGCCCCGGTGGCTTTCATCGCATAGTGAACACCGCGAAGCAGGCGGCTGGCTTGCTGCGCCATCAACTGTTGATCCACTTTCAACATTGGTTCGCATTCCGCCGCATTCACCAGGAAAGTGTCAACACGCGCTTGTAGCTTAATATGGGTTGGAAAACCTGCGCCGCCAGCACCCACGACACCTGCTGCTTGAACTCGCTCGCGGATGGTCTGGTCGTCGCAGGAGATTAATCCGACGTTCATAACAACTCCTCGAGCAGTTCTGCAATCGCGGAGACATCAGCCGCACGCGGGTTGGTACGCAACGTTGCATCCGCCAGTGCCGCCTGAACCATATCTGGTATGCATAATGACCATTCTGCTTTTTTTTCTTTCAGCGCATTGGCAAGAGTCGGCAGCTTACAGGTTGTTTTAAGCTGCTCAATATGTTGAATAAGTGCATTCAGGCTGGCGGTGTCATTGGCGTTGTCCGGGCATAATTGGCACGTTTTCGCCAGCCGGGCGTAGCGTTTGGCAGCGCCCGGATCGCCAGCATTAAAGCGGATAACTGCCGTGAGCAGGAGCGCATTCGCCAGTCCATGCGGCAGATGAAACTGTCCGCCGAGTTGATGAGCAATTGCATGGTTTAAACCGAGTCCGGCCTGGCTAAAGGCCATTCCTGCAAGCGTCGATGCATTATGCATTTTGCCACGGGTGGCAAGACAATCGCCTTTTTTCACTGCAGTGGGCAGGTATTGAAAAACAATTTGCACGGCTTTTTCGACCAGTGCATCCGTGAAGTCGCTGGCGCGAGGAGAAACATAAGCTTCAAGCGCATGGGTTAAAACATCCATCCCGGTATTGGCCGTTATCGCCGGTGGCACGCTGACGATCAGAGATGGATCAAGGATCGCGATATCCGGATAAAGTGCATTATCGAAAAGGGGATATTTAATCCCTTTCTCAGGATCGCTGATGACACAAGCACTGGTCACTTCGGAACCGGTACCGCTGGTGGTAGGAATGGCTACGCAGGTTTCAATTTCAATGCCACACTGGCGACCGAACCAGACAATCGCTTTTGCGGCGTCCAGGGCAGAACCGCCGCCAAAACCGATAACCACATCCGGGCGTAAAGTCTGCATTTGCGCAATGCCTTTCACCACGGTCTGGATAGTTGGGTCGGGCGTTATTTCGCTAAAAATACTAAGACGATTACTGTCGGGCAGCGCCTGATGCAACGTGTTAATGAGTGGTGAGCGTGCCAGAAAGACGTCGCAAATAATCCAGATGTGTTTATGAGAGAAACGGCTAATTACCTTGAGACTTCCCGGTCCGCTGTATAAACGCGTCTGCAGTGAAAAAGTATTCATTTCCGTTTCTCTAGCGAATTGAAAAGCCGCTGGTTAACACGCAGCGTCGTGAGCGGGCAAAAGTCCGTGCTGACGTTGTCCCTTCTCCGGTCGGTGTTGCAATGGTAAAGGTCGTAAAGCCTTCGCCGCCGACGCCAATACCCGCCCAGGAGGGGCCGTTTTTGACAAAGATTGAGGTTTGCATAACGCGTGCGGCAAGGTTGAGCCGTGAGACGTTCTGCGAGTGCATAATTGCCGTGTGGTGCAAGCCGTCTTCCACTTTCAGCGCCAGGGTGAGAGCGCTATCAAAATCGTTGACCTTCACAATGGGCAGCATTGGCATCAGTTGTTCACAAGTAACCCAACTATCATTGGCGTCGACAACAGCAATCAGTAGGCGCGGCGCTTTTGCGGGCAAAGGGAGGCCTGCCGCTTCCAGCAAGGCTGATGGGCTTTTCCCAACCAGTTTTTTGTTGGCGCTACCGTCTGGCAGGCAAATTGCACGCAATTTCTCCGTTTGCTCATAGTTAAGAAGAAGCGCGCCAAAACTTTGCATCTGCTGAATTAAATACTCTGCCACTGATGCTACGACAATCAGGTTTTTTTCAGCGATACACGGCAGGTTGTAATCAAATGAAGCGCCGTTGATGATATCTTCGGCGGCTTTCACAATATCCGCCGTTTCATCGACGATACACGGAGGGTTACCCGCTCCGGCACCAATCACTTTCTTGCCACTTTTCATTCCCATGGCGACGATCCCCGGACCGCCGGTAATCGCCAGAACGCTGATTTTAGGGTGCGCCATCATCTGTTCGGTAGCAGCAAAGGTCGGTTCAGATACGGTAACGATCAGGTTATGAATGCCACTACAGCGAAACGCGATGTCTTCGATTGTGGTAATCAGTTTTAACGAAACGTATTTGGCTCCCGGGTGTGGACTGAAGTAGACGCTATTACCTGCTGCCAGCATGCTGATGCTGTTGTTAATGATGGTTTCCGTGGGATTGGTGCTTGGCGTGACCGAGCCAATAACCCCAAACGGGGAGTATTCAAACAAAACCATGCCACCATCACCGGTTAGTGCAGTGGTGGTTAAATCTTCAACTCCTGGCGTATTATCGAGTGCAGCTTTGTTTTTTAGGTACTTATCTTCTTTATTTCCCATCCCCGTTTCTTTGGCGCTTTCTTCTGCCAGTTCGGTAAGGCGGGGCATTAATTCTTCGCGAATAGCACTGATAATGGCGCTACGGGTTTTAAGCGGGCACTGTTGAAAGCGTAAAAAGGCCTGGTGTGCTGCGCAGACCGCTTCATCAACAGTCTGGAAAATAGCGTTTCTTAGCGTTCGTGGTGTAGCGGGGACAAGTTGCTCGCGCAGAATATTGCGGATCAGTGTTTCTAATTCAGAGTTATTCATTGGTTTACTCCCACGTTAATTGCCGCCATTGCGCTTTGAGCAATATCCATGTCTTGTTCAACGCTACCGCCGCTGATGCCAAGCCCGCCAAGCAATTTTCCGTCACGCCAGAGGGGGAAGCCGCCACCAAAAGTGACGACTTTGCCTTGCATATGGCTTTCGAGCCCGTAAAGCGGCGCGCCGGGTTGCACGGTATCAGCAAGTTTGTGGGTTGCCGTTTTCATCGCCACGGCGGTCCAGGCTTTTTTCGGTGCCAGTTCACTGCTGACCAACAGGGCATCAGGCATCCGCCAGGTAACACTTTCTGTTCCGTTGGCATCAACAATGCTGATGACAACGGGAATATGCAGTTCATCCGCGCGCATTGCCGCACTACGAATGAGCTGGTGAAGATCCTGAAAAGTGAGCGGCATTGTGCGTTCCTTCAATGCTGGTATGTGGTTGGCTTCGTGATAACGTTTTGTGATTTCCTGAATCATCAGGTTTTGATGAGCAACGTTGTCTTCCACGCGGGCGAGGGCATACAGACAATCGGAAAGTCGGTTGATATAGTGCAGCAAAACATTCCGGACGGTGGTTTCCGTTGTCAGTTCAACCAGACGTCTTTCAGCCCGTCGAGCCACTGTGCGGGCGAAATGCATGCGGCTCGCGGCTTCACATCGACCAGGCAGAATGAAGCTGTGAACTGGGGGGACGGCGTTCATTGCGCTATCGATCGCGTTTTCCAGCGCAGCAATTTCTTCCGTACCGATGTAACGCTGTTGCGCTGACGGCTGTTCACTTTCACTGGCGAGTTCGGCGCTAAACCAAAATATCTGTTGTTGAATGGCTTCCAGTAAGATGCGATGGCTTTCGATGGCGGTGGCGCAATAACACAGACTGAGTGTCGCGTTCAGTTCATCCAGCGTGCCATAGGTTTCGACACGTAGATGAGTTTTGCTGACGCGCTGTCCGGTAAATAAAGACGTACTTCCTGAATCACCTGTTCGGGTATAAATTGCCATCTTTTAGCTCCTTAGCGCGAAAGCGTATCGACAATGCCGACCACTGCCAGGTCGATGGCCTCGTTAGGGCCTGAAAACACATGTCTGGCGCTGGAACCACTGCTGAGGAGTACCAACTCACCAACGCCTGCGCCGACTGAATCAACGGCAACTTCGTCGCCGGTTAATGGCGTGAGAGGCAGTTCGCCGTCAGCACTGATCCGGCGAACCAGCAGCAGTTTTTTCCCGATCAGAGAAGGTGATTTTTGCGTGGATACTACCGCGCCAGTGACTCGAGCCAGATGCATAAGTTACTCCTGCCTGATTAACTGAATATTTCGGGTAATTGCCGCTTCACGAGCCAGTGCGGTCACACAACATTTCCGCTGTAAAACCAGTATTCCCGAGCTTAACTGTGCGATATCGGCATAACTTAAAAGTCGATCACGATGAAGGTAGATCGGTTGCCCTTGTTCGTCGCACCAGCTTAGCGGTAGACGGGCGAGAGTCTTCAATTCAATGGCGTTCAGGAAATGACGCTGCAACGACAATTGAATGTGCAATCCCCAGGCTAACGCTTCGTGTATCTGAATCGCTGCTCGATCTGACGTTTCGTTCTCCGCAAGTTGTCGCAGCAGCGGCAGATCGACATATCGGATTTGTAATGACGCATACTGATGAACGCTCTCTTGAACGCTGGCGTCTCGCAGTTGAAAAACAGTCAGCACGAGTGTTTTCCCGCACGTTGTTTAAGGCGAAAAACCACTTCGTCAACAATACGTTGCATCAGCATGTTATTCATGGCACTGACACCAGTGTGGCAAAAACGTCAGGGCTATCAGCGCCTGCGGCGTTGGCCTCATCGGTATCAATATGCATTTCAAGACGCATATCCGGAGAGACGCGAACAGCGACGTTTTCGAATATCAGTCGTCGCTCATCACCTTCAATGGCAACCGCCACTTTATCGCCATGCGTAACGCCATAAATCAGGGCATCCAGCGGAGACATATGAATATGCCGTTGCGCGACAATAACGCCAGATGTGATCTCCAGTTCCGCAAATGGGCTTATCAAACGAATCCCCGGAGTGCCGCTGAGATCGCCTGACATGCGTAGCGGGGCGGTGATCCCTAACGTTCTGGCGTCCGTCCGGGAAATTTCCACCTGACTTGCATTGCGTAGCGGCCCCAACAAGCGAACGTTGTGCAATTTGCCTTTTGGTCCCTCCAGCGTAACAACCTGTTCCGCAGCGTATTGGCCAGGTTGCATTAACGGCTTTTTCTCGCTAATCGGTTGTTCAGGAAAAAGACGCAAATAATCCGCTGTTGAAAGATGTATATGGCGACTGGAAACGCCCAGTGGGATAGGGCGCTCGCGCATCTCATCCAGAATCTGGTTCACTGTTTCCTGCAAGGTTTGTTTATCCACTGCTACTCCCCTCGCTTATTGGCGTACAGGCAAAGTGAGCGGGGCTCACCTTTTTGCCGCTGACATGCCGGGTCAAGACACAAATTACAACTGATAATCTCTGAGGTGACGGTTGTTGCTGGTGTTTTGCTTGTTTCAACCGTCACGGTCAATGCTTCAGTTGTGTGGGGCAGAATGCCGTCTCCCGGGCGGGCAATCACTTTGTGTGCGACAAGGCCATTTCGCTGTCCGGCGAAACTGGCTCCCGTCGCGATCGCCGCATTAACCGAGGCGACGTCACCGGTGATTTTGATGAGCGTCCAGCCTGAGCCATTGGTCTTCTCAAGGCCAACCAGCGTGATGGACGCGGCTTTTGCCATAGCGTCTGCGCAACTGATGGCGAGAGCCAGACCACTGACTTCAAGTAATCCCAGTGATTGCTTCACGCTGTGCTCCTTAGTAAATGGGGTTATGCCGATTTAGGTAAAATAGCCTCAACATCACTGTGTGGGCGCGGGATGACATGGCAGGATTTCACTTCGCCAACGGCGCTTGCGGCGGCGCTTCCTGCGTCAACGGCGGCTTTTACTGCGCCAACATCGCCACGGACCATCACTGTAATCAGACCCGAACCAATCTTTTCATAGCCAACCAGTTGCACGTTGGCGGATTTAACCATGGCATCTGCAGCTTCAATTGCGCCAACTAACCCTTTTGTTTCAACCAGTCCTAGTGCGTTGTTCATACAGCGTTTCTCCTGTGGATTATGAGTGGCATTCCCTGAAGGGAATGCCTTTTACCAGGCGGGCAGCGTTATTGCCGATGCTGCGCCGGGTATGGTTATCTTGTTGATACATCAGCGTAAACAGTGGCGCTGATGCCGGTAAGTTTTTGTAATGCACAATCAGCTTTTCCCGGTCGCAGGCTATGCCAACCAACAGGGGGGACTGACGAGCAGCCTGCCAGGCGCTATCGATGACTTCACCTGACGGGATATGTTGAATGCGAAAGGGGATGCCTTCCTCTTCAATGCCAAGAAGCACCTCATTCCATGTACTGATACAGTCACCTATTTCCGTAACGACAATAGCGGGCGTATGTTCTTTACTTTCCATGAGCCAACTCCCTGTGCCAGGAAATCAGTAGCCCGGTAGCTACCGCATTGCGCGGGCCTTCACTACCACGGATATTCCCCCGTCCGGCGACCAATCGATAATGCGCCAATGCATCGGTGACTAACTGCGGGACTTCGAAATCCAGGGAAGAACCGCCCACCAGAACGACGAACGGAATATCGCGAATATTTCCGCCTGGACTTACCTGACGTAGCGCGCGCAGGGCATTGGTTACGAAGACGCGCTCTTTCGCACTGCGGCGAACAGCACGTACTTTTTCCTGTGTTAAATCGCCGGGAATAGGCACCAGTTCGTCAGGTTTCACCACACAAACGCGGGCAAATACATGAGGGGACAGCGGAGTAGGGAAGAACTGAACGCTTCCGTCTTCATGGCGTAAATGGAACAGGCTTTCTACTTTTGCCAACGGGTATTTTTTGATTTCTTCTGCCAGATAACGATCATTTAAGCCCAGCTCACGAGCGATAATCATCGTTACCATGTCGCCCGCTCCCGCAAGGTGAGTGGCAACGATTTCCCCACTCTGATTGATGATGGAGGCATCGGTAGAGCCTGCACCTAAGTCCAGAATTGCCAGTGGACGTGTGGTTCCAGGGGTAGTCAAGGCCCCCTGAATGGCGGCTTCTGCTTCTGCGCCTCCGACCTGAACATCAACATGCAGTTTTTGCTTAATTTCACTGGCGATCATCGCCATTTGCAGACGGTCGGATTTCACCATAGAGGCAATACCCACAGCCTGTTCCAGTGAAAATTCACCTGCCAGACCACCGGTTACGCTGACGGGGACAGAGGTATCTATCGCCAGCAAATCCTGAATAAAAATTTCGTTGCTGGGTTTGTTGGTCAGTTCCGCCATGGTCTGGCGAACATGTTCCAGCATTCCGCCGATGTTGGTGCCTGGTTCTCCCGTCACGTTTTCCAGTTTTGGGCACTCACCGACCGCTTTCATAATGGCATCGGCACCAGCAGCTACATCAACGCGCGTTGTGCGCCCGGCAGAAAGCAGTTCGATATTTCCGGCGGGTATCGAACGGGCTTTAACGTCGCCAGAGGGCGTTTTCACTACCACTGCTGAACGGTTGCCGATTAGCGCCCGCGCGACAGGAACAATATTTTTAGTCTCTTCAGCATTGAGGGCGAATACGGTGGCAATCCCATACGGGTTAGACAGGGTTTCGATAACTTTCCCGGGAACGGCAACTTCAATTGCTGCCAGCATGCCGAGCGGAATACGATCGATGTAGAGGACTTCATCCACAATAGGTAAAGGAATTTCCAGGCGGTTATTGACCAGTACGCCATCGTCGCGTTGCAGAATAACGCCAGTCAGCTGATATCCGGCGCGTACGGAGGCGTTTATCATCGTCGCGATATCGGCAAAATCAAATGCCGATGACACCACCAGGATGTAAGGTGTATCCGCCGGGCGTGTTAATAACTCTTGCGTAGTGATGGTGAGCCCTACGCCCAGCCCCACTCCGCCCGGAGTTTTCGGGTTGTGACCGATCATGGTTGATTCGGTGATGATAGTTTCAGTGATGGTTTCCATCGCCACATCACCAATGACCGGAGTTGCTTCGTTGATACGAATAAGCGAAATATCGCTAACATTGATGCCGACTTTTTTCGTTGCCTGTGCGAGCGCCTCCTGAATACCATGGACGTTACGCAACGTACCTTTGATTCCGGTGGTTTCCGCCAGGGCGCTACTCACGAACGACAACTCTCCAGTTGCACTGAGCGTTGCCAGCGCAACCTCTGTTGATGAGTTGCCGATATCAATGCCTGCTATATATCGCATAGTTCGTCCTTAATCGTCGCCTTTCAGTTTTTTGCGCTCGACATAAAGTTCCGCAGCTTCACGGACAAATGCAGCACAAATTTTGGCCTGATAACGCTGTTCAAGATCGTCAGCAATGGCAATAAGTTCTTGCTTAGTTGAACGATAAGGGCGTAACGCATTGTAGATTTCGAGGATGCGATCATCTGGTACTGAGGTAAGCTCAGCGGCGCGTTCAAAATTCATCGCCAGACGATCGCGACCAGCATCTCTGGCAATCGCAGCCTGAATACGCAATGTTTCAGGGGTAATGCGCATATCCAGGGCGGTGACGTTATCGCTTAGCACATTTTCCAGAGTGAAATCGTCGAGCGTTTTATTGGTCGCTGTTTTAACCCATTCCGGATGTTTATTTGCCAGCGGGTAATCCGTCACTTTGGCGCTCAGTATTGATGCGTTGGGGACCGCAGAAACAGGAGCTGCATCCTGTAAACTGTTCATGCGGTTCAACACGCCCCTGACCATCGACTCAATTGCATCGGTATTCATGAAGGTTTCCTTTGTTAAAACGTCACGCGCAGTTCTTGCGGTTTTTTGCCAGTGACCACGTACTTCGTCTCTTTAATATGCAAAATGGCAGATTTGGCCTGGTATTTCGGCCGCGCCATTTGATCGTTGAGGGTCGGCACCGGTTGTGGAGACTCGCGCTTCGCATAACGCGCGGCGTTTTTGCCAATCTGACGATAAGTATCCAGCGTCAACAAAGGCGCTTGTGGGAAAAGTTCCAGGTTAGACAAGGGAGGAAGTCCCTGCTGGTGGATAACCGTTGTGCCTTTCGACTGAATACCGATAGCAATACCTGAACCACTAAGACGATCGCCTTCGACTGCTACGAATGCGACATCGGACGATTTAAAGCAGCGAATCACACGGGCTTTAATGCCTTCTTCTTCGATACCGGCAATCACTTCGCGCAAGATGTTTTTATGCGGAATACCGATGATATTGACGGTTTGCGCCAGGCCGAACGCCGGGCCTACAGCAATAATGACTTCATCTTGCTGAGTGCCTTGTTGGGCTTCGCCAATTTCGGTCAGAAAATTTCCGGTATCTGGCGCGGAAGAGACAGTTGCAGAGACAGGTGCGCGAAATGAAACGGACTTGTCGCTGGGTTGCATTTCTGCCAGCACGTCTTCGATAATCTGACGCAGTAATTTTTCGTTAATTTCCATTTCTCACCCTTAGTCAATTTCGTTGGGATCAAGTGCACCGGGAATATTTTTGATCTCTTCCCAGCGTTCCCCTTGCAGGCGGTAACCTGTAGCCGGTCCGGCGTAATCATTGACGTCATTGACCGCAGAGAGCACTTGTCCGTCATCGACGATGATGGCTGAGGTATGGAGATAATCGCCGGTCAGTTTTGCTTTTTGCATGTTGAGCATGTCCTGGGCGACATCGGTAAAACCGCCTTGCGCCAGCGCTTTCACCACTTCCAGGCTGTTCCGGTTTTTATTGATAATCTCCTGGGCGAACTTGATGTCTTCCACAATATTGCGCTCAGGCATATCTTTTGAACCGTGGGCATAGGTTGCCGCTTCGACTTCTTCATCGGTAATAGGCGGTAGTCCCATACCGGCAAAGACAGCCTGTAAAGCGCGAGCGGCTTTATTGCGGATAGCGATAACATCTTCTTCGCGTACTGGTCGCAGCCCACCATCAACCTTCAGGTCACGCTGAATGACGTTGTAATCATCGAAGTCTTCAGCATCTTCGTTTGAACCAGCAAACATGTTGTCGTAGTTCGGCACAGCGGAAAAACCGGAAGAGATAAAGTCGGTGCCTGGCAGAAATTGCATCAGGAAACGTGCGGTACGGCGCATATCCGAGTGGGTAAAGGTCTGGTCATTACTGGAGGCGCATTCCAGATCCAGCGATGAGCAAATTAAGTTTTCCGCTAATACTGCGCGGATGCCTGATGGCACAGCTGATGGAACACCGATGCAGCTTACCGAACCATTCTGCAGACCCTGAACGCCTGCGGCTTTGGTGATGTAAATGCAACGAGCCTCGAGGTAAAGCATTGATTTGCCTTCCGCGTAACCCATCTGTACTTCAGAGCCGGAGCCGGAAGTAAAGCGCATTTTTAAGCCACGAGAAGCATAGGATGACGCGAGAAACCCTTTTGACCACGGGGTATCATCACCATCGGTGAAAACAGGTTCTGTACCATAGACAGAAATTGTTTCGGCGTAACAGGTGTGGCCTAACATACCGAGTTTCAGTTCGGTGGCTTCTTCCAGTGAACACTGGGTCAAGACGCCCGGACGTCCCACCTGTGAGCCGACCAGCAGGGCGATGGCGTTGAACGGTGCATAGCGAGCAACGGCAACGGTGGTTTCCTGTTCATCAAACCCGCGCCATGCGCCTTCAGCTGCGTCGGCGGCAATTTGTACTGGGTTATCTTTGACGTTGGTGACGTGAGCCTGTTGTGATGGTGTTCGACGGGCGCGCATTTTCTGCATCGCCATCATCATCTCTACCACGTTCATCTGCGAAACCACTTCGACGATTTTTGCAGGCGTCATTGCTGTGGTAAGGGGAACGATATCGCTACGTTTGACATTTGGATCGCACAACATATTGGCAAGTTTTACCGAATCCATCGCGATGACTTCTTCGGCGCGCGCGAGATTGATGCCGTAGCGGGCGATAAAGTGGTCGATCAGGTCAAACTGGCTGGCGGGTTTTCCATCCAGTTCGGTAACGACGCCGTTAACAATTTTGATTGACGGTTTAGGATCGTTCGGGCTTTCCATCGCAATAAAGCCTTCTTCAATCCACTCTTTAACGAAACCGTCCTGGTTGACCGGGCGTTTTGCCAGTGCTTCAAATCTTTTCGATCTCATAAATCTGCCTCAGAGAATTCAGATGTAGGAAGGGCGATCGTTTTTCGGTGTATCGCCGAGAGTCGAAAGCACGGTTTTACCGATTTCGCGTGCGGAGATGACCGCCTGGCGGACTGCGCCGGAGTCACCCGAGATAATTAGAATGACTTCATTGCTGTAGCTGGTGCCTTGAGCTGGGGAGCTGTATGCCACAACATCCACATTGGCGGACTTCAGCGCGGTGTCGGCCATCAGAACACCCACAGCAGCCGGAGCGCCGACAATAACGCCGCAAGCCCGTCCCTGTGGTGCACCAAACGCTTTTTCCAGTGCATAGCTGGCGCGGGCGGTATATTGCAGTTCAAGATGTCCGGCTTCGTTGGCATAGACATCGCCAAAGGTCCGATCGAGTTCTTTCAGGGCGACTTCAATACCGCGTTTCACGTCAGAAACATCGTTGCCACCTAAGAGGATCAATGAGCCATGTCCGGCACCGCCTTTAGTATCCCGAGGAAGTTCAATGCTAATAACTTCAGTGTTGGTGGCTTTTACCGCTTCATCAGCGGCCATAATGTGTGGCCCTGCGCCAATACGCGCACCCAGAATGCCAATGGAACGATAGCGTTTTTCAAGTTTCATCGCGTCCAACAGGGCGCTATCAACGTTCGCAATGACCAGACCTACAGTGTCGCCAATAGCGGTGCCAACAAATTCCGTTAACGTGCAGCTTTTTTCTGCCATAGCCGTCTCTCGTGTTTGATGAGTGGTTTCCGGGAGAACCTCATGCTCTGGCGTCGCTACGCGAGCGATGACCTGCGCCATGATCTGTTCGACCAGTTCATTGCTGCTCATGGGTTAATTCCCTTTGGTAAGATTTTTTCGACATCGGTATGTGGGCGGGGAATAACGTGTACGGCTTTTACTTCACCGACGTTACGCGCAGCTACGGCACCTGCGTCTGTTGCCGCTTTTACCGCCCCGACATCACCACGAACGATGACGGTCACCAGCCCGGAACCTATTTTTTCGTAGCCGACCAGCAAAACATTTGCCGACTTCACCATGGCGTCTGCGGCCTCTATGGCGGCAGTTAAGCCTTTGGTTTCTACCATTCCTAACGCTTCTTGTTGCATAAAGACCTCGCCTGGATTTTTTTGACGATATGACTATAAAAAAAAGCGAGGAAAAAGAATGGCTGACTTAATCGGCTAATGAGAAAAATTAATAGAGAACAAATATTATAAAATTGCTTTTATGAACTATATGTTGTTAATTTATTAGTTGTTTTGTGGATATTTCAATGTGAATTAATTGCGTTGGCTAGTGAGTTTAATCGCGAGTAATATTTCGTTGAGTTTAGTTCGAGGAAGGAATTGTGATATTTGTTTCAATTTTATTATATCATGATGGCAATTTTTTATTGTGAAAGTTTGACAGTAATTATTACTTTCAACACTGATTAACGCTGTGTTGCATGATTCGGCAATGACAATAATTTGTTATGTTAGCACGATTTTTACACGAGTCTGTCATGCATGTTGGCAATATTTTCTGCAGAGCAATTTTTTATAGTTGCGCTCGGTATACACAACAATCAGCGCATAGTTGGCTGATAAAGAAAAACTCCGTAAAGAAGGTGTCACTATGAATGATTCACTCAAGGCGCAATGCGTTGCCGAGTTTTTAGGCACCGGACTGTTCCTCTTTTTTGGCATCGGTTGTTTGTGCGCCCTGAAACTTGCCGGGGCAAGTCTGGGACTGTGGGAAATTTGTATCATTTGGGGGTTAGGGATTTCGCTTGCTGTTTACCTTACGGCAGGTATTTCCGGCGCTCATCTCAACCCGGCTGTTACCATTGCTCTGTGGCTGTTTGCCTCTTTCCCAGCCCGTAAAGTGCTGCCATTTTGTGTGGCGCAATTAGCGGGTGCCTTTGGTGGTGCGGTTCTGGCATATTCTCTATACAGCAGTTTGTTTACCGATTTTGAATCTGCTCACAATATGGTGCGTGGTAGTGCAGAAAGTTTACAACTCGTCAGTATCTTCAGTACTTATCCGGCAGCGGCGATTAATGTATGGCAAGCTGCGTTGGTCGAAGTGGTCATAACGTCCATGTTAATGGGGTTGATTATGGCGTTGACCGATGACGGTAATGGCGTACCCAAAGGACCGCTTGCACCTTTACTTATTGGTATTCTGGTTGCTGTTATTGGTGCTTCTACCGGACCATTAACCGGTTTTGCCATGAATCCAGCGCGTGATTTTGGACCTAAGATTTTCACCTGGCTTGCGGGGTGGGGAGAAATTGCGATGACTGGTGGACGCAATATTCCTTATTTCATTGTACCCATTATTGCACCGATCATTGGGGCATGTGTTGGTGCGGCGATTTATCGCTATCTCATTGCAAAGAATTTACCTGTCAATAGTGTTACACCTAAAGGAATTAGCGAATAACGAAATACTCTGGCAGTTATAAACATTTATTTTTTTACTGTTTGTGATCTGCTTTCCGAACTTATTAAAAAGTCTCCCGCTTCACGGAGGCTTTTGTTATTGTCCTTTGTGCTTCTCGTCAGTAAATCATCAGGGATGATGTGAAGATTAAATGTAAAACAATTGTTTTGCTATAACAATAAATTAACTGGGAGGTTTTATCATGATTTCTGCGGCGACACTTAATTCAGAACTCATTAATAAAATCGCGCAGGATTTTGCGCAGGCGACCAGCCTTGCGGTTGTCGTGGTCAATATTCACGGCGATGAAATTTCCGAGCTGTTTAACTTCACTCCATTTTGTCAGATGATGCGGCAACACCCTCAGCTAAGCACTCGATGTCGCATGAGCGATCGTTGTGGGGGCCTGGAAGCCTCTAAATCCGATCAGCCTTGTATTTATCGCTGTCATGCCGGATTAACCGATTTCTCTATTCCACTGGTAATCGCCGGACATTTAGTCGGTTTTGTATTGTGCGGGCAAGTTCGTCTGCGTAATGATGATGTCGATTTGGTCGATATTCTGAATGTCGATGATTGCTGGCAGGCAGATCCCGAATTACTTAATGAATTCCGCAAAGTTCCTGAGATGGATTACTCAAGAGTTATGGCCTCTGCTGATTTGTTGAAGTTGATTGTGGAAAATTGCCTCAAAAAACAACTCAATTTTGTGGTTATTAAAGAGAACAAATCTCGGTCAGATTCGGTGCGCCAGACTCGTGCGCCTAATCCCCACGACAATAAAATGAAAAAAGCTTTACGCTATATTGATGCGCATTTATCAGACGATTTGCGTCTGGAAGATGTCGCCTCGCACGTTTATCTAAGTCCTTATTATTTCAGTAAGTTATTCAAGAAATACCATGGAATCGGTTTTAATGCGTGGGTAAACCAACAACGGATGGCCAGCGCTCGTGAGTTACTGTGCCATAGTGACTGGAGCATCGCCAGCATTGCGCGTAATTTAGGTTTTTCGCAAACCAGTTATTTTTGCAAAGTTTTCCGTCAGACTTATCAGGTTACGCCGCAGGTGTATCGACAGCAAGTGAGTGAAAATGCGGCGATGGAAACGGTATAGAATAAATGCTAAAAAAAGGGAAGGTTTAAATAAACGCTGGAATGAATAATTAACGTTATTTACGTGTTATGGGAAAAGTGAAATCAGCTCATAACATACGCTGACAGGTGTGGCACATTTGTGCCTGGGAAGAGGGTGAAAATCCCTCGCAGCCCCCGCTGCTGTAATGCTGACAAACCCGAAAATGCCACTGATCGCGAGATTGGGAAGGTCGGGTGAGGATGACGCTAAGCCAGAAGACCAGTCTGTCAGTCAATACCAACAACTTCGGTGGGAAGTGGGTTGCCCGGAAGCGTCCGGTAGAGTACTGGCGCGTCTTTATACCCCTACCACCCTGAAAGGATCAGGGTATGGCGGCATCATTTAGTTCTTTCATCGCAGTGCCGACAGGCACCAGGGCTGCATTCAAGGTGTGGCAATATTGTTTCATGGCTTATCAACCAGACCGCCATTACAGGAAATTAAGTGGAGGGCGAGAGGCATGAATACGATAAAACCCGAATCGATAGCTCTTTTTTGCCTCTTATCTGGAGATGTGGATCTGGCGAAACATCTGGCTGAAATATTGCCAATAACCTGTTTTGTTGGTGAGGACTGGCAGCAAGATTTCCAGCCTCTTGATGGTGGGCCTGTGCAATCGTTATCAGATGCGTATAGCGATTATTCAGTGCTGCTATTGATAGCAGCTGAAAGCGAGATATCCGTACCAGAATGGCTCGCTCATTCTGAGGGAACGACGGTAATTTTGATTGCAGAACACAATGCCCGTTTGCTGACTGGTCCGGCTGGTGGGGCTGTAGCATTAATCCATTATCTGAATGAAATCTGTCATTCCAGAGAAACCGCTGTCAATGACGCATTTTGTCAGACGTTAACACGAGGAAGTCTGGCTATTCCACATAGCCATCTTCTTTCGTAATGGATTGAGAATGCTGGATTTTTAATTATATTACGCGCAGTATTAATCGCGTAAATGTTTTGCGGTCAGCAACGGTGGGGGATCCATTGTTCTGTTCAATGAATACCATCATACAATTGAATCAGGAGTCGGTATGATGATTTTGGTGACGGGGGGCGCACGGAGCGGGAAGAGTCGCCATGCAGAGGCGCTTATTGGGGACTCTTCACAGGTTCTGTATATCGCCACCTCACAAATCCTTGATGATGAGATGGCTGCACGGATAGAACATCATCGGCAAGGCCGCCCGGCGCACTGGCGCACGGTGGAGCGTTGGCAACATCTTGATGAATTAATTCATGCAGACATTAACCCGCATGAGGCTGTATTGCTGGAATGCGTTACCACCATGGTGACTAATCTGTTGTTTGATTATGGCGGCGATAAAGACCCTGATGAATGGGATTATCAGGCGATGGAACAGGCGATTAATGCTGAGATTCAGTCGTTGATTGCTGCCTGCCAACGTTGTCCCGCAAAGGTTGTATTAGTGACTAACGAAGTGGGAATGGGGATTGTGCCGGAGAGTCGTCTGGCACGACATTTTCGTGATATTGCCGGGCGGGTAAATCAGCAGCTGGCCGCTGCGGCAAATGAAGTATGGTTGGTGGTTTCGGGTATTGGAGTAAAAATCAAATGAGTAAATTATTTTGGGCGATGCTCTCTTTTATTACGCGTCTGCCTGTACCGCGTCGCTGGTCCCAGGGACTGGATTTCGAGCATTATTCTCGCGGTATTATTACTTTTCCTTTAATTGGATTATTGCTTGGCGCGATTAGCGGGCTGGTCTTCATGGTGCTGCAGGCATGGTGTGGCGTACCACTGGCGGCACTGTTTAGCGTGCTTGTGCTGGCGCTGATGACCGGGGGATTCCACCTGGACGGCCTCGCCGATACCTGTGATGGCGTATTTTCTGCACGTAGCCGCGATCGCATGTTGGAAATCATGCGTGATAGCCGTTTAGGCACCCACGGCGGTCTGGCATTGATTTTTGTGGTACTGGCAAAGATTCTGGTGTTAAGCGAGTTGGCTCTGCGTGGCGAACCGATCCTTGCATCGCTGGCGGCAGCATGTGCGGTCAGCCGCGGGACTGCCGCATTATTGATGTATCGTCATCGTTATGCCCGGGAAGAAGGGCTTGGCAATGTGTTCATTGGCAAAATTGATGGGCGACAAACCTGCGTCACACTCGGCTTAGCCGCTATTTTTGCTGCCGTATTATTGCCGGGTATGCATGGTGTGGCTGCTATGGTGGTGACGATGGTGGCGATTTTCATCCTCGGTCAGCTTCTCAAACGTACGCTGGGCGGGCAAACCGGCGATACGCTGGGAGCTGCTATAGAGCTTGGTGAACTGGTCTTCCTGCTGGCACTGCTATAAAGAGACGTGACATGCAAACACTTGCCGATTTACTGAATACGATCCCTGCCATCGATCCTGCCGCGATGTCGCGTGCACAACGGCATATTGACGGGTTACTCAAACCTGTTGGTAGCCTGGGAAGGCTGGAGGCGCTTGCCATACAACTGGCAGGAATGCCGGGGTTGAATGGCATACCGCATGTGGGCAAAAAAGCGGTACTGGTTATGTGTGCCGATCACGGCGTCTGGGAGGAAGGGGTCGCTATTTCCCCAAAAGAAGTGACAGCCATTCAGGCTGAAAATATGACCCGCGGAACAACCGGCGTGTGTGTGCTGGCAGCACAAGCGGGCGCTAACGTCTACGTAATTGATGTTGGTATTGATACTGCTGAGCCTATCCCCGGGCTTATCAACATGCGTGTTGCTCGAGGTAGTGGCAATATTGCTTCAGCTCCGGCAATGAGTCGCCATCAGGCAGAAAAGTTGCTTTTGGACGTCAGATGTTATACGCGGGAGCTGGCAAAAAACGGTGTTACGCTGTTTGGTGTAGGTGAACTGGGGATGGCAAACACGACACCGGCAGCGGCAATAGTCAGCACAATCACTGGCCGGGCTCCTGAAGAAGTGGTTGGGATTGGCGCAAACCTGCCGACAGATAAACTGGCTAATAAAATTGATGTTGTGCGCCGGGCGATTACGTTGAATCAACCAAATCCGCAGGATGGCGTTGATGTCCTGGCAAAAGTGGGTGGATTTGATTTGGTCGGAATGGCTGGCGTGATGTTAGGCGCTGCTTCCTGCGGTTTACCCGTATTGCTGGATGGATTTCTTTCTTATGCTGCCGCGCTCGCAGCCTGCCAGATGTCTCCTGCAATCAAACCGTATCTCATTCCTTCTCACCTGTCGGCAGAAAAAGGGGCGCGTATTGCGCTGTCGCATTTGGGGCTGGAGCCTTATCTCAATATGGAGATGCGTTTAGGTGAGGGGAGTGGCGCAGCTCTGGCGATGCCCATCATCGAAGCTGCCTGTGCGATATATAACAACATGGGCGAACTTGCTGCCAGTAATATTGTTCTACCGGGGAATACGACTTCTGATTTGAACAGTTAAAAACGAAAAGTCTGATAAAAGCTATACTTAACGGATAGCTTTCGCGACTTAGGAAAGGGACATGATGCGTCGTGTAAATATTTTTTGCTCATTTGCTCTGCTTTTTGCCAGCCATACTAGCCTGGCGGTAACTTATCCATTACCTCCAGAGGGTAGCCGTTTAGTGGGGCAGTCGTTTACTGTAACTGTTCCTGATCACAATACCCAGCCGCTGGAGACTTTTGCCGCACAATACGGGCAAGGGTTAAGTAACATGCTGGAAGCGAACCCGGGCGCTGATGTTTTTTTGCCGAAGTCTGGCTCGCAACTCACCATTCCGCAGCAACTGATTTTGCCCGCCACTGTTCGTAAAGGGATTGTGGTTAACGTCGCTGAGATGCGTCTTTATTACTACCCACCAGACAGTAATACTGTGGAAGTCTTTCCTATTGGTATCGGCCAGGCTGGGCGAGAAACCCCGCGTAACTGGGTGACTACCGTTGAACGTAAACAAGAAGCTCCAACCTGGACGCCAACGCCGAACACTCGGCGCGAATATGCGAAACGAGGGGAGAGTTTGCCCGCATTTGTTCCTGCGGGCCCCGATAATCCCATGGGGCTGTACGCGATTTATATTGGCAGGTTGTATGCCATCCATGGTACCAATGCCAATTTTGGTATTGGGCTCCGGGTAAGTCAGGGCTGTATTCGTCTGCGCAATGACGATATCAAATATCTGTTTGATAATGTTCCTGTTGGGACGCGTGTGCAAATTATCGACCAGCCAGTAAAATACACCACTGAACCAGATGGCTCGAACTGGCTGGAAGTTCATGAGCCGTTGTCGCGCAATCGTGCAGAATATGAGTCTGACCGAAAAGTGCCATTGCCGGTAACCCCATCTTTGCGGGCGTTTATCAGCGGGCAAGAAGTTGATGTAAATCGCGCAAATGCTGCGTTGCAACGTCGATCGGGAATGCCTGTGCAAATTAGTTCTGGTTCAAGACAGATGTTTTAAGAGCGTTGGTAATTAGAAAGCAAAAAGCCTGCTAGAAAGCAGGCTTTTTTGAATTTGGCTCCTCTGACTGGACTCGAACTTCATCTGTATCTCCTGCTGTTAGTGGCTTTCAAAAAATGGCGTCTGTTTTTACCATCATATTTACCAGCATTTTTAATACCATATTGCCATAAAGTCAATTACTATCAATTAGTTATGACAACACGCTTCACTGAACCTCACTGAACGATCTCCCTGTTCTGCTACAAATCTTCAATCGCTAATTCAACAGATTACTGCTATTACCCGATATGTTTACCCCCGGAAAGATAACGAAAGACAGAAGAACACTCTATGACCAATGTTGAGAGCGCCAGCTATCATTATTCCCTTTCTCTATGCTGCTGGATGCGTTAACGTCAATGTAATGAATATCAACATTTTTAGGGAAAAGAATGACAAAAAGAATGCCTGTCGCGGAGATAGTGGAAGCATTAAGCAAATGGTTTGATGTTAGCCACTATGATGCGTTGAAAGACCTCACTCTGGAACAAATTTATGCAGAGCTGGAAAGGCGCATGTTTGTCTATAAAGCCAGACAGCAATGGGAATCACTGGACGATAAGCATCGTAATGCCGTTATTCATCATGATGCGATGATCCACTCTGGCAGGGTCTTGATGGAGGATAAATGGATCTCTGAAAGCCATATGCTGGCTCATAGCTATGCTGTCAGGCCAATGACAAGGAATTCACTGTTTAACTATGGACGGGCAATGTATCGGCTGGAGAATACGCCTCAAGAAGAAAATGTTTCAGTGAGTTCGGATTACATCTCTGAATACCTGAAACAGGGAGGTCTGAACCCTGCGAACAAGATGCTGATTGAAATTGACTTGGAAGAAGCCAGCAGTGACGATCTGGCTGAACACCTGAAAGTGCTTATCAGTCAGTGGCAAAAGCACCTGAAAGTGCCTAAACCACCGGAAAAAGATTTCCGGTTTGGTCATAAAACATTCCAGAAGATACTTGATTACAAGATTATCCCTCTGATGGACCTCATCGCTTGGGAACAGCTCAACAACCAGAAAATCAAATACCCTGTATTGGCTGGTATCCTGCACCCTGATATGCGTTATGCCAGAGGTAGCGAGCAAATCAAAGACACTGATTATCCGCTTGCCCACGGTTTTTTAAGCAATGACAATTATTTCAAATCATTGAATGATTTTTTCATAAAAAACAATCTGGTGAAAAACTCGCCTATTCTTGATGTCATCGCAATGAATGACAAACCAGAAACAAAAAAGAAAACAAGGGACATCCACTAATTCTGAACTTCCCCTGTATTCATATCTTATAAACATCCCCTGAATTCACTGGTCCTGAACATCCCTCTGGTTCAGGGTTGGTGAACCAACCTAGTTTTTCACAAGCGATCTCCCTACAATTATCTCCAACGAATAACACAGGAGATAAATATGGTTAAAAGAGAAATAAAAGCAAAGACAACGTTTATCCGTTTGCCAGAAGTAATAAAACGCACCGGATTTGGTAAAACGTGGATTTACGAACTGATTAAGGCCGGACGGTTTCCATCGCAGGTGAAAACAGGGATAAGAGCGGTGGCATTCATTGAAAGTGAGATTGATGAATGGATTGACGCGACTATTCGAAACTCACGCCAGAACGCTGCATAAAAACAGAAACAAGATCTCGTGTCGAACAGATAACTGTTCGCACAGGGCATCTTATTACCCTTAACAATAATGGAGAAAAATATGAAGATAGAACTTATTACGACAAAAGAGTTTATTGAACAAGCCGAATGTTATTTCAGGAACTATATGGACGGATTGCGAAGGAATGCACCAGATGATTTTTATTATTTTATCTACAATAAATATAATATGAATGACATTATGGAAAGTATCATTAAAAAAACACGATATCATTTTTATGATGACACCGAAGAAGGCAAAAGGAATCGGATTTATGGAGAAGTAAGCCACAGTAAGGTAAAACAACACCTTCGTCAGCTTTGGATTATCTATAAGTGTGTATATCGCTAATACTACAGCATTTCATTTTTAATATTAACCAAAAGGAAAAGTCAATGAATACATTTAAAAATAAAACTACTGAAATCTTTTATGTTGTGTCCTTGCATATCTATGCGGAGCTTTTTAACTCAAAGGATAAAACAACCAGTAATATGATTATAACGCATGTAATGGATCATGAGTTTGTCTGTAAGCTAATCGATTTGGCGATGAGGAATGCTGAGAAGCATCTTCTGAAAAAAGCATGGAAAAAGAACGCTGCTGAAAAACTGTCTGAGGTGGATTTTAAAGGGGTTAAGCAGGCATTAGCCAAAATGCATTATACGGTTCTGGCGGAATCAATATGTTGATATGTTCTGACGTCTATCGGCCCCTTCTTGGGGCTGATAACAAATATTATTTTTCTAGCCAAGGAGCAATAAATGATTGATGAATTTCATGTGATGTATATGTATAAAAAAATCCAAGCGGAAGCCGCAACTACTGACCTCAAAACACTTGAACAGTTTTTAAAAAAGTTCAGGAGGGTGGTCAACGAACGTCGTCAAGAATACTATCAGGGAATTGGTGAGAAAAAAGCGCAGAAATTGAGGGCCAAGAGATTACAACAGTTGCTTGAGAAAATGGCGTGTGACCGAATTTCACCAGAAGATCTCATTGACTGATAAGAGTTCTGTATAATAATGTATCTACATCAAAAACATGGAGGTGGTTATGGGCTGGGAGCTTCACATAGTAAGAACGGAACATTGGTTCGATAGCGCAAGTGTTCCAATCAGTAGTGAAGAATGGCTCCAGCTTGTTAATGATGATAAAGAACTATCCATAGATAACAAGAACGGTGATTTTTTTGCTATATGGAGTGGTCAAAGTGAACTCGATGAACCTTGGCTTGACTGGAGTGATGGAAGAATTTCAACAAAACATCCTGACGAAGCCCTTTACTGTAAAATGTTGCAGATAGCTGAGAAGCTACATGCTGTAGTCGTTGATGAGGATGATCATAAATATTTATTACCAAGTGATCTTATGAATCCATCATGGGCGAAATCATCACCGACGGATAAAAAACAATCTTTATGGGAAAAATTGTTTTCAAAATTATAAAATTGATTATTCTTTAGCTGTATTGGGTTTGTATATTCATAACTAAGAATGATTCTCAATTTGATACACTTTTGTTATAAACAGAATTTACAAGATAAAGAGTGTATTAACTTATTGAAGTGGATATAGAAGAAAAATCGGATTTTGTATGAAATGTTTTTCACCAACTTATGAGAAGGGTATGGGGAAGTTCTCATATCAAAGGCCCTGACAACTGACAAAGTGCATGCGCATTAAGTTGAATGCTAAGGAAGAATAGTTGGGAGGAGGTTATGTGCTATGGTTTTCTGTTAAACTGTTTAAAATTCCTTCTGGAAGCTGATTATACGGTATAATCGGGTGTTGTTAACTTTATGATACACTAATCAATGAGTGGATAGGTTAAAAGTATTATAATATCCGAAGGTAAAGTTACATTATTGGTTTACAAAAATTATAACAGCACTAAGTATAGAGTAAGGAATACAAATGTTTCGAGTCAATGATTATGTGAATATTGATGGTAAAGAATATTTAGTATCAAAATTTCTAGGGCAAGGCGGAATGGGGAATGTCTTCTTAATTGAAGATAAAATGAATGATTCGAGATTTGCGCTAAAAACCTTGCAATACTATATTCCTGATGATAATAACCATCGCTCGTTAATAAATGAGTGGGAAAAAGCACGAAAAATATTCCATAAAAACACCATTCGTTATTATGGGTTCCATGATGGATTATCTGAGCCAAAAACACCATATCTTTTAATGGAATATGCTAATAGTGGTTCTTTAGAACAATTTTTGAAAAATCAAAATTGTTTTTTGGACGAAGATACTTGTTTAGAAATATTTCACCAGATTATTAACGGAATGGAAGCTGTCAATGAGGTTCTTATTCATCGGGATATAAAGCCAGACAATATATTCATAGATAACGGAATATTTAAAATAGCTGATTTTGGTTTGGCAAAAATAGCTGAAGAAAAAACTCGGTCCAAGACTTTCAAAGGGTGGGGGACTGAACCATACATTGCACCTGAAGCTTACCGAGCGGAAACTAATACTATCCAAATGGACATGTATTCAATAGGCCATGTATTCTATCAAATTGCAACATTAAAACATGCCTTTGGAGAACAGAATAATTGGGAACATGCTCATCTTACATTTATTCCGCCCTTGCCGAACAAATTAAATAGTAATATTTCCCCTAAGGTTGCATTTGTTATTAATAAATTAATAGCAAAAAAACCTGCAAATCGTTATAAAACTTGGGATTGCGTAAGAAAAGATCTCATTGATTCTACTAAAAATGTTGGTGATCATAAATCAGCAATAAACAACATATTAAATAATAAAATATCAAGGGACTTAGAGATAGATAAAACATTATCAAAACAACAAATTCAGGCTCAAGAATTGCAAAGGAGAAATGATATTTTAAAATTTCAATTTAATAGTGAAATAGTTTTACCTGTTACTGATTTTGTAAATGATTTCAACAATGTCTCTGGTTCAACTGCAATGATGAAGATCTCTGAGATTTCAGGAAAAAATGATTTAGCTTGTAAAATTGTTTTTGATAGAAAGTTTGTTAATATATGGTTTCATCCGTTAACCGAGTCAGATGTACTTAAGCGATATGCAGATGATATATGGGGGGAAAATAGACTTCATATTACTAAACCAACTATGAAGGGTAAACAAGTTTTAGCATGGGGTGGAATTGAATGTTCAGACAAGAAAGGTCTTAATATTGTTTTGGTGCATTCTGAATCAGATGAGTATGGCGATTGGTACCTGCTTAAAAATACACACTCGAGTTTTTCTAGGAATAATGATGGAAGACCAGACCCTTTTGCCTTCAATAGCGATGAATTAGTAAAAGAAATACATAATATTGGTGTGATGCACATTTATAATCTAGCAGCAAAACCATTAGAAGCAAAAGATATAGTTGATTTTATATCAAATTCTTTATAGTTTATTTAGTTTAATTATATAAAAAATGAACCGGAATATTTATAGAATAAAATAGCCCGGTTCATTGAGTGTTGGCTTCCACTCCTCGTTCAAAGATGCCTCCATTGTTACACGTAAATTACTGGTGGTGGTCCGAAATTACGAAGAGTCATATTAATGATTGGCAAGGGGTATCAATAAAGCTTATGCTCGCTATTGTTTCTGGCAAGTAATCAGGGAATAGCAATGGCACGTCGAATTGAACTTCATGGAATAGTTAACGCTCTCAATGGGAGCTTTGTTAGTCGAAACAACGACTTTAGAGGATACTGGGCTATTGGGCAGTTAAAATCATTGGCTATCGATACCGGCGTCACTTCGATGGGGTTTTCTCTCATACCTAAGACCGACACCATCTCTAATTTACAACGTTACATTGTGCATCATTATACAGCTATGCTCGAAGACTTGCTAAGAAAGCAGCAAATTCCCGACTTTTGGGTTAATGAAGCCAGCATCATGCTCGACTTCGGCGCTAATGTGGGAAATACTTGGCTTCATGAATGTTCAACATTAGGTGAACCTTTCCAATGCTGTTGCCAGATAACTGATGATACTGGTCGCAACTACTCTTCTATTATTGGTGGTCTATGTCTACCACACTCTGTTATGAAAGAGCTAAAATCAACCCGAAAATCCACTATGTGAACCATCTGTGATGGTGTATGCCGTGTGGATGCTTCTTGTCCTGAAGTAGCCCGTAGTATTTTCTTTGAGAGAGAACAAAACCGCCAAATTAGATTGACGGCTTTATTGTGATCAGAGCGCGAAGTCTTCCAGTGTTTTACCAGCTTCGATAGCAGCAGCGATTGCTTTAGGAGTGCGGCCTTGACCTGTCCAAGTCTGCTCGTTGCCGTTTTCATCTGTATATTTGTATTTAGCAGGACGAGGAGCACGAGTTGATTTGGTTTTAGGCTGGGATGAACCAACTGAAGCGAGTAGTTCTGTAGGATCGATACCGTCTTCTAATAATTTCTGGCGGAAGGCTTCAAGTTTAGCCTGACGTTCTTCTTGTTCTTTACGGGCTGAATTTTCTTCCTCACGGCGATCTTCAACGATTGTGGTGAGTTTTTCCAGCATCTCTTCCAGAGTTGCCAGATCTGTTTCACGAGCCTGTGCGCGAAGTGTACGAATATTGTTCAGTGCCTTAAGAGCTTCACTCATAGTATGTCATCCGGTGTTTTAAAATGGGCGATTAATAAAAATAATGCTTACGGTGCTGTTGGAAAAATCAAAAAAACAGTCAGTAAATAATATAGTAAACATTATCGTTTAAGCAATCTAATACATCTCATTTCACACGAATAGCATAGAGTCGTTTTAAAGAGACATTTTCCTGCGCTTTTGGCTTGATGGCTCGAACTCTGACGAGATACGAGATAGTTGCTCAAGACTCTGTTCAATTGAACGCTGGAACTCAACAGCGGCTTCTGTGCGTTGTTTTATGACTAAGGCAACGATCTCTTCATCACTCTTTTCTGAAATGGCCTTACGGTATAACACTCGTTCGTTAAATAAATCGAGATTACCAGTTGATCTTGCAGATGTGTTAGCTTTTGAACTGCTGATGGGATTTAACTCGTCAATAAAGTATTCAATAAGAGATTCTCTCTTTTTTTCAAGTCTGCGAAGTTCGGTATGTGCAGACTTAAATTTCTGAGCCTTAACCAATGGAATATCATCGGAACGCAGCTTGCGGTATTCGTCTCTGTATTCTTCTATCGAAATATGATTTTTTAGTTCTTTGACTGTATTTACGTATTCGATTAAATCACTGTTGTCTGTTTTTACTTTTCTCATGAAAAATACCTCGTAGATAAAATAGTTGATATATTTATATTACGAGATATGGCGTAAGTGTCAAATTAGCTCTTTAGCTATCTTGGCAAGAAAATACCTTTAATGCAATCGTGGTTTATTACGGTGATTTTTTAGCCTATTTTCCCGCTGATAATTAATTGTTATTATTCACTGTTTTCTTTTTGTCCTTCAAGTAATAAGTTTTCATGAAAGTTAAACGATCACCATTAAACATATAGTCTGGATTAATAAAATAATAGTTCTGTATCATGGTCTCAGCAATAAATTTCTTGTCAGCAAGTTCTTTCATTCCTTTGAAATATGTCGTTCTTGATATTTTTACAATCTCTTGATCAACAATATCGAATGACATTAATATCGTATCTGTATCTTTATTGTCTCTAATAGCAAGATACAATATCTTAAATACTTTCTTACCTGATGAGGATAAACCCTCAATAGCTGATACACCATCCACATAAAGCTTCACGAACTGTGTCTTGTCTACTTCCATTGACTGAAAGAAACCACCATGTCCAACCTGTTCTCCTGTATTTTCATTTACGACGGCTAAGCGATCTTTTCCTGTTGTGATACGTCTGATACCTGTTTTTGTATGTATATTTGTATCATTAAGGAATGGGTTTTTTACATGGCGAGGTAGACCTCTTCTTGATTTCTTTACTTCCGTTTGTATCTTATTTTCTATCATGGTATTTACTCCTTTATTTTTTTAGTTATACATTTAAGTAAATACTATATTTTGTGTGCAAGTCAATACTTAAAGTTTATATTTTTTTAAATAACTAACACTTGATGTTTTTACGTATAAAACTTGTAGTGCTACAGAATATATACAAATAATACTTTATTATTTTTATTTGAGAATAGTTATCAACTTAAGTACCGGGATTCGGGACTTTAACTCCCGAGAGTGCGTACTTTGTTTTAAGCTATAGCTGGCTTGAGAGCAGTTTTCTTCTTCATTATTCAAATAGCGAAGCTTTGGATGACATTTTAAAGAATATAATATTGGAAATAGTTCTTCTTTTTAGTTGATTGGTGCCTTATCAAAATGGCACCAGTGGTGTTATCTGTGTTATTTTTCCTACTATATTATTACAGCGAAGTGATTGTTGTATACAATCACGAACCGCTGCTACTGTCGGGACTGCTTGATTAATTTTACTTTAACTTTATATGCGTCTACGACGCGATCTTTTTTGGATAAATCCAATATTAACAGGGGCAAGCCCTGTTCAGCAGAGTGATTGTTCGCAACAATCACGAAGTGCTGCTATCAAGGATATAGTTTTCCTATACGTTTAAGAGCAAATGCTATATGTCTAAAGGGAAAAACTATGTTTAAACATAGGATCTAAATTCAGCATCATGAGAAAAAGAGATCAAACAATGATCGAGTACTTTTCTTTTTATTTAAAAGACAGGAGATGAATAAAATAAAAATATCAGCGTCAGGGCGTAGCCGTGCGTCAGCACAGAGATAAAGATTTTTTCAAAAAAGAGTTTAAAAATAATAAGTAAAAGCATGAAGAAAACACAGATATATTTGATTTTTACGCTTACGATAGAGTATTAAGCAGTAATAAAATAATAAAAGGAAAATGCAATGAACAATATCAAAATGATCACGCTCTTCCATCCCCTTGAAAAAACACCATTTATGGTCTGTATTATAAACAAAGTAGAAGATACAGAACTTGGATTGAAATTAACTCTTGAAAACGGCAACAACATTTGTGTCAATAATTATAGTCATTATCTGTTATCAGAATCTGTAAGTCGTTGCGATAAAGACAGGTTAAAGAATATTTATATTCGCTTGGTTTCAGAACTCACGCAGATGAGTGAAGAAACTATAAAATCGCAAATGTTATAAAACGTTTATCAAAATACCATAAATATTTTTGATATTATGATTAGTTGCATGGTATTAAATAAAAACAATAACAGGAAAATATCATGAGAAAAATAAAAACAAAAATCTACTTGCCTACAGCTTTGACAGGAAACATGGATAAACACTATATCCCTGTTTTAGAGGATTTAAGAAAAGCGGTATACAGCGACAGAATATTATCAAGGCTTGCAGATAGCGGTAATATTGTTATCCATAGTTCACTTGGATATCCAGTTGCTAAATATAAAAACACGGGGATTAGCATAGGTATAGAACCATTGAATCCGATGATAAGACAAGATCTGACTCTTGGATATATCGTGGTCGTCAGAAACGGAAAAGCATCACAGGAGATTAATGGTTTACTTAACAGGTCATTGCCAAAAGCAATAAGCACTTTTAAGGAGCACATCAACGAATATGAATCAGTAAAAATCAAAATGCGATAACAACCTATGATCTGGTAAAATATTTAGTCTGATAACTACAGGAGGAGGATGAGCGATGGAAGGTCAGTTAATTTTTTGTTCCGATGCAATACTACGGTTTAAGTCCGATTACGATGAAACCGCTGCCGTTCCATTGCTATCCATCCAGAATGCGGTAGCCAATACCGATCCGTTCTTTCTTCTCCGTTTCTTCCACCATACCGTTCTGATTGAAGAAGGAACAACGCTGGCAAGTATCTTTCTGGCAATAGAACCGTGGAAGGCACTGTTAGCTGGTTATCTGGATAGATTAATAAAATGTTTTATACGTCGCATTAGGGAAGTATCAAGGTTAAACACACAAAATTTTGAATAACTTAAGCATATGTATTTATTCTTATATTAGATCGACGCTAGAAGGTTTTAAATGAATCTGGTTATACACCTAAGCTTTCAATTAACAATTAATATGCTTTTACAGTCTTTGATTTATATTGTAATAGCAAGCGCATAGGGCTGGTGGTATAATAAATATTCGTACTTCGATAAATAACATCGTTGAAACAAAAAAATCTCTTTTGCGTTACTTAAATATAATTTATGGTTGGTTAAAATGACTAATGAAAATCTGCGTAGATATACAAATCTCCCATCTTTACTTTACATGTTGACAATGAAAAAAATAACGCTACTAGATCCTAAGTCATGGGATGACAAAAACGATTCATTGTTTTTAGATAATTATACAAAATATAAGAATTTAAAAAAGACGTTAGCTCTTTGTATGACACGTAAAAGCGAAACTTATCACCACTGGAGTGTTTTTACTACAAGGGAGAATGGTGTTTGTATAGTATTCGATTATGAAAAACTGATTGCTCATCTTAATAGCTTAAAAGATATAATCCATGGTGATGTAAAATATATGACTTTGAAAAATTTTAAAAACAATCAAATTGGAGTAGATGAGTTGCCTTTTTTGAAAAGATACGCGTTCACTGATGAAAATGAGTATCGCATAATTTTTCCTTCAAAACACAACGTTGATATTAAAGATATACCGTTACCTGTTGAAGCTATCAAGAAAATTTCCATTAATCCGTGGGCACCGAATAATATATTTGAAGCAATTAAGGAAATAATCAATAAAATAGATGGCTGTAAAAATATAAGAGTAAGCCATTCTTCGCTTGTTAATAATAAGGAATGGTGCAAAATTGGTAGTGCCATTAATTCTATAAAAGGGGAATAATATTCATAATACAAAATGGAAGGCATCTATTGATATTATAAAGGAGTTAACTAAGTCAACTCCTTTATAGCCAATATCTTAAAAAATTATCAATCCATCAAACCACGTGAAGTCTTACTTGCAGTCTGACGAAAATCAAAACGTTCCACAACATCATCTTTAAACCAGATATCCAGTGATTTAATGTGTGCGGTGCTGCTATTGGTCAACAGAGCAAGGCCCGGTATGTAGTTAGATAGCTGGCTTTCTCCCGTCATACTTGAGTAGTTCCACATCTCCTGTCCATCATTCGTAGCGCGTGTCTGAGGCTCTCCAAAGGCAGCAAGAATTTCTTGTTGGGTTGTTTTACCCTTGACGATTTTAACTTTAACCGTTTGATGATTTTCATCATTTAGGGATTTATTACCATGAACGGTACAGCCACTAAGTGGTAATATGATAAAAATAGCAAGTAATAATTTTTTCATTTTTGTTCCATAAATAGATGAAAGATGAGACTTAGAAAACATACTTTTTAAATACCAGCATCCATCGCTCGCAAAGTTTGTGATTTGAGGTGCTTTTATTTTTCAGGGGAACATTAACTTTCCACATGGGATTTTTAATATCATCGGTTAAAATATTTAGGCCAGACCGTTTATTCGCTGAAAGTTGTTCTCTCCAGTTAGCAATAGCCGCATTATTCATACCTCGTAATGTTCCATTGCCATAAAACTTACCCCCCTCTGAAAGCGTATAATTTATTTCTCGAATTTGATCAAAAGTATATGTGCTATCTTTATCTTTATTGAAAATACGGACAGTATGTTTTTGAGTATCAATAACAATACCTGTCTGTTGGCATTGATACGAAAGAATGTCGCCGTCCAGAACTTCCGTAAAGCTGTTGTAGTGCTTTTTCTTCTGTATATCTACTGCGGTCATGATAATGACGAAGAGCACCACTAAAAATACGATACCTGTTGCTTCCACTCTTACTTCCTCCATGTAAATGAGTTAAAGAGACTGAACCCGCTCACAGAGCTTTACTGCGCTTTATACGTCCTACAGCACCAAACTCATGGCTTCGGTCTCGGCGTTGCAAGGCTATCAGAACTTGAAATTATGATCGATATAAAAGATCGATAATTGATTATTGATAGATTTGGACGATTAAATAGATGATATTGATCGGTGATTAATTGCTATAATCGATCGAATATATATTTATGATAGATAAAAACTATCATAAGAATATTTTTGATCGTTTTAAACGATATGACGAGACGCTAAAAGAATTGAATCCTATCAATTGGTTAAGCGGTGGTTTTGCCATGTGATATCAGCCGGATCCCGCAACAACTCTAGCCCTGACCGGATTAGGTCAAAAAATATACGCAATTTTGATTATCAGGATGGATAAGCAGATGAAGAAGATTTTACTCGTTACTGGCGCAGCTCTGGCACTGGCAGGATGTGGTGAGAAAGGTGATTTTGAGGAAGCGATCAATGCCAAGATTGGGCAGGACAAATACTGCTTCTCACTGGATAACAATAACACCAGCTTCCCCATTCGTCTTGCCAAGCCACGACTTGATTCGACTGGCACAGGGACGAATTCAGTGATCCTCGACGGTTTTATTGAGCAGGGCCTGATGGTTTTTGAACAGGGTTATGACTCGAACGTATTAGGGATAACAGAGGAAGGCAAAAAAGCCAAAGTCTGGAGCACAACAGACGGTGCCTGTGTTGGTCGTCGTGCTGTTGACGAGATTAAGGAGTGGACTGAGCCGGGAAACGGTAATCAGAAAGTAGTTCGCGTGACCTATACGTGGAAGCTGGTTGACGTTCCGGGCTGGATTGACAAAAAAGCCTTCGCCAGCGTTAAAGGAATGAATGAACCTGCTGATGGTGCCATGAATCTTGTTAAAACCAGTAATGGTTGGAAAGCCAATTAAGGACGCCATCATGGAAAACAATACCATCAAATGCCCGTTTTGCTTCAAAGAGAGTCAGCGTGGGGTTCACGTCTGTACAGGCTGTTTAGCGACGGTGTTATATGGCACTTATCCCGGCTGGTATGCTTTCGCGATCATCCTGTTGTCTTTTGGCATGTCTTTTCTCATTGGCATCTCTACAGGTATGGCTGGAGCTACTATCAGTTTGCCAGTAATCGCTGCTGTTGGGTTTGTCGCTGGTAAGGCAATTTACTCAGATAATGTTGTGTTTAGGCGAAGGATGTAGCGGCATTAGGCGCAGATATTTAGCAGCTATAAATAATAAACCACATTTAGCTATTAATGTGGTTTATATTTTCTAATTTCATCCAATAATAACTTTCAAAACTATGCCTTTTATAAGGTATAACCGCATGGAGTTAGAGGGGATGTTACTTTAAAAATAATTGATCTAACTGAATGGTTTACTGTAGTATAAATCACTACAGAAACAATAATGCATGTAAAGATAATGAACATAATAGATATTGTAAAGGATTCATGGCTATTTGATGAGCATTTCAAGGGAATCACTGGACCTCTAATTGTAGCAGTTTCTTTCTGGTCTGTAAGATCTATAAGACGACTATTTTTTCCATTCTTCTGGATCTTCAAAAATAATCTTTCGTCTGGTTTTCTGAAACTTTCAGTAGATGATAAAATTAATGCGCTTAAATTAATAAGTGAGTATAAAGAAACTGATGAAGAATATAATGTTTTAATGAAAGAGTTAAAGCTAAAAGAATATGGATTATTTTACCCTCTACAAATACTACAAACTTTATTCAGTTATATTCATGATGATAACATTCGTATGAATAGCACTGGATTTTTGTCATTTTTAGATTGTAATCAGATTTTTGATTATGATAGACATACAATGCCAACATATTCATCAAGAAAAATAACTCTTCATTTAATTGCTTATTCTGTATTTGTGACTTTTTTGATCTACTATGCTTTTGACGTATTTAAGTTAGTTGGTTCATTGTATCACGCACCTGTAAACTTTATTAATATAATGACATTATTAGCAATGCTTGCTATTATTGTTATAATATTTAGATTTATTTATATTATTTTAGAAAATTCAATTTCTTTTGTTTGGGCTATTATTTTTTCGAAAAAATTAAAAAGTTATTCTGTTTTAAGAAAAAGAAAGAGATTAATTGAAAAATATAAAGTAACATCTGGTTTTTTTACGAGAAATAGTTAATACACCGATTTATAGAATAATAACGATATGGTAAATGAAATTTTATTGTTATAATATCTGGTAAAAATATAGTTTTGTAGAGCCCGTTTTACAACGGACTCTACAAATGTTTATGAGGCGTTAATAACGTCTGGATTAGGGACTGCATTTTGTAAAAAGAATGGAATATTATTAGCAGCATTAAGCCCGCCAGTATGTACTGTGCCTAACTCTTCAGGCGTAATATCCATAGTTGGCCATATTTTATTATTTCCGATAAACCTGTCTAGATTAAGTTTATTCAGTTCTAAAAATAAATAATCTTCTGTCTCACCTCTACTTACTCCTGCTGCCCAATATGAAAAAGAACTGGCTATAATATCTGAGACCTGTAATTGTAAATGTTCTTCTGAGTTAGCAAATATTAATGACTTCCCTTCTAATGGGAGGTTGAATTTACGGCGATCATAGCCTAATTCTACATCAGATTGAGACCAATCCATAAATTGTGCAAAGAGCAATTTTTGTTTTTCGATGCTGTGGGAATCATCATGGATTATATGAAAGCCTTTCGGATAGTCATTTCCCCATTGAACGCAATGTGCAAATAGAGCAGGAATAGATGGATCTAAAGATAGTTTATCAACTCCGTTTAATGCATCATGAATAACATTTCTAGTCTGAAATATAAGGTCTACATCTCTTTTGAATTGCTCATGACTAGAGGATTCTCTAACGTTTTCAACATCAGAATAAAATTTATCAATCTGCTCTTGTTCTTGTCCACGAATCATGTTGACAAAAGATGAATACATTTCTGCTACTAAATCTTTATCGCAGAATGTGGGTAGGCAATAATATAGCATATTTGATAAAGCAATGTTCCTGCCATTTAAGTAAAGATCTTCTCCAGTTAAATACATCATATGCTCAATTAAGATATCAACAATTTTAGTTGTTATCATGAAATCTTTTAAAAATATACTTATCTTTATATTGTTAGTGTTAATTAATTTGCTGCTCATGAACCTTATTATTGCATCTTGTCCATTTTTTCTGCGCTTAAGATTTTTAAAATGAGCCTCCAGTGGTGAGCGGGAGTTGAGTAATCCGATAAGGTTTCGGGCATCATTATCTGAAAAAGAACAACTTGCTAACGAAAAGACAGGCTGATTAGGATCTAATAGATTTGAGCCAGTATTGCCAGATTCGTCAAAGTAAATATTTGGCACTAACATTTTCCTTCTTATGATTTTATCATTTTTCCTATTCTGTTTTTTTCTTTCTGTATTCTTTTTTGCATCTCTTTTAAACTTGCTATTTTTGCTCATGTTATCCTCAAATGTATCATGTATCAATAAATAAAATAACATTCCCAATTGTGGCAAGATAACAAAATAATGATAACTATACAATTAGCCAAATGACCTATTTATTTTTATTAAAATTTGCAGATGTAATTAACTTTTATTGTTTCTCATGAATCCATGATGGTTTTGGTTTAGTATTGTACTCTTTTTTATGCCATCTGATGGGATGGATGGTATGAGATCCATGTTCTTATCAAAATTAGGCTCTTCCAGTTTAGGACGGCTTGGAAAACGAACGGTCTTGTCATGGTCTGATTCATTGCCATAGACGCCTGCTTCTGGTGATGTCTGATCATTGTTAAACTTAGCGCGTTTTTCAAACTCTGAGCGTGGGACATTGACACCCAGCACTTCATCATAGACAAAGTTTTCTGCGATACGCTTATCATGGTCAGCATCAGTGGTATCTGCTTTCCTTTTGGCCCAGATAAATTTCTCTCTTATATATCCTACTATCAGTAGTGTGAAACGTTTAAACAAACCAGTCTGGCGGGGCTTGGTCTGTTTCCTACTCCTCACAGGAGCACGGTTCATCGCTCTGGTTTTTTGAAGAGATGGGGTTTTCAATTTAGTGGATGCAGTTGGTTCAGGCGCAACCAGAACAGGGGATTTCTTCCCTGAAACATTTACTTTACTGACCTTATTGGGATCACGGTAAGATTTTGCTGCTGGTCTTCTGCTTATGGCTGGTGTCGCTGAAACAGGTTGCTGTTTAGTTGTAGCTGGGAAGTCAGGGAGAACGATCTCTTCCGGTTCAGGAAGCTGGTAAACAGAGTAAGAGCGAACATCAACCACGATCTCCAGTGGTAGCTCACTGAATGTGGTGTAGACCTTCTTGGCCTCTTCAATTTGCTGATCGCGTTGAGCTTGTTCTGCAGCTCGTTGTTCCTGAGACTCGGTGTTATTCCATTTAGCACGATGAACACGTTGCATTGCCGGGCGGTTTGTTTCTGTTGCCTTGGCAAGCCAGAATGCTTTCTCTTCAGCGCTGAATGCTTCTTCTGCCTGAGCAAGGGCATCAGCACATTGCGTCCTGAGAGAACGGTGATCGATACGTTCTTCACTGCCTGCGGCTTCAAGGTAGCTGTTTGACATCGTGGCCCATGACTCACGCCATTGGATCATTATCTTCTTATCATTCCAGCTTCTGTCTTTTTTACCGAAGCCTTCGGGACCAATGGTTTTCAGGGTTAACATGACGTGAGCGTGTGGATTCTTACTGTCCAAGTCATGGAATGCGATATCAGCAATCATTCCTTTATCAACAAAGTTCTTCTGGCAGTATTCGGCAACTAATTTTTTCTTATCATCGTTGTTGAGTTCCACAGGTATAGCAACATCAAAATAACGGGCTGTTTGACCGTTGTTCTGGCGTTCCACTCTTTCAACTTCATTCCAGAGTGCTGAGGAGCTTTCAACAATATGAGAAGGAGCAGAAATAGGCGCTAATATAATATGACCATGTAGATCTGTTCTGTGGCTGAAATCAAATGTTTCGCCAATGCGATCATCTGTAATACGTGTACGGGCATGGTAGGCAGCTTTCGCAACGGAAGTCATGCCTTCGCTTCGTTTCACAATTTTAAAATCCAGATGAAAAATCGCCATGAAAAATATAACCTCAAATATATATGCTGCTGTTAGTTTTACGTAAGAAAAACTTCGGGGTTGACGTTGACCTTGGTTTTGCTTTTAGCCTGCGGCAGCAACCGTCGGTAGACCCCACACACTGCGTAGCAGTGTATAGGTGGGCATTGTCTTTAAGAAAATAAGCCAATGTAAAATGCCCCTCTTATTAATTAATACGAAATATATGTATGGTTGTAAAACAATACGCCGGAATAAGCGGCGCAAACTGGATTAAAGGTGTAGGTTTCACGTCCACAGGACAAAAAGAGTAAAGAAAAGGCCCGTAAGGGCAAAAGAAGTATTAATTATTCCCGCCGTAAGGCGGGATAGCTAAATTTGATAAAAATAACTAATAAAACAGGGAGTGTTATGTGTTGCACAATTCACAGGTTGAGATTGGAAAATAGAGTTTAAAAATGACAGGTGAAAACAAAAGCACGAATACGCAAAAATAAGTAACGCGGAGAGTGCCAGATGTTTTTAGTTAGTAATTACTATCGTATGTGTTGCATTATTTTGTTTATGGATGCTCCAAATCTATTTTCTCTGACAAAATCATGTAAATTTGACGTTATTCATCTTTGTGATAATTAAATACGTGTAAACAGCAAGAGGTGATAACTATGGATGATAATATAAAAAGACCAAGAACAGAAAAAACATTAAAACAAAAGGTGGCTTTTGCTCAGCTTGAACTTAATCGTCTTAAGTCTCTGGAAAAATCAGAACGAAAGAAAGTTGAAACAAGGCTAAAGATTATTCTTGGTGCGGAAGTGGCTAAGGCTATGAATTGTGGTGTCGAACAGGTGGATAAAGAGCTTGTTATGGGGATTTTGCTTTCAGCATCTGACCTGAATGATATTGAAAAAATAACGTATATAAAAGCAGGCAGGAAGTTTCTTGCTCAAATGGATGGAAGACAAAAATAAAAATATTTAAATTTATTTTGATTCAGGTATTGATATCTAATTATTATCTGTTATCTATATAAAAGAACAGAACGCAGGATAATCCTTTATTAATATTTTTTCCTTTTCAATCAAGCGTTCTGTTCGACCAGTAATCTGTTAATTTTTATCTTTATGTAGTGAACGTCATTATTACTTTTTTATCAGATATAATAAATATCCCATGAGAAAGTAATAATGACAGTAGTGATAACAAATGTTGTTTTAAATCTCCCGGAAGGCAAAGAGTAATCTTTGCCTTTTTTAATTCATCCGTCTGTCAGACAGAGTTAAATATATCTTGCTATTCCTATTGCCAGATAGGAGAGAAACGTTATAACAGGAAATATCATTAAAACAAAAAAGGAGATAATAATGGTTTTATTAAATAACAAAAGAAAAAGCAAGAAAGGTTTCTCACTACTCGAACTATTGCTTGTTTTAGGCATCATTGCTGCATTAGTGGTAGCAGCTTTTATCGTGTATCCCAAGGTTCAGGCTTCACAAAGAGCACAGGCAGAATCCAATAACATTGCCACCATACAGGCAGGTGTTAAAGCGTTATACACATCGGCATCAAGCTTTACTGGACTGACAAATACTGTGGCTGTTCAGGCAAAAATCTTCCCTGACAATATGTTAAGTGGGTCAGGAACAGCAGCTAAACCCATCAATGCCTTTAAAGGTAATGTGACGCTGGCTGCGGCAGCAACTGGCCCGTCATCAGCGACTGGTTCTTCTTTCACTATTACATACGATAATGTGCCAGCAGCGGAATGCGTGAAAATAACCACTGCGGCGGCAGGCAACTTTTATACCGCTAAAGTGGGTTCAAAAGTTGTGAAGGCTTCGGATGGAACACTTGATGTGGCAGCTACGGCAGCGGCCTGTAATAACGCCACAAGTAATACATTAGTTTTCACGTCTATTTAATGAAGAGGGCGCAGGCCCTTTTCTTTCTTATTGCTAAAACAGGGAGATAATTATGATAAAGAAAAAAGGATTCACCTTACTGGAAGTCAGTATTGTGTTGGGTATTGGAACACTTATCGCTTTTATGAAGTTTCAGGATATGAGAAATAATCAGGAAGCGGTATTGGCTGATAATGTCGGAACACAGATTAAACAGCTTGGAGAAGCAGTTAACCGCTATATCAGTATTCGCTATGACAAGATTTCCACACTGTCATCATCCAACAATCAAAGCAGCGATCCGGGGCCAAGGACCTGTTCGGCTGCTGGTTGTGAAATCACTTACCAGACGTTAATTAATGAAGGTCTGTTGCCTGTCGGCTATACAGGAACTAACGCGCAAAAAGCATCTTACAAGATTGTGTTAAAGCGTTCAGGAACAGCGCCGGATTACGTCATTAATGGCCTTATAACAACCGCCAGCCCGTGGGAAGAAGGTGGTCGTATTCGTTATGACCTGTTAGGAAAAGCGGTTCAGGCGGCAGGTGTTGATGGCGGGATGAGCAGAAACACCAAGATAGCTTCCGGCTATGGTGGTCAGTGGAGTGAGAACTCTAATAGCTACAGTAATATCACGGGTGGTGGATTGCTGGCTTACCGCGTGGGGTATAACTCTTCAATGTATTCTGTTTATCTGCGCCGTGATGGAACGTTGCCGATGACGGGTGATCTGAATCTTGGTGGAAAGAGCATCAAAAACATCAAAGACATTACGGCATCAGGGACAACAACAACCGGAACACTTAAGACAACGGGTAATGCGTCTGTTGTGTCAGATCTGAGTGTGGGTGGAACTTCTACCCTTAATGGTCCTGTAAATATCAACAACAACCTGAAGGTAAAATCCGATACCTATCTGAACACGCTATCAACAACAGGTCTGGCGAGGTTTGGAAGCCGTATTGCGACGAACGGACTTAATCCAAACGATCTGCCCGCTGGCTGGGCTGGCGGTGTTCGCACCTATGATTTGTATGCGTCAGGGACTGTTGGTGTAGGAACAGGTAAAACAGTTAAAGCTTATATGAACAATGCGGGTAATATTTACGCGTCAGGTAATCTTACCGCCGGAACGATAATATCTAACGGGACAATTGAATCAACAGGCAGGATCAAAGCGGGTGAATATCTCCATCTGAATGGTCAGGCAACATTAAATGCAAAATGTACGCCTAATGGTCTGGTGGGACGAGACAGTACAGGTAGAGTGTTATCGTGTGTTAATGGTAAATGGCAGACAGCAAGTGGTGATGGTCTGAAAGGTATTTTTATAACAATAACTGATCAAGTATCTGGATATAAGTGTGTAATACCGAATAGTGACACTGGGACATGTGCCTGTCCGGGGTCAACGTATAGTCCTCAGTTTGGCTATATATCTGGAACCCTTATTGCAGAATATAATGATGAACGTTGTAGTGGTGGTAAGAATGATCATTGTTATAGTAATTACAGAAGATTATATGCATGTCAGTAACATGCTATTGTATTGTTCTTAATAGAGCGTCAGGTGGTTGTTCTTGTTTATCAGGGTTGAATAGTATTTTGAAAATTCAAAATCAGATATTTTATGTGGCGATTGGAATCATATTTGTAGGATATTTACATAATATCTTTATACCTATTTTAAAATGGGTTGTATGCATGAAAGAATAAAAAGAGTCATAATGACTCTTTTTCAATTTTGGTTACGAATTTTGTTGTTGTATATATTCTATCTCCGAATAGTCTATAAAATACATACTTAAAATGGGATTTCATCATTAAAGTGTATAGCCCCACCAATTTTTACCCTACACACATTCTCAATGATTTTTGATATTTCATTTTTTAATTCCTCATTATCGTTAATTGCATCAATTAAATTTGAATGTTTGGTTTTTACATCAATTTCTATATTGCCTTTATATTCATATATACTTGTGATTTCATAGTTGTCGAATATTTTCAATTTTCTATAAATAAGGGAGTTGATTTTTCCCCTATATTTTAAATTCAATTCATTAGTTAATATCTTTTGTTTTTGAAAGTCTTCTAAAGCATCAGTATAAAAATCTTTATGGCAGCGCGTTATGTGACGACAATAATGTTGATGGAGCATGTTATAACTTCCAATTAAATCATTAAACCCTTTAGTGGTCATGAAGTTAATTTTTGAAGATATTGATTCACCGTTAATAATATAGTTGCTTATATATATTTGCGAATCAATTTTGTTAGCTTCAATATGTTCAGTTGAACAGTCAAGTGTAATTAATTCACTGTCTATTAGCGACACTAGATGAAAGATATATACACATCTTTCTTTTTTTCTTTTAGATAAAGAACTAATTTCGTAAGACTGAGATTTCATCAATGATGAAATAGAGTTAAATATGTTTTTATCATTATCTGGTTTTCCATTTTTTTTAAACATCTCTTGAAAAGCAAATACTTGTTTGTGAGGCTCAAATAAATTTTGATACAAATCTCCTGTTGGGATAAATTTTTTGATCATAGAACTGTTAGATAGCTGATAATTTATTATTGGATGATTTGACCAATATTGAAGTGGTTCAAGATCAATGTTTGGGTCATTTTTATTTAAATTCTTTGTTAAAAGCGCCCAAATTTTCTCATCATTTTTCTTACAACTAATTATTAGTGATGTATAAACATACATATCTTCAACTTTGGATGCTTTATATGCAATAATATCAATTTCTCGTGCTGTCTTGGCGACGTCATCAATATAATACTTATTGTTTATTACATTCCATTTATTGTCGATCAGGATTTCTGATATTCTGTTTTCTAATATAAATCCAGTTGATTTTATGTTTTCTGAAAAAATATTGAGATCCATTTTTACTCCTTCATTTAAGAATATGAATAAATGAAAATTTTAGCAATCGTAAAGCTTACAATTATCTTGTTTTAAAACTTGCTTTAATGGAATGTTTTTTATAATTAAGTCATATTTTATACTTATCAGATTTTTTTCTAAAAATGGTTTTAATGCTTCTTGTATAATATGCTCTCTAAATATCAGGCATCTATGTGGTGCCTGTACAGTTTTGTATTCTGCTATACCCTCTAACTGAATAAACCTTTCATGTGGAGGAAATATCTTCAATAGCTTATCAAATAAATAATACATACTGATCCCCTTGCCTGTAGGAACCTGATCAACTATTTCAATGATTGTGCTCATGACAAGTATGCTCCATCTTTGAAACATCCATAAAAAAGGATATTCTATTCTTTCTTTTAAAATAGCCGGAATCTTAGGCCACTTTTGTGTGTCTGTTGGTCTAAATATGTTATTTTTGATTAACCATTGGCACCATTTACGATAGTCTTGATTGTAAAATTCTTTATTTGCGTCCAAGTAATTATAAGATAAATGCTTAAGTTGATTTGATATGAATATTGTTTGCGATTTTGTATGTATCTTTTCTTTGCAACTATTTATAAATATGCTATATAACCGAGACTTCTCTTTTTCCAGCGAGGGATGTCTTAGCCATTGCCATTCTGGTTTATTTTGATGATTAGGGTAGCTTCGAATGATAATGCTACCTTGAGGATAGTCAGATAAATTTAATTTATTATCGGAAAGTGAGTATATAATCCATATCACATATTTGTCATCATTTCGAATGATCTCACCTTTAAGCACAAATGATTCCAAATTTTGTTGTATCAGTTCTATTTTATCAAGATGACGATTTTTCTTATTATATAATGATACGATTTCTGAGAAATATTCATTGGATTCTGTATAGGTGAACTCATGTTTAATACTTGGTAAAAATATAGTTTTTTCTTTTAACAGTTTACGAATCGCGACTTCTGCGCTTTTGGTTCTTTTCGTTCGTCTTTCATTATTCTCTTTTATTAACTCTTGCTCATAGTGAGATATAACCTTTTCTTTTTCATTATAATAAAACCATTCATATGGAATTTTATTTTCTTTGATTCTCTCTAACCATTCGATAATGTCAATATCATCGGAGTATTCAAAGGTTAACTCAATGGAGTTAATCTTGCTGTTTTTGTAAAAATCTATTTTTTCTTGTTCGCATTTATGGGTGACACATATTTCTATATAAAAATCACCAATATTAGTATTGATATATACGTCAGAGATAAATTTTCCTATGCGCTGTTCTAACCTTGAGGATAATACACTTACTTTCACTGAAGGAATTTTTAATACTACGCCATGATATTCAAACTCTTCTGGTGGAATCACAATCTCAGCTAAACTCAGAAAGTAATGCTGCATAGCTAAATGCAGTTGAGTCATTAAACATGGACGGCTTTCTACAAAATTTCTGTGAGCAAAATGATGCTGTCTTTGTGTTCCTCCATTTCGAGCAGTAAGTTCGTCATTACAAGCTTTGCAAATACAATTACATTTTGCTCCGTTCGGAACGCTATCGATATGCATAATCTTTTTTGTATCTTTATCTATAGCGTATTCAATAAGCAAAATATAATCCCCAACTTTCTATAATCGCTGATGACAGGATAATATTTTAGTTTAATCAATTCAATTGATTGAACATTTTTTATCAAAGTAGGCACTGAAAGGTCAGTGCCCGATTCCACGTGAATAACATTGTCATTACTTTTGATTAGCAAACTCAAACGGCCTGACCATCCCATTCCGATTCGCATCAAGAAAATCAGCCCACCACTGAAGCATCAGGCGGCGTTGGTCAAGATGCTTAGCTTTGTGGGTATAGGCAGCGCGAACGCTGTTGCTTTCCTTATGGCTCATCTGAAGCTCTACAGCATCTTCAGACCATAGCCCTGATTCAATCAGAGCACTACATGCCAGTGTGCGGAAACCATGACCGCAAATATCCTGCGTGGTGTCATAGCCCATCTTACGTAGTGCTTTATTGATGGTGTTTTCACTCATGGGTTTGAACGAGTCATAACAGCCCGTAAAAATTAACCCCGTCTCATTACCTTCTTCATAGGTAAGCTGACGGATCTCTTTCAGTATCTTAATAGCCTGCCTGCAAAGGGGAACAAAGTGCTGGCGTTTCATTTTTGCACCACGCGTGGAATATTTGACGCGCTCAATCGCTTCACGCTTTTCTGGTATCACCCATAACTTACTGTTGAAGTCGATTTCTGACCATCGTGCATAGCGGAGTTCACTGGAACGAATGAAAATCAACAGATTGAGTTTAATCGCCAGTGTGGTAAGTCCACGGCCTTTGTAAGCATCAATACGTTCAAGTAACAGGGGGATCTCTTCCAGCTCCAGTGCAGGACGGTGCTCAGTCTCTGGTTTCTGCACAGCACCTTCCATATCGTAAGCAGGATTATGGCGCATAAGCTTTTGCTGGACGGCGTGACGCAGGATGGCAGTGATGTATTGCTTGATCCGCATGGCAATTTCAAGATAGCCAAGCGTTTCTGCTTTTTTAACCGAAACAAGCAAGTCACCTGTATCCAGATCTGAAACGTTGCTGTCGCCAATGTCCGGGAATACATAGGTCTCAAGGCGCTTCCATACCGTATCGGCGTAATCTTCTGACCATTTTGTTTTGGTGGCAAACCAGCTTCTGGCAACGACCCGGAACGAAAGGGTTTTATCCCGCTTTTCCTGCAGAGCTTTTTCATCAGCCTGTTTTTTAGCGTTAGGATCGATTCCCTGAGCAAGCAGCTTTTTTGCTTCATCACGTCGTTGTCTGGCATCAGCAAGAGAAACCGCAGGGTAAACACCAATGGAAAACACTTTCTGTTTACCATCGAAGCGATAGCCTAACTGCCAGTATTTTGAACCATTGGGATGCACAAGGAGATAGAGACCGAATCCATCAGTGAGCTTGACGGCTTTTTCCGCTGGTCTGGCATTTTTTACTTTAGTATCAGTAAGTGACATGACGGTTCCCTCCGCGTGCTGGTAAAACGCAAATCGAACCAGCTTTACCAGCATTTTTACCAGCAAAGTAGTGTGGATTCGAGCGGTTTTTAACGAACGAGGGTGAACCTGAAGAAGGGGATAACCAGTTGATATAAATGCAGAAAGCAGACGTCAGTGAACGTCTGCTTTCTTTAATTTGGCTCCTCTGACTGGACTCGAACCAGTGACATACGGATTAACAGTCCGCCGTTCTACCGACTGAACTACAGAGGAATCGTGTGAACGGGGCGCATATTAATGGCAGTGCATGGTGATGTCAAAGGGTGAAATGCATTTTTTTGTTTGTTTGCTGTCAATTTCAACAAAGTGGTGAGCTTTCAATCTTATTGGGTAATGAATCATCGTGGTGCATACCCTCCTTTTATAGGGCAGGGGAACGCGACAGCTGATTAAAGGAGCAAATGACGAATCTATCATAATCTCTTATTTGACAGTTGGTTAGCTTGTACATCAACGCCAAAATAAAACTGGCAAGCATCTTGCAATCTGGTTGTAAGTAATGGCGGCACTTGGGCCGATTCTTAAAAACCGGAGGCAACATGAACTTCAGACGCCTGAAATACTTCGTAAAAATTGTAGATATTGGTAGCCTGACCCAGGCTGCTGAAGTATTGCATATCGCACAACCAGCGCTCAGCCAGCAGGTTGCCACACTGGAAGGTGAGTTAAATCAACAACTTTTGATCCGTACAAAGCGGGGCGTTACGCCAACAGACGCCGGAAAAATTCTCTATACCCATGCGCGGGCCATTTTACGTCAGTGTGAACAGGCCCAACTGGCGGTGCATAACGTTGGTCAGGCATTATCGGGGCAAGTCTCGATTGGCTTTGCACCAGGAACCGCTGCGTCATCCATCACCATGCCCTTATTACAGGCGGTTCGCGCTGAATTTCCGGAGATCGTTATCTATCTTCATGAAAATAGTGGTGCAGTGCTTAACGAAAAATTGATAAATCACCAACTCGATATGGCGGTGATTTATGAGCATTCCCCTGTGGCTGGTGTATCCAGTCAGGCTTTGCTGAAAGAAGATCTTTTTCTGGTAGGAACTCAAGATTGCCCGGGGCAAAGCGTTGATGTGAATGCTATTGCGAAAATGAACCTCTTTCTCCCCAGTGATTACAGTGCTATTAGACTTCGTGTTGATGAGGCTTTTTCCCTACGGCGACTCACGGCAAAAGTTATTGGTGAAATTGAGTCTATTGCCACGCTTACCGCAGCGATTGCCAGCGGCATGGGCGTTGCAGTATTACCCGAATCGGCCGCGCGTTCGTTATGTGGCGCAGTAAATGGGTGGATGTCACGCATTACCACTCCTTCCATGAGTCTCTCTTTGTCATTAAATTTACCCGCCAGAGCGAACTTATCACCACAGGCACAGGCAGTGAAAGAGTTGTTAATGTCAGTGATTAGTTCTCCAGTGATGGAAAAAAGGCAGTGGCAATTGGTGAGCTAAGCGTTATATCGGGATGGAATAAGATGCGGGTTTTTATTATTTGTTATGCCGGGCATTAGACTTTAACAATAACGGGAAATCTGAACTGCCCGGAGTTTACCGTGAATTTCCAACAACTAAAGATAATCCGCGAGGCTGCACGTCAGGATTACAACCTGACAGAGGTTGCGAATATGCTTTTTACCTCACAGTCCGGCGTCAGCCGTCATATTCGGGAACTGGAGGATGAACTTGGTATCGAAATATTTGTTCGACGAGGTAAGCGACTGCTGGGCATGACTGAACCGGGCAAAGCATTACTGGTCATTGCAGAACGTATTCTGAATGAAGCCAGTAATGTTCGTCGGCTTGCAGACCTGTTTACCAACGATACGTCTGGCGTTCTCACTATTGCAACGACGCATACTCAGGCGCGTTATAGCTTGCCAGAGGTCATTAAAGCTTTTCGCGAACTTTTCCCGGAGGTACGGCTCGAGCTAATCCAGGGGACGCCACAGGAAATTGCGACGTTGTTGCAAAATAGCGAAGCTGATATTGGTATCGCCAGCGAGCGTTTGAGTAATGACCCGCAGCTCGTCGCCTTCCCGTGGTTTCGTTGGCACCATAGTTTGCTTGTTCCACTCGATCATCCCTTAACGCAAATTTCACCATTGACGCTGGAATCAATAGCGAAGTGGCCGTTAATCACTTACCGACAGGGGATTACGGGGCGCTCACGTATTGATGACGCATTTGCCCGCAAAGGTTTGCTGGCAGATATTGTATTAAGTGCGCAGGATTCTGATGTCATTAAAACCTATGTTGCTCTTGGGCTTGGGATCGGATTAGTTGCCGAACAATCCAGCGGCGAACAAGAGGAAGAGAATTTAATCCGTCTGGATACGCGGCATCTTTTCGATGCTAATACTGTCTGGTTGGGACTGAAGCGAGGACAACTTCAGCGTAACTATGTCTGGCGCTTTCTGGAACTTTGTAATGCAGGACTGTCAGTTGAGGATATCAAGCGGCAGGTGATGGAAAACAGTGAAGAGGAAATTGATTATCAGATATAGCAAAAAGCCCGCTATAAAAGCGGGCTTTTCAGGAATTTGGCTCCTCTGACTGGACTCGAACCAGTGACATACGGATTAACAGTCCGCCGTTCTACCGACTGAACTACAGAGGAATCGCTGTTGAGGCACATCTTAACGGCGAAAAATCTTTTGTCAAACCCGATTTTTAAATTCCCCAACTGTTTGCCGTTTCTATCAACAGTTTGTTGCATTTGCAGACAATTTGTTGGCGAAAATCTTTGCAGCTTTGCTGATTCTCCCTCATTATTTGAAATGTGGTTTCACTTTCTGCAATTAAGGTCGGCTTTGAATATCTCCTCTGCTTTACGCCAGGTTGTTCACGGCACTCGCTGGCACGCTAAACGCAAGAGCTACAAAGTGTTGTTCTGGCGCGAGATAACCCCGCTTGCTGTTCCTATCTTCATGGAGAATGCCTGTGTCCTGTTGATGGGTGTCCTGAGCACTTTTCTGGTCAGCTGGCTGGGAAAAGATGCGATGGCCGGCGTGGGATTGGCGGACAGCTTCAATATGGTCATTATGGCTTTTTTTGCTGCTATCGATCTTGGTACTACTGTCGTTGTGGCATTTAGTCTCGGTAAGCGGGATCGACGACGAGCGAGGGTGGCGACGCGGCAGTCATTGGTGATCATGACGTTGTTTGCCGTACTGTTGGCAACGCTTATTCATCATTTTGGCGAACAAATTATTGATTTCGTCGCGGGTGATGCCACGACAGAAGTTAAAGCACTGGCGTTGACTTATCTGGAGCTGACGGCACTCAGTTATCCAGCAGCTGCCATCACTTTGATTGGTAGCGGGGCACTTCGTGGTGCAGGGAATACGAAAATACCGCTACTGATTAACGGTAGCCTGAATATTCTTAATATTATTATTAGCGGCATATTGATTTACGGCCTTTTCTCCTGGCCGGGACTGGGATTTGTCGGGGCTGGGTTGGGTTTAACCATTTCTCGTTATATTGGCGCAGTTGCAATTTTGTGGGTGCTGGCGATTGGTTTTAATCCTGCGCTAAGGATTTCGTTAAAGAGCTATTTTAAACCGCTGAATTTTAGCATTATCTGGGAAGTCATGGGGATTGGTATTCCAGCGAGTGTCGAATCAGTGTTATTTACCAGTGGTCGGTTATTAACCCAAATGTTCGTTGCCGGGATGGGGACCAGTGTTATTGCCGGAAATTTTATCGCGTTTTCAATTGCGGCTCTTATCAACTTACCCGGAAGTGCGCTCGGCTCTGCTTCTACGATCATTACAGGCCGAAGGTTGGGGGTAGGGCAGATAGCGCAAGCAGAGATTCAGTTGCGGCATGTGTTCTGGCTGTCCACTCTTGGATTAACGGCCATCGCCTGGCTAACGGCTCCCTTTGCCGGGCTTATGGCATCGTTTTACACCCAGGATCCACAGGTTAAACATGTCGTTGTGATTCTGATTTGGCTAAATGCTTTATTTATGCCTATTTGGTCCGCCTCATGGGTGCTACCCGCTGGATTTAAAGGTGCTCGTGATGCCCGTTACGCCATGTGGGTTTCGATGTTGAGCATGTGGGGTTGTCGGGTTGTAGTCGGTTATGTGCTGGGAATCATGCTTGGCTGGGGTGTGGTTGGTGTCTGGATGGGAATGTTTGCCGACTGGGCTGTGCGGGCCGTGCTGTTTTACTGGCGAATGGTTACTGGACGTTGGCTATGGAAATACCCTCGACCCGAGCCGCAAAAGTGTGAAAAAAAGCCAGTTGTGTCGGAATAAACGACAAAATGCAGATTATTTCAGCAAACGATTTCAAATTTAAAAAACAGGCTTTGACATTGTGGGTGGGCATCGCTAATATTCGCCTCGTTCTCACGATTCCTCTGTAGTTCAGTCGGTAGAACGGCGGACTGTTAATCCGTATGTCACTGGTTCGAGTCCAGTCAGAGGAGCCAAATTTTAGTTTTGAGACATCTCTATGAGTCTCAAAACAGTTAAAAAATAAAAATTATTTTTACCCGGTTACCTTGTAAAAAAGTGACCGGGTTTTTTGATTTCTGTGTTTCGTGCGCTTAATCGAGTCTCACGCTTCAGTGAGCAAGTTGCCCCCCAACAGACATCACGATTCGCAAGGTCAAAAACTCTGTTCCATGAAGTACCGTACAAAGATAAAGAGAAAAATGCCTTATGCGGGATGTCGCTATCGCGTCTTTATCGGGAAACTATGCGTAATTGCCACTTTGCCTTCTGTAATCAGAAAAAGAAGAACTGGAATTTTAATAAATATTATTTCTCTGGGAACGGGGATTTTTTATAATCAATATGACGAGTTGAATATTATATTTTTTATAAGGGTTATATGAGATTAAAGAAATCTGCCGTAAAGACAGATTTCTTTAAAATATAATTAGAGATTTGCGACGTTATGATAAACTTTTTGTACATCGTCGTCATCTTCAAGGGCATCAACAAGCCCTTCAAAGATTTCTAAATCTTCTGGGGAAAGCTCAACTTCAGATTGAGCAATCATTTCTAATTCTGTTGTTGAGAACTCAGTGATTCCAGCTGCTTTTAGAGCCGCGATTCCTTTATGAAGGTCAGTAGGTTCGGTATAAATAACAATGTTACCTTCTTCTTCAGTCACATCACGAACATCAACTTCAGCTTCAAGTAAAATTTCAAAAATATGGTCAGGGTCTGATCCTTTAAATACAATCACACCCGTATTGTCAAACATATAGCTGACAGAACCTGCCGCTCCGATATTGCCGCCTTTTTTATTGAAAATTGTGCGAACGTTAGCAATCGTACGGTTAACATTTGAAGTCAATGTCTCGGCGATAATCATTGAGCCATTAGGACCAAAGCCTTCATAACGTCCCTGCACGAACGTTTCATCTCCGCCGCCTTTGGCTTTATCAATTGCTTTATCAATAACGTGCTTTGGAACTTGTGCCTGCTTTGCACGTTCAATAACGAATTTTAAAGATGTGTTTAATTCTGGATCGGGTTCACCTTGTTTAGCAGCAGCATAGATTTCTACACCGAATTTTGCATAAATTTTAGACGTTGCACCGTCTTTAGCCGTTTTTTTAGCAACAATATTGGCCCATTTACGTCCCACTGGAATGATCTCCTCGAAAATTTATTTACATTACTGGTAAATCGTTAACATGTGTTAATTCGGCATATTATATCATAACAGGAAAAATCTCGTCTATTAGAAATAAAAATATTCTAAAGCCATAATCTTATATTTAATTTTATAAAAACTTATATTGTTGGCGGGATTTTTTATAATTGTGTTTTGAAAGCATACTTGCTTTTAATATGTGGAAATCATTAAGACGATAATAAAACACGTATCCGCCCAAGGAAGCAAACAGCCCACGATTATTGCAGGCTATTTGCCAGGTGTCTTACTTACTCCTTCACATCTATTTCTGATAAGAAGGTTCAGAACTTATTATCGGAACGGCGGCTCATTAAAGGTTCGTAATTTACGCGAATGCAGTCGGTCGCCTTCTGCGCGCAGCAAATCGATCGCCCGAATGCCAATTTGCAGATGTTCGGAAATAGCGCCTTCATAAAAACGGTTAGCCTGGCCGGGAAGTTTAATCTCGCCATGCAACGGTTTATCTGAAACACACAGTAGTGTCCCGTATGGCACGCGGAAACGATATCCTTGCGCGGCAATGGTTGCACTTTCCATATCAATTGCTACGGCCCGGCTTAAGTTAAAACGAAGTGCAGAAGCTGAGTAACGTAATTCCCAGTTCCTGTCATCTGTGGTTACCACAGTGCCAGTACGTAGCCGCTGTTTGACTTCCTCACCGGGCCTGCCGCTCACCAGCTTGGTGGCGTCATAAAGCGCACGTTGCACTTCAGCAATGCTCGGAATAGGAATATCGGGCGGCAGAACCGCATCAAGAACGTGGTCATCGCGTAAATAAGCGTGTGCAAGTACATAATCGCCAATGGCCTGACTTTCACGTAATCCGCCACAGTGACCAATCATCAACCAGACATCCGGGCGTAGCACTGCCAGATGATCGCAGATGGTTTTAGCATTTGACGGTCCCACGCCAATATTCACCAGAGTAATACCCTGACCATCGGCGGTAATTAAATGCCATGCTGGCATCTGATGTTTTTTCCATGCAAGGTCGGAAATGGCTTCTTCTGGCGCTTCGGTTTCGGCGGTGATCCAGTTCCCGCCAGCACAAGAAAGGGCAATGTAGGGACTATCAGGATCGAGGATCTGGCTGCATCCCCAACGAACGAATTCATCCACATAACGTGTGTAGTTGGTAAACAAGACGAACGGCTGAAAATGTTCAACTGGCGTACCGGTATAATGGCGCAACCGTGCAAGGGAAAAATCGACGCGGCGCGCATCAAAATGCGATAGCGGGGAGAATTCAGTTGGATGATAAATGCCGTCTGCAGTTTCATCGCCAATTTGCGCCAGTTCTGTTGTCGGGAAGTAGCGAGTTAACCCAGCGCTCATTGAGCGATCAAGTGTCAATTCAGATCCATCGATGACATAAGGATAGGGGATTTCATGCTGCGAGGGTTGCACCGAGATATGCGCACCATAATCCTGATACAGCAACGTAAGTTGTTCATTGAGATACGAACGAAAGAGAGTAGGGCGAGTAATCGTGGTGGTGTAGCTGCCTGCGTGAGTAAAACGACCAAATGCGCGCGTTTTGGGGGGATTGGTTGTGCTACCGTCCCAGGTTACGGTCAGTGATGGATAGACAAAAAGACCTTGTTTGCGGGCGTTTTCATCAGGTAATTCGCCACTTGTAATATAGTTGCCAATGGCGTTGCGTAATGCGACTACAGATTGCTCATACAGCGCGTCGAGTTTATCCAGTGCCTGAGCTGGGGTCAGACCGGAGCCCTTATTATTCATGTGTGTCTCCTGTTCCATACAATTACCGCACATCCGATAGTATGTCACAGGAATGTGAAACAAAAGTGTAAGGCGAAGATCGGATGATCTTCGCCAGACTATCAAGCGCGTTGATTGTCTTTCATCAACAAAGCGGTCATTGCGGAAATCAGACATCCAGCCAGCAAATAAATGGCGACGCTATGCCAGTTCCCGGCAAAGTAAGTGATGAGTGCAGCGGCAATAAAAGGTGTAAATCCACCGCCAACCACACTGGCGACCTGATAACCGACTCCAGCACCACTATAGCGATAACTGGCACCAAACATTTCGGTAAACATCGGTTGTTGCACACACACCACCATGTCATGCGCAATGTTTGCCAGCATTATGGAGAAGAAAACTATCCAGAAAATAGATTGTGCTTCAAGCGCCATAAAGAAAGGAAATGCGCTCAACGTTCCGATTAACGCACCTGTGATATAAACCCTGCGGCGACCAAAACGATCGGCAAGCCAGGCAAAACAGGGAATTGTCAAGCAGCTGAATCCACCTACCAGCAAACCAATATTGAGGAAAAGTTCGCGCGGTAACCCCATATTCTGGGTTGAATAATTAAGTGCAAAGGCAGTAACGATGTACATCGTCAGCAATTCGCACAGTCGTAGCGCAATAATCTTCAGGAAAGCACCGGGATGTCGTAACAGCGCTTCGATAACCGGGATGCGTTTTTTCGCGGCAGCTTGATAATGTTGCTGTTGTTCAAATTCCGCGGACTCCTCCATGCCATTGCGCACCCACAATGCTCCCAGTACCAGTACGATGCTAAACAGGAAAGGAATGCGCCAGCCCCAGCTTAAAAACTGTTCGTCAGTCGTCATTATACTGATCAATGAAACCAGTCCGGTTGAAAGCAGTAAACCTACACCGTAGCCAACTTGTACACCGCTACTGTAAAAGGCTTTTTTATTTTTCGGTGCACTTTCAACGGAAAGCAACGCCGCGCCTCCCCATTCGCCGCCGACGGCAAATCCCTGAATGGCACGCAGTGTCACCAGCAAAATAGGTGCCCACCACCCAATGGTCGAGAATGAAGGAAGAATACCAATCAAGGCTGTCGCGATGCCCATCATCCAGACGGTCAGCATTAACATGCGCTTACGTCCCAGTCGGTCGCCAAAGTGACCGAAAATGACACCGCCGAGCGGACGGAAAAGGAATCCGACGCCAAAGGTGGCAAATGCGGCGAGCGTTCCCATCGCCGGGCTTACTTGCGGGAAAAACTCGCGATTAAACACCAGTGCGGCGGTGATGCCATAGAGTAAAAAATCATACCAGTCGACGACGGCACCAGCGAAGCTGCCTAACGCAGCTCGTCGGGCGCGACTTAACGAAAGCGTCCCTTCATCGGGACGAGTGGAGATGAGCGTGGAGTCCATAATGATCCTGTTTGTACTGTCTTTTTATAATTAGTATGGAAAAGGTAACTCACATTGCCGTCGATCTATAAACGAACCTTATGAGACTACCTCTACAGAGCGCATCTGCAAATGATTTTATGGCTGATTAGCGGCAACATGAAAAATTCGATGGAAGATGAAAGCGCAGGAGTTGCTGGTGTTGTTTAAGGATTAAGCAGAGGACCCACAGGTTCGAGATATGAAACATAAAAGTCCGCATATGCACAAAATGGCACCTTGATGAGTCTGATAGACTGCATTGCATTATAACCAGTAGGGAGGCGAGGTTAGGTATGTTTTTAGCATCATTGTTGAGACGTATTGCATTTAGTTACTACGATTATAAAGCTTATAATTTCAATATTGAAAAAACAGACTTTGTTGTCATCCATATTCCCGATCAGATTGGCGATGCTATGGCCATCTTTCCTGTTATTCGGGCGCTTGAATTGCATAAAATTAAGCATCTTTTAATTGTAACGTCGACAATTAATTTAGAAGTCTTTAATGCGCTTAAACTTGAAAAGACTAAATTAACATTAGTCACAATGACTATGCAGGATCACGCAACATTAAAAGAAATAAAAGATTTAGCAAAGAACATAACACAGCAATACGGTACGCCGGATCTTTGTATAGAGGCGATGCGTAAAAAGAACCTGAAAACGATGATATTTATCAGTCAGTTGAAAGCAAAAACGAATTTTCAGGTTGTTGGTTTAACCATGAAGTGCTACTCCCCTTTGTGCAAGAACGCGTCCCGTATGGATCAGAAACTCCGGGCTCCCGTACCTATGACATGGGCATTTATGATGCGTGAGGCGGGTTTTCCAGCAGTCAGGCCAATATATGAATTGCCACTAAGTGAGGATGTACTCGATGAGGTGCGCGAGGAAATGCGAACGTTAGGATCTTACATTGCGTTCAATTTAGAAGGTAGCTCGCAGGAACGTACATTTTCATTATCGATTGCAGAAAATCTAATAGCAAAAATTCAAAGTGAAACAGATATGCCAATAGTGATCGTTCATGGACCCAAAGGTGAAGATAAAGCCAGGGCATTAGTGGATTGTTATAATAATGTCTACCGTTTATCCTTACCACCCTCGATTAAACGTTCAGCAGCAATCATAAAAGATGCTTATATCGCAATAACTCCTGACACCTCAATATTACATATGGCAAGTGCCTATAATACTCCCGTTGTTGCAATTTATGCTGATTACAAAACGCGATGGCCCGCAATGGCCGATGTTTCGGAGTCAGTCGTCGTTGGGCAAAAAATTGACAATATAAGTCTGGATGAATTCGCAAAGGCATTAAAAAGTGTTTTGGCGAGAATATGAGACAGTACTTATGCATAGTAATGCCGATCTGTTATGAACGGCGGTGTCATCAATACTCTGAGGCTGGTCAATCATCACAGAAAACCAGCCTTTGGATCAAAGCTGTACTCACCGGATACGATCATAGTCACATCGAACGCGATTCTTGCGGTGCAGCAGTTTTATTTATTCATTTTCTGTGAGAGAAGGGCAAGCTCTATAGAGGGAATGTAAAAAAGAGTGCTTCGAATGGAGCACTCTTTAAGAAATTATAACGGAAAATCACAGGTTTTTATAACATGTCGCATAAGCAAACCCAAGCTTTTCAAATACGCTTTGATCACCTGTTGCCAGGGAAACTACGTATTGTTCGCTTGAGTTTGCGGGACTAGATGACCAATACATATTTGATTGAAAACCAGCTTCAGTCGTGTAATGCCCCATATCTCCCCATTCACTGTACAGTGACCCGATGCCTCGGGAACGACTATGGTTTAAATGGTCTGCACGGGGAAGTGTGTAGCCATTGCTACTGCAAAAATTTTCAGCAAGGCTGTATATCATGAAAGCATCGCCGGAGTTCACCCACCAACTCTTCACACGGATTTCGTATATATAGCTAGGGCCTCCTGATTTTGGCGTCGCCGTAATCCTTTCCCAATTGCTGCCGACATTTTTAAATGTCACTTTACCGGTAGCATCAACATCGACCCAGGAGGCAGAGCTTGAAAACTCATAATCAGCCGCCGTTTTTCCTGGGGCAAAGTTGTCATTATTCAACTGATAATACGCCCCGGTGAACCCCTGCGAAGGGAATGTAGTTGTCGGTAGGTCAGTACCATTGACTGATACTGTACCGCTCATTATTTTGTCTTCTGCGCGAGTGAATTGTATTGTGGTACTCAGACCAGCTTGATGAACACCATTCAATACAGGGATCAGCGTTGCGATACCCTCTCCGCCGCCTGTAACAGTGGCTTTGTAATCACCGTTGATATTTAGACTGTAATCAATTGCGCTAATTTTCATATAGGGCACGTTAGTACCTGATTGCACAAATTCCATCCCTTCAGAAACTTTGATCGGATTGCCTGATATATCGTGCAAAACAAGATGTAGCTCAGCACTATCGGTAAAGTCCCCTTTCAGTGAGGACCGATTGTTCTTAAGGACGGACTGCGAGGCGTCTGCCGGGCCTGCCACCAGCGTTATATCTACTGTTTGCATTCCACCAGCGGTCGTGACTGCGCTTACCGTGACGCTACCTGTCATCGCTCCTTTCACGCTTGTTGTCGCGATTCCGTTTTGATCGGTCACCGCTGTTAATGACGTTAATGTGGCAGAGCCGCTTTTTAAGGCGAAGTACACAGTGAGACCTTCGATCAGGTTACCACTGCCATCCTCAACCGTTGCCTTTAAGGTACTTAAATCACTGTTGGTGGCGGCGATAGTCGATGGATCAGCGATAAAGCTAGCAACATGTGCGGTGCTTGAGTTGCCAGTGACTTTCACGGTTGTCTGTGTCTGTATTGTTACGCCGTTATGGAACGATGCAGTCACCGTATATGTACCGACTTTATTGCTGGTCAGAACGACCGGAGCCTGACCTGAAGAGTTAGTTCTCACTTTTCCGCCACTTAACGTCGCCCCTTCTGGCGTTACGCTAAAGTTGATGACCTGACCCTCCACTGGAGTGCCATTTGCAGAGGTTAGCGTTGCCGTCAGAGTAGTGCCTGTAGGGGCATAGACACCGATAAGCGGACTGGACGCCGTGAGTGTCAGTTTTTCATCAATAGCCTCCAGTTGTTTCTCAAGTGAGGCTCCATTCGCCAGGGATGCTTTCACCATATACGAACCGTTTCTTTCGGGCGTCATGGAGACCTCGGCTATACCATGCGTATCAGTAGAGACAATATTTTGGCTGATGGTCATGTGCTCTGGTGGCTCTGCACTGAATGTCACGGGTTGATGCGCAACCGGGTTGCCAAACTGGTCGTTGACGTGAGCTTTAACTGCTACGTCTTGTGCGACCATGACCTGACCTTCAGGTATCTCCAGACTGGTAATCGTTGCAGAATTAATATCTGCTTTTGCATTCAGTAATCGCGATATGACTTCAGTAGGTTTATCTGCCAGAGAGGCTGAAACTGTTTTCAGTCCGACTTCGGTGCTTGTCACAAGAATTTCAGCGAAACCCTGATCATCCGTTTCAACGCTGGTGCTGCTTATCGTGACGGAGGTTCCGCGGAAATTAACTTTTATGCCTTCTACCGGGTTGCCGTTAGCGTCAGTGACGCTTGCAGTCATGGTCGCGCCCTCGGTCGTGCTGACGACGAATGAGTATACAGAGGTTAAGGAGGCTAGTGTTGCGGTACCAGCATCGGCAATCAAAGTCACCTGTTTCGTATCACTGACACCATAATTGTTCACGCTAACTGTCACGGGGTAGGTACCGGATTTTGTACCGCTCAGTGTAACTTCAGCCTTGCCGTTGATATCAGTAATGGCGGAACCGCCTTGTCCGAGAGTGAAGCTTGCGCTCACGTCTGCCGGTAGCGTGAATGTCACCGCCTCATTGGCTAACGGGTTGCCGTTTCCATCAGTCACTGTTGCCTGAAGTGTGGTCATCCCAACGTTATTGGCGATAAAGTTGTCCTCGGTAACGTTAAGATTAACCTGCGCACTGAGCGTATCCGCAATAAAGTTCACCACCAACTGCTCACTCTTACCGCCAGTCATCGATGCTGTAACAGTATGAGCGCCTGCTTTTGTACCTTTCAGCGTGACTTTCGCTTTGCCTTCAGCATCAGTAATCGCTTTACCGCCATCGCTCAGCGTGAAGTTCGCCTTCACATCTTCCGGCAGAGTAAATGTTACTTCAGTGTTGGCTATCGCATTGCCCTCTGTATCAGCGACTGTTGCTGTTAGTGTCGTGAGATCGTTATTGTCGGCAATCACCGGATCCTTCGAGGCTGCCAGCGTAATTTCGGCATTCGCGACGTTCGGCACATAGGTCACTGTTTGTTGCATCGAATCGCCATTTTCGAGGGTTGCCGTCACTTGATAAACCCCGGCTTTTGTAGCGGTAAAGCTTGCGTAAAAATTGCCGTCGTGGTTGGTAGTATATATAGCGTTATTACTGGGGGTCACGCCTTCACTTGGTGATACTCTGAGGGTTACCTCCTGCTGGGGTACACCGTTGCCGTAATTATCCTTCACCTCAATATACAGATTGGTAGTGTCGCCTGCGGAGACTGTATCAAAAAGTGCCTGTAGCAAGGTGAGATGTGCCGTAGACGCATCAGCGTTGACATTAATTGATGTGCTAAGCGTGGAGCTACCATTTTCCAGACTGGCCTCAACGGTATCCGGTCTCGCTCCTGATTCTATCGAGGAGCGGGTATTGGTATAAGTGACGGTAGCCTTACCCTGTTCGTTCGTTACGGCTTGGCCGCCATTCGTCATTTCGGCAGAGTTTGTTCTGCTGGTGAAGTTCACAGTCACACCTTTCACCGGAAAGCCATTATTATCAACGACTGTGGCGGTGATGACGCTGCCGGAGCTGTTCTGCGGGGTACCGGCGATTATGCTGTCTGGGACAGGCGTCAACTCGATAATTTTTGCCGCTGCTGTGTCGCCAATAAAATGCACAGTTTTGTTGTCGCTGGCACCATTATTAGCCAGTGATGCAGTGACCGTCTGCTCACCAAAGGCAACGCCTGCGAGAGTGGCCTGCGCGATGCCAGACTCATTGGTATTACTTACTCCCGGGGTCAGGGTGAGTCCTGAAGAGGCTGAGCTGAATGTTACCGGAAGATTATTCACCTCATTGTCGAACTGATCTTTAACCGTTGCAGTTAGCGTTGCGTTATCGACGCCATTACCTGTGATCTCATCTTTTGACATCTGCAGGACAACCTGAGCCGAGGTTTTGTCCGCCACAAATGTTACCGGCTGCGAATCACTGGTATTGTTATTACCCAGCGTTGCGGTAACCGTATGCGTACCCGCTTTTTTACCTTTCAGCGTGACATGCGCTTCCCCATTGGCTTGGGTGATGGCAATGCCGTTATTTTCGAGGGTAAAGTTTGCCGCAACGTCCTGTGGCATGGTGAAGGTCACCGTTATTCCCGCCACCGGATGATTCGACGGATCTTTCACTGTTGCTGTCAGAGTCGTCTCATCCACGCCATTCCCAATGATTTCCGCTTTCGATGTTTGCAGAACGACAACCGCTCTGTCTTTATCGGCCACAAACGTCATTGGCTGTGTATCGCTGACATTGCTGTTAGCCAGACGAGCCGTGATCATATGCGTGCCCGCTAACGTGCCGGTCAGGGAGGCGATTGCAGTCCCGTTGCTATCCGTCATGCCTTTTCCGCTGTTGCTAATCGAGAACCGACTTGCGACGTCGTTTGGCACAGAGAAGGTGATTTCTTTATCTTTTAATGGGTTGCCATTTTTATCCTGCAAGGTTGCAGTCATATGTAGCGGAGCTGTGTTGGTGACGGTGATATCACCTGAAGGCACACTGAGGGTCAGGGCAGCAGTACTTTGATCACCGATAAAAATCACCTGTTGATTAGCCTGAGAACCAGAGCTCACAGAGGCCGTAACCGTATAATCACCATTTTTCAAACTGGTCAGCGTAGCTGTGGCGATCCCGTCGTGGCTATTCACTTCGGTTTGGCTCAGTTTCGCTGCTGCTGAATTAACATTGAAGGTGACCTTGACGTCATTGAGCAGGTTGCCTTTTGCATCCCGGACTGTCGCGGTCATTGTGGCGCTGTCATTGCCGTCAGCGACCACTTCATTTTTCGACTTCTGCAGATCAACCTGCGCGGTACTTGAGTCGCCGACAAAACTGACGATTAACGTTTGTTTCACGCCATTTTCAAGGGTGACTTCAACCGTGTTGTCTTCCTGCTTACTACTTTTCAGATCAAAAGTCGCCAGACCATTAACATCCGTTTTTGCGGTGTTTTGATTGTTGAAGGAAGTTGCCGATCCGCTTAATACCGCAAACGTGACGGTATGATCATTGATTGGGTTGCTTCCTTCATCAGCGACATTGACCGAGACGGTGTTTGCTGCATTCTCATTGGCGAGCACACCATTATTGCTGGCAGATAATGTCGCAATTTTCGCTGACTGCGGGTTGGCGTCGATGATAAATCCAGCGGTATGTAAATCTTCATTCCAGTTTTGCATTAATAGCTTCGCAGTAAGCCCACTGCCTTTGGTATAGGCGGTATAGGTTGCCTTATAGACGCCATCTGCGGTTTCTTTCCAGTCTGTAGTGACACCAGGTTTCACGTTGTCGATGCTGACTGCGGTATTCAGTTGCTGTTTTTGCTCCTTAACAGGTTTGTCATTTTCATCTCTCAGTTCTACCGTTACCTCGATAGGATTCCCGGAGAGATAACGGTCCTTATCAATCTTAATTGACGAGTGAGTCCGGGATGACGAAACAGAAATGATATTCACCACGGCGGGGGCTTTAGCCTCATCCACACCGTTCAGCTGTGGCATAAGCGTCAGCGTGCCAGACAGCGCTCCTGTGGTCAGGACTTGGGTATAGCTTCCGTCACCATTATCTTTCCAGTCAGACAGGGTGATGTCCTGAACTCCTTCGTGACGCGTCGAAAGCACCAGCCCGATAACAGGATTACCTGCTGCATCATGAGCAATAAAAGTCAGTGTGGCGGTTGAATGGGAATCCGCGCTCAATGTTTGGGTACTTAACGATACCGAGGAATCTTTCTGGCTTAGCGTAGGTGCCTGAACGACCACCATGCTTTGTTCACGATTCGACAAATTGCCTTTGACATCTTCAGCGGTGACTTCAATCGGCCAGGTGTTATCGGTTTCTGGCGTACTGGTGAACCGGTAACCCGGCAGGGTAACCAGAATATCTTTACCCGTTGTGACCACTTTGCCACCGGCAGCTTCCAGTGCGGTGGCTTCGACGTTATAGCCTTTCAGGGCATATTTGGTTTGTAGCGACGAAACCAGTGATTTCACTTCTCCTGACTTCCCTGTCACGGGGTCTGTCAGGGTCAGGCGGACCAGTTCTTTTTTGCGATATTCCAGAACGATGTTGTTGTTGCGATCCACCAGATCATAACGGCTGCCTGCAAGGCTACGCCGTGCAGCGACTTCATTCGGGTCAAGCTGTTTCTGCATTGCGCTGCCAGGTTGCCAGGTAAAATCGACGGCAAAACGGGTGTCATTTTCGCCCTGTTTACCCTGGCGTTGCTCCGCGCTGAAGGTCATTAGCGGGAAGGGGGTATAGTTAAGTCCAGCGGTTATGGCATGAGGATTACTTTGCCGATCGTCTTTATCGAACAGGGCCACTTCATCGCCATAATACTGTTCATAGACCAGTTTACCGCCAAGGTGCGGCCAGGCGGGTAGCCAGCCTTCTGCGCGTACATCCCAGCCATTGGCCGGGCGTGCTTCATAATCGTTGTCCAGTTCAGGTGCGCTGCGCCAGTTGGTCAGTCGCAAATAGCCGTTACTGCTTAATTTTAGATAGTCGCGCCAGTACTCCGCGCCAATGCCGGCGCGGGAGTGGTAACGGCTAAGATCGTGGTCGAAAAAGAAGTTGATGCCCGACATCCATGTGGGAGTGAAATGACGCCAACCTAAGCCGTTGTTAATCTGTGTACGCTCGTCAGTACGATGGAGAGTATGCTGACTGAAAAAGAGATTATCAGGCGTTTCATACCACGGATGGAGAAAATCGAACTGGGAGTTCTTCAGGCTAAAATCTTCATCCACGCCCAGCGTGATTCTTGCGGTACCGAAGCGGCTTAACCAGTCTGTCATTGCGCCTGAAGCCTGAGAAGAGGCCCATCCACGCGCCATATTTGCCGCTTGCTCGCTGTTCATATCCTCGGCGAGCAGAGACCCGATTTGCTGTGAAGTACTGGCTATCTGTTGCTCAAGGTTGCCGCTGCTATTACCCGGTGGCGGGGTTAAATTATTTTCACTAACTTGTGCCGGGACATCCAGTTCATCACCCTGGCGGACATTATCAAAACCTCGAGCAAACGTACGAAACTGGTTGAGTTTGCGTAACTCAGCCACCGAAATACCGAAACGTTCGGCAACGCTTTGGGCCGATTTCCAGCGCTCCAAGGGTGTAGGGCACCGTATTGGCATTTGCAATGGCGAGTTGTGCAGGAACTGGTTGTTGGGTTGCGGCGTTTACCACACCTTGTGCTGCCGCAGCCATAGGGAACGCAAGTTGAGTTATCAGGCAGATACCCGCAGTTAAGCGGCGTAGTTTAATTCCCATCCCGCATAAGATTTGTCGGTCATTTATTTCTTCTCCACTTCTCTTCTTCGTAGCCATGCTTACCTTCCCTGAACGAGCTAACATAAATGCGCCCTTTCTAGCACAGCGAAAAAATGTAAATCCTGATAGCAATATGATTGAAAATTAATAACTTTTCGTTAGGCAGTTTTGGGTGTGAGTTGCAAGAGGGGAGACTACTGAATAACTCAAGTTTTATAATCGAGGGGAAAATGGTGATGGCGTTCATAGCAAAACGCCCTCAACCATAAAGGTCGAGGGCGCTTAAGATGTTAAAAACCCGCTATCCGTTAAAAAACAATGTTCAACTAAGGTTAGTGACATTGCGCTAAGAAGCGAATTTTTAGAATTTGGCTCCTCTGACTGGATGCGCTTTTTATCATATTGCACTGAATTCAAAGTGTTTTTAAAGATAAATGCAAAATAAAGCCCTTAGAAAAGCCCTCTGTAATATTGTTGTTATGAAATATGATTTAAATCATGTTTCGGATATCATTTAGTCGTTTTGCAATCATAACGAAGTCAGCTCTCTTCGATTATGACGAAAGGCTCTAAAGATTTTAGGATAAAATTCTGACTTGGGCTTAGTGATCTAGTTTTTTGTGTCAGATTGTCTTCTTGTTTTAACCCTTTCAACTTCACATTTAGCCTGCTTAATACTATAAATAGAATTTGCTACCATTCAGATGTAGTAATTGATGCGATACGGGTTGCTTAGATGTATCCTGAAAAGATTAGTCTTGATATTATACAATCATTAATAATTTTTCAGAGATCATTATAAGGTATATTATGCACAGCTCTTTAAAAAAACTAAGGGATGAGTTAGATGCACTATCTAATGCAGTCAATGCCGCCATTCCTGATGGTGAAAAAACGTTATTCTTAGAAAAAAATGGGATAGGCTATCCAGCATTATACCCCGGCGATTTAGTTGATTTTGTCAATTATCTTGTCGAAAGAATTGATAGCATCGATCTTGACGTGTTAAGTGATGATAACATTCAGGAGATAGGATTTATTATCACAAAAGTGAAAAAAATAAAAGAGATTTTAGTGCCTCATCTTTTAAATGGAAATGGACAATCGGCCATTCCATCATTTGTAAGTTCTCTTTGCTATATATCATTCTTTTTTGATACGATCTTCAGTTTCAATCGATTGCAAGATGCGAACTTACTTCCTCAAAAGTTATCGCGAAAAATAAAGGTTATGGATGCGCGGATAAAACAAGTATCCCCTGAAATTGATGATTTAGAGCAAAAAGTAAAAACTATCCTTGAAGCTTACACCACTGCTGATAATTTACCTTTACTTCTGGATGAGCTGAAAAAATATCGTGATGATATTCTTAAAGGCAAGGATGATATTACAACGTGTAAAGAAAATACTGATCATTCTTTGGTGTTAATGAAAATAGCACTAGATGATAGTGAAAAAATAATAAGTGATCTGAAAAAAAATAGCTTAAAGGCTCAGGAATACCTGGCTATGTGTGAGGAGGCTATCAGGGCTTCAACTTCGAAAGGATTAGCTGGCGCCTTTGAAATTAAAGCTGAAAAATTAAATTGGAGTATTCGTTTATGGGTCGGCGGCTTAGCAATGGCGCTTAGTGCAGGTGGATTCGTTGGATATGAACGACTCAAGGCGTTATCCGCTGTGCTTTCACAACCCAATCCGAACGCTATTGTTATTGGAACTCAACTAATTCTATCTGTATTTAGTATTGGGGCGCCATTATGGTTTGCTTGGTTATCAACTAAACAAATTAATCAGAGATTCAGGTTGGCAGAGGATTATGCTTATAAAGCTTCTGTGGCGAAGGCGTATGAAGGCTATAGAAATGAAGCATCTAAGTTGGATGATGAGGATTTTATAACTCGTTTATTTGATTCTGCTTTAACTAGACTGGAAGAACCACCACTGCGATTTGTTCAAGGTGAAGATCATTCTACACCTTGGATGGAAATGTTAAATTCTAAAGCATTTGAGCGTTTTTTAGATTCCTCAATAGATAATGTGAAGTATGTAAAAAATATCATTGAAAAAAATCCAAACCGACCGTTATTTCTGAGAGCATTTCAGAAATTAATAAAGATATGAATTAAAACTATCAGAGGCTGGATAAATCCAGTCTCTGATTTTTTAAATAATTTAATGATGTTATTTATGATGTACGGTTTGCGTTTTTTTGTACGCTAAATTTTTTAATTTTGTTTGTATCGATGTAATTATCTTCTTCCAGAAATTAACATGTATTCTATGAGAGGAAACACTTCCTTATTAATTTCCCCGCAACGCGCCATCAGTAAACTGAATTAAACAGAAGAATTCATCATTTCTCTTTCCACCCTCGTCCGTATATCTGTTTTACCCAGCGACCGCGCCCGTCGCCATGCCCCAGGTCCATCGCCACCATTGCCAGCGCCTCTTTTTCACTGAACCCCTGCGCCAGCATTCTGAATAAGGGTGTCGCGGGGCCGTCCGCCTTTGGTGCCAAACACGATGGTTAGCCGGGTGGCTCCACGTTCAAGCGACTGCCGCCACGTCAGCAATGAACGTGAACAGCGAACCGCCTCCTGAGAGCGCAACCCCATCAGCCGTGCCAGCTCCAGCGCTGCCGCCAGTCCCGCGTCTTTCAGCCGGGCAGTCTCTGCCATCTGTTGATAATATTCCGGCGTGATGGCTTTCCGCGTTCCATTGCGGGATACGCCAGCCAGCCCCAGCGATTTATTGGATATCCGCTCACTCTGCGCCAGTTTTTCGCCCCGGCCTGCGTCAGGATTTTACGGATAGCCGCCGTTTCGTTATGCAGCGTCTGTTTCTGAATACCCTGCGCCAGCCGCATCTGAATATACGCCTCAATATGCTTCGCCTTTAAGTGGTGGACATAGCGTATCTGAATGTTCAGCTCCATCAGGCGTTCGCAGAAACGTCCTGCTGTGGCGATACGGTCGTGGACAGTCTTGTGCGACCCGCCAGCCTGCCGCGCCAGGTTTTTCATCTCTCTTTCCAGCATACCCATTTTACGTTTTCCTCTTCTCTCACTCCTGATTTTCACAAAACCACAACAGACAACGGATACAGCTTTCCCCGGCGCGTAGGCCGATAGCCCCTGATTTTTGTCGGGGCTGCGAGCAGTACCTGAGCGCCGGGGCGACGGCTGTTGAGGTTTTGCGGGGTATCGGTTGTGCTCTCAGAGCAGCCGCTAGCGCGAGCTGGTCATCCCCCGGACCGTCCTGGTGGTCCCCCTTCGGTACTGGCTCATGTTCTCCTTTTGTGAATGAATGGTTGAAATAAATGCTGAAAAGCGACGTCAGAAGCTCGCCTGTGGCTGGAACAGTTGATATGACTGGTGCAGGTGAAAATTTCTGCGGGCGTCAGTCTCTCACTGCGCGTGAGCGACTGACGCCCTGCTCTGGCGCAGGCGCTGAAAATTAGCAGTCTGGTGCAGGATGACGGTCACGCGGCAGCAAAGCCTTCGGCAATGCAGGCCGCAGCCCGTCATGTAAAGAGCGCTGGTTATCAGCAGGGTATAAGTGGACCGGGAAAATTCCGGCAAAGAGAAACCGTTCAGCCGGTGAAGACTGTTGCCGTTAAGCGATGACAATGAAGCCGTCCAGGTGTATGCATTCTTAGCCTCAAACGCTTTCGCGTTCCGGTATTGCGGAGGTCGTACCGGTAGCAGGGGGCTGGTCGTCCTGATAAATCAGGGGCTTCTTGCAGACCATGGAGCCAAAGGGGCTGTCAACCGACAGCTTATTGCAGGAGAGAGATTACACCGTAATTTCTGGCGCAGAAAGGGGAAACTCATTTTTTTGGAAATTGAGTTTCCCCTTTAATTTACAGAAAGTTTGTGAATGGAACACTGCCGCGCTTCGCTTGTCGTCTCCCGGTGTGCGATCAGCCACAGGCTGACCACACACCGGGAGAGCCGATTTTGCTGTATCAGGATCATCGCTTTCGCATGAACCTTTCCAGGCGATTACCTTTGTTATCGAAGTATCTGGAAGGCCAGATGATCTCTGGAGCTATCTCCAGCGCATCAGCAATAAGTTTTTCTCCGCGCGGCCACGGACGGGAAAGTGCATTTGCCAGTGTCGAAGAGCTCAACCCTGCTTTACGCGATACCTCAGCCAGTGAGGTCCCTTTCTTTCTTAATCCGGCAATGATATCTGCCGGATGCCAGTTATGATCAACCATCTTCATCACCCTTATTTTGTTGTTTCAGATAAATATCATTTGTTCAGTATATCTAAACAACTGCAATGTTAAGTAATGCTAAACAGTAAGTCAATGTATGATCATTGATGGCGTAACAGATGCTTCCTTACCGACTTAAAACTGCCCGGTTACGAGCCGCTCTGACTCAGGAGAAATTAGGAGTGCTTGCGGGTATTGAAGAGGAAACGGCGCGCTCCCGCGTGTCTCAGTATGAGGGCGGGATACACCGGCCAACATTTGAAATGATGTGTGCGTTCGCAAAGGTATTGGACGTACCGGAGTGTTATTTTTATACGGTTAATGATGATTTTGCTGAAGTGATTCTGGCGCTTTATTTAACCCACTATAATTATTCAAAAAAATAAAAAGACGTTATTAACCCTTTGTTCAGAAAGTCTAAGCAACTCTCCTGTAAAGCAATGCTAAACATGCTGTCAATATCCTTATTGGTGGTATAGCTATGTTGCCTGTTCGTCTTAAAACCGCTCGTTTAAGTGCTAATCTCACTCAGGAAAAGTTAGGTGTACTGGCAGGTATTGAAGAAGCGACGGCCCGTTCCCGTATTTCTCAGTATGAAAGTGGAATACACCGCCCGACATTCGAAATGATGTGTGCATTCGCTAAAGTACTTAACGTACCAGAATGCTATTTCTATACTGTTGATGATGATTTTGCGCAGGCGGTGCTGGATCTGCATACTCAGTGGGCAAAGGGATCTACTGTAAACAAAGCCCGGTAGCTCGTGGAAAATAAAAAACCCCGCTGGTGAGGCAGGGTTCTTTATTTTTCGTCCTCAGACTGCTGATTGCGACCTGAGCAACGTTGCGCGACAATACAACTTAGCGTTATAAGTGTAACTCGCTTTTTCGCCCGTTGCAAATGAACAGCGCGGTCTTATAATAGCAGACGCTAGGTTTGTCTCGTCCTGGACCACACCGATTTCAAGCCCTGGCTGCCGGACGGGTGGTGCCGCAGGTAGTGCCCCGGTCTGGGGCGCGACAATACAACTTAGCAATTGTACACCCGCGCCGACAGGCAATGTAAGGGTAAGGTGCAGGCGTTGCGCTCCTTTCATAAGGAGAGCGGATGGACATGCTGACGCGAAAGCTGATCGTGCTCATTGCCGTACTGGAGCTTTTGCTGGCTCTGCTGCGGTTGATTGATCTGCTGAAATAATTCTCAGATTGAAACGCACCAAAGGGGAAACACCCGTTTCCCCTTTAATAAATACGTTGTTTTGTTACGACGCCTGTTTCAGTCGGCGGGCATACTGATAAGCCGAAACATACCCGTCACTGTTTGCATCAAGATAATCAGACCACCACTGCATCATCTCGATCCGCTCTTCCAGATATTCAGCCTTGTGAATATAGGCCGCGCGGACGCTGCTTCTCTCCTGATGACTCATTTGCTTTTCAATGGCTTCTTTGCTCCATAGCCCCGACTCACTCAGCGCACTACACGCCATCGCCCGAAAGCCATGCCCGCAGACATCCTTTTTTGTGTCATAGCCCATCACCCGCAGCGCTTTATTCACGGTGTTGCCGCTCATGCACTTATCCTGGTCGTACTCACCGGGAAAGATAAAGGCCAGATGCCCGGAGAGGGCTTCGATCTGTTTGAGGATCGCAATTGCCTGATCCGACAGCGGTACAATATGCTGAATTTTCATTTTCGAACCGCGATAAGAGAAGCGCACGTTTTCGATCTGTTCGCGTTCTTCCGGGATCACCCACAGCTTTTGTTGCCAGTCGATTTCACTCCAGCGGGCAAAACGTAGTTCGCTGGAGCGCACAAAAAACATTAGCGACAGTTTGAGCGCATATTTCGTCAGCAGCCTGCCGCAGTAATTCTCCGTCCGGGATAAAAGCTCAGGCAGTTTGTCCAGCGACAGGGCCGGGTAGTGACTGGTTTCTGGCGCGGCAAACTCACCATCCAGATACAGCGCCGGGTTCGCTTTGAGCAACTGCTTTTTCATCGCGTAGTGCATAATATCGGTGACATAGTTTTTCAGCCGGGCAGTGATCTCCAGAAAGCCTTTGCTCTCCACCTTACGCAGCGTGACCAGCAAATCCTCCGTTTCGATCTCTTCGATAAGGCGATCCCCGATATCCGGGAAAACATACATTTCCAGCCGACGCATAATGGTTTTCGCATAATGCTCAGACCAGCGTTTATGCTCGCCATGCCAGTTCGTCGCGATTTGGCTGAACGTCTGCCCATTTTTCCGTTTCTGTTTCTCCGTCTGCTTTACTGCTGCCGGATCGACACCTGCATGAATGTTATTGCGTGCAGCTTCGCGCAGGCGGTGGGCCTGCAACAGCGAGATCTCCGGGTAGGGGCCAAAGGCCAGCTTTTTCTCTTTCCCGTCGATACGGTACTTCATATACCAGAGTTTTGAGCCGTTGGGTTTGATCAACAGGTACAGTCCGGAACTGTCTGTCATTTTGAAAGATTTGTCGGAGGGTTTGATCTTGCGAATCGTGGTATCAGTTAATGCCATAGCGGGGGGCTCCATTTGCTCACCGAACCGTGAGGCCCCCGATTAAGCCCCCCAAAAACTATGGATGTCAAGAAGCCCGGCATCCTCTTGCGAGACAACCGGGTAAAGATAAGTTCTTGTTTTTTAACTATCTTGAGACTCATAGAGATGTCTCAAAACTAAAATCTGGCTCCTCTGACTGGACTCGAACCAGTGACATACGGATTAACAGTCCGCCGTTC
>OBJX01000010.1_pt1 | contig 292191 bp, 300 predicted proteins | sample 1481631 | NCBI WGS metagenome assembly OBJX01 (sample SAMN02364490, study PRJEB22542) | human gut metagenome | isolation source: fecal sample | host: premature infant | place: USA: Chicago, IL | collected 2012-01
TACCACAAAAGCAAAATGCCCGTAGAGCCGATAAAATAAGGCTTTGCGGACATTTAAGAAGATATAAAAAGATAGTCAAAAAGACATATATAATTTTATTAAAATATTTTATGACAAAATAGGTTTTAAAAATTAAAATATCATTGATTAAAGACAAAACATGTTACTAATTTCCTAATAATAAAAAATATTAATACAACAATTAGAGATATCATCCTATTCGTTATTAATTATAAACTATAATAATTAGATAGTACATTAAAATATTATTAATAAAAAATAAAGGAAGTGATTACTCACTTCCTACTCGAATTCATTATTCTTCGCTACTTCTCTTATCCAGTTAGCACTCTTCTTTTCAATTCTCTTGTATCCCTGATCTAATGCTACACGAATGAATCCGTAACGATTTTTAAAAGCATTTGCCCATGACCAGTTGTCTATTACTCCCCAGTAATGATATCCTAAACAGTTTGATCCATCTTCTATTGCTTTTGCAATCCATTCCAGATGATCCCTTACAAATTCTATTCGATAATCATCCTGTACCGATCCATTTTCATCCATATATTTTTCTTCTCCTTCTACCCCCATTCCATTTTCTGATATGAAATAAGGCAGATCCGGACATTCATTTTTAATCTTCATCCCAAAATCATAGATTCCTTTCGGATAAATCTCCCAGCCACGGTGTTCGTTCATTCTTCTCTCTGGCCAGATATATGGTTTCGCTATACATGGCAATCCATTTTCATCAAATTTCTGATCTGGTGCCTGAATTCTTGTCGGCTGGTAATAATTAAATCCCAACCAATCTACTTTTCCTCCAGCTAAGATTGCTTCATCTCCAGGGCGACGATTCATTTTGATCTTCCATTCATTTTCTACTGTATCAATTACATCCTTTGGCAGATGTCCGTGTGCTACTACATCTAACCACCAGCGGTTATGCAACCCGTCTGTCATTCTTACTGCTTCCAGATCCTCTGGACTTGGATCTTCTTTTGTATATGGTGGTGCAAAGCAGTTGATCATCCCTATCTTCGCTCCTTCAACCATTTTCCCTCTAGCCTGCAGTTCTCTAAAGTTCATTACTGCTAGACAGTGTGCTAATGTGATATTATATTGGACATCCAATGAACGTTTAATGTTCTTTTCATAGGGAAACCAAACCCCATGCAAATATTGCTGTTCTGGTTCAACGATTGGCTCATTGAATGTAAACCAATATTTAACTTTGCCACCAAATTCCTCCATTGCCTTTTTAACAAAATTTGCATAAGCTTCAACAACTTCACGGTTAGCCCAACCACCACGTTTATATAAATATTCAGGCATATCGAAATGATACATGTTCATAAAGATATCGATTCCGTTTTCATTGGCACAATCGATCAGTTTATGATACCATGCAGCTCCTTCTGGATTAATATTTCCATCCTGATCAAGCAGTCTAGTCCACTGCATTGATGTTCTAAAAGATTTAAAGTTCATTGATTTGAACAGTTTGATGTCTTCTTCATAACGGTGATACATATCATTTCCGACATATGAGCCAACATTGTTATGAAAAGCATTGATTTCCTGGTCAGACCACATGTCCCAGTATGATCTTAGGCGACCACCAACGTTATAAGCACCTTCAGTTTGCGGACCAGATAAAGCCGCCCCAAAGAAAAAATTGTCTGGTAATTTGATTGTCATTTTCATTCTCCTTTATTCGTATATATTTATATTGTAATGGCTATCAAGACTATTTACAACAAAAAAATAAGTAGGATAGATAATTTATCCTACTCATCGTCAACAGATAATATCGCCATGAATGCCTCTTGTGGAATTTCAACATTTCCAACTGCCTTCATTCGTTTTTTACCTTCTTTTTGTTTCTCTAGTAATTTCTTTTTACGAGAAATATCGCCGCCATAACATTTTGCCAATACATTTTTACGCATCGCCTTAATTGTAGTACGGGCAATTATTTTCCCTTGTAGTGCTGCTTGAATTGGCACTTCAAACATTTGTTTTGGAATAATTTCTTTTAATTTTTCACAGATAATTTTTCCTCGTCCATATGCAAAATCCTTATGCACAATTGTTGAAAGTGCATCAACGACTTCTCCGTTCAATAAAATATCCATTTTTTGAAGTTTGCTAGTACGATAGCCAATCAATTCATAATCAAGAGATGCATAGCCTTTAGTACCTGATTTTAATTTGTCAAAAAAATCATATACAATTTCAGATAAAGGAATTTCATAAATTACATTACGTCGAGTATCATCAATATATTCAATATCCTGATATTCTCCACGTTTAGATTGACATAATTCCATGATAACCCCTACGTATTCGTTTGGAGTCATAATAGAAGCTTTAACATAAGGTTCTTCAATATGATCAATTACTTGCGGCTCAGGCATCATCGCTGGATTATCAACGATTACTTCACTACGATCTGTCAAATAGCAATGATAAATAACTGATGGTGCCGTTGCAATTAAATCAAGATCAAATTCTCTTTCTAAACGTTCTTGAATAACATCCATATGCAACAAGCCTAAAAAACCACATCTAAATCCAAATCCTAATGCTTGTGAGGTTTCTGGATCAAACATTAATGATGAATCACTTAATTTCATTTTTTCTAACGCTTCCCGTAAATCTTTATAACGAGCGTTATCAACAGGATATAAACCACAATATACCATCGGATTTAATTGGCGGTATCCGGGTAATTGAATATTAGACTCATTTTCAACTGTAGTTACAGTATCCCCCACATGAATATCCTGGATGGATTTTATTGAAGCGGCAAACCAGCCTACTTCACCTACCACTAACTGTTCTTTTTTTACTTCACGAGGAGTTCTTACACCTAATTCAGTTACTTCATATGTTGCTCCTGTTGCCATAAACTTCACATGATCTCCAACGTTAATAGTTCCTTCTTTAACTCTAACAAATACAATTACTCCGCGATAACTATCATAATAAGAATCAAAAATCAAAGCTTGTGTTGGATTATTCACATCTCCACTAGGAGCAGGAAATTCCTGTACAACTTTTTCAAGAACTTCTTCAACATTTAAACCGCTCTTTGCTGAAATCAACGGTGCATGATCTGCCGGCAAACCAATAACTTCTTCAACTTCACGTATAACTCGTTGCGGGTCAGCACTTGGCAAATCGATTTTATTAATAACTGGCAATATTTCTAAATTATTATCTAGAGCCAAATACACATTTGCCAACGTTTGTGCTTCAACTCCCTGCACTGAATCAACAACTAATATTGCACCTTCACAAGCAGCCAACGATCTCGATACCTCATAAGTAAAGTCGACATGACCTGGTGTATCAATTAAATGTAACAAATATGTTTGACCATCTTTAGCAGTATAATTCAGTTGAACTGCGTTTAATTTGATGGTAATTCCTCTTTCTCGCTCTAAATCCATACTATCGAGTAACTGTGCCTTCATTTCACGATCTGCGACAGCTCCAGTTATTTGCAAAATTCGATCTGCTAGGGTGCTTTTACCATGATCGATATGTGCGATAATTGAAAAATTTCTAATTTTACTTTGATCAATAGTCATTTTTTCACCCACTTTCGTTAAATCATTATAACAAATAAGCCGGTTAAACTCAAATGATATTTAATCATAGTTTTTGAAATATTTATCTAATAAAGAAACTCGTTCTGCAATTACTTCAATTGAAGTAATTTGTTTTGACTCGGCACATTCCAATGTTCTCGAATGCAGTCTTCCTTTAACTGCAATCATGCATCCTGGTCTTGCACAATCAATAATCATTTCAGCGATACCGCGCCATAAACTTACAACAATGTAATCATTTTCAAATGCACCAAGACTATTTTTAAAACCTTGTTCGATTTGAATAGTTGCATTTGCTACTTTTACACCTCCAATCGTTGTTTTCATTTCCGGGATATCTACTAATCTCCCTACTAATGCTACAGTATTTAACATTATTTACCCCTCCTTTATGACAAAATTATAGGCATAATTATAAAAAGATTACAACACTGTAAAATTAACCATAATTAACGACATTGTCAAAATGGGTCACTGGTGAAACTTTTTCTTTCAGATGTGTAGCAAAAGTTAACAGATATGCTTAAATAGACTATATCAGTCTATAAAAAATTGTCGAAAAAAATATACATATTTTGCAAAAAAAGTCCATCTTATCCCTGTTTCGCCCAAAATAACTACTATATTTATTTTTATATAATATTTTTCAATACCTCCAATAACAAAAAAACTCTATAAAAATAGAGTTTAATATTCCCAAATTAAGATTCATTTTTTATTATTCCCACCCCATCATAATGAGGACAATATAAAAAAGATATTTTCTTATACTTTCTTAAACACAGAAATAAATATATTTTTGATTATGCTCCATTATAGTACCTTAACTCATCTTGCTTGTACATACTTTATCTTTAGAATTCCAATTTATTTTGCTAGAGTTCAATTAATATTAAATTGGGCTAAATATTTAGTTAACATCTTATCTAAACAAAACTAATTATTGTAATACTTGTATCTATTTTTTCCGCCTTCTTTTGCTTGATACAACGCTTTATCTGCTTTTAAATATAAAGTATTCATATCTCTACCATCAATAGGTGCTAGTGCTATTCCAATAGAAGCTTGGATGTTTATCTGATCCTTTTCACTTTGATAATACAAATCTAATTGTTGAAGAAGTCTGGATATTAAACGATTAAAAAGCTTAATGTCTTGAATGTTTTTTACAAAAACCACAAATTCATCTCCTCCAAAACGTGAAATAATAGCATCATCACAAAATGAATTTTTCAAAACATTTGCTACATCAACTAATGCTTGATCACCAGCTAAATGTCCTAAAGAATCGTTAAGATTTTTAAAATTATCTAGATCAATTAATAAAAAAACCGCCTGCTGTCCTTGAGGTACTTCTTGTAAATATTCATTAATATGTGTTTTACAATAATATCGATTATATAGTCCAGTTAACTCATCTGTATTTGCTTTTAGCTTTAATCTTTCTATTTGCTCTTTTTCACTTTGATTTAATAAATATTGTTCTGTGGTATCTGCAACCATCATTAATATGATTTTTGTATCTTCATCATAAATATAATAGTGTATTGTTTTTTGGTGAAATTCTCCACAACTATCCAAAATTCGTATATTACAAAAATAGTCACCATCTTTTTGCAAAGTTAAAAAAATATAATCGAGATTCATTTTAGTTTGAGCTACTTTGCGATCTTCTATAACCACCTGACTTTCAATAAATGTATCTAAGGCATCTTTATAATCAAATTCATTTTCATTAAAAATTAGTTCCTTCATTCCTTCAGTAACAAATTGTAAATATTTGCCACTATCGCAATCAATATAACAGAGCGATTCAAAATTCTTTTGTACATATTTTGTAATTACCGTTTGAAATACATCGTCTTTCTCGATTTTTTTAATTAGAATTAAAATACGGTCTTCTAATGCTTTAGGAACCATTAAATGGATCCGATACCAGCCATAAAGAAAATGCTCTGTTTTTTCACGGATATCGATATGTGCATTCTTTTTTTGAAAAACAAGTTCTTTTAAATGGTTAAATGATAAAAAACTATTAAGATATTCTAATTCAGAAATATCACTGCATCTCTGCATAAATAAAGATAAAAATTTGTTATAAGACATATCATGAATTGATAAATTTTCACCTTTAATAGCAGATATGTTTTGTGTCATTATATCTATATCCAAAATATAAGCATTTTCCTCGATAATCGTTGAGAGTATTGCATCACTATCAATAAAAAACTCCATATTTCGTTTTTGTTCTTGAATGTCCATAATTCCCATTAAAACTTTAGGACTATAGTTCATTTGTGCTAGTACAAAAACAAGCCGTATCCATGAATACCCATCATTACTATTATGAATACGAACATCAATCGTCACTTTTTGTTTTTTTGCTGAAGATAATTCATTATAAGTTTCACAAATGATAAGATGATCCATAGAATAAATATATTTTTTTATAAATTCAAAAAAATTAATTCCCGAAAATATGGATAAATATTTATCTTTTCGTTGAAAAACAATCTCCATCGTATTCGTAACCGGATCAATTTCACATAATTCATCGTATATATCCATATAATAGCGTGAATATTCTTTAAATAAAAGTTGATCTTGAATTTGATAATCAAATGAGAATGGTTCGAAACGGAAAATTAAATTACTAATATCTTGATGATACCCTTCCAATCGATAACATTGTGTAAAATTAGTATTGAGATACCCGCCACATCGTATATACATCCAGCCATTTTCAGGATGTTTCCAAGGATATTCGACTTCTGCCTTATTCCCACTTATTAAACGTTCAACTGCTTCCTCTACATAAGAAACATAAGCTGGATGTATTCGTTCTACCCAAAATTGATAAACTTCCTCCGGTGAATAAGAATCCGCTACTCCTAACAGTAATTTCATATGAGTATTACCAAACATTTTAGGGTCATTCTTTTTATTATGTGACAATTCAATAACCCAAATTCCAATTTTAGCATTTTCCAGCATATTATCTATTAATAAATTTTCCATTAAAATTCTCCCAATTAAAATTATTTATTAAACTTATTTAGCATCTTGCTTGTAAAATCATTTGAATCAATAGGACGACTATAATAGTATCCCTGTCCATAATCACAACCAATTTCTTTAACCAATAAATCATCTTCACTTGTTTCTACTCCTTCAATAACAGAAAAGATAGAAAGTTTCTTAGATAGTTGAACAATTTCCTCCATTATTAAACGTGCATTTTGATTTCTAGTATCCTTTATCTCAACTAAAAAGCTACGATCCAGTTTTAATTCATCAATATTTAATTTTCCTAAAGTATTTAATGAAGAATATCCTGTTCCAAAGTCATCCATAGATATTTTAAAACCAATATCTCTTAATTCTGTTAATTTTTTATTTAAGTCATCTACATTTTCGATTGCAATTTCTTCCAGAATTTCTAAAGTAATTAATGATGCTGGAATATTATATCTATCTAATATTCCACAAAGATTCTTTACGTATCCAATTTCATAAAGTACTAATTTTGATTGATTAATTGCAATCGGAATAGCTTGATATCCTTCGTCAATCCATTGGCGAAGCAATTGGCAAACCTTTTCAACCATATACATATCTAAATTAACACAAAATCCATTCTGTTCAAAAATTGGGATAAATTGTGAGGGAAAAATTGTAGTCCCATCGTTTCTTATCCAACGTACCAAGGCTTCAGCACTGGCAAGAGAATTAGTTTTTAAATCTATTTTTGGCTGTAAATACAATTTAAACTCACCGTTTTCTATGGCTTCGTACATATGCCTTTCGATATAGTCATTCATTTTTTCTTGCTCATGTAAAGCCGCATCGAAAAACCACAGCGGTATTTTAAAATTATTTTTCGATATTTCTAAGGCAAACATTGCATGTGTCATTGACACTTGTAGTTCCTGCTTGTCTGTAGCTGTTGCAATACCACAACTCATAGTAATTCTATAATTACTATTAGAATCATTCGATGATGTTCTGATTTTTTCTAAAATTTCTTTAAGACGAACTTCAAGAATGTTTTTTTCAGTCTCTAATAAAAACATATAAAAAACATCAGCACTATCACGACAGACAAGTTCACCATCTTTGATATTATCATTTAAAATTCTTCCAATGTAGCACAGTAACCTATCTGTTTGTTCTTTTCCAAAAATCTCATTTATAAATTTAAATTTACGTACATTTAGTGCAGCAATTGCATATTTAGAATGTTCTTCAATATGCTGATGTGCCAATTCCCCAAAACGATTTAAATTATAAATTCCTGTTAGACGATCTAAATATGCAAAATCCATTAATTGCTGGTTATTCTTTTTCATTGTCCGATAACCATAAATTAAAAGATAACCTACTAGTAACACTATAATGACAAAGAAACAAGCTACTGCATAAGCAACCGAGTAAATCCCACTATTACTATTTTGAACAGAGTTAATACAAAACAAATACCATTCATTAACATCAAGCGGTTCTAAAATTGAATGATACTCTTTTCCTTCATAGGTAAATGTAAAACGGACTATTTCAGAATTTTTCATACTTTTTTTAATTTTTGTTAATTCATCTCCAGACAAATACGGTTCTTTAAATATATCAGTCTTTTTTTCTTTAACAACTGCATGTGAGGAACGAATCAAAAATTTCCCATTCACATCCAATAAATGGATATAAGCACTCCCATTTAAGACCTTTTCGCCATCTATAATTTCTGAAAATATATCAACAACACTACTAGCAATCATAGCTCCAACAATTTGTTTATTTCGATATACTGGAACGCCAAAAGTAAAAACCTCTTCTTCGGAAAAATCACCATAGAATGGTTCTGAAACATTTTCCTTTCCCCGCAAAGCTTTACGAACAACTTCTTGTACTTCAGGCTGTAGCGACGATAAATGAATATCACTAGAAATAATATGATCACCTGTAGATAGTGTTCCCATTTCATCATTGTAAAAAAAAGCAACTGTCAAGAAATCATTTTCAATATATGCCCTTTCCAAAATGGAATCAAAATCAGCAGACTCATCCAAATTAGAATTTCCAATAATGCTTGCGACGGTATTTAACATTTGAAAATTATTATTAATTTGTTTATCTAATCTCTTTTTATAATTATCTGTTTCTTCAATCATTCTTTCATCAGTTGAACGATCAAAAGCTGTTCTTATCACATAGAAAAATCCAGCTCCAATTGATGCTAAAAATATCCCAATAATGACTGCAAAAATAATTATTTTTCTAAGACTTTTCTTAACTTTATCTTCATACATGATTTTCGCTTCCTATCACAAACTTGAAATTTTACGTATGTTATTATACCAAAAAATGAAATTATAACAACTGTTGAAAATAAAAATATACCTCGTTTAATATTGCAATATTTTTATTGTATCTTGTATATAATTATTGCCCAATTACAAGTAACTCATAAAAGAATCATATACCAACTATATAATAATTTTATAAAATCTTCAAAACTAATTTTACAAATATCTTATTATTGCTCTAATCTATAATTATCTAATAAATTTACCAATATATACTGAAAAAGAAGGCAATTTAGCCTTCTTCTACAACAACATATGCAATTGCATAATCATTTTCATGAGCGATTGAAATAAAAGTATTAGGATAATTAATTTTTGGCTTGCCATTTTTATCATTTAATATCTCAATATCATGAAAAGACAGCATGCCATGTTCAATCCCATGAGCCTTAAAAAAAGCTTCTTTGGCAGCAAAACGTCCACCCAAAAATTCTTTTTTTTGTTTTAAAGAATTTTTATTTTTAAAAATTAAAAATTCATTTTTTGTTAATAGTTTTAAAACAAAACATTCATTATCTAAATTCAGCCGATTTAGATCAACAATATCACAACCAATACCACTTATCATTGTTAGTCTTTAAACTTCTTTTCATACAAACTCATTAATTCATCCAATGACATATCATCATCAATTTCATCAATCAAAGAGTTTTGTTTTTCAACATCGTTAGTACCAAAATCTAATTTGAACTCACCAGTTCGCTCCTCAATAATTTTAAGCTGATCCTGTTCTTCTTCCACAATTTTAGCTATATTACGTAAATTATCTTCTACTGTAGGCAAATCTTCAATAACTTTTTTTTCTTTAGGTTCATCATTAATAGTTGTCAGTTTTGCTTCTGATTCAACTTGTTCCTTTTCCTCATAATTTCCAAAAAAAGGACTAATTACAGGAACTAATTGATCAACATTTTTACGTTTTTTAGGTTTTGAAGAAGTTGTTGGCTTTACAGTTTTTTTATCATTTTTTCCTTTTGTAATTCCCATCATTGGTGAAATAACTTCACTCATTTGATAAATTTGACGAGGTTTTTCTTCTACCTTAGGCTTTGCCTCAACAACCTTAGTTTTTTCTTTAGTCTTTGGGGTAGGCGTTACAGTCACTTCTGGCTCCTCTTTAAATTCTTCATCATATATTAATGGCGTGCTAAATTTTTCCTTACGTCGCTGTTCAACGACAGGATCCACTTCAAAAATATCTTCATCTTCTTCATGCTTTTTAAATAAGCCTCTAAACATCACTGTTTCCCCCTTTTCTAGAAAAATGAATCTCCAATACTATATTTATCTTTATCTAAAACTAATATACCTCTAATTTGGGGAGCATTAGGCAGTCCTAACTCTCTTGCTGAACAAATCATCCCGTTAGAATCAATTTTACGTAGTTTTGAAGGTTTAATAACCAATCCACTAGGCATAACTGCGCCAATAGTAGCTACTACCACTCTTTGCCCAACTTCAACATTAGGGGCACCACATACAATTTGTGTAGTAGTATTCTTTAAATCAACCTGACAAATATGTAAGTGGTCAGAATCTGGATGTTCTTCCATTGCAGTTACTTCACCAACAATAAAACGAGGTTCTTTGTCTAAGACAACCGGATCAAGTCCGTGAGTTGTTAAAAGTTCATTAAATTTTTCAATTTGATTATCTGAAAAATTAACTAGTCCAGTATTTAATTCTCCCAAATAATTACTAGCATTCAACAAATTAAAACCAAGTATCCTATTTTTACTATCTTTCAATACGACTAAATCATCATATTTATCATAATCAAAGGTCCTACCTTCTCCACATCGTGCTAATAAAATATCACCAACATGTTTTAAATTATAAAATCCATGAAATATCATTCCTACACCTCTTATTTTAACGTATCAATAAACGCCTGTATTTCTTCTTTAGTCTTACGTAACTTACTTACAAAGCGTCCACTTTCTTCTTTATCGTTATAAGCTACAAAAGAAGGAATACCTAAAATATCCTGATCCTTACACAAATCAATCATATTGTCACGATTAATCATATAAAACTTGTATTCAGGATTGGCATCAACAATATCGCCAATGAACGGTTTTACAAACATACAGTCAGGACACCAGTCTGCTGTAAACATTATAATCGTTTTACCTACACGAATATTGTCAAATTCTTCGATTGTTTTAATTTCTACTAATTTATCCATTTTTACGATACCTTGCTACCAATTTATAAATTGGCCCTTTCTCACAAAATTTCCGCTCATACTCAGTCATAATATTGATTTCACTTTCAGGACTGTTATGCAAATCTAAACTAATGTACTCTATATCCATTGGATATTGGTTTAAAGAAATAATCGAATATTCGAACAGTCCACGATTATCACTTTTAAATTCAATATTTCCTTCATCTATTAAAATATCCTTGTATACATCTAAAAATTTACTTGATGTAAGTCGTCTTTTAGCATGCTTACTTTTAGGCCAAGGATCACTAAAATTCAAGAATATTTTATCAACTTCATCTTTTTCAAATACTTGATGCAATTCAATTGCATCGTAATGCATTAAACGCAAATTATTTACTTTTTCTTCACGAGCATTTATCTTATTTATTGCTGCTGCTAAAACACTTGGGTATTTTTCAATACCAACAAAATTTATTTCTGGAAATTGACGAGCATTTTCATAAATAAAATCACCTTTACCCATCCCGATTTCAATATATATTGGATGATTATTTCCAAAAATATCTTTCCATTTATTTTTACAATTTTCCGGCTCCAATATTACAAAAGATTTATTTTCTTTCATAATATCATATGCTTTTGGATTATTTCTTAAACGCATTATTACTCCCCTTTACATATAAAAATATTCTATCATAAATCCTCCATCAAGTCGACTAATTCCTCATTAGATAATTCTCGAAAATCACCCAATGCTAAACTCCTATCCAGTTCAAGATTGCGGATCGATAAGCGTTTTAAATATATTACCTCTTTACCACAAACCTCAACCATCTTTTTTACTTGATGAAACTTTCCTTCAAATATTTCAATTCTAACATCACAACTATCATTGTTTTTATTAATAATTTCTAGGTTGGCAGGTTTACAGTGATAGCCAGTATTTAAAATAATCCCATCTTTAAATGCCTGAATATCTTGTTCATCCATAACTCCCGCAATATTTGCAAAATATATTTTTGAATGATTTCGACTAGGGGCTAATAATTTATGACTAAAATCACCATCATTAGTAATTAACAATAGTCCTTCTGTATCTAAATCCAAGCGGCCGACAGGAAATAAATCATAATTTTCATAGCCCTCAATCAGTTCTAATACTGTAGGATGAAGATTGTCTTTAGTTGCACTAATATATCCCGCTGGCTTATTCAGCATTATATAGACATATGGCCGGTATTCAATCAACTCATCATCAAATACTATTTCATCAATTTCATGATCAACTTTAAAATCATCTTTCTTTATAATCATTCCATTTACTTTTACAAAACCTTTTCGAATCAGTGATTTTACTTCTTTTCTAGTACCAATCCCATAGTTTGCAAGCAATTTATCAAGTCGCATTACCATATAGTTTAATATACCTTTCTTCTTTGTTATTAGATTGTTTATCTGTTGAAAAAGTCAAATAAACCAATACACTAAATTCACTTTTACTAGTAATACCAGATAGATTTACACCCTTATAAATTCCATTGGCTTTATCTACTACTTCAGGAACTAATGAAAAAATATCTTCCTCAAGAATTCCTAAGGTTGGTAGACTTTCATTATCATCACCAGCAACTTTTGCTATTGCTTGTAAATGATACATATTTATTGTCGGTGTGTCAATAATAACATCATACCGATATTTTTTATCTTCAACTTTATTGACTACTAAACGTATATTAAATTCATTTGTAGCATTCAAAAATTCATTATGATTATCTATTTTATTTTCATATTCTTTATATTGTCGATAAAATTTATTATCGTTATTGTCTTTATTTTTGCACCCTATTAAAACTAGGCAACAAATTAGAATCAAAGCAATTTTTTTCATTTTTATCACCTTTTTTATTATATCACGTTTTTATATGTATACAAAAAATAAAACATATAAATGTCTTTTTGTAAAGCTCATACTTATAACAAAAGACATCACAAAAGTTACTTCTTACCTTTTGTGATGTCATATTAAACTTTCTATTTACATTTAAAAGTTTCACAAGCTGTTTCTTGAATATCTTTCGCTTCGTGACATTTACAATTACAAACTGTAATTTCTTTTGCCTCACAATTACAATCATGATTGTAAACACAAGTATCAACGTGACAACATACACCTTTAGCCATGGAATCACCTCCATAAATAGTTTTAACTAAAATACTAAAAGTATGCGAAAAGAAAAGGATAAATATGATTATTTATCCTCGTACTCAATCAAACAGCTAAAACTATATTCTAATTCACTTGAAAAAGTCATTGCCACTTGATAATGCAGCGATAAAATTTTAGGATTTTTCTTTTCCAAAAAATCATTAATTTCATCTTCTAAATCTAACTCGTGTGTTTTTTCAATAATTTTTACTTTCATAAGATAATTATAAAATTTATCTTATTCCTTTTTTGTCATTATTGGTTGATTTCAACTTTAAAAGTACATTCAAAAATCTCACTAGGATTTAGACTAACTACACCCTCTTTATCCTTAAATTCCCCAGTGAAACCAACATAATCACTATGACCTACCCAAGGTTCAATGGCAATTAGTCCACCCACATGTTTAGCTGCCCAAATACCTAAGTGATTAAAACCTTCCATATGGAATACTAAAGATTTATTGTGATTTAATGACTTCAATGATAATGTTTTTGATTTCACGTCCTTTAAAACAATTGCATCATTATCAAATAATTGCTGACGAACAAAAAATCTCTTTTCGTTATCTAAAAACGGTAATGTTATATCTGACATTCCTTTATGTTCAACATCAATAATTTTTTGATTAACAGTCTCATTCTCACTAAATTCTAAATAGTAATCATTACTTGATTCATTTTCCATAAAAGGACAAGCAAATGCAGGATGACCACCAATTTGGAAATAAATAGTCTGACTATCGGTATTAGTAACTTTACAATTACAGCTAAGTACATTCTTATCCAATTTATAAGTTACATCTAACTTAAATAAATATGGATATTGTTTAGCTATTTCCTCATTTGAAATAAGTGTAAAAACTACTTCTTGATCATTAATTTGATTAGCCTCATATTCACTATGACGTGAAAAACCATGTTGAGTCATAGTATAAGTTTTACCATCAATTCGACACTCATTATTTTGTAGCGCACCTACAATAGGAAATAGGATTGGAGCACTATTCGCCCATTGAATTGGATCACGACGCCACATATAATTAATTTGATCATCCTGCCCAACAATTTTAATAATTTCTGCACCTTTATTAGCTAGAGTAACCTCTAAAACTTCATTCTTTAATGTAATCATACTATCCTCCAATTTTTACATTTCCATCAATCATTACAAAATCAACATTAATTTCTTCATCAAACATAATAATGTCCGCTGTTTTGTTAACTGCAATTTCCCCTAAATCAATTAAATTCAAATTTTTAGCAGGATTATAACTAGCTAAATTAACAGCTTCATTAATTGATAAACCTAAATGTTGATATGCATTCTTTACTGCATTATTCATTGCTAAAATACTACCAGCTAAAGTCCCATCTTCTAAACGAGCTGAATTATCTTTAACAAATACAGCCTGATTACCTAATTTATATTGACCATCTTCTAAACCAGAAGCTTCAATAGAATCAGTGATTAAAATCACTTTATCTAAACCTTTAGCCCTTAAAAGCACTTTTGCAGCTGGATAGCTGACATGAATTCCATCTAAAATCAATTCCGCATAAACTTCATCATGTTCCATGATAGCTCCTACTACTCCTGGATTTCGATGTGTTAATGGTGTCATTGCATTATAAGTATGAGTACCTGAAGTTGCTCCAGCTTTAATTCCAACAACTGCTTCGTCATAAGTTGCATTAGTGTGCCCAATACTTACAACCACACCTTCTTTGACTAAATACTCGATTAACTTATCAGAATCCTTTAATTCTGGTGCTAAACTTAATTTTTTTACAATTTTACCATATTCACCAACTAAACTGCTATAATTTTCAGCTGTAGGTTTGATCATAAACTCTTCAGGTTGAGCTCCTTTATATTTTGTATTAAAAAATGGACCTTCCATGTGTACTCCTAGGATTTTACTTCCTCCAACTTTATCCATGTTATCTCCAACATTTTTAATAGCCGCATAAGTATCTTCTTTAGACATCGTCATCGTTGTAGGTAAAATTCCTGTTACACCTGTTTTTACGGCAGTACTTGTAATTGTATCAAGATCTTCAAAAGTGTTATACATTGTATCACTGCCACCACGCCCATGAGTATGAACATCAATAAATCCTGGTGACACATATCTACCTTTTGCATCAATTACTGTTTCATCATCAGGTTGACGATTAGAAATCTCAGTAATCTTTGTATTTTCTACATATACATTTGCATCTACTACTTGATTTTTTAAAATAACTTTCCCGTTTGTTATACAGTATTTCATTTCTTTTAGTCCTCCTATATCTATATAGTATTATAGCACAATTCTATCTAGATGAAACAAATAAGACTCAAATAAAAAGAAGGTGATTTATTGTAGTCCCATTATTTAGGTATTTCAAATGGTGGAGTTCATTTTATTATGGTTAAACTCACAAGATAACAAAAAAATATTGTGTATAAAAAATTTTTGAAAAGAATAAATTCCACAGTCAATATTAAAAAAGAAATTGTTTAGATAATTCACCAATGAAGAATTCCGTTGGAAAAATGAAATTTTTTATGGTTATGAATATACTTTTAGATCGTTATATAATTTAAAGATTGCAATAGAAGAATGTATAAAACAATACTATACTCAAAAAATAACAACAAAATTAAAAGGATCAACTCCTGTGCAATACAGGATCAATCCTTATTAATAGCATAACTAAATTAGTGTCCAAGAAATTGGCTTCACTTCAATTTGACCTTCTTTTGAATTATTTATCATGATGATTTAAATCATCAATAATTTTTTCGATTTTATTACCATACTCTAAAGAGGTATCGTTAACAAAAATCAGTTCTGGTACTTTACGAATTGTAAGACGTTTAGCTAATAAAGAACGAATAAATCCTTTAGAACGATTTAATGCTTCCATTCCTTTGCGCGTATCAAAGTCTTTTCCTAAGAAAGTCACATATACTTTAGCAATTGATAGATCAGTAGTCGTATCAACTGCAGTAATAGTACAAAAACCTATCTTAGGATCACGTACTTCAACTTGAATGATTTGTGATAACTCGCGTTGAATAATACCATTCATCTTATCCTTTTTAAGAATCATTTAATTCACCTACTTAACTTCGACTTCTTCCATGATATATCCTTCGACAATATCGCCTTCTTTAATATCATTGAAGTTTTCAATACTTAAACCACATTCAAATCCCGCTGCAACTTCTTTAGCATCATCCTGGAAACGTTTTAATGAACCTAATTTTCCTTCATATACAACAACACTATCACGAAGTAAACGGATTCCACAATTACGGCGAATAAAACCATCTGTTACATAACATCCAGCAATATTTCCAACTTTAGAAACTTTAATTACCTGACGAATTTCTGCTTGACCTGTAACAACCTCTTTAATTTCTGGAGCAAGCATACCTTTCATCGCGGTTTCAATCTCTTCAACCATTTTATAGATGATATTGTGTAAACGAATCTCAATTCCTTCTTCTTCAGCCTTTTGACGTACTTTTGCATTTGGACGAACATTAAAACCATAAATAATTGCTTGTGAAGCAGATGCTAATAGAACATCAGATTCTGAAATTCCTCCAGCTGTAGAACGAATAACATTTACTCTTACACCATCAACATCAATTTTTTCTAATGAAGCTTTAACTGCTTCAGCAGTACCTTGGACATCAGCTTTAACAATAATGTTTAAGTCAATCATTTCGCCCTCTTTGATTTGAGAGTATAAATCATCTAATGATAAGGCAGCTCCTGAACTACGCTCTTTATCTTGTTTCGCTTTTAATCGTGTTTCACCAACACTACGAGCTTGTTTTTCATTTTCAAAAGCCATAAACTTATCACCAGCGACTGGAACGTCATTTAAACCCGTAATTTCAACTGGAGTAGCGGGAAGTGCTTCTTTAATAATTTTTCCACGATCATCAAGCATTTGACGAACACGTCCAAATGATGTTCCAACTACAATTGGATCTCCCGCTCTTAAAGTACCATTTTCAACAAGTAACGTTGCAACTGGTCCACGCCCCTTATCTAGTTTACCTTCAACTACACTGCCATATGCATAACGATTAGGATTTGCTTTTAAATCTGCTAATTCTGCAACAACAGTTAAAGTTTCTAGCAATTCTTCAATTCCAATTCTTTTTTTAGCAGAAATTTCACAGTATACTGTATCTCCACCCCAATCTTCAGGAAGCAGACCATGCTCAGCCATTTCTCCTTTGATTCTTTCAGGATCGGCACCTTCTTTATCAATTTTATTAATCGCAACGACAATTGGTACACCTGCTGCTTTTGCATGATCAATTGCCTCTTTTGTTTGTGGCATAACACCATCATCAGCTGCTACTACAATAATAACAATATCAGTTACTTGAGCTCCACGAGCACGCATAGCAGTAAATGCTTCATGGCCCGGTGTATCTAAGAAAGTAACTTTTTTTCCATTAACTTCAACTTGATAAGCACCGATATGTTGTGTAATCCCACCAAATTCACCTTCTACAACCGCAGACTTTCTGATTGTATCTAACAATGTAGTTTTACCATGATCAACATGTCCCATAATTGTAACTACTGGACAACGAGGCTGTAAATCCTTCTCATCATCCTGAATATCAATTTCCTCAAAATTCACTTCACTAACTTCAACATGTTTTTCGACTTCAAAACCATATTCAAGACAAATTAATTCTACTTGCTCATCATTTAAAGATGAATTAATAGTTACCATCGTTCCTAATAGAAACAATACTTTAATAACATTGGCAGGCGTTTGTCCAATTTTATCAGCTAATTGACCAACAGTAATACCTTCTTCATAAACAATGACACCATCTTTAGCAACTATTTCTTCTTTTTTGGTCGGAAAATTAGACTTTAATTGTTTCTTTCTTGGCGCACCTTTTTTATTTTTTGTTTGTTTATTTTGTTTTGCCATATGTTCACCCTCCTATCTTTTCTTTTAATATTTTAGCAAATCCAGTATCCTGGATACCAAGTGCTACTCGATTTTTTTTACCGATTGCACTGGATAGTTCATCAATAGTACAAGCTATAACATACTCAACTTTATAACTTGTACATTTATCGGTGATCTTTTTTTTAGTATTGTCACTAGCGTCGCTAGCAATAATAACAAATTCTACTTCGTTACTTCTAATCTTTGTGATTAAAGTTTCACCAGTAACGATTTTTCGAGCTCGCGCAGCCAAGCCAAGTGTATTTAAATAATTATTCATCCGCAAATTTTTCCAGTTCTACGAAAATTTCTTCAGGAATTTCAACCTGCAAAGCCCGAGCTAAAACTTTTTTCTTTTTTGCTAACACGAACGCTTCATGACTACGTTTCAGATAAGCTCCTCGTCCATTCATCTTACCAGTTGGATCGACAGCTACTTGACCTTCTTTATTACGTACGATTCTGATTAATTGTTGTTTTGGCAACTGTTCACCCGTTGCTAAACATTTTCTTAAAGGGATTTTTCGCAATTTAATCACTCCTTAATCTTTATCATAGTATTCATCATATTCATCGTAATCGATTTCTTCATCATATTTACTATATTCATCATCTAAATCTTCAAAATCTTCGTATTCAATAACCTTTTTCGATTGAGTAGGTTCTTCTTCAACCTCAACAACTTCTTCTTCGATTTCTGGTTCTTCTGCAACTTCAACAGCTTCTTCCACAACAGCTTCCTCAACTGCTTCATCTAACATTTCTTGAGCAAACTCTTCTTCAAAACTAGCATCAACAGGTGATGATTCTTCTGTATTATTAACTGTTTGAAGATCAATTAAACCAAGTTCAACAGCCTCACTAACAGATTTAATATCAATCTTCCAACCTGTTAAACGTACTGCTAAACGAGCGTTTTGACCACGCTTACCGATAGCTAAAGATAATTGATCATCTGGTACAACTACTAAAGCACTGTGATTTTCTTCATTAATAGATACCCACTTAACATCAGATGGACTCAAGGCATTAGAAATAAAGACAACCGGATCACTACTCCATAAAATAATATCAATCATCTCACCATTTAACTCATCAACTACATTTTTAACTCGACTTCCCTTTGGTCCAACACAAGAGCCAATTGGATCAATATTTTCATTACTAGTATAAACAGCAACCTTACTTCTTTCACCTGGTTCCCGTGAAACTGCTTTGATTTCAACTGTTCCATCGTATACTTCAGGTACTTCTAATTCAAATAATCTCTTAACAAAACTCGGCTCTGTCCGGCTAACAACAATATGAGTTCCTTTAGTTCCACGATCAACATCGCTAACATACACTTTTAAATGTTGACCCTCATTTAATTTTTCACCAGGAATTTGTTGATTAGAAGCTAAGAAAGCTCCTGTTTTACCAATATTTACAATTGCAAATTTATCCTCAACACGATCAACGATACCTGTGATGATATCATCTTTTTTATCTGCAAATTCGTTATAAAGTGTTTCTTTTTCAGTTTCGCGAATCTTTTGTCTAAATAATTGTTTTGTTTGAATAGCTGCCAAACGTCCAATATGTTCGATATCGGCTTCAGTTTCAACAACATCTCCAATTTGATAATTAGGATTGATTGCTTGAGCTTCTTCTAGAGATAATTCAATATCTTCATCATCTAGATCATCAACAACTGTTCGAAGTTCAAATAATCTAAACTTTCCAGTTTTTTCATTAATTTCAACACGGACATTAGCATCAGGGTTTAAATAATTTTTCTTATATGCTTTACCAATAGATTCTTTAAGCATTTCTAAAAAGACATCTTTTTCAATCCCTTTTTCTTCAATTAATAAATTTAGTGCATCCATGAATTTTTTACTTGCCACTTTTTTATCCTCCTAAAATTTCACAGCTAGTCTTATAAATTTAATATTGCTATAGTCAATTTTAATTCTTTTCTTAATATTCTTAACTAAATATTCAAATTCAATCGTTTCATCTTCAATTGTTTTAATAAATCCTTCCACTTCATCCATTCCAGCAGTTGGATTAATGAATTTAGCGTAGACATACTTACCTACTGAAGCTTTAACTTGCTCAAAAGTCTTTAGGGGCTTTTCTACACCTGGTGAAGAAACTTCTAAATAATATTCTCCTTTGATCGGATCTTCTTCATCCATCTTTAAACTAATTGCTTCACTAACTGCTACACATGTGTCCATGTCTAGGGAACCTTCATTTTTTTCAACAAAAATGCGAAGATACCATTCGCCATTTTCCTGAAGGTATTCAATATCATCAAGATATACATCATTATTTTCTAAAATTGGTTTTATCAGTGTTTTAATCGTATCTAAAAGTTCCATTCTTTCACCTCTATTCAATAATAAAGAGTGGGTCACCCCACTCGCTTCTCTATGAAACTAAATAAATAATACCACATTTTTTTAATTATTGCAACTACTTAGAAAAGTGAAAGTTGATTACGCTCCTGCATTCCATTAAAAACCCCCATTTTAGATAGTGTTTTAATATGTGAATTGTTCAACTTTGTTCGTTTAATAACATCTTCTTTAGATAAAAACGGACCATCTGCTCGAGCATCTACAACTGTTTTAGCTACTGATTCACCTAATGCATCAATTGCACTAAACGGTGGAATCAACCCTTTTTCATCGTTTGGATCTAATATAAACTTGCTAGCTTGTGAATACTCTAAACTAACTGGATTAAAATGGAATCCCCGCTCAATCATTTCTAGTGCGATTTCAAAAATATCCCATAATCCTTCATCTTTGTTTGAAGAACTCCGTTCAGCTCTTAACTGCGTTATTTCAGCTCGTCTTGCCATGATAGCATCTTTACCTTGTACAAGTGTTTCAATATCATAAAAATCACATCTCGTTGTAAAATAAACAGCATAATATTCTCGTGGATAATATAATTTCCACCAAGCTACTCGAATTGCAGATAATACATAGGCAGCAGCATGAGCCTTAGGGAACATGTATTTAATTTTTTTACAAGAATCAATATACCACTGCGGTACATTGTATTCTTTCATTAGTTCTTCATATTTTTTTTCTGGGAAAACTACCGGTGACTTACCTTTACGGACACATTCCATGATATCGAAAGCATCCTTGTTTGGCAAACCTTTTTCAATCAAATAAACCATAATATCATCACGACATCCAATTACTTCAGAAAGTGTACAAGTCCCAGATTTAATTAACGTTTCAGCATTTCCTAAATATACATCAGTTCCATGTGATAGCCCCGAGATAATAACTAAATCATTAAATGTTTTAGGTTGGGTTTGATCTAACATTCCACGTACAAATGAGGTACCAAATTCAGGAAGCCCTAAAGCTCCATTTTTGCAACCAATAAAATCAAGATTACATCCTAATGCCTCACTGCTAGTAAACAAACTCATAACTTTTTTATCGTTAGTTGGAATATCCTTAGGATCAACACCTGTCAGATCTTGCAAAAATCGTGTTACAGTCGGATCGACATGGCCTAAAATATCAAATTTCAAAACATTATCATGAATAGCATGGAAATCGAAGTGAGTTGTTTTCCACGCAGCATTTAGATCATCTGCCGGAAATTGATACGGTGTAAAATCAAATACATCCATATCCCCTGGAATAACGATGATCCCACCAGGATGCTGTCCTGTTGTTCTTTTAACACCACCACAGCCGGCTGCGATTCGCTCTAATTCAGCAGAACGAATTGTTTGATCAGTCCCCATTAATTCAGCATATCCTTTTGCATATCCATAAGCTGTTTTTTCTGCTACTGTCGAAATCGTTCCTGCTCTAAAAACATGATCTTCACCAAATATTTCTTTAGTAAAAGCATGTGCATTAGCTTGATATTCACCTGAGAAATTTAAATCAATGTCCGGTACTTTATCAGCGTTAAATCCAAGGAAGGTCTCAAATGGAATATTATGTCCTTCACCCTTCATTATTTTACCGCATTTAGGGCACACTTTATCTTCCAAATCATAGCCATCAGCCACAATTCCTTCTTCTAAAAATTCGCTATGCGAACAATGGAGGCATACATAGTGGGGCGGTAACGGATTTACCTCTGTTATTCCTGACATTGTTGCAACAAATGAAGAACCAACAGATCCCCGAGAACCTACTAGATAGCCATCATCATTTGATTTTTTTACTAATAGATGAGAAATATAGTAAATGACCCCAAAGCCATGCTTGATGATATTACTAAGTTCTTTTTCAAGGCGCTTTTCAACAATTTGCGGTAACGGATTACCATATGTCTTATGCGCAGTATCGTAACAAATCTTCTTTAGATTTTCGTCTGCACCATCTATCTTAGGCGTGAACAATTTATCATGCACTGGTTTGATTTCCTCAACCATATCAGCAATTTTATTTGTATTTGTAACAACATATTCAAATACTTCGTCTTGTGGTAAATAAGGATAACCTTCTAACATTTCATTAGTTGTTCTCAAATATTGGCAGGGATTTTTAGCCTTAGGATTGCGTCGATCACACAGCGGATGAGCACGGTGACCAATTCCAATCGTCGGATTAGAGATAAAAACATCTCTAAAAATTTTATCACGAACTTCTAAAAAGTGAACATCACCAGTTGCTACAATTAATTTATCTAGTTTTTTTGCACAATCAATAATCCGATGTAAAGATTTGATTAACTCATCAGTATCTTGCAATTTTCCACGATCAACTAAGTGATAGTAGTCCTCAAGTGGTTGAATTTCAATATAGTCATAAAATTCCATGGCCCGTTCTAATTTTTCATCAGATAAGTTCAGAGCCGCCTCAAAAACATCACCGTTATAGCAACTGCTGCCATATAATAAGCCTTCTCGATAATGTTCTAAACGTTCTTTAGGAATTCTTGATCCATTATGAAAATATTTAGTATTTGCTTCACTAACCAATTTAAACATATTTTTTAAACCAGCTTTATTTAACGCCAATGCGGTCATATGATAAGGATAAACAATTTTATAAACATCATCCCCTGTTAATTCACACAAGTCTAAAAGATTATATTTACCGCTTTGCATAATTTGATGTAACATCATGTTAAAAACATCACCTAATACTTCAGCATCATAATCAGCACGGTGAGCCACTTCATCATCATAATTTACTCGATAACTGCGGCACACATTCCCCAATCGATACGATTTCATCGGTTTCAAAATTGCTCGTGCTAAAGCCAATGAATCGATAATTGGGTTCGTAATTTCAGGCATATTATTTCGCCGTAAATTCTCATTTAAAAATCCAATATCAAAATTAGCATTATGAGCGACTAAAATACAATCATCAAAAAATTCTATAATTCTAGGCAATAATGCATCAATCGTCGGTTCATTACGTACCATATCATTAGTAATGCTAGTTAAATTAGTGATTCTTGAGGAAATGCTCTTCCCTGGATTCACAAACATTTGCAGTCGATCAATTACTTCTCCATTTTTAATTTTGACAGCTCCAAATTCTGTAATCCCATCGTGAATAACTGATAGACCTGTTGTTTCCAAGTCAAAAGAAACATAGGTTGCATGTTCAATTGAGGTATCTATTTCGTTATAAACAATATTCAAAATCGGTTCGATCATATTGAATTCAACACCATAGATCATTTTAATTCCTGCTTTTCCAGCTGCCATTTGAGCTTCAGGAAAAGATTGGACATTACCATGATCAGTTACAGCAATTGCTTTATGTCCCCAGCTTGCTACAGCGTTAATATATTGGGTAATTGTTCCAACCCCATCCATCGCTGACATTTTTGAATGTGTATGTAATTCCACTCTTTTTGCTTCACTAGTATCTTTACGTGGTGCTGGGCTCTTAATCACTTCAACCTCGCGAGCCATCATAACTGTTTCGCGTGCAAAGCTATCAAAACGGGCTTCACCTCGAACTTTTACCCAAACTCCGCCTTTACCGATAACTTTTAATTCTTCTAACGAGTTATTAGAATTGTTTTCAAAACGTTTAACAATAATTGAATCAGTATAATCTGTAACCCATAAACTTTGAATATGTTTTCCCGCTCTTGTTTTAATCATTTCTGTTTTAAAAACAAAGCCTTTTATTACAATATTATTATCCATTGTCTGATTAGTAATCTCTTCAATTTTCATATCGATTGCTGCATTTTTTTGACGATAATTATTCTTATAATTATTTTGTTCTGACGCCGGTTTATCTGGCTTTTGGATTAAAGAAAGGTCAATTTCAACTGGTTCATAAGCTTCCATCTCTTCTTTAATATCTTTAAATACATCGTTTTCTTCATCAATATAAAAATCAAAATTTTTATCGATACCTACATCATTGAACATATCTTCAATTTGTGCTCTTAACTGACGTAATTGTTCTAACTGAATTTCATTACATGTTTCTACTCTAATAACTTTATCTTCGATTTTAAAACTTTCAACTGTTAAAGTAGCACAAACAGGATAATCTTTTTTTAATTTTTCTAAAAGGTATCCGGTATATAATAATAATTCATTTTGATTAAAAAATTCAGTTTCATAACTAATTTTATATTTAGTAGGATAAGGAAAATTATCGCGGTTATTTATTAATAATTGATACTCCTCAAATGGCAAAATCTGATTAAACACTAAGTGAAAAGTATAACTATTATCTCTCGCTACAACAACTTTACTGATTTTTCCTTCTTTTAAAATATTAGCTTGGCTTTCAATCTTTAAATTTTTTAATAATATTAATAATTTATTTTCCATCAAATCATCCTTCATTATTCTTATCAATATAACACTCAAACATTATAGCATAAAAAAAGGGAAAATTAATTCCCTTTATCCAAATATTCTAGAAATATCATTAAAGGTTACAAAGATCATTAGACCAAAAACAAGGGCTAATCCAGCAATTTGTAAACCATATTTAACCTTTAACGGTAATTCACGCCCGATTACTCTTTCAACCACAGCAAAGATAACTTGACAACCGTCTAAACCAGGAATAGGCAATAAATTGAACATTCCAATATTAGTCGATAATAAAGCTAGCAATGTTAATAATTGACTAATTGATCCTGTTTCAGTAATTTGAGCCGTTACGTTGTAAATTCCCGCTGGTCCTGACAATTGTCCAATTGTATTAGCGGAGTCTGTAAATAGCTTACCTAATGTTGTAAAAATCAACAGCGCCATCTCTACAAATTTAGTTACTCCATAATTAATAGCTTCAAAAAAGCTTAAATTTCTTGTTGCTGGAGTCAAACCCATTGTGTATGAATTAGAATCACTATTATATTTTGCATTAACTTCTTTAGTAATTGTTTTACCATCACGGACCAATTCAACTTGTAACATTATTGTAGCATTTTTTGATTTAAGATTATCATTATTCAACACTTCACGAATGTCTGCAAAAGATGCAATAATATTTTCATGACCATCATAAGTAATTTTAGAAATAGTATCTCCCGCCTCAAGGCCTGCAATCATTGCGGGACTGTCCGAAGTAACTTTCCCGATTTCAGGTGTATTAGTTTGAACATCTATTACACAATAAACACCAATTAAAATTACTAATGATAGAACAAAATTCATAAAGACTCCGGCTAAAAAAACAACACACTTTTTCCAGCAGCTAATGCCCTTTAAAGTACGCTCAATTGGAACATCTTTAAATTCCTCAATATCATTATCAGCCTCTCCAGCCATTGATACAAAACCACCAATTGGTAAAGCTCTGATTTCATATTCTGTCTCACCTTTTTTGCGCGAAAATATCTTTGGTCCCATCCCAATTGAAAATTCACTACAATAAACCCCAAACGATTTAGCCGTAATAAAATGTCCTAACTCATGGATCAGCACAACGATTCCAAGAATCAAAATAAAAACGACAATATTAATTAATGTCTGCATTAATCTTCTCCTATCTCTTTTAAAACAAAGTTTCGAGCCCAAGCATCGATTTCAATCAACTGTTCAAGTGTTGGATTTTTGACTAACTGATGTTTATTCAATGCTTTCTCAACTAAATTTTCAATTTCAAGAAACTCAATTTTACCATTTCTAAATAGCTCATTTGCTTGTTCATTTGCACCATTTAACACACACGGCATACTTCCACCACTTTTGCCGGCTTGATAAGCTAAAGCTAATGCTCTAAAACGTTCAAAATCTGGCTTTTTAAATGTTAATGATGCAATCTTTGCTAAATCAAGACTTTCACCACCAATTAAATAATCACGTTCTGGATAAGTTAAAGCATATTGAATTGGTAACCGCATATCTGGATTGCCTAATTGTCCGATAATTGAAGTATCCACAAATTCAACCATCGAATGAATGATGCTTTCAGGATGAATTAAAACTTCAATTTGATCATAATCCACGTCAAATAACCATTTTGCTTCCATTACTTCCAACCCTTTGTTAAATAAAGTTGCAGAATCAATTGTAATTTTAGCTCCCATTGACCAATTCGGGTGATTTAATGCTTCTTTAACAGTTACACCTGCTAATTCATCACGTTGCTTATCACGAAAGCTGCCACCACTAGCAGTTAAAATAATCTTCTTAATTTTATTGTGTTCTTCGCCATTTAATGATTGAAAAATAGCAGAGTGTTCACTATCAACCGGTAGAAGTTTGACGCCATATTCTTTTACCAGTTCAGTAATTATATGCCCCGCTACGACTAAAGTTTCCTTATTCGCCAAAGCTATATCTTTTTTTGCTTTAATTGCTTCAATTGTTGGGACTAAACCAGCAAATCCGACAATTGCATTTAATACAATCTCAATCTCTGGTAAAGTTGCAATTTCTATCAATCCACTTTCACCATAAACAACTTTAAGATCAGGATATTTTTCTTGAAGATATAAAGCATCTTCTTTTTTTACCATACAGATATACTCAACATCAATCATTGCTAAAATTTCCTCAACCTTAGCCACATTATACCCTGCTGCCATTGCTGTAATCTTAAACTGTTCAGGATGATTCATTACAACATCAACTGTCTGCATTCCAATTGATCCAGTAACTCCTAATACTGTAATTTTTTTCATTTTATAACCTCACCATTACTAAAAAGAAACTAAAAACTATTGCATTAAATAAAATACTATCAATACGATCTAATATGCCACCATGTCCAGGTAATAAATTAGAGTAATCTTTTACTCCAAAATGACGTTTCACAGCACTAAAAACTAGATCACCAATTTGACTAGTGAAAGTTAAAACGAAAAATGCTGCAATTAAAATCACATTATTTTCTAACAAACCTAAATAACTAGCATACCCAACTGATAGTAAAGTCCCAAGCAGCACCCCACCGATTGATCCTTCTATTGTTTTCTTTGGAGATAATCGAGGAATCAACTTGTGTTTACCAAAAAAAACTCCTGCAAAATATGCGCCTGTATCACTACCGTAAGTAGCTAACGCAAGCAATAAAATATATTGAAAACCATATACATCACGAAGTGACATTAAAGCGTGTAAACCAGCACATATTAGTACCCCCATCGTAAAAATATAACTAGTGCGTTCAATTGTCAAGGTATCATCAAAAATTGTTGCTCCAAATAAGACAATCAAATAGATTAAGATTCCATAAGAAGCTAAAAATAAATCATCCTGGTCAAATAAAAAACCATAGATAAAAAATCCACAGACGATTGGATATAAATACATTTTTATTTTTGGACGAGTGCATATATGTAACATCTCATACACTGCCAATGCTAGAATCACTCCAATCAAGCCTTTAAAATAATATCCCCCAAATATAACACAAGGAACAGCAACCAGCATCAAACAGATTGCCGTAATAATTCTTTCTTTCATTATTTTAATCCTCCAAAACGACGATCACGATTTTGGTACATCCAAATCGCTTTATCAAGTTCATTTTCATTAAAATCGGGCCATAAAACATCTGTAAAAATAAATTCTGCATATGCTAATTGCCATAACAGGAAATTCGACAAACGTTGTTCCCCGCTAGTTCTAATCATTAAATCAACTTCCGGTAGATCCTTAGTCATCAACTCATCATTAAAGACAGTTTCATTAATTTCATTTACACCTAATTCACCAGCTTTTACTTTCATTGCTAGTTTTTTTGTTGCTTCTAAAATTTCATCACGTCCACCATAAATAAAAGCAAAACATAATTTTAGACCAGTATTATTTTTAGTCTTATCAATTGCAGAGTTAATAATATCTTGAGTTTCTTTAGGAGCCATTTCTAAATGTCCGATTGTACAGATTTTTACATTATTTTCTATCAGTTCTTTCATATACAATTCAAAGAAATCTTTTGGTAATTTAAAAATATACTGTACCTCTTGCTCTGGTCGTGCAAAATTTTCGGTTGAAAAAGCATATACAGTCATAGCTTTGACTCCTAACTTATTACAATGCAAAGCAACATCTCGAATTGTTTTAGTCCCCTCATGATGTCCATAAGTGCGTGGCATCTTCCTTTTTTTTGCCCAACGACCATTTCCATCCATAATAAAAGCTATATGTTGAGGAATATTATCTTTATCAAGAACATGATAATTAAATTCTTCATTCTTCTTTTTCTTAAAAAACATTTGTCGTCCTCCTGTTTAACTATTCGAGATTATACCATAAATTCATTACAAAAAAAAGCCTAAGCAACATTGCTAGACTTAATCATCCTAGTACATATAAATTATTTATTTAATTTACTACATTAAAATAAGAAAATATACACCTTCATAACGATTATGGTCTTTACAGCTTTTTATAATTCCAGCACCTGATTGCCTGTTCTAATGTCTTTCCTTTGTTATTTTTAAAGAAATCAGAATATATGTATTATATTCAAATTTTTTATCAATTACAGTTTTTGTTGACTTTTTTGCTTCTAAAATCTCATAATATGCTTTAATTGCATCAGATATATTTTACCAATGTTCGTCTTCAACCATTTTTGAAATGGGACGTTAAAAGAAAAAGTTTTGTCTATTTTTTCTTTAAAGAAAACACGATGTTTTTGTGAACAAACAAAATTTTCTTCAATTTTACTATCTTCTGTTATAATTCCTATTTGACATTTACTTTTATTCGAACTTATCAAATCCGAAATATTACCAGTATCTAAAAAATAACCAATTCTCTCTGTAATTTCCACTTTACCACCACTCATAGGTAATCCATTAACTCGACAAAATGCCACAGGCTCTTCTTTCAAATAATAGTAGCTACGAAATATTTCGCTATCTAAATTTCAATCCGAACATGGCCTTTTATGCATATATTTTCTTCTTTCTAAATAAATTAGATAAAATGGGCGTTTAAAACGCCCATCTAATTATACAGTCATGATATCTTTTTCTTTTACTTTTGCAATTTCATCAATTTCTTTAACAAATTTATCTGTTAATTTTTGAACTCTTTCTTGACCAGCTTTGATTTCGTCTTCACTACCATCAGTTTTCTTAATTTCATCATTACTGTCACGGCGAATATTACGAATTGACACCTTAGCATTCTCCGCAAATTTCCAAACATTTTTAGCAAACTCTTTACGACGTTCTTCAGTTAAAGCGGGAACCATAATACGAATAATCTCACCATCGTTTTGTGGAGTAAGACCTAAATCCGCTTCATAAATGCCATGTTCAATATCTTTAATACTTGATTTGTCATAAGGTTTAATAACTAATTGACGGCCTTCTACTACCGAAATACCAGCAATTTGATTCACTGGAGTTGGTGAACCATAATAGTTAACCATTACTCGATCAAGCATATTAGGATTTGCACGACCAGTTCTAACAGATGATAAATCACGTTGGAAAGATTCAATCGTCTTTGTCATTCTTTCATTTGTATCATCTAAAATCATATTTATCATTTTATTTTCCTCCTGAGATTGTTGTTCCGATATCATCGCCATTACATGCTTTAGCAATGTTTCCGTCTACAGACATATTAAATACACATAAATCAATATTATTGTCTTTACATAAAGTGATAGCTGTTTGATCCATGATTTTTAAATCTTTTTGTAATACATCAAAATACGAAATAGTATCGAAGCGAATTGCATTAGGATCAACTTTTGGATCAGCTGAATAAACTCCGTCTACCCCGTTTTTAGCCATTAGGATAACATCTGCGTTAATTTCTGCAGCTCTCAAAGCAGCTGTTGTATCTGTTGTAAAAAAAGGACTTCCTGTTCCAGCTCCAAATATTACTACTCGCCCCTTTTCTAAGTGACGAATTGCTCGTCTTCTAATATATGGTTCAGCAACTTGACGCATTTCAATCGCTGAAAGAACACGAGTTGGAACGCCAATGGCCTCCAATGCATTTTGAACAGCTAAACCATTCATTACAGTAGCCAGCATTCCCATATAGTCAGCACTTGAACGATCCATTCCCATATCAGCACCAGTTTTACCACGCCATAGGTTCCCGCCGCCACAAACAATTGCAATCTCAACTCCTAAATCTTTGGCATCTTTAATTTGACGAGCGATATCTGCTACTGTATGAGCGTTGATACCAGTTTTATCATCTCCAGCCAATGCTTCACCACTTAATTTCAATAATACCCGATTATACTTCATATTAATCTCCTTATTTATATTTTATAAAAAAAGATTTATGCTTAAATTCGCACATCATTATCAGCTAATAATGATTACTTTTTCCTCTAAAAAATTTATCATATTTTCGTCGTTTAGTCAAGGTACATTCCTAGTCGAATGACGCTTATCCAAAGAAAAAACACTATCTAATGATAGTGTTTTAAAAGTTATTATTTTGCGTTCATTTGAGCAGCAACTTCTTCAGCAAAGTTTTCTTCTTTCTTTTCGATACCTTCACCAACTTGGAATCTAACCATATTGATTACTTTACCTTCACCTAAGAATTTAGCTACAGTTTCATCCGGATTTTTAATGAATTCTTGATCAACTAAGCACATTTCTTTTAAGTTTTTATTTAATCTACCTTCAACCATTTTTTCAATAATATTTTCTGGTTTAGGTTTAGCAGCTGCTGCGTTTTCTTCCATTGCTTGAGCTTTTAATACAGATAATTCATGATCTAAAACTTCAGCAGGAATTGCAGTTCTATCAATATATTTAGGATCAGAAGCAGCAACATGCATAGCCACGTCACGAGCCTTATCTTCAGTAGAATTAGCAACTTTAACAATTGCAGTCATTTTTCCACCCATATGAGAATAAGCACCAAATACTTCGTCAGCAGTTTTAGTTAAAACTTCGAATCTTCTGAAACTTAATTTTTCTCCAATTTTACCGCTAGCTTCAGCGATAACAGTTTCTAATTTTTTACCATCTACTTCAGTGTTTAATGCAGCTTCTAAATCAACAGGTTTATTAGCAGCAACAACTTCAGCGATATTTTTAACTAACCCTTGGAATTCAGCGTTCTTAGCAACGAAGTCAGTTTCTGAGTTAACTTCAACAATTGCAGCAGTATCCCCATCTAATACGAAAGCAGTTAAACCTTCAGCAGCGATACGATCAGCTTTTTTAGCAGCTTTTGCGATTCCTTTTTCTCTTAACCAGTCAAATGATTTTTCGATGTCACCATCACAAGCTTCCAAAGCTTTTTTACAATCCATCATTCCAGCACCAGTTTTTTCACGTAATTCTTTTACTAAACTTGCAGTAATTGCCATTTTAATTTTCTCCTTTATTTGTTTTTTTTATTAAAAAGGGAAAAGCTTTGCTTTCCCTTATTTTACAGAATTATTTTCCTTCAGTTCCAGCTGTGTTATCTTTATTTGGTCTAGGAGCATTATTTCTTCTAGGATTAGGTCTTCCACCTTTATTTCTAGGTGCTCTTCTTTGATTATTTTCAACTGAAGTGATTGCATCGTTCATAGATACTTCTTTATCATCTTCATCTTTAACATATGCTACAGTTAATGGTTCATTTTTAGCTTCACAAATTGCATCAGCCATTGCAGCAACAATTAATTTTACTGCTCTAATTGCATCATCATTAGCTGGGATTACATAATCAACTTCATCAGGATCACAGTTAGTATCAACGATACCGAATACAGGGATACCTAAGATTTTAGCTTCTGCTACAGCATTATGTTCAGCTTTAGGATCTACTACGAATAAAGCATTTGGTAATCTTCTCATTTCTTTGATACCACCTAAGTTCTTTTCTAACTTAGCAGCTTCTTTTTTAAGTAAGATTACTTCTTTTTTAGGCAATAAATCAAAAGTACCATCAGCTTCCATTTTTTCTAATTCAATTAATCTTCTAATTCTTTTTTGAATTGTTTTGAAGTTTGTTAAAGTTCCTCCTAACCAACGAGAGTTAACATAGAAACTTTCTGAACGAATAGCTTCTTCTTTAACAGCTTCTTGAGCTTGTTTTTTAGTACCAACAAATAATACTTTTCCACCTTTAGCAGCGATTTCATTCATTGCTTTATAAGCATCATCGATTTTTTTAGATGATTTTTGCAAATCAATAATATAAATCCCGTTTCTTGATGTGAAAATGTATGGAGCCATTTTTGGATTCCATCTTTTTGTTTGATGTCCAAAATGAACACCTACTTCTAATAATTTTTTCATTGAAATTACTGACATTGTAACTTCCTCCTTTTGTTTTTTTCCTCCATTATTTCGAACATTTATCACCTTACGGCACTAGATAAATGAATTCATAATGTGTGTATTTTTCATACCTGAAACATTTTATCATAGATTTTTCAATCATACAAGCATATTTTTCATCATTTTAACTTGAATTATTCAATATTTCGTGGATGTGCTTTTAAATATACCTCTTTTAAATGATCTCTTGAAATATGTGTATAAATTTGAGTGGTTGATAAGTTTTCATGACCTAACAACTCCTGAACAGTTCTAATATCTGCTCCTGCATTTAATAAATGTGTAGCAAAGGAATGTCGAATTGTATGAGGATGAATTTTTTTGGTTGAATCATAAAGTCGCATTATTCGATCTACTATGTTTTCTACTCCTCGGTTAGTTAGAGGATTACCGAATTTATTAACAAAGACGAAATTATGCCCCTCATTTTTTATCATTAAATTTTCACGAGCTTCTTGTATGTATTTAATCAACCATTCTCCAGCATAATCATGAAATGGAACATAACGATCTTTATTCCCTTTTCCATGAATAAATAATACCATTTGATTAAAATCTATATTTGAAAGTTGTAAATTTACAACCTCTGAACACCGCAAGCCTGATGCATACATTAATTCCATCATCGCTTTATTACGAATTCCCAGATCATCTTTTGTTTCAATACTATCTAATAGTCCTAGGATTTCTTCAGGAAAAAGAAAATCCGGATTACGCTTTGCAACTTTTTGGGATTCAATCAGCAAAAAAGGATTATCATTTATTAACTCTTCTTTTAATAAATAGTTAAAAAAACTTCTTAACGCACTGAGTTTATGATTAATTGTTGTTTTAGAAAGATTTTTTTCATATAGCTTAGTAAGATATCCACGTAGCATTGCATAACTCACATCATTATAATCATCAATAGATTCTTCAATAAGAAATTGTTTGAAATGATCGATCTGACGCTTATACGATTCTATTGTTTTATCAGCATAGTGACGCTGATATTGTAAATAATCAAGATATTGTCGGAAATAGTTATCCAAGGTTGTTTTCATCAACAAATCCCTTCATTGTTTCCAACGCTCTTGATGCATAAGCAGCTTTACGTTCTTTTTTCTTGATTCGTATTGGAAAATCTGGCAAAATTCCAAAATTAGCTTTCATTGGTTGAAAATCTTCTTTCGAGGCATTAGTTATATAATTAGCCAACGCTCCCATAACAGTATTCTCCGGAAAAATCAAAGGCTCTTTATCTTCTAATAACCGGACCATGTTTATTCCGGCAGCCATACCACTTTGAGCAGATTCTACATATCCTTCTACTCCAGTAATTTGACCTGCCATAAATATATTAGAATAATTTTTTAACTGGTATGTCTTTAATAGATGTTTTGGTGAACAAATAAAACTATTTCGATGCATTACTCCATATCGAACAAAACTTGCATTTTCAAGTCCTGGAATCATTTGAATAATTCTTTTTTGTTCAGGCCAAGTTAGATGTGTTTGAAAACCAACAATGTTATATAAACTTGCTTGGACATTGTCTTGTCTTAACTGCACAACAGCATAAGGGCGCGTCCCATCCGGCGCAGTAAGTCCAACTGGTTTCATCGGTCCAAATAACAACGTTTGTTTTCCACGGCGAGCCATTTCTTCAAAAGGCATACAGCCTTCAAAAAATTTTTCTTCAAAATCTTTAGGTTTAACAACTTCCGCATTGACTAGGGCATCATAAAAAGCATTGAATTGTGCTTCATTCATAGGACAATTAATATATTCATTATCCCCTTTATCGTAGCGAGATTTATAATACGCAATTGCAAAATCAATGCTTTCTTTTGCAATGATTGGTGCTGCTGCATCAAAAAAATAAAAATAATCTTCCCCTAACTTTTCTTTAATTGCTGTTGCAAGAGCATCACTTGTCAAAGGACCAGATGCGATAATTGTGTAACCTGCAGGAAATTCTTTTGCCTCTTCATGAATTACTTCAATCAAGGGATGACTCTGAATGTACTCCGTTATCGCTTGAGAAAAATTATTACGGTCAACTGCAAGTGCTCCTCCCGCTGGGACTTGATGTTTTCTAGCATATTTAATAATGAGACTATCCATCATTTCCATCTCTGCCTTTAAAACACCGACCGCATTTCCAGTCCCATCAGCACGAAGTGAATTAGAGCAAACCAGTTCTGCAAAATTACCGCTATGATGAGCTGGGGTCATCTTTTTAGGACGCATTTCATACAGTCGAACTTTATATCCTCTTTTTACTAATTGATGACAGGCTTCCACACCAGCCAGACCTGCTCCAATTACATTTACAATTTTTTCCATTTTATCACCCTTTCTAATTTTATCATTTCTATTTTGAAAACAAAAGTAGAACTTTCGTTCTACTTTATGATTGTCTTACATTTCGGGTAATTTGAACAAGCTTTGAACTCACCCCAACGTCCTTGTTTGATTACAATCGGAGAACCGCAGTTTGGACACTCTTCATCCGTCATAACAGGTTCTTTTTTCTTGCTGTTTTTAATATACTTACACTCAGGATAATTTGAACATGCTTCAAAACGTCCAAAACGACCATTTTTAAAAATCATCTTACTTCCACACTTAGGACATTCTTCACCCGTATATTCAATCTCTACAGGGTCTTTTTTTACATATTTGCATTCTGGATAATTTTCGCAGGCAACAAAAGTTCCATAACGTCCTTTACGTTCAACTAGATCATGTCCACATTCAGGACATTTTTCTCCAGTTTTCTTCGGTGCAATCACTTCCATTTTATCATATGCATTATCAAGCAACGGTTGAAATAAATCTAAGAACTTTTGTAAAGCGTGAGCATATTCATCTTGCCCTTCAGCAATATCATCAAGCTCATGTTCCATTTTCGCTGTATATTCAACATTGATAATATCATTAAAATATTCTGTTAATCGATCACTTGTCAAGATTCCAGATTCTGTCGGTTTGAAAGCTTTATCAACCAATTCAACATATTGACGAGTTTGAATTGTATCAATAATCATTGCATAAGTACTAGGACGACCAATTCCCAGTTCCTCCATCTCTTTAATTAATTTTGCTTCACTATAACGAGCTGGTGGTTTAGTAAAATGTTGAGTTTTTTCAATGTTTTTACTTAATAACATTTCTTTTTCTTTAAGCTCCGGCAAAATTTCATTACTTTGTTTTTCATAATCGCCGTAAACTCTTAGGTACCCATCAAATTTGATTACTGAACCACTAGTCTTAAACTCATAACCATTATTCATCAATGATACTGAAGTTGCATCAAATTTTGCTGGAGCCATCAATGAAGCCATTGCTCGAGCGTAAATTAATGAATACAATTTTAACTCTTCTGGCTTTAAATATTCTTTTACACTTTCCGGCGTTCTTAATGCACTCGTAGGACGAATCCCTTCGTGAGCGTCTTGAACATTTTCTTTTTTCTTTCCTACTTTTACTTTTCCAATATACTCTTTACCATATTTTTCACCAATATAATCTTGAGCTGCACTGACAAAGGTATCTGATAAACGAGTTGAGTCAGTACGCATATAAGTAATTAATCCGACTGTCTCATTTTCTAAAGTAATCCCTTCATAAAGCTTTTGAGCAATTGACATTGTTCTTCTCGCTTTAAAACCTAATTTAGAAGATGCTTCTTGTTGTAAAGTCGAAGTAATAAAAGGTGGTTTTGATTCACGCCGTTTAGTCGTTTTTTTGACACTAGCGATTTCAAATTCTTTATTTAAAGCTTCATAAATTGCAGTAGCTTCTTCACCATTTTTTATCTCAATCTTCTTATTATTATATTTAGCTAGTTCACCACTAAATTCAATTTTGTCTTTCTCAAATTCTGCTTTTATTTTCCAATATTCTTCGGGAACAAAAGCTTCAATCTCACGTTCTCTTTCAACAATCAATCTTAACGCAACAGACTGAACACGACCTGCACTTTTAGATTTGATCTTTTTTTGTAGCAGTTTTGAAAGTTTGAATCCAATAATCCGATCTAAAACCCTTCTTGTTTCTTGAGACTTAACTAAATTTTGGTCAATTTTACGAGGATGACTTAGTGCATCAACTACTGCATCCTTTGTAACCTCATTGAAAACAACACGATTTTCTTTATCCATATCGACATTTAATACTTGAGCTAAATGCCATGAAATTGCTTCTCCTTCGCGGTCAGGGTCAGTTGCTAGATAAACATCATCTGATTCTTTTACAAGTTGTTTTAATTCCTTAACAACATCTTTTTTGTCTTTATTTATAACATATTTAGGTTCGAATTGATTTTCAATATCGACACCTAACCCTTCTTTTCCTGAAGTTGCCAAATCCCGAACATGTCCTTTTGACGAAGTGACTACATAATCACTCCCTAAATATTTTTCAATTGTTTTGGATTTTGATGGCGACTCGACAATAACTAATTTTTTGCTCATTTCATTTCCTCCACGCGATTAACACAATTATTAGTGTTTTTTAAAGTTTTGTCAACTAAATTTTTTAAAACTGTTTTTATCCATTAAGAATGTCGCTCACATTTATAACTAATTTAGCACCCTGTTGAATTAAATAATTGCAACCCAAAGCATCGTTGATACGGCTAGGAACACAATATATATCTTTTCCCTGTTCTAGACCGTGCCCGACTGTGATCATCGTACCACTTTGCTGATTTGCTTCAGTTACTAATATAGATTCACTCAATCCTGAAATTATGCGATTTCTTCTTGGAAAATTTATTTTTTGTGGTATAAATTTTCCCGGATACTCACTGATAACTAAATGATGATCTTTTAAAACCTGATACAGCTGTTGATTTCTGTGTGGATAGCAATAATCAATACCACTTCCTAAAACAGCTATTGTTTGACCATTAGCTGTAATTGTACTTTGATGTGCAATCGTATCGATTCCCATTGCCATACCGCTTATAATTGTGTAACCTGCTTCAACCAACTGTGCTGCTAGTGCTGCTGTGCATTCTACGCCATATGTACTAGGATGTCGCTTCCCAATTACACTAATACATTTATTTTTAACCAAAGCTAAGTTACCATAATAAAATAAAACGAATGGCGGACAGGCAATCTCTTTCAAAGCAGTTGGATAATCTGGCGAGATCAAAGTAGTGTAATTGGCTGTAATATCTTTAAACAATTCTTTTTTCAATTTTTCATCTATCTTTTCTTTACACTCTAAAGCTTTTAAAATCGAATCAAAATCACCTGCATATTTTAATGAAAAATATAATAAGATTTCTTCCATATTTTTATCACCTCATTATTATATACTTCATTAAACTTAAAATTACTTTTAAAAATCAAAAAAATGTCATTAAAAATCAAATGACATCTGTTTTGATAATATCTTTTGGACCGGTCCAAAAGATTTACGATGAATTGGACAAACTCCATATTTTCCCAGAGCTTCTTTATGTGCTTTCGTAACATATCCTTTATGCTTTTCAAAACCATATTCAGGATACTCCAAAGCATAAGCTTCCATCAAACGATCACGCGTCACTTTAGCCAATATACTGGCACCAGCAATCGAGATACTTTTAGCATCACCTTTAATGATTGAAAGATGGTCAGGATAATCAATCGGCATTGCATCTGTTAATGCAAACATCTTCTCTTTTTTTAGTAGTTCTAAACATTTTTCCATCCCCTGTTTACTTGCTTGGTACACATTCAAACGATCGACATCTGCAACACTAATAATTTCAATATCATAATATAATGCATTTTCAATAATCAAATCGTACAATACTTCTCGTTTTTTAGCACTTAACTGCTTTGAATCATTAATTCTTTCATCATAAAACCCTTTAGGAAAAACCACTCCAGCAACAACCAATTCTCCAGCCATCGGACCACGACCAGCTTCATCTAAACCAATGATATAGTCATATCCAGCTTGATAATACTTTTCTTCATACTCATAGCGTTCCATTTGGCAACTCCCAAGTTATTTTCCCCATATTACCATCAAAAATATCATTAAAAAACACTTCCATAACCCGATCATAGTCAGTATAGCCACGCACTGGTTTGATTTTACGATTTTTTGCAATATCATCATATGCTTTTTCTACCCAATCGGTATTTAAGTCGATTATAATATTGTAGCGATTACAAACAATGTTTGCATAATGGGTTTCTAAATAATTAACAGCATAAATAAACAATTCATCAAGTGGTAAGATATCTTGCTTGATTGACCCGATCAAAGCAATGTTTCGAGCAACATTCAAATCATCAAATTTCGGCCATAACACTCCCGGCGTATCGAATAATTCAAAATCTTTATCTACTCTTATAATCTGTTGAGCTTTAGTAACCCCAGGTCGATTCCCAGTTACTGTCGCTTTTCTTTTTGCTAAACGATTTATAAAAGTTGACTTCCCAACATTAGGAATTCCTAAAACCATTGCTCGCATTGCCCGTGGTTTTAATCCCCGCTTAGCTTCACGTTCCATTTTTTCTTTCAATATTTCTTTGCATACATCAATGACCAACTGATATTCATTAAAATTCTTTAAATTCACACAAATTGCATAAATACCTTTTCCCTTAAAATACTCAATCCACTTACTTGTTGCCTTAGAATCCGCTAAATCTTTTTTCGTCATTACGATCAACCTTGGCTTATTATTACAAATTTCGTTAAACATTGGATTTTTTGAAGATAATGGAGCCCTAGCATCAACAAGCTCTATCACTATATCAATCAATTTCATTTTTTCACTAATTTCCCGACGAGCTTTAGCCATATGTCCAGGAAACCATTGAATCTGTTTTACCATTTTAAACCTCCTACTTAATTAAATTCATATTTTTTAACGGGAAAATAACTAAACCTTTTTTGCCTATAATGTCACTATATTTAAATGTACCTAAAGTTCTAGAATCAGCAGATTGTAACCGATTATCACCTAATACAAAGATCTCATCGTCATTTAATGTGATTTCAAAATCATTAGTAAATAGTTCCGTTTGATATTTTATTTTAGCTTTTGCGATGTAATCTTTATTCAAGTACTTTTCATCATAGTATGTTCCATTAATATATAGTTTATCATCTCTATAAACAAGAGTATCACCAGGTAACCCAATTACCCGTTTAACAATATCCTTATCCAATTTTTCACATTTCAATACAACTATATCAAAACGTTTTATATCACTTCGCTCAAGTGATAACGCATTTACTATTGCAATATCTTCATCATGAAGAGTTGGATACATACTTTGACCATCAACCCTCACCGGAATAATTATTTTAGTAAAGGTTACAGTTGTAACTGCAACGATTGCCAATAGTTGTAGTGAAAACTTGATAACTTCTTTTTTCTTTGACATAAAAAAGTCCTCCTACATTATGTCTATTATACAAAAAATTAGAAAAAAAAGAAATGGCGAGCCATTTCTATTTTCTAATTTCTTTAATTCTAGCAGCTTTACCAGATAATCCACGTAAGTATCCAAGTTTAGCACGACGTACTTTACCAACTTTAACAACTTCAATATGATCAATAATTGGAGTGTGGACAGGGAAAGTTCTTTCAACTCCAACTTGGTAAGAGATTTTTCTTACTGTAAAAGATTCAGAAATTCCACTACCTTTTCTGGCGATACAAACTCCTTCAAATAACTGAATACGGAATTTTTCACCTTCTTTAATTTTTACGAAAACTTTTAATGTATCCCCTGCTTTGAACTCAGGAATATCATTTCTCATTTGTTTTTTAGTGATTTGTTCTACTAATTGTAAATTCATTACTATTTCTCCTTATCAAAATTTTGTCTTAAACGTTCATTCGATTAACCAGCGGAACATCTGCAGTCTTGCGACTGTTACATTATAGACTAATCAATCATAAAAATCAATCATTTTCTTTTATTTTTTTCATCATTTCGATACTTTCAGCATCAAATTGATACGATTCCAATAAGTCCGGTCGTTTCAAATAGGTCTTTTTTAATGATTGGAACTTGCGCCATTTGCGAATATTTTCATGATGCCCACTCATTAGTACCTCAGGCACTTCATTACCATCATAGCATTGTGGGCGAGTATACTGAGGATACTCAAGCAGTCCATGGCTAAAAGAATCATCCATATGACTGTCTTCTTTGATTGCTCCATCTAATAAGCGTATCACTGCATCACTAACAACCATACTTCCTAGTTCACCACCAGTTAAAACATAATCACCAATCGATAATTCCATATCAACATAATCACGGATTCGTTCATCAAAACCTTCATAATGACCACAAATGATAATTAAATGTTTTTTAGCTGACAATTCTACAGCACAACCATGATTCAAAGTAATGCCTTGAGGTGACATTAAGATAATAAAACTATCATCAGTTGCAATTGTTTTGAGACATTCAACAATTGGTGCACACATTAAAACCATCCCTTGTCCTCCGCCATAAGGATAATCATCGACATGCTTATGTTTATCAATAGAAAACTCTCTAAAATCATGTAATTCAATAGTAACTAAACCTTTGTCAATCGCTCTTTTGATGATCGACGTATTTAAAAAACCTGTAAACATTTCTGGAAACAATGTTAAAATATCAATCTTCATCAATAAGCCCCTTTATTAGCATAACTACAATAATTTTCTTTTCTACATCAACATCTTTAATAAATGCATCAACATACGGTATTGCAACATTTTTACCATTATGATCAATATTTAAAATATCATGACGAGTATTATCATAAATTGAAGTAACTGGACCAATTTTTGTTCCCTCTGTAGAAACAACCTGCATTCCAATTAAGTCTGTATAAAAATATTCATCAGCATCTAAGAGTTCATCATCTTTATACCCATAAACAAAAGAACCAATATATTTTTCAACCAAATTAATATCTTGATTATCCCTAAATGATACTAAATAATTTCCTTTGTGTATCCGCGATGTAATAATTTTATAGACCAAATCTTGATTTTGATAACTTATAATAATTTCGTTTCCTTTTTTAAATCTTTTATCAGCAAAATCACTATTTGATCTAATTTTTAGTTCTCCCTTTAAGCCATGTGTTCCTACTATTTTTCCAATTTTAAGTTTTTCCATTAGTCCTCCATATAATAAAAGATGTGCTCAGCACATCTTTTATTGTTCATACGATTCAAACTTAATATCTAATTTTTTATTGGCCATGCGACCAGCAACAGACATAAGCTGTCTAATTGAATTAGCCATCATACCTTTACGACCAATCAATCGCGCAATATCCGATTTAGCTGAATAAACATGTAGTACCACTACATCTTCTTCTAACGACGGCATTTCACGTACTTCTAAATGGTCTTTATCTTCAACTAATTCAATCGCGATATCTTTAAGAATCTTTGCGTAATCCATGATTATTTACCTGATTTAGAATCAGCAAATTTTTTAATAATTCCTTCTTTAGATAGTAAGTTTTTAACTGTATCAGATGGTTGTGCTCCATTGTTTAACCATTTTAATACTTCTTCTTCTTTAATTGTAACTTTTGCAGGGTTAGTGCGTGGATCATAAGTTCCTAATAGTTCAATAAAACGTCCATCTCTTGGAGCTCTTGAATCTGCTGCTACAATTCTATAGAAAGGAGCTTTCTTAGCACCCATTCTTAATAATCTTAATTTTACTGCCATATACATATCCTCCTAATTAATTTACTCACTAAATTTATCATACTCTAGATAAGGTGTCAAGCTTTTTTACTTGACAGTGTTTATTTTTTTCTAGCAGAAACAATCAGCATCATCGGGCGGCGTAACTCATCCTTAAACTCAGGATGTGCAATAAGGGCATTTGAACTTACCGTTGGTTCTTTAACTTGAATTATTTCAAATCCGCCATTTAACAGTTCATTTAAATAAGTCGTCAATGTGCGATGATATTTAATTACTTTTTCTCCTAAAAACACCGCCTCACGTTTTCCTTCAAGATAATAATTATCTACAGGAAAATGCTCAATTTCACCAGCTTCATTATAATACCAGTCTTGATCTCCTTTAGCAGTAAATACAGGATGTTCAACATTAAACACCAAATATCCACCTGTTTTTAACCATTTATTTACTTTTTTTACAAAATCTTGGTAGGAAGGTAAATAGTGAATCATTAAAGAGCAAATAACAATATCAAATACAGCTTCTCCAAAATTACTTTCTTCAAACGAAATGCATTCATATTTAATCCGCGGATCATTGTTTTTGATTCTTGCTGTTTCAATCATTTTGCTAGAAATATCGCTTGCGATAACTTTTTTTGCACCGTGTTCAATCGCATAAATAGAGTGCCAGCCATATCCACAACCTAAATCCAATACTGTTTTATTTGTAAAATCAGGTAAAACTCGTTGTAATACATGCCATTCTCCTGCACCCTCTAATCCATTTTTACTCCGCGACATCTGACTATATTTTTCAAAAAAGGCTGGATCATCATATTTATTTTGAGTCATTCATATTCTCCTTTAGTAATAAAAAGCCTGAATTTATCAGGCTATTTTTTCTTCTTTTTATGACGGATTTTTTTACGATTAGGATTACCGATATTAGGGTTCTTTGCACGTCCCCCTGGCATTGGCATACCTGTATTAGGATCAACATTACCTAACATCTTCATCATTTTTTTAGATTCTTCAAATTGTTTTAGCAAGCGGTTAACTGCTGCAACATCTTTACCACAACCTTTAGCAATTCTCTCTTTTCTAGATAAAGTAATAATACTTGGATCTCGACGTTCCTCTTTGGTCATTGAAAAAATAATTGATTCAGTCATTTTTAATTTCTTTTCAGAGTCCTCATCATTCATTTTTGGTAACTTAGGCATTCCTGGAATCATTTTCATAATTCCTGATAGTGGCCCCAATTTCCTTAACTGCTGCATTTGAGAAAGCATGTCATCAAGACCAAATTGTCCCGATTGCATCTTTTTATAGGCTTTCATTGTATCTTTTTCATCATATACATCTTGTACTTTTTCAACTAGAGATACAACATCGCCCATTCCCAAAATACGATCAGCCATACGATCAGGATAGAATAAATCGATAGCATCTAATTTTTCACCAGTACCAATGAATTTAATTGGTACATTTGTAATATGACGAATTGATAGAGCTCCCCCACCACGAGAGTCACCATCTAATTTAGTTAAAACAGCCCCAGTAATGCTCAACTGTTCATTAAATGAACTGGCAACATTAACAATATCTTGTCCAGTTAAAGCATCAACAACTAGTAAAATTTCACTTGGATGAGCGATCTTTTTAATATTAGCCAGCTCGTTCATTAATGGTTCGTCAATATGTAAACGCCCCGCAGTATCGATAATAATTACGTCATTATTATGGTCACGAGCAAATGTCATCGCTTCTTCTACGATTGATTCAGCAGATTGTGATGTCCCTTTTTCGTAGACAGGAACATTCAATTGTTCACCTAATGTTTTTAACTGATCCACAGCAGCTGGGCGATAAATATCTGCAGCAACCAACAATGGTTTTTTACCATATTTCTTGGTAATTAATTTTGCGATTTTTCCAGAAGTTGTAGTTTTCCCAGAACCCTGAAGTCCAACCATCATAATAACAGTTGGCTTCTTATCAAAATCAACTTCCGCAACACTTGTTCCCAGTAACGAAACTAGTTCGTCATGGACGATTTTTACAACAACCTGTCCCGGTTTTAATGAACCTAAAACATCTTGTCCCAACGCTTTTTCTTTTGTTGCAGCAATAAACTCTTTTACAACTTGAAAGTTTACATCTGCCTCTAATAATGCTAAGCGAATTTCGCTAAGCATTTCTTCCATATTTTTTTCAGTCAAACGCCCTTGTCCAGAAACTTTCTTTAAAGTCCCTTGCAGACGTTCTGATAATGAATCAAATGCCATAAATACCCCTTTCTAAATCTTCCTTAATAATTCTAAATATTCTTCTAGACTTTTATGATCACTAGATATATCATCTTCAATTCTTTGGATCAAGTCAAGCCTTTCTTGATGTTTTTTTAACAACTGCAGTTTTTCTTCATAATTTTCTAAACTATGAACTGCTTTTTTTAAATTATCAAATACAGCATTACGACTAACATCCAAAATTTGTGCAATTTCCGATAAAGAGTAATCTTCTTGATAGTAATATTCTAAATATGTTTGCTGTTTTTCTGTCAACAAATCACTATAACAATCCATTAGTAGATTAACTCGTTGTTTTTTCTCTAAACTTGATTCCATACTATTCCTCAACTAGGTTTTTGCATAACCCATATATATACTGGTCTAAATCAAATTCTTGTAAATCATCAACACTTTCTCCTAGACCAATGAATTTTACAGGTATATTCAATTGATCTTTGATAGAAAGAACAATCCCCCCCTTAGCAGTTCCATCCATTTTGGTTAGAACTAACCCTGAGACATCAGTGATCTTAGAAAATTCCACAGCTTGTGAAACACCATTTTGACCAGTTGTTGCATCAATAACTAACAGTGTTTCATGCGGTGCATCAGGTACTTCGCGTTTAATAATACGATTCATTTTTTCTAATTCATTCATTAAGTTGACCTTATTTTGAAGACGACCAGCAGTATCACAAATTAAAACATCAACATTTTTTTCTTTTGCCTGTTTTAAAGCATCAAATACCACTGCTGAAGGATCACCGCCCTCTTTACCTTTAACAATATCGACACCAACACGCTGTGCCCAAACTGCTAACTGATCAATCGCTCCGGCTCTAAAAGTATCTCCAGCTGCAACCATTACTTTCTTACCTTCATCATTAACGATACGATTAGCTAATTTCCCAATTGTTGTAGTCTTACCAGCCCCGTTTACTCCAACCATTAAAATTACTGTTAATCCTTCCTCAGCATAGTTAATCTTAGTTGTCATGACACTATCATTTGCATAAATAACGAACATTTTATCAACGATGATCTCATTAATCTCTTTTGGGTCAGTAATATTTTGCAAACGTACCTCGTTTTTAATTTCTTCAACTATCTTCATTACCATCGAAACTCCAACATCGGACATAATCAAAATATTTTCCAATTCTTCAAAATACTCATCATTGATTTCTCTAAAGCGAGCTGCAAGTTCATTGATTCGATCTGAAAAAGTACTATTAGACCGATCTAATCCAGCTACATATTTTTCGTTTTGTTTAGCAGATTTACCAACGAATTTTTCTTTTATTTGACTAAAAAATCCCATACGATTCCTCCTAACTTTGATCTGTTAAATCTATTGCTTCTTCTAATTTGACACTAACTAACTTTGTAACTCCCTTTTGTTGCATTGTTGCTCCATAAAGAAGGTCACATTCTTCCATTGTTCCTTCACGATGGGTAACCACAATAAATTGCGTCGTTCCCGAAAATTCTCTTAAATATTTAGCAAAACGTTCAACATTTGCAATATCTAATGCAGCTTCAACCTCATCTAAGATACACATCGGAATTGGCCGTACCCGTAAAATTGCAAATAAACATGAAATAGCGATCAAGGCCTTTTCCCCACCTGAAAATAATGTAATATTCTGGACTGCTTTACCTGGGGGCTGAACATCAATATCGATTCCAGTTTCAAGAATATTTGTAGGATCAGTATACTTTATTCTAGCCTTTCCTCCACCAAATAAACTCCTAAAGACATGATTGAACTCTTCGTTGATTTTCTCAAACGTTTCTGAAAAACGCTCAACCATAATTTCATCCATCTCTTTAATCGCTTCAAGGATACTATCTTGGGCTTGAATCAAATCTATACGCTGAGTATTCATGTTCTCATAACGCTCACTGATTATTTGATATTCTTCAATTGCATCAACATTAACGTTTCCTAAACGATTAATATTTGTTCTTAATTCGTATACTTCTAATTTAGCTTGTTCAACATCAATTTCATCAAGGTAATGCTCGACAGCATACTCATAAGTCATCCGATATTCATCATTTAATCTAGCTAAATGATTATTTAACATTGCTTCTAATTTTGTTGCATTAATAGCACTAGTATTAACCTCACTTTGAACCTCTTTTAAATCATTACGATATTCACGCAATTCAACATCTAAAGCTTCATTTTGATTAACATAGGCCATTCTAAGTTCACGTTTTGATTTAATTTCTTCAGTTAAATTATCACGATATTTAATCGCTTCATTTAACTGATTAACTAATTTACTTTCTGTTTTTCCACTAGCAAATTCTTCTAATTCAACACTTTGATCAGCTAATGATTCATACTCGGATTTTGCCTTGATCAACTCTTCTTTCTTGCTTTGAACAACAACTTCCAATTTAGCATATGCCATCTGCTTTTGTAACAGAGCATGTGAAACTTCTTTGATTTCATTATCCAATCCATTATGTTCATTACGCTTAAGCCCAAGTTCTTTTTCTTGTTGTTCAAGAGTAACAGCAACCTGCTCAAGTTCACGTTTTTGAACTATTGAAGATTTTTGACGATTAAAACTTCCACCCGTCAAAGAACCGCCAACATTAACAACATCACCTTCAAGAGAAACGACTTTGTACCGAGAAAAAGTTGCTTTGCTGATTTCATTAGCACTATCAATATCTTTAGCTACAATAATATTCCCTAGTTGATTTAAAACAACGGCAGCAATCTCATCTTCATATGTTACAAAATCACTAGCCAAACCTAAATATCCTTCCATGGTTTGACAAACAACTAAATGTTCTTCACGCACATGTCGTGGTTTCATAGCACTGATTGGTAAAAAAGTAGCTCGTCCCGCTTTATTATCACGTAAAAATTTAATTGCATCTCGTGCAGTTAAATCATCTGTTGTAACAATAAACTCTATTGCTCCTGCTAATGCTGAAGACAACGCTAATTCATATCCTTCATCAGTTGTAATTAAATCACCTAAAACACCAATAATATTTTTATTACTTTTAGCAAGACTTAAAACTGTTTTAATGCCATGATGATAATTTGATTTATTTTCAATCGCATCTATTAAAATCTCTTTTCGTGATTTATTTTTATTAATATTGTTTGATAATTGATCAATTTCATTTTTTAATAAAAGTAATTTTTTATTACGCTCCTCTTGTTGTCCAATTATCGTGGTTAACTCTTCTTGAGTGTTATCTAATCGTTCCACACGATCATTATATTCATTAACAACATCACTTAAAATCGCCTTCATATTAGCGATATTTTCTTTTAAATTTTCTTTACTTAAGGTCTCAAGTGCATGTTTTCGCTTTTGATCAACTTCGACTTTGGCAGTCTCTAGTTTCGAGACATTTGATACTGCCTCTAATAGTTTACTTTGTAAAGCATTTATTTCTTGGTCGAGAGTAAACATTTTCTTTTTTATTTCATCGTTACTGCTCTCTTTAAGCAAAATATCAGCCTCTAAAGAAGCTTGACGCTCATTTAAGTCCTTGATTACCTTACTCAATTCATCTAGTGATTTTTTTGCTTCAGTTATCTCATTTATTAAAACATTAACTTCTATAGCTGTTAATTTTTCTTTCAACGCTAAATACTTCTCTGCTTTGTCTTTTTGACGTTTAAGAGGACCAACCTGTTTTTCTAGTTCTACTACGATATCACCAATTCGTTCAAGATTTTCGTTAGTACGTTCTAATTTACGAATCGATTCTAATTTTCTTTTTTTATATTTAGAAACTCCTGCTGCATCTTCAAAAATACCACGACGTTCTTCTGGTTTATTGTCCGCAAAAGAAGAAATATTGCCTTGGGAAATAATTGATAACGAATCCTTTCCTAGACCTGTATCCATAATCAAATCAATAATATCTTTTAAACGACAAGATTGTTTATTGATTAAATACTCCGCTTCATTATTCATACGATAAAGTCGCCGTGTAATCTCGACTTCATTATAATCATATTTCATAAAACGATCACTGTTATCGAAAACTAAGGTAACTTCAGCTAAATTTTGTGCCCGACGATCTTCGCTTCCAGCAAAAATAACATCTGACATATTTGCACCACGCAACGATTTAACTGACTGTTCTCCTAAAACCCAACGTACAGCATCAGAGATATTTGATTTCCCGCAACCATTTGGACCTACGATTCCTGTGATTCCAGGTTGAAATTCTACATTGACTTTATCAGCAAATGATTTAAAACCATGTAATTCAATTCTTTTTAAATACATTACTTTCTTCCTCTCATTATTTCAGGATCACCGCACCATCCCTAAATGCTTCTACTACTGCTAACGATTCCACACGATAGCCTTTTTCTTCAATTAATTGGCGACCTGTTTGAAAACCTTTTTCAACAACAATTCCAACACCAGCAATATTTGCACCTGCTTGTTTAACAATATCAACTAAACCTAATACAGCTTGACCATTAGCTAAAAAATCGTCGATAATTAAGATATTATCGTCTTTATCTAAATATTTTTTACTGACAATCGCATCATAATCAATTCCTTTAGTAAATGAATGTACTTTAGAACTATAATAATGTGTACTTGTTGTTTTTGCAGTCCCTTTCTTTGCAAAGACAACAGGTGCATCATCAAATTCAAAAGCTGTTGCTAAAGCAATCCCAATTCCCGAAGCTTCAATTGTTAAGATTTTAGTAATTTTTGTGTCTTTAAAACGAGCTTTGAATTCTTGAGCTATTTGTCGATACAAAGTAGGATCAATTTGATGATTCAAAAAACTATCCACTTTTAATATATCCGGCATAATTACAATCCCGTCTTTTAATATTCTCTCTTTAAGTAATTCCATAAATTCCTCCGATTATTTATTAAACGATAGTTTTTCTTTAATATCAAAAACTTTTCGTTCGCTTGGTAATTTTACTACAAAAGTAGAGCCAACATCAACCTGGGAAATAACATCTATATTTCCATGATGTAAATCTACAATTGTTTTTACAATTGATAACCCCAGTCCATTTCCTTCTACAGAACGGGCTTTTTCTTCACGATAAAAACGTTCAAATATATGTGAAACAACTTCTTTAGACATTCCGTATCCAGTATCTTCAATTGATACTTCAACTTCACGAGAAGCCTTTTTAACAGTTACTGTAATAAGACCACCTTCACCAGTATATTTGATTGCATTTGAAATAAGATTGATCCAAACTTGTTCCAATCGTTGTTCATCGCCATAAACCATAATATCTTTGCGCGGTTTTTCAAATTGAATTTCTATATCCTTTAAAATTGCTTGGTTTTCTTGAGTAGAAATAACCCGAGATAATTGCTCAACAATTGAATATGTTGTAAATTCTAACTCAACCTCTTCTCGTTCCAACAACGTCAGCTGCAGCATATTCTTAGAAAGAGTCGATAACCTTTTTGAATGAAATAAGATTATATCAGCATACTTTTGACGCTGCTCTTTAGGAAGATCTTCCTCTTTTAAAATATTGGCAAAGCCTTGAATTGCAGTCAATGGAGTTTGAAATTCGTGCGAAATATCAGAAATGAACTTTTGTCTTGTTTCTTCTTGTTTCGCTAACTGCTGTGCCATTTGATTAAATCCCTGATTCAATCGAGAAATTTCATCATCACCCACATAATTAACACGAACACTATAATTTCCTTTTGATAATTCTTTAGTGGCGTTAGTTAATCTCGTTATTGGTTTAACAATAATATCAGCAATCGCTAAAAAAACTAGATTTCCTGATAAAAAGACACAACCCAAAATCAAAACAGCAGAATTAGCAAAAATTCCTTTTTCATAACTAGTATCCTTTTGAATAAATATATATACATCAGAACCATTGATTTTTGCCTTGCTGCCATAGGTTTGCACACTTTTGCGCTCATCGAAACGCCCGTTTTTGTTTTCATCATGATAATATTGAATCATTGTCTCGCGACTAGGAAAATATCCTTTGTTTTCACCATATGTATAATAGTCCAATTCTGGTGAATACAACGTTATATAAACCTCTGAGCTAATTGCGTATTTATTCATAATATCGTTAATATTAGCATCATCAAGGCTATTTAAAATACCTACAACATATTCACTTGTTGCACTCAACTCACTCTTAGCCATATCTTCAATTTGATCATAATTATTACGTAAAGCTACATATCCAGCAACCGAAAAACTAAATGCGATAGTTATTAAAAAACCGCAAATCAGCTTGCCATAAATAGATTTCATCATTCGACTTCAACCTTGTATCCAAGTCCTCTCACCGTTACAACTTTAAATCCTGGTAAGTGTCCTAGATTTTCTCTAATTCGCTTAATGTGAACATCTACAGTACGATCAAAGCCATCATAGTCCATTCCCCAAATTTTTTCAATCAACTGTTCACGACTAAAAATCTGATCTGGATGCTTTGCTAACTCAAAAACTAATTCAAATTGTTTTAACGGTAAATGAATGATTTCGCTCTGATAACGTATCTCATATTTATCGCCATCAAACTCAACTTCATTTAATTTGATTATATTTGATGTATTAACACTATATCTTTTTAAAACTGCTCGCACTCGTGCCATTAATTCAGTTGGATCAAATGGCTTAACTACATAGTCATCAGCACCAACAGAAAAACCGCGAAGTTTATCTTTACTTTCACCTTTCGCTGTTAACATAATTACTGGAACATCTTTAAATTCCTTTAGATTTTCTACTAGTTCAAAACCATCCATAACTGGCATCATGACATCAATAATTCCTAAATCAATATATTCATTTTCGAATATTTCTAAAGCCTCTTCACCATTGCTAGCTTCCAGAACTTCAAATCCTTCTTTATTCAAATAAAAATTAATTAATTCCCTAATATCTTTTTCATCATCAACTACTAGTACTTTTGCTTTCATCTTTACACCTCAATTCACTGTAAGATTATAACACATTTTATTAACTAAATATATAGTTACAAAAGCAAAATAGCTTGAGTTTAAAGAGATGATAATAAATATAAAAAAGCCATAACCTATATATAAGTTATAGCTTCTTGTTCTATTAAAGACTAACCAAATTTAATTGAAGTAATTACCTCGCTATTGTCTTTACTATTAACATATTCAATGGTTACAACATCACCAACTTTTGCTAATGGGAATTGATTAGATAAACTGATATCTCCGATGAAAATCGTATCACTACCTTCAAGTTTAAAATAATAAGTACTGTTACCATCAACGACAGCTTCATTAATTGCAGTAATCGCTCCAGTCAACTCATTAGTCTTATATTCACTTGAGTCAGTTTTTTTACCATTAGCTTCTAATAAAGCATAATATGCTTGTTCAGCTTGAGCAACACTGTCACCGGTAGCCACGATTTGATAATTTTCAACACTAACAAAAGCATACTTTTTAACAAGTTTAGCATCATCTTTTAAAGATAAGAAATATGTTGGCTGCCCTCCCGCATTGATCAAAATCGGAAAAGTTGCCGTATATTTCAAGTTTTGAACTTGACCTTCCGCCGAAGACATTGCAGAATATTCTTCAGCTCCAGAAATATTATAATACTTTCCATCTTTAGTCCGCAAATTAATCATAGCAAACCCAACGTTAGAAGCATCATTAGATACCGATGTTAAACCAGTATATAAATAGACATCATCATTGATTGCTACATAATTGTAACCAGAGGTTGGCTGTAATACTCCTTTTTGCGAAAATAAAGTATTAAAATACCCATTTGTATATTTACCATAATTTTCTAATTGACTTAAAACCAGTTCTGCTGGATAAGCACGGTCAACCCATTCTGGTACTTTATCAATATCATAATATTCATGATCACCATTTATTGCATTAACTAATACAGCTCCAGTTATATCTTTTCCACCAAATAAACCGATTTTATAATTATATACTGGTGCAATCCAATAAGGATTCCCCTTTTCATCAATTTCAAAAGCCAATGTATCAAACATTAAAGTTGGATAATTAGCGCGCAAATGACGTTCAATTTTACGTCCAAAATGTTCTGATTTAGAATATTTCATTCCTTCTTTTAATTTAACTACTTCAGATTCTTGCGTCACCATATTTACTCGGATATATGCGGGCAGTCCATCACTACGGTTAGTAAACCATTTGATCAAGTCACTATATTCTAATGGTGTCACACGATATGGCGTATCTTGATAATTTATTTGTTCATACGACTCATCAACCTCAAATTGGGATACATAATCAACCATCTGTCCCATTTTACGATCACCTAATTTAATCGCACTATCTCGATCCACCACTGGAATCGATTGATAGGAAATAGTTTTATTGTCAGCATAGAAGTCTGCTTTCTTATCTAACTTTAATTGTTTTTGATAACTTCCTGCATTAAAGATAGGCGAACTAACAAATGTTCCAATGGCCACATATGCAATTAATATTCCAATCACAATGAGACTATATTTGGTGATCTTACTAAATCTTTGACTTAACATAAAATATAGTCCATTAAATATTAATAATAATATACAAAAATAAATTATAAATTGTGGTGAACGAAGATTCAATGGGATCAAAAAAGCATATTCACCAATCAATCCAATTATTAAAGTTATTGTAAACGCCTTTAAAAAAGCACCTTTTTTTACTTGTTTTACATCTTGAGAACCTTGTCTAAATGAAAAACCCTCAATAAAATTTGCAAATATGTCAGTAAATTTATTCATTGATTATCTCCTTTAAATCTTGAAGCAGTTGACCAAGCTGTTCTAATGAAGCTAACTTTGCGCCACTTGCCAGCATATGACCACCACCATTATATTTTTCAGCCACCTTATTGACTGCGTAATCACGTGAACGTAAACTAACACGCCAATTATGATCAGCGACATTTTCAGTTAGAGCCATCCAAATTTTATATTCTTCTACACCAGATAATAAATTAACAAAATCCGAACCTCTTTCACGACTAATTTCTAACATTTTTAAATCTGCATCACTTAAAACATAATAAGCAACACCACCATCAAACTGATGATTATTTAAAATAAATTTATTAATTTGTAAATCCTTAGCCTTCTTCATATAAATTCGATTATAGATTTCAACAATATCAATTCCTTCTTGAACCAAAGCTCCAGCTACTGCAAAAGTCCGTTCATCAGTATTTCGATACATAAACCGCGCTGTATCTCCAACAATTCCCAAATACAAAGCTTCTGCACCACTTTTAGTAATTTTCATAGCCGTATCTTTAAAAATTGTTCCAACTAATTGGCTAGCTGAACTAGCACTACTATCTTCGTAATTTAAAGTGCCATAACTATCTACGACCAAATGATGATCAATTTTAATAATTTCTTTACAAAGTTGATATCTTTGATCATCAATTCTTTCAATATTAGCAGTATCAAGAACAATTCCTAAAATATCTTTAGTATAATCAACTTCTTGATGTTCAAAAACTACTGTATATTTTTTCACTAATTCCGAACTGAAATCACCACATAAAAAAACCTTTTTATCTGGATAAGTAGCTTTAATCATATCGTACATTCCCAATTGGCTGCCAAAAGCATCAAAATCTGGATTTACATGACGGTAAATAGCAATATAATCATATTCTTCAATTTTAGCAATTATTTTTTCTTCCATTATAAAACTCCTCTATTTAATAAGATGACTATACCATATTTACCCAAATTTATAAATAGAAAAGCTCTGATTATTGATCAGAGCTTATAAACCTAAAATTCTTACAGTATCACGAGCAATCATTACTTCCTCGTTAGTAGGGATTACATAAACATCAACTTTAGAATATTGATGGGAAATTAGACGATTTTCTTTACTACGACGTTCATTTTCTTCTTCATTTAAGAAAACGCCTAACGCACGTGAAACATTATCAATGATCAAACGACGAAGATAAGAAGCATTTTCTCCAACTCCAGCAGTAAAGGCAATAGCATCAACACCACCCATTTCAACAAAATAACTTCCAATATATTTTGAAACGATTCGTGCATATAACAAACCTGTAAGAAGTGCACGTTCATCACCGTTCTTAAATAATGCATTTTCAATATCACGGGAATCTGAAGAAATTCCAGAAATTCCTAACATTCCTGATTTCTTATTATAGATATCTAAAATTTCATCAGGTGTTTTATTTAATTTTTTACATAAATACGGCATAATAGATGGATCAACATCACCACAGCGTGTTCCCATCATTACTCCTGCCAGTGGTGTAAATCCCATTGAAGTATCAATACATATACCATCCTGAACTGCTGAAATGCTTGCACCATTTCCTAAATGACAAACAATTACTCGCGAATGTTTGGGATTTCCTAACATATCAATGGCAACTTGAGATACATATTTATGACTTGTTCCATGGGCACCATATTTGCGAACTTTTAGATCTGTGTAGTATTCATATGGTAAAGGATATAAATATCTTTCCCGATCAAGAGTTTGATGAAATGCAGTATCAAATACAAAAACATGTTCAACCTCTGGTAAAGCTGCTTTAAATGCATTATATCCAACAATATGTGCTGGATTGTGAAGTGGCGCTAATTCAGCTAATTCTTCTACGCGAGCAACAACTTCCTCGTCGACTTTAACCGCGTCGTTATAATATTCGCCACCGTGGACAACTCGATGTCCACAAGCTTCGATTTCACCTAAACTTTCAACAACATGGTGATCAACTAAAGCATCTAATAATAATTGTACTGCAACACTATGGTCTTTAATTGGACACTCTTTAATAAATTTTTCACCATTATATTTCATTTCGAAGTTACCTTGGTCTAGTCCAATTCTTTCGACTAACCCTGATGTAATTACTTCTTCACTAGGCATATTGATCAACTGGAATTTTAAAGATGAACTACCAGCATTGATTGCCATTACTTTAACCATTATAATTCCTCCTATTTCTTCATGTCATATATTAATTGTACCTAAATTCAACACTAAACTCAATATATTTTGAAAGCACTTTCACCATTTATTAAAGTATTTATTGGAATTATCGAATAAATTTGTTTTATATTTAAGAATATTTTAAAACCCTAGATTGAACTAGGGTCTTAAAAATAATTATTTAGATTGATTGTAGTTATTAGATGAACTCATTTGTGATTGACCCATTTCGACTAATCTTTTTGTGATTTCGCCACCTACTGAACCATTCGCACGAGCAGTTGTATCAGGACCTAAATTAACGCCAAATTCGTTAGCAATCTCATACTTCATTTGATCGATTGCATTTTGAGCTCCAGGGACAACTAATTTGTTTCTACTAGAGTTATTTTGTGACATATATTTTCACCTCCTGACAGTAATATTTTGTGTCATTTGTTTTAAAATATACATTTTTAATAAAAAAATTTAAATTTATTTTTTAAAGATAAAAACCCTAGCTAACTAGGGTTTTAAAAATAATTATTTAGATTGATTGTATTTGTTTGATGAGCTCATTTGTGCTTGACCCATAGCGACTAATCGTTTTGTGATTTCGCCACCTACTGAACCGTTATCACGAGCAGTTGTATCAGGACCTAAATTAACGCCAAATTCGTTAGCAATCTCATACTTCATTTGATCGATTGCATTTTTAGCTCCAGGAACAACTAATTTGTTTCTACTAGAGTTACTTTGTGACATATATCTTCACCTCCTGACACTAATATCTTGTGTCAAACAAAAAAAGATATACGCTTTTTTAATTATTTTTAAAAAATATCGTCGTTTTTCTTATAATTGTGATCGACTGTAATAATTTCAGCAGTTTCTACACATTCATCAATCAAAGTTTCAAAATCAAACCCAGACTCAAATATTTCCGCTTTATATAACTTAGGCTTAGTTGCCGGAGCTTTAGGTGTAAAAATAGTACAGCAATCTTCATGAGGGCGAATCGAAATTTCATAAGTATCGATCCTATCAGCAATATCAATAATTTCTAATTTATCAAGACATAATACTGGTCTTAGTACTGGAATCTTAACAACTTCATTGATTACCTGCATACTATTTAAAGTTTGTGAAGCAACCTGTCCAATGCTTTCACCATTGACTAATGCAAGACAATTATTTTTATTAGCAATTTTTTCACTAATACGATACATCATCCTTCTCATGACTGTCATTGCATAACTTTCGTCACAATTATCATAAACAGCTAATTGCAATTTTGTAAAATTAATTACATGAACTCTAATTGAACCGTGAGTATAATGACGTAATTTATCAACTAAATCAAAAACTTTTTCTCGTGCCAATTCATTAGTATAAGGTGGTGCAGCAAAATGGATGCACTCAATATCTACACCACGTTTTAATGTTAAATATCCAGCTACTGGTGAATCAATTCCTCCTGACATCATCAATAATGCTTTTCCACCAACTCCAACTGGATACCCACCTGCTCCTTTAATAATATTATCCATTACATATATCGCGTCATAACGAATTTCAACTGTTACTAAAATTGCTGGAGCATGGACATCAACTTTTATTTCTTTTGTAGTGTGATGAAATACATATCCTGCAATTTCACGATTAATTTCTTGAGAACTTCCAGGGAAATTCTTATCTGAACGTTTAGTATTAATCTTAAACGTATTCCCATCATTGTTTTCAATTATTTGTAAAACCGCTTGTTTAGCTAATTCGAGATTTTTTTCCATTTTATATGCTACTGAAAAAGAATAGATTCCAAATACTGTTTTCAATTTCGTACATACAGCTTCATGATCAGTACCATTTAGAACAACATACATACGATCATGTTGTAAATCATATGTTAAATGATTAAATTCTGCTAATATCTCCTTAGTATTTTTTAAAAGACGATTCGTAAATAATTTACGGTTTTTACCTTTTGTTGTTAATTCACCAAAACGTACTAAAATATAATTTGCTTCCATATTCTACCTCTGCTTCTTTAATTTACGCATACTTTCTTGTAAATAATAACAAAACCGATCGATTTCTTCTCTTGTAGTATGCTCTCCAAAACTAATTCTAAGCGCACTAGAACTAATTGCTTCATCTAAATGTAATTGCGCCATGACTCGTGAAACATTGCTCGTTTTTGATGAACAAGCACTACGCGTTGATAAATATATTTCTTTTGTTTCCAAATCATGTAAAATAACTTCTGGTTTATAACCTAAGCATGAGAAATTCAAAATTGATGGTAAACAGCAATTTTCATCACTATTAATAACAATTCCTTCTATCTCCTGTAAACATTTTCGACAATAATCATTTATATCTTTAATATGTTGATTTTTTTGTTCAAAATTATCTAATGCTAATCTTAAAGTTTTCGCAAAAACAATATTAGTACAGGCATTAGAAGTTCCACCTCGTAAACTAAATTCTTGTTGTCCGCCACTAATTAAAGGAACAATTGTCGTTGAACGTCGTTTGAATAATAAGCCACTACCTTTTAAACCATAAATTTTATGTGCCGAAAAAGAAGCTAAATCCACATCATTTAAATCGATTGGTAATTTTCCTAAAGCCTGTACCATATCAAAATGCAGTTTTACCTTATCGTATTTTTTAACAATTTTTTTAATTTCATCAATAGGATTAATGACCCCAATTTCATTATTTACATACATAATTGATACTAAAATCGTATCATCACGAATACTTTTTTCTAATTCTTCTAAAGAAATCCGCCCTTTATGATCAACCCCTAAATAAGTTACCTCAAATCCAAAAAACTTTTCTAACTCTTTACAAGTTTCATAAACAGATGAATGTTCAATAGCTGTAGTAATAATATGTTTACCACGATTTTGATATTGAAAGGCTGTACCTTTAATTGCCATATTATTAGCTTCACTACCACAGCTAGTAAAAATAATTTCATCTTCTTTAACTTTGAAGGACTCACTAATTAATTTACGTGAATGTTCCATCAAACGATTTACCTCAATACCTTTATCATACATTGAATCAGCATTATAAAAATAATTGGATAATAAATTATGATAAGTATTTAACACTTCTGAATTTAATGGCGTTGTTGCCACATAATCTAAATATATCATCGTAACCCCCTACATTATTATATGCAATAAAAATCCAAAGTCTTATGACTCCACCAAAATATCTTTCAAACAACATTAAATAATTCTACAATATTTACTACGAAAGTAAAGAAATAAAATCATTTTCTTACTTGCAATTCCAAAGTACTTTAATTTTCCTATATAATTACTTTTATAAAACCAACGTAAACCATCAAATTGTAATTATCTTAAATATTTTAACACAACACTTTTTACTTATCCACCAGCATTTTCTTAGCTGGAACACCAATCGCAACGATATTATCAGAAATGTTTGAAACAACTACCGCTCCAGCACCAACTGTTACCCGATTACCAATTCTAATATCATCAATGACAGTACTACCTATTCCCAGATAAGATTTATATCCAATCGAACTGTGACCTGCCATCGCAAACTTAGGACAAATATTAACATAATTTCCTACCATACAATCGTGTTCAATAATTGCTCCATTATTGACTATACAGCCAATCCCGACCTTTGTATTAATATTAATTATTACATTAGCCAATATCGTTGTACCACTACCAATTTTTGCAGATGAACTAATTAAAGCTGTTGGATGGACTATCGTTGCTAAAGGAATACCAAAAGCAAGTAACATTTTTATTTTTTCTTCTCGTAAATCATTGCTACCAGTTGCAACAATAACCTCATCATATAATTTTACTACTTTATCGAATTCACTTTCTTTAAATACAGTATGATTAATTATTTTTCTACTTCCTTTTTCTTTGATTTCTAAAAAATCAATTTGTTCATATGCATTCATGGCTAAAGCACACTCAAGAGTCACAAGTCCTTGATCTCCTGCACCCCAAATTAATAATTTTTTCATTTTTATCTCCTATTTTTATTAATAAGCTTTAATATCCCCATTATATTACTTTTAAACTATAATACCTTGTACATTCTTCATAATTATACTCTCACCCATAAAAAAAGGCAAAATCTTATGATTTTGCACTATTTTTATTAATCAACATCTCATATGATCCAGGATTGATTTTTTCAATAATATCTACTGCAGTAGTCAAAGCTTTAGTATATTCACCATTTCTAAATAACAGCTCTGCTTTAGTTAATTCTGTGTTAACTTCTAAAAAAGAACTACGATAACGATTACCATAAATAATTGCATCTTCAACCATTTCTGCAGTAACAATCAAATTATGAACATTATCATATAATTTATAGATTACATCTCGTGCAGCATCAACTTGAACTGAGAGACGCTCTAAATCAATTGGTCGACGTCTGATAAATTTCAAAATTTCATCCGCTTTTTGATAAGAATCATCAATATAATCTTTATAAGATTCATTAATCATTGGTAAATGTTTATTTTTAATCTCCGATTTTATTTCTAGTAAGACAATATTAATATTATCTAACTCATCTAAAGCACGTTTTTCTTGTAATCTCAAAGAATTTTCTAATTCAATATACTTATTCAAAGATTCATCAAAAGGTTTACAACGATCAATCAATTCTTCAAAACGCTCAATCAAGACACTATATGAAAAATCATTGCTTTCAATTATTACTGTTAATTGATCTAATTCATCTAAAATCCCTTTAAAAGCCTCATAATCTTCTTTAACAGTAATTTCATAATCAGATAATAAATAATTCCTTTGAAGTTCACCTAAAGAATTAATAGTATTTCGAAGGCCTTCATCTAAATGCCCAATATGTTTGTAACAAGCATTACGTGATTCCTCATAGCGACTATATGCAGCTTCCTCTTTTTCAAAGTCTGCCGCTAAAGAATTTAGATCTTCTGTCATTACTTCAATGGAAGCACCAACATTTTCTAGATTTAACTCTTTAATAGCTTGGATCGTATTTTCTAGATCAGCATTAATCTTATTATAGCGAACTGTTGTATTAAGACGTTCAATTGAAAAATCGCGTTCTTTCATTTCAGTAATAACACGGTATAATTCATCTAATCGCTTAGGAATATATTTTCGAACAATTGAAATATAAGTTGGTAAATCACGAAGATAAGCACTTAATAGATCAATGTCTTTATCAATTTTATCTGCTGATACTTTAGCTTCATCAAAACGCTGACTATTCATCAATGCTTCTAATTGAACAAAGCGTTCTTCAATATCTGCAAATTTTTGAGGAATAGCAGGTACAAAATCTTCTATTTTAAAACGTACAGCAGCAAATTCATCATTTGTTAAACGGAACTTCTCTTTAATTTTAATAATTTCTACACGTTGCACATTTTCTATTTCAGTGATCACCTCAATTTCTTTAAGCAACGCCTTAGAACGTTTCTCATAATTATCAATATCTTGTCTTAATTTATTTAGATCTCTGCGAACCCCTTTTAATTTTCGATAAAACAATCGCTCATCAATATCATTGATCAATGGCGCAATTTCATTACTTTGTAGATTTACTAAATCATTAAATTCTAGTTCAAAATCATCATATTTTTCTAAAACATCTGGCATGTTTTTTCCAATTGCTTTAATCCGCCCTAAGCGGTATTGAATTGGCAAAGTTTTAATTGCATTCATATCATTTTCTAAAACTACAATTTCTTTACGATATATTCTTAATTTAATCATCCAGTATGTTATTAAGATCACAATAGTTACAATTAATACTACCCCTACTATGATTACATTTTTTGTTCCAAATTTTTTTAATATATTATCTAAAAAGTCCATTATATTACATCCCTCTTTTTTATAAATCTTACTAATAAAGTATACCATAAGTGTCATATGATGTCTAAGTAATATCTGTGCAGTTTTAAATTATTTTTATAATTCTTTACATTATTTTTGTTTCGCGTAATATATAAATACAGGAGGTAGTTTATGAATAAAAAAATCTTAACGCCAATGCGAAGCTATTCTCAACGCAGAGTTTATTATATTTACCGTGAATATTTTAGAATGCTTCAAACTGCAAATCTAGATCCTATTATTATTGGACCAAGCAGTGATGATACACTAGATTTTTTAGTCACTCACTGTGATGGTCTATTATTAAGCGGCGGATTTGACATTGATCCCGTTTTATACCATCAAGTATTAAATCCTCTAACCAATAAAGAGGAAGCAGAATTGGAAGAATTAGAAATTAAGTTGATTCATAAGTTTTCAAAAGCTCATAAACCTATATTAGGGATTTGCCGTGGAATTCAAACTATCAATGTTGCATTTAACGGTACTTTGATTCAGGATATTCCTGAGACAAAAAAATATGATAATCATCTCCAGGAAAATTTAGAAGGATATCATCATCTCGTGAAAACTATTCCTCATACAAAACTAAATAAATATTTAGGAAATGAGTTTATGACCAATTCATTTCATCACCAGGCAATTGATGATATTGCCCCTGGCTTTGTTGTCAGTGCAATTACTGCTGATGGAATTATTGAAGGCATTGAAAAAGATAATATTATTGCTGTACAATGGCATCCGGAAAAAAATCATGATAAAATTCAAGCAGGTTTAATTAAATTATATAAAGAGTTACTGGAGGAAGAAAAATGAAAAAAATTGCATTTATTGGGGTCGGAGTAATGGGTAAAGCAATGGTTCAAAATTTGAGTCAAGCAGGATATCCTGTATCTATTTATACGCGAACAAAAAATAAAGTTGAAGATCTTATTAGTGATAAAATTATATGGCACGATTCAGTTGCTGAGTGTGTCAAAGATCAAGACATTGTCATGACTATGGTAGGATTTCCTCAAGATGTTGAGGAAATCTACTTTAGTTCCAAAGGGATAATTGCTAATGCTAAAAAAGATTGTATTCTCATTGATTTCACTACGTCTAGTCCATTGTTAGCAAAAAAAATTTTTGAAGAATCTTCAAAACATAGTTTAGCCAGTCTTGATGCTCCGGTATCAGGCGGTGATATTGGTGCCAAAAAAGGGACATTGTCAATTATGGTTGGCGGTGATGAAAATGTCTTTAAACAAATTGAACCAGTGTTAGAAGTCTTAGGAAGCAACATTAATTATGTTGGTTCAGCCGGAAACGGTCAACATACAAAAATGGCCAATCAAATTGCTTTAGCCGGAGCTTTAGCTGGAGTTTGTGAAGCTCTTACATATGCTAAAGCAGTCAATTTGGACCCTCAAATAATGCTTGACTGTATTTCGAGTGGAGCTGCTGGTTCATGGCAAATGACTAATAATGCCCCACGAATTCTTGCTGATGATTTTGCACCGGGGTTTTACATAAAACATTATATCAAAGATATGAAAATAGCCAAAGCTGTTAATGATACAAACAACCTTGACTTAGAAGTTTTAAATACTGTTTTACAACAGTTTGAACAATTACAAACCGACGGATTTGAGAACTTAGGCACTCAAGCTCTTATTAAATATTATCAAAGATAGTTATGAACTAACTATCTTTTTTTGTTTGCAATAACCATGGCTACAACCATTAAAATCATCGCCATAAATTTATTAAAATTAAAATTTTCTTGTAGTAACAATGAACCAATATATGTAAACACTGGATTTAGTCCTAATAAAAAACTTGTTTTAACACTTCCAATTTCGTGAACAGCTCGAAAATACGTTAATTGAATTATAGCAAATCCAATTCCAGAAAAAATTATGAAAAGTACCCATAAAGTTATTGAAATATTTTCAAGATGATTGCTGCTAGGAATAAATAAAGTAATTAACGCTAATTGAAAGAAGCTCAAACATAAATATTGAAATGTAAAAGGCAAACTGTCTTCTTTTTTACATTGGTGCTGCATTAATAAATTACCATAACTATATAACACAATTCCACCAATCATCATTAAATGACCAAGAGAAATCTGACTAATATTAAAATCTAGAGAAATAAGAAATCCAATGCATGCGATTATCATAGCAATCAACTGGTAACGATTGACCTTAGTATGATAAAAAAGCCATGTCAATAGGATTGTCACTAGCGGTGCTAAGGAATTAACAATTGCATTTGAACTTCCGGTAATTAAATTCAATCCCTCAAAGGTAAGTATAAAATTAATTGTAATCGAAAGTAATGATACCTTTATTCCTAGACTGCCTTTATACCATTTAAAAGGTATTTTTTTATATTTCATGATTACAAAAATTGCAATAACCGACAACAGTACTTTTAGAGCAGCTAAAAAATATGTTGTAGTGTTTTCTAACATATATTTCATTACAAGAACGTTGGTACCCCATAAAAAACTAGAAAAGATTAACCATCCATATAACATCATATCACCAAATTTATTATTCCCCAGATATTCATAAATAAAACTAATAAATATAGGAAAGCAACATAAAAAAATGATATGTACTAATCATATCATTTCATTAATTATCTGCTGTTTATCCTTATTTAACTGTTCAATTAAATCGTTTATTGAAGGAAACTTTTTCTCACTGCGAATATGTTTAATAAACATAACATTTACTTGTTTTCCATATACATTCTGATCAAAATCGAAAATATTAACTTCTAATGAAGCTTGCTTCAAAGCAGTAAAGGTTGGATTATAGCCTAAATTTGCCATTCCTATATATTCTTTACCATCGATGATTACTTTAGCACCATACACTCCATTTTTAGGAAGTACATAATCTATTGCTGCCACATTAATTGTCGGAAAACCAATTTTACGACCGTTTTCACGTCCATGAACAACTTTTCCAGTCACTTGATATTGCCGACCTAACAATTGACTAGCCAATTCAACTTGACCATTACTTAAAACTTGTCGTAAATATGAAGATGAGATTTTATGCTGTTCATATTCTAATTTATCAATAATTGAAATTTCATAATCATTATTTCTATTATTTTTTAGATAAACACTATCGCCACTACCATGATTTCCAAAATGAAAATCAAAACCACAAACAACATGCTTGATTTTTGGTTTAATAATAAATTCGTCAATAAACTGTCGTGGTTCCTTACTAGCTAATTGATGATTGAAACGTAATACAAATAAATAGTCAAAATTTAATTTTTCTAGAAATTCTATTTTATCTTCGAGACTCATCAAATATTTAAAAGAACTATCTAAAAGATATGATTTAGGATGAACGTCAAATGTTAATAGCCCTTTTTTTAGATTCTTTATTTTTGACACTTTTAATACTTCATCAATCAATTTTTGATGACCTAGATGCATGCCATCAAAAAAACCCAAAGCAACACAACTTGGTTCCAAAGCAATCATATTTTCTTCATTCAAATATATTACTTTCATCACCATAAACCTCTAATACTTTTTAAATAACCATTTCCATCAGGGCCATACATTGCAAGAACTTTCCCCTGCCGATTTAAGATAACAACCTGTTCATTTAAATCTGATTTGATTTTTTTTCCATGAAAAATTATTTTTTCATCATCTACAACTAATTGTTGATATGAATTTAAAGCTTCTTCTAAACTTACTGTTGTGTATTCACCATTTTCAATCTGTTCAAGTGTAAAACAATTTTCTAACGAAAAATTTCCTGATTTAGTTCTAATTAAATCTTTCATATGTCCCGGATAACCTAAAGCCTTCGCAAGATCATAGCATAGAGAACGAATATATGTTCCTTTCGAACATCCCACTTTAAATTTAATTAAATTATTTTCGATTTGTAATATTTCTAAATGATTAACTGTAACTGATCGTGTTGGCACTTCTACCTGCTCTCCTGCACGAGCATACTCATATAATTTTTTACCATTTACTTTAATTGCTGAATAGATTGGGGGCTTTTGTTCTTGAGAACCAATAAAATTATTGAAACAAGCAACTATTTCATTATTATCAAGAGCATGGAACTCTTTTGTTTCAATAATTTTACCACTAGCATCATATGTATCAGTACTTGTTCCTAGACTAAGTGTTGCAACATATTCTTTGCTTTCGCTTGTTAAAAACTGCAAAACTTTTGTAGCCTTATTTACACACACAACTAAAACACCAGTTGCATCAGGATCTAAAGTTCCGCAATGCCCCACTTTTTTTGTTTTTAATATTCGTCTTAATTTATTAACCACGTCATGGCTTGTCATACCACTAGGTTTGTTTACTAAAATAATTCCATCCATTTTCATCACCGCTTTACATTGTACCTATCTTTACATTAAATTGCAAATAACTTTGCTTAGTAATGATATTTTTGTTAGAATATAGCAAGGTGATAAAAATGACAATGAAAAAAGTACTTGGCTGTATTCGTAAAGCCGATGAAGAATTTAATTTAATTCAAGATGGTGATAAAGTATGTGTGGGCGTTTCTGGTGGTAAAGACTCTATGCTCCTTTTATACTGCTTATCATTATATAAAAAATTCGCAACTGTAAAATTTGATGTTATTGGAGTACATATTGAAATGGGCTTCCCAAATATGGATTTTAGTGAAGCTGATGCTTTTTGTAAAAAAAATGGTATTGAACTTTATCATGAACCTAGTGATGTATATGAAATCTTAAAGTTAAATAAGACCGATGATGGTCGTCTACAATGTTCATTATGTTCTAAATTTAAAAAAGCACTTGTAATCGATGGTGCAAAGAAATACAGATGCAACAAAGTTGCCTTTGCGCATCATGGTGATGATGCTGTTGAGACACTATTTATGAATATGATCTACGGTGGTAAGATTGCAACCTTTACCCCCAAAATGTATTTAACAAGAACTGAAATGAACTTTATTCGTCCATTAGTTTATGCTTACGAATCAGATATAGTTAGTGCTGTTGAAGAAGCACATGTTCCTATTGTCCCTTCAACATGTCCAGCTGATAAGCATACTAAACGAGAAGAATTTAAACATTTACTAAATGATCTATATTTAAAATATCCGCAAGCTAAAAGCAATCTCCTTACCAGTTTAACAAACGAAGAAAATACAATGTTATGGAAAAAAACGCCAAGAAAAAAGTAAGTTATAAAACTTACTTTTTTAAATATGCTTAATTACAAAATAATTTTTCTTGCCGCGACGAACTACAGTCGCCTCATTTCCAAATGCATTAGCTTTTGTAACTATGAACTCAACATCTTTAATTCGTTCACCATTTATTAAAATGGATCCGCCATTAACAAATTCGCGCGCTTCTCGTTTACTCTTTGCTGCCCCACAAGTAGTTAGTGCATCTAAAATATTCAAGTCTTCATTAACTTCAATACTTGGTACACCTTCAAAGCAAACCTTGACCTGTGCTAATGTTAGTGATTGAATTTGTCCCGAAAATAACATTTTTGAAATATTTACAGCTTCCTCATAAGCTTCAGCACCATGCAAGAATGTGATTACTTCACGCGCTAATGCTTGATGAGCTTCTCTTAAATGTGGTTGCGTTTTATTCTTTTCTTCTAATTCCATAATTTCTTCAGGTGTTAAGAAAGTTAAAAATTTTAAATAATCAATTACTTTATCATCTTCTGAGTTAATAAAAAATTGATACATTTCATATGGTGATGTTTTCTCTCTATCTAGCCAAATAGCCTTACCATTAGTTTTTCCAAATTTTGTTCCATCACTTTTAGTCAATAATGGCATTGTAAAACCATATGCCTCTTTACCATCTTTTTTGCGAATCAATTCAATTCCAGCAGTAATATTCCCCCATTGATCTTGACCAGCTACTTGCATAACACAATTTTTGTTATTGTATAACCATTCAAAGTCCATTGCTTGCATGATCATATATGAAAATTCAGTATATGTAATCCCTGCATCTAAACGACGTTTTACAATATCTTTGTTTAACATATAGTTAATATTAAAATATTTTCCATAATCTCTTAAAAAATCAATGAAATTAAGATCCTTTGACCAATCATAATTATTAACAACTTCAAAACCAAACAAATCTTGTGCTTGTTTCTTTAAGCAAGCAAAATTATGTTCAACTGTCTCTTTGGTAATCATTGGTCTTTCAGTATCTGGTTTAGGATCACCAATCAATCCGGTTGCTCCACCAACTAATAAAATTGGATTATGTCCCGCTTCTTTTAATCGCTTTGAAATTAAAAATGATGAAAAATGTCCAATATGGAGACTATCACCAGTAGGATCAGTCCCAATATAAAAAGTCATCCCACCATTATTTAATTTTTCTTCTAAATCTGGTGAACTAACATCTTTGATTAATCCACGCCATACTAATTCATCATAAATCTTCATCCGTTATCCTCCATTTATAAAATAAAAAGAGATTTCTTCCTAAAAGGACGAAATCTCGCGGTACCACCTTTATTCACGTATAAAATACATGCACTCATCATTCATAACGGAACTACCCGTCTAGACTTTTCACCTAGAAACTCCAGAGTGTATTCATCAGTAGTACATCCTTGTTTACACCAGCCACAAGGTCTCTAAAATGCCTATTTTGATTACTATTTTCCTTCAACGTCGTAATAGAATTATATGCTATATTTTTAAATAAGTCAACATACCCTAATAGTTTTGTCAAAACTTATCGTTCCTGATACTATTTAAATATTTTAATCATATTTAATTTTAATGATTTACTTTATTTTCATATAAATAGTATCCCTACATTCATTATTTCTTTCTTCACAAGTTCCTTCTTCAAAAGTAATTATTTTTTCTTTGATAACACCATTATTATACTCTATTACCATGCTTATTTCATAGCTTAATAATTCCTGTTTAACTGTTTGATAGATTATTTGTTCGTTATCTATTACTGAAATATCTTTATTTTCTAAATTTAATTCAGTATAAAGAATATTTCGATAGTTTAGAGGATCTTGCTGATCATAAGGAACAGTCATCCTATCGCCTTGGTTAATTTCTATCCAAAAAAGTCCGCCATACATATTTAAGCTTTCCTGACTATAGCCTGCTTGTTCTAAAGCTGCACGGTAATCTTTAATAATATCAATGATATGATCATTAACGTATGATTCTAAATTTTCTTCTGTTAACTGATAGCGTTCTTTTAAAAGTTCTTTATCTTGATCACGTAATTCGTTAAACATTTTAAATTGAATACTAAAATCATTTTTTTTATTTAACTCCGATAAATCATCATGAAATAAATCTAATGATTTAACCCGATAAAAATCTAAGCTCGTCCCCTTAATTACAGAATAGCTGATACTCTTAATGTTTTCACCAACAATACGAATATCAAATGGTAAACATGAGCGTTTAGCATTACATCTCCAGGTTGTTCCAAACATATCACTACTCATGTCAATACTAACTTTATCGTCTGTTAATTCATAGGTTTCATCATTAGCATAAATATTTGTAATGAAGTAATCAACATCTATTAATGTCTTTGTTTCATTATCTCCTCTTGGATAAGTTCTAAAATAAATTGTTCCCGTGATCATAGCTGCTATCACGATTAAAGCTGTAGCATATTTAAATTTACAGATGCTTTTTTTCTGTAAAATACTATTTTTTACTAGATCAAGCTTTTGCTCTGGTATCTTGATTCCATTGACAATCTTTTTGTAATCATTATTCTTCATGATTCTGCCTCCAGTTCTATTTTCAATTTTGTACGAGCTCGCTTTAACCTTTGCTTAACAGCGGCTTCACTAATTTTTAAAATGACTGAAATTTCCTTCACTGAATATCCCTCATAATAATACAAATGAATCACTCCCTTATATTTAGGAGCCAGTTTAAAAACTAGTTCTTGCAATTTTAAATCACTATTTTCTAATTGATAAAATTCTTCTTCAAAAACACTAACATTTCTTTTCCAATAACTTTTTAAATTATTTTTACAAAGATTAATACAAACTCTTAATAACCATCTTTTAAGATGCTCTTCATCGTTAAAATCATTTTTCTTTAATAGCTTAATAAATGTATTTTGAACAATATCTAAAGCATCTGCCTCATTTTTTAGATAAAGAAAAGCGACTCGATATATCATATCTTTATACTTTTGGAATAGGTGTTCGAACATTGCTTCCTCCATTAAATTTCCTCCCTTCATCTAAATAACAATTGAAAATTATAAATCGTGACAAAAAAAAGACCTTCATAATGAAAGTCTTAGTCATTTGTCGAATTGCGTTTAATAAACATATGTTGTACTGCAATTTCTTTTGAAGTAATTTCTTCATCTTGTAGGAACTTAGTTAATAAACGAACAGCTAAAGCACCCATATCATAAACAGGCACATTCATTGATGAAAGGGTCGGTTTACACATAATTGAATAACTTGTATTCAGCATTCCTACTACTTCCATTTCTTCAGGAATTTTAATTCCATTTTCTTGAGCTGCATTAATAATCGCAACACCGTCTTTATCATATCCACAGAATACTAAATCATGTTTGTGATTTTTAAAATATTCAACAAAATTCGGATATGTATTTTCATAATGGCTAGAGCTTGTAACAATTTGATCGGTAGTAAACTCTTTGTTATATTTTTTATATGTATCCTTGATTCCTTCAATAATTTCATCACTTTTAATTAAATTTTGTTTTGGTAAGATATAGACAATGTCATCTTTCCCTTTAGCTAGATATTTATCAACAATCTCCTCAGCAGCTTTTTTAACATCAATATAAATAGAACCAATGTTTTCACCAGACATTTTTGTTCCGATAACAACGATAGGTAAATTATACTTCACAATCGATTCAACAGTTTCGTCAATATTATCATTATTAAATAAGATTACTCCATCAACACGTGACTTTACTAATCTTTCAGTAACATCAGCAACTGTATTTTCATCACCAATATCATCAGTCGTATACATATTGATATTATAATCTAAATGTCTACCAGTATCGCCAATTCCACCAATCATATCTTTGACATGAGCAAATAGTGATTGTGGGAAAACGATTGCAATTGTTGTTGTTTTGCTAGTAGCCAATCCTCTAGCAATATCATTTGGTTTGAAATCTAAACGATCAATAACATCCAAGACTTTTTGTTTTGTTTTTTCTCGAACAACATTTGAACCGTTGATTACTCGAGAAACAGTCGCAAGAGAAACACCAGCTTCTCTTGCGACATCATAAATAGTTACTTTTTTCATTAATCTTTTAGATCCTCAATGATGACATCTAATTCATCTTCAATGTCATCCATTGCATCATCTAATTCTTGTAACACATTAAAATCTTTGTCTTGAACTTTTGTTTTGATTTCTTTAAATTTTGTTGTAACCTCATCACTAACTTTAGCAACCGATTCTTTAAAACTTGCGTATTCATCACTAGATTTTACCGAAGTTGCTAGTTGTTCTAATTTAGTTTTAATATCTCCTAATTTTTCTCCTGCTGTATCTTTAAATTCATCAACATCAAATTCATCAATTGCTAATTTGATTTCTTCGATAGTATTGTTGATCAAAGATTCAACATCATCTTTAGTCATGTTTTGAGCTTTATCATATAGATCTTGAGACTTTTCTTTTAATTCACCTCTTAGCTCACTACCTTTTTTAGGAGCACATAACATTCCAATTACTGCACCGATACCTACACCGGCAATAAATTTTCCTAATTTCATCATTATTTCACCTTTCTAAAATTTCTTTTTGAACAATCCAATAATAGCACTTATAGGATTAAACTTAGGTCGATTTGGATCAAAGAAACGCGCGATTGTTTCTACTGGCGCATTCAAAAGATCTAACTTGTAAGTTATATCATCCATAATTTTATCCGCTTTATTAATTGTGCTTTGAGCCATTTCGACTGTGTTCCCCACTTGTTTAACTGTGGTTGAACTACGAAGCAATAAAATTCCTAAGCTAACTAAGGCAAATGCTCCAGAAAGTATTAAAACACAGTAACAAACATCAATTGCAGTCATAGCATTACCTCAACTTTCTACAAATAATTATACCATAATTCTAGATACTTATATAGATTTTTTTATCGCGATAACTTTTTCTTCAAGTTTATAAATATCTTTGCTAGACATAAACAAGAACACAACATTATCGAACTTAGCTAATTCTTTAGCAGCTTCTTCATCTTCACCAATAACTTTTGCTCTTGGTAGATTATTAGCGATATCATAAATATCTATGTCAATTCCTTCTTCTTTCACTGCATTTTCGGGAAATGGACAGAAATATGGATAATCAGCTAAATCCATAGATTTGGCAAAATCAACGGCAAAACGAGCGCCACGTGAAAAACGATCAGGTTTAAAAATTGCTACAATTTTTTTACTCGGGTATCTAACACGGGTTGCTTCAATTACATACTTAATTGCAGTGGGATGATGGGCATAGTCATCTACGTAAACATTATTCCCTACTTCAGTTACACTGTATCGTCGTTTTGTTCCCTCGAAAGTTGCCATTCTATTTTGAATATAATCATTAGTCATATTTTCTAAATAACCAAGCGTAATGATCGCTAATGAATTATACAACATATGCATTCCAAAATAAGGTAAATTAAAATGACCAAATAATTCATTATGAATATATACATCAAACGATAAACCATTACTGTTTTCAAGCACATTTACCGCCCTAACGTCATTATAGTCATTTAAACCAAATCTCATAACTCTTTTTTTAAAATTTATTTTTTTAATGTTTGGATCATCCCCCCAAACAATTACTGTATCTTTTACTTGATTAGCAAATTTTTCAAAAGACTCAATATAACGCTCTAAATTTCCAAAATAATCGACATGATCTAATTCAATATTATTGATAATCGCATATTTAGGATAATAATGTAAAAAATGATCTTGGAACTCACATGATTCTGCAATAAAATATTTACTATCTTTTACTGCGTGACCAGTTCCATCACCAATTAAAACTGTAGTTTTATCAAATTCTTCAAACAAATGATAAGCCATCCCTGTTGTCGTTGTTTTGCCATGAGTTCCAGCTATACTAATTGAGATGAAGTTTTCCATAAACTCTCCCAAAAATTCAAAATATCGATAACATTTAACATTCGGATTAGCTAAAGCAGCTTTAACTTCTGTGTGATCATCACCAAAAGCATTTCCAATAATAACTGTATAACCATCTTTAATGTTGTTAGCATCAAATGAATAGATTGGGATATTTCTCTTTCTTAATTCCTCTTCAATGAAGATGTATTTATCAATATCGCTTCCACACACTTCATTTCCTAGTTCATGAAGGATTTCTGCTAATGGCGCCATCCCTGAACCTTTAATTCCAATAAAATAATACATTCTTTATGTCACCTCACTTCACCATTTTAGCACAATTTAAGATAAATGTATTGACCGAACCCTAAAAAGTATGTTTTTTTATTCGACAAGAAAATGATTAAGAGCTGTAACCCTTAATCATTAAATTACAAATAAATCCTTTGGATAACTATTTAAAACTTTACAGCCATCTTTTGTAACCATGACTAAATCTTCAATCCGCACCCCAAATTTACCTGGCAAATAAATTCCCGGTTCAATTGAAAAAATCATACCTTCTTTAACTTCCAAATCAAAGTTAACAGAAACATCACCAAATTCATGAACATCTTTACCAATGAAATGACCCAACCTATGATTAAATTCTTTGCCATAGCCAGCATCAGTAATAATATCACGAGCAGCCTTATCAATATCACAAAGTCTAACCCCAGGTTTAATCATTGCTTCAGCTGTTTCGTTAGCCAAACGAACCAAACCATAGACTTCTTTAGCTTCTTCACTTACTTCTTGATAGAAGACAGTTCTTGTCATATCTGAGCAATATCCGTTATACTTACACCCCATATCAATAATGATACTGTCACCTGGTTTTAAATGGCTATCATCATTTTCATGATGAGGATTAGCACCATTAGCTCCATAAGCGATGATAGCATCAAAACTGTTGCCATCACCACCAAATTTGCTATAAATACCACTCAATTTACCGGCTACTTCAAGTTCTGATAATCCTAAAGATACTTGATGAATCACTTCATGAATTGCTTGATCATTGATCCGACTTGCTTCAATCATTAAAACCTGTTCATTTTCATCTTTAACCATTCTTACAAAATCTACACAAAATGAGCCATTAACAAATTTAACATCTGGTAGTTTTTCCATTAAACTTAATAAAAAGTTTGCACTCCAATGTTTATCAACTCCAATTGTACCAGAATTTTCAACATAATCTGCAATTGTTTTTGTCGCATCATCAGTATCGCTATGCCAAACAATTTCAATCCCTAGATCATTTTCTACAAAGAATAATTTATTGAAGAACAACTTATGGGCACCATTTGCTGCAAGCATCAATACATACATTCTTTCACCGGGGTTATTTACATAATCAATCAAATAATCAATTGAAGAAGGTTCACTGATCAACAAATAATCAAGACCAGCTTCCTTCATATTATTTACAACTGCATCAATTCTATTCTTGTTCATCTTCAATCACCGCGATTCCTAATTCTTCTAATTGAGCATTATCTACCTCACTTGGTGCTTTTGACATTGGACATACTGCACTTGCATTTTTTGGAAAAGCAATAACCTCACGAATATTTTCACTACCAGTAAGTAACATTGCTAGACGATCCAGACCTAAGGCAAATCCCCCATGTGGTGGAGTACCGTATTGAAAGGCCTCAACAAACCAGCCAAATTGACTATCAATTCTCTCTTGGGTAAAACCTAATGCTCTAAAGGCTCTTTCTTGTAATTCTTGTTCGTAGATACGTTGTGAACCTCCACCCAATTCAAAACCGTTTAATACAATGTCATAAGCATCAGCTAAACAATTTGCAGGATCGTTTTCAATTTTATCAATATCACTATCTTTAGGTCGAGTAAATGGATGATGAACCGCATAATAACGTTCAGTTTCATCATCATATTCAAACATTGGAAAATCTACGACCCATAAAAATGCAAATTCATCAGGGTTAAATAATTTTAATTCTTTTCCTAAATGATTACGTAAAGCTGCCAAAGCATCACAAACAACATTATATTTAGCATCGCTAACAAATAATAATAAGTCATTATCACTTGCATCCATTGCTTTTAATAATTTTGTCATTTGTTCTTCGTTAAAGAATTTAGCAATTGGTCCCTCAGCCTTTCCAGCTTTAACTTTTAACCATGCTAATCCTTTTGCTTTATATGTTTTAACTACATCCGCCAATTTATCAATTGCTTTACGAGAAAAATTGTCAGCTTCACCTTTGACATTAATTCCTTTTACATGCCCATCAGCTTCTAACGCGCTCTTAAAAACCATAAACTCAACATCTTTAACCACTTCATTTAAATTAACTAACTCTAATCCAAAACGAATATCTGGCTTATCAATTCCATATTTTTCCATAGCTTCATGCCAAGTCATTCGTGGCAATGGCAGTTGCAGTTCAATTCCTTTAACATCTTTCATTACTTGTGCTAACAGCTGTTCACCAATACTAATAATTTCATCAGTAGTCATGAAACTCATTTCAACATCAACTTGAGTAAATTCCGGTTGCCGATCTAATCGTAAATCCTCATCTCTAAAACAGCGTGCGATTTGATAATAACGTTCAAATCCTGAAACCATCAATAATTGCTTAAATAATTGTGGTGACTGTGGTAAAGCATAAAATGAACCATTATGAACCCGTGAAGGGACTAAGAAATCTCTTGCTCCCTCAGGAGTAGAACGATTTAAATAGGGCGTTTCAATATCAATAAATTCATGATTATCTAAGAAATTTCGAATACTGCTAGTAATTTTATGACGCATAATTATTTTATTCTGCATTACCGGTCTTCTTAAATCAAGATAACGATATTGCATTCTTGCATCCTCACTTGCATCAGTATCATCAGTTGTGTAAATAGGTGTTACTTTAGCCGTATTGATAATATCAATTTGAGCAGCTTCAATTTCAATATCCCCAGTTGGCATATTAGGATTTTTAGAACTTCTTTCAATTACTTTACCAACTACATGCAGGACATATTCATTTTTAATATCCTTACCTAGAGCTTCCATTTCTTCATTTAATACGATTTGCGTGATTCCATAACGGTCTCTTAAATCAATGAAAACCAAAGAACCTAAATTTCTTTTTTTAGCAACCCAGCCTTTTAATTCAACAATTTTATTAACATCACTAATTCTTAATTCACCATTGTTATGAGTTCTATTCATGTACATGTCCCTCCATATGATTTTCAATATACGCAACAATATTTTCAATTGGTACAATATCTTGTGTCTTTGAATGTGTACATTTAATATTGACTACTTCGTCAGCAATTTCTTGATCACCAATGATCATTGCAAAATGACTATTCAAACGATCAACCGTTTTAAACTGTGCTTTTAAAGAACGACCTTGATAGTCCATATCAACACTAAAGCCATTTGCTCGTAGCATTGCCGTGATCTGTACCGCTAAATCTCTTGCTTCATCTCCCATTGGCATAACATACACATCCAACCCCTCAGGTTCTTCTAATTCTTCATCCATAGCAATCAATAATCGTTCCATTCCAAAAGCAAATCCAACTCCAGGTGCTTCTGGTCCCCCTAATTCCTGTACTAAGCCATTATAACGACCACCGCCACCAACAGTGGCTCCTGCACCTAAGCGTGGATCATCAGATATTACTTCAAAAACTGTATGACAGTAATAATCTAAACCACGCACTAAATTTGTATCAACAACATATTCAATTTCTAGATCATCTAATAACTCACATACTTTGGTAAAATGTGCCTTAGCCGCTTCACTTAAATAATCAACTGTTTTTGGCGCATTTGCCATCGCTGGATGATTATGATCTACTTTACAATCTAAAATTCTTAACGGATTTGCTTCATAACGATTTTTACAATCTTGACATAAATCATCTAAATATGGTGCAAAGTGTGCTTTCAAAGCTTCACGATAAGCATCACGACTATCACCATCACCAAGAGTATTTATATGTAATTTGACACCTTGTAACCCTAAAGCCTCGACTAATGTTACTGCCATTGTCATACATTCAACATCTAAATATGGTGATTCATAACCAATCATTTCTACCCCGAATTGGTGAAACTGACGTTGCCGCCCATTTTGAGGACGTTCATATCTAAACATTGGTCCAATATAATATAATTTACTAATTTTATCAGGATTAGAAAACATTTTATTTTCTACATAAGCTCTCGCAACTCCAGCTGTTCCTTCAGGTCGTAATGTAATTGAACGCCCCTTTTTATCAGCGAAAGTATACATTTCTTTACTTACTACATCAGTTGTATCGCCAACTGCACGAGTGAATAACTCGGTGTGTTCAAAAATAGGAGTTCTCACTTCTTTAACATTATAATTAGCACATATTGTTCTAATTAGTTGTTCTAATGTTTGCCATTTAGCACTCTTTTCTGGCAAAATATCCACTGTTCCTCGTGGTGCTTTATACATCATCTTTCATTTCCTCCTTGATAATATAAAAACGCCCTTAAAATAAGGACGTTAGTTAACGCGGTACCACCTTAATTCGTGTTAAATAACACGCTCTTATGTCTTAACGCGACAGACGTTTACTCCTACTAGATTTCAAAGTAACTCCTCCCAAGTGTCCCGTAATGATCCTTTAAATACTTTCACCAGACGTATTCTCTCTATAAAAGGATTTAACTACTTAATCTTGTTCATTGGATTAAATTGATTATATATAATATTTCATAAAATTGCAATAACTAATGAATAACCCGTTTAATTTCATAGATTCCCTGAATCCGATCAATATTATCGATTGCTTGTTGTAAACGACTAGCATCTTCAACTGAAATCTTTAATTTAATGATTGCTTTCATATCTACAACATCAGCATGGATATTCAAAATATTAATTTTCATCTGCCCTAATGATGTTACCACATCATTCAATAAATTAGGTCGATCCAAACCAACTATTTCTAAATCTGCTTGAAATTTCATCGTTGAAATGGATGCAAAATCCCAATAAACATCTATCAATCTTGCTTTGATTTCAGGCTGTTGAATATTCGGGCAGTCTCGACGATGTACTTTAATTCCCTGACCTTGTGAGACAAAGCCCATAATATCATCTCCAGGAATTGGATTACAGCACTTTGAAAGTTGAATTCTTAGTCCATCTAATCCCTTAACAACAACACCCGAATTATTACGCGAAGACTGCTGTTTTTCATTTACCTGATTATTTCGCTGAAGCATTTTCGAAATACTGTCAAAGAACCCCGACTTTTTAGGTACAACTCGATCCAGCAGATTCATTGCCGGTAAACTTTTTTTACCAATAAAATATAAGATATCATCAAATGAGCGGGCACCAAAAGAACCTAAGTATGTTTTATACGTATCTGGATCCATATATTTCTTTTCATCTAATTGGCGTTTTTTCAATTCATCACGAAGCATTTTACGCCCATCTTCAATTGTCTCTTTTTTAGTTTCTGCCTCACGATTAGCAATAAATTGTCTAATTTTATTACGTGCACCTGCAGTTCGAACAAATTTTAGCCAATCTTCACTAGGTCCTAATGACTGCTTATTAGTTTTAATTTCGACTACATCACCAGTATTTAATTTAGTATCAATAGGCACCATAACATTATTAACGATAGCTCCAACTGCTTTATGTCCAACTTCCGTATGAATTCGGTAAGCAAAATCAATTGGTGTAGAACCATTCGGTAACTCTACGATCTTTCCTTGCGGTGTTAAAACATAAACATTGGCCTCAAAGATATCACGCTTTAATGAATCATAATACTCTTTAGCATCACCGTCTTTAATATCGTCACTTAGAGAAATAAATTCTCTAAGCCACTGCAATTTTTCACCAATTTCTTGTTGTTCTTTCTTCGATGAATAGCCTTTATTTTCCTTATAGCGCCAATGAGCTGCAACTCCTAATTCAGCTAGCTCATCCATTTCTTCAGTTCTAATCTGAATCTCAAAGGTATTTCCATCCTCACCAATTACTGAAGTATGCAAAGATTGATACATATTTGGTTTTGGCATAGCAATATAATCTTTAAACCGTCCTGGAATCGGGCGATATTGATCATGAATCAAGCCTAAAATTCCATAACAATCCATCTTATCTTGAGTGATGATCCTTAATGCATATAAATCATAAAGTTCATCAAAACGTTTCTTTTTTACAAACATTTTTTTATAAATACTATAGATTGATTTAGCCCGTCCCAAGATACGATACTGATAGCTATTATCATCCAATATTTGTTTAACCGATGCCATCATTTTTGCAACTGATTCTTTCCGTTCTTCTTGTTTAGTCGCTAATAATTTTGATATCTCGCTATATGCAACAGGATCAAGATAAGATAGGCTTAAATCCTCTAACTCTGTTTTGATATCATTGATTCCTAAACGATGAGCAATTGGTGTATAAACTTCTAACGTTTCTCGAGAAATTCTTTTTTGTTTATGAGGTGGCATAAATTGTAATGTTCGCATATTATGAAGTCGATCTGCAAATTTAATCAAAATAACGCGAATATCCTTTGCCATAGCAATATAAATTTTACGATGATTTTCAGCATAAACATCAGATTCATCTTTAAATGGCATTTTACCAATCTTGGTAACCCCTTCAACTAACGTAGTGATTTCCTCACCAAAACGTTCTACCATTTCTTCCCGAGATACTCCACAATCTTCCATGACATCATGCAAAAGTCCTGCCGCAATAGTAGCGGGTCCCGTTTGTAACGTTGCCAAAATATATGCTACCCAAATCAGGTGAATCGTATACGGTTCACCGCTTTTGCGTTTTTGCCCCTCATGCTTCTCCATAATAAAATCGTATGCCTGATTAATTAAATCAATACTTTCTTGATTTGTAATATATTTACCACACACTTCAAGAACATCATTAATTGTAACTGTATCGCCAGCACCTTTATATTCAGCCATAATGTCACCCCCTCTTATTATTAAAAAAGAGATTTAATCTCTTTTTAGTATTTCAATATTGAATAGATATTATACCCTTGAAGTTTATCACGTCCTTTTAATCCTTCAAGTTCGATTAGAAAAGCAATTCCTACTACCTTTCCACCTAATTTTTCAACTAATTTTACAGTTGCTTCAACTGTTCCACCAGTTGCTAATAAGTCGTCTACAATAATAACATTTTGCCCTGGTTTAATACTGTCAGCATGCATGTGCACTTCATTAGTTCCATATTCTAAAGCATAAGTTTCACTTACTGTTTCACGAGGTAATTTACCCGGTTTTCTAACCGGAACAAACCCTGCATTTAAATTATATGCAACGGGACATCCAAATAAAAAACCTCGAGCTTCTGGTCCAGCAACAATATCAACATTAGTATCCAGATTTTTAGTCCACTCAACAAATCGGTCAATCGTTTCTTTAAAAGCTTCCTTATCAGCCATCAACGGTGTTACATCTCTGAAAATAATACCATCTTCAGGAAAGTTTTCAATACTTGCAACATACTTAGTTAAATCCATTCTATTTCCTCCACATAATATCCTATGATATTTAATTATAACATTTTTATACTTTAATTTAAACTATTTAATATCTTCAATAATTAAGTTGACAGATTCAATATTATTAAAAACATTAATATTAAACTTACCAACTGCATTGATCATTTTAGTATCTTTTAATTGTTCAAAAAGATCTCCATGATTAAAAAATAACGCTTGTGCTTTGACTTGCGGTAATGACAAATCAAAACGAATATGTTTACCATTCGATAACGACGTAACTTTACTTACTGGTAAATCTTTTATGAAAAAACGCATTTCTTCATTGCCATTGCCTAGTGGCTCTAATAACTCTAATTGTTTTACACTAACTTTACTAATCTCATTTCCTGTAACTTCAATTACATCCACTAAAGGAGGAGTATAATCTTTTAATTGTTTATTTAAATACAATTCTAATTTTTCTTTTAGCTCCTCAACTTTATCACTACCTACACTAAATCCACCTGCTAAAGCATGACCACCATAACTTTCTAACAAATCTTGAACATTTTCAAAAATTTTATTCAACGGTATCCCTTCAATTCCACGAGCACTGCCTTTATAAAGATTTTTTTCACTATCAAATGTCATCACAAAGCTAGGTCGGTTATATTGTCGAGTATATTTTCCTGCCACTAAACCAATGATTCCTTCGTGTATTTCATTTTGATAAGCATATAAAAATTGCTCATTCGGGTCAATCATTGTTAAAACGCTTTGATATTGTTTATTTGTTAATTCTTGTCTTTTAGCATTTACTTCAATTGCTTTTTCACTAACTGCTTTTAATATTCCAATTGAAGCATCACTTCTAAAATATTTAACGAGATGATTAGGATTAATAATTTCACTTAAGCGACCAAATGAATTAATCTTCGGGGCGATGATAAACCCAATACTAGTAACACTATAGGTCTGATTACTCCCCAATAACAATTCTAATTGAGGATATTTATTTTCTTTCATAAATTCCAATGCTCTTTTTACCAATGCTCGATTTTCATCAAGTAATGGCATCATATCAGAAATTGTTGTAATAGCTGCCAATGAAAATAAGTATTTATCATGCTTTTTTAATAATGCACTTGCTAATTTATAAGCTACAAAACCACCCGAGATTTCTTTATAAGGATAATCGGGTGAGATTTTTGTATGAATAATAGAAAAAGCATCTGGTAATTCATCATCATAATTATGGTGGTCAGTAACAATAACGTCCACTCCCAATTCATTAGCTTTTTCGATTGCCTCATATGCCTTAATTCCATTATCAACCGTAATAATTAATGTATACCCTTTATTTGCCATTTGTTCAACACGATTTGCATTTAATCCATATCCATCTTCTAAACGACTCGGAATATGGTATCCCACTTCCACTCCTAATTGTCTAAAAGCTTCAACTAAAATTGATGTTGCTAAAATCCCATCACAATCATAATCACCGTAAATACAGATTTTTTCTTTATTACCAATTGCCTCATGAATTCTTTCTAATGTCATTTCTGCTTCAGAAAATAAAGAAAAATCATGATATACTAAACGACTTGATAACATTGTTTCAATTTCTTGAGATGAATATTGTTTATACGCAAAAACCTTAGCTAAAAGTGCATTAATCTTGTATTCTTGCATATAGTGGTTGTAGTCTAAATCATTAATAATCCGCCAATCCATATAATCTCCTTTCAAAGAAAAATAGTTGCCTTAGCAACTATTTTGAAATAAAGTCCGAAAAATCATTTATACTCAAACGAGATGCTTCTTTAACTACTTGTAAACTCAGATAATCAAAAATTTCAGAAAAATCTAAATTCATGATATCATCAATTATTTCACACATGGGAACGGCATCTCTTTGTTTCCATTTGCGCTCAAATAAGTAGTCTTTAATTTGTTGTTCAGAAATATTATGAATATTCTGCTGTTTAAAATCACGGGCTTTTAGTTTTATTAAAAAATTTAGGTCACGTTTATTAAATTTAAAATCATTAATCGATTCCATTTTCAGCCCTCCATTCAAAAGTCACTTACATATTATATGACAAATTTCACCAGAAAGGAAGTGCTTTATGAAAAGAAAACTAATAAATTCTTTTATCATTCTTTCCGCTAGTTCAGCAATCACAAAATTGTTTAGTATTCTTAATCGCATGATTTTAGCGCGACAATTAGGACAAGAAGCGATGGCACTATATATCTTAGTAATGCCAACGGTTTCATTATGCATTACCTTAGGTCAATTAGGAATTCCTTCAGCAGTCTTTCGACTTGTAGCAAACCCTAAATATAATAATAAAAAAATTGTCATCTCCGGTTTAACGATTTGTCTTTTTACTTGTATAATTGTCATGAGTGCCTTACTTTTTTCATCGAAATTTATTAGTCATAACCTTTTAAAAAATGAGGGTGCTTTCTATCCTTTGTTGTCACTGGCATTGTTTATTCCGCTCGTAGGGATTAGTGGAATAATTAAAAATTATTTTTTAGCGAAACAAAATGTCTTTTTAGTTGCTAAAGCTGGCTTTGTCGAAGAAGTTGCTCGATTAAGTTTTAGTTATTTAATGATTAGACAATTTTCTTTCTTAACAGATACCTATCTAGTTAGTTTTGCAACACTGGCAATGTCTGTTGGTGAATTAGCATCCATCCTCTATTTGACAACCCGTCTCAAGGACCATCATATTACAACCTTTAATAAGCAGAGTATTGTCAATAATTTGCAAATTAAAGATATGTTAAATATCGCTATGCCATTAACCGGTTCACGTTTATATCAATGTTTAGTTAGCTTTCTAGAGCCAATCATCCTCGTCTATGTTTTAACCAAATTCGGTTTAAAAGAAAGTATGATCCATCAACAATATGCAATTATAAGCGGTTATGTCATATCATTATTAGTTACACCCACTTTTTTTAATGGCGTAATTTATCGCCTGATTCTCCCGATCATCACTAATGATGTAGTTTATCATAAAATCAGCGCTGCTAGATATCATATTCTAATTGCTATGATTGGTAGTTTTTTAATTAGTCTACCGTTTACATTGATTTTTTATTTATATCCAGAAGTTTGTTTAAAAATCCTTTATGATACAACAAGCGGAGCTACTTATTTAAAATATATGTGCATTCCATTCACTATCTTTTATTTAGAAACCCCTCTTAGTGCACTGCTTCAAGCTTTGAATAAAAATCGTTTAATGTTTGCAATCAGCATCATTCAATGTACTTTAGAAATAGTTTTAATATATTTTCTTAGTCAGTCACTAGGGGTTTTCAGTATAGCTGTCAGTATGTTAATCGGCATTGTCGTTGCACTATTTATTAATATGGTCGCTTGTTATAAATATCTATTTATCGATAATAAAAAAGCTTAAAGAATAAAATTAAGCATTTTCTTTAAGCCATTTTGAAAATAATTGTAATCCTGTTTTTATTTCGTCACTGTTATTAGCAAAGCCAAAACGTAAATGATATTCTTGATCAAAACATGCCCCTGGAACAAAAAACACTCCTGTATCCTGTTGTAATTTAGCACAAAGTTCCCTAGACTTTATCGAAAGATGATATTTTAAAAAGGCTATTGTTCCAGCTTCAGGAACAACGCAATCAACCAATGGCTCTTGAGCTAACCAATCAATGAGAATCTGTCGATTAGTATTAATAATTTTTCTACTTCGTTCAAGTATCTTGTGATAATTTTCAATAACTAAAGTTCCAAGATAATCGTTAAGATAACCTGTTGAAATAATATGATAATCACGACGATCATTTATCAGTTTAATTACTTCATAATTAGCTTTTACCCAGCCTAACCGTAAACCAGCAAATGATGTAACTTTAGATAAAGAGGCTGTAGATATCCCTTTATCATATAAATCACTGATTGCGACTTCACCATCACCTAATCCTTGATACACCTCATCACAAAGAATATATAAGTGGTATTCTTTTGCTAAATCAGTCAAATTTTCTAGAAACTCTCTAGAAAATTTTGTACTTGTTGGATTATTAGGATTAACGAGACAAATCATTTTTGTATTATCCTTAATTGCATTTTCGAAATCACTTAACCGAGGTAACCAATCATTTTCCTCCAACAACGGAATAAGCGTAGTTTCAACACCTAATGATTCTGGAAAAGAATAAAATTGTTGGTATGTCGGTGTAATCGTAATTAAATGATCACCAGCTTCGAGCAAAGAAATTAAAACCATCTCATTAGCATTGATACAGCCATGACTAATCGTAATGTTATCGGCATCACCATTTTGGTATAATCTTGCAATCCCTTCCCGCAATCTTTGACTACCAACAATAGGTCCATAGTCCAATTTAGTATTTAATAAATTATCAATGACTCCTTTTTTATTTTCAACCAATTCTAATAAATCATTAATACTCATTGAAGCTACACAAGTTTCCGCCAAATTATATCGATAGTTGGTTTCATATTCAGTCATCCAAGCTTCAACATCAAATAAATCAATTTTCATTAATGCATCACCTTACTTAAGAAATCTTTTGCACGCTCTGATTTTGGATGTGTAAAGAAATCCTCCGACTTTGCTTCTTCAATAATTTTTCCATTTTCTAAGAAAATCACACGATCTCCAACTGTTCTTGCAAACCCCATTTCATGAGTTACTACCACCATTGTCATTCCTTCTTTTGCTAATTCCTGCATTACTTCCAATACTTCGATAACCATTTCAGGATCTAACGCACTAGTCGGCTCATCAAACAACATCACTTCCGGTCCTAAACATAGTGCTCTAGCAATAGCAACACGCTGTTTTTGCCCACCCGATAATTTATTTGGATAAACATCTTTTTTATCACTCAATCCAACTCGTTTTAACAGCTCTAATGCTTTTTGATTCGCTGCCTCTTGTTCCATTCCCAAAACCTGAATTGGAGCTAATGTTAGATTTTCTAAAACTGTTTTATGTGGAAAAAGATTAAAATGCTGAAAAACAAATCCCATTTTGCTACGAAGTTCTTTAAATGCTTGAGGGTTTTTAGCATTCAATGGCTGCTCATTTATGAAAACAGTTCCTTCTTCAGGAATTTCTAATCCATTAATACAACGTAACACTGTACTTTTCCCACTTCCACTAGGTCCAATCAAACAAACGATTTCTCCTTTTCTTATTTCTAAAGAGACATCATTCACTGCTTTTAAATCGTTAAATTTTTTAGTAATATGCTCAACTTTAATCACTTACAGATAACCGCCTTTCTATCTTTCTCGCAAAATAAGATGTTGTTAAGGTCATAATTAAATATAATACAGCAGAGGCCAATAATGGCGGAATCAAATTAAATGTATTCGCCCCCAAAATTTGTGCTGAATATAATAATTCAGTTGCTCCTAGAACCGAAATTAGTGATGAATCTTTAATTAAAGTAATGAACTCACTGACGATTGGAGGAATGATTCTTTTAAACGCCTGAGGCAAAATGATTAATTTCATTGTTTGTGTATAATTTAGTCCTAATACTTCACAAGCTTCCCATTGACCTTTATCAACTCCCATAATTCCACTACGGATCAATTCTGTCGAATATGCACCACTATTAATACTCATCGCAATAGCACCACAAACATATGGATCAGGAATAAATCTTTCCCCAGTAATCGAACGCATTAATAACGGAAAAGCAATATAGAGAAAAAGTATTTGTAACAACATGGGCGTTCCACGGATCAATTCAACGTAAACATTTCCAATAAGTCTTAGTATTTTATGTTTTGAAATTTTTGCAGCAGCACCTAAAACCCCAAGAATAAGGCCAAAAAACAAAGCACAAGCGGCTAGTAATAAAGATTTACCAGCCCCTTGTAGTAAAAAAATCAAATTGTCTGCTGTGCAAAAAGCAACTAATGCATCCACGTTTATGCTCCCCACTTAGTTTTTAATTCTTGATATTTATCTGATTTAATGAATTCAGCAAGTGCTTTGTTGATGTCTTTAATTAAATCTTCACTTCCTTTATTAGCGATGATTAAATTTTCTTCTTCTAATAAAGTTTCATCTAACATCTTATATCCGCCTTGTTCTACATAGTTTTTAGCAACTGCTTCATCTAAGATGATTGCATCAATCCCACCAGAATTTAAAGTTTCAATTAAAACTTTAACATCTTTTACTGCTTTAACTTTAGCATCTTTAATATCATTAGCTACACTTTCACCAGTAGCAGCCAATTGAGCTCCAATATTTTTACCCTCTAAATCAGTTTTAGTAGTAATTGTACTATCATTAGCAACTAAAGCAACTTGTCTAGAATCATTGTATTTGTCTGACCATAATACATCCCAGTCTTTATGCATTGTAAATCCAGAAATTCCTAAATCAATTTGATCAGAAATCAGACTTGTAGAAATTGTATCAAATGACATTTGTTTAAATTTATATTCATAATTACCACCGTTATCATTCATAATTTTAAACAACTCTTTAGTCATATCAATATCAAATCCAACCATATCTTTGCCCTCTAAAGACTCATATGGTGGATAATCTGGAGAAATCCCAATCAAAATTTCTTTCGTACCATCACTACCGCTGTTTCCGCCGCAGGCAGCAAGTGTAAATGCCATCGTACATACTAATAATACTTTTAATAATTTCTTCATTTTTCTTACCTTTCCTTTCCTATCCTTGCGTAAAATAAAAGTCTCTTAGCTAATTAAAAGCTAAGAGACGAAATTTCCGCGGTACCACTCTTGTTGATATAAAAAGTCTTATATCCCCTCTTGTCTGTAAAGTAGACATACTGACTGCCCTACTATTAGTTCAAACAGTCCTCTTCAAAGTGCGGTTCATTTAATCTTGTTTACTGACCTTTCACCAACGCCAGTTCGCTAAGAAACTTAATTAAATTACTCTCTTTATCAACGAGTTTTTATATATACCTGTATTATATGAAAAAATAATCTTATGTCAACTGTTTTCGGTTATTTTTGACCAAGAAATTTATGATTAAAGTTATCAATATGTTCGCATATCTTCTTTAGCGGTTCATTATAAGATTCTAATTCCATTAATGTAGTATCTAACATTTCATTAGTTTCGTTGAGCATATCAATATTTTCTTGGTACTGTTTAGTTCGACTCCGCTTTTTTTCATCACTACGTAGCAATATCATACAGCCAATAATTAAAAAAGCCAAAATACCTGCTATCATTAAAATCCATTTTATTAGTTCCATTTTTCATCACCTACTAGTAGTATACCACATTTAGCTAATCTATCCATCCAAAATGTTTACAAGCATATTCAATCCCATCTTCTTGATTAGATTTAGTTATATATGTAGCTACTTCTTTTACCTCATCAATTGCATTTCCCATTGCAATTGAAATAGGTGCTTGTCGCATCATTGAAATATCATTATGTCCATCACCAAAAACAACTATATCTTCAGGTTTTCCTCCTTGTATTTCAATCATTTTCAAAATTCCACGATATTTTTCCAACGGCTCAACAATTAATTGATCACCATGATATCGCATATAACCAAGTTTATGGATTGCAGTCAACTCAGCTTCCTGCTTGTGTGTAGCCATAATAAAAATCTTATAAATATTATCAACCCGATGAAAATCAATCTGTGGGTCTACAATAATTTTTGTATGCATTTTAAAATTACTTAGCCACTCATTACATGTATATAGTTCAGGAACATCCCCTAAAGATACACCGAAAGGAAATTTCTTTTCTATGCACTCATCAATTATTTCTAAACAAATATTTTTATCTAATGGTTCAATTCCTAGTAATTCTCCATTTATGACTAAACCATTTCCCCCATCACAAACTAGATTATCAATTTTTGATTCATGACTAAAATCCATTGCCATCCAGTGCGCTCTTCCTGTCGCAATTGCAACAAAATGACCATTTTTTCTTAACTTATCTAATGTTTCAAAAGTTGAGGGTAAAATAATTCCCCCAGGATTACTATTAGTTAATGTTCCGTCAATGTCAAAAAAGAAATATTTTCTCATATATAATTCCACTCCCTTTAGTACGCAACTAATAATCTCAATTGCCTAGCTTTGCTAAACTAGCAATTAACAGGCATGCATACCTTCCTTTCCAAATTAAAATATAGTTATTTTTTAATTCAAATTATTTATTAGTATTTAAAAATAACCCATTATTTATTGTACATTGTTTTTAGCCGGCTTTACTAGTATTTAATTAATTATAGAGTAGCTTTAAACTGATTTTTTATTCGTGTATAAAATTTCTTATCGTCTTCATGATGAATATATGCACCATTTTTTTATTGGATTTTTAATGAAGCTAGATTATTTTTATGGACTGACAGATATATTTTATCCTCTTTAATAATATTTTTAGCTATTTGAAGAGTTACCTTTAATCCTTCACAGTATGCCCGTTTCCTCTATATTCTTTTTTATTACATATCCAATATGTCCGGCACCATGAGCCAACTTTTCAGTCAAGTAATGTCCAATCCTAAATCAGTCAATAATTTGATCCTCTTCCATAAAAACACTTCTGTTTCCGGAACCCATCCCTCAAGAAGTCCAATCCCGTTGGAAGAATTAATATAACCTGGCAAAATTTTATTTTCAAAATCATTTTTGTCTTCTAGAACATTAGAAACATACTCATATTCTTGCTCTAATATCTGCCATATTTATCTTCTTTGAGTACAACATTTCTAATCTCCTTTTTCTTAAATTACTAATCTTATTTGAATCAAAAAATATAGTTAATAATAATTTTTAGCAATAATATTTTATCTATAAAGCTCATTTTAATTCGATATGGTCAATAAAATTAAGTGGTAGATCACTTAAAATATCTAGAGCCCAACATTCCCGCTCACGTTCTAATAACGTAAGTGGTGAATGAGCATCATATCCAAAAGTTACTTTACAACCATACATAGCAATTATCTCCCAAAATTCACGAAACGGATATGGATAACATGCCTTTAATTCATTGTTTATATAATATTGTTTTTTTCCATATCCAAAACCATTTAGATTAATTTCTAACGGTGTATCATAACGGATGCTAGCTTTTGCTATTCGATGCGCCGCATCAACACAAGCATTTGAAAAACTCCTTCTCCCCATCATAAAATAGTCAGGATGAGCTACATATGTAATAAAATTTTTAGATAATGCCTCCTCTATTTGCTGTGCATAAACATATACATCCTCATCAGAACAATAACTGTCATAGTCATAAATTAAATATTTAAAATGTTGTCCCAAAATCATATAATCACATTCTTTTTTCAAATTCATCAAATCATTAAAATGATCTTTTAAATACTCAACCTCATAGCCAACTTTAATATCAATCTTATCTTGATAATCTTGTTTTAATTTTCTTATCGTTGCAATATATTCATCTTTTTGCTCATAAAACATTCGTGCCCCAGAAATCCGTATTTCAGGATAAGGCAGATGTTCGCTAAATCCTAACATTGTAAATCCAGCCTCAATTGCACTTTGAATGTATTGAATATCTAGTCCAGTTGCATGCCCACATCTTGTTGTATGCGTATGAATATTCCATTTTTGCTGCTTCATTAAAAATTCCCCTTTCTAACTAATAAATGTGAAATTTATTTAGTATTTTAAATAAATATTGTTTAAACCAATGTACTATAAAATAATATTAGGAATATTATAACATATTTCTTATTAAATAAATCATCCTGTTTCTCAAAACAAACCAAAACAAAAAAGCCACTATATACAGTGACTTTTTAGCTTAAGTATAAATTATTCTTCTTTTTTCTTCAATACAATCACACTGCCAGCTAAAGCCAATAATCCCGCTAAGGCAAATGTTAACATCATAGAATCATCACCTGTTTTTGTCGCAGTTATAGCACCATTACCTGGTTTAGCATCTGGTGGTGTTTGAGCATTTGGATCATCTAGAGTAATTTCTTTCACTACCAAATTGTCTAATGCTGTTTTCAATAATATTTCTACAGCAGTTACTTCATCTTGGGTTGCTTCGTTATTATCAAGAACTGCTTTTGCTTCTACTAATGCGCTCTTAAGCGATAATAATGATACTGCTGTATATTTTGTTTGATCTGTATTTTCAGCTTTATTGATCAACTCACTTAACAAATCTTTATTTGGCTTTAATCTTAATTGTAAAAAGGTTCTTACTAATTGATCATGCGTTTCACTTACTTCTATTTCTAAAGCATCAGGATTGTTCAAAACATCTTTTGCCGTTGTTAAGACGGATTCTAAATTTTTCCATGTTGCGCTTAAATAATCATTTTTGTTTAATTTTTCAATTTTTTCTACTAATGCACTTAATTGTGTTTTATCGCCCTTATAGAATTCCAACATTTGCATTACATTAGATAAGCGTTCAAAAGCTTTATTTATTTCAAGTTCATTTGCATCCTTTTTATCAAAAATTATTTGAGCATTTTCCAATGCAGCCTTAAATTCAGTCACCACAGCTGGTACAACCTTATCTAACTGTTCTGGTGTTACTTGTTTAGCCATTTCAAGAGCAACTGATAATTCTTTTTTATTTTTCTCAAGTAACTCATTTTTTGCTTTTTCTAATGCTTCTTTAGCTAAATCAACTTCATCTTGTGGTACATTTCCATCATATATAGATTCAGCATTTTCTAATGCTTTTTCAAAATTTTGCCAAGTTTCAATAGTATAATGATCTTTATCTAATTTCTTCGCTTCGGCAATCAAATCTGATAAAGCTTTTTTGTCAGATTTATATACTAATAATGATAAAACCGTATTATATTTATCACGTAAATCTGTTTCATTTTCATCAACAACAGACTGTGCCAATTTATGAGTCAAATTAACATTTTCAGCCGTTTGCAATACGACTTTTAAAGTATTTAAAGCTTCTGCAGCTGCCTCCCAAGACTCAGTAGTATATACACTTTTATCTATAGCTTTAGCTTGTGCAATCGCATCTGCTAGTCCTTTTTTATCTGGATCTTTAGCAATTGCATCATATTCTATACCATATCCTAATTCATAGACATTTTCGTCAGTTGAATATACTCCAGATTTTGGAACATATTTTGGGATATCTACCGGTAGTTTCCCAGAAGCTCCAAATGTACCTAAAGCTACTTCAGTACCTGCTGTCAAGTTAGGACTAAATGCTGCTGTTGCTCCAACTGTACCACCACCGAATGATTCCGTAATATCCAGCCCAAGACTAGTAGTTCCATACACTGCTAAAATACCATCAGCATCTGGGAAGGCTTGAACATCATAAGGATGATTTAATGAAATAACAACCGTCTGCTTTCCATTTTCTTTACAATACTTAGTAAATAATTGTGGGCAAGCTACCAAATATCCATCTATTCCACTAGCACTACTGATTTCTGAGGCATGGACAAGAACAGTACCCCAATCTAGCACATCTTTATTTGTCCCAACAAAATTAGTTCCGTCAGAATTTATAGCACTGTTTACCTTATCGTTTAATCCTGTCCAATTATAGTGCTGCAAAATCTTATAATCTGCCCCCTCTGGAATAATTCCCGCCTGTTTAGCTCTTTGCCAAGCCAAAATAAAACGATTATTATTCCTTGAATAAGTTGATGCAAATACTACTTTTGAATCTTTAGTCAATTTAAGTGGTAATACATTATTTTCATTTTTAACAACAGTAACTGCATTTGCAGAAATTAATCTCTCTGTTTCACGATTTTCAACAGAACCAACCACTTTCGAAGCGATTGCTTTTTTATCATCTAATGTAGTTGTATCATTTGCTAAATCCATGACATCTCTGTTGTATTTACAAACTAAAATTCTTTCCACAGATTTATCCAATTCTTCTAATGATAATTTAATTCCATTATAACCATCTTCTTTAGTATAAGCATCGACAAATGCATTAATCAGTGGAATTAATTTAGATTCCATATCTTTCATAGAAGAAATATCCGTAAATGGAATATCTAGAATATCAACTCCAGCTTTAACAGCTAATAAGTTTCTTTCGTTTGTATCAAAGTAATTAGCCACACCTTGCATTGTCATAGAATCAGTTACAATGACACCGTCAAACTTCATTTCATCTCTTAATAAATCAGTTAAAATTTCCCTAGATAATGTAGCTGGCGGACTCATCAGCTCATCTTTTTTATCTGAGTAAATTTCTTCTGTTACAATATTCGGAAATTGGATATGAGCAGTCATAACCATATCTGTTCCAGCATCAATTGCCGCCTGAAAAGGTACTAACTCTGTTTTATATAATTCTTCTTTAGTCGCAGGAACCGAAGGTAAACCTGTATGCGAATCTGTAGCTACATTTCCATGCCCTGGAAAATGTTTAGCGGCAGTTGCCACATTATTGCTTTGAACTCCTTCAATATAAGCAGAAACAAATTTAGCTGCTAATTGCGGATTACTACTGAATGAACGTAATCCAATAACGGGGTTATTAGGGTTATTATTTACGTCAGCATCTGGCGCAAAATTAACATTTACACCAACCGCATTTAATTCACTACCAATAATATTACCTGCTTTAACAGCATTTTCAGTATTACCGCTAGCACCTAAAGCCATATTTCCTGGTAAGGCCGTCCCACCAGTTAAACGATATACGATTCCTCCCTCTTGATCAGTAGCAATTAATAGAGGAATACTGTTTTTACCTAAATCTTTGTCCATTGCTGCTTTTTGTAAACCATCTGTCAATTCTACATTTACTTTTGCATCGGAATTAAAGTTAGCAGCAAATAAGATAACACTCCCTATATCATATTCACCAATAATCTCATGAATTTCATCGTTAATAGTTTGAACCGATGAAATTTTAGTTCCATCTCTCATTGTCCATCCACTACGGAAAGATAACATTAACTTTTGCCCGATTTTCTCTTCTAATGTCATTTTACTGACAAGTTCCCTTGCTTTTTCTGCATTGGTTAGCGCTCTAACATTAGAAATGTTTGCACTAAATACAGTTGTAACAGCCATTGATAAAGCCATAATTAGCGAAATGATTCTCCTTTTCCCTAACCTTTTCATTTTTTTGCTCCTTTACCCTTCTCTAGTCTAAAATAAATCAAAGGCCTAAATAAATTGCAACAAGTATTTGATACTTGCGGATTATTACCAAGTACTAACAATATTTGTTTTCCCTTAATTTTTCACACTCCTTGTCCATCTATTTTGTCATACTTGATTGAATCAGTAAACATTCATTACTTTTAAAAGAATAAAACCTAAGTAAAGCAAGCAAAAAAATTGCTCATACTAATACTTAGGCTATAATTGATTTAAAGGTAATACCACGTCTATATACTTATATTCTAGATAATTATATAGACAATGTCAATGACAACTAAAAAATAAAGTCAAATAAATGTTATTATTTATACACTGCACATACAACACCTTAAATAAACTTTAATTAGCTTCTTAAAATTAACTTAGATACTTTTCTTCAAAAACATTTATTGCCAACGGCTTGCTGAATAAATAACCTTGAACTGTTTCAACCCCATATGAACACAGCGTAAAAAACTGCTCTTCTGATTCAATTCCTTCCGCTATCATATCCACCCCTAATCGATGACAAATTTTTGAAATATATTCCATGATTATCTTAGTTCTTGGATTTAATGCAACATTACTAATTAAGCTCTTATCCAATTTTAGAATATCAAACTCAGCATCCGATAATAATGCTAAATTGGCATACTCCGTTCCAAAATCATCAATAGCTACAATAAATCCAGCACTACGAAGTTTTGATATTACCGTTTTAATTTCAAAATTCTTTTCGTCATGTACTCGTTCTGTTATTTCTATTTCTATATATTTAGTAGGTATTTGATATTTTTTACAAGTTTCTAAAATACGTTCAACAAAAGATTTACCACGAAGTGATTCTATAGAAAAATTTATTGAAAGCGGAATTATCTTCATTTCTTTATCTAACCAATATTTTATTTTTTGACAAACTGTATCAAGAACGAAAAAATCAATAAGATCAACTAATTCTACCCCTTCTAATAATGGTAAAAAGAAAAGTGGCGGAATTAATGTCCCAGCATTATCACAGTAACGTATCAATGTTTCTGCCCCAACACTGAGCGATCTTCACATAAAATTTTAGGTTGTAGATAGACAACAAAATGACCGTTTTCAATCTCAGATTCTAGATAATCAATATTAGTGAGATGCAGCATCTCATCGCTATGGTGACGATACCGTCTGGAAATCATATGCTTATGATAAAATTCTTTTTTATTTTCATACATCCTTGCATCTGCCTCAGCAATCATCTCATTAATATTACCTACTGCATTAGTCCATTGTGTTCCTATCGCTACTTGACAAACTGGTTTTTTAGAAAAACTTTCACTTAATTCTTTAACTCGTTTTTCAAATGACTCTTTTTTTATGCTTTGACAAATAATAATAAATTCATCCCCACCAATACGATAAAAATCAGCTTTTTTAAATACCATTTTCATACGTCTAGCACATTCAACCAATAATGCGTCACCAACTTCGTGTCCAAATTGAGCATTTACATCTTTTAAACCATTTACATCTAAATAAATAATTCCCAATGAAGTATCCATATTAAAAAGTTTTTGAGTATCTTTAATATAACGATTACGATTATAAAAGGTCGTTGAATTATCATGATAACTCAAATATGATAATTTTTTTTGACTCTCTGCATGTTGTAATGCTAATGAAACGAAATAACATAATGTTTGAAGCAATGAAGCAATATTAATAATTTTATCTGGAGGTGGATTATCAACTCCTAAATAACCTGCCAGTTCGCCATTTTGTTCCAACGGAGCTACACTAAGCTAGTTATTGACTGACTGTCTAGTATTTCATATTCTTCCAATGAAATTTCTTTTATTTCTTCTAAATTTTCAATGATTACACATTTATCATTTTTAAAATAAGGAATCCACCGATCAATCATTGCAAGAGGAATTCCTTGTAGGGTGTTTTTTTGTGATATAATATTTTCCGCACACCATTCATAGTCATTATACATTAGTTCATCTTTAATATAGATTATGTATGTTCTTTCTGCTGATAAAAAATTCCCAAGCTTTCTCAACACTTCAATAATTGCAGTACTAACGCCATTTTCACGATATAATATACCAATACATTCTGTAATCGTTTTTTCAGCCTCAAGTGTAAATTTTAACTGCTGTTTTTCTATCTCAGATTCTGTAGTATCAAAAGCAATTTCCATTCTTGCAACCTTACCATCCCACTCAATTAAACGATCTTTTAACAGGTAATGCCGTTTAGTTAGCGGATTAGTAAATTCTCAAGTATAATTTTCCTCTTCTTTCAAATAGCAGTTAGTACAAAATTACAAGGCGCATCTCTTCCTTGTAAGACTTTATAACATTTTTTCCATAGATTGAATCAACCTCAAATATTTTCATTCCGGTTTCATTAATAAATAATAAATCATAAGTTTCTAAGTCAACAATATATAAAAGTTCAGAAATATCATTTAAGGGAGCGCGTATGTTTTCAGCCAGTCTTGCAAGTTATACTTTACGTTGTTTATTATTTTCTTCCTCTTTCTCTAATTTTTTTCGTATTTTTTCTTGTTTAGTATTATACTTATAAATAAAAAACACTAGTATTGCTAACGCTAGATTCAAAATTATTAATGTTCCTTCTGCTGAATACACGCTCTTTTCAGAATACAATTCCGCAGAATGTACCGTATCATCTGCCAACTCAAAAAAGGCTTCACTATAAAAATATAAATTCCCATTATCTCTGCCTTCTCGAACCAAATAAATTTCTTTTTTTAACCCCTCCCAATCAAATTTCATTTGAGTCATATTTTCTTGGAAATCATCAGAAGCTAAACGAATCAAACCAAGTTCACCATGTCCAGTTTGTAGTTCATCAATAATATCATCTATTTTTTTTCACTAATTTGTCATTTGGCTTATTACTTAATTCTTGTTTGATCAATCGTTGCGTTGCACCACGAACAACACCAGTATAATTGATAACTCTGGCATTTCCTTGAAGATTATGAATTACATAAATCGAAATAATACTAGATAACAATAGTGACGTAGTTAGAACAATTAAAAATAATTTTCTACGCATAAAGGAATCCTCCCAAAGAATTATCTTTTTACACTTTATAAGCAGTTATATTATATTTTCCAACAGTATAAAAAGAACATTCAAAATTTAATCATGTTCTTTTACTCGCTAAATATTTTAAAACTAACCTTTATTTATAAGTATACTCTATTGCACTCTTATACGAAAATTTAACCATAATTTAACATTTTTTGTATCACACTAAAAAAGGCCAATTCGGCCATTTTTAAAATTTGTATGTAACTTAATCGATTGGCAAATTCAATAATTTCCAGCTCAAATCAATCATCTCTGGTTCATCCATCGAATTTTTTATTACTACTTTCCCTTCATGATTTTCTTTCTGCAATAATTTTTTTCCTGCTAACTGCCGCTTTAATTCACATGAAGTTCCATGACTGCCATCAATAATCTGTATTCTTCGCTCTCCTAAAAATTCTTTTAAATACGGTCTTAAAAAGGGGTAATGCGTACATCCTAAAACAATTGTTTCAGTAGTATCATTTAAATAAGGGACAAGTGTTTCATTAAAATATGCTTCTAAAAAGCTCCCATTCAAATTTCCATGTTCTACAAATTCCATTAACCCCTTACATGATACTGGTATTATTTTGGCACGGTCTTTATAGATATCTAGCAGCCGGTTAAACTTTTCTTGTTTTATTGTCATAGGTGTTGCCATTACTAAGATTTCACCACCATGGTTTGATTCAACTGCTGGTTTAATTGCTGGTTCAATTCCAACTATTGTTAAATCAGGATACATTATTCTAAGCTGTCGAACAGCTGCACTTGTTGCAGTATTACACGCTACTGCTAATCCTTTGATCCCTAATTTTAATAATTTATCAACGATAGCAAAGGTTAAATCTCTAATCTCATCTACTGATTTGGTTCCATAAGGAGCATTTAAAGAATCACCATAGTATATAAAATCTTCATGAGGCATTATCTTTATCGCCTCTTTTAAAACACTTAATCCCCCTAAACCAGAATCAATGAATCCAATTGGTAAATTTCTTTCTTCATTTATTTTCATTCGTGTTCTCCCCTTTATCTAGCACTTGATTAACATCTCTAAAATTAATTGCATATTAGCACTTGTATCCAATCTTGTAAAGTACCTTTGAATTAACAATTACATGAATCATTAATAAAAAACTCCTTTATTACCGTATAATAATTATTAAAAACAAGATAATATATTTGATTAAAGCAAATTAAAGCCGTTCATAATAAAAAATGAAGGAGTGATAAAATTATGCCATATATTTCAAATGTATATGCAAGACAAGTATTAGATTCAAGAGGTTTTCCAACAATTCAAGTTGAAGTAACTACGGAAAGTGGATTTTCTGGAAGTGCGATTGTTCCAAGTGGTGCCTCAACAGGAAAATATGAAGCCTTAGAATTACGCGATAACGATGATGCACGGTATCGTGGAAAAAGTGTATTTAAAGCAATAAACAATGTGAATGAGACTATTGCCAAATTAATTAAAGAAAAAAGTGTATTAGAACAACGAGAAATTGATTTAGCAATGATTCGCTTTGACAATACAGAAAATAAAGAAAAATTAGGTGCTAATGCCATGCTGGCAGTATCTTTGGCGGTTGCAAATTGCGCTGCAAACTATCTTGAAATTCCATTATACCGTTATTTAGGCGGTTGCAATGCTCATGTCTTACCAACCCCGATGATCAATATTGTAAATGGCGGAAGCCATGCTACTAACTCACTAGATTTTCAAGAATTCATGATTATGCCAATCAGTGCCAATTCTTTCTATCAAGCAATGGAAATGGCAACAAATGTTTTCCATACTTTAAAAGATATTTTGAAAAGAAGTAATCTAGCAACTTCTGTGGGTGATGAAGGTGGATTTGCGCCTAATCTCGAATCCAATGATGATGCCCTAGAATTAATCATTAAAGCTATTAAAGAATGTAATTATGAACCTGGCAAAGATATTTCAATTGCCCTCGATGTAGCTGCCAGTGAACTATACCAGAATGGTATTTACACAATTAATGGTAAACAATATACAAGTGATGAATTAATTAAATATTACGAACAACTTGTAAGCAAATACCCTATTATCTCTATTGAAGACGGTTTAGATCAAGAAGATTATACTGGTTGGAAAAAACTTACTAGTAGACTAGGAGCTAAAATTCAATTAGTTGGTGATGATTTATTTGTTACTAATACCAATCGGTTAAAAGCCGGAATCGCAGGAAACTATAGCAATAGTATCTTAATTAAATTAAATCAAATCGGTACTTTAAGTGAGACTATTGATTGTATTGAAATGGCTGTAAAAAACCAGATTGCTCCAATTATTTCACACCGTTCTGGTGAAAGTGAAGACACTTTTATTAGTGATTTGGCAGTCGGTTTAAATATTGGACAAATCAAGACTGGTTCGATGTCTCGTAGTGAACGTATTTGTAAATATAATCGTCTATTAAAAATTGAAGATGATCTTGTCGGTAATTCATGTTATCAAGGAAAGATCAATAATAAATAATTTATCTCTTAAATAATTCAATTAAATAACTTAATTAGTTTTAATTTAAAAATGGTAGCGATATTATCAATAACATCACTACCATTTTTAACAAAAATATAAATTCTTTTATAATAAAATGTTATCTTCGTTCATAAAACAATCACTTATTCCATTATAACTTAGTGATTTAATCAACTTTAGTTTTATTTCATAATCATGAGTAGTTTCAAAAAGACGAATTTCCTTTCTTAAAATTGTAGGAATAATCGTCATATGATAACGATCTATAAAATCTTTTTCAATTAATTGTGAAATCAGATTTGTGCCTCCATAAATCCAGATATTTTTTCCTACTTATGATTTTAAAAGATTTAAAAAATCGTAAGCATCATCATTAGTAAATTTAATTTTAGCTCCATTTTCATAATATTTGTGTGTAAAAACATGAGTAATCAAATTGTCATAGACCCACATCTTAGGTGACAATTCTGTTACAATTTGATGATAAGTATTCCATCCCATAATTACTGTATCTATATCTTTAAAAATTCTTGATTGCTATTTTGATTATCTGAATTAACACCTTGCCCATGTAACGCCACATCTCCACGAACAATATAACCATCAAGGCGTATTGCAACATATAAAATTATTTTTCTCACTAATTTCTCCATTTAAGCATGCTCTTCACATAAACTGTTTGTAATTTACACTTTCAAAACATTCTATTGCCTTTCATCAAGATATTTTTCTATTTCCGCAAAAGTTAATTTACGCACTTCAGTTCCCGAATACTTAATATATTTATCCATTTTAAATATTAGTGCCATTTCTTTCATACTTTATCACTATTTTTCTTTAGATACTCTTTCAAATAACCAGTACTACTAAAAATCTTATAAGAAGTTCTCCATTATTATTTTCAATTCGATATATCACACATGTTTTTTTAACTATAATCAGCTGTACATAAATACATCTTAGCAATTTCAAGGCTTTTAAATGGAAAAGTCCACCTTTATAACCCTCGTTTAAATCACATTCTATACAGATATTTCTTCCACACGTTCCACAAATATACTGAGTATGTTTTTCTAAACAAACTAGCGAATTTAATAATGACGTACAGCGTCTTTCATCCACATAACATTCTTGACACATTTTTCTTCCTACTTATTTAAGTTATATAAATAATTTATCCATTTCGAGGAATTTCTTTTAGTTTCAAAAGCTTTGTATCCCTTATGACTATAAATATATTCTATTTTCCATTGGCCTGAACCTACTTGCTTCTCTTCAAGGAGGTTCTTCAACGGAATCGTACGTTGATCCCACCATAAATTTCGTTCATTTACAATATATACTAAATCTGTCAATGATAACATATATGCTTGAGGAAACATGATTTTATCAATATATTTACTAATGCATTGCTGATTTGATAAGCGCTGATACATATTGTGCTTTAACATATATACAATTCCCTGTTCAATCAGTTGTTCGACATGAGAATCAGCATTTTTAATATATTTAGCATAAGTAATCAATGCTCGTACAGTTTTACCAATCCCAATATAACATGGTGTAGCTTTCATACATCCGCCATGTTTGCAAATTTCTCCATATCGCCAAGATGTTCTTTGATTTCTCTCAAATACTTGATATCTTTTTATCCAATCTAGAGCATTCTGTGCTTCATTACTCTTTGCCATTTGCAATCGAGTATATGCTTCTAAAAGCATTGCATTGTAACAAGGAACAATGCAATCACCTTGTCCATTATATGAAAAACCTTCATCAGTAGCTAAATTATTAGATATAAAATCAATGATTTTTTGAGTATATGGCAATTGTTCAATAAATGGTATTTCTGATAAACAAATAAGTCTAAAAATATTAAAGAAGGGACTGTCTTCATAATCTCTTGTCAATTTTTCAACTAATTTAGATTCTTTTAATAATTCAGATATTTCTATTTCAGAAAGAGCTTCACCATGCTCAAAGCTTTTTCTTAAAATCAATGCACTATCTATAGCTTGTTCTTTCATTAAAATTATTCATCCTTTAGCCATTTTTTTAATTCAATAAACACGTTTTCCATCCTCCGGCTTGTCTCACCAAATAACTCGTTATTGATTACCGGCAGCTCCTCATTGCCAAAAGAACGTTTATCTATATATGTTTGATACCACAATTCAATTTGAATTGCCTCACAATTTTCAACACTGGCTCCATAATATTTAGTAATATAGCCTCCTGCAAAAGGATTATTTTCAGTCACTTTAAAATTTTGCTTCTTCATCATTTTTTTAAAGAAATTTGTAGTTTTAGAAGTACAAGCACGACCATTATCATTACCAAGAATAATATCCGCGCCATAATTCAATCCAAAGCTATGCAAATCAATTAAATAAACTTTTTTAAAATATTTTTGCTTCTCTAGCAATGCTTGTCTAATCGCCTCATGATAAGGTAAATAATAATCAGCAATCCGTCTTTCAATTTCTTGTACTGATAATTCGTGATTATACATTAAAGCTCCTTGAGTGGTTTTTGTATAAATTAGATTTGTCTTATAAGAACTACCTTTTTTATCGTTAATATCACGATTCACATCAATCAAATGCCGGTTCATATTATTAATAATAATTGTGAACCCTAATTCTTTTAAAAAGCCATACAGTTTTGGTAAATACCAATCAGTATTAGGAAAAATAACATCGTCCATTAAATTTTCAGCCATTTCGGAAGTTATATATGTTCCACTATGCGGTAAGCTGATTACTACAGGCAGCTCATGCAACGATGTATTAATTGTATACATCGACTGTTTATCTTTTAATATCTGTATCATACTATTCCTCTCATATTTTCCCATCTTAATTTAGTTTAAAAAAAGTGATAACTATATTTTATCATTTACCCATATGTAGATCATCAACAAGTAGATGATGTGTTTGAATTAAAAATGGTAAAAGTATTTCACCATCATATTAGAAATATTTTCTCTAGTCGAATAAGAGAGTCTCATTATCCTTCTTACCAAAGTTAGTGTGTAATATATGTTAATATGGTATCCTAGACTGTAATGAAAATTAAAATACATTATTTCCTAGTGAATCAGTAAATATTCAGTTTGTTCTTTTGCCATTTTTGTAGCCAACTGGATATAGTCTTCTATCTTTGGCTGTATTGCAACTATGACTACTTCAAATAATCCAATCTCTAGCTCTAAATATGTAAGGGCTGTGTCGATTTGATCATATAGAACGATTTGACCGTCAAAAAATCAGTACCTGCATGCCTCTATCTCACTTGCATATTTACTTACTGCATAGGTCAAAACCATTGTGAATGAATAATTTTGCTCTCAAATTCTTTTTTAAATTCGCAGTATCTACTTCTAAGTTCAGACAAAAACATTGTTCACTACTATCTCAAAAAAACTGACAATACATTGATCTTTTCCAATTATTAGGGGCAATTATTTTATATAATTCCATCCTATTTCTCCTTTAATCGTATAGATACAGTTTACTCTTCTCAGCTTTTTAACACAACAATAATGATATAAAAAAGATTATCACAATCTTGTTTTAACTATTTATACTGATCTTTAAATTGTTATAAAAAAATAGAAGTTCTGAAATAAACCATTCTTCATTTGGAGACCCAAATAACTGAGTTCATTTCAGTTCTTCTACTTCTATTTATTAAACTGCATTTTATAAAAGGTTGCATATTGGCCATTTTTTGCCAATAATTCATCATGTGTTCCTTCTTCTTCAATTCCTTTTGTAGATAATACACAAATGCGTTTAGCATTTTTTATCGTTGATAAACGATGGGCAATAACTAACGTTGTTCGATTTTTGGCCAGTGATTCTAATGATTGCTGAACAATATGTTCACTTTCATTATCCAATGCACTTGTCGCCTCATCAAAAATTAAAATTGGAGGATTCTTTAAAAAAACCCGAGCTATACTTAATCGCTGTTTTTGCCCACCAGATAGTTTCACTCCACGCTGACCACAATCAGTATCATAGCCATCTGGTAATTCCATTATAAAATCATGAGCATTTGCTTTTTTAGCAGCCTCAATGACTTCTTCATCTGTTGCGTCAAAGCGACCATAACGAATATTATCTAAAATTGTTCCAGCGAATAAATAAACATCCTGTTGGACAATCCCGATATTTTGACGTAATGAATTTAATTTAATATCTTTAATATTTTGTCCGTCAATAAAAATATTACCCTCACTAACTTCATAAAAACGTGGCAGTAATGAGCAAATGGTTGTTTTTCCTGCCCCTGAAGAACCAACTAAAGCAATATACTCACCAGGAGCAACTTTTAAATCAATGTCTTTTAACACATAATCACTTTTTTGATTGTATCTAAACCCGACATGCCGATACTCAATGGCTCCTTTAACATCTAATAAATTATGAGCATCTTTTTTATCCTTAATATCAGGTTCAATTTCCAATATTTCCATGAATCTTTCAAACCCAGTAATCCCATCTTGAAATTGCTCAGTAAAATTAATAAACTTTTTAACTGGATCAATAAGATTATTAATATAAAGCAAGAATGCAATTAAATCAGCTGTATTTAATCCATCATTAGAAATAAAAATAGCCCCAAAGAAAACCGCTGCTACAGTCACCATACTAGTAAAAGCACCTAATCCTGAATGAAATTTTCCCATATAAAAATAACTATTTTTCTTACTGCTTACATAACGACTATTTTCATCATGAAACTTAATAATTTCATGACTTTCATTCCCAAAACTTTTTACCACACGAATTCCCGATAAATTATCTTCAATTCGTGCATTAATATCCCCTACTCTTTGTTTATTTCGCTTAAATGCTCTTTTCATTTTACGATTGTAATAATAAATAAATGCACCCATCACTGGAATAAAAGCAAAAACAATTAATGTTAATTTAAGATTAATTGTTGCTAAAATAATAAATGCACCAAAAAATTTAATAAATGAAATAACAATGTCTTCAGGACCATGATGATAAAGTTCAGTTAATGAAAACAAATCGTTTGTTAAACGTGACATTAATTGCCCCGTTTTTTGTTCATCATAAAAACTAAATGATAATTTTTGATAATGTTGAAATAATTCATTACGCAGATCACGCTCCATATAAACCCCCATCACATGACCTTGATATGCCACAAAATAGTTACATAAATACTCAACAATAACTAAAACTACCATAAAAATCCCTAATTTATATATGATGCCCATTTCAAAATTATCAGCTATTAAAACTGTTCCTGTAATGTAGCGAATAATCATTGGAAAAACCAATGTAATCCCTGCAGCAATCATTGCACAAAACATATCTGCTAAAAATAATTTTAAATATGGACGGTAATACGATAAAAATTTTTTAAATCTCTCACTCATTATTCAACCTCCTTCTATACTCTTTATTTCACCATATAATAACATATTTATCCAATAATTTTAAGTATTTTATCCAAATGTTAAGATTGTGTTAATTTATTTTACAAATAATTTACAATTACTTAACATTTCTATATTATGTTTGTGTATAGGAGTGTGATTTTATGACGTTAGCGGACATTGATTGGCCGATGATACTTGCAGGTTTAGGATTGTTTTTATTTGGAATTGAGTACATGGGCGATGGTTTAAAAGGATACTCAGGTGATAAAATGAAAGATATCATCGATAAGTATACTTCTAGTCCATTCAAAGGTATAGTAATAGGTGCATTTGTAACTTGTTTGATTCAGTCAAGTTCAGGAACAACAGCATTAGCAATTGGTTTAATTCGTTCTGGTTTGATGACCCTCGAACAATCAATTGGAATAATTATGGGTGCCAACATCGGAACAGTTATTACGTCCGTATTTGTAGGGTTAAAAGTATCTCAATATGCAGTATACTTTATTATCCTTGGGGCAGCTTTTTTAATGTTTTCAAAAAACAAAAAAACAAAATATATGGGACAAATCATCTTTGGATTTGGATGTTTATTCTATGGTTTAGAGTTAATGGGAGATAATTTAGCAAATATTTCAAAAGTCCCAGAATTTACACAAGTAGCGAATTATCTATCACAAAATCCATGGTTAGGATTATTGGGTGGAACATTATTAACAACAGCAGTTCAATCTTCAGCAGCGGTAATTGCAATTGCTCAACAGATGTACGGTGCTGGAGCAATCGGTTTATCTATCGCTTTACCATTCCTTTTTGGAAGTAACATCGGTACAACGATTACTGCCGTATTAGCTTCATTTGGTGGAACAGTACCAGCTAAACGTGCTGCTTTCTTCCATGTATTATTCAATGTGGTTGGATCACTATTATTTATGATCGTCTTATCGCCATTCACGCTCTTGATAGAATGGCTTGCTGGAGCATTAAATATTTTACCTGAGCTACAATTATCAGTAGCTCATGGAATCTTTAACGTTGTAACTACGGCATTCTTTTTTCCTTTAATACCAGCAATCGTAAAACTTATCAAAAAAATCTTACCGAGCAGTAAAAAAGAAATAAATATGGATTTAAGCGAATTAGATCAAAATGTTGTTCAGTTATTCCCGAGTCATGCTTTAGCTATTGCTAAAAACAAGATAATCGAGATGGGTCATATTACAATTGAAGCAGTTGAAGGAATTAGAGCTTATTTTGAAACTAAAAACCCATTAGCTAAAGATGGTGTTTATGAAATGGAAAATGCTATTAATACACTAGACAGTAAAATTACTGAGTACTTAGTTTTGATTTCGCATGAAACTCTAAATGACCATGATTCTAATGACTATTTAGCAAATATGAAAACTATTAAAGATTTTGAAAGAATTGGTGATTTATGTATTAACATTGTTAAATATTATGAAGCAATCTATGATGAAAAAGAAGATTTTTCACCAGAAGCTCGTGAAGATCTAGAAGCGATGATGGATATGGTCATTGATATGTTAAATCACGCAGTTAAAGCCTTTGATACACATGATTTGGATGATATTGTTTATGTTGACGACAAAGAAGCAGATTTAGATTACTTCAACAAAAAAGCTAAACAGCGTCATATCAAACGAGTTGGTCGTAAAATTGAAAATTCAGCACTAGTTAATTCAACTTACGTCGATATTCTTGCTAATCTCGAACGAATGGGCGATCATTGTCAAAATATTTCTGAATCGTATTTATTAGATGAATCAGCCTATCTTAACGAAGAACCAGAATCAGCATTTTCAAAGTAAACCGTGTTTTACACGGTTTTTCTTTATTGTTTGGATAAAAAATGATAATCTAATAATATATTTATAAGGAGTCGATTATGAAATTAAGATTAACTAATTATGATACTAGTGAGTATAAACAATTTGAAGATATGCTAAATAATTTATCAAAGTCAGGCTATAATTGCAAAAGCGTTGATATGTTTACAGTTTTTAAAAAAGATGAGCAACGTTTCTATTATAAAGCAGATATTTTTGTACCTCAAAAAAAATCTTCTAAAAACAATCGTGAACAGCGTGATCAGTGGTTATTAAATTATGTAAACCACGGTTATGAATTTATTGGTAAATCACGAAAGATATATGTTTTTAAAGCCGCTCAAGCAGCCAATATTAAGGGTACAGATCAAGCGCTGCTGCTAACTTATTTTAAACGCAATAAGACCATCTCCAATATTATTTTTATTTTTGTCGCTATGCTGCTTTCTTTTTTACTGATTCCAAGTGTTTTTGCTAATCAAAACCCAATGGAATTTATCACGAACGGGTCAATAATTTTACATTATATTCCCTTATTATTTTGCCCAGCATTACTAATCCGTTTCTTCAATCATCATCTCACTACTGAAAAGATCAAACTAACTTTAAGTAATAAAAAAGCAAATAATAAAATTAGCAAATATCCATTTATTATGTCAAATTGGTTACTAATTGTTTCAATTGTTTTAATTATTGCTGGATTTTCAATCGATTTTATCGGGCGTGAGACACTCCCGCTTAATGATAGGATCATTACATTATCAGCACTTGGTCTATCTAGTAACAATGATGAATATAATACTTTTAATAAAAGCAGCAGTTTAATGATCAAAGAGGCAATAAGTTATAATGAAGAAAATGATAATGATGCTTTGATTGTTAATTATTATTACTATAATTCAGAAAAAAAAGCTAAAAATGCTTTGAACGATTATTTAAACAGTGTTAACTTTAAAAATAAAAAGCAAATAACCAATGGTTATCTGCTTTCAAATGATTCAATTTATAATTGCATTGCTTTTGTTAAGAATAAGCGCTTAATCATCGTTCAAACAACAGTAGATCTTCTTGAAAACAATACTTATCAAAAAATTACATCATTTAACTACTAAATCAGTTCAATAACTGATTTTTTATAATTTAGTTAATAATTTGATTACTTCGTCTATTTTCTGATCTGCATCATGCTCATTAATCGCATTTTTAACACAATGGTTGAGATGATTAGATAATACCTCATTATTAGCATTTTTAATTAGTGATTGAATAGCTAATAACTGATTCGAAATATCAATACAGTAACGCTCATCTTCAATCATCTTAATAACTGCATCAATTTGTCCTCGCGCTGTCTTTAAACGTAATAAGACTTTTTCATTAGACATTTTTAATTCCTACCACTTTATAACCAGCTTTTTCAATAGCATTTTTCAAAATACTATCATCTTGAACTGTTTCAACACGAGCAAGATTATTTTCTAAATCAACTGCAGCAGTTGTGTCTGCTAAGCCATTTAAAGCTTCTTCAACATGTTTTTTACAATGTTGACACATCATTCCTTCAATTACAATTTCCTTTTTCATCTTCTTATTCTCCTTTTGATAGTATGGTTTAAAGCGTTTTAATCGTAACGCATTAGTAACAACACAAACTGATGATAATGACATGCATAAAGAACCAACCATGGCATCTAATCTTAATCCAAAACTATAATAGAAAATACCGGCTGCAATTGGAATCCCTATCACATTATAAATAAATGCCCAAAATAAATTTTCTTTAATATTAATAATTGTTCTTTTTGATAATTCAATCGATGCCACTATATCACGAATATCATCTTTCATCAAGATAACATCGGCTGCATCTATCGCAATATCATTTCCTTTACCGATAGCAACACCCACATCACTACGAACTAGCGCAGGAGCATCATTGATTCCATCACCGACCATTAAAACACTATTGCCCTGTGCTTGCAATTGTTGGATTACATTTTCTTTATCTTGTGGCAAGACTTCAGCAATTACCTCATCTAAACCTAATTGTTTATTAATAGCATTTGCAGTACCTTTTAGATCACCAGTTAGCATAACTGTTTTAATTTTCATTTCTTTTAAACGCTGAATTGCTTGACGACTTGTATCTTTGATATCATCAAAAATACTCACCAACCCTATCAGCTCTTGATCATGAGCTAAAAATACTAATGTTTTACCTTGAATTAAATATAAATCAATTTTTTCTTGATATCGACTTAAATCAATTCCACTCTCTTTCATCATCCTTAAATTACCAACTGCATATTCAACATTATCAATTGTTCCTCTAATTCCCAAACCACTTAATGATTCAAAATCAGTAATCTCTTTTAATTCTAAATTCATCTCAGCAGCTTTTTGAATAAAAGCATTCGCTAAAACATGACTAGAACCCTTTTCTAGCGATGCAATGATCGCAATTACTTGTGCTAATTCTAATTTGTGACTATAAATATCACTAACTTGAGCCATTCCTTTAGTTAGAGTCCCTGTTTTATCAAAAACAACTACGTCAATATTATTTTCATTTTCTAATACTTCTGCACTTTTGATTAGGATCCCATTAGTTGCTCCAACTCCTGTTGACACCATGATTGCTACTGGAGTTGCCAAACCAAGAGCACATGGACAAGAAATAACTAATACCGCAATTGCGCTAGTAATAGCAAAATTCAAATCTTCTCCCATTATCAACCATCCTACAAAAGTGATTAGGGCTATTACGATTACTGTAGGAACAAAATATTTAACAACCTTATCAATAGTTCTAGTCATTGGTGCTTTGGAACTTGATGCTTCTTCAACCAATTCAATAATTTTGGCTAATGTACTATCCTCAACCGTTCTTGTTACAGTATATACAAAAGTACCTTGGAGATTATTTGTTCCCCCAATCACTAAACTACTTACTTCTTTTTCAATCGGAAGACTTTCACCAGTAATCATTGATTCATCAATAGAACTAAATCCTTGTACTATCTTACCATCGACTGGCACTGTTTCATTTGCCCTTACTAGAACCAGGTCATCAATTTTTAATTCGGAAATTTTAACAATTTCTTCTTTGCCATCATTAAAACGACAAGCGACATCAGGAGCCAATTCTAATAACTTCCCAATCGCATCAGTTGTTTTCTTCTTTGATTTAGCCTCAAGATATTTCCCAAAACTAATCAATGTAACAATCATACCAGCAGATTCAAAATAAACATTATGGACTAAATGCATCTCCATTAAAGATCCGCTTAAAGCTAAAACAACTGAATAAATACTATAGACAATAGCAGCTCCCGCACCAAGTGCAATCAACGAATCCATAGTTGGATCAAAATGGATCAAATTCTTAAAACCATTAACAAAGTAATCTTTTTTCAAAATCAAAATTGGAATCAAAAAGATTATTTGTAATATGATATTAAAATAAACATTATCCCTAATAATATTAGGGATTGGATAACTGAGCATTGATGACATTGATACATACATCAGTAATCCAAGTGCGATGAAACAATAAATTAATTTCCTTTTCAAATTACTTAAGTCGTCATTATCAACTAATGCATCATCATAACTACTCGCCTGATATCCACCATCTTTTACGGCTTTAATAATCATGCTATCATCAACTTTTGTTTCATCAAATTCAACATTCATTGAATTTGTTAATAAATTCACCTCAACATGTTCAACTCCCGGTAATTTACAAACACTATTATGAACATGATTTTCACAAGCTGAACAAGTCATCCCTTTTACACTATATTTACGTTTCATAAGACCTCCTCCCCCCTCCTAGGGGTACGGATATAGTATAGCCCAAAATAAAATTTTATGCAAAAGAAATGCACAAAAAAACTATTACAAAAGTAATAGTTAATAAAATCTTGTAATATCCTCAACCGTTTTACGTTTAGGCCGTTCTGGCTCAATATCACTAATACCTATAGCAATAACTGAAACAATTATTTCTTCTTTAGAAATATCTAACAATCCCTTGATTTTATCAATATCGCGAATCCCCATGACCAATGATCCTAATCCTAATTCTGTCGCTTTTAAAAGAATATTTTGATTGTGAAGTCCAAGATCATAACAGCCCCAGCCATTTGCCAGTTCGTTACTAGGCGTTCCATCACGTTCAAATCCTGAGCGATTTGGAATGAAAGATGTTACTATTAAAACCGGTGCATCTTTACAATTTTCTTGATTAAACTCCGGTAAACATCTCTCTTTAAACTCATTCAATAAAGGTTGTGATGTAATAACATGATATCGAGCTGTTTGACTATTTTTCCAAGATGGTGCTTCGACTGCTGCTTGAATAAGCAATTGTATCTGCTCGTTAGAAACAGGCTTCTTTTTATATTTTCTAATACTTCGGCGCTGCTTAATAATTTGGTCTAATGACATTATTTTTCCTCCTTACTCATTATTTTGATTACCTCTTACTTCAATTATACCAGAATTTATCAGTTCAATAAACTTATCAACTAAATCGGGATCAAATTGCAATCCCCGATTACGCTTTAATTCATTAAGAGCATACTCTAATGAATATGGTTCTTTATAACTCCTTCTTGAAGTCATTGCATCAAAAGAATCCGCTATTGCCATAATTCTTCCTCCGGCCGGGATATCTTCACCAGAAATTCTTCTTGGATATCCACGCCCATCATAACGTTCGTGATGTGTTAAGACAATTGGAATAACGTAGTCCAATGAAGGTAAATGTCGAATAATATTAACTGAAGCTTCCACATGCGATTGCATAATTTGGTATTCTTCATCACTTAATTTAGAAGTTTTCTTTAAAATATTTTCTGAAATCCCAATTTTACCAATATCATGAAGAAGTGCAGCTTCATTAATAATCTCGACTAATTCACTATCATATCCACATCCGATTGCTAATTTTGTAGCATAATAAGCAACATTTTCAGAATGGGTAAAAGTATAATGGTCTTTTGCATCAATTGCAGCTGTCAATGCATAAATTGTCGGCGCATACTCTAAGTAAATATTCTGTTTTTCTCGATGTGCATCAACAATCGTCACACCACTTGTACTTTCAACCACTCCTGCATTATAAACTGATACACGATTTTTACCATGTCGCTTTGACTGATATAGCGCTTGATCTGCATAATCTAATAATTGCTTAATTGTATTGGCAGATACCGGAATAGAACTAATACCAAAGCTTGCAGTAACTACTTTTAAAGTATAGTCACTATCTCGTTTATTCATATTCATTATTTGCTCGCGAATGTTTTCGGCCAGATCTTTTGCTTCTAAAGGTCCATAATTTGGTAAAATAATCCCAAATTCCTTTCCCCCTAAACGTGCTGTATAACCTTGTGTATTTACATAATCATCCATAATTCGTGCTACATTAATTAAGACAATATCTCCTTCTTTATTACCATACAATTGATTATAAAGCCGAACATCATCTACACTTACTAAAATCAATGATAATTGGCGTTCTCCCAATTTTTCATATTCATTATTCAAAGCCTCATAAAAATATTTACGATTCAACAGTCCAGTTAATTCATCACTACGTGCTTCATTATAAACTGTCTCATACATTTTTGAATTAATTAAAGCAATGGCACTAATTGAAGCAACTGAAGACAAGAAACTAATTTCTCCATAACTATACCCCGAGCGCCGTGGTTTGGGAGCCAGCAGGATCATCCCAATTAATTGCTCTTGTTTAACTGGGATAATTCCTTCAATATTTAGATTTTCAAATAATTGTTTCTCACTGTCCCACATTGAACGATAATTTATTGAATGTCTAAATTCACTATAAAATATCATATCATCGTTATTCATTAATTTAATCACCACAGGATTTTCATGATTAATAATATAGTTATTTTTTCTTAACGGTGAACTGCTGTACTCAATTGAATAATCACCATTGTCATCTAAAAGACAAATATACACTTGTTTGGTTTCGACACATTTCAAAATTATTTCACCCATTGCCCCGACAATTTCATTTACTTGCAAAGTTTTTGAAACATAGTTAGAAAACTCTTTTAAACTATCTGATTGCTGAATTTCTTCTTTTATAAAAATTGCATCAATAAATTTTTTTAACATTGTATAAATTATCGCAGTTACAATCGTAAAAGCTACTGCAATTACTAATACATAATAATTTTTAGTAATCAAACCAAAATGTTCAAATAAAATATTTTGAAATGTACCAACTAAATTAGCAAATAAAATAATTGACAACATTCCAGCTATTACATAACTGCTACGTCGTGAAACTAAAAGATTAAGCCTAAATAAACGTCGTTTATACAAAGTATAGAACATACATATTGCATTAATAACCCCAGCAACAATATCAATTGGAAAACCAGCAAACCACCCCAACATAACACAAGTATTTCCAAATATTAAACATGCAATCCCAGCAAACATTGGCATTAGCCGGATCACCTGATTACGATTTTCTTTAAAGCCTTTTATGATCAACGAAACACAATAAATAATACTTGCTAGAAAGAAACAATAAAAAATATACGTATAAACATTAGAAGTATAATAAAATGCTGGAATCCCGCTAGCCCTTATTGTATATTCAGGTGCTGGCAGCAAGAGTTCTGTTGTAGCATTAATAATGAAAAGTCCGACAAAAAGAAAGAACCAAATAGTATCTTTTTTATGGGGTGAATTAAATAAAAATTCATGGACAAAACTAATAAACGCATATGGTACTAGACATAAACCCAATAAAGAAATATCATACCAAAATTTGACTGATGGTCCAAACATTGAACGCATAAAGAAAGAACCACCAGTCCAAAACATCATCGCCATTAACAATGTCATAAAAGCTTTAATCAACTTAGTTTTCTTTGAAGCCGATAATGAAATAAATAAAAATATATAACAGTACAGCGCAATAATCGAGACATATGTATAATTATTCATATAGTCGTCCTCCCATTTCAACCCGATAATCCTGATCTTGAATCGTTAACAGTTCATTAATTTCTAAAGTTGGAGGATTAATTTTTTTAATTTTATGAGAATGATTTTTTTCATAATAGGCAAATGTTCCAGCTTTTATAATTGTTATTTTTAACGGATCGATACCTAGAATTTTCTTTAAATCCTGATAATCTTGATCTACATATTTAAAATAAATGCTTAATTGTTCCCTTAGTATTTCAATTGAAATAGCTTGGGTGATTTGAGCATGTGGATCCATTTCAACATATAGATGCAGATATGGACGATTATTATGATTAAATTCTTTTTTAGCAATATAATTAGTGATTTTAAGTCCCGATAATTTGACAACTTGATCAATCGAATTTTCAGTAATCCTTGTAAACCCGCCAATATCAATGACATTTGGAACCCGATCGAGATATTTAAATCGCGGTAATTTAATATTCTCATCTTTATTTTTAAGATCAATACACTGATACATATCACCTACTCGATAACGCATAAAGGCTCCGCCTTTTAAAACAGATATTACTAATTCATAACTCATTCCTTCTTCAACCTCATTTATCAATACTGTTCGAGGCTGATAACTAGAATCAGCTAGATTTTTCTCCATTTCGTCACTTGGGATAAACTCATAAAAACAAGCATCAGGGAAAAAGTATAATCCATTTCGGCTCCACGTCTCAGTGCCTATACAAGTTGGTTCCGTTCCAGCAAATATTTCCATTGGACGAATACCCCACAATTCTTCTAAATCATCCTTATAACAAGCATTATCTGTTCCTGCTACCATAAATCCCTTTAATTTAAAAATATCTTTAGGTTTTAACTCACGTCCTTCTTTTATGCATTTGCATTTTGCTAATACAATCTTAGCAAAACGTAATGGAGATTTTTTTAATAAAGAAATAGCACCGCCACCACCAGAACTCATTTTTCCTAAACTTAAACTAACATAATAAGTTACACTTCCTAAACCAAAAAAATAGTCAATTCCCTTTGACAATCCTAATTTAAATCCTACTTTATTTCGAGTTGAAAAACTCATTTTCACAGCATCCTTAACAGGCGGTAAAAATTCAATACCGATTTCCTCTTCAAATGCTAATGGTAACAAGCCTGTTGCATAAGGTAATGGTGCTAGACCATATAAAATCGTATCTGTCGAACGGGCTTTAAAATCCCCTCGCTTTGTTGAAGTTCCCAATAACAAACAGGCACAGACATTTCGTTTAAATGTATCCAGCATACTTTCAGTATAAGGAGCCACCTTGATGGGATGTTTACCACCCTCCCAAGTTGTCTGGATCCATAAAACCGGTTCATCTGGTAAAAGTTCGCTTTTCTTTTGTAATAAGTCGCTAGCATAATCATCATAAGAAGTTAATGGAACTAGTCCACGAAACTCCTTAATATTTTTTGGTGTACTTCCTTTTGATATTTTTTTCCCTAATGGGCTTCGTGACCATAAGGCAATTTGTTCTTCCATCAGACGATTTTGAATCTGAACAAATTCATCCATCGATAAATCTAAAAAGCCACAGTATTCATTCCAAACATCTTCTCGACTCCGTGCTTTTAATTTATCCTCAAATTTCATTTTGACACCTCCCCAAATGTTCTAATACAGCTTCTAATACTTTTAATTGTTGGAACAAGAAATGGTACTATTTTTTTATATTCATCGTAATCAACAAATTGCTTGGGGAAAATAATTATGTCTTGTAAAATCACATACCCAATATTTAATAGATTAAATCCAATCAACATAAATAACATAGTTTCATTTTGAAAAGCTAGATATAAACATAAATACATTAAAATCATCATGTGCACCCCCGGATGACGACATAAGGCATAGACACCGGTTTTTACACACGGCTGTTTATTCTCAGTATTTTTATATGCATCATCAAATTTTAACGCAAAAAATAACGTATAGATTAATCCTATCGCTGCCAGTAATGCAAGTCCCAAAAAGATAATAAAGTGTGCATCTATTTTTTTAGGAAAATAAATAATAATATTCGCTAAAGTAGCAAATACTAATATTATTGACCCAATCGCAAAAAACTTTTTAAAAATTTTATTACCTAAATAAATTAAATTCAAATCATAAATGTACATCATAAAAAAAGCAATAATCCCACAAATATTTAACATATATACCCTCTCACTCTATTTTCATATATGTCTATTATACACATAATCGCTCAATTTTTTAATGTATTTAGTAATTTTTTTACTAAATAGTACAAAAAAAGGTAGACTTAACATCTACCCTTTAAAATTCTTCAATTATTTATTCAATTCAATCATCAAATCACAAATTTTATTTGAAAAATCAACTGGATTGTCGATTGAGAATCCTTCAATCAATAAAGCTTGATCATATAAGATACTTGCATAATCATTTACTTTATCAGGATTATTTTCATAAACCTTTTTCATAGCATTGAAAATATCATGATTAGGATTAATTTCTAAAATTCTACCTGCTTTTACTTCTTGACCTTCAGGCATCTGATTTAAGACTTTTTCCATTTCAAATGATACTCCATCACTAGAAACTAGACAAACAGGATGTGATTTTAATCGTGAAGATACTTTTACGTCAACGACTTTATCACCAAGAGAATCTTTGATTGCTGTCAATAAGTCTTTATTCTCTTCATTAGTTTTTTCTAATTCTTTCTTTTCCTCTTCACTATCGATATCTAAATCACCTTGAGCTACACTCTTAAATGGTTTTTCCTTATAATCACGCATCATTTGGAAACAGAATTCATCTACATTATCTGTTAAATATAGAACATCATATCCTTTGTCTTTGACTACTTCTACTTGTGGTAAAGTGGCAATCTTTTCACGAGTTTCACCACTTGCAAAATAAATTTCCTTTTGACCTTCAGGCATATGTTCAATATATTCCGCTAAGGTAATAAGTTTTTCTTCTTTACTAGAATAATATAATAGCAGATCTTGTAATTTTTCTTTTAACATTCCATAGCTATTATAAATACCAAACTTTAATTGTAAACCAAAACTATTAAAGAATTCTTCATATTTTACACGATCTTTTTTCAACATTGTTTCTAATTCTGATTGAATTTTCTTTTCAATTTTATCAGCAATTACTTTTAATTGACGGTCGTGTTGTAACATTTCTCTTGAAATATTTAATGATAAGTCTTCTGAATCAACCAATCCTTTAACAAAGCGGAAATGTTCAGGAACTAATTCACTAGCTTTATCCATGATGAAGACACCACGTGAATATAATTGTAACCCTTTTTCATATTCATTTGAATAATAATTCATTGGTGGTTTTGAAGGAATAAATAATAATGAATCATATGAAACGTTACCTTCTACTCGGCTATGAATCACTTTCAACGGATCATTAAAATCATTAAATTTATCTTTGTAGAAATCATTATATTCTTCATCAGTAATATCTTTTTTATTACGTTTCCATAATGGTACCATTGAATTTAATGTTTGATTTTCAATAACATCTTCGTATTCATCACTATCATCTTTTTTCTTTGAAACTGTCATATCCATATTAATTGGATAATGCACGTAATCAGAATATTTTTTAACTAAATCACGAATATGATATTGATTTAAATATTCATCATAGTTATCATCGTCCGTATTATCTTTTAAGTATAATTTAATTGTAGTTCCATGATCAGCAACATTAGTTTCAAAAATCTCATAGCCATCACTAACTTCAGATACCCAAGTATATCCTTGCTCAGTTCCATATTTTTTAGAAATCACTTCTACTTTTTTTGCCACCATGAAAGCTGCATAGAAACCAACACCAAATTGTCCGATAATATCAATATCATCATGTTCATTTTCATTTTTAAACTCAAATGAACCACTATTAGCAATAGTTCCAAGATGTGTTTCTAATTCATCTTTATCCATCCCAATTCCATTATCTTTAATAGTTAAAACACGATTTTCTTTATCGATTTCAATCATAATTTTTAAATCATTGCGATTAATTGAAGAAATATTTTCTGTAAGTGCTTTATAATATAATTTATCACTTGCATCACTTGCATTAGAAATCAATTCACGTAAGAAAATTTCTTTATGTGTATAAATAGAATTAATCATTAAATCTAATAATCTTTTTGATTCTGCTTTAAATTGTTTTTTCTCAGCCATACTCACATCTCCATTCTAAATATTAGCACTCCTCATTCATTTGTGCTAAAGATATTCTAATACAACTATTTAGCAGTGTCAATAGGAAAGTGCTAAATTAGTCAAAAATAAAAAGTCTCTATTGAGACTTTTGGTTAATTATAAAGCTGCAACGTTTGCTGCTTGTTCACCACGATCAGATTCAACGATATCGAAGCTTACTTTAGCACCCTCTTCTAAAGATTTGAATCCACTACCTTGGATTGCAGAAAAGTGAACAAATAAATCTCCACCTGTATCTTTTGTAATAAATCCAAAACCTTTTTCACTATTAAACCATTTTACTGTACCTGTATTCATCAGACGTACCTCCTATTTTTATTATAAAAAGCATTACTATAAAAAAAGCAGATGCTAAGTTGCTTATAAATACAACTTTCACATCTGTAAGTTAAATATTCATTGCTCGTTACTCATATATAATATCACAGCAACAATAAGAAGTCAACCAATATCAGAATAATATTTCAATTTATATTTTATAATCTTTTTAACTTAAATTATTCCTAAATCAATAAATTCATAATAGACTCCGTCTTCATCAACACTTTTACAAATTCGATCAGCTATTTCCTTAAGCCGAGCACTGCCATTGTCCATGACCACTCCACATTTGACTGCATCGATCATTTCATAATCATTCATACTATCACCAAATCCAATTGTGTCTTCCATATCTATATTTAGATAATCAACAATTCGTTTGATTCCTGTTCCTTTATTATCAAGTTTTGACATTATTTCACCATTAATATTTTTACTGCCAAACATATCATGTACTACAAAGTTAAAGTTCTCTTTTAATTCTTTAAAAGCATGATCGAAATCTTCCTGCTTCATTGCAATAAAGGATATTTTATGAATTCCACGACCATCGTATTCATTCATATCTCTTACATTAAATTTATCACTTTGTTCAGCTTTTAAGCGTTCCATCTCCGAATTAGTCGCTTCCTCATTATTTCCACCTACAAAAAATTCCATCATTTTGGGTGACATATATGTAATATCGGTACACTCATAATTATATACGATATTATTACGATTAAATACATCGCAAGCTTTTTCAATTAATTTACGATCATAATAACGGCTATGGACTACTTCATCAGCAACTTCGATATAGCTTCCAGCACTAGCAATAAAACCATCAAAATTTACTTCCTCTAACTCATTTCTAATTCCTATCTTATTTCTTCCTGTACAAATAAATACTTTATGTCCCTGATTACGGGCTAGAGTGATTGCTTTTTTTACCTGCTCAGTCATTTTGCCATGATTAGCAACCAATGTTCCATCAACATCTAAAAAAATTGCTTTTTTCTCCATAACATTCCTCCTTAAGATTATTTATTATATAAGTATACCTATTTTAAAGAATATTTGTATTCTTTTTACAAAAAAAGAAAAAGGGAAGTACTAACACTTCCCGTGATCATGATGATAACTATCTACTAAACTATTAGTGCGGCTATGACAACCAGTACCACAACTACCACAATTTCCGCCACAACTAGATTTACCATTAGCTTTATCTTTTCTGATTGAATTGATTGCTAATAGGACTGCAAATAATAAAATGACACTAACGATGATAGTCGATAAATTTTCAATTAGCCAGTTCACTGTTATCACCCTTTCTATTTTTCAGTTACAGTTTTATTTAAATCGATATTTAAACGATTGTCTTCTTTATATGGTCGAACTAATAGATAAACAAAACCAATCACTACTAATATAGCAATTACTGTAGCAAATGTAAATGTTCCAGTAATAACTAAATTTCCAATTTGATAAACACTAAATGCTACTAAATAAGCAAATACAGTTTGATACACAATTGCAAACGCTGTCCAGCGACCATTATTCATTTCTCTTTTAATTGCTCCCATAGCAGCAAAACATGGTGCACATAATAAGTTAAAGATTAAGAATGAAAATGCTGCAATTTGTGTATAGCTTGCTGCTAAGGTTCCCCAGATTTCTGCTCCATCGTCAGCAACCTCTGCAAATCCATATAAAATACCGAATGTACCAACAACGTTTTCTTTAGCAACTAAACCTGTAATCGCAGCTACTGCAGCTTTCCAATCACCCCAACCAAGTGGTGTAAATATCCATGCAATTGCATTACCAATTGATGCTAAAATACTATGATCTAACTGAGTATCTTCTAACATTGTAAATTGTCCATCGACAAATCCAAAGTATGAAGTAAACCAAACTAAAATACTTGATAATAAGATAATCGTTCCAGCTTTTTTAATGAAAGACCATCCTCTTTCCCACATACTTCTTAAAACGTTAGTAATCGTCGGCATATGATACGCTGGTAACTCCATTACGAATGGTGCTGGTTCACCAGCAAAACGTCTTGTTTTCTTTAAAATAATTCCAGAAGTAATAATTGCAGCTATTCCAATAAAATATGCACTCGGTGCTACCCAAGATGCACCACCAAATAATGCACCTGCAATTAACGCAATAATTGGTAACTTAGCACCACAAGGAATAAACGTAGTTGTAATAATCGTCATTTTTCGATCACGATCATTTTCAATAGTACGTGATGCCATAATTCCTGGTACCCCACATCCAGTTCCAATCAACATTGGAATGAATGATTTACCTGATAATCCAAATTTTCTAAAAATTCTATCCATAATAAATGCAACCCGAGCCATGTATCCACATGATTCAAGCACCGCTAAGAAAAAGAATAACACTAACATTTGTGGAACGAAACCTAATACCGCACCTACCCCAGCTACGATACCATCTAAAATTAAGCCATTTAACCAGGCCGCAGTTCCTAAGGATTCTAATAATCCTTCAATTAAGCTTGGAATTGATGGAACTGCTAGTCCAAATAAACTCCATCCATCACCAAACACACCTTCATTTGCCCAATCAGTCGCCCAAGTACCAACAGTAGTTACTGAAATATAATAAACCACAAACATTACTACTGCAAAGATTGGTAAGGCTAACCAGCGGTTTGTAACAATGCGGTCAATTTTATCAGAAACTGATAATTGATCATGACTATGTTTTTTATAACAATCATCTATAATAGAAGTTATAAATTGATAACGTTCATTAGTAATAATACTTTCTGCATCGTCATCTAATTCTTTTTCACTTTGATCAATAATTGTTTCAACATTAGGTACACTACTCATTAATCCTGAAATTTTATCATCACGTTCAAATAATTTAATCGCATAAAAACGTCGTTGTTCCACTGCAATATCACTTGGCAACATTGCTTCAATCTGGTCTAATTTTTCTTCAACAGCACTATCAAATTTATGAATTGGTGCATTTATTCTTTTAGAATTAGCTAAAGTAACAGCACGATCAGCCGCTTCTTTTATTCCTTTTCCTTTAAGAGCAGAAATTTCAACAACTTGGCACCCCAATTCTTTTGATAATTTTTTTACATCAATCTTATCATTATTTTTAGCAACGATATCCATCATATTGATTGCCATAATAACAGGAATCCCCAACTCCATAATTTGTGTAGTTAAATAAAGATTTCTTTCTAAGTTTGTTCCATCAACAATATTGATAATTGCATCTGGTCTTTCTTGAATTAGATAGTTACGTGCCACTACCTCTTCCAAAGTATATGGCGACAAAGAATAAATACCAGGTAGATCCATTAATTTAACATCTTTATGACCTTTTAATTTACCCTCTTTTTTCTCTACTGTTACCCCTGGCCAGTTTCCAACAAATTGATTGGAACCAGTCAAAGCATTAAATAGCGTTGTTTTCCCACTATTAGGATTCCCCGCTAATGCAATTGTAATTGACATTTTTTCACCCTCCTATATATTTTACTACTATAATACTTCAATCATTGCTGCATCGGCTTTACGCAAAGATAGTTCATATCCTCGTACTTTAACCTCAATTGGATCACCTAATGGTGCAACTTTACGAACTAGTACTTCTGTCCCCTTAGTAATTCCCATATCCATGATTCTTCTTTTTACAGCTCCATCTCCATGCAGTTTCATGACTCTCGCACTAGTTCCACATTTTACATCTCTTAGCGTTTTCAATTAATTATCCCCCTTTTAATAGTTAAATCATAATTTTATTAGCCATCTCTTGACTAATCGCTACTCTTGATTCTTTAATTTTAGTAATTAGATTTCCTTGGTTCTTACTTACAATAGTAACTGTCGCTCCTGTTGTAAAGCCTAGCGATTCAAGAAATAATTTTACTTCTTGTTTTCCTCCGACTTTTTTTATGGTCTGTACTTCACCAATTGTCGCCATAGTTAAAGGCATCATCATCACTTCCTCGCTTTTTCTTGTTAGTCCTATCTAACTACTGTTATGTTATACCTGCCTAACTTAAAAGTCAATAGTTGCCAAGAAAAAAGTTAGGATATTTTAACTTTATCAGCAAAAAAAGAAGGATTTCTCCTTCTTAGTCTAAATCTTCTCCATTTGATTCAAATGCTTTTTTAACCCAATGATATGATTTTTTAGGAATACGTTTTAAATCACGAATATCCTTATTAGTACGGTTTACATAAACAAAACCATATCGTTTATCCATATTACACATACTTGCTAGAATATCAATTGGTCCCCAAGTAATGTAACCTAGACATTTAACGCCTTCTTCAAACATTGCATTTTTCATTTCTTTTATGTGATCACGATGATAATTAATACGATAATCATCTTCGATTGTTTTATTAGCTGCTAACATTGTATCAACTTCTTCTTGCGTCATATCTTCACGCCATCCAATTCCGTTTTCAAGAACGAAAACCGGTAAATCAGAACGTGTTGCTAAATCATTTAAAGTCCATCTAAAACCAACAGGATCAATTTCCCAACCCCATTCATTAGCTTCGCAATGTGGATTTTTAACTGTATGTTCTCCAACTACTTCATGATATGGTCTTGTATAATCAAATTCACCTTCAGTAACAGTATTAGAGCGATAATAACTAAAAGCAATATAATCTACAGTATACTTTAATAATTCATCATCGCCTTCTTCAAATGTTGGCATCCATCCACGGTTTTCTAAATATGCTATCATATAATCTGGATATTTCCCTTTAGCAAAAACATCACAGTGGAAACCATTCATATATTGATAAGCTTTCCATGCAAATAAATTGTTCTTTGGCGTATTTGAATATGGATAAATATTAGTAACTGCATTCATACCGCAGAATTGAGCATCTGGCTGTAATTCTCTTAATGCTTTGACAGCTTTACAATGAGCAATAAAAACATTGTGATTGACTTGATATAAATGTTTAGCTGGGTCCACACCTTCAGGAATTTCTTCAGCGTTAGATACACGCAACATCATCCCATGTAAATTTTGTTCATTAAAAGACATCCAGTGTTTAACTCGATTACCAAATCGTTCGATACATACACGAGCATATCTTTCAAAACAGTCAACAACATAGCGTGATGCAAAACCATTATGTTCTTTTACTAATTTATAAGGCATATCAAAATGCACTAAAGTTATCATAGGTTCTATACCAGCAGCAATCAATTTATCAATTAGATCACTGTAAAATTTAATTCCTTCTTCATTTACCGGTTCATCTAAAGTCCCATCAGGAATAATTCTTGACCAGCAAATTGAAAAACGGTAAAAATTGAATCCCATATCTTTCATTAAAGCAATATCTTCATCATAACGATGATATTCATCAATTCCTACTGACCAGTCAGAAAATTCTGGATCAGTTGGTCTAACGTCATAAATACAAACGCCTTTTCCACCTTCGTTACGAGCTCCTTCAGTTTGAAAACTTGATACTGAGCCACCCCAATAAAAATTATCTGGTAATTTCTTTTCCATTACAATACCTCTCTTTCATATACCATTTTAGTTAATCTGTAAAGATAAGTAAATGAGTTTTTCTGACCTTATAATCAAGTTTCATATTTTATTTAATAAATACCAGTTTTATGAAACAATGTTTCATGATATACTAAATAGAGGTGATTTTATGAGTATTATGACTCAATTAGAATTTGAATTAGATTTCTCCAGTTCTGAAAAAACAATTGCGAAATACATATTAGATAATGGTGAAGATATTCTTAATTTATCAGTAAAAGAATTAGCTAAACAAACTTATACTTCTCCAGCAACAATTGTTCGTCTTTGCCGTAAATTAGGACTTAATGGCTATGGTGACTTTAAAATCAAATATTCAGCTGAATTACAGTTTGATAAAAAAAACAAAAAACGTGTTGACGTCAACTTTCCTTTTGGAAACACCGACTCAAATAGCCAAATTGCATATCGGATTGCCAATCTGCATCAAGAAGCTATTGAAGACACCTTAAACTTAGTTGATTTTAAGAACCTTGACAAAATTATTAATTTACTCGATCAAGCAAGACGCATCTATCTTTTTGGAAATGGTAATTCTTTATTAGCTGGTTTTGATTTTCAACACAAAATGATGCGAATTGGTAAAATGGTGGAAATGCGAGCTCATGCTGGTGAGCAAGGTTTCTTATCATATACTTGTAGTCCTGATGATGTAGCCATTCTTATATCATATTCCGGCGAAACGAATGAAATGGTAGAACTTGCGAAATTTTTAAAAAAGATGCATGTTCCCCTTTTGGGTATTACTTCTATCGGGGATAATCAATTATCAAAATATTGCACTTATATTATGAATACAGGATCACGAGAAAAGATATTTTCTAAGATAGCTCCTTATTCATCCAAAACATCGATTTCTTATTTGCTTGATTTGATTTTTTCATGTATCTTTAGATTGAATTATGATCATTATATTAATGAAAAAATTAATCGTGATAAATTATTTGATCACCGTCATCCTTATAAAAGTCCCATCAATGATTAAAAGGCTGTTTGAGCAGCCTTTTAAATTTCAACAATTTGCCCGTCCTCTATTTTTAATTGAACATCACACTTTTGAGCCAATGATGGCGAATGAGTAACAATTATAATACATTTATTAGCTTGATGAGCTAAATCGATAAATGTTTTTAAAATTTCTTTAGAATTCTTTTCATCAAGATTACCCGTAGGTTCATCAGCTAAAATTAAATCAACATCTTTGGCAATTGCACGAGCAATAGCAATTCTTTGTTGCTGTCCTCCAGAAAGTTTGCGAATATCTCGTAAACTTTGTTCTTTTGAAAGCCCTAATTTTTTTAAAATATCCAGGCAATATTCTTTTTTATTTTGGACCTTCCGTCCAGCTATTTCAATTGCATTAGCAACATTTTCATAAGCATTCATATAATGAATCAAATTATATGATTGAAACACAATCGAAATGTCATTCCGACGATATTTATTTAATCCAATCCTTGCAGTATCTTGGCCTTTAAAAATAACTTTTCCACCTTTTGGCTTATCTAAACCACCAGCCAATACAATAGTTGTTGTCTTCCCGCTACCGCTAGCGCCAACAATTGCATAGATTTTTCCTTTTTCAAAACTATAATTAGCTTTATTCAAAATACTTACATTACTAGAACCATCTAAATAATGGTATGAAACATCTTCAAAATTCAAAATTGTTTCCATCTCTACCCCTCCTTCTTCACAAGAATCTCACGTGGTGATAATCGTAATACATAAGCAGATGGAATAGCGATTGAAACAAGACAAATTGCAATTGTAATCCCCGCTAATTGCATTACTGTAGTAGTTGTTAAAGACACATCTAATTCTGTATTTTCCGGTCCATTAAATGCTTGATCGAACATTTTATCATTACCGGATGTCGAATTAGTGTTATTGCTATCGTTATTTTGATCTCTGATTTCCGGCATCTGCATTTGAACTTGATTATTGTTCGTTCCAGATTCTAGCATATTTCCAACTACATTTGATACTAACTTTCCGGTACCTAGTGAAATAACAAAGGCAACAGCCGCAATCAAAAGCATCTCAAATAATTGTTGTAAAATAATTTTCACTTTACTTTGTCCTAATGATAAAAATACACCAATTTCATAATATCTGCTTCTGATTGTTAAAATTAAAATCAAGCATAGAATAGCACTTCCGGCACCAATTACAACGATTAAAAACATTGTTGCAAATGATTGAGTATTTTCTAAACTACTTACATTTTGCTGATATAAACGATCATTTGCATCAAGCGTATATGTCTCAAAATCGATATCACTCTTTTTTTGTGCTAAGGTTTGAAAAGCTTCAATATTCTCAGGGTCATCTAAATAATAAGTTGCCGATGTAATATTTGTTTCACTCCCCGATAATGTTTGACCAATAGATAAATCTGTATAAATTGTATTAAACGGATTACTTTGCCCCGGTCCACCCATTGTTTTAGCATCTGTCACCTCGTAGATTCCGACAATAGTTAATTGTTGTGTTACTGTTTCTTCATTTATAGTAGTATAAACTGTAAATGTATCACCTACATTTAAATCATTATCAGTAGCTAAATTTGTTTCAATGACACAATTATTTGTTCCGGCATCATCACTTGATAATAATCGTCCCTGTTTTAGAGTACTACTTTCTTCTGTGAAACTATCTAAATATTCCATCGTCGTATTTGCACTGATTGAAAAATCTCCTTGATTTGCTGATTGGAAATTTTCTTGTCCATCAGGACGTTCCATTGTTTGATTATCTTGACTTGTGGTCAATTCAACAGCTGTAATATCATCGCTACTTGCTGTGGTTGAAATAGCATAATTATAATTTTTTACATATTTTAAATCTTTTAACTGGTCAGCCATCGCAATTGTAACACTTGCTGCTACTTCACTAACTGCTTGCCCTTTTTCACGTTGACCCATCATATTTTGCATATTTGTTGTCAATGTTACATCATTGCCAAGTGATGTTCTAATTTGCTCCATTGATTTTTTCGAAGCACTCTGGATTGACAAACCTGCAATAATCAAGTTCGCAATTACTGTCATTATTACAAATAATAAAACTGTCTTGCCAATATTCTTTTTAATACTTAGAAATGCATTTTTTAACATATCTTAACCTCCTGAAAAAAATATAGCAAACTATAGTTAAGGATAAAATCGTTCAATTATGTAAAAAAATAGGAAACTAAAGTTAGTTTCCCTTATCTATATTTAATTGTAGAATCTTCTTGATTTCCTGATACAACTATTTCATCATCACCTAATTGATCTTTAGCATTGTCATTACTTGACTGTTGCCCGTGTTTTGGTTTTTTCATAAATTCACCTCAATAATATTATGTACTATTTTTAATATTTAATTCAAAATTTTTAAAAAAATATTATCAAATGATACTTCTTATACTAGACTAATATCTACCGCAATAAGAATTATTCATTTCGACTATCTTTGATTCTTTTTATGTAATAAAATAATCTTAATAGTTTTTATTCATATAATATTATTTACATTTTTATAAAAAATAAGACTGTTTTACAGTCTTATTCATCACCAAAGCAAATTCCAATCGCTTTTGCAGCTTTTACTAATTCACCATTAGGATCTACATGTTTTTGTTTTCCAAATTTAGCATCACCGATTACTTCCTCTAAAGATGTATAAGACATTTCTTCACCTTTTAAAGTAACAACATTACCAAATTTACCTTCTTTAATCAGCTCAAGTGCTTTTACACCAAAACGAATTGATAAAATACGATCATATGCTTGGATATCTCCTCCACGGATGATATGTCCTGGATTAACTGAACGAACTTCATGGTTAGCAATTGCCTGTTCAAGATCATCAGCTACCTTTGCAGCTAATCCTGAATAACGAACTGGATCAGGACTATCTTCAACGATTTTTCCAATCACCTTAGTCCCATCAGCATATTTAGCACCTTCTGCTACTGCAATTACAGTGTATGGATAACCTTCAGCGTCGCGTTTTGCAACGTGCTTAACAATGTTATCAATTGTAAATGGAATCTCAGGAATTAAGATACATGAGGCATTTCCTGCCATTCCTGAATATAACGCAATCCATCCAGCATCTCGTCCCATCAGCTCACAACAGATAACTCGATGATGTGATTTTGCCGTTGTATTTAACCGGTCAATAAATTCAGTTCCTACTGAAGAAGCACTGATAAATCCATAAGTTAAATCAGTCGCTGGCAAATCATTATCCATTGTTTTAGGGATACCAATTACATTAACGCCTTTTCTTGAAAAATCACGAGCACTTGTTAAAGTACCATCACCACCTAAAACAACCAGCACATCGACACCAGCTTTTTTTAAGTTTTCGACACCAACATCAGAAACGTCTTTTTTTACCTTTCCGCCATGACCATCATCAACAAGATAGTCGAATAAGTTATCTTTATTAGAACTATATAAAATAGTTCCACCTTCTTTATAAATATTCTCTACCTTATCAACTGTCAATTCTATGTAATCATTGTTATAAAGACCACGATAACCATAAACATAGCCAATAACTTCATACCCGTATTCATTAATAGCCGCTTTGGTTACTGCTCTAATAACAGCATTTAACCCGGGGCAATCTCCGCCTCCAGATAATAATGCGATTCTTTTTACGTCTGCCATAAACATCCCTCCATAAACTTTATTATATGATTTTTTATAATAAAACTCAATAAAAATGTTACCGTTTACATAAAATACGCAATATTTATAAAATTCAACAAAATATTATAAAAAATATTAACTTCTGCCTTAAATAAACAACATCTATTTATTATAAAGATGACTACATTACTTTTAAAGATTCAATAAATAATTACTCAATAATTAAATTATTATTATAAAAACAAAAATATCTACTTTACGTTATAATATCTTTATAGGAGGGGTCTCCATGAGAACAAATGAAGTTGAAAAAATCACAGGTTTAACTAAACATGCCATACTTTATTATGAAAAAGTGGGAATCATCCGACCCAAAAGAACAAATAATGGTTACCGTAACTACAGCCATGACGATTTACAAACGTTAAAACTTGTGAAATTTTTACGTAATTTAGATATTTCAATTGATGATATCAAAGCAATCTTAAATAATAAATGCAGTTTAGATGACTGTTTAAAGATTCATAAGCGCAACATTGATCAAACAATTTCTGAATTAGAAGATCTTCAAAATACAATATCAACATTCAAAGATATGCATATTCCACTAATTCCTGCATTAGAAAATATTAAATTAGTTCCAGAGAAAAAAGGGCTTGGATATCGAAAAACAAGTAAAACAATAGCTTATAATCGCCCACTAACTAGAGCCATGGCAATACGACAGGTCATTTCTGCAGGAATTATTGCTTCGATTTTTACTTACGGTATTTATATTTGGATTTGGAGCGAAAAATGGTATTATTTAGAAAATTTATATTTTGTCGCAGTCGTCTTTTTAATAAATATTTTAATTTTTATTTTTGCTAACTTCCAATTTATGATGCATCTTTACGATAAATCAAGAAACCAATCTATTGAATTTTTAGAAGAAGGAATAAGAATTTTCAAGCGTAAAAATTCTTTTCACCATTTTAAATATGTACTTTCTGCCTTGATTAATCAGCATTATAAATATCAAAAGTTTTATTTCTACCAAGATATTGAAAAACTTGTCGTTCAAACTAGACAGCGTTTTATCCCTCTTTATAGTTTAGGTACTGGAGGCCCAAGCACTGATATGTATGAAGTAGATATCACACTTTATTTTAGTGATGGTGAAACTTATTTTTTATTGGGACCTGAAACATTTAATAATGACAGTCAGCTGATTGGACATATTTTAACAGAGAAAATTCCCAATATTGTAGATCCCGACAATATCCTAACAGCTTACCAAAATAAAATAAATCTAACCGATTACATGACATCACAAAAAAGTATGATTTCCAGATAATAGAAATCATACTTTTTTATTCTAGTCACTCAATATTTTTTATCTATGATTATTTAAATATTCTTCAATGATCCAAACTGGCATTCCAATAACAGTCTCTAAGTTTCCTTCTACTTTAGCGACTAATGCCTTACCTTCACCTTGAAGTGCATAAGCTCCTGCTTTACCTGGCCATTCGTTTAAATCAAGATAAGCGTTAATTTCTTCATCAGATAATTTTTTAAAAGTGACTTTAGTTCCATCATGGTAAGTAGAAACTTTTCCATTATCAATGATTGCTACCGCTGAGTAAACAGTTTGGGTCTGATCAGATAACAATTTTAACATTTCATAAGCTGCCTGACGATCAGCAGCTTTTCCCAGCATCTGATTTTCTAAACATACCATAGTATCTGCTCCAATAACAATATCACTAGGGTATTTTAAAGCAATGGGTGCTGCTTTTTGATAAGCTAACTTCTCTAAACGTAAAGGAAGTGCCAAACTTTCATCTAGCACTTCCTCAATTTCTTGAAAGTCGATTATAAAATCAAACTTATGTAATTCTAATAATTCTTTTCTTCTAGGTGAACTACTAGCAAGAACAAGCCTTTTCATTATTCTGCCTTTGGTTCTTCTTTAGGTTCTTCTTTTTTAATTGGTTTAGGAAGTAAAGCCTTGCGTGAAACATTTACTTTTCCCTTATCATCAACTTTAGTGACTTTAACTTTAATGATATCACCTAATTTTATCACTTCACCCATTTTTTTAGTTCTTTCATATGCATAATCAGAGATATGCAAAAAACCATCTGTTCCGTCAAACAAATTAATAAAAGCATAATTATCTTCTACTCTTACTACTTTACCATCATAAACTTCGCCAACTTGCGCTTTTTTAACAATTTTTTCAATTAGCTCAACTGCTTTATTGATTGCAGCTTGATCATAATGATAAATAACAACTGTACCATCTTGTTCAATGTCGATCTTAACACCATCAGATTGTTCAATGATTTCATTGATTGTTTTACCCCCCTGACCAATAACCGCTTTGATTTGATCCGGTTCAATCTTCATCATTTGTACTTTTGGTGCATATGGTGATAATTCATCACGTGGTGCTGCAATCGCATCCATCATATTTGCCATAATTTGTTTACGAGCTACTTTAGCTTGAGCTAAAGCCTCTTGTAAAATTTCTTTCGTAATACCATCAATCTTAATATCCATTTGTAATGCACAAATACCCGCATCAGTTCCTGCAACTTTAAAATCCATATCTCCTAAATGATCTTCCATTCCTTGGATATCTGTCAAGATAGTATATGCATCCCCTTTTTTTACTAGTCCCATAGCTACTCCAGCTACTGGTGCCTTAATTGGAACACCGGCTGCCATTAAGGCCATTGTCGAAGCACAGATAGAAGCCTGTGAAGAGGAACCATTAGATTCCAATACTTCAGAAACCACTCTAATTGTATAAGGAAAAGCTTCTTCACTAGGAATCACTTGTGCTAAAGCTCTTTCGCCTAAAGCGCCATGCCCAATTTCACGACGACCTGGAGCACCCATTCGTCCTGTTTCTCCAACTGAATATGGCGGGAAATTATAATGATGCATAAAACGTTTTTGATCTTCTAACCCTAATCCATCTATTTTTTGATGTTCTCCAATTGCACCTAATGTTGCAACCGATAAAACTTGCGTTTCACCACGTGTAAATAACGCTGACCCATGAACTCGAGGTAACAAATCAATTTGCGAATCTAATGGCCTGATTTCATCGATTTTGCGTCCATCCGGTCTTATTTTATCTTCAGTAATTAATCGACGTACTTCATCTTTTTCTAGATCATGTAAAATGATTCCAACTTGTTTCATCACATCAGCTTTTATTTCTTCATTTTCATATTCTCTATTGTCATATTCCTCTGTCACTTGAGCGATTAGATCATCAATTGCTCCATATCTCTCTAATTTACCGGGAATTGAAACTGCTGCAGCCATTTCGGCTTTAGCACGTACTGCAACTTCTTCAACTAAATCATTATTTAATTCAAATAACGGAATTTCAATTTTTTCTTTTCCACAAGCCTCAACTACTTTTTCTTGGAAAGCAATTAATTCTTTGATTTTTTCATGACCAAACAATAATGCTTCCAACATTACCTCTTCACTAACTTCTTTAGCATCAGCTTCAACCATATTGATAGCATCTTTGGTTCCAGCTACCTCTAAATTTATTAAAGAATTCTCTAGCTGTTCTGGTGTTCCGTTAACAATGAATTCACCATCAACCAAACCAACGTTGACCCCTGCAATAGGGCCATTAAAAGGTATATCAGAAACACATAAAGCCAGTGATGCACCTAACATAGCCGCCATTTCTGGAGTTGCATCTTGATCTACAGATAAAACGGTGTTAACACTTTGCACTTCATTTCTAAACCCATCTGCAAATAATGGTCTAATTGGACGGTCAATCATTCGAGCTGTTAATGTCCCATGTTCACTAGGTCGCCCTTCTCTTTTTAAAAATCCACCTGGAATCTTTCCAACTGAATATAATTTTTCTTCATAAGTTACTGTCAATGGAAAAAAGTCAACATTTTTTGGTTCTTTCCCTGCCACAACAGTTGATAAAATAACTGTATCATTATATCTTACCAATACAGCTCCATTAGCCTGCTTAGCTAATTCTCCTACTTCCACACTTAGATTTTTACCATAAAAATCCATACTAAACACTTGTTTATTCATTCTTTCACCTCATCTATTATCCTAGCCATTATAACATATAAATTTGCATTTCAAAACAATTTATTACTTAACTACTGCAAAAGAGATTAAAAAGATGCTATAATATTGATTAGAGGTGATTTTATGAATGAAAATGAATTAAAAAGTTTAGAAGTATACAATGAAAAGTTTAAAGAAGACCCAACTTCCTTCAATGATTTTCAGGCCAATGATTACATTAAACTATTGAAGAAAAGCGACAACAATGAAGAGGCAATTGAGGTTGGAAAGACATTTATGTCATTATGTCCAAATCTTCGCGGATATCTGAATCAATATGGGTATGCACTTTATAATAAGTTCATCAATATTGATGATGAAAAAATTAGAGATAATGAAGATCTTTTCTTTAGTGTCTTAAAAGATATTTTAGCTGTATGCAAACAGGAACGTTATTCTCCAATGGAACCTTCAGTAAATCGTGCTATTAAATATTTACAACGTGAAAAACCTGAAGATCCTAACAAATTAGTTGAAATGCTTGATTTACTTGATCCTAATCTATTAGATGATAAACCATTTACTAATGATGAAGGAAAAGAATTTGAATCTAAAAAAGAACGCTACTATCGATTAAAAGTAAAAGCTCTATACGAGGCCAAACGTTCAAAAGAATGTGTTGATACTGCTAACAATGCACTATCTCTATCTTTAAAATGGCATTTTAATACATTGCAATGGATTAATTATCAAAGAGCGTGTTCATTAGTCGAACTAGAACAATACGATGAAGCTAAAAAAGTATTCTTATCTTTACATAACCGAATCCGTAATGTTAATTTCTACGAAGTTCTTTATAAAACTAATGCTCAAACAGGCAACATTAAAGAAGCAAATGCTTATTTACTATATGAATTTTTTGAAAATGGATATTCAATTAATCATTTAGGAATTTATACACGCTTGATGGAGGCTACACAACGTACTGAAGACCCGATGTTAATTGAAATTGTAGATGCTTTCTTAACAAAATTAACTGCTGAAAATAATCGTGAATATACTCCAGTTGCTGATTATGGTGAAAAATATAACGATCAAACATCAGAAGAATTATATGATGAATTATATGAAAAAGTAATGAATAATTTAGGTAAATATGTAGAACGTGTTGAAGGAACAGTTGTTCATTATAATAATCAGCGTGGTCTTGGGACTATCTCGCGTTATGATGAAGATGGTATTTTCTTTAGACAAGCCGATTATGTTTACGATGAAGATGTTCAACGTCGTGATAAAGTTGAATATACCCCAATTGAAACATTTGACAACAAGAAAAACGAAATTACAAATAAAGCTATTTTAATTATTACTACTGAAGAATATCTGGATTTTGGATATTAAATAATGGTTATTAGGAAACTTCCTAATAACCATTATTTTTGTCTATCTAAAAATTCTTGCATTGCTTTAATACTCTCATTTGAAATCACATGTTCAATTAAACAAGCGTCTTTATCAGCAATTCCTTCGTCTATGTTCAAAACTTCAACAAATAATTGTTTAATTGTTTGATGTTTACCACAGATAAACTCAGCCGTTTCTTTCCCTTTAGGCGTTAGTTTTACATCCGCATACTTTTCATATATAACATAGCCATCTTTAGCCAAAACCACAACTGCATTATTGACACTTGGTTTAGATACACCTAAATGCTTAGCGATATCACTGACTCTAGCTTTTTTTCCATCTAATGAAAGTTCATAAATTAATTCTAAATAGTTTTGCATCGCAATTGACATTTCTTCCATTTGTTCCACCTCATTAAGAATAATCATATCATAATATTACTTCATCAGCAACTTATATGCCCATATGCAATAGGCTTTTATGCATAGTAATAATTGAGGTGAAAAAATGGAATATTTATTATCGTTAAATCCATTTATAATTGTATTAATTGTAGCAACATTTAACTGGTTAATGACCTTCTTTGGAGCATCGTTAGTTCTATTTGTTCGCAAAGCCAGTCAAAAACTCATTTGTATTGCTCTTGGCAGTTCTGCTGGAATTATGGTTGCTGCTTCATTTTTTTCATTATTACTTCCAGCAAAAGACCAGCTTGAAGCTGGAGGTAAACTTGATTTACTAATCATTCCATTTGGTTTTATTTGTGGTGTAGCATTATTGATGTTGATTGATAAACTGCTCCCCCATGAACACATGATGTCACATGAACAAGAAGGAATCAATCCAGGTCGCTTTTCAAAAAACAAGCTATTAATGTTAGCTATGACCTTACACAATATCCCTGAAGGTTTAGCAGTTGGTGTGGCATTTGCAGGATGTCACGATGGAAATTACTTACCAGCTTTAATCTTAGCTCTAGGAATTGGTATCCAAAATTTTCCTGAAGGTACTGCTATTTCTTTACCTATGCATCAATGCGGAAAAAGCCGTTTTATTGCCATGATGTATGGACAATTTTCTGCTATTGTTGAAATCCCAGCAGCATTATTAGGCTTTATTTTTGCCACTCTAGTCAATGGAGTTTTACCATTCGCTCTTTGTTTCGCAGCCGGTGCCATGTTTTTTGTCTGTATTGAAGAATTAATTCCTGAAGCTAATGCAACTGAAGGAATTGATTTGGGAACAATAAGTTTCATGATTGGTTTTGTCATTATGATGTCTTTAGACATTCTTTTATCATAAATACTATTTAAAGTAATTTAATTTGTTTAAATCCTAAACAAAAAATACTTTTTTAGAAATAAAGCTATTTATCCTAATTTTACAAGTTTTATTATATTGACAAATAGAACTTCATAACGTATTATTTTAGGTAACAATCTATTAAACAAAGACAGTGAAGTGAAGTAGTAAATATGACTTAGATATCAGAGATATTGTGGTTGGTGCGAACAATACGTTAAGAAATATTGAATTCATCATGGAGTCGGATACTGATAAGTAGGTAATCATCGGTGGCTAGCCGTTATCGTAGTAAAGTTTTACACTTATGAAGATTATTAATGTGAGTTAATAATAAACTTGGGGTGGTACCGCGACTTTGTCGTCCTCTATCGAGGGCGACTTTTTGTTTAATAATTGAAAATATGGAGGGAATAAATATGAAAAAATTATTAAAGGCATCTTTAACTGTAATGATGGCACTAACTCTAAGTGCCTGTGGGGGAAGTAAGGATGTTAATATTGGCATTGTTCAATACGCAGAACATCCCGCATTAGATAATGCTAAAAAAGGATTTTTGAAAGCATTAGAAGACAATGGCTATGGTGAGGACAATGTTGCATTTGATGACCAAAATGCTCAAGGTGATGGATCAAATTGTACAACCATTGCTGATAAATTTGTTAACGATAACGTTGACTTGATTTTCGCAATTGCTACACCAACTGCTCAAGCAGCAGCAAACAAAACAACAGAAATTCCAATTGTTTTATCAGCTGTAACAGATCCTGCTAGTGCTAAATTAGTAAAAACCAATGAAAAACCTGGCGGAAATGTAACTGGTACAAGTGATTTAACACCGGTTGCTGATCAATTTGATTTGTTACAACAATTACTTCCTGATGCCAAAACAATCGGGATCATGTATTGTAATGCCGAAGATAACTCAATTTTCCAAGCTGACATTGCTAAAGAAGAATGTGCTAAACGTAATTTAACTGTAGTTGATAAATCTGTTACTGATTCTAATCAAATACAACAAGTTACTGAGTCATTAATTGGAAAAGTAGATGCTATTTACATTCCAACTGACAATCTCTTAGCCGAAGGTATGGCAACCGTTGCTCAAGTTGCTAATGAAAACAATTTACCATGTATTGTTGGTGAAAGTGGGATGGTTGAAAATGGGGGATTAGCCACTTATGGTATCGATTATTATAATCTAGGATATCGTGCTGGTCTTCAGGCTGTAAAAATTTTAAAGGGCGAAGCTAAACCTGCTGATATGGCAATTGAATATTTACCTGCTGAAGAATGTGAATTAACAATAAATGAGAAAGTTGCTAAAAAATTAAACATTACAATTCCTGATGATCTTAAATCTAAAGCAAAGATGGTGAATAAGTAATGAGTTTTATCTTAGCTATTCAAGGTGCAGCATCACAAGGAATCCTTTGGGGAATTATGGCTTTAGGGGTCTACATCACTTTTAGATTATTAGATTTTGCCGATTTAACAGTTGATGGTAGTTTTGCCACTGGCGGTGCTGTTTGTGCTGTTGCTATTGTCAATGGAATAAACCCTATTCTTGCTGTTTTATTAGCTATAATTGCTGGATTTGTTGCCGGAGCTATTACTGGTCTATTACACACTAAATGTCAAATACCTGCGATTTTAGCAGGTATCTTGACCCAAATCGGCCTTTATTCAATTAATTTACGAATCATGGGAAAAAGTAATACACCTTTACTTCAAAGTGATACTATCTTCAAAGGTTTATCAAATACTTTCAATCTATCACAAGCATGGATTACTTTAATCATCGGAATAATTTGTGCGATAATCGTTATTTTAATATGTTACTGGTTCTTTGGAACCGAAATTGGTAGTGCTGTCCGTGCTACAGGAAATAATGAACATATGGTTCGAGCACTTGGTGCTAATACAAATACAACTAAATTATTAGGTTTAATGATTTCTAATGGTTTAATAGCAATGTCTGGTGCATTAGTAACCCAATCTCAAGGTTATGCCGACATTAAGATGGGAATTGGAGCAATTGTTATTGGTTTAGCTTCAATCGTTATTGGAGAAGTAATCCTAGGAAGAAAGCCTGGTTTCATGTTTACTTTAACTGCTATTATTGTTGGTTCAATTTTGTATCGTATTATTGTTGCAGTTGTTTTACAATTGGGTCTAAGTACTGATGATTTAAAACTGTTGACAGCTTTATTAGTAGGTATAGCATTAACTGTACCTGTTATGGTAAGTAAAAGAAAACAAATTGCTACATACAAAAAATTAACAAAGGAGAAAGAGAATGCTTAAATTAGAACATGTAAGTAAAACTTTTAACCTTGGTACTGTTAATGAAAAAAAGGCTCTTCAAGATTTGAACCTTACTGTTAATGATGGAGATTTTATTACAATCATCGGTGGAAACGGGGCTGGTAAAAGTACGACTTTAAATATGATTGCTGGGGTTTATCCAATTGACTGTGGATATATTACTATTGACAATCAAGACATCTCGCTCGCCGATGAATATAAACGTGCCAAATTTATTGGACATGTTTTCCAAGATCCTATGATGGGAACAGCAGCTAATATGGAAATTCAAGAAAATCTGGCTATGGCTTTTCGTCGTGGTAAACGTCGTGGTTTAAGCTGGGGAATCAGCAAAGAAGAAAAAAAACAATATCATGAAGCACTAAAACGTTTAGACTTAGGTTTAGAAACAAGGATGTCAAGTAAAGTTGGTTTGTTATCAGGAGGACAACGTCAAGCTTTAACATTACTGATGGCAACACTTCAAAAACCCAAAATTCTTTTACTTGATGAGCATACTGCAGCATTAGATCCTCGAACCGCTAAAAAAGTTCTTGATTTAACAGAGGAAATCGTCACTGAACAAAAGCTAACTGCTTTAATGGTAACACATAATATGAAAGATGCTATTAATATCGGTAATCGCTTAATTATGATGGACAAGGGCCGTATTATTTATGATGTCAACGGTGAAGAAAAAGCCAAATTAACAGTTGATGATTTACTTAAAAAATTCGAAGAAGCAAGCGGTAGTGAATTTGACAACGATCGCATGCTATTAGGATAGAGCTGATTCCAGCTCTATTTTTTTATTACTAATAAGTGGCCCTTTTCTGGCACACAATAAAAAACATCTTCTATTCTATCTACACCTTGTTTTTTCAACTCTTTTTTTAACCAATTTATATCCCGGTTGAGCAATTTTAAATTATCTTCATCAATTATCCCATCACAGATTAAAGCATCCGGTAATTCTACTACACACTGATCTTTAGGAATAATTGAAAGTGAACCATTTGTTTCTAATAAAGCAAATTCAACTTTAGAAATACTATCAATATCATTAACTCGTAAATGATGTGATAAATCATCAACAGTATATCGTTGCTTTTTCATTATTTCTTGATCCAATTTTCCTTTAAAAATAATGTATGTAGGTCGTCCTTCAAAAATATCGCGAAGTTTTTTTGATTTCATTGTTATCATTGAAACAAGTCGATCTACAACAATCAATGTAACAGTTGCAACCACACCATGATAAAAAGTAAAATCGCTGTTTCCTATCGTATCTGTCATGATCTCGGCAATAATTAAAAATACTACAAAATCAAATACATTTAATTGACTAAATTCTTTTTTACCAAAAATTCTTAACAAGATACTTAAATAAATATAAATGCAAACACTAATTAAAAATACATCGAAGATATTCATATTTCACCAATCCTTAAATATAATATTAGTAAGATAACAAGGAGGAAATATGAAATCATATTTAAAAATATACCTAAAATTCGCTTTATTTATCCTTATCACCTTTACTATTACTAGTCTTATCATGGCCGGAATTATAAGTTTTATTCATTTATCAAATTTTATCTACCATAGTATTATTAATATAATTGCTGGAATCATTATGATTCTATGGGCATTTTGGCTAATCAAAATATTTCAAAATAAAGCAATTATTCACGCTTTACTATGTGGATTGATCTTTGGAATTATCGCATTAATGGTAAATATTGAAGACATTAATCTAATTAATATCCTTTCAAGACCAATCATTTTAATTATCACTACCTTAATTTTACAATTATATACAAAAAAATTAGACGCTTAATATCTTGGCATAATCAATCCGTAATGATAATGTTATTATACAGGTGGCAATCTCTTTAATTACCTCATACACCAATCATCTAGTTAATCAACTTTATATACAAATCCATAGAATATTTCATCTTTCCAAAGATAATTTCCCTTAAAGAATGATTTAAACAGTTCTTACAAAATACTGATTAAATCATTCTTTTTCTATTTCTACTTATTAAAATTGTCTATAAAAAAGAACCTTACTTATTTTGCAGTCTAAATAGTAGGTTCATTTTATAAGTTCTAGTTTTTAAACTCAATGTTAACAATTTTTACATCATAAGGATCTGCAACCCCAACTGTTACAATTTCATTTACTCCATGACCTAAAACAGCTTTTGCTAATGGAGATTCATTTGAAATCTTTCCATTTAAAGGGTCTGTTTCAGTATATCCAACGATTTGGTAACTTTCAGGTTCAGCATCTTTTTCTGATAAATCTAAGATTGTTACAGTAGTACCGGGTTTTACTACTTTTAGATCCATTTGTTCTTCAGAAATAACTTCAGCATTTTGAAGCATATAGTCAATTTCTTTAATTCTTGATTCTAAATGTGCTTGTTTTTCTCTAGCAGCATCGTAGTCAGCATTTTCAGATAAGTCACCTTGAGAACGTGCTAATTGTAATTCTTCAATAACTTTAGGTCTTTCGACATTAATCAAGTTATCTCTTTCTTGTTCTAATTTTTCTACCCCACTTTGGGTTAACAATACTTTTTCGTGTTCCATAATATCACCTCGTAGTCTCTAATATAGCATAATTCTATATAAATATCTAGTCCTAATATCTTCACTAATCAACTATTGAAGATATTTTTGTTAACAATAAATCAATTGCTACAGTGTTGCTGCTTCCTTCGGGAATTATAATATGAGCATATTTTTTCGATGGTTCAACAAATTGTTCGTGCATTGGTCTTACTGTTGTTAAATATTGTGTACATACCGAATCTAGACTCCGTCCTCGTTCTTCAAGATCGCGTCTCAACCGACGAATAAAGCGAATATCTGCATCTGTATCAACATATACTAGAATATCACAGCGTTCTCTAATTCGTACTTCATTTAACACAAATAACCCTTCAAGAATAAAAACATCACGACAATCAACTATTTCTACTATTTTGCTACGATTATGCTGTTCAAAATCATAAGTCGGTTTTTGAATACTTTTCCCTTCTTTTAATAAATCAAGATGTTCAATCAATAAATCCATATCAAAAGCTAAGGGGTGATCATAGTTAGTTAAGACTCTTTTATCCATTGATAAATGTGTTTGATCTTTATAATAGTCATCTAATTTAATAATTCTAATTGTATGGCGTCCTTTAAAACAGTCATAAAGCTCTTGTGCAATAGAGGTTTTTCCCGAAGCACTACCTCCCGCAATACCAATAATAACTGGCTTTTTCATCAAATCACTTTCCTTCCCATATCATCCTTTTGTAATTCAACACTGACCGGTATTTGTAGAATCTCCATTGGATGATTAGCTACTTCAACTTCTTCATTATCAGCATTTATAATTTTTGTTACTGGCACAACAACATTTTCGTGATATGGGCTAAAAAACTCAATTTGATCACCAATTTTAAAATAGTTACGTTGTTCTATTGTAGCTATTTGATTAACTTGATCATAGCTGATTACTCGGGCACAAAATTCTTGTGTAGGATGTTCATCACGTTGATTATATAACTGCTTATCGTTACCCGCCTGATCATCAAAGAAACCAGTGCATAAGGAACGATTAGCCGCTTTTTGTATTTCACGATAATATTTCTCAGTCAATTCAAAATTATCAGGATCATTACAATAATCATCAATTAATTTTCGATAGGTCGAAACAATTGTTGCAATATAATGCAATGACTTCATTCGACCCTCAATTTTAAAAGAATCGACTCCTAGTTCAATCAATTCAGGAATATGATTAATTAATGCCATATCCTTACTTGACATACTAAAAGGAATTACACCATCTTGATTAATTTTTTGATTACCTTGATATAGATCATAGTACCAGCGACATGATTGTGAACATCCACCCCGATTAGCATCACGACGTGAAAAATAATTAGACAACATGCAACGACCTGAATAATGAATACACATGGCACCATGAATAAAATATTCAATATCTACATCAGTTTTATCTAAAATAGTTTTCAAATCATCGTAACAAACTTCCCGACCAAGCACTACTCGATCCATTTTTAAATTTTGATAAAATTTAATTGCTTTTGTATTTAAAGTTGATAATTGTGTTGAAACATGAACTTCTAATTTTAAATTCAACTTTTTAGCAATTGACATAATATATGGATCAGCCACAATAATCGCTCTAACACCTGCTTGATCAAGAGCCCGCAGATATTCTTCAATCCCATCAAGATTATCTTGATGTAGAATAATATTGCATGTCACATGAACCGCAGCGCCATACTGATCAGCAAAGGTTACTGCCTCTTTAATATCATCAAGTGTAAAATTTGAGGCTCCAGAACGTAATGAAAATTCTTTTCCACCCACAAAAACTGCATCAGCACCATATTGAATGGCAACCTTTAGCTTTTCTAAGTTACCAGCTGGTGCCAATAACTCAGGTTTTTTTATTATTACCCTTTTTCCGTTAATTACTTTACTTACATTTCTCATTTTCTTCCCGCTTTCTTACATCATCAATCTTATAAACAGTTGCATCAAACATAAAGCTATGATGATATTCGATATTTGGATCCAGTTGATAAAGTTGCGATATTAATTCCTTAGCGACTTTTCCGTAAGTTCTATTTCCAACGCTGATTAAAGCATCTTGATATAAATTAACGATTTCTACTAACTTTAATTCATCGACGTATAAAGATTCTATGTAGAGGTAATCAAAATCTTGAAAACTACTCATTATGTCTAAGCCACACATTTGCTGTTTACTCAAAATATGACATCCATATTGATCCTCATAAATATGACAACTATAATTTACACCATTTGCCTGAATCGTCAGATCATCTGATATTCCAATTGGAATATCCTGATTGATTTCCTTAAAATAATTAGTCAATAGCTTTCTTTTTGAATATGCCATATATTCAACACCATGAACTTGAATCATTGTTTTAACATTAACATTTTTAGCAATTATTTTTTTTTCTTCAAGCGGTATCTCCCGTGCCAAAAAAGCACCATTAATACCTTGAGTTCCCAAGTAATTTAAAGTTGCTTGATTAGTATTTAATGTATCTGGATGATAAATCATCTCAAAATCAAAATTATGCTCATTACAAATCTGTAAAACACCAAAATCTTGAAATAAAATTCCATCAACTCCAATTTGACTCAATCTAATTAAATGCTTTTCTAAGAAATCGATATATTTTTCTTCAACTAGTGCATTTACTAAAACCCATACTTTTTTATTACCTAGGACCTTTTTTAAATTGGCGATTTCATCATACTCAAGCGATAATGCTTGACGACATGAAAAATACTTTGCCCCAACGACAAAATATTCAACACCAATATCCACATAATCATAAATAAATTTTTTGCTATTTAAAGATAATACTAACTTCATTGTGCCACCCTTTTTCTTATCACACAAATACCATCACCAACATGATGATATTCAACATCATAAAGTTCGTTATCAAAGATCCAATCTTTAAAACGCTTTATTTTTTTTACCAGTTGTTTTGTATTTCGATTCTTTATATTATCAATATCAAAAATCATACCATGAAAATCTAAATTATCAACAATACAAATACCTTCGTCTGCCACTAAAGGCATATATTTTTCAAAAAACTTTTGATATTGTGCTTTAGCTGCATCAATAAACAAACAATCATATTTTTTAATTTTCAAATGCTCTAAATCAAATGATAAAGCATCACCATGATGAATAATGATTTGACTTTTTAAATTATTTTCTTCAATATTTTTTACAGCTTCTAAATATCGTTCCTCATTTAATTCAATTGTTTCAACCTTAAAATTATTAATATTACTTACCAACATCATTGCTGAATATCCAATCGCACTACCAATCTCTAAACAACAATGACAATTATGATGTTTAAAAATTTCAATCATAAATTCAAGCCCTTCACGCTGCATTACAGGTATATTTCGGGCTAAAGCATCAGCTTCTATTTTTTCATAATATCTCATTTTAATACCATTTATTTTCCTTTACTACTTGTTGATGTTCTTCATATGTTTTTGAATAGATGACTGACCCGTCTTTCAAAGCAAAGAAGAACAAATTATCAGTCTTTTGATAATTCAGACATGCTTCAATAATGTTTGTTGAAACTGTACTGATTGGACCGACTGGTAACCCTTCATACTTATATGTATTATATTTAGAATCGACTGATAAGTGATTATACGTTACTGCTACCGTTTTAATTTGATTTGCATAATTTACAGTTACATCACTTTGCAGACGCATTGGTTTTTCCAAACGATTCATAAAGACACCGGCTATCTTAGCCTGATCTTCTTTTTGGCCAGATGACTCACATTGTACAACTGATGCTAATGATAAAAATTGATGCATCGATATTTTATTACCACTAATCATAAAATTACTGATTTTGTCTTTATAAGTACTTAAATTACGATCCATTTGATCCAGCATCATCTTTGTAACATCTTCAATCGATGTCTTCTTTGAAGTAATTACATATGTTTCTGGACCAAAATACCCTTCTAACGGGAACATAATATCAGCACCCAAAATACTTTCATCCAAAAACCAGTATTTTTCCACTAAAGTTTGCAAATATTCTTTATTTGTCCATTTCTCTAATACCTCGGTACTATCGATTTCTAATCCCTTTGCTACTTGTTGAGCACATTCAGGTATACGGTATCCATCTAATATCGTAATTTTAGCAGCAGATATATAATCCTTATCTCCTTCCAAAATTGTAAGAATCTTCTTTAAATCCATATTTTTATTTAAAACATAAACATTCGCTTTAAAACTATAACTATTAAACTTTGTATAGATACTAGCAACTGTTTTGCTTTTTAATAGACCTGCCTTATCAAGCTGATTTAAGACCGAAGATGTTGATCCAGATATTTCAACTACTACCTCTTCACTTTTAGAAGAAACAGCACCTTGGCCATTGAAATAAAAAAACACTAAAGCTAGTACAACAATCGTTATTCCAGCAATTGCTCCAATAATAATTTTCTGAGTTTTTTTCATATTCTCCTCCGTCTTAACCATTATATGATATTTTTAGCGCTTATTCAACTTATCTACCGATAATAAAACATGCTTCGTCAGTATATTATGCCAAAAAAAGAGATGAATAATCATCTCTAATAAATAGTCTCAAATTTTGTAATGCAAACCGGCTCACTGACTAGATATGAGTATTTGGTTTCAAAAAGCATTCCGCCTCTCTCATCGCGGTATTCATAACTTTCAACTACTCCACCCTTTTGGCAAACTGCAACAATCCAACGATCTTTAAAGATTGCAATATCACGAGCATTTGGTGAAGTATCAACAAAATCTTTATAAGTCAATAAACCTGTTTCTTGATCTACTAAAAATAATGCTAAACTATCATGACCACGATTAGTAACAAAAATACGCTCCTCTTTTTCGCTAAAAAGCATTTGTCCAGCTAAGCTAGGCTCATCATATTCATCTTTTGGATATGTATCGATGGTTTGAATTAATTCAAATTTCAAATCATTATATTTGTAAACACAAATTGTATTAGATAATTCATTTAAAACATACGCTATTGTTCCAGCCTGGTTGAACATAATCTTTTTAGGTCCAGATCCTGGTTCTAAATCAAATGAATGTTCTTCATCCAAAATAATCTCCTTTGCTTCCATTTTAAAGAGCAGTACTTTATCTAATCCTAAGTCAACAACAATTAAACGTTTTCCATCCGGAGTAAAATCGACAAAATGAGGGTGTGGTTGATTTTGACGTTTTGGATCGATACTATGTCCTTCCAATTTATAATTAAAAATAGGTGCAACTAGTTTTTTCTTATCAATTTTTGCCACCATGATCTCACCGTTATAATAATCAACAGCATATAATTTATCTGCTGTTTCATGATCACCATTAGCACAAGCATGCATATATGTTTTACCTTTATCACTAATTCGCGATACTAATGCTAAAATATCAGCAGTTGCTGCATATGAACAAATTCCACCATCACCACTTGTACCTGTTCTATTTTTATATGTAACACACACAAAGCGCCCATAATTAAAGCTATAGACAGGGTCTGAGGGTGTTTTAAAATGCTTTTTATAAAGTATTTCTCCATTTTCAATATCTACTTGAAATGTATAAATACCACGTGTCTGATCATTTCCATATGAATTGACAAAAAATGATTCAGTAACTCTTTTTTTTCCAAATAATCCCATTAAAGCCATTTCTATACCACCTTTTCTAGTTTAAGAGAAAAAAGCTAAATAATTTAGCTTTTATTAGTTATCGCAGTTACAGTCTCCATGATTACCGCAACATTCATGTTCTTCATCATTATCATGACAGCATCCATTTCCATGGTTTCCACAACATTCATGACCTTCTTCACTTTCAGCCATAAAACTTTGGAAAACTTCTTCAACCATTTCCCATTCTTCCGGTGTTTCTATAGGGAATAATTGTCCAGCATCATCATAGATTGATGCAAATACACTAGGTTCTTCAACTGTTGTATCATAATACAACACATATTGTTTTCCTAATTCCTCATTATTAAAAGTAAATAATACTTCAAATTCTTTTTCATTACCTTGATCATCGATCACTTGGATTTTATTTGCTTCCATTTAAATTCCTTTCTATTGGGCATCTAAGTAGCCTTGTAAAATCGCTACTGCAGCCATTTTGTCAATTACCTGCTTCCGTTTCTTTCGAGAAACATCAGCAAAGATAAGTTGATCTTGAGCTACTTTAGTTGTAAGTCGCTCATCAATTAAAACAACATTGAGACCCGGTACTTCTTTTTCTAACATTTCTTTAAACATGATTGATATTTGTGCACGCTCACCCAAATCACCATTCATATGTTTAGGTAGCCCAAGTACAACCGTTTTGATCTGATGTTCATTAATTAAAGCAACAACGTGCTTTGCGGCTCTATCATAATCATCATCTCGAAAACGGTAAGTCTCAATTCCATGAGCTAACATGCCTAAAGTATCACTGATTGCAATACCACAGGTTCTTGAACCTAAGTCCAACCCTAATATCCGTTCCATCCTACTTCTCCAAATATGATTTGACTAATTCTTCAATAATTTCATCACGTTCAATTTGCTGGATTATATTTCGAGCATTTTTATGACTTGAAATATAAGCAGGATCATTAGAGATTAAATAACCTGCAATTTGATGTACTGCATTATAGCCTCTTTCATTTAATGCATCAATTACTGTTTTAAGATTTTGACGAATCATCTCACGACGCATATCTTCAGAACTGAATACTTTTGTCTTTGTTAAGTCTTGCATATTATTCGACCTCCTTTAAGGCTTTGCCTATAAAATTATTTTACACCAATTACTTAGAAATTAAAAGAAATTTTTAAGTTCTCCCTTGATGTTGGAAATCTTATCATTAATTGGGCAGCCACCTTGAGCAAAATCCGGCTTTCCACCACCGCGACCATCAACAACTGCATTGATTTTTTTAATAATATCACCAGCTTTATATCCAGTTGCAACATAATTTTTAGTCACCCCGACAAAGTATGAACATTTGTCCTCAAATTGTGTTACTAAAATTACAATTCCTTCTTCAATTTTATCTCTAAAATCAAAGGCAAGTTGTTTCGCTTTAGCAGCATCAATCATTTCTTCTACAAACAACACTTTAACTCCATTGATTTCTTGAATATCATTGGCTTTACTTGCTGCATTTAGCGCATTTAATTGTCCGCTTAATATTTCAATCTCTTTTTTAGTGTTGGAAAGTTCTTCAGTTAATGCAGTAACTTTTGCAACTACTTCTTTACGATTTTTAAGTTTTAAAATATTACTAATAATATCAACCGTTTCTTTTTCTTGAACTAACGCTTGATAAGCAGTCTTTCCAGTAACCGCCTCAATTCGACGCACTCCACTACCAACACTCTCTTCAGCCTCAATTTTAAATAATCCAATATTTGCACTGTTTGAAACATGACATCCACCACATAATTCCATTGAATAATCACCGATTGAAACAACCCGAACCTTATCGCCATACTTCTCATCAAACAACGCCATAGCACCACTATTAATGGCTTCATCTTTAGTCATGTGTGCAATATCCACAGCAACTCCATCAAAAATGACATTATTAACCTGATTCTCAATTAATTTAAGTTGTTCATTTGTTATTTTTTCAAAATGAGTAAAATCAAATCTTAAACGATGATCATCAACATAAGAACCAGCTTGATTAATATGTTTTCCAATAATTTCTTTTAAAGCTGCTTGAAGAATATGAGTAGCACTATGGTTAGCAATAATCTTATTTCGCTTAGCTTTATCAACATCTAAAGTTAAAATATCACCAACTCGAATCGTTCCTGTCTTCAATTTAACGAAATGTAAATGCTGTTGATTTGGTGCTTTTAGCACATTAATTACTTCACCCTGACAATTTTCATTATAAACATACCCAGTATCTGCACATTGACCACCCATCTCAGCATAAAAAGTTGTCGTATCAAAAATGACTTCTCCATAATCATCAATTCGATCTGTTTTAACACCATCTTTAAATAATCCAATAACTACACTATTGATATTTGTTGGATCATATTCAAAATTCGATGGTAAATCAAAGGCCATTAAATCAGGTTTCTGACTTGCCATACTTTCACTATCAGTACGTGCTCCACGCGATCTTTCTTGTTGTACTTTAAGCTCTGCTCTAAAAGCCTCTTCATCAACTTTTAAATCTGATTCTTCAGCAATTTCCAAAGTCAATTCAAAAGGAAAACCATAAGTATCGTATAATTTAAAGGCATCCTTTCCACTAATCACACCATCAGTATTTTTTGCAATAATACTACTTAATAATTTTTCACCATTTGTTAACGTCTTATGAAAAGCTTCTTCCTCTTTTTTTACTAAGTCACTAATATAACTTACTTTTTCTGGTAGATAATCATAGAATTCTTTCATAATTTCGCTTACAACATCAACTAAATCATACATAAACGCTTTTTCGATTCCAATTTGCTTACCATAACGAACAGCTCTTCTTAAAATTCTCCTCAAAACATATCCACGACCTGCATTATCAAATAATGCTCCATCAGCAAGTGCAAATGTTACAGTCCGGATATGATCAGCAATAACTCGATAAGCCATCTTATTTTCTTGATATGAAACATTGGCTAATTTTTCTACTTCATGGATAATTGGTAAGAAAAAATCAGTATCAAAATTTGTTTCTCCGCCTTGGATAATACTAGTAATTCTTTCTAATCCCATCCCAGTATCGATATTTTTTTGTGGCAACTCTTTATAATCTTCACGAGCTACTCCTTCTTGTGAGTTATATTGTGAAAATACTAAATTCCAAATTTCAATATATCGATCATTTTCTAATTCTTCATAAAACAACTTTGTTCCTAAACCATCAGGATCATATTTTTCCCCACGATCATAAAAAATCTCTGAATCGGGTCCACATGGTCCCTCGCCAATTTCCCAAAAGTTACCTGGTGTTTTTAACATATGATCAACAGCAACACCTTTGACATTAACCCAATAGTCATAAGCTTCCTCATCATGATCATGAACTGTAATATATAATTTATCTTTTTCAAAAGCAAACCATTTTTCATCAGTTAATAATTCCCACGCAAAATCAATTGCATCTTTTTTAAAATAATCACCAATTGAGAAGTTCCCTAACATTTCAAAAAATGTATGATGACGAGCTGTTTTTCCAACGTTTTCAATATCATTAGTACGAATTGACTTTTGAGCATTTGTAATTCGTGGATTATCTGGAGTTATTGTTCCATCAAAATATTTTTTAATTGCTGCTACTCCAGCATTGATCCATAGTAAAGTTGGATCGTCATTAGGAATTAATGAGTGGCTAGGTTCAACTTTATGACCTTTGCTTTCAAAAAAATCCAAAAACATTTTTCTAACTTGATTTCCTGTTAATTGTTTCATCTTGTTCTCCTTTACAATATAAAAAGTCGCCCTATTGCTAGGAACGACTTTAATCGCGGTACCATCCTAGTTCATGAAAACTCATGCCCTTACTTGACTGGTAACGTAGCCTACACGGTAATCTTTAATTACTCTCCAAAGTAGCTTTCCTATAAAATGATAAGTATTTTCACCAGCCATACTTTCTCTGAAAGATCTATTTTATAGTACTTTTCTTTTTCAACGATTTACCAAATTATAAACTATCCAATTATATTTTTCAAGACTATTAATTTATATCTTTACATCTTTGCTTTGAGTTCATACATCATATCTTCAACACACTCACATTCACTCAACAAAATCATTAGTGATGCAACTGTTAATCCAATTAGTATTTTGCTTCTTGTCATCATATATCTCACCTCAGTATAGTTTACCTTTATTCAAGAAAATCATACACATTTAAGGTTTCAATTGTTTTAAAACGACTTTTTAAGCTTGTTTTTCGACGACTGTCTTGATAATTTGCTAAACCATGCATAAAAGCTTTAGAGTTTCCTAAAATAAAGAGAGACTGCTTTGCTCTTGTAATCGCTGTATATAATAGATTACGCCGTAGCATAATATAATAATCAGACAAGACCGCCATAATAACGATTTTAAATTCATTTCCCTGCGATTTATGAATCGACATACAATAAGCATGAGTAATTGTGTTAAAAGTATTACTTGTATATTCAACAAAATTACCATCAAAATCAACAATCAGTGTATCTTGCAAATATTCAAAATTATCTTTTCGACATATTTCAACAAGCGTTCCAATATCACCATTAAAAACATCATCATCAGGTCGATTTTTTAACTGCAAAATTTTGTCACCTACACGATATTCCTTGCGGCCAATTTGATATGAATCATTAAATTCATCAATCGGATTAAAAACATCTTGTAAAGCATCATTCAAAGCATCGATTCCAGCCACTCCCTGATACATTGGTACTAGTACTTGAATATCATTTGTGTCATAACCTTCGTCAATTGCTTTTTTTACTATTATCTTAACATTTTTTACGACATCATAGTTTATGCAAGGAAAAAAGTTTATATCCCGATATTGCTCAAAAAGATCCATATTTTCAATTTCATTATGAATAATATGATGAGCCAATTGAATAATTCCTGAATCCTTAGCTTGTCTGAAGATTTCATCTAGCTCAATCGTTTTCACTCCAGCTTCCATCAAATCCTGTAATATATTTCCAGGTGCAACCGAAGGCAATTGATGGTAATCACCGATAAATAATACTTTATTGATTCCTCGACCCGCCTCAAAAAGTTTACTCAACAATAAACAATCGACCATTGAAAACTCATCAATGATCAAAACATCTAAATCTAATGGATTGCTTTTATTCATAGCAAATGTGTTACTATGAAGATCCCATTTTAATAGGCGATGAATTGTACAAGCATAAATTCCAGTTAATTCTGTCAATCGTTTTGCAGCCCGACCAGTTGGCGCAACTAAACCAATTCGATCATCTGGGTATAATGCCGAATACACTTTTAAAAGTGCTTGAACAATTGTCGTTTTCCCAGTTCCAGGTCCGCCTGTCAAAATCATGCAAGAAGACTTTAAAAAATAATTTAGGGCTTCTTTCTGCTTGGCAGCATAACATATACCTTGAGTCTTTTCATAATTTGTCAACAATCGTTCTACTTCTTTTTCATCAAAAAGTTCATCGGGTTTATTTATCCGTATTTTTAAATATTCAGCTATATTTTTTTCAGCCTCATCCATTTCAAAATAATAATACTTATCACCACGTTGAATAATCAATCCTCCATCAATCAATTCATCAAGATATTCATTAAACGATACTTCTTCAATATTATATATTATTTTAGAAAACATTATTTTGATTTCATCAAGGTAACAGTATGTACTCCCAGTATTAAACCCATATTGCTTAATACTGTAAATAATCCCAGCTTTAATTCGATTAGGATTATCAAGTGTCCCACCTGTTTTTAAAGCTAACTCATCAGCTGTTTTAAATCCAATCCCATCAATATCCTCTACTAGTTGGTACGGATTGTTTTGAAGTATTTCTAATGTTTTTTCTTGATAATATGCTTGAATCAAGCCCAAGTTTTTCAGACTGATACCATGTCCCATAAAAAACTGCATTACTTCTTGATCATAATCACCATTAGTCAATGCTTCATAAATTATTTCCCGCCGTTTTTCAGTCATTCCTCTAACCAAATCTAAATTATGTTTATCTTCTTTAATCTTTTCAAGACACTCTTCACCAAGTGTATTTACTATTTGTGTTGCCAAAGCTTTACCAATCCCCTTAAATAGCGGACTAGATAAATATTTAATAATTTCTTCACTTTCTTTTGCATAAATGATACGATATTCTGATAATTTAAACTGTTTACCATATTTAGGATGAATTTCGTAATCACCAATAAAAGCATATTTTTCATAATCATTAAAATTATTCATATAACCATTCATTGTGATCAACTTATCTTCCTGCTCAACTTCAATTAAAGCAACGATATAATTAGAAGATTCGCTATAAAAACGAATCTTCTTAATATAACCTGTATATTCAATCATTATAAATACTTGATTGGCTGCCCATCTTTATAGACAGTTTCAATCGTTCCACCACCAAGACAAATATCACCATCGTAAAAGACTGCAGCTTGGCCTGGAGTCACCGCTTTTATTGGTTTATCAAAAGTTAAGTAAACAGTATCTTCATCAATAAATTCAAGTTGAATTGGATTATCTGGCTGACGATATCTAAACTTAGCGTTACATGCAATTTTATCTATTGGTTTAGTTGAAGCAATCCAGTTCACATCAGTAATCAGAGCCCCGGTTGAATATAACCAATCTTTTTGATCTCCTTGACAAATATATAACACATTTTTATCATAGTCTTTCCCAACGACAAACCATGCATCACCTGGACCACCAATCCCTAATCCTTTACGCTGACCAATAGTATAGTACATGATTCCTGAATGATCACCAATCACGTTCCCAGTTTCTATATCAACCATTTTTCCAGCTTGAGCTGGAATATAATTTTGTAAAAACTCTTTAAAATCACGTTCTCCGATAAAACAAATTCCGGTACTGTCTTTTTTATCTGCTACTGGTAAGTTCAATTCTCTAGCGATTCGACGAACTTCTGTTTTATCTATTTCACCTAAAGGAAATAATGAGTTTTGTAGCTGTTGTTGATTTAATTGACATAGAAAGTATGTTTGATCCTTATTATTATCAAGGCCTTTTAACATCACCGAATCTGCTCCTTGATAATGTTTAACTTGGGCATAGTGACCTGTAGCAATATAATCTGCATTTAAAGTTTTAGCAAAATCTAAAAAAGCTTTAAATTTAATATGCTTATTACATAATATATCGGGGTTAGGTGTTCTACCTTTTCGATATTCATCTAAAAAGTATGTAAATACATGATCCCAATACTCTTTGATAAAATCCACCCTTTTAATAGGAATCCCAAGACATTCAGCTACAGCCTTGGCATCATTATAATCTTCTTCTTGTGGACAGATATCATTATCATTAGTAGGATTACCTAAAATATCATTATTTAACTGGCTATCCCAATTACGCATAAACACACCAATAACATCATATCCTTGTTCTTTTAACAAATAAGCAGCAACTGCTGAATCGACACCACCACTTAATCCTAATACTACTCTTTTTGACATTCTCGTCACCTCACCGTACTATAATACCATTATTCGATTTAAAAAACTACTACTTTAAATCAAAAAAAAAGGATGAAATATCCTTTCTTAACCTAATCTTGACATTGGTAACATTGCTGCTCCGATTGCTCCACAATCTTCTAATTTTGTTCCTAATAACGGAATATATCCGCGCATTCCTACATGAATTTTTGAGTTAAATTGTTCTACTAAGCGATCATAGAAATATTCACGAGATTTCATTACACCACCACCAATTACAAAACAGTGCGGATCAACAGTGTGAGCAATATTAGCAAACATTGTTGCTAATTCTGAAATACATTCATCAACTATACTTTGTGCTTTTAAATCACCTTCGCTAGCCAATCTAAAAACATCTCCAGCATGATTTACTCTATCTTCTCCTAAAAGTTCTTTACCTTTACGAGTAATTGCAGTACCACTAGTTTCTCCCTCAGCAGCCCCTGGATTTAAACCTCCGAATTTATAACCATTGTTTTTAACAATAATATTCCCAATTTCTCCAGCATGTCCTCGACCACCAGAAACTAATTTACCATCAACAATAAAGGCTCCCCCAATTCCTGTTGAAATAGTCACATAATAACATGTCGGATAATCTTTTCCAGCACCTAATAAAGCTTCTGCTAATCCAGCAACATTTGCATCGTTATCAATAAAAGTTGGTAAATTAAAACGATCTGCTAATTTATCACAAATTGGATAATTTTCGAATCCAGGTAAATTTGTTGCCATGATCATTGTACCTTTTACTGTGTCAACAGGTCCAGGTACCCCAATACCAATTCCACTTACACCTTGTAAACCACCACAAATTGATGTATCTAAACTTTCAATTTGACGAATGATTTTAGCACATACATAGTCAGGACCATTTTCTCTTTCAGTATTATCTTTTACTTCACTATAAGTTTTACCATTTTCATCCACCAGCAAAGTACGAACATTAGTCCCACCTAAATCAATTCCAATATAGTATTTCATATCTTTCCTCCTATAATCTATGTAAATAATTATACAATAAACAACTCTTTATTTAAAGGTGTCTATAACAAACTTTTCTCTATTTTTTCAAACAAAGCCGGCACAGGGCAAATTATCTCTTTATCTTGAAGATAATTTAGTACACCAAAGGTTTTTACAAATTTTATTTTATAAGCATGCAGCAATTGATTATTTAAACCAAAAGTCTTCTTAATATATTTATTCAGTTCAAAATCTCCATATTTACGATCACCAATAATTGGGTGTTCAATACTTGATAAATGTACTCTGATCTGGTGCATCCGTCCAGTTATTAATGTAACCTCAACAAGACTATAATCACAATTATATTTTAACGGCCTAACAATCGTTTCCATCGTTAAAGCCCCAGGATAGTCTTTCTTTACTAATTTAACTTGAGCCTGATTCTCTAACTTGATCATATATCCGTGTAAATTTCGCTGATGATTCAATTGTCCGCGACAGATCGTTAAATATTTTTTTTCAATGCAATGACGTTGCTTTATCATTTCATTGAGATTTTGCAAAGCTGCCAAAGTTTTACCAAAAATTACAATTCCACTAGTATTCCTGTCTAAACGATGAACTGGTCCTGGCATAAAAGTATTTTCTCGACTTAGATCTAGTTCATTTTTTGAAGCAAGATAACTTAAAACCTGATTTGTTAAAGTATTAATGCTTTCATTTGCATCCTCATGAACTAAAAGCCCTGCTGGTTTAAAAACAATCAATACATGTTTATCTTCATAAAGAACACTAAACGTTCTATTAACCTCATAGATACTTTTGGTTTCTGTAAATTCTTTGAATTTATCATCATATAAAAACATTTCGACCTCATCATCTAATGATAAAATATATTTTTCATCCACTTTTTTCCCATTTACTTTGATATCTTTTTTTCGAAACATTTTATATATAAAATTATTTGGAGCATTAACTAGTAACTTTTTTAAATATTTATCAATTCTTTGATTAGCATCATTTTCTGTTATTTTTAATTTTTTCATTATATCACCTTGAAACATTATAACAAAATTTGCTAAAAACGCCTAATACTTTTATTGTAACCCTTTACATTTTATGAAACTGATGCTATAATTGATTTTGTTAAGTGAAGTATTTCGCTTTACATACCCCCTATTATCACCCTTACGTGAAATAATAGAAAAAAGTATGCACCCCCGCATACTTTTTTTGTTATACTTTTAATGAGGTGAAACTAATGGAAAAGAAAATATCATCAGAAATAATCTATGATGGAAAAATTATCACTGTTTATAAAGACAAAGTAGAATGTGAAAATGGGAATCTCGCAACTCGAGAAGTAGTTCGACACCACGGCGGAGTTGGCGTTCTTGCTATTGTTGATGGCAAAATTTTATTAGTAAAGCAATATCGGTATCCTAATGCTGTAGATACTTTAGAAATTCCTGCGGGTAAATTAGAATTAAATGAAGATACTGCTATATGCGCTTTACGAGAATTAGAAGAAGAAACTGGCTACAGTGCTAAAAAGATAAGTTTAATTTCTAAGTTTTTACCAACTCCTGGTTATAGTGATGAATGGCTTTATGTATACGAAGCTCATGATGTTTACAAAGTCGAAAATCCTTTAGAGTGTGATGAAGATGAAGTAATTGAATTAATTAAAATGGATATTGATACCGCTTATCACAAAGTAGTTAATGGCGAAATCTTTGATTCTAAAACAATGATTGCAATTTTGCATGCTTATATTAATAAAAACAAATCATAATGATTTGTTTTTATAAAAAAAGTTTCACCAAAGTGAAACTAAACAATCTAATTGGCGGTCTGGACGGGACTCGAACCCGCGACCTCCGCCGTGACAGGGCGGCATTCTAACCAACTGAACTACCAGACCAATATAATGGCGGAGACAGAGGGATTTGAACCCTCGCGCCAGTTTCCCGACCTACACCCTTAGCAGGGGCGCCTCTTCAGCCTCTTGAGTATGTCTCCGTCTGTTGCTTAAACATAATATCATATGTAAAAAGTTTTTGCAATAATTTTAGCCAACTTTTTTTCTATAAAAACTTACTCCACCTGATAAAAAAGCAAATTATTTCGTTTAAATCAGTCTTATTTAAAAAATAATTTTTTTATTTTTTTTAAAGGAGCAGACCCTTGCTCCTTTTATCACACTAAAATAACATAACAATTATTCCAACACTAATTCCCAAAACAATTGCAAAAGTAACATCGCTCAAATAATGGACAAACAAATACAATCTTGAAAAAGCCATTAATGCAGCAAAAATCATGCAAATAAAGCCGACTCTAGGAAAAAAGAAACATACAGTCGTTGCGCATGCAAAGCTTGAAGTAGTATGTCCTGAAGGAAATGAATAATCACTCGGAACTGGAATCAACATTTCAACATCATGATATGTATGACATGGTCGCTTACGCCTTACAATCGACTTAATTGTCACTTGACCGATGACTGTTGCTAATATTAGCGCTGCCAGCATTTTTTGAGAAAGCAGCTGTGTTTTATCATTAAGACTTAAAAGTAAAATTAAAACAAGCCAAATCATTCCAAAATCACCAATTCCAGCAATAAACTTCATCGCACCACTAAAAAAACGATGATGATAAAACTGCGGAAAAAAGTGCGATGTTTTAACATCTATTTCTTTAATCTTCTGCAAAATTCGCATCATCTTCCTCCGCTTCTGTAATTAATAAATAAATCATTTTAACTATATAGACTATTATTACATTAAAAATAATGAACAATACTAATTTTACTGCCATTGTCGATAATAAACCATTACCCGCAATTAAACTAGAATAATCAGGAATAAAACTTAGTAGAGCATTTAAGCTGTTAAAAATAACCGCATATATGGATAAAACTAGATTAACATAAAAATCAATAATGCTTTTAATTATTCCAGCAACAATACCTGGTCTCTGAATAAAATCTTCAAAACCGATAAAAATTATTAATCCTAAAAATGATATCAGTCCCACCACGATAACAGTATAGACAAAATTAATAAAATAAGACAATAGTCCCCGTTTTTCTAATAATATTTCATCATTTGACTTTTCAAATAATTCTCCCTCTTCCAACTTAGTTCCAGAATTACCATTAATAATATCCATCAATTCATTAACGCGTTCAGGATCACATCCTATCGCTGTTCTTGTTTTTGAAAATTCATCATCCTGATATAAATTCTCTCTTTTAAAAACAGTATCGGCAATTTCGTTGTCAGTTTCTGAAACTTCTTCTGACTCTAAAACCTCTTCAATTGACTTTTCCAAAGTTGCAATACTTTGGGGATTAGAAAAATGTTCATCATCCACTGGCGCTACAATAACATCTTCATCTTCAAATAACGATGTATTGACGGTATCAGCTTCACGATTTGCAATTTCTCCCAAAAAATAATGATATGTATTGCGAACTAGTTCAATCAACTGCTGATCATTTTGATACTCTTCAAGCAGCTTAGCGTATGTTTTATCTAGTGTTTCAATATCCATATCACTAGACATCCCTAATAACGGCGAAAATATTTCCATTGTATCGTAACGTGCAAAAAGAAAAATATTAATAATTTCTAAATTATTTCTTGCAATTTTAAATACCCTTGGACCAATCGATTCTTGTGCCAAGCATAAATCACTTAGATAAATTACATTGATTAAACATTGATTAGCTGCATAAAGAAGATTTGGATAGTTTGCAATTACAATTGCCTCACTTGGTTTGCAGTTCATTTGTTCAAGAGTTGTTTTTAAAACAGCAGTATCTGGTAATGGTAGATTATCGCTATCGCCGCCAATAACAAAATCAACTTTGTCATACAATCTTGTTAATTGTAAATATTGAATTGCACGTTTTGTTTTATGAGTTGAAACCACAGCAATTTTAATCTCTTTTTGTTTAAAAAATTGTAACAGTTCATCCGTTCCCTCTTTTTTTATTGTCTCAGGCTTTAACTTTGCATACTCGTATAAATCACGTTCAATCAACTTATTAATATCATCGGGATTAATATCTTTAGAAATTGGAAAATCATTATACATTGTTTTCATATTTCCAAGGGCTTCCTCGAAAATATCTTTAGTTAATTCAAAATTGTGAGTTTTACAAATCCTTTTAAAATAATTAAATCTAAGCCGATTTAGATCTAATAATCCTCCATCCAATGATAAAATAACTACTTTTATATTGTTAATAGTTTGTTTGTAGAACATTGCCAGATCACTCCATTCACCTAGTAATTATAGCATAGCTAATGTCATTTTTCATTAAATTTAACTTGCTTTTATGTTTAAATAGGTGTATTATAATATCTGTCCTCTCTCCTTAGCTCAGTTGGTAGAGCAACAGACTCTTAATCTGTGGGTCCACGGTTCGAGACCGTGAGGGGAGACCATTAATAAATTTCCGTAATTCTTATTTATATAAGTTTTACGGTTTTTTTATTATAAAATCATAACCACGCCTAAAAGACGTACTCGCCCTGTAAGGGCATGCTGTTGCGCTAGTCATTCGACCACTGAACGCCTTGACAGCCGTAACGTCATTTGCTCACTGACCCTCAAAGGGTCTTTTACTTTTTTTCTTTTTCTTGTCCCCTTCCACTGGTTCTCCTGTGAACGGGTCAATAAATTCTTCCATATTCATTTGATTACTCAACTTATCTTCCGCCAACTGATTTTGAATATATTCTCTCACTGTCTTCTCGTTCTTTCCTACTGTATCTACAAAATAGCCTCTTGCCCAAAATTTTCGATTTCCATATTTATATTCCATACTTGCATGACGATCAAATATCATAAGCGTTGACTTGCTTTTCAGGTATCCCATGAACTCCGCCACAGAATACTTTGGTGGTATTTCTAATAGAAGGTGAATATGATCAGGACATAACTCTCCTTCTATCAGCTCTACTCCCGGTTTTCTTTCAATTAAGGTCTTTATAATTAATCTTATATCATGTCTTAATTTATTGTATATTACCATCCTTCTAAATTTTGGTACTATTACAATATGATGTATGTGATAAACTTTTTGTGTCTTTCATAGACTAACCTCCTCGTTATTTTATTTGCAGCTGCCAGGCTACAATTATTATATCACGAGGAGGTTTTTTACCCAGACGCTAAAGCTTTATTGTTACCACGCGCATAGCACGTGGTTTTTGTTTCACAATAAAAAACACTATGTCATGCATAGTGTTTAAAACATCGTCACCATTAACAATACTGCGATTAGATTTTTTGCAGCATGTAAAATGATCGGAGCTATAATTGTTTGACGTTTTTCATATACGATTGAAAAAGATAAACCTGCCATCATATATGGAATCAATTTAATCCATTCACTCATATCACCAGCTAAAATATAGCTGTAAACATGTAACAAGCCAAATAGGAATGCTGAAATCAAATGAGCCCAAACCATATTTTTTTGCCGTAAACTGTTGAAAATCAGACCTCTAAATAACAACTCTTCAATAAATGGTGCAATAATTACTGATTGAAAAAACATTAATAGAAAATTAGATTGCACAAGAGTTTCCACTAATGTCTGGTTAGCTGCTTCGCCTGATTGAGGGGCTACAAGATTGACAATCAGTTCCCCTGCAATTGAAAATAAATATGCTAAACCAATCCCGATCGTAAGCACCCATATTATATTTTCCAAAAAGTCTTTTTTAAAAACAAGCCAGTTTTCTTTAATAAAACCCTTAAACACAATAATCAAAGGAATAGCAGTTGCAATTCCGATGAATAAATTAAAAAATGCATTTAAACTATTAGTTGAAAAATCATTAGCTATATATACTGTATATAGCTTCAAAAAATAATTAATTACAATTGGTGCAAAATAAAGATACCAGGGAAAAATCAATATGACCCCTATCGCCTTTTGCCTACTATTTAATTTAATTTTTTTTATCAAATTCAAATTAACACCTCGTTAAATATTATTTTTATCTTCTAAATCAATTTCTTCAAAAAATACTGCTAAACTAGTATTTAGTTCAGCACCAAACAAATAAGTAGTCAAAGCCGCCACGATAATATTCAAAATTAATGGAATCGGTAAAATCATCTCAACAACAGCAGAAAGTACTAATACTAAGATAGCCCATCCTAAATATGACAAATACAGCATAAATAAAGTTCGTTTATGTCCTTTCATTAAACGAGCTGATTCACTCATTGCCTTGGCACCGCGTATATTATATTTTTCTAATACAAAAGGTGTTAAAGCAAATACCAAACTATAAATAAACGCTACAATTGCAATAATGATGATACCAATAAAAAAGATTACTCCTAGTGTTCCTAATGCTTCAATTACAGTTGGATCATTTAAATATGCACTTACATTAGTAGAGTATACAGCAGCTTGCTCAATAATTGCTCCTAATTGAGAAAAAACATTACTGTCTACTGTAAATCTAGCAATTACGAATATGATTAATCCAAGCAGCATCATAATCACCAATAATAATATTTCTCTAATAAAATATGTGCCAAATAAATCTTTAAAACGTCTTAATCCGACTACCCCATCTTGTTCAATAGTGACCTCATCACCTTGTTCATTGACTGTTTTTAATGCAGTTACCACATTCCCATGACCAAAGGGCAACATTATAATAGTTACAATCAATGAAAGAAATGGTATCACCCCGCCAATTTCTGAACCAATATAATTAGCCAAAGTTGTTATTACACTAATAAACACAAATACTGTAACTATATTATTACGATTAACTAAAACACTTTTAGCCTTTAATTTAATATCACGAACATTCATCTTTCCTCTACCTCCATGGGGCTATTATAGCAAATATCTGACTCAAAAGGAAACTATTTAATATCCAAGCTTGTCTTAATTGCTTGATTAATCAGATTCATTACTTGGCTATCAATCATTCCAACTTTTTCTTTAATTCGCTGTTTATCAATCGTTCTAATTTGTTCTAGTAAAACTACACTCTTTTTTTCCAATGAACTGCAATCAACCATCACATGGGTTGGTAACGGATTTTTTGTTAATCGTGAAGAAATTGGCGCAATAATCACTGTTGTCGAATATCGATTGCCCTTATTATTTTGTAAAACAATCACAGGTCGATATCCTCCTTGTTCACTCCCCACTACCGGAGATAAATCAGCATAATAAATTTCCCCTCTATGTATCATATCTACAACTCCTTTAGTGCAGTATATGAATTAGAACTTTTTTTATTCTATGAAAATCTTTTTACTAATCGGATAATTATGATATGATATTTGCGTGGAGGTAAAAAGATGATAACAGCAGTAATTTTTGATATGGATGGTTTAATGATTGATAGTGAGAGAGTTACATTCGAGGGATATAAGCATGTATTAGCTAAACATAATTTAACATTGTCATTAGAAGCCTATAAAACTCTTTTAGGAAAGCCTGTTAAAGCAGTCTATGAGCTTTTCCATAAAGATTATGGCGACGATTTTGATGTTGAGGAAACAATTAAAGCAGTTCATCAATATATGGCTGACTTATTTGAAAATGAAGGGGTTCCTTTAAAAGAAGGATTAATTGAGTTACTAAAGTATTTAAAAGAAAACGACTATAAAACAATTGTTGCAACCAGTTCACAGCGTCATCGTGTTGATCATATTTTAGAATTATCTGGTTTACAAAAATATTTTGATGATTCCATTTGTGGTGACGAAGTAACAAAAGGAAAACCTGATCCTGAAGTATTTTTAAAATCATGCCAAAAATTAGGAATTACGCCCGATGAAGCTCTGGTTCTCGAAGATTCTGAATCCGGAATTAACGCTGCCTATAGTGCAGGCATTAAAGTAATTTGTATTCCTGATTTAAAATACCCTGATCATAAGTTTGCGATAATGACTAATAAGATCATGGACAACTTATCAAATGTCCGTGATTATTTGGCGAATGAAAATCATTAAATAAACACCAAGAATTAATTCTTGGTGTTTATTAATTTATCGATAAACATAACAATTCTTTGTGTATTATGACCATCTTGATATTTAAAAAACATATCTCTAAATGCCTTAATATCATATTTTTTATTACCTTGCAAGGCTGCAATAACTTGCGTTTCATTATAACAGATTGCTCCGGGCATGACCCTTCGATAATCCACAAAACATCCTAATGTTTCAATATATTCATCTAAATCCGGAACAAAAAAACACATTGGTTTATTTAATAAGGAATAATCAAAGATAATTGATGAGAAATCAGAAATCAAGACATCACAAACTGCGAATAAATCATGAGTATTTTCATGATTCATATTAATCACTCTAGAATCGTCTGATAGCGTAGTTTTCAATAACAATGGGTGAAATTTAAAGATTATTACGTATTCTTCTCCCAGTGCATTTAAAACTGCTTGAGCATCAAAGTCAACTGTTTTAAAACCCTGATAAATATTTCCTCTAAAAGTCGGTGCATATAAAATAACCTTTTTTCCTTTTAGAATCGGATATCTACTATACATACGTGCTTTCGCTTGTGTTAAATAATATGGATCAACAAGATGATCCACACGTGGCATTCCTGTAATAATAACGCCCTGCTCGGAAACGTTGAAAGCTTCTTGATAAGGCTGCTTCCAATAATCACTATTTGCAATCACATAGTCATAATTTTTAATAGGATATTCACGTTTGATAGCATTTCCAAACTTTTTGATTGCTCCAGTCGCATGCCATATCTGAATAACTTTAACGCCAGGTCGTTTAAAATTACTAATTACATAGTTATTGTCTGTAATCAAAACAACTTTAGAAGTATTAATTACATAAATTTGCTTAATACAGTTTAACATATACAAAAAATTGTTAATTAAACTTTTTTTATTATAATTTATTAATACCATTTTTAAACTATATTTGTTTTCTTTTTTTAACTCCTGATAAATAAGTTCAAGATCACTTTCAAGTTGATTCGACTCTAATGAAATAAAGGCTATTTGTCCTTGCTTGATTGAACATCTTAAAACAAATATATTGGCTATTTTTAAGATAATATTAATAATAATTTTCTTTATTCCCATCTCATCACCTACTTTAATAAAATTTCAATAACCCGTTTACTCGCATTGCCATCTTCATGATTATTAAACTGTTCATTAAATATTTGCAATCGATTATAGTCAAATTTTTCAGAGAAAATTTTTTGGATCAATTCATCCTCACTTTCAATAACATCGCCTGGTAAATCATGATAAATATCTAAATAAAAGCCTCTTAACTCATCACGATAAGTGTCTAAATCATACATAAAAAAATAAATTGGTCGTTTTAATATTGCATAATCAAAAAATACACTTGAATAATCTGTAACTAAGACATCGGCAATTAAATACAAGCTGCTAATATCTTCTTTAGGATCAATGTAGTAGACAAATTCTTTAACTGCCTCTAAATCAAAATCATTTACAATTAAATAATGGGGTTTAAAAATAACAATATAATCTGTACCTAGAATTTTTTGCCACTTTTTAAAGTCAACTTCTAATTTAAATGTATACCCTTTTAAATTATATGAATTGTCACGCCAAGTTGGCGCATATAAAATTATCTTCTTACCCTCAGGTAAATTTAATTTATCTTTTATTTTTTTTATATCATCAGAATTATAATTTGATAAAATATCATTTCGTGGATATCCCGTTTCAATCAAGCGCTCTCTCTCAATCGCAAAAGCACTTTGAAAGACTTCAGTTGTAAAAGCACTAGGACTAATCATATAATTATACTTACTTACATCATTATCGTAGGTTGAACGCATTTCTTCAACGCTCATTTCACTACGATAAAAGGTTGTTCCTTCTGGAACTTCAATATCATGTGCTAATTTTTTTAATGGTGTCCCATGCCATGTTTGTAAATAAACTTGGCTATCTTTTTTCAAAACATATTTTGGGAGCTTGCAATTAGCAATCCAATATTTACTACGCGCTAGATAGAAAAAATAAGCAATACTAAAATACTCAATAATTCTAGCATTTTCAATTTTTAATTTTTTTTGTTTATGATTTTTTATTGCATAAATGCAACGATAATCAGCATATTGTGAATGTTTTGAAAGATATTGGTGAATTGCCATTGGATTATCAGAATAACCGCGACCATGAAAAGAAATAAAAAGAATTGTTTTTTCCTGACAAGGAATAAATCGATATACGAATCGATATAAAATTCTGATTAACTTACCGAGTAGTTTCTTTAATATTTTCATTTACTTTCCTCCCATAAAAATAAGGGGTAAACCCCTTATTTAAAAACTGCTTCAACAACTCGCATAGCAGCATTCCCATCTTCCCATGAACAAAAACGTTCATAAAATTGTTCATAACGTTGTTGATATTCTTGATTCAAACTATTCAGATTCTTGATTTTATCAATAACTTCTTCAGTAGTATAAACCAATGGTCCTGGTAATTCTGTTTCCATATCAATATAAAAACCTCTTAATACATCACGATATTTATCTAAATCATACGTATAGAATAACATCGGCCTTTTTAAATTAGCATAGTCAAAAAACACACTAGAATAATCCGTAATACAAATATCACTAATTAAATAAATTTCTGTAATATCATCATACTTACTCAAATTATACGCAAACTCTTCTAGTCCCGTAACATCTAATGCATCAGCAATATAATGATGTGTTCTTAACAATACAACATATTCATCACCAAGCTGCTGCTTTAATAAATCTAAATCTAATTTCAATTTAAACTTATATTTACCATTTCCATAATACTCATCATCACGCCATGTCGGAGCATACAAAATAGTCTTTTTATCTAGAGGAATCCCTAATTTTTTCTTCAATTCTAAAGCTATTGCATCACGGTTTGGTAACGATAATAAATCATTTCTTGGATATCCTGTTTCCAGCATGTTACCATCGTACATAAAACAACTTTTGAAAATATCACTAGAGAATTTATTCGGTGCAATCAAATAATCCCATTCTTGTTTTTGACGATAAAATTGAGCTTTATAGGTCGGCGAAGCAGCAGTAACCTCTTCTTGATCAAACGCTAAACGTTTCAGTGGCGTTCCGTGCCACGTTTCTAAAAAAACTTGTTCCTCCCGCTTTCTAAACCATAATGGCTGACGAATATTAAAAACAAAATATTTAGAAACGCCTAAATAATAAGCATATTCCCTTGTGAATCTTTTGACAATCTTACCTTCGTAAGGCAATTTTTCTTTAGGATCATTTAATACCCAAATAAACTTATATTTACCTGGATAATTCTTCGCTAAATATTCATAAATATATTTAGGTGAATCTGCATAACTTTTTCCCATAAAAGTTTCAAACATAACCGTATTTTCTTCAAGCGGTTTATTAATATATTTATGGCGATATAAATATTTATTCATCTCGTTTTTATTTTTTAAGATCTTTTTAAACTTTATTTTTGCTAAATGCCGGCTTACAGTCTTCTTTGCTAACTCAAGATCACCATTTAGACCAGCTTTGATCATTTTTTTACTATAACGAGAACTTTTATTCAATAAACGAGGATGAATATTTTTTAATATTTCTCCCATTGCTTTAAATCGTTCGTTACGCCAAATATCATCTTTACTGCGCCGAATCTTTCGTGCAAAAAACTTTGTGTAATATCTAAGCATTTTCGAATCTAAATAATAACGAATATAACTATCTGGAGCTACTAAAGAAGCACTATAGCGATAAGCCATCAAAAATTCATCAAATTTATTTTCAGAATCTTTTATTTGTGATAAAGCAGGTGTATTGATTGGATCATTATGTTTTCTTTTAACAAAAATTGCTTGTTCAACACGATCAAAACTCTTTGCGTAATTAACTAATTGGATTACAAAAGGAACATCAGTGTAATAGAAAAAATCTTCGTTAAAACGAATTTGATGCTCATCAATCAGTTTCTTTTTTATTAAAACATTTAAGACAGAAATATTACGAATAGCATGTCGGCTCCGAATTAAAACATCTACCATATATTCATCAACATTATTTTGGTCATATACTTTTTCAATAAATTTATCATCATAATCATGATCTTTATCTTTTAAGTTTAATTCATTATTTTTTTCATCACCCATGGTCTCAAAAACTTTCTTTTTGAACCATGTAAAGCGTCTAATTCCTGCAACTAAATCTAAATCATTTTGATTAGCACAAGTAATTAATAATTTTAAAGTATTTGGCATCAAATAATCATCACAATCAATAAAATAGATATATTCACCACTTGCCTGTTCTAAGCCAATATTTCTTTTTTTAGCAACACTAGAATTTTCTCCAGCTTCAAGGATTTTTAAATTAATATCATACGCTTTGATATCTTGATCAATCTCTTTTTTATTATTTACAACAAGTAAAGTTTCATAATCATTTAACCGCTGTTCATAAACACTTTCTAGACAATCATGTAAATACTGTTTGTAACGATCGTAAGGGATAATTATACTAAGTTTCATCTTTACACCTATTTATGTAGATCGTCCTTAATTTTTGTTGTTGAAATACCATCAGTTCTTGGTAAATAGACAACTTCACAGTAATCCTTTAAAAAATCAAATTTACCTTCCCAATCATCACCCATTACAAATACATCTACATCATGTTCTTGAACATCTTTAATTTTTTGATCCCAAGATTCCTCAAAAATAACTTCATCAACGTATCTAATCGCCTCTAAAATCAATTTTCGATCATGATCACTATGATATGCCTTTTTCCCCTTCTGCGCATTAAATGCATCACTACTTACCGCAACAATCAAGTAATCACCCAGCGCTTTTGCTCTTTTAATAATATTCAAATGACCTACATGAAATAAATCAAATGTTCCGTATGTAATAACCTTCTTCATTATTTTCACCTATCCTTTTATCCGATCTAAAACTTTTTCCCAAAATCCAATTTGAGGATTTTGAACAATTCGTTTTTTAAATTTATTATCTCTTATTTTAGCCTTTTCTTTGTTCGTTAAACTGTTATAGTAATCAACATATTCACCATAATGATCACATACTTCCCCGACTTCACCATATTCTTTTAACATTCCTCCCTCAATCCACATTGCTGTTTGACAAAAATTTCGAACTTGAGGCAATGAATGTGAAATAAATATAATCGTTTTACCTTCATCTTTTAATTCATTCATTTTATTTATGCACTTTTGTGCAAAACCTTTATCACCTACCGATAAAGCTTCATCAACGATAATAATATCTGGATTTAAATATAAAGAGATTGAAAAACCAAGTCGTGATTTCATCCCGCTAGAATATTTTTTTACAGGTTGATATAAAAAGTCTCCTAGCTCCGCAAATTCAATAACACCATCAATAATCTCCTGAATCTGCTTTTTTGATAGTCCTAATAAAGCACCTTTAACATTAATGTTTTCTAAACCTGTTAGCTGTTTATTTAAACCGGTATTAATAGCAACCAATGATTGTTCACCATTAATATGCATGACACCCTCATCGATTTCGCTAATTCCCGCCAAGATAAGTGACAGAGTTGATTTTCCTGAGCCATTAGTTCCTAAAATCCCTACTACTTCCCCTTGTGGGATTTCAAAACTAATATTTTTTAAAGCATAAAATCTTTTTGTTTCACTACTTTTAGTATTACCATCATTTTTCTTTTTCAATTTATATATTTTTGAAACATTTTCAAATTTAATTGCGTAATTTTCCATTTCTACCACCTAGATCATATCAATAAATTTATGTTTGAATTTATACATCATATAACAGCCAACAACAAACAGTATTCCAGTAATCCCCCAGAAAGCCAGCATTTGTTTCCAATAATGCATAAATCCAAGGTGATATAAAAAACAATCTCGATACCCACATACAATATAATAGATTGGATTGATTTTCATGACAAAACGAATAATATCAAACAATAACGTCTGTTCACTAAAACGAGAAATCGGCCATAAAATAGGTGTTAAATATAAAATCAAACGCATACACGCTAAAATCAACTTACGAGTATCTCGAGCAATCATATTAAGCACAGATGTAATCATCGCTAAACTCACAGCAAAACAGCAGGCCGCAAAGCAATAATATATAATTCCCAACCACTCGATTGATGGATAGACACCTTGAGTACAATAAAAAATAATCATTAAAAGCAATATACAGGCATGATTAAATAATTCCTTTAAAACTACCGTAGCTGGTAAAACACTAACTGGAAATTTCATTTTAGTAATTACACCCGTCTTTGAAAAAATGGCATTAGCCCCTTGAGTAATACAAGGATTAATAAAAAACCAAACAACCATTCCCGCCAACATCCATTGAATAAAAGGAATTCCATCTACATCTTTACGATTCATTACTAAACCAAAAACAAAATAATATGTTAAAATTTGAATCAATGGATTAGCAAAATTCCAAAAAATCCCCAAACGGGAATCACGAATATCAGATAATAATTCATATTTCGAAATTGAATATATTCTAAATAAATTTGTGAAATTCTCTTTTAGAACATATTTAATACTTTTTAGCATTTTCTACCTCCAAAGCTACTTTTATTTACAACAATAGCATTATAATTATAGCACAATGATAATGCAATTAAAATATCTTTATTTTAGGGGGAAAATATAAAAAAAGAAGGTGTTTTTACCTTCTATTTACTCATCCAGCTTTCGTCACTTGGATCTTTTTTCCAAGCCTTTAATTTTTCCATATCAGCTTCTTTAATATAGTCATTTTCTTTTGCTACACCGATCAATGTATCATAATCAGTCAATGTTACATATTTACATTCAGCCGCTTCAAAATTAATTGTTGCTTTTGGTAATCCATATGTGAAAATAGCAATCATTCCAATTACTTCGCAACCGGCTTCTTTTAGCGCTTCAACGCATTCTAATGAACTCCCCCCCGTTGAAATCAGGTCTTCTACCACAACAACTTTCATGCCGGGTTCTACTTTTCCTTCGATCCGATTGTTACGACCATGGCTTTTTGCCCCACCACGGACATATCCCATTGGTAATTCCAAAATATCTGCCACTAATGCAGCATGAGCAATTCCCGCAGTAGCTGTTCCCATTAAGCATTCTGCTTCTGGAAAATTTTCTTGAACTAATTTAGCTAGTCCAGTTTCTACATCTTTACGAACTTTTGGATATGATAATGTTAAACGATTATCACAATAAATCGGTGATTTAATTCCACTAGCCCATGTAAATGGTTCATTTGGTCTTAAAAAAACCGCTTGAATATCTAATAAATCTTTAGCAATTAATTCTTTCATTATTCTTCTCCTCTACCCTTGAAAATCTTGATATACTTTTTTATATGTTGCGTATGGATCAGCAGATCCAGTAATCGTTCTACCTACTACGATATAACTAGATGTTAATTCGCGTGCCATCGCTGGAGTAGTAACCCGTTTTTGATCATTTACGCTATCATCAGCTAAACGAATTCCTGGCGTTACTGTTATGAATTCCATTCCTAAATTATCATGAATCACTTTAGATTCTAATGGTGAACAAACAACACCATCAAGTCCTGCTTCTTTAGCATTAGTAGCCCACTTTAAAACGACATTTTCTAATGTATCGTTAATTAAAAGCTCGTTATCTAGCACTTCTTGATCAAGTGACGTTAAACATGTAACGGCGATACATAAAGGTCGTTTATCACCTGTCTTGCCTGCTTCTAATCCTTCAATTGCAGCTTTCATCATTGCGATACTTCCTGAAGCATGAACATTGACCATATCTACTTCTAATTTTGCTAGTTGCTTCATTGCACTTTTTACAGTATTAGGAATATCATGTAATTTTAAATCTAAAAAAATGTTATGTCCCATTTCTTTAATCATTTTGATGATTTCAATACCTTCACCATAAAATAGTTCCATTCCAACTTTTACATATAGTTTTTCATCATTGAATTTTTCCAAAAATTCTTTTACTTCTGCCTTATTTTGAAAATCCAAGGCAATACAAATTCTACTATCTGTCATACATACCTCCACATTAATTTGATTATATCAAATTATCAAAATTAATACATTATTAAATTAATTTTTTATGCAAATACTTTTTTCAATTTTATATGATTTTTTCTTAGGGTTATCCGGAATATCATTTTAATTATTTTAATTTAAATCAATAAAAAATAATTTTCTTACCATTTTATAAATAATTATAATTGCTATCAACCTGTGCGCTCGTTCTTTAAATAGGATGGCAAAACTGTCGTTTTAAACCAGCAATTAATAATCTAACGAAGAATCAAATTCAAAAAAAAGTATATCCTAACTTCTGCATAGTTAAGATATACCAGTTTAATCCCGTAGGGATTATCCCATACGGTTATAGTATTCAACGATTAATGACTCATTGATTTCTTGATTTAATTCAGATCTTTCTGGTAAACGAGCAAGTTTTCCAGTTAATTTAGTATCATCAACTTCTACAAAAGCAGGAGTATGTACTCTAGCTTCTAAGCTAGCTTTAATGATTGCTAAATTTTTAGATTTTTCTTTAACTTCAATAACATCTCCAACTTTAACGCGGAATGATGGAATATCAGTCTTAATTCCATTTACTAAGAAATGACCGTGGTTTACTAATTGTCTTGCAGCTCTTCTTGTAGGTGCAAATCCTAATCTGTAAACAACATTATCTAATCTTCTTTCTAATAAGCAGAAGAAATTATAACCATGGATACCTTCCATTTTACCTGCTTGTTTGAATGTGTTATGGAATTGTTTTTCATTTACTCCATACATATGTCTTACTTTTTGCTTTTCAGCTAATTGTAAACCATATTCTGTTTGTTTTTTTCTTTTTTGACCATGTTGACCTGGAGCATAAGCTCTCTTATTTAATTCTTTACCATTTTCTAAAGTAGAGAATCCTAAACGACGAGATAATTTCCATTGAGGTCCTGTGTAACGTGACATTTGTCTTCCTCCATTTATTGTTTTATTTGCATAAAACAATAACATTGCATAGATTATTTGAATTGTGTTTATATTAAGTATTTCACTTTGCAGCTAGCTACTCTACAAACTTAAGTTATAAACGCTCTTTTCAAAACTCTATGTGCTGCTATCATTTGTTGCTTATTTACTATACCTTTTTTTATTGACTACGTCAACATTTTTTTCTAAAAGAATTTTTTCTTTTTCAAAATTAACATTTCAATAATTACAACTAAAATACTTGCTCCAATAACAATAATATAACCATAAGGATTATTTAACTCTGGCATATTTTTAAAATTCATTCCATACCATCCTGTGATAATCGATAACGGGAAGAAAATAGTTGTTGCAACTGTTAAAACAGTCATAATTTTATTTTGGTGGGTATCAATTTTATTTTGATACATTTCCTTTATTTGCAAAGAATAATCTTTTAAAGCATTTAACTGGTTATCCAAACGATCAATCCTACGTGCCTGCATGCTGAATAAATGACATTCATAATCATTTAAGAAATCTGATTCATTATCACTTAAAATATCGATCATATCCCCCAACTGATTATAATAGGAATTTAAAATTAATAGTTCTTTACGCAGCAAGATTATCTCATTATTTATTTGACTATTGAAATTAAAAGCTATTTTGTCTTCGATGACCTGTAAACGATCAGCATATTCTTGTAAATACATTCCATCATCAACAGTTATTAAGAAAATCAAATCATGAAAAAATTTGTTCAAACTTAGACGATTATTAGTATATGTATCTTTCATTTTTTCAATAAGTTTCATCACATAATCGTTATCATCAATAAAAATCATTTTTTGTTCTGTTAAATAAAAACTAAAACAATGTTTTATTTTTAAATCCTTTTTGTCAGGTATAACAAACGCTCCGCAAATCACATCGTAAAATAATTCTACTTTACAGTACATAATATCCCCAATATGCCTAATCACATGGTTTGCATGATTTTCCTTTTGATACTGGTTTATGAAATCTTCTTTACTAAGAATATCAATAACTAAGCTTCCTTCTTTATAACTATTTGTAATTTCTTTTTCTAAATAATACCGCATTATCTCACCTACCCGAATAAATTATAGCACATTAAGTCAACTTAGTTGAACGTTAACCATAAATATGATAACCTATTAAACGAAAGCGAGGCAATACATATGCAAGAAACTGTATTATTATACAATATTGATAAAACTGATGCTGGTAAAGCAATTATTTCAATTCTTGAAAAACTGAATGTTGAAGTAATCATTGTTAAATCAAGTGATTTAATGAGCCCGATTGGGTATATTTTAGGTGCTGATAATTTTGAACGTGGAACTGAAGCATTAACAGAGATTCCACAAGATGACATGATGGTTATGGCTGGTTTTGAAGATAAACAAGTTGATTTGCTATTACAAATTTTTAAAGAAGCAAACATTCCTTTCATTCCGTTAAAGGCAATTGTAACTCAAACAAATGTAAATTGGACATTTATGCAATTGTTGAAAAATGTTAAAACTGAATATATGGAATTAACTGGAATGAATAAAGATATGATCAACTAGATTATTTGTCTTGTTAGCAGTATCTATATCAGCGTTATAATATTTTAATTATTATTAAAGAGATTATTTGATTCTTAGAAGATTAAGTTTAATCTTCTTTTATTTTGTTAAAAATAAAAGTGGAGGTAACTTATATATGGAAACAAAAACCAAAACAAATTTATTAAGAGCTTTTGCTGGTGAATGTCAAGCTCGAATGCGTTATGAAATGGCTGCTAAAGTCGCAGGTAAGAATGGAATGGCTATTTTACAAGATATGCTTTATTTTACTGCAAATCAAGAGAAAGAGCATGCGATAGTTTTTTACAATTATCTTAAAGATGTTTTTAAAGATGCTAATGTTTCAATGGAGGCTAATTATCCTGTTGATCTAGATCAGGATTTAAGTTCGTTATTAGAACAAGCAGCACAACACGAATACGATGAAGCAACATCTATCTACAAGCAATTTGGTGATGAAGCTAAAGAAGAAGGTTATGTTGAAATTGCAACAACTTTTTACATGATTTGTGAGATTGAACACTATCACCATGAACGTTTTAAAAAATATCATAATTTATTAACCAGTGGTAAATTATTTAATGACCAGTCTACTGTAAAATGGATGTGTATGAACTGTGGTTTTATTTATGAAGGTACTGATGCACTAACGATCTGCCCAGTTTGTAAACACCCACAAGGTTATAGTCTACGTCTTGATGAATCTCAATTTCATTTATAAACTAGTAAAAGCAATCCTCTTGAAAGGATTGCTTTTTAAGTGAATTTTTTAACTTGTCTAAACTATTTAATATTAATTATAAAAAGTCTATAATTAAAATATAGTCCAAAAAAGGAGTTTAATTCAAATGAGAATACTAAGTTTTAAAGGCGGAATCCATCCCCATGATAATAAAAGTCTTTCCGCCAATCATCCAATCAAACTATTAAATCCTGGAGATGAACTGATTTATCCATTATCACAGCATATTGGTGCTCCAGCTAAAGCTATCGTTGCTAAAGGTGATCATGTTTTAGTTGGCCAAATTATTGCTAATGGAAACGGTATGATTTCTGCCAATGTTGCTAGTTCTGTCTCTGGAACCGTTAAAACAATTGATTTACGACTTGCCCCTACTGGTTTTTTTGTTGATTGTATCGTTATTACTAACGATCACCAATATCAAAGTATTCCAGAATACAACACAACAAATGATTATCATAATTATAGCAGTATGCAAATTCGTGAACTTATCGCTCACGCAGGAATTGTTGGTTTAGGTGGCGCCGGCTTCCCCAGCGCAATAAAAAATACCCCTAAAGATGATGACTCAATTAAATATGTAATTATCAACGGTGCAGAATGTGAGCCCTATTTAACTTCTGACTATCGTTTAATGCTAGAAGAAACAGATAAATTAATCGCTGGCATCAAAATTCAATTACAGTTATTTAAAAATGCCAAAGCAATTATTGCTATTGAAGATAATAAGCCAGAAGCATTAGCTCATTTAAAAAAAGTCGTTGTAGATGAAGATAAAATTGAAATAGCAGCCTTACCAACAAAATACCCTCAAGGAAGTGAACGCGTATTGATTAAAGTATTAACTAATCAAACAATTGTAGATGGGATGTTGCCAGCTGATGTTGGCTGTATTGTCAGCAATGTTGCATCTATTATTGCTATCTATGAGGCCGTTGCCTTAAATATTCCACTAATTGAAAAGATTGTAACGGTAACTGGTGATGCAATCTTTCAACCACAAAATTTTAAGGTTCGCCTAGGAACTAAATATCAGACCCTTGTTGACGCTTGTGGAGGTTTTAAAATACATCCTCAAAAAATCATTTCTGGTGGTCCCATGATGGGTACTGCTTTATTTAATTTAGATGTACCAGTTTCTAAAACTTCTTCTGCTTTAGTTTGCCTAAGTGAAGATGAAGTATCTAAAACCGCTCCAACTGCGTGCATTCACTGCGGCCGATGCGTCGATGTTTGCCCTATCGGTCTTATTCCACAATTACTATACCGTTATGCCAGAACAGGCGATAAAGAAAACTTTTTAAAGGTTCACGGCAACGATTGTATGGAGTGCGGCTGCTGTACCTTCACATGTCCTGCAAAGCGAAACATGACACAATCATTTAAAAAAATAAAAAAAGCAATTAATGACGATCGCAAGAAAGGAGCAAAATAATGGATAATTTATTTAATGTGTCTACTGCTCCCCATATTCGTAGTTCAATTACAACTAAAAATATTATGTATGACGTAATCATTTCTTTATTACCAGCAACTTTTTTTGGAATTTATCAATTTGGATTTAATGCGTTTCTTGTTATTACAACTGCTATTATTACAGCTGTTCTAAGTGAATATTTGTATCAACGATTGATGAAGCTGCCAATCACGATTAAAGACGGCTCCGCAGCCATCACAGGCTTATTATTAGCGTTATGCCTATCAAGCTCATTGCCATTGTGGATGGTTGCTTTGGGAAGTATATTCGCAGTTATAATTGTTAAGCAACTTTTTGGTGGACTTGGTCAGAACTTTATGAATCCTGCTTTAGCAGCTCGATGTTTTTTATTAATTTCATTTGCCGGAAAAATGAACAGCTTTGTTAGCATCGACGCAAGTACTAGTGCTACTCCGCTGGCAATGATACAAAATGGACAAAATGTCAATCTTCTCAAAATGTTTATAGGAAATACTAGTGGTACGATTGGTGAAACATCAGTAATTGCTCTGCTTTTAGGCGCTGTCTACCTAATTTATCGAAAAGTAATTAGTCCTAAAATACCGTTGTGTATCCTATTTTCATTTTCTTTAATCATTTTGATCAATAATAACTTTAACAGTCTATTTTTATTACAACAAATTTGTGGTGGCGGTTTAATGATTGGGGCATTTTTCATGGCTACTGACTATGTGACAAGTCCGATTACTCCAACCGGTAAAATTATTTATGGACTGGTTATTGGAATATTAGCTGCTGTTTTTAGGCTCTATGGTAATACTCCTGAGGGAATGTCATTTGCTATTATCATTACTAATTTACTTGTCCCTTTGATTGAAAAAGTAACAGTGCCTAAAATAAAAGGTAGTGGAGGTAAAGCATAATGAAAAAAAATCTTCTAAAAGATATTCTCGTTTTTGTTGTAATTACAGTTGCTGCTAGTTTATCTCTAGCTATGGTTAATTCTATTACCAAAGACCCAATTGCTAGACAAAATGAAAAAATCATACAAGATTCTTATCGAAGTGTTTTTAAAGAAGGTCAAAATTTTGATAATAATAAACAAATAAATCAACTTGTTAAAAATTTTCCTAATGTTATAAAAGACAAAAAATATAACTTTGGTGAAAATGGCATTGTGATAGACGACGTTTTAGTCGTTACAAATGATAAAAAAGAATTAATAGGACATGTTGTCAAAGTCACTACTGAAGATGGTTATGGCGGTGATATCACATTAGTTGTTGGAATTGATACTAATAATGAAATTACGGGAATTGAAGTCCTCTCAATTGATGAGACGGTTGGATTAGGAATGAATGCTAAAAATGATAATTTTAAAAATCAATATTATCATAAATCAGTAACTGATTTTAAAATCACCAAAACTGGTAAGCAAAATGAAGATGAAATTGATGCTCTAAGCGGAGCTACAATTACTTCATCAGCTTTTAACAATGCTATTAACGGAGCCTTAGCAATCAACCAGGAAATCAAGGAGGCTAATCATGAATAAATATGTTGAACGTCTTTATAATGGAATCATAAAAGAAAATCCAACTTTGATTTTAATGTTAGGAATGTGTCCTACTCTTGCAGTAACAACTTCTTCTGTCAATGGATTAGGAATGGGCTTAACAACGATGATTGTCCTTGCCGCATCAAATTTTATGATTTCGTTCTTACGAAAAATAATCCCTGAAAGAATGCGAATTCCTTCTTATATCGTAATTGTCGCTTCAATGGTAACAATTGTCCAATTACTATTACAAGCATATTTGCCTTCATTATATGATACATTAGGGATCTATATTCCTCTAATTGTGGTTAATTGTATCATTTTAGGACGAGCTGAAGCTTACGCTTCAAAACATAGTTGCGTTTTATCGTTATTTGATGGTGTTGGTATGGGGCTAGGTTTTACGCTTGCACTGACTTGTATTGGTTTAATTAGAGAAATGTTGGGCAGTGGTACTTTTTTTGGAATTGAGTTTGCGCCACTTTTTAAAGATTTAGTTGGCACTAATATTTATAGCTTTTTTGCTCATCTTGAACCTGTAACTATCTTTGTAATGGCACCTGGCGCTTTCTTTGTTTTAGCTGGTCTAACGGCTATTCAAAACCGTTTAAAACTGCCAAGTGCAACTAATAAAAACAAAGATGGTAATTGTAATCATGATTGTCTTCATTGTCGTAGCAGTGATGAAAAGGCACTTTGTGATTTAAAGGAGGAAAAATAAATGACGGGAATGATTTTATTATTAATTAGTGTCGCTTTAGTAAATAATGTTGTCTTAAGTCAATTCTTAGGTCTATGTCCTTTTTTAGGAGTATCAAAAAAAATTGAAACAGCAGCAGGAATGGGTGGTGCTGTCATCTTTGTAATGTCTATTGCTTCAATTGCAACAAGTTTAGTTTACAAAATACTAGTACTCTTCCATTTAGAATATTTAAACACTGTTACCTTCATCTTAGTTATTGCTGCTTTGGTGCAGCTAGTTGAAATGTTCTTAAAAAAATATAGCTCTGGCTTATATAGTTCTTTGGGAGTATATCTTCCTCTTATCACAACTAACTGTGCCGTTTTAGGAGTTGCTATCACAAATGTTCAAAATAATTATGATATTTTGACAAGTCTTGTTTGTAGTTTTGGAACAGCTGTTGGATTTACGATTGCCATCGTTATTATGGCTGGGATACGTGAAAAAATCGCTGATAATGATATTCCTGTTTCATTCCAAGGTTCCCCCATTGTACTAATCACAGCAGGACTGATGGCAATTGCATTCATTGGCTTTTCAGGTCTAATATAAGGAGGAGAATATAAGATGAATGAAATTATAATTGCGGCCATTATTGTAGGTGCAATCGGTTTACTTATTGGTATTCTTCTGACAATTGCTAGTGAAAAATTTGCCATTACTGTTAATGAAAAAGAAATTCAAATTCGTGAAGAACTTCCTGGAAATAATTGTGGGGGGTGTGGCTATCCCGGATGTGACGGGCTAGCCAAAGCAATTGTTGCTGGTGAAGCAAAGATCAATCAATGTCCTGTTGGAGGAAAAAGTGTAGCTGACGCCATTGCAATGATCATGGGAGTAGAAAGTGAAGAAACAATGCGAATGACAGCATTTGTTCGTTGCGGTGGTACTTGCGAAAATGCAACGATTCAGTACTTATATCACGGTATCAAAGACTGTAATAACGCAGCCATCGTCCCTGGTGGTGGAGATAAACAATGTAGTCACGGCTGCATGGGATACGGCAGTTGTGTCAGAGAATGTGAATATAATGCCATTTCAATTATTGATGGGGTTGCCGTTATCAATCCAGACTTGTGCCAAGCATGTGGTAAATGTCTTAGAGTCTGTCCAAATAATGTAATTACTTTGATTCCATATCAAAAACAGGCAGTAGTAAAATGTAATTCAAATGAACCAGCTCTCCGAGCTCGTAAAAATTGCGCTGTTAGTTGTATTGGCTGTGGTATATGTGCTCGTAATTGTCCTAATAATGCAATTATTATTGAAAATTCTTTAGCACGGATTGATTATACTAAATGTACAAATTGTGGACTTTGCAAAGAAAAATGTCCTCGAAAATGCATTATAACTGCTTAAAATTATATTAATCAAATGAAAAAGGTGACTTTGTGTAGTGAACTTCATTGTATCAAAAAATCACCTTTTTTACTTATCACTTTTCACTTATCATAAAATTACTAATTAATCTACTCTATACTTCATTCTTTTATTATACTTATTTTCCTCTATTAATAAATATGTTCAGTACAGTAATTCTAATTATCATCTCATAAACTACTTTAATTTTTCTCTTGACTTGAAGTAAACTTCAAGATGTATGATATTATCACCTATAAAAAGTATTTTTTATAGTATCTAGTTATATGGGAGGTAAATATGTTTTTAGAAAAAATAGACGATACAAACGATCTTAAAAAATTGAATAGAAAAGAATTAAAAGAACTTGCTAACGAAGTTAGAGCAGCATTGATTAATAAGATTAGTAAAGCCGGCGGACATAGTGGTCCCAATTTAGGGATGGTAGAAATGACAGTAGCTTTACATTATGTTTTTGATTCACCAAATGATAAATTCGTTTTTGATGTTTCCCATCAGTCTTATCCACACAAAATATTGACCGGCAGAAAAGAGGCATTTCTAGATGAAGAACATTTCCATGACGTAACAGGATATACCAACCCACTTGAAAGTGAACATGACATGTTTACAATTGGTCACACTTCTACATCTGTATCACTTGCTCTTGGGTTAGCAATTGGAAGAGATTTGAATAAAAAAGCCGAAAATATTATCGCTATTATTGGCGATGGTTCTTTATCAGGTGGAGAAGCACTAGAAGCTATCGATTATGCAGGCGAATATAATAAAAACTTGATCATTATCGTTAATGACAATGATCAAAGTATTGCCGAAAATCATGGCGGTATTTATCAAACGCTTAAAGAATTACGAGACACTAACGGAACAAGTAATAACAATATATTTACATCATTTGGTCTTGATTATAAATACTTAGATGATGGGCATGATATCGAAAAATTAATTGAATTATTTGAAAGTGTTAAAAATATCGATCACCCTATCGTATTGCATATCCATACAATCAAGGGAAAAGGATTACCATATGCAGAGGTAAACAAGGAAGCTTGGCATGCTGGTGGTCCATTTAATGTTGCTGATGGAACATATAAATTTGTTGATGAAGATGATCAAACCCTATTCGATAGCTTGACTAACTTATTAAATGCAAATAAAAAGGCTATTGTTGTAAATGCCGGTACACCGATGGGGCTAGGATTCATCGAACCTGTAAGAAAAGAATATGTCGAACGTGGACAATTTATTGATGTTGGCATTGCTGAAGAAAATGCTATGGCAATGATTAGCGGGATTGCTAAAAATGGCGGAATACCTGTCTTTGGAACTTTTGCTCCTTTTTTACAACGTACATATGATCAGCTATCTCACGATTTATGTCTGAACAATAATCCAGCAACAATTCTTGTTCTATCCGCTGGAGTCTATGGGATGAATTCAAATACTCATATAGCTTTATGTGATATTGCAATGTTTGCACATATTCCAAATTTAATCTATTTAGCGCCGACAACTAAAGAAGAGTATTTACAAATGTTTAAATATGCAACTACCCAAAAAGATCATCCAATTGCAATCAGAGTCCCAGTACAAATGATTGAAAGTGGTCAAGAAGACACAACTGATTACTCTATCCATAATAAATCTCAAATTGTTCAACAAGGTAATGATATTGCTATTATCGGAGTAAGTAATCTGCTTCCATTAGCCTTAAAAACAGCTCAAAAATACAAAGAGGATACCGGTAAAAATATCACTGTAATAAATCCAAAATTTCTAACAGGTTTAGATGAAGAATTACTAAATGACTTGACTAATAATCATCGTCTTATTATTACTTTAGAAGATGGTGAATTAGAAGGTGGATATGGGCACAGAATAAGCAGTTTCTACGGTATGACAGAGATGAAAGTCAAGAATTATGGTATCTCCAAGGCCTTTCATACTGATTTTAATGCTGATGAATTATTAGCTCAACATGGTATATCCGTTGATCAATTAGTGACTTATATGAAAAATAGCTAAAAACTATATATTATTGTTTTATATATAATTCTCATTAGTATACAATAAAATTAATAATGTATTTAAAAAAGGCTGTAACGTCTAAAGTGAACTGCAACCTGTCAAATAGACAATTGAAAAAATATAAAATTTTTCCTGCCGGTAGATTATCTACTGGCAGTTTTTATGCGATTTGCAAATAAATTTTATGTTTTTCGATTCTGATATAATAATGGAATTCTGTTACATCTGTGAGCCGTTTCTCATTTAGTGCATCGGTAGTAAACTCTCGATTAAGTAAATTTTTAGCTATATATTGAGGATTTACAGCCTGTCCTGTACATCCATTAGTAGAGTATTTAATAGTTGATTTGATATTAAGTAGTACGTAGTACTCGTTTATCATTAACATCAATGTCATGATAACATTCTAGATCATCTCTAATTCTTCATTATCCTCTATCTGGTGACTCTGTATGGAGCTTTTCAATCTCATCAGTAATCCGTCTGTTTTTTTGTTCGTTTTCAGAGCTTTCTCTGTACAACCTCCAAATGCAGTTTTTCTTCCTTTTGTCATAATAGTGTGTTCTCCTATTTCAGATGATTTTAACTCTTCATGATTATTATACTTCTTTATCCAGAGTTGTAACTTCAATCTTGGACAAATTCCGTATTTTTTACAAATATCATCCAAGGAACCACGACCATCTAAATAATCTAAAACAGCTTGCTGACACCAAACATAGATACAATTCGATTTTGGCTTTCTTTTCCATCTAGATACAAATTTACAGCATATACCTTATCCTCAATGGATATTTTTCTTTTAGACATAAAATATGCTTCCTCCTAAGTGACAAGTTTTTATTATTTCACTTGTCTCCCCAGAAAGAAGCATATCAATTTTAATGCGTTACAGTTTCTTTTATTTATAACTATTTAACAACAATATTGACAAGAATGTAGTGAACCATCAAAAAAATGCCCATAAATTCAGTGCTTTTTAAGATTAAATTTTCTTAATACCAACTCAATGCCAGCAAAAATAGTTAAATTCTATTCAATAAAAACGCATCTTCTTTGAACTTTTCTGGACTATTGTGTACATAAGAAAGAGTCATTCTAATTGTTCCATGTCCTAACAATGAACTTACTGTATTTGGTGACATACCTGCCTCTAAACATCTTGTTGCAAAAGTATGTCTGAATATGTGTGGAGATAATCTTGGACATTCAAACTCATACCCTGATTTTAAAGTTTTATTTATTGAATAATTAAGAGTACTATTAAATCCAGAGCGGCAATATGCATCACCATAAACTGTAACAAATACTAATTGATCACTTATGGCACTCTTACCTCTATATGTTTTCCCTAATTGTTTTTCTCTTTTTTTTATAACTCTATTTAATATTTCAAATGTTACATCATTAATTGGAATTATCCTTTTCTTTTTATTTTTAGTTTGCGTAAAAGTATATTCACGTTCTTCATTCCTTTTGTAAGATAATTGATGACTAATTTCAATATACCTTTCTTCTAAATTTACTTCATCAAAAGATAAACCTAATAATTCACTAATTCTTAGTCCAGTATTTAACATCATCAAAACCATATCCCTTACTTGTTGAGAACTAATATGCTTTAAAAGCATTTTTTCATCTTTTCTAGACATTGATTCAGTACTTTTCCTTTTAGGCTTTTTTATGTGTACACTTTTGGCTGGATTTTTTAAAATTAAATCATTTTCATAAGCCAACTCCAACATTTGTTTTAATATCGATAATAAATTTCTAGATGCACTAACTGAATTTTCTTTTGCTTCATTAACCATTAATTGAATGTCAATATTTCTTAGATCACGTAAATCAATATTCCCCCTATCTTTTAATAGAATATATTTATTAAATGTCGCATCCAAATGTTCTATATATTGAGGTGTGACTTCGTTCGGTATTTTAAAATTTTTTATCCAAAAGTCGTACCATTCTTTTAAGGTATAAGATCCACTAGCAACACTTCTGTTTTCATAATCTAAAACTTTAGCCTTTTCAAACTTTCTTCTTAATAAACTTAAGTTTGTATCACAAAAAAAGATACGTTTTCCTGCTCTATTAGTAAAACGAGCTACATATACTCCATCTTTTCTTTGACTTATGCCTAGTCCTAATTCTTTATTCCTTAAATCTTTTCCCATAACATTTCACCTAACAATCAAAAACATTATGATTAAGTAACCACTTTTCCATGGTTGGTCTTTTAATCATTCTTCTATTTCCATTAAAAATACATAAATTGGTATGTTTATTAGTAAGTCTCCTTAATGTATTAATTCCAATACCAAAATAATTTGCTGCTTCTTTTAATGTTAGTAGTATTTTTTCATCTTTATTGTTATCCATATTCATTTCCTCCTTCGCTTAAATCATAAGAAAAAATTCAAGAAATTAGTAATGTACAAAATTGCAATATTTCAAAGAACGTTGAACGAATTTTTTGAAATATTCAACTTTACAAATTATAAATATCAATCTCTGTATAACCTTATTAACAGAGCACTTGTTTAACAACAAACAGGTTTCAATTTGTTTTATCCTGTACGATTCCTATATTTGCGACGCTTTTGACGCTCGAATTAAGGCTAATCATGAGTATCATTATTTTTGATTTAACAATCCGGTATGTATTGATATTACCTTTATTCAGTTTTCAAGGTTCTCTCTAGGGTTATTTTTAATCCCTTCACTATACTGATAAAACTCTTAAATTTCGTGCATCATTTTTACTAATTTTCTTATATTTTTTTAATGCTTCAATTTATAGTAATTTTCATACCTAAATCTTCTTGTAAAGACAGTTCCCATGTTTTAATTATTTTGCTGTAGAATTTTTCCATATATAAGTTAAACAAAAAAAGAACAATGCTTCATTTATACTGTCTCATTGTTCTTTTTCTATTTATGAATATTTATTTTGTTATAATACCTTTTCGTTTGGTAGCATTATTATATTATTGGTTGTAGTTCTTTTAGAATAACATTATTTAAGTATTTCTTTTAAAAGATTATTAGATTTTTCAAATTTAATATCTAGGTAAACTTTTGTAATTTTGACTGAACTATTTTCGTTAGATACCTGCTAATCAAGCAAAATAAGTTTATGATTTATAATCATTAACTCTAATAAAACCAATTTTTCAGGGTTTATTTTTCTAATGATTCGTTGCTTTTATAATAATTCCTTAATCCGAGCATTCATTTTATCTTATAAAACTTATTATGCTCATCAAATATTCATGTATATCAACATAATTAGCATATAAAACCCTTTTTAGCCTTATAAACCTCTAATAATATTCAAATAATCTTGCCTTTGATCAACAAACGCATAAATAACAACTTCTTTTTTTTCTTCATTAACTTTATAGAAAGCTAAATTCTTTTCTAATATCAGAACTCTGTAACCTTGTCTTTTTAACACTGCATATCTAGGCAACGTTCTTATATAAGGATTATCTTCTAAAAGTAACATAGTGTTTTCAATATAATCTAACTTTTCTAAAGCAAATTCATTCCCAAAATGATTCGCTAAATACAAAACAGTGTGTCTGATTCCCTCATCTGCCTTATCTGTTCGAATAATATTATATTTCATATTACTTACCTTTTAATATCATTCTTAAATCATCAAATGTTTCATTTATAGGAGCGACTCGTCCATTTTTTACATCGTCTTCAGCTTCAGCTAATGTTTCTAATAATTCAATATGAGCCTTCATATTTTGATATTCTTCAAAAGAAAGAGATACTGTATCTCCCTTACCATGTACAGTAATAATTACCGCTTCTTTTTCTTCTCTGCATTGTTTAGAAATTTCATTATAATGATTTCTTAAATCTGCGGATGGTCTAATAGTTTCTCGTAGGTTTGCCATAAAAATCCCTCCTATATTATTATAGACAAATTATATCATTTAATGTCTATATATTCAATGTAATCTTGAGTAATAATTCTTTCTTTTTTGTCTCACTATTTATCCCTTAATCTTAACAGTTAATCCATTTTCTTGCTTGAATTGCCTCTTTAAATATTCTGGCAAAATGTCTATATTTTCAGCAATTGATTTTCAAATTTCTAGAATGGAATTGAATATAAGGAATAGAATTTTGTACATCATTACCATTAATTTTTTTATAATTTTTCAATACCTAAACTGATAGCAATTTTATTATCAATATTTTTTAAATCTTTTGAATTTAATTTTCCTATGTATCTCAATATTCTGTTCTTATCAATTACTCTAATTTGTTCAAATAAAACAACTGATTTTCTATCCAATGCATAATCTATCGTAAAGTGTGTAGGAATCCGCTTTTTTGTATAAATGTTGCTTGTTATAGGAGCAACTATTGTTGTTGTACTGAATTTATTTCCCTTATCATTTTGGATTACCAATACTGGTCTTATTCCTCCTTGCTCACATCCCTCAAAGGGATTCAAATCAGCAATATATAATTCTCCCCTGCAAATGTTATCTATCATAATTTTTCACCTCCTATAATTCAGTGAAAAATATTTATTTTCGTGCACATAATCATAATGTATTTACATATTTTCCCTTAGTAACTGGTTATTTTCCCATAGGTATTCCTATTTTTTAAATTTCTAATAAAATAAATTAATTACTTTGAAAAATTCATGCACGTTTTTTGTTTTTTTCCTTTGTATTATAGGAGGAAAAAAACATGATAAAATCACACAAAGATGGAATAAAAGAAAAGAGTATAGATTTACATAGGTATTACCCTGATAAGTATAAAAAAAACACATATTATGATGTTCCAGAAGAAGTGGCAGATTTATTAGAAAAAGAAAGAAAGGAAGAAAATTGTTCAACCAGTCAATACAGGTATTATGTAAAATACACCTTAGATTTAAATGATTATATTTCACGTACATATTTATTAACAAACAATACTCCCGAAACAATATTAAAAAAATTAGAAGAAGCAAAAGAACAAAAAGAAAACGAAGAGATACAGAAGAAAAATGTCGAAATTATATTTTGTATTTTAGATGACTTAAATCCTATTGCTAAAAAAAGATTTCTAGAATACGCTTTGGAAGATAAAAAAATTGTAGAGATAGCAAAAGAAGAGAATGTCAATCATAGTTCGATAAGTCGATCACTGAAACATACAAGAAAATCAATTATAAAAAGATTAGATAAAGAAGAATTTGAAAATAGACTGTTACATATGGGAATAATTCTTTTTCTTAAAAATAACTCTAAATAAATATCTAAATTATTTTAATCGGTATATTTAATAGCATCATATAATATAAAAATATTTTAAAGATCAAAAAAACAAACATTTATTTGGTTCTTACTCGATAATGAGTAAATAATAAATTAAAAGACTTCAATCTTATAATGATTATCTATAATTTATGAGGTCTTTTATTTGAATAGTACCCTATTTTTTAATCCATATATACTCGATATTTTATCATTTTCGAGAATTATTTAGACAATATGTAATGACCTCTGATTTGTAGCAACGTGGATTTACCTGTATACTATGAATTGGAAAAAAACAATGGTAACAGGGATTACCGCATACAAATGGAGGTCATCAAATGAATTATACCACAGTTTACGTAGGAATGGATGTTCACAAAGAAAGTTTTACACTTTGCTCAATGACAATTGAAGATGAGAAAGCTTCTCGCTACCAAAAAACGGAAGCCGATTACAAAAAGGTTCTGAAATATCTGGAGTTTCTTCGTACCATTTACGGAGACAATGCTAATTTTATATGCGGTTATGAGGCTGGTTGCCTCGGCTACACCCTCTGTCATCAACTTATGTCTCAGCATGTGGAGTGTGTTATACGCACTCCAACTACCATGCTGGAGCAACGCAGCAGAAAGCGTATTAAGACAGGTAAACGTGATGCTGAGATTATCGCAAAATGCCTGGCTCAGCATAACTACAGTCCTGTTCACATACCTACTGCCACAGATGAGTAGACAAAAGAATTCCTTCGCATGAGGGATGATCATAAGCTTACTCTAAAAAAGATCAAGCAGCAGATCCTTGCGTTTTGTCTTCGCCATAATTATCGCTATGATGGTAACAGCCATTGGACGGCCGCACATTTACGTTGGTTAAAATCCTTACAACCTGAGGCTCTATATAAAGAGATCCTTGATGAATACCTGCTGACATATACTACTCTTAGTGATAAGCTTGAGCGTCTTGATAAGCGTATTGAAGAACTTGCATCTAAGGATGAATACAAGGAAGCTGTCAAAAAACTGTGTTGCTTTATTGGTGTCAAAACGCACACTGCATTATCTGTACTTGTAGAAGTGGGTGACTTCAATCGTTTTGCAAGTGCCAAGAATTTTGCATCCTATCTGGGGTTGGTACCTGGTGAGAATACCAGTTCTGACGATCGCAACCTACTTGGAATTACCAAAGCTGGCAATCGACATGTTCGCTTGTTGCTAACAGAGGCTGCTCAAAGCTATACTCGCGGTCAGATTGGCTACAAATCAAAAGATTTGAAATCCAGACAATCAGGCAATTCAGCACAAGTGATAGGCTATGCAGACAAAGCAAACGAAAGACTAAGACGCCGATGCTACAAGATGGTGCTTGGTCAGAGCAAGAAACACAATGTAGCAAAAGTAGCTATTGCAAGAGAATTAGCATGCTTCATGTGGGGTATGATGACTGATCACATCACATAAGTCAGAAATCACACCATGCTGCTAATATCAAGGTCAGGCCTCTAAAGCGATGCAATGCAGACGATGTCTGCATGCAACCTTGACATCATCATCCCGCTGTTATGGTGGGTAATTAAGCAGATGTAAGATGGCTTATGCCACATACATCTGGCCAATAAAAAGTAACAACTTAAGACATCCTGAAAGGGCTTCGGCCATTTCAAGGTTCGAGCTATCTACGCTCAAACTATGTCAGCACAGAGAAATCTGTGATCCACGCAATTAGACGGTAGGGCTCACAGCGGACCATTGACCTGTAGGTAACCAATCCACGTATATCAGAGTGGCCAAGGCCGGGAACTGATGCTCCGAGGCTCTTTCCGGGTGCCTTCAGCAACAATTAAATAAAGTTTGTGGTGATTTCTGTTAATTTGTACTTGACAAGAGGTCATTACATATCAGTTTGATATTAAATTGTTGTGAGTCAGACAAACTGAAATTTTCACCTTATCTAGTTAAAACATGTTTACAATATTTTGTACATCCACATTTTGGACAAGTTAACTTTCTTTTGGTAATTGTATGAGGTCCCGTAACATAGGATTTCATATCAGAAACAAATCGCTCCTTGCATTCAGGACATTCAAAGGCTCCTGCTTCTCTGTCTAATACACATGCAATAGAGATTCCCATTACCATTATTACAAATCCAATCCCTATCAATAGCACTCTAGTCCATACCTGCATTTCAAACATTCCCGCAACACAAATAAAGGTACTGCTGCAACAATTACCAAAACACCAACCATTGCAGACATTATAATCTTCTTTTTTCTCTCTTGAGCTTCTTTCACTAAATTCACCATATTTTCCTCCGCTTTCTTTTTATAATCCATCGCTTGCAATCTTTCACCAGATAGAAGTTCATTTACTGTAATCTCTAGTTCATTGCAAAGTGGAAATAAAAATGAGACTTCTGGGAAACCATTACCCCTTTCCCATTTTGAGATTGTTTTATCGCTGATATTAAGCTTATCTGCCAATTCCCGTTGAGTATATTTTTTTGCTTTTCTTTCTTCAGCAATAAATTTACCTATCTTAATTTGGTCCATAGGTTCGTATCCTCCTTTCTGGATTCATTGTATAAATTCCCATTGTTTGTTTACACCCACGTAACGTAGAATATGGTGAGTTTTAGCGGTTTCAATGCTCCGTAGAGTTGTAATTTACTTAAAAAACTTCAAATTTTACTATCCTATAAAAATATTATAAATCACTACAACATAGACAAATACTGCGGTTAAACAGATCATGAAAAAACCACTTTTATCTCGATTATTTTTATATTCTACACTTCTTAATAGTAAAAGAGTGGCAAGTGATACAAGCATAATCGGGTTTGCTATGTCAAAAGGAAGAATTTTCACTAATCCTAATACAGCGAAAAGCATTGTTATTATAGATAAAATGATTTTTGCGATTTTCATACAATCCATACTAACTCTCCAGAGAGAGCAATCTTAATTCCTTTTTCAAGATATTTCTCCACAAATTCTGCTTTATTTCCATAAGCTATGATCATCACTACAAATGCTTTGCTGGTGCGATTTCTTATTACTACCAGTGGAAACCTGGATACTTTGGTTTGTCCCTTTTGCGTAGATGCCAGGATTTCTCCTGACACCATAGTGACTATGCTAACTTCGTGCCCACTGGGCACAAGGTTGATTGTATTATTCTTCATTTCCTAATGATATTGGTTCTTTCTTTGTTTTCTTGTTTTTAGATATCATCTTATGACCTGTATAAATAGCCATAATCATACAAAGCAAAGAACTTGCCGCAAAATATTTATGGCTTGATTTTGAACCTTTATATCCGCTATAAAAAGTACCTAGCATCGTTATCAATGCTCCGACAGACCAATATTCATGAGCTTTCATTCTAACATCTCCCTTTGTGTTAATTTTAATATGTACCGTTTGATGAAATATGCAAACTTGAATTTACACTTCCTCACTCGTCTTCTTTTTTATTGTTTCTACTAATATTCGAGCTTAACGATAAAATTCCAGAGCATAAAAATATTACCCAAAGTATTATATTTTCTTGATTTATCGCGCTATAAATCAAGCATATTATGCTTAATATAATCTGTACAATTGAACAAATCACTCCTATTTTTGTGTCTTTTTATCCATCATTGTCTCCTATACAAATTCTAAATTTTCTGTTTTTTACTGACATTCGTTGCATTTCCTATTACTAGTCAAATTCTCTATTGCTTATAAGACTTGGATACTACTTCTTGTTTTATATCTTTTCTGCTTATAAGGAAGCAATACCGCTACTGAGTGTTGCTATTAAAACTTTATCATATTTAAAACCATTTTACATGCAGCCTCCCATGGTTAGAATGACTTGTGCATGCCTATATCCCTTATTCTTGCTACTACATTCCATCACAATATAATAGTCGCTATCTTTCTCGGATTTTACAACAACGCCTTGCGAATAAGCAGTTTTCCAAAGTGGTTTAACACCATAATAGCAAGCAACAACTTCATTTGTTGGATTTGGTGCATCTACATTGAAGCCATTTTCAAATAACCAAGCATGGTAATTCTTAAGTGCAGGAGGAGGTCCCATTATTTGAAATGACATCATCGTCGCCACTTGAAATTCCATTTCTTCTTCAATGTCTATCACATACTTTTCAGTAGGATCAAGTATGTACTCATCAATTGACGTTTTTCTTCCTAAATTCTTATTGAGTTTGATTTTTTTCATATATCTCATTCTCCTTTTGGTCTTGTATCAGTATAAGGCTGATTTTGTGAGACAAATTTATCTACATTTAAAAATGATTTACCCAACTCATTTAAGCTAAGTTTCATCATATATTCAGCAACTTCTCCTGAACGATCAATACTACGCATTGGGTTTAATTTTCTACGAAATTCCTCAAATGTATCTCCCACAATCAACCATTCCGCCTCCTCCTTATCATAATAGCAGTGATATTCACGCCAAAGATTTTTGTCATTTTCCTCAAAAAAATCTTCATCAGCTGAAAAATCTGCCCACGGAAACAGTCGAGGGAAAACCATGGTATACGGTGTAGAGGGAAACCAATATGGATACGAATACTTTTCGATGCTTTTTCCATCATCCACAATTAATTCCGTGTTTCCTCTACCACTGCTCTTATGGACCCATTCCATTGAATGTAGCTTAATTTCTCCACCATCGTGAATGATTTGCATAAACTTTTTCTGAGACAACAAAAAATTGTAATTTGTAATATGTTCTGGCAAATTTGTAAAAGAAAGAAGTTTTTCATTTGACGAAGCATTTAAGAAAACTTGAGTTATAGGAACTTTAACAAAAAAGCCTTTTCCTTTCCCATCATTAGTTCTTTCAATAGTTTCATCCGTTAATTTTTGCCAAATACACATATCATCATCAGGATTATATAAAACCACTATACAAGGTAAAGTATTCATAGTCCAATAATTGTATTGCCTATTGTTAATATTCCTGAAAATTATGTAACCATCTTTTTTCTCTTTAAACCAACTTGCACCAGATTTTATTTGCAATGCAAGAAGTTATTTTGGTTTACCAGACGATTCAATAAACTCCATATGAGCATCAATACCGACATCATCAACTGGTTGCTCTCGAAACATCCAATTATTACGTTCAGCAATTTCCCCACAGTGATACACACCTATTCGTTCAGTTTTACTTGCCATAAACAATCTCCTTTTTTATAATAACCATAAAAACTCATCATAAAATCAACATATCATCAATACTCTAATTATTTCCTTTAAAAATTTGAATATTATAACGTAAGAAGTTTTCCCTTAATGGGCATATCATCTTAGGTAATTTTGTTTCACCTTGAATTTACATGAAGATTAATCAAAACTACAAGTTGATAAATTCCGATTTGTAAAACACATTCTTTTTTACATAGGCACAGTATACTACATTTCCTGTGCCCATGCGATAACATTTACTGCTTCTTACGATAAGTACTCATCTTCTCCACAGTTACCTCCGCTTTACTATTTCTAATAGTTTTCTCACATAATCATCTGCGTGGTTTATTGAAAACTCTCCATGATACATATTAGGAAGAACTTGTATAAAACTATCCTGCAATTTTTCATGAATGATTTTAGCAGATTTTTTCATTGATTGCTTTTCTTTTTCTCCAACATAAATTTGAACGGTTGCTTCACACTCTCCAATGCCATCTTTTAGTGAATATACTGAGTTTTCCTGTAAAAAGGCAATCATATCACTCTTTCTAATAGCACAAGTATCTTTGTAATATTCATCAAACAAATTCGACTTTATTCGTAGTGATTTGAATTGCAATTTTGAAAACCACTTATACTTTATTAAGCCATAGCAACTTCCAAACGCCGGTTTAATCATAGAATATGTAAATTTTGAAGGTATCACAAGAACACTTTCCACTATTGCATACTTACATATATCTTTGCGTTGAGATAAAATTTCAAGCAAAATCTGCCCTCCAAGTGATAGTCCTCCCATCATTAAAACAGAATCGCCCAATTTGCTATTTACAAATTCTATAATATCCAAAGCATTATTCTCTATCGTTGTAAACTGCTTATCACATCCTGCATGACCATCTAATATTGGTAAAACCACATGATAATCTGTTTGAAGTCTTTCAGCAACCTCTTTGTAATTCCACCATGATAAACCGCCTCCGTGTAAGAGGATAATTACATTACTGTTTTCTTTTCCATATTCTACATAATTCAACCTCTTTCACCTCGCTGTAAACTTCCGATTCTAATGTCTCTATTATACCATAATGATACTATTATAAAAAAGGAAAAAGAGCTCCTTCGAGCTCTTTTGATTCAGTTCTGTAAACTTGAATTTGTAGAAATCCTGATCGGACATATTGTCGTTCTTGATCTTCCCGGCGGTTTCCATGACAGCTTCCGCCAGCGAGCGAATATCCATAACAGAGGTGTCCTCTTGGTTCTGGGTGCTGATAAGAAATGTGGTGATGCGACCCGTATCATAATCATAGGAAACTTACGCTTTCGCATCCGACAAGGCCAGTGCAAACTTTTCATCAGAATTAACTTCTTTGTTTTCCTAATCGTGTTTAATGTATTTAGTGATAGTATCGATTAATTCCTCCATGCTAATCGGCTTGGAAATATGGTCATTCATGCCTGAATTCAGAGATTCCTGAATATCATCTATAAAAGCATTTGCAGACAAAGCTATAATTGGAATCGTAACTGCATCGGACCGCTCTATACCCAAGGCTCGAATGGCTTTTGCTGCTTGGTGTCCATCCATGTTTGGCATCATAATATCCATCAAAATAAGATCGTATGTGCCTCGTGGATGATTTTTAAACAAATTCACAACTTCTTTTCCGTCTGATGCGCGTGTTACGGTCATACCAGCATCTTCCAGCATTATCGTAGCAAGTTCAGCATTTAAATCATTATCCTCAGCCATAAGAACATGAATACCCGTCAAATCTCTATGCAGATGTTGTTTTTTGTTCTGATTGAATAACCTGTTCTGTCAACTCCAGTGGGATCTCCACTGTGAATGTAGAACCCACACCTTTTTTGCTCTCAACAGCAATCGAACCGCCCATCATATCCACATATTTTTTTGTGATGGCCATACAAAGACCGGTTCCCTTATATTGAGTTCTGGCATTAGCATCATCTTCTTGTGAAAACGGATCGAATAATTTTTTCTGGAACTCTTCGCTCATGCCAATACCGTTATCTTGAACAACATAACGAGTTATGATATGTTTCTCGTCCGCTCCTGGGTAACTTCTGATATCCAAAGTAATCTTTCCGCCGTCCTTTGTGAATTTCACAGCATTGCCAAGAAGATTCACCAAAACTTCCCGGATACGCACAACATCCGCAAGGACATATGGGTTCTTTGGGATTTCTCGATGTACTTCAAACTTAAGATCTCGAGTATAAAGAAGTCCATTCATAATCGCCTGGACGTTATCTGTCAATTGAGTAATGTCCACTGGCTCGGGCGAAATAGTAACTTTTCCGCTTTCAATGCGACTGAAATCCAAAACGTCATTCAACAAAGAAAGAAGATGATTCGAACTTTTTTGAACTTTCTCCAAGCTATCATGAATATCTGAAACCGTGTTCTGATGAAGCGCAATGTTTGTAAATCCAATAATGGCATTCATCGGTGTTCTGATGTCATGGCTAATATTAAGCAAAAACGCAGATTTTGCTTTGTTGGCAGCATCTGCTTCCTCAGCGGCGTTCATTAATAATTGTTTTTGCTCTTCTGCCTTGATTTTCTGGTAAACATAATAGGTATATAGACAAATTAAAAGCAATACAGCTCCTGCGACTAAACCGCAGATGATGGAAATATGATTCGTCTTTTCAACCATTCCATAAGCTGATTGCATATCCATTTCAATGCAAAATGCGCCAATGATTTCTCCTGTCCCATCGTGATTTGCGCTTATAGGATAGCAAGCCGTAAAAATCGGACCCCATGTTGTATCAATGATATCCTGAGAGTACACATTCTCCCCAGAAATAGCCCTATCAATATACGGAACCATTTCTTCCTCAATATAATCTCCAGGGTGTCTTACATCATCCGCATCCGGATCCAAACCATCTACCACATAAACGAGTTTTCCTTCTTCATTTTTTGTAGCGGTGTAAATATATCGAGTAGAATTCAGTGTTCTGATTTCATTGAAATATGAAGAAATATCCTTATATAATTGCTTCTTTTCATCAGATTGATCTTTGATTTGATCAAAATCTTCTTTGCCGATTTTTCCATTCACAAGTTTGTGTACTGCATCTGCACTCGCTGTGTCACGTGTGATTTCTGTTTCAAGGGCGGTCTTAGTGTAAGAACTTTGCAGAATATATGTGTACGACGCTATTACCCAAATCATCAAAAGTCCCGCAATCACAAAGATACTACCTGTATTCTTCAGCCTAAGGAGTTCTTTCAAATTAATTCCTTCTTTTGTTTTCTTCATGCTACTCATTCACATTCTCCAAATCCCGATTTCTATTTTCGTTTCCATAGCATAGTGTACTCTTTTTCACCAGTAGCTTCATCCAAGTCTTCACATTGAATAATGAACCCTTCTCTTTGGTAAAAAGAAATTGCTCTGGCATTCTTCTGGTATACATTTAATCGTAAGCTAACTTTTTTATCCTTAACATAATCTAATAAAAGCTTACCTATGCCACATGACTGCATTTCATCGGAGACAAAAATACCTTCTATATATTTATCATTTAGTCCTACAAATCCTTGTATCATTTTATCTACTTCAAACACATAAACTTCGTATTGTGACATCATTTCTTTTACTAATTCATAATTACTTTTCCAGTATTGATTGGAAATAAAATAATGGGCTTTCAGACTTGTCTTTAACCATATGTCAGCAATTCTATCGATATCTCCGTTCAGCAACTTTCTAATCACAACAAATATTCTCCGCAACTACAACTTTTATGCTTTTCTCTTTTTTCAATTGTATCACAAGCTCACCATTAATCATCAATTTTTTGATATTTTTTCTTTTTTCCCCCCCCACTGTAAAACAGCCTCTGAGCGTTTCGTTATATAGAGGGGTACACATACAGAGCAAGATCCACCCATGTTTAACAGTATTGTCATTTGACATCCTGTTCTCCTATGGGATTTATCTTGATGGGGATCTCCCCATACCCTCTCAATAACAGACGTTTCACTTGTCTGTTGGTTCCACCTAAAGGTGTTCACAGCACTATTTCTAATATCGGAAGGGACAGCCGATATTGAAATACGTGGACTCCCAGTGGGAGGAATAGTCTCGGCGGAAGGAGGAGTATGAGAACAAAAAACAAAGATAAAGAACTGAATCACAGACATTTTATAGGATTACGTCTTACAGATGTCGAACTGGATTTATTAAACCAAGACGCTGCATTTTTATCGGCTATATTCTCTGTTTGCATTTTTAATTTATCCATGATTTTCTTCCTCTCCTGCTATCTTTAATTCATTAATATTTGCTATGTTGTGTCCATAAAAGAACACCTTCGGGTCTTTATCCTCCCATATAATTAGATTTGCACACTTTTTACCATCACAATTCGAAATGCACTTGCATTGAGTAACTACACCTTTATCTGTAACAATGTCAAATACTATTTCTATGATTACCTTGTATGCACTCTGCTTTATTGCATCTTCGAACTCACCACGTTTTTTCGCATCTATAACATATGTCAATCCAAATTTTATCTTCCCATCCTGATGAATTGCAATTCTAGAATATACATTCGAGTAATTTTTCCCAAACAAATGGCTACTCATGTTCTTATTGCTATCATCACTACAAAATATGTTACAATTTTTTATATGTATTAATACTGGTATACTATTTCCTATACTTGTCCCATTAAAAGTAAATTTATACCCAACATATGACACATTTTCATTCCAAGCTTTATCTTTAATTATCTGTTCAGAATGTATGTCCCAATTAACAGGAATATCTGCTTGTTGTTTTATATATATACTGTCCATTAGTATCATACTACTGTAATTTGCAATATAATTATTATTTTCCATTTCTTGTAATCTATCATTTTGCTTATATGCAACATAACCTAATATAATAGTACCAACTGCACCAAATATGCTTGCTACATAATTTAATGCATCTCCGGCTTCCCACTCTGCTGAAAAAATACCATCTGTATGTACTTTAAATAATACATTTAAACCGAAAGCTAAAAGTATAGCTATCAGAATAGTAACTATTCCTATCCATATTAACTGTTTTTTCTTCATTGCACATCCTTAAACCTTTCTTTATACAAATCAACACACTGAACCATCTCGAATTTTTTCTTTGACTGTACTTCTTTGCGAGCCTTAAGTTCCAAATCAACTATCTGCTTTTGGAGTTTTTCTTTTTCAGCTTCTACATTTATCTGTTCTTCCAGTGTATTTCCAGCCTGCACATTAATGTCTGAAACTTGTGTAACAAAATTATCCCATACACTTCCTAAGTCAAGACCATTCAGTTTTAACGAAATTTCTTCTTCATTCTTCCAGTCTGATTTCAGCAAGCGTGTCTCATATATTGCAAGCTGATACTTATTTTCATAATGAAGTACACTCATCAGCTTTTGTCCAAAAAGTTTTGATATCATAATAATATTCTTATCATCATACCCTTTTCTTTTCAGTTCCACCTGAAGTACAAATATTGCAGATGTCGCTTCCGTAGCCTTAATATTCACAGAAACTTCTAATATCTCATTGATAATTCATGAAACCAAAATTTAATCAGTATTTTAATAAATAACTTTTTTATTCAAATACACGATTTCTAGCATGATTACTTTTAAAATATTTTTTCTCCACATCACGCTTATTGTTCGTCCTACTCTTAATTTTTGAATACTATTAATTGTTTTAGTTTCCTCATGAACACATCCAGTAACTACTGATGCACCACCTACTAATAAAACTGGAATAAAAATAATATTTACTGAAGTCTTGCATTTTTATTTATCAAATTACTTATTTTTTAAACAAATAGAGCATTTTGGTTAATAGATTGAATAACTCCTGATATTCCTTGCCAAATACCAATATCATCACCAAAAAGATCTACAACCGTTCCTTTATCAGTAAATGGAGACTCTTGTAGAACAGATAAGTCTTTTAAAACACCATTTCTTACAATATATTCGATAATTTGGTTAACAAAATAGATTTGATTTTCTGACAAATTGGTATCATTCAAATATACTGCAAATGCTTCTTTTGCTGAATTCATATCTAACCCTACAATTTCTCTTACAAATTCCCCTAAAGGCTTATCTCCATATTCTGAATAATACTGTTCTTTTGTACCCAATTCATCCCATAATACATGTTCTAAATCATTTAGGTCATTTTTATTCATTGGTTTGTTTGTTTTCAATTTTAATATAACTGGATTGTCTGTTACATGTTTTCTAATATAATATTCAACTTTATTTCTATAATTTTTTAAATCGTCTGATTCTAAATTTGATTCATGCCATTCACTAGATAAAATATCATCTTCAAAATTCGTATCAAATCTTATATGTTGCTTTGGTATATATTTAATAAGTTCTCTTAATTTTTTTCTGATACATTCAAATTCATTTATACCTGCATCTTCCAAATATGTTGTATGTAATATTTGATTAATCAACTCAGACTGTGCTTTTATCTCAGGTATATTTGATACTTTAGAAATATCTTCTACCTTTTTTACTAAATCAGTTCTTCCTTTTGTATATTTTTTACCTGCCAAAAATGCCAATTCTATTCCATGCATCAATGCATCAAACCTAACAGCTGTAATTTCATCCTCATCTGGTAGAATTAATGGCGCCAATTCCTGACTAACCATCAAACTATCTTCATATGATAAAGTAATATAATTATCAGGATTGGAAAATAGATCAACATATTTCAAATGTTGTCTTACTGCAAAGTTTTCTCTATTGAGTTCCTGTACTTTGCCGACCATATAATCTACTAATTCATTTCTCCATGAAATTAACTCTTCAGTTTGATATGCAATATCTTGTAATTTATATGCTATTTGAAATTTCAAATTAAAGATTGCCCCTTGAACTGGCAAAATATTTGAAGAAACATTTCCCTTATTCATTCTAAAAAATTCAAAGTTACCACAGAAATCGAAAATATAGAATATTTTTTTATCGCTTCCATCCATAAGATATGGACACAATCTAGTACCTCTCCCAATCATTTGCCAAAATTTGGCCTTGCTCATAACTTTTTTAAAGAATACTAAATTTAAAACTTCTGGAACATCAATGCCAGTATCGAGCATATCAACTGATATAACTATTTGAGGTAGTTTGTTTGGATCAGAAAATTCATCAATTGCTGATTGAGCATAATTTATATAATTATCTATTACTTTTGCATATCCTGTCAAATGAGGATATTCCTTGTTAAATACTTCATAAATTTTTTCAGCATGTTCATGATTCTTGGCGAATATTATAGTTTTTCCAATTTTTTGGCCATAATCGATTTTTAAGCCGTCTTTGAATAATATTTGTAAAACTTTTTTTATAGTATCATCATTAAAAACCCATGAGTTTAAAGCCGATGAATTAATAGCTTTTGGAATATCTCCATTTTCATCAGCAAATGTATCTTCGTAGGTTTCTTTATCCTCATCACTTAATTCATCCCAATTAATGCCCTCTTGCATGAATTTAATTTGTGTTTCTACTGATAAAAAATCCACTAAATATCCATCTTTAACAGCTTGATCTAACTCATATCCATAAGTTGGAACCCCATTTTCCAATTCAAAAATTTCATATGTATTTTTATCTATCTCATCTTTCGGTGTAGCAGTTAAACCAACTATCGGTGCATCAAAATAATTAAAGATATCACGATATTTGTTATAAATAGATCTATGTGCTTCATCACATATAATCAAATCAAAATGCCCACATGTAAATACCTTTTTACCTTCATCTTTAACAGAATCTATACATCCCATCATTGTAGGATATGTGGAAAATACGGCATGTGCATTATAGTTATCTTTTTCTTCTACAAGATTCGTATTAGAAAGGTCTTTTAACATGTTATTAAAACTTCTTTTTGCCTGAGTTACCAAAGAATTTCTATCTGCTAAAAATAATATATTTTTTATCCATCCTTTTTGCAACAGCACATCAACTAAACCTATAACAGTTCTTGTTTTGCCTGAACCAGTAGCCATAACAAGTAATGCTTTTCTTCTATTTCTTTTATCAAATGCATCACAAACAGCTTTGATTGCTGCTTCCTGATAATATCTTCCAGCAATGTCTTTATTTACTTGGATATAATCTAAATGAGATTGCATTCTTCTCAAATTAAAAAGTTTTTCTAAATCTCTTTTTGAATAAATACTTGAAACTTTTCTCTCAGGATATTGTCCATCGTCGATTCTAGTTTCAAATCCATTTGTTAAAAATATGACAGGTCTTCTCTTATATTTTTTTTCTAACAGATCAGCATATAACTTTGCTTGCTGTCTTCCTTTTGATACATTAACACATGTTCTTTTTGCCTCGATAACTGCTAACGGCTTATGAGAATCATCATATAAAACATAATCAGCATACCCTACTTCAGATTTATTTGGCATACCAGCTAATTCTACCTCATTAATCCAATCTTTACCTTCAATCCATCCCGAATCAATAAGCATAGAATCAATATATATTTTTCTAGTTTTATATTCTGATAAGTCCAATGGTTTTGGAACATAATCACTATGTTGTTGTTCTCTTCTTGATGTTAATTCTTGTTTTAATGCTTTATTTTCTTCAATAAGGTCATTAAGCTTAATTTCTTTTCCTTCAATTTCAATATTTTTTGACTTTTGGTTAGTTAGGAGACTTTCATCATATTCCTTTGCTTGATATGACTTTCCATAACAACATGCAATAAAATCTGTAAAATAAAATAAATTTTTTAAACATAATTTTGCCACATTTTCTGATATCTTATTCGAAGTATGCGCAGCGTCATTTCCGTATCTACGAATTAAATCTAATCTTCTCCATAAATCAATACCTATAATGTCTCTAAATTCGTCAGTATGCATTAAACTATAAAGTGAGTCTTGATAAGGAACTTCTAAATCATTATCGACAGAATACATCCATTTGATTGCCATTTCCATTGCACGTCGGCAATTAAAAACACAAGTTCCAATGTCAATATTAAATACTTTTTCTGCTGTAATAGCAATATCAACAAAACTTTCGAATTCCTTTTCACTTTTTAAATAATCAAAGTTTGTCATAATAGACCCTCCTTTATCATACTTTTAATTATAAATCTTGATTTATCGACTTCTTTTATGAAGTCTGCAAACTGGTTTTGAAGTTCAATTGGTGGAAGTAATATTTTAGTTTTTTTAATCTCTCCCAAATGTAAATTAGGAACACCAATACCTTTAATACTAGAATCAAATTGTCTTTTAGTCTCATAACTATTAATTGCACACCTAAAATAAATAGAATTAATAATATCTTTAGGTCTTAATAAAGCTAGACTAACATATATGTCAAAGACCTCATTAGTATCATTAATAGCTGCAACTCCGTAATTAACACCATTTTTTGACATTAAAATATCATTCTTTTGTGGCTTTAATGCTGAATATAATTTTTCATGCAACTCTATAGGTATATATTTTATATTTGACCAATCTATTTTTTGTGACATTACATCTTTAGAGGATAAAAATTTAAATCCCCCTTCATGTTTTTCTACATATTTAGGTGTTTGATGTGTACCATCCTTAATCAAAGAACATACATCTTCAATTTTAACTATAGGAAAACAATTTTTATTATCAAATATATTTCCAAACAACTCGACAAATCGGGCTTTAACTAATTCGTCTAACAAATTAATTTGTTGATTGTACTTTTCAATTATTCTTTTTATAATATTCAAATCTTGGGCAATTTCCCCTTGTTTTTCTAAGGTTGGAAAAGGAATAATTACATTATCAAAATCTTTTTTTGTAATGTGCTTCATTGTTGCTCCGTGAGTTTTAAGTGACATTTTTTTTAAATTATATTCCACAGCATACATAAAAAAGAATTTATTTATATTAACTTTATCAAATATAACCTTAAATATATGTTGATTTAATAGTGCTTTACCTCGATTCCAATGGTATACCCCTAAACTAGCAGACCATGAAATTAATACATCTCCATTATTTAATTCTATTTTCTTGGGATAATCACCTTCATAGTATCCTAAATCATATGAATTTCCTGTAAGATCTTGAATTCTAATAATAGGTAATCCTTTTTTTCCTCTTTGTTCAGGTTTAAATGCATATCCATTTACGTATGTTGCAATATCACCCAACTTTTTATATTCCATCATCCCTACAAATCCAAATTTAGCACTAAGCTACATATTTTCTATGCGACTCTTTTACATTATTTTGATTAACCATAGCATAATGCATAGTTGTATCAATTTGAGAATGTCCTAATAAATTTTGTACTTGTTCTATAGGCATTCCCTTATCAATAGCTTTTGTAGCAACTGTTCTTCTAAACTTATGAGGATGAACTTTATTAATACCTAGGCGTTTACCTAAATTACGTAATCTTATTTCAACTCCACTTATTTGTAATCGATTGTACGGTTTATCTAAAGATACAAATAATGCAGGATTATCATCAGATCTACTATTTAAGTAGTTTTTTAAATGGATTTTTGTCCTTGCATCAAAATAAACAGGTCTTTCCTTGTTTCCTTTACCGAAAACAACACACTCTCTATTTTCAAAATCAATATCATTTATATTTATTTTTACTAACTCTCCAACTCTCATTCCCGTAGAAGCTAACAAATCAATAATAGCTAAATCTCTTATGTTATCACAATTATCTCTTAAACGTTCTAACGTTTCATCAGATAATGTTTCTTTAACAATCTTATCCGTTTTTATTTTATGTATTCTTTTCATAGGACTTTTAAGAATATAATTTTCTTCTTCTAGCCATGAAAAGAAACTACTTAAATTTCTTCTAATATTGTCTATGCTTACCTTTGAACAATTATTTTTCTTTTGATAATCTGTTAAATATTTTCTCAAATGATCAGTTGTCATATGCGTAAAATGTTTATCTGTTCGATTATCCAACATTTCAAGTGTTGATTTATAGTATTTAATCGTTCTAACAGAACAGCCTTCAATTTCTTTAGATGAGATAAACTTTTCTATTAATTCAATATTTGAATAATCAAAAATTTCTTCAAAATTTTCATTTTTTATTGAAATGTCAACATTATCTAAGCAATTCGTTAATGTTTTATGTAATATTTCCATTTGTGCGTTATCTAAATAACGTAATAACTTTTGTTCAATTTCTTTTATAATAGATTCTTTCATGTTAGTAACCTCCATTACCAACATCATCTACTACCCTTTTCTATTATTTAATTTTAAATATTATCCAAAATACTTTTGCATTAAACTATCAAATAATTCTTGTGTTTTTTCTAACGATTTTTGAACTTCTAATCTTGATTTATCGACTTCTTTTACGAAGTCTGCAAACTGATTTTGAAGTTCTAATGGACATTCAAATAAAGGTATTGCTTTAATATCTTTTAATTGAAGATCTTTTACTGCATTTCCTTTTGCATGACGTTTACACCAATCTTGAATATAATTCATTCTTAAATAATATAATAGCCATACAGGATTAACTTTTTCAATAATGAGTCCTAATCTCGCAGCATTTTGAGTGATAGCAAACATTTTATCAGTATCAACCAATGCACAATGACCTATTGAACCCGTTTTTGAAAATAATATATCATTTTTCAGAGGTTTTCCTTTATCAGAAAGAGATTGAAAATCATTAAAAGATATTTTAGGAGCAACCTCATACTCAATAAATCCTTTATGTAACTCTCTTGCTGAAATCAAATCAATTCCTTTGTTAACATAAGTTGGTCTAACAGTTAATCCGTAAGTGATAATTGACGATACATTTTCTAAATTTAGCATAGGCCAATTATATTCATTTGTTGCAGGATCTCCAAACAACTCGACAAATCGGGCTTTAACTAATTCATCTAACAAATCCATTTCTTTCTTTTGTTTTTCTATAATTTTTTCGATTATCTTTAGTTTATTAATAATTTGATATTGGATTTCGAATGAAAATAAATCAAATTCTTCATTTTTGTAATCTTTAAAATAAATATGCGGTATCGTTGCACCAGAATAATATTTTTCAAGATGTTTTGCTTTTATCAAATAATATAAATATTCTGGTAATATATTATCTTTAGGTAATAAATATTGCATCGTTCCTATAATCGATGAATTAGATGGTAATAACATCGCACGTCCTATTCCTGCTCCATCTTTTACTACTGCAACATATGGTTTTGATTGTTTAAAAGAATCAATACTACCTAAATAGCCCGCTGCGCCATATACAGGATATATACCATTTTTACCAACAACATCCGATTGTTTTAAATTAGAAGAACCTTTCATACATACATCTTCAATTTTAACTCTCATCATCCCTACAAATCCAAATTTACCATTTGGATTTAACTCCTTTCTAGTCTTCTAGTAAAGACTGTAATTCCTTAATACATTTATCAATTTCTTGATTCAAACTTGCAATATCACCAAGTATTTCTTTACTTGGTCTATATTCTATTTTTTCATAAATAACTTCTTTATATTTATTAATTGATAAATCATAGTCATTTTCTTTGATTTCTTCTATTGGAACAAAGAAACTTTGTTCTGTTCTTTTTCTATCAACTTCTTTATCTAAATTATTAAATCTTTCTATAATATCTGGTATGTCATTTTCTTTAACTTCTGAACGTTTATCATCTAATGAAAAGCCATCTGCTTTCATGTCATAAAACCATACATTATCAGTTCCACCATGACCTGTTTTAGTGAAAATTAAAATCCCAGTAGAAACTCCAGCATATGGTTTAAAGACTCCTGAAGGCATTGAGATAACAGCCTCCAACCTATTGTCTTCAATTATTGCTTTTCTTATTGCTTTATGTGCTTTACTAGATCCGAATAAAACTCCATCTGGAACAATACATGCACATCTTCCACCAGTTTTTAACATTCTTATAAAAAGTGCCAAAAATAATAGTTCTGTTTTCTTTGTTTTAGCTACTTTTAATAAATCAGCAGATACTGAATCATAATCTAAAGTTCCTTTAAAAGGTGGATTTGCTAAAATTAATGAATATTTTTCATTATCATCATTTTGATCTGACAAACTATCTCTATATTCAATATTAGGTGATTCAACTCCATGAGTCATCATATTCATAGCTCCAATACGCAACATTGTTCTATCCATATCAAATCCATGGAACATATGATTCATGTAATGATCTCGTTTTTGTCTATTCATAAGAATATCATTTTTGTAATTTTCTCTTAAATAATCGCTTGCTGTAACTAAAAATCCGCTAGTACCACATGCAGGATCTATCACGACACCATTCTTAATACAACAAACTTTTTAGAGTGAATACGATTTAACATATATAATAAGAAAAGTTTTGTAAGTGAATAGGATTTAAAGGCACAAAAATAAGAGCCTTTCGGCTCCTATTATCTTTACCCTATAAATTGTAATTTAGCGAATAGTAACTTAATTTTCTTTTTTATTAAACATATGGCGTACTTTATCTATTCGATTATTTGGTCTACGTGATTGAATAACTGGTTCACAAGTAGCAATTTGATAATCTTTTAATTCTGTCAAAAAAACTGCTTGCCCATTTGTATATAGAGTTAAAGTATTACGATATTCATTAATACAACGTACAGGAATATGTCCTGTAAAAATAATTTCATCATTTTTTGATTGACTAGTTTCAATTATTGCACAATGTTTTTGTGCATCATTATATGCACGAGAAAGGTATCCCTGTGGTGTAAAAAGTATAAACGAAAGATATGGCTCTAATAATTGCGTTCCCGCTTTTTTCAATGTTTGTTCAAGTACAATTGGGGCAAGAAAACGAAAATCCGAGGGAGTACTAACAGGGCTATAATAAACACCATATTCAAAACATATTTTACAATCTGTTACTTCCCAGCCATACAAACCTTGCTCCAGTCCATAATTAATACCTTCTCTTACTGCATTTTGGAAACTTTGATTTAAATAACCGAGTGAAACTTTGCTTTCGTACTGTATTCCACTGCCAATTGGAAGTGGAGTTATTGATAATCCAATTGATGCCCAAAATGGATTTGGTGGTACTTCAATATGAATAGTATAATCTGCCTTTTGTAATGGCTTTTCCAAATAAATTACGGTTGGATCTTCGATTCTTATGTTTATGTGATATTTTTCAATCAACAGAGAACAGATAACTTCTAACTGCACTGTTCCTAAAAAAGAAATGACGATTTCATGTGTTATCGTATCAACACAATAACGTAAAAGAGGATCAGTATCTGCAATTTCTGTAAGAGCATCCAATAATTTTTCTCTCTCTTCTATTTTTATCGGTTCAATTCTTGTTCGTAGCATTGGTACAGGCTTGTCATTCCATACATTGCATGGCAAAATCTTTTCATTTCCTATAATATCGTTCAATCTTAATGTATTGTTAGGTATTATAAAAATATCTCCAGAACAAACTATTTCTGTCTGTATCATTTCTCCATTTGAAGGAATATATATTTCTGTAAGTTTCACTTTCTTTTTTTCTGACAATACAATTGTATCTCGTAAGTGTAATGTTCCACTGTAAAGACGCAAATAAACTAATCTTTGCTTATGGTCTGTATATTCAATTTTAAAAACTCTTCCACATAGTTCTGAATAATTTTTATTCATTTCAGGACAAAAAAGATTTGAAATAGCTTCAATGAGTTGTTGAGTTCCTATATTATTTTTAGCACTTCCATGGTATATAGGAAACAACGAACCTTTTTTAACACACCTATATTCTTCCTGCGTTAATTCCTGTATAGTCAATTTTTCTCCTGCAATATATTTTTTTAAAAGTTTATCATTTTTGGAAATTACAGGATCCCATTCATCTAAATCAATGATATTTTTAATTGATATTTCTGGAGTTAATGTTACATTTTGCATAACAATAATATCATTTGAAAGTTTTTCTTTGATATTTTGATAAATATTATTTAAGTTAATTCCATACTGATCTATTTTATTTATAAAAATAATTGTTGGTATATTCATTTTTTGAAGTGCATGGAATAGTATTCTTGTTTGTGCTTGTACACCATCTTTAGCAGAAATTACTAAAATAGCTCCATCAAGAACAGATAAGGAACGATACACTTCTGTTATAAAATCTGTATGTCCAGGAGTATCTACAATATTGATTTTGTAGTCATTCCAATTAAAAGAAGTAACTGCTGCCTGAATTGTGATTCCACGCTGACGTTCTAAAAACATAGTATCTGTCCTTGTTGTTCCCTTATCTACACTGCCTAATTCTAAAATCGCTCCACTTGTATAAAGCAGACTTTCCGTTAAAGTCGTCTTTCCTGCATCTACATGAGCAAGAATACCAATGTTGATTATTTTCATGGAATTTCCCTCCCTACAAATTTATCTTTTAACTTAAAATCAATATTTGCTAATTTTGTCCTTTTAAACTATTCTCAAAATCAATTATCCACTTTTCTAATGTTTCTACTAATGCTAATTGTTGTTTGAACATTTGTTTTCCAACATTAGGAATATGTTGTCTATGAGATTGTCTTTCATTTAGCAATTCTTTTAATTCTAATATCTTTGATTTTATATTAGAAACAAGAATCTTTTTTTGTTCATCATCTACTAAATCTAAATTCGTAATAATAATATTAAAATCCAAATATAGACTAACATCATAATTTGAAATATCATTCATAAGTCTATTAAAATAATCATTACCTTTGTCAGTAATAGTATATACTGCTTTATCTGGCATATTTCCCTCTTTCTCTTTATGGCTAACAATATATTCTTTTGATTCTAATTGTAATACTTTCTTATAAATAGACTGTTCACTAATTCTTACCCATCTTGGTATATTACGATATTCTATATTTTTTTTAATATCATAAGCACTTTGTGATTTTTGTTTAATAAGTCCTAATAATACCAAATCTATATTTGACATAATCTCTACTCCTTACTTAATATAATCTGTAACGCCAAGTCTATTTCCAAATGGATCTTCAAACTCGACTGCATTACCAGTTCCAATTTTAAAAGGCTCACTCAAAAATTTTATACCATTATTCAACATTTCTTTATAGAAGATTGCAACATCTTCTACTTCAAACCATATTGTAGGCTTTAAATTCTCAAATTTATTTTTGTCTTTTAAAATTATTGCAGGTTCTTCATTTCCAATATTATAAGCAACCATTCCCTTATCAGAAAAATCAAATTTCTTTTTTAACCCCAATATTTCCTCATAATATCTTTTTGCTTCTTCCATATTATCTACAGGAAGAAAATAGTTGTCATAATTTTTCATATATTTAAGCCCTTCTTTCTACTACAAACTATACTACTATATTTTATAGTAGTTATAATTAAATGTCAATAAATAATAAAAAAATAATTGCATTTAATTCGTTTATAATTCTTATAAAATTATAAAAAATAGATTAGTTGCACTGAACTAATCTATTTGTATAACTGCTTGTCGTACAAAAAAGACTGTCATTACTGAACTGAACCCCAAAAGTTGGACAGTTTATAAATAGTTTCTAATTAGAGGATTGTAACCTGTAATTTACAGGAGACAGTCCTTTTAGTTTTACCTTAATTCTATCATAATTATAATAATTAATATAGTCATCTATTGCTACAATTAATTCATCTATATTTTTATATTTATCTTCTTGATCATAAAACATTTCCGTTTTTAAAAGTCCAAAGAAGTTTTCCATCATTCCATTATCCATGCTATTTCCTTTCCTAGACATACTTTGTTTAATTCCTTTATTTTTTAATCGTTGCTGATAAGATTGATGCTGATATTGCCATCCTTGATCTGAATGAAATATTAAACCTTCTAAACTTCTACCATCAAATGCTTTGTTAAGCATATCATTTATTTGTTCTAGATTAGGAGATTTAGAAGTGTTATAAGATATTACTTCACCATTAAATCCATCTAATATGGGCGACAAATAAATTTTTTCTCCTCTTAAATTAAACTCTGTAACATCTGTATACCATTTTTTGTTAGGTTTATCTGCGTTAAAATCACGCTCGATTAAATTATCAGCAATTTTACCAACAGTTCCTTTATAAGATGAATATTTTCTTTTATTTCTTTTCAATGGTTTTAATCCTAGTTTAACCATTATTCTGTAGACTTTTTTATTATTAACATTATAACCTTGATTTCTTAATTCTAATGTAATTCTACGATAACCATATCTTTCTTTATTATTAATAAATATTTCTTTTATTTTATCTATTATTTCCTTATTTTTATCATCTTTATCTATTTTAGATAAAGTATAATAATATACTGATTTAGCCAAACCAGATACTTTTAGAAGAATCGCTAATGGATATATTAGCCGAAGTTCACTAACAACATTTACTTTTTCTTCTGTTGTTGATTCTTCCTTGCTTGAACAACGGCTCTCAATTTTTTTGAGTATTCTAGCTCTGCTTTTAAATATAAATTTTCTTCTTCTAATCTTTTTATCTTTTCTTTATCTGTTTCATTTTCTTTTTTCTTTGTTACTTTTGGCATAGTTGGACGCCCTCGCTTTCGTTCAACTATATTATAACCGTTTTCTTTATATTTTAAAATCCAATTGCATAACATTCCATCACTAGGTAATCCTTCATTTATTGATACTGACATAATTGATTCATTATTTAATAAAACTCTATTAATTATTCTTTCTTTTTCAAAAGAGGAATAAGTCTTGTTCTTTGTAGTTCTTAAAATATCAAATCCATGCTTATCAATTAATCTTATCAAATATTGTGCATTATGATACGTAATGCCATATTTAGGACCTAATGATTTTATTGCTATTCCTTTTATCTTATCATTATATAAATTTACTTTATCTTCATAACTTAATTTTGACATATAAAAACCCCGTTTCTATGTCCAAGAAACGGGGTTCATATCATACTGACAATCTTTTCGGTAAATTACTATAAATCAATAACTATAAAATTGTAATTTCTTATTCTAATTCTTTTTTATGATTTAAGTGTATTCCTATATGTCCTATTCCTAATACTATTGTTGATATAATAAGAAATATATTTCTACCATATATACCTAGTAACAGAAATGCAACTACTGGCAAAGTAGCTCCTGCAACTGGTATTCCTAACAAGCTACTATACATATCTTTCATTGTTTTATTACTTTTAAAATATCTTATCCAATATATTTCGTATAAAATCATTATAATAAAGGCAATTAACAATATACTAGACCAGTTTGATATTTTATTTATATTAAAATCACTAAATATCAATGACAGACAGGTTACTAGCATTTCTCCAAGCCACTCCAATAGTAGTAATACTTTATTTTCATTTTTTACATATTTATCATAGCCTTTAGGCTTATTTTTACTCCATATAATATTTGGTAAGGTCATCGATCCCTAATTCAACGGCGATGCTCTTGACAGACGAGTCGATATCCTTTTTTTTATAATGAGCATTTTGTAATGGAAAAGCAATATTTTCATATGCCGTCATTGTAGGGTATAATGCATAGTTTTGAAACACCATGGCTATGTTTCGCTTTCGAGGTGGAGTATCATTTGATTTAACCCCATCTATGTATAATTCTCCAGCTGATATTGGAATCATCCCAGCGATGAGATTCAATATAGTGGTCTTTCCACACCCTGATGTTCCTAGAAGGACTATGAACTCACCCTTCTCTACAAAAAAAGAAATATCTTTAAGAACAGGCTTGCTCTCTTCATAACCAGCATATATATTATAAAGTTCTAGCTTACTCATGCTTTCTCTTTTTCCCAACATTTTTGTGTTTTGCAAAAGGATGTCTCTTCGAACTTGCTCTTCCTGTAAATGAAGATTTTCGCACGCTTCCGTTTGAATTCTCAGTTCCATTTACAGTCCGATTTGCTGTTTTCTTTCCCTGCCTGTTGTATTCGCTAACTAGTTGTCCACAAGCTGCTTTGATTCTATTTCCACGGGACTCTCTAAGCTTAACCTCTAAGCCAGCATCCTCCAATCTTGTTTTAAACGCAACTAACTGCTGCTTGTTTGGACGTTTAATGCGACTATTCGATGTTTCGTTATACTGAAGAAGATTAATCAACACATTCTTTCCTCTAAACCACTTTCCTAACTGTCTTACATCGCTTGAACGATCATTTAACCCCGGAATAAGCAAATACGCTATAGTGACTTTTCTGTTGTGCCTTTCGGAATAAGAAAGTACGGTTTCCACAACTTTTCTAATATCATGTCCTTTCATATGGGGCATGACAATGTCACGAGTTCTCTGATCTGTTGCGTGAAGCGAGAGAGTCAACTGTATTTTCAAATGTTCTTCTCTTATTTTTTTAAGTTGCTGTAGCGGCCCGACTGTTGAAATTGTGATTCCATCTGTAGGAAAATTCAATCCATCCCTATCACGTAGAATATGTATCGCCTTAACCAGATTATCATAATTGAACAGTGGTTCACCCATCCCCATAAAAACAATTCGATTGACTTTTTCTCTAAGTAGTACAATCTGCTGAACAATTTCGGATGGAGTTAAGTTACGGATAAAACCGTTTTTCCCAGATTCGCAGAAAACACATCCAACGGGACATCCTACCATTGTACTTACACACACTGTAGTACCGGTTCTTCTTTGAATACAAACAGTTTCAATGCAATAATGGTCACATAATTCGAACGCATATTTTCTTGTGTCGCCACCATTAAAAACATCTTTCACCTTTATAGTTTGATAACTTAATTTCGATGTGCCTTTATAAATAGATTTAAACAGCTTTTTTGCTTCGGTTTCCCCAATTACATCCACCATCTCGGATAGTGTATAATTATAGGGGTCTATTTTAATCATTTCCGCTGTCAAATTCTGGTTTGCATCCATTATATTACTCCTCCTTAACAGTCATTAACATACTGCAAAATACAGCTTCGTATTTCGCAAAATTATTGAATTGACGATACGCTAAACTTGATTCGTATGTTTCTCACACAGTTTCTAATATACCTTATCATTATTATAGCAAATTATGTATGTCTTGTCAAGATAGGTGGATTGTTTTTTTATTGTTTCCATAATTACTTATACTGAACGATGATTAATTGGAGGTTTTAATGAATGAGCAAGAAAACAGCTTATAAACGCAGGGACGGACGCTGGGAGTGCCGTATATCTATGGGCAAAGATGAGAACGGCAGACGTGTATTCCGTTCGTTCTACGGAAAAAGCCGTGATGAAGCCGAATACAAGGCTATGATAGCACTGGATCACAGCGAGGACGAGTACGCTGTAACGGAAATGACGGTCAGAGAGCTTGTGACCGAGTGGCTTCATGTGACAGCATCACGAATAAAGGAGTCAACGGCTGCCAACTACGTCATGAAAGCCGAAAAGCACCTTATACCTGCATTTGGAGAGATAAAGTGCTGTCTGCTGAAAGCGAAAGATATATATGCTTTTATCGAACGCAAGATAAAAGAGGGCTTGTCGGTGCGGTATCTGTCTGATATTATCGTGCTGTTCAAGTCGGTTTTTCGCTATGCAAGCCGTGAATATAGAATCCGTAACGTACTTGACGGTATCGTTCTCCCCAAAAAGAATAAGCCTGAAATTGCTGTTATGAACAAGAAACAGCAGCTCAGGCTTGAAAAATATCTGGACGAGCGTCCGTCTGTTACGAGCGTGGGTATTGCAATCTCGATGTATATGGGCTTGCGTATCGGTGAGGTCTGCGCTCTGCAATGGAAAGAGATTGACCTTGAAAAACGTGTTTTGACCGTCAGCAAGACCATTCAGCGTGTGCAGTGCAGAACAGGATCCAAACAAACCAAGCTCATCATCACTGAGCCGAAAAGCGAAAGTTCTAAACGAACAATTCCTATCCCTGATTGCCTGCTTCCTCTGCTCAGACGGTTTAAGGATAACGGTGAGGTCTATGTGGTGTCCGGCAGGAAAAAGCCTGTTGAGCCAAGAACAATGCAGTACCGCTTCGCTAAAATACTGCATAACGCAGATTTGCCGTCATTCCACTATCACAGCCTGCGCCATTTATTTGCAACAAGGTGTGTCGAACTGGGCTTTGATGTGAAAACGCTGTCCGAGATTTTAGGGCATAGCTCCGTAGAAGTCACGCTTAACCGCTACATTCATTCCGATATGGAGCGTAAGCGTACCTGTATGAGCCTTCTTTCTAAGTGCGCATGACCGTCAGTGTAACGTAAAAGTGCCGTCATTCCGAATATTGAAAACTGAATAAAATCGGAGTCAACTGCTCTTTTCTCGTTAAATCAATAATTTTGCGAAAAGTCGAGGTCGGGTTGTCACACTAACTTCGGCTTTTCTTGTTTTTTGAGCTATCTTGTTGATTGATTGAAGGTTTCTTCAGAATAGAATAATCTGAAAAAAGAAAAGAGTATCAGTCTCCGTTGTATTAGGAGATTGATACTCTTTTGTGCTATATTGGATTTTTATCGGAATAAGGTCACTTTTGGAAACTGCCCATTGTTAATTCTTATGAATGCAATAAAGTCAACACTGGCGATATAGCCGTTGTAATGATTGATGAAGAAGTAACAATAAAAACAGTATACTTTAAAAATAATATTCTTATATTGGCTGCAAGCAATTTAAAATACGAAGACAGATACTTTGATCAAGAAGAAATTGAAAGACGAAATATACAGATAATAGGAAAAGTATTATTTGTAAGAAAAGATTTTGTATAATAGAAAAGTCATTCAAAAATACTTTCATACTAAAAAGGAGATGATCGGCAATAAACCGTATCATCTCTTTTAATTTATTATAATTTTAATCCAGCTTGGTAACCATCTTGAATGGCAGTTAATGCATTTCCTGCTTTTACAGCACTACCAATTACGTAAACTTCATTACAGTTTTCTTTTGCTACGTTTTCTAATGGATTATAAGCTTTGTATCCAAATGCTGAAACAACTGTTGAGGCTGGAATAGTAATTTCGTCACCATCAGCATTTTTATATGAAACAGCATTTTCATTAATTTTACTTACTGTTGCATTTGTAACAATTTTAATTTGTTGTTGGTGTAATCTTTCCATAGTTGGAATCATGTTAGTTACTACCATATCAGTTAAAATAGCTGGTTTCATTTCTAAAATAGTGACATCATGATTTGTTTGTGCAATGAATTCAGCAGTTTCTCCACCTAATTCTCCACCACCACAAACAACAACTGGTCCTTGATTGACATCTTTTTTACCATAAAGAACATCTTCAGCAGTTACAACGTTTTCTGAATTGATACCTTCAATTGGTGGCGTTAATGGTACTGAACCAGTTGCTACAACAATCGTATCTGGTCTAGCTTCTTTAATTGTATCTTCAGATACTTCTTGACCCATTTTAAATATGACACCTAATACTTCACATTGTTTTCTATAAGCAGAAATTACAGTAGAAAGTTCTCCTTTTCCCATTGGATAGGCAGCACTTCTAAATACTCCACCAAAATGTGTATCTTTATCATAAACCGTTACATTATGACCTCTTTGAGCTGCAGTACGAGCTGCCATCAATCCACCTGGACCAGCACCAATAATCATAACATTTTTTGTATTATCAGCTTTTAATAAATCATGTTCAAATTCTCTTGTACATCTAGGATTTACTAAACAAGTGAAGTTGCCCTTCATCGCTTCTCCAAAACATCCTTGTAAACAGCATACACAATGATTGGTTTCTTCCAATTTGCCTTCTTTTGCTTTTTTAGGGAAATTTTGCAAAAAAGATACATTTTACACATATAATCGGAACAAAAAAGATGAACGTTTACAAATTTGCAAAATTACGACATAATTTATGTCTTTAGATAGATTAAATACTCATAGAATTGTATAATAGTACTAGGGAATAGGTTCATGATGAAACCAAGGAAAAAACTATGGAATAGAATACAAAGATAAAAGTTATCGTTGAAGAATTGAATGAATTATCAATTGTTGGTGGTAATGATGGAAATCCAGAACCCAGATGTTTTATTTCTAACGTTATCATTACGACTGTTTTAGTATCATTAGTGTCTATTTCATATTTTACTACTAGTCCAGAGCAGTGCTAGTTAATTGGACGTATTCCCGCGTCTATTCGAATCGCTACTCCAAGTTCGTATAGATGAGTAGAAAGGATTTATGTGTATGGTAGAAAAGTTTTATGATAATAGAAATTTTAAAATACTTAAAATAAACAAAAAAACAGAAAATATTAGTATGTTGATCATTGTGTTATGTACATTGCTACTATTGGTATTTTTTTTAAAGATTAAAAGATTTTATATTAATGATATAGGCTTGTTTTTTTCTGCATTTGGAGCCGTGCTTATTTCTGTTTTCCCTTTTAGTATTGTACATGAATATATACATTTGCTATCATATCCGAAAAAAAGTAGAAAAAAAATAATATTCAAAATGAAGAACTTACAACCGATAATATCTGTTGAAAGTGATGCGAAGATGAGTAAGTGTAGAACTCTAATAATGTTAATATCTCCGACGCTTGTCTTGGCAATTATTCCTATTTTTTTATCATTCATTATAAAAAAATTGATTCTAATGACTTTTCTTATTTTTTTTGGCTTTTCAAGCTTAGCAATGTCGGCAAGTGATATATATTTTTTTATTGTTATATTGTTAAAAATGAGAAATAACGAACTTTTTTATCAAGAAGATAATAAGATTTATATTTTAAAAAAATGAAGTTTTTTTGACGCTCTAAATTATTAGGGGGGTGATATTGATGTGGAATCAGTATTCCCTCTAAAATATTCAGTGCTTTTTTAATAGGAAAATTAGGATGATGTCTGGTCCTGGTTTTCCTCCTTTTATTTGTTTTCTATTTTTATTTTATTTTTTGTAGGCTCCTCTAGGATTTCCTATACGTTTTATTCTGTCTGTATGTTCATTCATTGTGTAAGTTTCATATTTGTTTTGAGAATATAGGATTCTGTTTCTTGCACGTTGAAAATTGGACATACCATCAAGTATCGATGCGAGCAATGGACGGTGAAGCAAAACTTTTAAATACAAGTTCTTTTAGTGATATTACAAGAAACTCCATTTATAACTCTTCAACCAATCCTTGAATTATAAATCCATTCCAGTCTTCTTTTATATATTGATTTCCTCTTCGTTTGACTACTTCGCCAAGCTTTTCACTTTCCTGAAGTCTTTCATTTAATTCTTTAAGATTTCGCATATAGATTAGTCTGCTTTTTATTTTACTTTCCATTTCTTCATTAAATACATTTCTTAATTCTTTTAGTTCTTTAATTCCATACTGTTTCAAATTTCCCTATGTCTGACAGTATTTTTTCTCCATATGAATGTGTTCTTGTTGGCATTGGCTTCATACTTAGTACCGTCAATGCATAATACATCTGTATCGATAGGAAGCTCATCATCCATGATTCTGTTCATTTCATAGAAAATTTCTTCAACGGACATAATGAGATCATCATGGATGAATCTCTGAAATGCCTGATGAGAAGGCTTCTGATTCTGTGCGATGAACATATATCTGATGTCAGTTCTGCATAGTTCTGCAAGCTTTCTTGTAGATGCATAACCATTATCCGCAAAAGCAAGCAGAAGCAGTCTGAGCATCATGAGACCATCATACCCGTGAGAATTTCTATGAGTGAAGGCAACAAACTTGTTTATATCTATCCTTTCCGTAACTTCAATCACAGTTCTTGAAATATCATCAGCAGTTACATCTTTTTCAAAAGAAATATTAAAATCTAGTAGCGCATATGTCTGATATGCCGTATAATCTTGTTGGTATGTTTTCATGGTAGAATTAATGTACCATAAAAGGCGGACTTCGGTCCGCCTTTTACTGTTTATGAAACTATAATGAGTTATTTACCCGTTACAGCCTCAATACAATAAATAAGAAGATAATAAAAATCGTATTGCAAGAAAGTTACTAGATATGGAATTTTATTCAAGTAGTATTACTTGAATAAAATTCATTTTTAAAAATTATTATATTATCTTCTTTTTTTGTGCATAAAACAGTATCAAAAAATAATGAATAATCAGATGCTCCACAAGTAAATAATATCGTTAAAAGACTACCTATAATTCTCGATATAAATGGTGAAATAAATACGATACCACAATACCAAAGAAATAATGGTATTAATGCTAATATGATATTTGGAAATAGAAGCATTAATAAAAATCTATTTCTTTTTAATGGGCAATTCGAATATATTTGAAAAGAAAATAAAAATAGTGAATTTCTATTAATTTCATACCATAACTCTTTTTTTGCTTTTTTTGGAAACCAAATTGCATGCAATATTTCGTGTACTAAAAATATAGGAATCAAAAATATAATACCTATTATAATGCATAATATTAGTTCTATTATAGAATGGTTTTTAATTGGGTGGGTAAAAAAATTATAAAATGTAAATGAAATTATAGTTGCTATTAGAATAAAAGAAAAAAATTTCCCATTGATCCAAAAAGAATTATTTGTTATTTTTTTTGAATTTTTGGGTAAAACGTCATTTTTGAATTCTTGATTTTTTTATTACCCATAAAAGATATATGCCACATAGAAGTCTCCCTTCTATTTATAAAAAATCAAATCACATGTTTTATTGCGACTTGACCTTTTATAAAATCATTGTTTTATTGTTTATTACATGTCTAACTTATCATGGCCAACTGCAAGCTTCACCAACTGAGAATGTACTTGTAATTGAAATCGTAATAACTGTAAGAGTAATTAAGCTAGTCTTTATTGAATATAGGGAAACATTTCCACCATTATCATCCCCACCAACTACAGATAATTCTTTTAGTTCTTCTAAATCAATTTTTCTAGCAGTTTCTTTAGTGTTATTCAGATAAGATATCATTTAAATGTAATATCATAAAAACTATATTACTTTTTTCAATTAATTAAATGCTATTTCCTTACCTATATAATACTACTATTAATTTGTCATAACAATACTTTTCTGTTGATTTAATCAATATAATTTATGATTTGTGATAAGATAATTAAAAAATAAATTATATAAATATAATAACATTTTTTATAAAATATGTTTAATCAAATGAGTACTATCATGCATTTTTTTCATACATTTTTAATTTAAATATACCAATTACATATTATGAAAGATAAGGCATACTATTAAGATTAAATAATCAAAAAATCATTAAAATTTTACTTAAATAAGACAGTATATCCAACAATTCCACCATTTTCCTGATACGGTTCTATATAACCATTTATATTAATATTGCTACTATTCAATACTTGATTCATATAATTGCTTGCCGCTTGACTACATGCTGATAAATCATAGTTGTAATCTTTTATATAAAATATCTTCGGTTCAACATTTATTGTCTTAGGTGTTTCTACTTTGTTTGATTTATCCCTCTGTTCCTGATTCTTTTTAACCGTTGAATCTTCTTTATTTCTAACAGCAGTATTATCTTCGGTTTGAGGTACTGTTCTAATGTGAACTATTAAAGTAGATATGGCAACATTGCCGTGTTGATCTTCTAACTGATATTCGACTTCATAATCACCATCCTTATTAGAATCAACTGAATTATCTATTACAACATTATCAGCTGATAACTGATCATAATTGTCCTCTGCTTTTTTTATATAATCTTTTGGATTAAACTGTTCTCCATTATTAAGAGTAATTTCACTTTGTATCAATTCAATTGTTGGTTTTATATTATCAACAACACTAACTATCAATGTTTTTTCTTTTGTTTTAACACCATTCGTAACAGAATAAATAAACTTGTAATCCTTTATCTTTTTTAACTTCTGATTCAAAGGTATTGTTAATTGCTGTGATTTGTCGTAATACTTTACATAATCCATGAAATGAATATCTTCACCATATTCAACAGTTACTCTATCTGTTGTTAATTCTAGAGGAACAGGCTCGATATACTTATCGATTGTATCCTTATTCATCAAATAGATAATACTTACAATAAAACCAACTATTACAGTAAAAATGATTAAAGAAATTCTTTTAATACGTTTCTTTTTAACTTCTTCTTTTGCATCTTCAAAAACACTTTGCTGATCCATCAGACTATATCGAATCTTCTCCATAGATTCAGCATTGATTTCAGGATCACATAAAGTATCAGGTTTCAGTCCATATTCCATTGCTAATGAAATTTCTCGCATCTGCTCCCAGTTAAATTTTGGATCTTTCATTTTAGAAATATCAAGTCCCTTTTCATCAGCTAAACGAAGCTGTGTTTTTTGTCTTGCATCATAGGCATATGTTTCAAATAATTCATCTAATTTTTTTGACATCTAAACCATCTTTTCTTCAACTACTCGATTACTCGTTTTTGCAATCAGTTTTAAGTATTCCATATCATCCAAATGTAAAATATAATCAAGAACATCTTCCTCATCCACTTTTGTTTTTGCTATCAGTTCCTGCTGTAATACCCTATCTTTTGATTTTAATATTTCATAAAGTTCATTTACTTTTTTCAATATTTCAGTATTATCGTTTGATTTTTTAACAAGTTCAATATTGCTTAGCTTTATCAAATTATTATCAAAATATTCAGCAGCGTTTGTATGATCAAACAAACAGGCAACAAATGTAGAATCTCTAATAAAAGATAGATTGCTAAACTTTGATCCAGCAAAGGATACATGTATAAAATTTCCTTTAAGAGAAACTTTTTCAAAGATACAGTCATCAAACGATGTTTTGTCAACATCATCAAAATGAAGAGCATTGTTTAAAAAAGTACACTCTTTAAAGTCTGTTGTAGCATTCAATTTTACATTATCACTTACAGAACAATCTACAAAATGGCATTTATAAAAAAGCTTATTATTTAAAAAATCTTGTGACAATTCCTGACTGCTATAGATTTCATTTTTTATAATTTGTCTTTCATTTTCTTCTTTCATTTCCTGATCATCTTCCTTTTTTTCTTCCAACACGGCAACATTGCCATGTTGAACTTCAAGCATTTCTTCTTGAATTAAAATATCTTCAAATCTGTTTTGTTTTTCTACCAGCTCATTTAAATTAACTTTGCTACCAATTACTGAGACATCCTGCATATTATTTTCCATAAAATCAACTGTCTCAATTCCTTTACAGTTAATAAAATAACTGTTTGCCAGTATTGAATTTACAATTACTGAATTATTAAACCTGCAGTTATAAAAGACAGCATTTTTAAAATTACATTTGGAAATTTTAACATTGTCAAATATACAGTTATGAAAGACTATTCTTTCTTTAATATCTAAACTTGACAGACTTGTTGCTTCAATCTTACAGTTTCTTAAAAACAGTTCTTTCTTTTTTCCAAGCATTGTATATTTAATTAATTTATTTTCAAAACATGTATTCTGATAAATATATTTTTCATCAATTTTTTCCAGATGATTTTCATCTACTAAAAAAGGGACTGAAAAATCAATCCCCTTTGAAATAAGATAAGTTTTTATTTTACTGTTCATTCATATTTTCCCTCATTTCTATTTCTTTTTTAATATCAAAATATTTTGGTTCTTTTTTAGGAATGTCCCTTACGTTGTATTTTTTTAAATTCTTATAATAGTTATATTTATTAAAAGGCAATACGTTAGTAATTAAGGATTTTCCTCTATCTCCCATAATCAGTACTTCTCCAAGCTTAAAGTTTTTCAGACGATCAACTGTAACAACTCTTTCTTCTTTAGCTTTAGATGTCTTCTTAGTTCCCAATGTTTTTGAAATTTCCTCTAAAGTCTGATAATCTTTTGAAAGCAAATAAACAAGATTGGTTGCATTAGATCGTATTGTCTGTGCTTCATTTTTTCCATAGGCAGATTCAAGTTGATCAAATCCCTGAACAACCATGTTCATCCTTACACCTCTTGAACGTCCAGCAGTAAGAATATTTGTAATTTCCTGAAACTTAGGAAACTGTCCCATTTCATCGAACAATATGTTAAAAGGATGTTTCAATCTCAAATTTGAGTTCTTTCTGGTTTCTTTAACAAGACATTGCCAAAGCTGTTTAATAAACAAAGTAACCAAAGGATAATACGTCTGCTTTTCATCATGTACTTTCAAAAAAATCATTGTTTTATAGGAATCAATATTTTCCAAATCAATTGTGTTATTAGAAAGAATTTTTTTAATTGCATCATTTGTTACGATGGATGTAAGATGTTTCGTTAAAACATTACGTGATGATTTTCTTGTCTGTTCAGCGCTGTCTACATACGAAGACAATCGCTCTTTTGAAATATCAAAATTTGTTTTATAGTTTTTTAAATAATACTGAAGAAAAGTAATTTCTGATCGCGTTGTTTTTCTTTTAACTTCATCACCATCCAACATTAACTTATTGACCGCTGGTATATTAACAACGTTTATATTGCCTGTTTCACATAGCAAATGAACATAACCTTCCAGAATTCTCCCTGCTTCCTGATTCCAAAACTCCTGATCCTGTCCCTGTTTCTTTCCTTCTGTTATTGCCTGTACTACATCACGAAGATACTCCTGCGCTTGTGAAAAATCAGCATCAGTCAAAAATGAGTTGTTTTCTTCATTATAAATATAATCACCTGCTTCATTTCTACCTATAAACTCTTTACCATCAAACACGGCAACATTGCCATGTAATATTTCAAACTCTTCTTTTCCCTTTTCAAGCTTATTTTTCAAATAATTTTCCTGCTCATTTTTAGTCTTAAGTTGTTTCATATATTCGTGAGATCCCAAGTACAAAGGATTCCAGCAGTCACTGTTTTGTGGTTCGATAAAATCAAGAAAATAAACTCTGTATCCTTTACTTTTAAAAAGTTCTGCTGTTGCCTGACTTAATTCACCCTTGATATCAACACATAATCCTGATTCTCCTGTCATAGCAAGTAGACATAACATTGGAAGTATAAAGCTGAAAGATTTACCTGAACCAGTTGTACCAATAATCAGAGTATGATGATCCGCATTATCAACATACACGTAATTTTTCCCTGTAACAAAAAAAATACCAAATCCTAAATTTTGTTTAGAAAGTGGTATTTTTAAAAACTCAAGTTTATGTTCTTTTGTCCATATATTGATCTGAGTTCTTATATCATTGGTCAAAAACAGTTGTCTGTTTTCAACTATTTCTGCATTTTGATTGAAAATGATTTTATTAAAGTTTTCTTTAAAGTAATTAACATTTACAAGTTTAGAATAATTTCGGTTATCTTTTCCTAGGGTTTCAAGATTGTTTAAAATTAGCATAATTGCAGGAATCATTCCAAAAGCAATACAGCCTAATAATAGATATAAGTTATCAAAAGCAAACAGTGGATTGAATGTTATTCCTGTATTTGAAAGATTATAGGAAATCTGCATTGCTGTAAATATTGAAAAAAGTAGACCTGTTAAAAAGGCGTATTTTATTCTGTTATTTATTTGAATCACCTCTTCATATATAGAAAAACTGACGTAAAATCGTTTACTCCAGTTTGTTATTATTTTATTGTTTTATTGAGATCAGGAACTGTTAACAGAAAATCTAATACAAGACTCTCTATTGAACCACCTGAAATGTCCCCAGTGTGTTTTTTTGTCTGATTACTGGTATAAGTTATCACCAGTTCATAACTGCATCCATCCTCTACTGTGTTTTCTATTGCATAGCTCCATGGTTTGAACTGAAACAGCAAATCATCATAAAACTCTTTGACTTTCAATGCATCAATAGAAGATTCAACTTTGTTAATTATATTTTTGCTGTTTACAGGATAGGAACAATACTTAATTTTGCCATTTGAATATATATCATAAGCCCATTGATTTTCTTCTTTAGAGTTCTCACAACAGAAATTTTTCCAGAATTTAAAACGTACTTTTTTTACATCATCACATTTAAGATTATCAACATGCCAATCATAACAACAATCCTTACAGTATCTGTTCGATTGCATATAGCCAAATACTCTTTCACATCCACCCAATTTGACTTTGCCTTGTCCACTTAATTCAAATAATTCTGATGATGGATAACCATACACAATAGGAATAATATTTTTAGACTTACATTTAGGGCAGACTAACTTCATAATTGATTCTCCTCATCATCAAAAAATTTTATTGATAAATGATACCAACGATATATATAAGAATCATTAAGAAGTGCTTCATCTGCTTCCACCAATTGAACAAATAGACTTGTCAATCCATCATAAACTTTAAAATCACCTGATTCATACAATTTCCAGTTAAGTTGCTTCAATGTCCAATTACTTTTAATCGAATTGTGAAGCATTGAAGTTGTCGTCCAGTTTTCTTTATCATCACTACCACCTAAAGCAATTGGAAATATATGATCAAGTGTTGGCACTAGTTCCCAATAAGCGTTATGACAATTTTCCATTTTCCAATGCGAATGATATGGAAACACATCAGGCATATAGTAAGATAATACCTTTAGTAATCCTGGATTTACCAGTTTTTGGCCACTGTAACGATCTATAAATCCATCTTTTACAAACTGCTCCATTTTTTCCTTATCTGTATACTTTCGAATTTTTACTATTGGTTTTTTAAATGGATATTCTGTTTCAATTATTCGTTTGGCCCCATTAATATTATTTTTCAAAATATTTTTTGAAACATCCTCTAAAATCTCTACCTTATCCATAATCTCACCTTTATTTTCATTGTTTAATATTCTATAAAATAATTATACTCTATTGCTAACAATTCTTGTTAATTTTTTGATATTTGTGTTTTTAAGTCATATTTTCTGTATTTTATGCAGGATTTCTTCTTTTCAAAAGAAATTTACATCATAATTAAATGTATAAGGAGGAATGCAAAATGGATGAAAGAAAAATAATATTTGAAGTCTATGATGAAATAGATAAAATAGCTTATACATTGAATGGAATATACCAGACCCTTTACAGTATGGATTTAGAAACACTTACTTCGTTTGTCGATGGTCAAGGAAAAGCTTCTAAAGCATTTTTATGTGATCAGTTGAGTCATAATATTTCAAAGCTTAATGAGTATAATGAAAAGCTATTTGACGTTTTACATAAACCTGTATTTGATTTAACTAATGATATTGAAGATATAGAAGCATCAGACGATTAGATTGTTTTCCATACGTTTATAGTACTCATCTATGGATTTATTTATGCTATTTTGCTGTTCTAAAGCAACACTGTAAATAAATCCTTCCAGTCTTTTTTCATTAAGATATCTAACTTTCCTTATTGTTTTTGTCTCCTTCTTCACCTTTACCTTTTCAGTTTTTTTATAATTTTTTAAAATATAGTTTCCAATTCTTTCATGCAGTTTCTTTAACTCTGCTTCTTTCAATGTTGAAATACCAGCTGATTCGTCATTCATAACTCCTTCTAAAACATCAATTCTTTCTAATAAAATGTCATATTGTTTTTTCAAATCAGGACTGTTAAAAATAATTTCATCAATAATTTCGTCAATGACAGGTTTGAAATCTTTCATGTTATAGGAATTATATTGAAATCTTCCCGTTTTGGGCAAAGCATCCAGCAACTGATTTAATGTTTTCACGTTTGATAAATCTTTCCCTTTAATAAGTGTTACAAGCTGATTAAATTCCTGATCCTTGATTTTAAAATACTCTCTGTAATCATATCCTGTTTTTTCAGCAAACTTTTGTCTTGCTGCAATACATGTATAAATAGATTTTTTTACATTTTCCAGTTTTGCTTTTGATATTTTACCTTTGAATCTTGTCTGATGCTTTTCCATAAAAGCCAAATGAATATGTGGATGTTCCGTATTTCGATGAACATCAAACCACCATAGAACATTATTATATTCTAAATCATACTGTTTAAATATTTTTAAAAGTGCATCAGACATGACACCATTCCAGTTATCAACCGTTTCAAGACCCAGTTTTGCTGCTTCCTCATCACTTTCCAGTGAAATAACCAGATCCCAACAGATATTACCTTTTTTATTAAAATATTTTTTTATTTCCTTTTTGAATTTTTTCCTGTCTTCTCGTGTATTTAACACCCCCATTGAACTAGATGTTCCAACTGTATGACTTCCTGTATAACCAAAATAACCTGTTTCATTTTCTTCAACATCTTTTTCAACATCTTTCGCTTCATCCCTTCCTGTATATTCAAAATACCCTGAAATAGAATCCATAGATACTTCTTTCTTCATTCTAGAATTAGAAGGTGGTTTATAACCGTTCACCATAAAACGTGCTTTTGTTATTTTCATATTCTATTTTTAAATTACACGGCAACATTGCCGTCTTCATCTCCTTTTTAGTAGAAAGTAAAAAAAGTAAAGCAACATACTTTACTTTAATCTAAAACTGTCTTTTCAGTAATAATTTTCTTATTTATCATTTCTCTAATTCGATGATCATTTTCTGATATTTCATTTGTAATCAAGCACAGATAAAGATATAAATAATTAACATCTTCATTAGATAAACTTACTTTGAAATAATGTCGTGTCAATTCATTATCTTTATTTATTATTCTGATATTAATATTCATCCATAATTCCTTAGAAAATGTCCAAAAATCAATATCCAAATATGGTTCAGTAAATGAATATCCACGTATGTCTTCATCAAGTTCAAATTTTAAGTAATCTTTCAGATAGCTTTTAAACTCATCCACTTCAACACTGAAAAAAATTTCTTCTCTATTTGCTGAGTAATTTATAAAATCTCCACATTTAATTTTACATGATACCTTTGTCCAATTAACATTAGAATACATTTTTCCATTTTTAACTGGTAAATAATCTTCAATTTTAATACTGAAAAATACACCTTGTGGACACAAATTCAACCACATAACTCTATCACCTGCTCATCAATAAAATATCTGTTACAAACAACATACTATGAAAAAATCTTTATGTTGAAATAGCCAAAATAATTATAACATTTTTTTGAAACTAATTTATAAATACCCGATAGAAATAGTGCCTATTTTCACACGGCAATGTTGCCGTCTAAAGAATTTAATTAAGGCTGAAACCATCATCTTTTACATCAGCTGATTCAAACAATTCTGCCATAATTGAATCATCATTTTTTATATCATCATATTTTTTTATAAAAGAATCTTGAGAAATATGAAACTTTGGTTCATTTTTCTTTTTGGGTTTGTTTTCTTCATCAACCATATAATCAGCTGTCATCTTTAATGCAACTTCTTCATTGACCGCTAGTGAATCTGGTGATTTACCAATATCCATTAACAATAATGATTGATAAAACAGATGTGGTTCCTCTTCCTTTAAGTTTTTCAACTGTTTAAACATAATATTCAGAAACTGCTTTTTGACCTGTTCTTCCACCATGACTTCTACTGGCTGTTTCAATATATCCTGATAATGTTTTGCTGGAACATCAGTTGGTTTTTTTGTTTCGGGATTAATATACGTATAAGTCATATCATGAATAGTCTTACTCATCTCAGTAATTTTCATTTTTACAAAGACATCAAACTGTTTATTCATCTTTTGAATCCTCCAATCCATAAAAATAATCATCTGTTTCTAATTCTTTAACAAAATAATCATAATTTTCAATAAAGCTAATTATTGTCTGTATAATTGTATCTTTGATTTTTTCTTCTACTTCATCAAGTTCTTCAATAGCAACTTCATAAAAAAACTTAGTCAATGAATTTTGTTTATCTGCTGTTTCTTTTAAATCCTCTTTTTCTTTTTTGACTAATAAAAAAATCTTAAACTGTGAAGCAACAACCACTTGATCTTCCAATTTAAGATTTTTAAAATTATATATCCTTGGATCTATCTCATTTATCATCTTTATATTTACCTTCTTTCTTTATAATTTCTATGATGTGATTGAGCATCTTTGCATTTTCAATCATGTAAAGCTGCAAATTATTACGCAGTTCTTCCTTAAATAATTCATCAAGAATGTTAGATTTTAACATGATCCTGCAATGGTAAAGTTCTATCATTTCATCCAGCAGTTCTTTTTGAGTCATATCCAATCCTAGTTCGTTCTTATAATAATTTTGAATCATTTCAAGCTGTTTCAAAAACTTTTCTGAGACTCTAAAGGATCTTGATGGCATTATCTTCTTTCACCTTTTCTTTTGTCATATTCAGATGACGACACACAATGCTATAAGCTTCTTCCATTGCTTCATCCCATCCTTTTGAATATTCATCACTAGCATCACAACCACCAGCATTCATTAAATCCTGCAACAGATTTTGTGTATTAATATTTTCTTTGATCATTTCATCCGTTGATTCTCTAAATTCAACCCTAACAAAATCATTTTCATCAAGAATAATATTACAGTTTTTGTATTCTTCCTGAAGTTTTTCAAGTGCTTGATTGAGAGAATCGGCTTCTATTACCTTTTGTCTTTTTAAAGTTTCAATAACTTCAACCTCATATTCCATAAAATTCCTCCTGTATACTTACACGGCAACTTTGCCGTCTAACAGAAAAATAAAAAAAGAATGAACTTAATCATTCTTTCTCCTGTTTTCTTTAAACGCTTTTAAATCAAAAATAATAATTGTATTGCTATCTTCATGAATTTCATAATATAAAACACTTTTTATATTCAATATGACATACTTGTATATATTGTCATCAATCCTTCTTCCAATATAGGGATTATCTTGAATTGTTTCTTTAGCATCTTTCAATTCTTTCGTTAACAGAATTCCCATTTCAAAATTGCCAAATTTTTCAAAATAGTAATAGTCAATATCATCAACTTTGGCAATAACATAAGGATCTATTTTAACTTTAAAATTTGACCCCATATTTCTTTTCTCTCTCTTCTAAAAAATCATCAAAATCTATTGGTTCAAATGTTTTATTCTTTTTTCGTTCTTCATATGCGATTACAGTTTTTAAATCTTCTAATTCTTCATCTGTAAAGCAGTTATAAGTAACTCCATCAAATGTCATTTTTCTATTTTCCATGTGTAATCACTCCTTCTTTATATTATCTATTATAATACTATTCTTCTTAAATTTAATATATAATATTCATTTTTAAATAGCAATATTTTTGTGATCCCATAATTTAAAAACATCTTATAAACTATAAAAGAGCACTCTACCGTGCTCCATTAGATTTTGAACAGTTCAAAGTGGTGTTTAGAATGAAAGAACTGTCCAAATAAAATTCTACAGTAAATAATCTGTTGTGTCAAAAAACTATCTGGTCGGCAAACTTGCCGTGTTAATTTTATTCATGATAACCAGATGATATCTTGATTTCGCTTTTACAATTTTTTCAATCTCTGTCATATCTTTTGGCAATTCTTTACAATAGCTTTTAACTGGAAGCTGCACATACTCATTAATGATATTCAGCAATTCAAGCATATAAGCTATCTTTTTATCTAATGAGTTATATTCATCATTATTCAATAGCAAATATGAATCAATTAAATCATTCATCAGTTCCTGTTTGTTTTTATGAGTAGTCAATACCAATTTTTCAAATCGCTCTTTTGTATTCTGATCACTTCTGAAGTTGATCCATGTATCCTTCATTTAAATTTTCTCACCCCTTTTTACACGGCAATGCTGCCGTGCATCATTTTTTGAATAATTTTTATACTTCAAAACAACTAGAATATGGTTATGAAATCATTATAGAAAATAACAGACACATTTAGCAGGATAAGGAAAACGTAACTCATTTGTTTACACAAATGTGCTACATTTTCATGTTGAACAACTCAACAACGTTGAGTTTTAGCCATTTTTTCATCTTTAAAATGTACCACTTGCGTATTACATGCTGTAGTTCCTCAATTATCATTGATTGAATAGTTGAAAACAGGAATCTCTTGTTTATAAAAACATTCTCTGATAGTTTTACCAGAGCGAGTTGCCTTTTCCCACAGATAAAATCGAGCATACTCTCTTTTACAGACCCAACCGTATGAACTCATTCCAATACAGACATTATCTCTCACCTGTGTTAACTTTTTATTGTTGCCCACTTAATACATCACCTTCTTTTTTATTCAGCAATTCATAACAGTCAATTGAACTCATTAAGTCTGTCATCCACATATATGCAAGCAACGCATCCTTTTCTTCAAATCTTTCAATAAACAAATCACCTTCACGATTATCAACACAAGTAATTGTTTCTCCATCAAAGCAGTAAAAAACACGTCCCATAATACTTTCCTTATCTTCATCCCAAAGATTAATAATATGTGCTGTTTCTTCTTCATCCAGACAAGGTATATTTTTAATTTTCAGACTTTCTTCAAGCTGATCCATTGTTATACTGTTTGGTTCATACTTATCTTCCTGAATGACTTCTTTACATAACTCCCCCAATTTATGTTTTAACTCAAAGTTACCTTTTTCTAAAACATAGTTTGCTATACCATCAGCATCTTTAATCGCTTTAAACAGATCATTTGGATTGTTATTTAATACATTCAAAAATGACTGAACATAAGCAACACTGTTTTCCAGATAATCTCTGTTTGGTTTAGAAACAATTCCTAAACTGTTGCATATAAAAGCTGATCCAATTTCAGCTCTTAATTCTTCAACAGCATAATCTTTTTCTTCGTATCTACTTTTTAAATCTCTTTTCAGTCTTTTTGCATGTCCAGTAGAATGTGCTATTTCATGAAAAGTATCCGAGAAAAAAGCTTCTTCATCCATATAACGATGTCTGTCAGGTACAACAACTTTATCCTCTGATGGTTGATAATATGGTGTATTTACACCATCATCTTCAATCATTTTTAAATCTGTATTCTCACAAAAGTCATTCATTACTGATAAAGGTATTTCATACTTTTCTTCATCAAATGCTATATTTTTATTCTGATTTTTATAAGGTGGTATACCTTCCATCTGTGTTGCGTTAAATACAGTATAAACTCGACAGATATACGTGATATCTTTTGATCTTTCCTTATCTTCTTCAATAATTCTTTTTGCTTCCGCACTGGTAATTGATTTTCTATTTTTATTATCATAAAGACTCCAGTACTCTATAGGAACACCTTTACTTCCTTTTTTTATAAGATATCCTTTTGAACTTGCCTGATTGAAAGTCATCCAACGTGGATCCTTATAACCATTAACATACTCGTTCATATAAAGAATAAAACGATTGCTGTTACGATAAACGGTATTGGTTATAGGATTGAAACTTGGTTCTGCTGGCATAAATCCCTGATACCATGGAATCTTTCCTTTATTAAGACAGCCAATAAATAGTTCTACAACTTGCTGTCTTGCCTTATTCATTTTCATTGTTTATCAACTCATCTTTCCTATAAACAGTCTCATATGAAGGAATTTCCATTAAAAAAGGATTATCCTCATCAAAGGGATAATCCTCAATAATTGTATTTATATCATTAAAATCATTCATATTATTATACCAACGAATTTTCCATTTCTTTGCTTTTTGAATAATCAACAAATTTATAATGTGGATTACGCTCAATAAAATTTTCAACTACAAAAGATAAATCACTTTCATCCTCTACTCCTATGCAATAATCCATTTGACCATTATTTTCTTCTAAAGCAAAAAAACATCTATGATAGTTTTCCTCATCTACAGGCAAAGATATTTGAATTCCTTTTTTATCCATAAGTTCTAGATTTCCTTCATAATAGAGTACAAATGATGGATTAGGAATTTCTTTAAGTGGTGAAGGATATTTATCGGATAAGATTGTTTCGTTCATCTCTTCAACATCTTCCAAATATAGTTTGATATCTTTATTTGTAAGTCTTTCCTTTTTCCTTAATGCTTCTAAAATTTTAAAAAAATGACCATGATATTTTTGAGAAAAAGCAACAAGTATTTCATTCATAGTTATATTTTCAAAATGTTTTTCTTTGGAGTTACTTTCTTTCATTAGATTTCATCTCCTTTTTATATTCTTCTATAGCTTTCATCATATCCTTATAGTCTTTACTTTCTTTTTGTTCATTAGGACATTCGATTTTTTTATAGCCTTTTTGTTTTAATATATTTTCTAATTCTTTATCTAATTTCATTTTTATTTACCTTATACAGAAATTATCTGTTCCTTTCTTTTTTAAGACATAGTTAAATCTTTTTCTTTTGAGTAATCTTTAAAATTAAGTATCTTCAATTCACTTTGTACTTTTTCAATTAAGTCATTCAAATGTTCCTGATTTTCGCACCCAATCATCCAATCACATTCACCATTTTCATCTTCGGCTGCAAATAAAAATCCTCTTTTTTCAGTACCAAACAATCCATTAAAAATTAACAGATCTGCATTATTACAAATATCCAATTTACCATCATAGAAAACCACAACAGGTGGCTTATTTTCTACTTTCAATGCTCTAGGATAATCAGATGAGTTATGTGTTACATATTTTTCAGTTGCACTGTTTATATATCCAAATAATTCATCCGCTTCCATGACTCTGTTATTCATCATTGCATCTGCTACCTTTTCTAAATCATTGTCATATTTCATTGCTAAAGCAAATACAATTTCATCATCCGTAATGTCCTCTTTCATATCTTCACCTCATCAATTCAATACAGCGCTTTGGGGCTGTTTATATTTTTTAAACTCTAAATTATCATTTCTTTCAAATACTTCTTCAACTACAGGCTGAAGAACTTCTTGATCTGTAGTGGCAACACACCATTCTGCTTCATCACCTTTATTAACTATTCCAATAAAAATCTTGTCTGCTTTATTAACAACACTTTCATAAACATGTATATCTTTTTGAAATACATCAAGATCACCATCGTAAAACAGACACACTGGTGGATCATCAAGACCCCCAAGTATAACGGGGTAGTCATCTGAAAGAAAAGAAATATATTTTTCATGCACTTCATTTAAGTAATATTCTTTTTCCTTGTCTGTCATAAAAATTTTTTTATCGATTACATCATCTATAATCTCAGTACTGTTTCCAAACTTCTGACAGAGTGCAACAAGAATGTCATCACTTGTAAATTTATCATTCATTTTAATTTTCCTTTTCATTAAGATAAGCTTAATTCCTCTTTTTTTACATAATTCTTCAGATTATATCTATCGCCGTAATCTTCAAAAAATTTATTGATTTCAGGTACTAACTGCTTTTCATTTTCTGTCACGATACACCAGTCAACATCATTTCCTTTTTGATTGATTGCAAGGTAACATTTTCTTCCATCTACTGTTTTTTCAAAATAGTGATCACATTGATCAAATAATTCAAGATTTCCTTCATAAAAAAATACAAATGATGGATTATCGACCCTATGAAAAAAATCAGGGTAGTCATCTGATGTAATAACAACATATTTTTCTTCTACTTTTTTGAGTATCTCATCGATTTCTTCTACAGATACTGGTGTTCCTTCAAAAAGTCTTTGTAAAATTACAGGTGCATTATTTTCAAATTTTAAAGCAAACGCCAAAATCAGTTCATCCATTGTATAATTATCCATAAAATCATTCCTTTCCAATTATGATAAATTCAATTCATTCTTATTCGCATATTTTTTAAAATCTAAATCTTCTTCTAAATCATTTAAAAATTTATTAACTACTGGCAAAAGGTCTTCTTCATGAGTGACCGCAATACACCAGTCCACTTCATTTCCACCATCTTCTGATACTGCCAGATAGAAATCTTTTGTTGAATCCAAAGGATTTTCAAAAGTTGCTCCATTATTATTGAACAATTCTAGATTTCCCTCGTAAAACAGAGCAAATGGTGGCTGAGAGAAATTTCTAAAATACTCTGGATAGTCATTTGAAAACAATATGACATATTTTTCTTCGACATCTTTCATATATTTTTCAACTTCCTCATAATTGATTTTTGCACCTTTTTTCATTTCACCTAAAATTGTTTCAAAATCGTTATCATATTTTAATACGAATGTCAGAAAATATTTTTCTTCTTCTTTGCTAAAAATCGTAATCACTCCAATCTTATATAAATAGTAATAAAATATTAAAAGTCTTTTGACTTTGATGTAATCAAAAGACTCTTCTGCAACTTAACACATGTGATTTATAGTAATTTGTCATATTCTGTCTTTTAACTGTATATTTTGAAGAATTTCCTTTGACAGAAGCATTTCCATTTGCGTGTATCATGTAATTATCTCCTGCATAAATTGATACATGATCTGCTTTCTTATCTCCATTCCAGTCAAAAGCAATCAGATCTCCAACCTTCAGTTCATTAACCGATATGCTTCTTCCGTAATTTGCAAATCCATCTGCTGTCAGTCTTGGAACTGTAATACCTGCCTGATTCAATGTCCAGTAAACAAGTCCTGAACAGTCAAAATAATCTGGGCCACTTTTACCCCACCAGTAACGGCATCCAATTTTTGATGATGCAATGTTAATGATATTTGCTCCAGCACTTCCATCATTGTTGAAAGAATAAATATTCAGATAGGAAAGTACCTGATAAACATAAAACATATTTCCATAGTTCCATCTCCAGTTTCCACCATCCCAATACTGATTAGGCTGTAAATTAAACATCAATCTCAGCTTTGAAGCCGTTGAATAACCTTTTTTATTATTGTTAAAACGATGCTCATAACAATATCTGCATGACTCTTCAAAACTGTATTTTTTATTTTGGGAATGTCTTTTGATAATGCCTAATCCCTTGTTGTAGGCATCAACTGTAGTAAACAAAGCATCATTATTAACAAGTCCCGAAGTAACACTTTGTGAAAGTGCATCCGCAAAATCTTTGACTCCACATTCTATAGAGTATTTTGGATCTTTGATTGAATTTGGTTTCTTAGAATATTTCGTATTTTTTGAACATTCAGAAGATTGCATAGGATCATTACCTTCTCCACCTGATTCAACCATCATGATTGCCAAAATAACATTTACATAGTTTGAAACATCATAATAGCCATTCATATCCTTTGGACACCATTTTTCAACTTCACTTTTATATTTCAACACTTTTACATTGACATTTTCCTTCAGACTGTATGAACTGTTATCACCAAAGATAATATCAACTGTAGTTGAAATTGGATGTTCCAGCCACTCATTTAAGGCAACAAAAGGCGTACACAATGCACCCATAAATAAAATAAAGCCAAGAATAATAATTCCTGACTTTTTTCCTATTCTTTTTAAAATAAGATTCATTTTTTACCTGTTATGTCCCAAAGAATTCTTTTTCTTTATCCGACATTAAAATATGCACTGGTATCTTTCTGTTTCCGTTTTCAAACAGGCAATAATGAGGAAGCAGAAAACGAATCGTATCCATTTCCTGATCTGTCAGATGAACAAGTTTACCAAGTTCAAAAATACCATCCAGTTCCATATTGAAATAGACTCGATAGGTTGCATTATTAAAAATCGCTGCCCCATGAACCTGAATTCTATCATTGTTATAATCTTTAACTTCCTGTGTTCCACTGATAGTTACTGTATTGTATTTTCTGGCACGTCTTTGAAACTGAGCTTTTAAAGCTGCAATTGGTTCATTTTGAATATAGGTATGATCTTCATCTGTCACAAATACAGTCTGCTCATCCGTTGAAAGACAATTAGACCATGCGTATTTAAAAATAATTCTTAACAGTGCATTTCTGATATGTTCTGGTGTATTCATCAGATGCTTTGTTCCAAAAGAAACAAGTCCAATCGTATCAAGTGAATCCATATTTATATTAGTCGTTCCATTGAAATAGCGTGAAAGATGTCCTTCTATTCCAGCAGTTCCCACAAGACTTCTCATTTTCATTTGAAGATTTAAAAGTGCTTCAATGACTTTTTTATTTTTCAAGGAACTGTTTTCATATTCTTCCAACATCTGATCAATTACTACCGAGAATGTCGTAAACGTTGGATAATCTTCTGGTTTTAAATATCTGAATGATTCTGTACCATCAATTCCAACTACTCTATATGTTTTTTCTGTAATTTCATCAAGAACATTGATTTCATCTTCCGTAATATTTGGCCACAGTGTTTTGAACATAATAATCATGTCTTCAACAACATTTTTAATAGCAATCTTTGTATCATACATCACTTCTTCCGATTCTTTTTCATCAGCGTCTGTTGATACTGGCTGAAGATCAAATATGTTAATAACATTTTTATTCAGCCCTACTTCAATATAATTTCCTTCAAGTTTTCTTGTCAGTTCCCTGTTTTTATTTTCAGGATCTAACCATATAACTTTGCGATGGTTAATGATATGAGAACATATTAGAAGTGTCATAAATACTGTTTTCCCCATGCCTGTTTTACCAATAACCAGCATATTACCAGCCGTTCTTCCCTGTGCCTTTGCATTTTCAGTATCATTTAGATAAGCAAACTGATCAAAGATGATTTTCCCACCTGTGTTGGCTTCAACACCAATGAAAGTTCCGTATTTATCATCGATACTGTCATAGAAAAATGGCCATAATGCTGCACCCGTAAGTGTAGGTAACATAACACCAATGTGATAGTCAACATATTTGTTTAAAGAATTGCCAATAAATAGTGGACTGTTTTTTTGCATAGCACCTACCTGCAATCGAGGTAAGGTATGAAGTCTCATATGATTATCTGTCTGGATTCTGTTTTTGACTGCAATTGTTTTTTCATTGAGCTTTTGAAGATCATCAGCAGTGATATAAATATTAATAACAACATTCATGGTTCTGCTTTTATTGGCAACCATCTGTTTGATTGTTTCCTGCATCGTATAATATCTGGTAATCAGTTCTTCTCTTGCTGTATCTGTATTCGTTTTATTAATCTGTTCCTCTAAATGATTGATTTCCTTTTGCATATAGCTTGCAAAATCTATATTCATTAAAGAAGTTGAAAAATCGATATGATAATCAGGTGAACTGATAAACTGTGCAAGAAAACCTTCAGTAATTGCTTTTGGCATAGCAGATACCGTTAATACTCTTACATACTTATCGCCAATAATATAATAATTGTCCTTTTCAACAAGTCCATGAGGGGCAAGTGTTGTTCTTCTGGCCTTTTCAGTTCTTTTCAATTTCATTTTCATATTTCTCCTTGTCAATGATCAGTGAAACAAATTCATACTGATTAACAATTTCAGTTTTAAAATCATGTGATATAACTGCCTCATAGTCGGTAATGGACATTAAAGATGTTGTAAATCCAGCATAGCGTAACATGGCATCTAGTTTAGAAAGTCGGTTATCTACAACATTTTCATTTTCCTGAATGAGTACATAAAATGCCAGTTCATGACGTTCTTGAATAGCATCATCCATCTTATCAATCTGAAGTTCCGTCAGTTTCTTTCGACCAAAAACATCTTCTGTTTTGAGATTTTCGGTATATCTGTTCAGATGTTTGTGCAGTTTCAAAGGACTCTTTACGATCTTAAAAAACAATTCTCCTCTGTAATTGTCAAAGCAACTAGAAAGATTAACAATCATCTGGATCTTCTGCCTTTCGGGAATTGTAAGTATATTAGGACATGACAGCTGCAACCCTCTTACAACCTTTTCTGTTTCCTGATTTTGCAGATAAATTCCATAATTATCTGCTTTTTGAATATGCATCCACTCAAGAATGCTCTTTAAATTCTTATCTTTTTTCTTCAGTTTTTGAAGTTCCTTTTCTTTTTTCTTCTTATCTTTTTGTTCCTTCAAAATCTGTTTTTCTTTGTTTATTTTTCCTCTTCTCATTTTCATCATCGTTAATTCTCCGCATCATCCTTTTCTTCATAATTGTTGTAATTGATCCCACACCATGGATAGCTTTTCTGTCTTAAATGATAGTCAATTTCAACTATCACTCTTTGAAATAAGTTATGAAACATAGGCATTGGCATAAACAGAACGAAATTGAGACAGTCAATAATTAAACCAACAATAAACAGAACCATACAATAATTAAACGATTCATCAGACATCATTGAAATTGAAGCAATCGCAATCAGAGTACCAACAATAACACCAGGCACTAGTATTAAAAGATCCATAACTCCATACTTATTAAAAAAATATTTTCCGTTTTTAAAATCCTTAGGACAGCTATATATCATTTCTTCATCCTCCTTCTGTTTCTTTCCATATTTCTCTGATAAGCTGATTTAAATGTGTAAGGTTTCTTTTCTCTTACAGTTTGAGTTCTGTAACCTCTATTTTCCAGTTCCTTTTGAAGCTTTTCACGTGGCATACTTTTAGCATTTTCGATGCCGTAATATTTAGCTGCATCCAGTTCCTGATTGTAAATTGGATCAATTTTACTTTGACTGCTACTATTCCCATAACTGCTGTTTGAAGGATTAAAATCTGTACTGTTTGTACCAGAAGTACTTCCATTAGAAATATTGGATGACATTCCAGAACTGTATGAAAAATCCGATGAATCCGAAAAATCAATATTATCAAAAGATGGAGCAGAAAGATCCGAACCCAATGGTGATGTACCATTCATGCCCATTGTCATTCCAGTACCATCATTAAAAGGATTTGATTGACTTGTCCTAGAACCTTCATTGTTATTTCTTTTATTTACATCACTGTTTGAACTTTGTCCTTCCTTGCCTTTATCAAACTTTCTTGAAAAATCATTTGATCTGTTAGGGCTTGCTGAAGAATACCCTTTATAACCGCTCTGTTGCATTTTATTTGCTGCTTTATTTTTTACACTGTCCATGGTGAATTTTCCGACATCGCTTAACCCGTCACGAATACTGTCCGCACTTTGAATGGTATCTTTCATTCCTTTTAATGAGTTGTATCCATTTCCAATCTTGGCAGCACCTTTAAATCCAGCATCTACTCCTGTTTGGATACCACCTTTTAAAGCTGAAAGACCTCGTTTTGGTTCAGCTAAAACTGAACCCATAAACATCGTCTGTCTGAATGTTTCCATCATCGACTGACCGCTTGAACCAAAGAACTGTGCTATAACATTTGGTATTTCCTGAACAGCAAGCAGTCCACCTATAAATAGAGCAATCTTACTGAAAATACCTATCCAGTCATTTCCAAGTGTATTTTGAATTGCGCTATTGGAACAGAGCATCAAAACAAAATAGGTAAAATAGATCTGGCAAAAGTTAGCAATCAGATCACCTGAAATGCTTCTTACCCACGTTCCAAAGCTCTTATCTTCGGGATCAATAATGCTAGCAACCATATAAGGGGCTAACAGATACTTCATCGAACAAATAACAGATCTCATGGCAATTTGTAACGCTGTCATTGCAAAAATAAACAGGGCAACAATTGAAAGCAGAATTTCTAAGATAATAGATGACCATGTAGGAAAATACTTATAGACTGTACTGTTCCAACCCATTACTCCTGTAATACCTGAAACAATAGACAAAGCATTTTCGCTAGTCATTCCTTCATCATCAAGGTATGAAATGTTATCCAGCAATTCCTTTTTATAGTCCTCTTCTGTTTTTGTTGCATTAATATCAAAGTTTTCATCAAGTTTGATTTCTTCACTTAATTCCTTATTACGATTCGAAAGATTGACTCTGCCTGACTGAATCAGCACATCCGACATATTCATATCCTCTGCACTTTTCTTTTCATCCGCAAAATCACTTGGAATCCAGTAGTTGACGTGTGCAATAGCATCACTTGTCATTGAACATGCTGATTTGTAAATTAAGGGCACACCTGAAATAAGCATAGAAGCAAGTGAGAGTGAAATCAGAATTTTTGAAAGATTAATGTTTTCACGATACTCATTATCTACAAAAAACTTAACATAGATTTTTAACAGTTTAAAAACAATAAAAATTAGCATACATGCTGACATCAATATAAAGAATTTAGATGTAATACTGCTTCCACCTATATCCAAAGAACCAATTTTTAATACAACTTTCCACAGACAATCAAGTAAAAAAAGAAATATTTCAGCAATCGCCCATAATAATGATCTAAACCATTGAGTAATGGCAGTGATAATCTTAGACATTCAATCACCCAATTCCTGAAGAGGTAATTCCAAGTGCCTTAAAAATGGCAACAATACCAGTCCCCACAAAAGCCCAGAAGACTATTTTCTTAATAATTCTGCTAGGTTTTTCACGTTCTTTAAGCTCATCATCTTTAGTAAACCAGACCGCTAATGTTGCAAGACTGGCAAGAACAGCACCAATTGGAATAAGCCAGATGAGAATATCAATAACAGGATCCGTATAACCTTTGATCCATTTTTGAAGTTCAGCCTTATTGATTGCTCCAACAATTGGATGAATCATCACCTTATCCCTTAAAAAACTTAATTTATTCATTTGAACCTCCTTTAAAATCCTTGTACTTTTTTACAGACGGCAAGTTTGCCGTGTTGTTTAATTCATTCCTGAATTCATCTCTGTATTTTCTAGTAACAGTCCTAAATTTTTTTAAAATAACTGAAACAATGAATAAAAAAAGTGCTATCTCGTATAGAAATAGCACTACTGGAAAAAATATCATAAATCCGGTTTTCAAATTATTTATATAGACTGTAATTAAAGAAATCATCAAAGACAGATTCAATGGAACAAATATCCAATACTTATATCTTTTAATGTTTTTTAATACCTTCAAATCTTTCAACCTCTTCATCACTTTCAGATGTTTCTTTATCATTAACTAAAATTACCTGAATGATTTCTTCGCAAAGATTCTTATTTTCAAGTCTTCTATATCCTGCACACTCTAGAAGATATTGCATCTCATCCCAAGTATCCTTATGCATAAAGCTGGCAATCACATCTGGATGGTATCCGAATTCTTGCTCAATAACATCGATCAATAACATATGATACATCCCATCAAATTGCGGTTCAATCGAACCAATTTGATTGTTATTGAAAAACACATGATGAGCATTCTGAATATATTTTTTTACATCATAGCACATATCTAACATATCGCCATCAACAGAATCACAAATATCATAAAAAGTCGCATAATCATTTGCCTGTATGAAATAACATTCCATTTTTTCCTTATGAGAATTATTGGCACTCAAACGAATCGTCAGCTGTATAGCTTTTGAATAATCTGTATCAAAACTACCCTTATCATAAGGTTCTGTTTCAACATCAATTTTATAACCGCCGAGCATTGTATATTGACTCATTTTCTGTCTTCCTTTCTTTATAAAAGGATAAGAAGTTCCTTAATAAACTGAACTATCCTATCCTTTTTCATATATTTATATTTTATCATTCATCTTTGTGTTTGAAAATAAGTAAAGCAAACACAAAACATCCTAGACCCATTAGGGCATAGCCAATTGCTCTTGTATTATCACCTGTTTTAACAACTTTAGCAGCTTCAGGAAGAAGTTCATCATACATGACTACTTTTTGTACAGCTCCTGTATCTTCTACTTTAAAATTAACTGATTCAGCAATTTTATATTTTGCTGGAGCAATGGTTTCAGTTAAAGTATAACTCTTACCAGCCACAAGATTTTTAATGATATGAGATTCCTCTTTAGATACCCATTCATCAACCGTATTACCTTCTTCATCTGTTACTTTTAAGTGTGCACCAGGTAATTCTTTTTTCGTTGTGATATCTTGTTTAGATACTTCTACTTTTGTATCTTCATCTGTCATTTTTAAAAGTGTATCCTTAGCTTCATCTGCAACGAATTCTTGTTCTTCAAAAGTAGCATAACCCTCAGGTGTCTTCGTTTCTCTTAAAATATAAGTTTCACCTGCAACAAGTCCTTCGATTCTGTGAGTCGTTTCATTACCATCCAAATCGATATTTGAATAAGTTGTAACACCATCCTTAACAGTCATTAAACTGAAATCATCTTTATTTTTTGAAACACTATAAATAAAAGTTGAATCTTCATCATCAACATACATTCCTTCAGCTTTTCCATTTTCAGCTAACTGAGATTTCATATCGTCTGTTAAATCAAAGATGTGTTGTCCACTGATCCATTTATCAACAATTTGTTTTGTTTTTGCTGAAACTACAGTAAGCTCAGCATCTTTTAATAGCGTTCCATCTTCTTTAACTTTTGATACTTCATTGATTGTATCGATCATTTCAACTTTTTGATTTTCTTTTTCTTCAGTTACTGCAAATACAGTATCATTAGCTAAATTTAAACCTGTAGGAACAAGATCTTCATGAAGTGTGTAAGAATGTCCTTCTTCTAAATTGCTGGCATAATGTTCTTTTCCTTCTGAGATCCATTCGTCAACAATATTTCCATCTTCGTCTAAAATTTGCATTGATGCTCCAATGACTTCATCGCCACCTACCATACTTTTAGAAATGATGACCTGTTTGTCTTTCATATTGACCTTTTGATCAACTTTGTCTTTTGAAACTGTAAATTCAATTTCAGTCGATTTTACATATTCTTCAGGAGAAACTGTTTCAGATAAAACATATATTTTACCTTCTTCTAAGCCATTAATGAAATGAGATTCTTTTGTAGAAGTCCATTCATCAATTACTTTTCCTGTTTCTTTTTCTTTAACTGTAATTGTAGCACCTTCGACTTCTTTTTCACCTGTCACATCAGTTTTAGTAAAAGATACTTGTTTATCCTTCATTGTAACTGTTTCTAATTCCGAAGAATTTTTAACAGTGAATCTGATATCACTTGCTTTAACATAATCTTTTGCTGAAACAGTTTCAGATAAAGTGTATGTTTTACCAACAACTAACCCTTCAATGGAATGAGGCATGTCAGTTGAAATCCAATGATCAATAACATTTCCTTTTTCGTCAGTAATTGTTAATTGAGCTCCTTCAACTTCCTTATCCCCTGTGACATCCGTTTTATTGAAATTAAAATGTGTTGTTTTATTTTCAACATTTAACTCTTTACTGTAGTTTTTAGTTGTAAAATCCTTTTGTTTGAATGTAAAGGCATGTTTAGTTTCATCCAATACACATCCATCAAGTGTTTTTACTTCTTCAAAATAGTATTTTGCTTCACCTGTACCCATAGGAAGATTTGAAATATCTAATTGACCATCTTTTGATAAAGCATAAATTCCTTTTCCAATTTCAGTACCTACATTGACAACAGCTCCTGAATTTTCAGTTGTAATCTTTTCGTCTTTTGCAAACATTAAGGATCCATCTACTGGTGAATAGATGTCATCCTTTGCCTTCAATACAAACTGAATTTTAGAAAGATCTGAGCGGTCTACTAAATCAGTATCAGTATCTAAATCATCTACTGTCTTTGTTAAATGGACAGAACCTTTGGGCTGCTCATCTATAACTGTGACTGTATAGATTGGATCACCATCTTCATCTTTCGAAAAATCTAATAATCCACTCATTTCAAAAGATTGAGTTTTTCCAAGTCCAATAAAACCATCTGGTACTTTTACTTCTTCAAGATGATACTTACCAGCAAAGAACTGTAATGGAAGGAATACTTCTCCTTTGTCATCGTCATCATTTGTATATTCAGTTTTAACAACCACTACATTTTTACTGTTTGTCGTAAACGTATCATATTTTTTACCGCCCACTTTTTGAGTAATTGTCTGTCCTTTTTTGTAGACAACTTTTCCACCTTCCAAAATATCTTCGTCTGCTACGATTTTAAAAGATGCAGAATTTAATGAGACATTTTTACCAGTTTCATGATCCTTTTTAACAAGTTTTAATTGTGTTTCGGCTGGACGGTTATTTAAGATAACTTTCTTAACCTTATCTTCATCCTTTTTGATTTCACTTGTATCTTGTGTAATTGAAACAGTAAAGTCTGGATTCGTATAGAAATCCTTTGGCGTTACAGTTTCTCTGACTAAATATTCTCCATAAGGCAAATCCTTTGTAATAGCCCAGCCATTTTCATCTGTGGTAATGACATCATAGACTTTTGCACTATCCCAACCTACATGATCAACTTCTGACTTGAGCTTAAAGGTAAAACTAGCGCCTTGTAATCCTTTAACAACTTCAGAGATTCCATTGCGATAACCTGATTTAAAAATAGTTACTTTTTGTTTCTTAACTTTTTCTTGTACCACCATTTGGTTTGCATCATTACCGAATTGTAATTTAGCACCTTTATATTCTTTAGTGATTTTGGCAACAAATTTTCCATCAGTTACTGATGTTACTTTACCTGTTGCAGTATCCGTTACTGTTAATTTGTAACCTTTTAACAGATACCCTTTTGGTGCCTTTGTTTCTTCAATTGAGATTGTACCTAAAGGTAAGCATGGGTTTTCATCATCATAGTAAAGTTCATCTGATCCTTCTTTTAAAAATGATTTAGCAAGACCAGCAATATATTTACCACTTGCCTGTTTCTTTGTTTTTAACACCCAAGTTCTAGTTGCTTTAGAAGGAAGATTATCCTTGTCATATTCTTTATTATAAAATTTGACTGTAAATTCAGCATCTTCTAATGTGGCATCACCTTGTGGTTCTCCTAAAGTTTCAGCATCGTTTTTTACGATTTCAATTCCGATAGGGTCATTCTTTGGTTTTTCATTTGAATTTGCAGTTACAGTCTGATCTTTTACAACTGTGACGTTGTAGCTTCCTTCATCAACATCATAACCTGCACTTGCATTGGTTTCTTTAACAACATATTTACCAACAGGTAGAATATCTGATTTAGCATATCCGTTTTTATCAGTTATAAGTGTACCTACTAAAGTATCACCTGAGTAAATACCATATTTAGCACCTTCCAACGTATAGCAGGTATTTCCATTTGTCATATTTTCATTGGCTGATTTTTTAAGAAGATCAATATATCCAAAATCCAACCAGTTGACAGAATATTTTAATGAATCAACCGACTCTTGAGCCCATGATCCATGTGTTTGACTGGCACTGTTTCCTGAACTGATGGCTAGAGCACAGAATTTTCCTTTTGCAGAACTGTTTAACGCTCCACTTTCATAATCACTAGGACTGTTTTTTAGTGGTGCAGTTAAATAAAATGATTGTCCACCATAAACTGTTGCAGTTCCACCTGTTTGTTGTGTACTTGTTCCTTCAATATGAATCGTAACATTACTTTGTAAAGGTAACTGTACTGTTTCATTGGAACTTGCGTTGAATTTAATACTGTTTGTTTTTTGAATCATGTTCATTTTATCAAAAACAGCCGTAAATGCAGCACTGTTTCCAGTTGAAAAACTTGCGCCATTAGATGGATCAGGCAATCCTTCTACGTATTGCCATGTTGACTTTAAGCCAATACCTGCCTTTTCCAAGTCATCAATATTGGCACCACACATATCACCAGAGTAAGCTAAACTTAGTAAAACATGTGTATATAAATATCCTGTTTCTTCTTCATTTAAGCCATCATCTGTTAAAGCTTGTCCTTTGAAAAGACATTGTGCTGGGCCACCAAAACCATAATAAAGAAATTTTCTGACCATCACGTTGTTTTCAATAACGGATGCCGTATAATTTCCTTCTGCTGGTGTCTTCTTGCTGGCTTCTAAACAATACGACCATTGACCATTATATTTACACATATAGGTTGACCATTGTTTGGTGATCTGAGGACATTTTCGCTTCCACCACTCTGGATACGTTATCGATTTTACTTTTGTAAATTCATGGGGAATATTACCATCCCAAGCATTAACTGATATGTTTTCTGCAGAAAAACATATCGAGAAAATCATGCCTATCACAACAAGTATTTTTGATAGCTTATCAAAATATTTTTTTCTCATTGTTCTTCTCCTTTTTTTATTCTTTTTGTATTTTCATTCCTAAAAACATAATAATTTTGCAAAATTACTTCTTTTTAATTTTTTAATCCTTTTGAATAGGCTTTACAGTCAAACATGACAGACCTTTAATAAAAATAAAAGACAATCCGAAGATTGCCTTAAGGTTTGAACACCCATTTTTCCATATATATTTTTGTAATCATTTAATTTCCTTTCTCTTCTTTTTTCAAAAATAAAAAGGACATATCTTAAATATCTTATGCCCTTGATTGATTTACTGAATTTTTTTAATGAAACTATTTAGTTTTACCACACGAACATCTGTAGCCTGTTACTTTTTCTTCGTCGTAAGCAGGTGTCACAACAATTGTCTTTGTTTCCTGATGTGTAATTGCAGCGTGATGTTTTGTCCCCACTTTAACACTTGTAGAATGATAGGAATGTCCTGTTTCTACACTATGATTGATAGCTTCAACTGTAGCATTTTCACCCTTACCAAAATCCTTATTGCATACTTTACAAACCTGATGTGATTCGTAAATTGGTTCATCATATGCTGCCTGATCTACGACCGTAACTGTTTCTGTTTTTGTCACTGCATCATGATGAACCTTTTGAGTGACAGGAATATTGTAAACATGTTCATGTGATGGTTTTGAAACAGAACTACTCGAATTATTTAAACTATTTGTACTGTTTGAACTAGAACTATTCGATTTATTAGAGGTATTTGATTTATTTGATTTATTTGAACTATTAGAATTGTTCTTTTGAGTCGAGTTGTTTGTTTCAGCATTACTCTTTGTACTTTTTTGGCTGTTATTTTTCTTTTCATCATCGCTTTTTTTGCCTGAATTGACTGAAACATCTGATTTTTTTGAAATATTTAACCCGTTTTTAGAAATAACCAAAGTATCTTCACTGTCTTTATCTTCTTCTTCAATCGCCCCTTTAGAATCTTCTTTTTCATTCTGTTTATCTTTTTCTTTAACATTGTTTGAAATCTTACTTGCAATATTTCCTTTGTTGTCTAATTTAGCAGAAGAATTATCAGTAGCGTTAAAAATAAGAAGTCCTGCTATTCCGATAATTAAAATACAAATAACAGCAATAAAAATGATTTTACTATTTTTTAGTTTTGCCTGAATAATTTTGTTCATTAAATTCATCTCCTTTAATTCATCATATCCTTTTGTATTTTTAAACAAAAATGTACAAAATTACATAAATTAATCATTCAGCCTTGAGCATCCAGCTTTTCATATTTTCAAACATTTCTTTTACATTGTTCATATCATTTTTATCACTGTATTTAACAATCATTAACGTTGGTACTTTATAATGACCTACTGATGGGATTTCCAGATCACTTTGAAAACTGATCATATAATAATATTTTTTAACATTATCCTTTGAAGATGTACCATATTCATCATAAAATTTAATGTTGTTTACATAATTCATTTTACTGTCTTCAGGTGTTAAAGAACCTAAGTATTTTTTTATTTCTTCTTGCATACAGCTCTTTAGTTCATGTCCATCTAATGATTTATCTACCTTGTTTAAGAAATTAAGATAATTTTCCCTAATGACATAAAACTCAGCATCATTCGATTTATTTACTTTCATAGAACTTTCACGTTCTAACTGTTTAGATACACTCCATTTTCGACTCAAAAAATTGGGATAGATATAATCTATGCCATCATTTGAAAGCTTTTCATAATTGCTGATTGTAGTATCAGTATTTAGCTTATAATAATTCTCATTTTTTTGATTATCTTTATTTTCTTGATGAAAACCACAACCTGATATCAAAACTGCAACCAGTAACAAAGCAATAATTTTCCATTTCATTCTTTCACCGCCTTTTTTAAAATATGATTGTATATGCATCAACCTTTTCTCGTTGATTTATTTGATAGACCAAATAATCATTCCAGTCTTTTTCTTTTGGAGGATATTCAACACTGATCCTGATATGAGGAAATTGTTCTTTAAGTTCTGAACATACTTTTTTATTCAATTTGATTCCTGCTTTATCATGATCTACTCTCATCAATACACTTTTGATTTTAGGATCATTTTTTAAATGTTCGAAAATAGCTTGATATTTTGTTACAGAGTTTATTGAAAGATAGTTGTATCTTTTATAATCTTCTGCAAGTTCCATAAGAGACATCATATCTACTATGGCTTCGGTAACAATTAAACAATCTGAACCATGATCAATATAAAAACAATGATTGTAGTCATTGGCACTGTATTCTTTCATGAATCTCTGCTCCTGAATAATCCCTTTTTCGCATACAAAAACAGGCTTATCCTCTTTATAGGAAACAAATACAAGATTGTCTGTGTACCTGTTTTGATAAAGCCATCTGTTATATACAAAATAATCTATGATTTCTTCTGAAATACATCTGTTTCGAAGATAAGAATAGACTTTTTTGTTATTATTTGCTGAAAATGGTAATTTCAAAGTTTCTGGATCTTTTTTTACATTTTCATGAGGTTTTATATTATCAATAATAATATTATCCTTCATTTGCAGATATAGTTTTTCAAGATAATCAACTGAATAACTGTAGCTTTGAAATCTTTTATCGACTTCAGCACCTAAATACATACACATCGAAATGGCATTTCCATAATTTCCTCTTGAATACCATTGAAAGGTATTATCCTGAAGCTTTATCATAAAAGAATCATGTTCTTCTAAGGTATAATACTTTGAGCTTTTGCTGACAGGAGTAAATCCAAGGTGAGAGGCTAGAAACACAAGATCAATTTTCTTTAGTTTTTCAATCAGTTCTTTATCTTTTTTCATCACAAAGCCATCTCTTTTTCATCTTCCAGTTTTTTTTGACTGTTTAAATAATCGTTTATTTCATTAGCAAATCTCATTCGATATTTTAATCTTACATTTACAGGAACTTCTTCTTTTAATTTCATAAACCATTCAAGTTCGTTCATTTTCCATTTAGGAACATCCTCACCACCAAAGCGTCCATAGTCATACTGATCCACATACAAGTTCTTATTTGTTTTGGCCACATCCCAGATTTTATTTATTACTGCATCTTCTATATTTTCGTTTGCAAGCATTTGAACTGGTATCTGTTTGAAATAATGATATGGAATATAAGTTTCATATTTAGTTGTTGTCAGTTCATCAATGATATCTTCTTTTATTAATTTATAATCATTTGTTATTAAATCTAAATATTCCAAAATATTATTGTCATGATTAAATTTACCTTTTTTCAAAATAAAGAAATCATGATTTTGATTGAATTCTGATTCTCTTTGCAAATCAAAATAGATATCAATATCAGGATTACTGAATTTGCTTCCAATCCTGTCTCCTTCATCGTAAGAAACGATTAAGACTGTTGGATTGTTATCAGAAAAATTATAGATTGATCTGTTTGTTTCATAAAAATCTGTACTATAAAGAGCACAATAAATATCATGTGGATTATTTATAAAATTTCTATCTATATATTCAATAATCTTGTCAGGTTCATTTGTTTTAGCGTATTCTAATAAATCTATGACCTTTTTCTTTAATTCTTCATTCATTTTTTAGACTTCTCCTTATCAAATAAAAAAGTGCTATTCAATTATGAATAACACTAAATTAATCTATTAAATTATTTTCATTAGATATCGTTCATTCATATAGAGATGAAAACATTATATCTTAAGTCAATATCTGATAATTTTCACAATTGACTGTGAAAACATAATTATTTAAGCCATTTATATTTCTTAACTGTTTATTTAAACCACTGCCTTCAATAAATATATCTTTTTCTTCATTAACTTCATAAAAAAATCTTGATGCTTTTTTACCCCAAATAGCACATCTGACATAAGAATTATCTTTATCAAATTCATTTCTACAACGTATAGTAAAATTGCAAACATCTCTGTTTGCAACTCTTTTAAGTCTAGGTTTTCCATCCAATCTTCCTGATATTTGAACTTTAAACATTTTTGACATCTCCTATGGTTTCACTTTTTTCTAATGCACCCATTAAATCAAGAACTCTGTTAAGATCATCAATACCTGTATAAGAAACAGTTATCTTTTTTTCAGTAATTTTTACTTTGGTAGATAATCTGTCTCTTAACAACCCTTCTGCATATTCTAATTTAGGACTGGGTTCTTTAAAAACTTCTTTTTTCTTTCCTTTCAATGTATTGATATATTTTTGAACTGTTCTTGCAGAGCATCCTAGATAACCTGCTATCCATTGTCTTGTTTCCATGCCTGCAGGTTTCTTTGTAGGATTACCTTCTAAAATATTAAGAAGCTTTTGAGTAAGCATTAATCGTAATTGATCATTCATTGGACGTTGCGCATTAGAAGAAATAATCATCAGCTCTTCATCTGCATTATCTTTAGGTTTTGCACTGATTATACAGTTAACATCAGGATCGATTTTATCATCCATTAAAAGTTCAACTAGAGCATTATATCTTCTATGTCCTCCAAGTAAGACAAAATGATCTCCATCCTGATAGACTTCCAAAGGTTTCTGTAATCCTTCAGCAAATATATTTTCTTTCAATTCTTCAATATCATCTTGAGGAAAACTGTTTAAGGTATTTGGTCTGATATCTAGAAGATCAATTTTTTTCATTCCAATAATTCTGTTTCTTTTTGCTTTTAAGTTTTGTAAGTCCGTTAAACTCATATTAATCACCCGCTTCCTCTTCTAAAACTTCTTTAACAAGATTTCTGTAATCTTCAGCAATCTTGCTTTTTGAATCTATAATCATTTTACTTGATAAACTTGATTTAGCAGCAACTGCTTCTTGATAACCAACCGTGCTGTTTAAAACCTGTATCTGATAAAATCCATCGAAACTATCAAATAATGCTTTAAATTTATTCATAAATGCATGATAGGAAGCTCGTCTTCCTCTTGGAATCATATTAAAGAGAATATTTATCTTATACTGACATTCAAAATCAATCATAAGATTTTCTAATTCCTTCATTGTCTGTATAAATCCTGCAACTTCAAATCTTCCAACTTTTAATGGAATAATAATTTCATCACTTGCAAATAATGTATTTAATGTAATCGTATTAAATGTTGGTGCATTATCTATAACGACATAGTCATATTTATTTCTTATGTCTCTTAATGCTTTTTTCAATCTATTATGTTGTAGCTTATTTGAAGTTTTTATAAGCTGATCCGTATTAATCAATTTTGTTTCCGTTGATGGAATAAAATGAAGATTTTCATATTCAGTAATGTATATTGCATCATTTATATTGCACTCACCTAGTAAAAGACCATTTATATCATTTTCAAAATATGGTGCACCTAATGTTTCTTCTAACCATTCAATTGGCTGTTTATCATTAAAATTTGATGTTGCAAATTTTATTAAATCTAGGTTGTTTACATCCTTACAAAAATAATTGGTTGCATTTCCTTGTGCATCTGCATCAATAAGGAGAACTTTTTTCCCTGTTCGAGCAAGTCCTACTGCGAGATTAATTGATGTTTGTGTTTTACCAACTCCACCTTTTTGATTTATAACGCTTATTGTTTTCATTTCTATTTACCTATCCTGATGATTAACTATCAGTACCTTTCGTCATTTATTTTCATACATTTAAGATGATTTTTTAAATGTACAAAAAGCTATCCGGCAATGTTGCCGCCTTCTGTTTTTATTACACGGCAAAGTTGCCGTCTAAAATGTTCTTATGCCACCATTTATTTAAAAACTGTTCTACATCTTCAATTTTTCTGTTAAGTTTATGAATCATATTATCAGCTTTTCTAACAAATTCATCATTTAAATCTTCTACTTCATCACTGTCAGCAATCTTTCCAAAAGTCATTGATTCAATAAATCTCATAATTGTTCTATTGATTTTTCTAATTTCGATATTTCTTTTTCTTTTTTTTGCTTTTATATGTTTACTGTCGTCATCTTCAATGGTAATTCTTGAAACAACTTTAGTAATTACAGGAAAAGAAGTCATTTGATTGACCGTGGATATCACACAAGATTTTAATTTTTCAGTTAAATCCTGTATTTTTTTATAAGTAAATATCCTGTCTTCTTTTTCGGATACTTCCATTACCTCATATACTTTTTCTCCATTATCGTCTAACACATGACTTCCTTTTTTAATTTTTAATACAGCATTCGGATTTGTTTTAAGACAGAGTTTTTTGGTTTGACTGTCATAATAAAAATCCCTTTTATACTTTTTAGCAACTTTCTTTGATTTTTTATAAACATATCGAGTAATTGCCATAATTTCAGCAAAGATTCCTTTTCCTTTTTGAATAAATTTAAATACATACATATTTCTTATAAATCTCTTATCAATATTTTCCATATAATTCTTTACAAATTCTTCTTTCTGATTTTGTAAGTCAATAGGTATCAATACCGTTAAATGATAAGCATATATATTTCTGTAATTGGATTCCTCTCTGTATTTTTTTAAGTGTTTATCTTTGTAACTTATATATTTATCTAAATCTTCTTTCCAATTGTTAATATTTGAATTTAATTCTTTCTCATCATAAACAAAATCCAATACTTCATCTCTTGTATTGAATGTATCAAATTTTACATAAACATTTTGACTGATCATACTGACCACCTTTCCTGCGGGTAAATAGACATTAAAGCTTTCTTTAATATATTTTATATTTTTAAATCGTTTTCTTCTTTCTTAGAATTTTGTTTAAAATTATATTGAGATAACGATTCTTTTATAATCTTAATCATTTCATTAGGTGTTGTTCCTCTATCAAAATAATCTTTTAAATCTTCCATATCGATTTTTAGTTTTTCTTTTTGATTAGGTTTAAGTTCATCTAAAACATCATAAACAATATCTCCAGTATATTTACCTTCTTTAGCTAATTGCCTTAAATACTGAGCTTGAGAAAACGAAGGAGTTGCATCTAAATCATTAATTGCCTCTAGTAAAATATCCTGCTGTCTTTTACTCAAATAAGACAGTTCAACTGCAGGATTGAATGCTATCCTTCCCTGATCCAAATAATCCAGTAATCCTTCATTTAAATTTGTTAAACGAATATATCTGTATATTTGTGCTCTACTTGTTCCTTCTTGTTGTGCTATTTGAACAGCTGAATCAGTTTTGTACTTCGTACCAAGTTGATACGAAGTTAAATCTTCACTGATTTTTCCCTGATGTTTCAATGCATCATATTTTAATTTATAGGCAAAGGCCTTTTCACTGGGAAGAAGATTCTCCCTTTGCAAATTACTGTCAACAACATAGATTGCTGCTTCAGGCATCTGAATATCTTTCACTATGACAGGAATTTCTTTTATATCTAAAATCTGACAAGCCTTGAATCTTCGATGACCTGACAGTATTTCATAGTTATCCTTTCCAACCTTTCTTACAATGATTGGACTAATGACACCCTCTTCTTTAATACTGTTCACCAGATTTGCCATGTCTTCATCTTCCTTTACCTTATAAGGATGATATCGAAACGGTCTTAATTTTGACCTTGTTAATGTTTTAATACTTTTATCGTTATCCATAATTACCTCCTTTTTTTACATAAAGAAAACTGCTTAAAAAACCAAGCAGTCAGAGGCGTTTTTTATATAGGTTGCAAACCTACAAAATGGATTCACAACAATGTTGCACAAATGTCGTAATACCAATTGGTACAAAATGACCCCTTTACTGTACCAATTTTGTACCAATCGTCCCTAAAAATAGAAATATGTGCAAATAAAAAAGTAGAGACACTTTTTTCAAAAAGCTTGTTTTTACAAGGCTTTTGAGACGTATCTCTACTTAAACATTTGTAATATTTTATTTAACGACAATGTTGACAATTTTGTTTTTTACAACAATCACTTTTACAATATTTTTACCCTCAGTATGAGCTTTAACATTTTCTTGTTCAAACGCAATTTCCTTCACAGCTTCATCATCAGTATCTTTAGTCACTTGAATCTTGGCTCTAAGTTTCCCGTTAACTTGAACACCCATTTCAACTGTCTCGCTCACTAACATATTTTCATCATATGTTGGCCAAGTTTCATATGCAATCGAACTATCATGTCCCAACATTTGCCACATTTCTTCACAAATATGAGGAGCAATGCAAGAAAGCATTTTGATAAAATTAAATGCATACTCTTTATATACTGTCTCTGCTTTATAGCATTCATTAATGAAGATCATCATTTGTGAAATAGCAGTATTAAATCCTAATGTTTCAAAATCATCTGTAACCTTTTTAACTGTTTGATGATATACACGGTCAAGACTATGATCATTTTCATCACTTAATTTATCTTGTTCGATAAATAAACGATATACCCGATCTAACCATTTACGTGAACCGTCTAATCCATTTGTTGACCAAGGAAGAGCAGCTTCCAATGGTCCCATAAACATCTCATATAATCTTAATGAATCTGCACCATGAGAAGCAACAATATCATCAGGATTAACAACATTACCACGTGATTTAGACATTTTTTCATTATTATCTCCAAGAATCATTCCTTGATGGAATAATCTTTGCCATGGCTCTTTACATTTCACTACTCCAGCATCATACAATACTTTATGCCAAAAACGAGAATATAGTAAGTGTAATACAGCATGCTCAGCACCACCTACATACAAATCAACAGGCAACCACTTTTCTAACAATTTAGGATCACAAATAACTTCACTATTATGTGGATCAATATAGCGAATATAGTACCAGCAAGATCCTGCCCATTGAGGCATTGTATTAGTTTCACGACGACCTTTTTGACCATCAATCTCTACTTCCAACCAATCTTCACAGTTAGCTAATGGTGATTCACCACTATCATGGGGTTGAAAATTCTTAGTAGCTGGCAATTCTAATGGTAATTCTTCAACCGGAACGGTTCTCATTGTTCCATCTTCCATATGTACGATTGGAATTGGCTCACCCCAATAACGTTGACGAGAAAATAACCAGTCTCTTAACTTATAAGAAATTTTCTTTTCTCCACACTTATTCTCTTCTAACCAGGCAATCATCTTATCAATCGCTTCTTGTTTTCCTAGTCCATCTAACCATTGAGAATTAATATGTAATCCATCTTCAGTATAAGCGGCTTCTTCAATATTTCCGCCTTCTAAAACAGGTATGATCTCAATTCCAAACTTTTTAGCAAATTCCCAATCGCGATCATCATGTGCTGGTACTGCCATAATTGCACCAGTTCCATAACTTGCTAGTACATAATCAGAAATCCAGATAGGAATTTTCTTACCATTAACAGGATTAATTGCATACGCTCCTGTAAAAACACCTGTTTTATCTTTGTTTAGTTCAGTTCTTTCTAAATCTGATTTACTTGCACAACTTTCTTTATAAGCTTCAATAGCTTCTTTTTGTTCCAATGTAGTGATTTCAGCTACATATGGATGCTCAGGTGCCATAACACAATAAGTTGCACCAAATAAAGTGTCACAACGAGTTGTAAAGACTGTAAATATTTTATCTGTTCCATCAATCCTAAAATCAACATTAGCCCCAACTGATTTTCCAATCCAATTTCGCTGCATTTGTTTTGTTGCTTCAGGCCAATCAAGATCATCTAAATCTTCAAGCAATCTTTCAGCATATTCAGTAATTTTTAAAACCCATTGCCGCATCGGCTTACGGATAACCGGATATCCCCCACGTTCACTTTTTCCATCAATAACTTCTTCATTTGCTAAAACAGCTTTAAGTTCTGGACACCAGTTTACAGGAATTTCATCTACATAAGCAAGACCGGCATCATAAAGTTTTGTAAAAATCCATTGTGTCCATTTATAATATTCAGGATCACTAGTTGCGATTTCTCTATCCCAATCATATGAGAAACCTAAAGATTTAATTTGTCCCTTAAATACCTCAATATTCTTTTTAGTAAATTCAGCTGGATGATGTCCTGTTTGAATAGCAAACTGCTCTGCAGGAAGTCCAAATGAATCAAATCCCATTGGATGTAAAACATTGTATCCTTGCATTCTTTTCATTCTTGAAACAATATCTGTTGCAGTATACCCTTCTGGATGCCCTACATGTAAACCATTCCCTGACGGATATGGAAACATATCCACACAATAATATTTTGGTTTACTATCATCGTAGCAGTCTGTTTTAAATGTTTTATGCTCATCCCAATATTTTTGCCATTTCGGCTCGATTTGTTTGTGATCAAACGGCATTTTATAATTCCTCCTTAAAATAAAAAAATCATCCTATCTAAGGACGACTTTTAATCGCGTTACCACCTTAGTTCCAAGTCTAAAAGACCTAGCCCTCAAAACTTTAACGCAGTTAACGACAACGACTACTTAATTCCCCGCTGCATCTCCTAGGTGAGTTCATAACCCGTTTTATCAGTTTCCACCAGCCACTGATTCTCTATAAAAAACGTCAATTACTACTAGTCCTATTCATCGACTTTCAAATACTAGAATATTATAACATAAAAAGGCTGATATGCAACAAATTTTATTACTAATAATTTGGTTGTTTTAATGCTTTAATAGGATCTAACCGGCCTGCCAAAAAGGCGGGAATATAGCTACTGCACAATCCAAAACATAATGCTCCTAAATAGATAGCAATTACTAACTGATAATCAATTTGAATAAACACTCCTGATAAATCAAGCTGCAGCTCATTTTCAACAAGCTGATTAATTAAATTAACTAATTGATAAAAAAATACATAAGAGCAGATAAACGCTCCACTAATTAAAGTAAAACTTTCTAATAAAACTAAATTCATGATCTGTAATTTACTCGCACCCATACATTTAAAAATACCGATATCTTTTGTTTTTTCTATAACAGACAAATATAACACTTCCCCAATTAAGAAACATGCTGCTACTATAGCCAATAAAGAAAATAGTAAAAGAACTCTTTGAATTTGTAACATAAATGTATCTATTCTTTCATTAATATTTTCTCCTGCAACTTTAAATTCAAATTGACTATACTGATCTTCTAAATCCATTAAAAGATCATCAAGATCCGCTTTGCTATTTAAATTGATCATAGCTAATTGAAACAATAATTGTTTCTTATCAATCGCAAAAGCTTGGCTAATATGATCGAGATTAGCTAATTCATTAATATAGATTGTGTCAAAAGCAGTTACATCTTTCCCTATTCCAACAACAGTGAGTGAGACTCCTTTAATTTGATCGTCCTTTAAATAATATCCATATAATTGTTGATTCAATAATTTTTGATAATCAGGATTAAGATGTGTTGCCGTTGTTTTTGATAAAACTATTTCATTACTATTTTTTGTTTCACGTCCTATTTCCAAATTCCTACTTTTTATTGGTTTAGTCATATCACTGATATAAATTGTTTTTTCAACTTCATAATCACTTTGCAGTGATACTCCCATAAATTCATAATCGGCTGGTTCCCCATAGATAAATTCATTCATATCTAAATTTGATAATGAAAGTAACTCATGATAACTAAGTAATTTTTTATGTACATTCTGAATCGAAATTAGTTGATTTGGAAATATAGAATCAAGCTGTCTTTTTATTTGGGTTTGTAATGATCCACTCAGTGTAAAGGTAATCATAATACAAATCAAAGCTACTGTAATACCAGATGATATTTTTAAATTTCTACCCAAATTAGCACGATATTGTAACAATGCCAGTTGATATAATTTTAATGGTGAATGCTGTTTGACTAAACGCGAATAAAAATGATTATTTTTATCCCGGCGATACTTCCCAATCAATTGTCCATTTTGCATAGAAAAGCATTGATCAGCATATTGATAAGCTAATTGCTCATTGTGCGTTATAACAATGACAAGTCGTTCCTTAGCTTCTGCATGTAATAATTCAAAAACCATCTTTGCATTTTTATCATCTAGAGAACCTGTTGGCTCATCACACAATAAAATATCAACATTTTTAATCATCGCCCGAAGTAATGCAACCCGTTGTTTTTGTCCACCAGATAAGATTTTGACCCTTTTTTTATTCAGTTTTCGGAGTTCTAATTTTTCTTCTTGATCTTCAACTGCTCTTTTATATGAAATTTTAGTAAAAAATTTTGCTAACAAATAATTTTCTTTGACATTTAGCCAATTAATTAAATTGAAATCCTGAAAAATAAAACCAATATGCCTACGACAATACTTTTTAATTTTTCGAATATCTTGATGATCAAATAATATTTCTCCTTCATAATCTTGATCTATTCCACCAATTAGATTTAATAATGTTGTTTTTCCGCATCCAGAATTTCCTACTATTATGATCAATCCCGTACTTGGTAATATTATGTTTAAATTTTTAATAATAGTTTCATCATATCTTTTAGTTAAATTTTTAATTTCCAGCATTTTAGTTCTCCTTTAACAATATGCTAATATCCATTCTGTTTATTTTAAGACTAGCTTGTAACCCTGCTAAATAACATGCAATTATATAAATAACAATCAACACTACATATAAATCATATTTTGTAAAAATATATTTCGGTAAGACAAACAACCTTGGAATGTTAAATAAATAATCACTTAAATCAAATAGCTCAATTAATCTTAATACGCCCATTGCTAAGATTGCTCCCGCACTTCCAATCAGCCCTCCTATCAAAATTGCTTCACGACAAAATAAATTAATTGCTTTACCTTTACCAAGACCATTAGCCAATAAAAGACTAGTATCTCTTTTTCGTTCAATAAAAATTGTTTTAAGAATAACTGAAATTAAAATTAATGAAATAGCAAAACTAATTACAATAAATAAGAAAATCACAAATCTAGTGATATCAAAAATTGATCGATAGTTGTCAATATAATCACCGTGTAGATTAATCAGCAAATAATCTTTTTGATATTCTTTTATCACAGCATCTACTTGATCACTATGAAATATTAAAACTGTTTTATCCAGGCAATCATCACTTAACTCTTCTTCTAAATACTGTTGTTCTAAATAAAGATTAACCCCTATATTAATATGATCATTAATGATTCCACTAATAGTGAATTCATATTCATCATCATTAATTTCAAAATTAATTCTCTCGCCTATTTTTAATTTATACTTCTTTGCCGTTGTCTGATTAATTAATATTTGATTCTCTTTTGAAGGATATTTCCCAGAAATATAATCTAACTTTTTAGTTTTAAATATCTGATATACCTCAACGTCTAACTCTTCATCATAACTGCTTAAAATTCCATTACTAAATACTAATTTGTAAGCAACATTTGCTATTTTATTATTCTTCTCAAATTTTTTAATTTCTTTGCGTTCAAAGATATTATTAATATAATCATTTTTTGAAACTTCAATAACTCTTTTTAATGGGTCTTCTTCAAATTTTTTTTCTAAATATTGCCATCCACCATTAAAAGCACTTAATAATAAAACAAAAGCTAGAATAATAAATATTTGTGATACAAACATCATTATTATCTTTTTAAATTGATATTTGAGTTGCCTTTTACAATAAAAAAGCAGTCGACCTGGCTGCTTTTTTATGATTATTGGTGAATATTTATGATATCGTTCATTACTAAAATTATAATAATTCTTTTTTTTATCAAGATCTACAATCATTTTTGTATATTGTTTAATTAATCGAGAATTATGCGAAATAACAATCACTAAATGCTCCTTGGCATACCTTTTTAAAAGTCTCATCACTTCAATACTTAATTTATCATTTAATGCTCCAGTTGGTTCATCTGCTAAAAGAATTGGTGTATTACACAAGAAAGCTCGAACCAATCCAATTCGCTGCTTTTGACCACCCGATAGTTCATCGGGATATCTTTCCAACAATTCAACTACTTTTAAAGTTCGACAATACTCCTCCAATTGACCAGACACTTGCTTTAAATCAATACCTTTTATTTTTGTAATTAAGATTAAATTCTCTTTTATTGTTAAAGCATTGACTAAATTATAAAATTGGTAAACATAACTAATATAATCACGTTGATACATTCTAATTTGTTGATAGTTGAGCCTATGCCCATCAATTAATACCTGACCATTGCATGGACGCTCAATTCCCGCAATAATGTTTAACAAAGTTGATTTCCCTGTACCACTTTGACCAATGATTCCTATCATCCCTCTACTTGGAAATTTAATTGTTAGATCATCAATAACGCGTTGTCTCTTTTTTCCATACTTATAAAATTTAGTAATATTAATAAGTTGTAATGCCATAACGTCCTCCTTATGTTATAATAGCAATGGTGATAAAATGAACTTATTTAAATATAGTGATGATAATAAACGCTATCATACTTTTAATTATTATCTGAAAAATAAATATCAAAGTAAAGTTGCCAAAGTTAGTTTGAATGCGGGCTTTACTTGTCCAAATCGCGACGGTACTAAAGGCACGGGCGGCTGTATTTTTTGTAGCAGCACTGGTTCAGGTGATTTTGCCGGAAATATCCAGGATTCATTAGAAATACAATTTAGTAATGTTAGTTTGCTTCTTCAAAATAAATGGCCAAATTGTAAATATATTGCTTATTTTCAAGCCAATACTAATACATACGGCCCATTAAAAAAAATCAAAGCTTGTATCGAACCATTTATCAATAAAAAAAATGTGGTTGCAATCAGCATCGCAACTCGGCCAGACTGCTTGGAAACCGATGTTTTAAATTATTTAGCAGAAGTTAATAATCGCTGCGATTTATGGGTCGAATTAGGTTTACAGACCATTCACGATCAAACAGGTGAACTAATCAATCGTGGCCATAATTATCAAGACTTCCTAGACGGCTTGAATAAATTACGAAAATTAAAAATTAATGTCTGTGTACATATTATCAATGGTCTACCTGGTGAAACATATGAAATGATGCTTGAAACAGCAAAGGCGGTTGGGCAGTTGGACATTCAAGCCTTAAAGATCCATATGCTTTATGTCATTGAAAAAACAAAATTACATCAGTTATATTTACAACAGCCTTTTAAAATCCTGAGTCGTGACGAATATATTGATTTAGTTGTCAAACAATTAAGTTACATCCCAGAAAATATTGTTATTGAAAGATTAACCGGAGATGGAAATATTTCAGATTTAGTCGCTCCCTTATGGTCAATTCGTAAAGTAACTATCTTAAATGATATTGATAAATTAATGGTTGCTAAAGATTATTATCAAGGTTGTAAAATAAAAAAGCCCATTTAGGGCTTTTTCTATTATTCAATTATTAATTACTAGTTTCAATTAAACCATAATCACCATCATTACGACGATATACGATACTAATTGAATCACTTTCAACATCACGATAAACGAAGAATGAATGACCAATCAATTCCATTTGCATGATTGCTTCTTCCATATCCATTGGTTTAGGGGTAATTGACTTAACCTTTACCAAGACATCTTCTTCAGATTCAACATCTTCAATTGAAGATAGGTTGAACGCAAGTTTATTATCTTTTGATTTACGACTTAGTCTAGTTTTGTACTTTCTGATTTGTCCTTCTAATTTGTCAACAACTAGATCCATAGCATTATATAGATCATCATCTACGACCTCTGCTCTTAAAAGTACATATTCAGTAGGAATCGTAACTTCAAGTTTTTGTCCATAAGGATAAACTCGACATAAAACTTTTGCTTCAACATTGTCACTTACGATGAAATACTTATCTAATTTAGATAGTTTTTCTGAAATCTTTGCTTCGATAGCCTCTGTGATTTCAATGTTTTTTCCTCTTACTGAGATTTTCATAAGAATTCCTCCTTTGTATAAACATATTATACAATATATATTTGTAAAATAACACTCAAATTATTGATAAAATTTCCCTAAATTTAACATAAACAAAAAACACTCGAATAAATCGAGCATTTTTATCTATAAATATTTTTTTAGAATTTCTACTTTATCTAACTCTTCCCATGGAAGATTGTTATCCCCACGACCAAAGTGTCCATAAGCAGCTGTTTTTAGATACAATGGTTGACGTAAATCTAACGTTTTAATGATTCCTCCTGGAGTTAAATCAAAGTTATCTCTGATTGCTTTTAGGATTATATCATGGTCAACATGTTCAGTTCCATACGTCTCAATAAAAATTGAAGTAGGTTCTTTAACTCCAATAGCATAAGAAACCTGAATTTCTAATTTATCACAAAGATTTGCCGCAACAATATTTTTAGCAATATAACGCAACATATAGGCAGCTGAACGGTCAACTTTGGATGGATCCTTTCCACTAAAAGCCCCACCACCATGGCGAGCAGCCCCACCATATGTATCAACAATAATCTTTCGCCCAGTTAAGCCAGTATCACCATGCGGTCCTCCAATAACAAAGCGACCAGTTGGATTGATCAGCACTTTATAATCAGTGTTTAAATTATATTTTCTTACAACTGCATCCATTATTTCTTCTTTAATATAACGTTTGAATTCAGTTTCATCAAAATCAGGATCGTGCTGAATCGACATTAAAATAGTATCAATTTTAGGAGTACTTTCGGTATAATCAATCGTTACTTGAGCTTTCATATCAGGACGGGCTGACTTAAATTCTCCAGTATCCTTTTTTTCAGTTGCATAACGAACCAAATGATGAGCAATTGAAATCGGCAAAGGCATATACCCTTTTGTTTCTTTACAGGCGTAACCAAACATGATTCCTTGATCACCTGCCCCACCCACTTCGTCATTTGTTCCTAAAGCAATATCAGGAGACTGTAAATCCATTACTACCTGAACCTTGCAAGTCCGATAATCGATTCCTTTATCGCTATCATCATATCCAATGTCCTTTAAAACATCTCGAGCTACCTGCTCATAGTTAACTTCTGCAGTAGTTGTGATTTCTCCACCAATAACTACTAGATCAGTAGTAGCAAAAACTTCACAGGCCACACGTGAATTAGGATCTTCTTTTAAGCACGCATCAAGGATAGCATCACTAATTTGATCACAAACTTTATCAGGATGCCCTTTTGAAACTGATTCAGAGGTAAATAATACTTTTTCTTTCATTTTTCTTTCTCCTTCTACAAATAAAAAAGCTTCCTAAAGAGAAAGCATACATAGTTAGGAAGCCTTCTCTCATTGTTCAAGTATAAACTTGCTCAGTTAGGCACCTTCTAATTTAATATAGGGTTGCCACTACATCATCGATCTTCATCTAGTAGTTCTTAATAAGAGTCTTTTTTATTTATTTGTTCTATTTCTTCTTTAGTTAGTGACGTTATTACCTCAATAATATCGTCATCGAGTCCAATATCTAATAAGATACTGGCAATCATTTTTTGTTGCCTTACATTCTTCATATTATCACCTTAACTTAGTTTGCATAAATTAAAAAATAATATTCCTTAAAACAACAAATACATAATAATATATCTAAGACATTATTGCAAGCAATTTATTAGATACTAATATTTTAGCATGGAATGAATCTTTTTTTGTCTCAACTTTGTTTTAAATTAATACTCAGTTCCTTCTAAAATATTTTGCACTCCTAAAACTCCTGGTACTTCTTCCATTAAGATTTGCTCAACACCATCCTTTAAAGTTTCATCTAACATTGAACAACCCGCACAGGCACCTAACATCTTCACATAAACAATGCCATCTTTAAAATCTATTAATTCGATGTCACCACCATCACGATTTAAGTACGGTCTTAATTTGTTAATTACTTTTTCTACTTCTTCAATTGTACTTGTATTTTCCATTGTCCTTCACTCCTTTAGCACTTATCTATTTTACCACAAAAAAATTATTTTTAAATTATATATGTCTTTTTAACTATCTTTTTATATCTTCTCAAATGTCCGCAAAGCCTTATTTTATCGGCTCTACGGGCATTTTGCTTTTGTGGTAAACCTCACATATCTAGGTCTATCTTCTTATATTTTCGCTATCAAGCGTGGTTAAAATCGTGGTAAATACTTCTTATGCGATTAGACGCTGAACCTCTGATTTTGCGGTATCTATGGACGCATGAGCGTACCAGTTCATTGTGATACTGATATTTGAATGCCCCATGATATACTGTAAATCTTTCGGGTTCATGTTCTTGCTTGCCAGCCTTGTGCAGAACGTATGACGTAGCGTATGCGGTGTGATATGTGGCAAGGGGTTATCCTTATGGTGCTTGTTGTATTTCTTTACCATACGGACAAATAAGGCGTTGTAATCAATCGCAACTTTGGGCTTGCCCTTATGATTGACAAATAGAAAGTTGCTCCGTCCGTCTATCACAAATGGTTCTGCCTTTGGGCGTTTCTTCATAACCCGTTGAAATGCTTGTATCGTTTCCTTGCTTAATGGCACTTGCCTTGTTCCGCTCTTTGTCTTAGGCGTTTCAATATAGTAGCCCTGTTCCTTGCTCTTTAATAACTGGTGGTCGATAATCACAACTTCATTCTTGAAATCAATATCGGCTACTGTCAGTCCGCACAGTTCCGAGATACGAAGTCCTGTCTTTAACAGTATCAGCACATCATCATAATACTTGTGATACACATTGTCCGTCTTGATGAATGAGAGTAGGGCTTGTTCCTGTTCCTCTGTCAATGCGACTTTCTCTTTGGTATCATTTTCTAGGACTTCACTTAACTTAAAATCAAAAGGGTTCTTCCTTACACAATCGTCTTGTATGGCGATATAGAATGACGCTTTTAACGAGCGTTTATGGTTGTTAATGGTATTGTAGGAAAAGCCTTTGTCTTTCATGCGTAACGCCCATTCCTTAGCGTCAGAGGGTTTTATCATATCAATGCTCCTAGCACCTAACTTATCCTCTTTCAATAACCGCATGAGTTGTTCCCGTTGTTTTATTGTGCTTTTCTTCACGTTTGCCCTCTGTGCGTTCTGTTTGGCGTAGAGTTGGCAAAGCGTCATTTTCTTGCCTGTGCTGTCGATACCGTCCTCAATATCCCGTCTTATCTGCTGTTCCAGTTCTCGAAGTGAGGGTTTTTCCCGTTTTCCCTTTGGTGTCGGGTCTGTGGGTGTCAATCTCCAAGCATACACATATTTTGTGTTTCCAAATGCGTCTACATATTTATATAAGTATTTTCCGTCTGTTCGTTGGCTCTCTCCAGTATGCAGGATACGTCCTTTGCTATCCCGTCTTTTTTCTTTCATGGTGTCTGCTCCTTTCCTTGTTGGAAAGAGCCTTGATATGACTTGTGTTCATCATAACACATACAAGGCTCATTTGCATTAGATTGCGTCCAATTTATCAATAACCTTTTCAAACTGTCGGCGTTTAATCTGTATGCGGTTGCCATTCATAATGAGCCAGCCAGCGTCCTTGTTTTCCTCTGCCAAGCGTCTTAGCTTGTTTTCTCCGATACGGAAATATTTTGACGCTTCTTCAATGGTAAGGGTGTATTTTTCCCATACGGGAATATCGTTGTTATTCATCAGATACCCCCTTTCCCATGTTTCGTGTCATACTGGATATAGGGGATAAGGTCGGTGCGGTTTATCCTCTGTAAGTGGGCGGTCAGTTTACTGGAAAGGGAAGTGCTGTATCTTGCCTTATCAAGCATAGTTCCCACCCGTTCCAGTCCACCTAATGCGTCATGTTCTTCCAAGAAATAAAAACTTTTGACAGCAGAAATCACGCCACCCTCTGTGAGCCATTGCTGTGTTTCCTCAAGGGAATTTTGCTGTTTTGGCACTTGCAGTTTCAAGACTTCCACAGCCCCTAAAAAGCGTTCCCAAAACCGACACGTTTTCCATCTGCTTTTATTACTTTCGTTTCTGTTTGGCACAACAAAGCGTAGGTTGTTTGCCAATAACCCGAAAGCCAGTTTCCCAAGTTCCAGCGGTCTGTCTTTGAATGTCATGGCAAAGACATGAGCCTTATCATCACGCAGTTGCATTTCTGTCCGTTTCCAACTGCCGACTTCATCAAGCGTCTTATTATGTTTTGAACAGACTTCCTTATCCTTGTCATAAAAGCGGTAGGACAATCCCGATTTACCAGCACCGATATAAACAGTCTTTGCGGTGTCGAAATCGTCAAACTTGCTTTCGTCAAAGTGGTAGCCCTCACTATTAGAAATAAATTCCTCTTTTTCGCATTTCTTCTTTATCTGCTCTATGGTAAAGAATGGCTTTTCGTTTTTATCATCAATGGCAATATCAAGCCTTGTGAAATGGAAGTTATCCAGTCCGTATCTTCGCTCACAACGTCGGAACATATCCCCAAAGGTATAATTCCTACTGTCGAGAATACGGAAAATATCATCACAACCTCTGCCAGTCATAACAAGATAACAGCCTAACCCTTGTGGGTTATCCTCTGTTTTTCTTGCGTCCCCCGATACATAAATATCTCCAATCTGCCAGCGTGCTTGATAGGTTTTGTATTTAATGCTTGCCGGATAGACATTGAAAATGTCAGTCGGTAAACCTAAAATGTGCATGATGACATCTTCGGCGGTTGCAGTATCAAATACAATGCTGATGTAATCAATCTTAACGGATAAATTTTTGTGTGTAGTTATAGTGCATTGCTCCTTTCGTATGCCCCATTTTTTGCGGGGTAAAAATTGTGTTTTGTCCTTTATTTATCACAGTTTCTAGGTACTATGACATGTATGCGCAGGGCGGTGTTACATATACGCCCTTTACGAACGCCTAAAGGCGTTCCCTTTCTTCCTGTGTCTGCCCCGTTTAGCCACGAGCCTTGTAAGGCTCGTGGCTAAACGGAACAGCCCCAGTCAGAAACCTTATTTTCGGTCTGATAGTCCATGCTTATTCATGCTATCAAAGTGAAAATATATATTTTATATGCTTACTCAAGCGTGTGATTGACCCTAGCGTGCTTAATCACTCTGTCTAATACGATAATAACTCCATTAGAATTACTTGTCAAGAAGTTTTTGTTGACTTTTAGATATAGATTAAGTATGATATGCTTATAAATACCAAGAAAAGCAACGAAAGGAGCGATTATACTAAGTTATGGAGCATTATGAAAAGAAAATCAGTTTCTTAGGAGAAAACATACAGACCATAAGAAAACACAGAGGAATGAAACAACAGGAACTTGCGGACAAAATCGGTATCAATATGCAGAGCCTTTCCAAGATTGAACGTGGCGTGAATTATCCTACCTTTGATACGTTAGAGAAGATAATGGACGTGCTGGGTGTAACGCCCAATGAATTATTGTCGGGAGAATGGAAGTATATTGACCACACCGAGCCCTATATCATGGATATTATCAAACGGGAACAAGACTTCAATGTTTCCTTAGATTACCTGTCTGAAAATGAATTTTTCGATGATGAAAAAGAATGCACATTTTACAAGGCATATAAACTCATACAGTATATCCATAACTACATTACCAATGAGGTTACGGAGTTGGAAGAACTTATGGAAATCAAGCAGTTGATACAGCGTCAAAAACTGGAACGCATGATAAAAGTGCATAAGGAAATGCGAGGGTTAGACCGATACAGAGAACAGCCCAAAGAGTATAAATACCATGACCCTTATGATGATTGGATATTTCGTCAGCTTGCGGATATAGACAACAGAAACAACATTCCCGACACTTCTCCACAAGTAGACTTCAATGAAGCAGACTATGAAGATTATCTAAAGGCGAAATGGAACAGAGGTCTTTAATTTCCTCTTGCATGGAAGATACAGCAAACAAAAAGCCCAGTAAAGAGTGCAAAGCACCACCAATGGTGGCAAGGCTCTTGACAGGGCTTTTTCTTTTCTGTGATTGGTAATCAAGAGGAAGAAAGGAAAAGTGTGCATTTTCAATGCAGAAAATATTTAAAGGGTATGCTGATTTTTATTGTGGTGGATATATGGAACTGTTATAATATGGATATGAAGAAAGCGACAAATTAGAAGTTGTAAGGATGTGTTTCAAATGACAAAAGAAGAACGACAAAAATATAAAGAACTAACAAAAGTTTTGCCTAAAATGCTTAAAGATAAAATTAAAAAATATAAGTTTAAGAAAAAAGATTTTATGATTTGGTATAGTACAAAGGAATTATTCTTTGATTTGCTTATTGGTGTGAAAGTAAAGTCAGATGATAAGTGTTATTGTACTGCTATAGAAACAATCAAACCATTGTGGTTAGATGATTTGTTATGGGATTTATTGAAAATGGAAACCAATAAAAAAGAACCATTAAGTTTGAGAACTATTGGTGCATTTACAGTTAGCGGTGCTGAATTGTTTAAAAATGAAACAGAATTAAAAGAATGGACAATCAGTGAATTAGAAGAAATCATAGATAATTATTTAGAACATTTTTATAAAACTGCTCAATCATCTTCAATCTGTGATTTTTACAATAATTTAGAAAATTCTATATACCATGTTGAATTAAGAAAAGCATTATCATTGATTCACGAGCATAAATATCAAGGTGCTTTAGATTATTTGAAAGACAAAGGTGAAGGTATTTTTAAGAATGGTGATGTATCTATAAATAATGCAATCAGAGAATACTGTATAAATCAACTTTCATAGATGGATAAAATCCAGTTTGTAGTGCAGTAAATTCCAGTTTGTAGAACTGTATTAAATCATCAAATCACATAGAGGTGGCGATTATGCGATATAAAAAATTTTTATTAGGTGTTATAGCAAGCGTGCTTTGTCTAGGACTATTAAATGGTTGTAGCAGTTATTCGCATGATTTTAACTCTAGTGAAGAAGCACAAAAATATATCTTATCCAAATTAAAGGACAAATACAATGAAGAATTTATTATTACAGAAGTGAAGAAGTACAAAGAAGAAAAAATAGGATTAAACTGGATTATGGCAGAAGTTTCCAGTAAAGAAAATTCTTCTCAAACTGCTACTATATATACACGAAATACTGGACTTTTTGAGGATAGTTACCATGTTTATTACTATTCTGATGAAATAAAAGAACTTGCAACTCCTTTATTTCAAGATAAGCCTTTTATAAGAGGTTATCAAATTGAAGTTCAAGGGCATACAACCACGACAGAATGGAATGGTAAGGAAAGTGTAGAAGAATATCTGAAAAAAAGGGAATATGAAATAGAAACAAGTATATATCTTAATGAGGGAAAAACTGATAAAGAATATGCAGAAGAACTTTCCTATATCATGCAAGAAATTGTAGAAAGTGATTTGGTTTTTAATATTTCAGTATATACAAGCGATGATAACCTTATTTTCTATTCTCTACCAGAACAGCACAGTCAACCAGACGTAGAAGTAATTTTAGAAAAAATGGCAGATGTTAAAAGACAACAAAAAACGCAAAAAGATTATAAGGAATGGAAGAAACAAAATCAGAACAATGAAACAAATTCTGATTGATGTGGCAATAAAGGAGTGAAATAAAATGATTTACGAACCCGAAAATCTAAAAAATAAAAGAGCAATATATGAAAAAAGAGATAAATGGCTTATCCGATTAGCCTTTCTATTTTGGGCGGTACTACTATTGATTTATGTGAACATAGTAATTCCCTATGTAAAATCAACAATTGGCTTTTTAGGCATTATTGTTGGTGGTATTGCTGTTATTACTATTGTTTATTTCTTTACTGTATTCTTTGTTTTAATGCGGAGAGGACGTCAGTTTAGAAAAATGAACAATGATATTGTAAGAGAATATCACGAAAATAAAAATGGAGAACTCTTTTTAGAAAAACTTCTTGCAATAGATACGAAACCTAAAGATATGAAAGATGAAATGACATGGTATCTCAATATTGCAACTGCATTTAATGTATTAGGTAAACGAAATGAATGTATTGCTTTGTTTAAACAATTAGAAGAAGTTGCAACAGAAAAAGACAAAGAATATATTCAAAATAGCATTAAATTTGTGCAAGAACAGTTAGAAAAATAATATTGACTAAGTGGTTTGGTAAAATCAAAGGAGCGATTAGGAATGACAATTCTTATTTATTTTTTAACAATAGTATTTGGTATAGTATGTTTTGTAATTATGAAAAAGAAACGCTATAAAGTCATGCCACTTATCTGTTTGATTATGTTTATTTGTTTCATTGGCTGTGGAATCGTTTCTATCTTATCTTTAACTTTGCCATATGGTGAGATTTTGGTTTATCCATTGGGAGCAATTATATTTGGTTTGGTATTTATTTTGGTTGGGGTAAATGATTTATATTCGTTATTGCGTTGTAGAGAAAAAGTGGACGGCGTGTATTGTGGCTACAATACATATTATGGTGGCAATGGCATTTCTACACAATCTCCAATATTTGAATATACATATAACGGAACTTATTATCGTGAGCAAACAGCACAAAATATATCTCATAAACGATTAAATAGGAGTATGACACGAGGAAATGTATATAGCATATATATTGACCCAAAGCACCCAGCAGTATTTATTCTGGCTAAAAAAATTAAAATAGGAACAATAGTTTCGATAATATTAGGGTTATTCATATTTACGTATGGAATTGATTTATTATTAAAATTTTTGCCTATGTTATTGAGTCGATAGTATATACTTTGTTGGTAAATTGTCTGATAACCTTATATCACATATAAAGCAGTTAGTCTTAGGATTGACTGCTTTTTTCTTACCAAAATTATAGATTGGAGTGATGAAATGATATACTCTTAGAACTTTTTAACAAGATTATTGAAGCATAAAATTTTGTTGTAGTGCTTATATGTGAATGGTATAATCGGGGTATGAAAAAAGATAAAATAGATTAGGAGTCAAGTTATGGATTATATCATAAGGGAAATTAAAAAAGCAGAATATGATTTACTCAATGACTTTTTGTATGAAGCAATTTATATTCCAGACGGTGTTGAGCCACCACCTAAATCAATAATTAACTGTCCAGAATTACAAGAATATGTTTTTGAATTTGGAAAGCGAAAAGATGATAGGGCTTTAGTTGCGGAAGTTCAAGGAAATGTCATAGGTGCTATTTGGGTACGAATAATGAACGATTACGGACACATTGACAATGATACACCGTCCCTTGCTATGTCTGTTTTTCAAAAGTATAGAGGACAAGGGATTGGGACTTCATTATTGCAACAATTATTGTTAGTGGAAAAATCTTTTGGTTATTCAAAAATTTCCTTATCTGTTCAGAAAAATAATTATGCAGTAAAAATGTATAAGAAAGCAGGTTTTCTTGTTGTTGATGAAAACAGCGAAGAATATATTATGACTATAAATCTATAACAGACAATCTAGTTTACAATTTCATATCCCTACATACAAAGCAGTTAGTCTTATGATTGACTGCTTTTTAAAAAGACACCATTTAGGTGTAATGATGTCTTTTGGGTGTTATTTTATAGTCATATCAAGGCTCATTCAATCGTGGTAAATTAGTGGTAAAATGAATGGTTTTCTATACTCCAAAATGCTTGAAAGTATAGTGGTTATGCGAATAATCCAAAATTAGATATAAAAATTATTATAAATAAATATACACTTTAATTAAGAAAATTACTAGGATAATATGATTTTAACTAAAAACCATAAAAATCACTTAGATGATCTATATTATAATCGACTAACTGTCGGATGAAAAACACTGTAATGACAGTGTTGTAAAACAAGATACTTAATAAAGACCATTACTACTAAATATCCTATCTTCATCACTATTAATTCTTCATCACTATTAATTGTTTAACTTTTTTATTTTTTTTATATAAAAAAATGACTGTTTTTCTTTTGCAAGAATATATCAGCTATTACGGGATAAAAAATAGTGCATTATTTTTTCATTCTTCTTTTTATTTTGATATAATATATCCGGGAAATGAGTATAAGTCCCAAAACTCTCATTTCTCAAACATGCAAAAGGACATGTAACACAGATAAAGAGCCCCACTAAACTGAGGTTCTTTATCTGTCTGACAAATGTTCTAACTACGTACATATATGCTAAAATTACAAAGCTAGACACAATATTTTAATTTAAATATAAGGATTGATTTCTCACTCATAATGAAGTCAATCTTTTTAATTATGTTTTGATTTTTTGTTCTTAATAACAAAAATATCCTTCTATTTCCTAGTCTGTTCTAATGATTCATATTCATAAAATATTTCATTCTTCATAAAAAATCCTCTATGACTTAATTACCAAAACAAAACTTTACTATAATACCTTCGCTTCTATCAAATTTTAGTCTCTCTATTAAATCATTATACTATCTGACCACTACCAAAATTAACAAAAATTTATTGTAAAATATTTTTTATTAGATATTTCAATATTACATTTTAACTTCATTAACTATTCAGCAGAACGAAAAGATAGCGTTTTCAAATTACTATGTTATAATAAAAGAATGATATGTGTGATATAAATGTGATATATCAGGAGGGGTGGTTATGATGAACAATAAAAATACTGCAAAGAAAATGTCGATTAATGAAAATGCTATTTTAGAAAAATATTTAAATACTCTGGCAACTCCAATTAGTAAACACAAACCTGATAAAAAACTCTCATTTATATGGGCAAATGATGCTTTTTATAAAATGACCGGGCATGAAAAAAAAGATTTTAAAATGATTTGGCAGGATTTAAAAACATACTACAAACCTTATACAGATGATTTTATTATTCTTGAAAATCAATTAGCAAAGTTGCAAGAGCATCGTGATTTACATCAAGAATGTATAATCCGAATTCCTTTTAGACATGATGAAATAAAATGGATTAAATTATCTATTTCACTTTCTTTCGAAGTAATAACAATTGCATATAACGATATTAGTAATTTAATCAATACACAGAATACACTCATTTCAACTAAAAATGTATATATAGATAACTTTCAATGGATGATGGCAGAAAATGCCGGAAATGTTTATATCAGTGATATTGACACATATGAACTTCTATATTTAAATAAAGTTGCATGTGAAACGCTTGGTACTAGAGCTGAACAAGCAATAGGGAAAAAGTGTTATGAAATCATACAAGGTAGAAGTTCCCCCTGTCCTTTCTGTACAAATAAATATTTAAAAAAAGATCAAACTTATGAATGGGAGTTTTATAACCCTTTATTAAAAAGAAATTTTATTATCAAGGATCGTATGTTGAATTGGCATGGCCACTCTGCCCGTATTGAGCTTTCCCATGACACTTATAGTACTGAATATAAGCTAGCAAAGAAAGATCAAGAACGAGAAGCAATTTTAAAAACCATTTCTGCCGCGATGGTACGTGTTGATGCAAGGGATTATTCTTCAATTCTCTGGTGCAATGATATTTTTCTTAAAATGATTGGTTATACAAAAGAACAATTTAAAAGTGAACGTTATGAGTTAAAAAGCTATATGCATCCTGAGGACTTAAAAAGAGCCAAGCAGATTGTTCATAAATTAAGAAATTCAAAAGAGAGCGTTGTATTCGAGGGACGAGTCTATACCCGTAATAAAGAAGAACGTATCTGGACACTGACATTATGCTACGTAGATGAAAGGGACAGCTGGGATGGTATCCCTTGTTTTTATAGTATGGGTCTAGATATTACAGATGAAAGACAAAAAATAAAGACATTACAGCATAAAGCAGAAAAAGATGCATTAACTGGGATATACAACCGCTCTGAAACCGAAAATCAAATAAAAAACTTTATTATTGAACATCATGACTCTAAGGGAGCACTCTTCATGATTGACACAGATAATTTTAAACAAATCAATGATACATTGGGACATATTGCTGGAGATATGGTATTAGGTGAAATGGCAACGGCTATGAAAAAGAAAGTACGTGATAGTGATGTCGTTGGTAGAATTGGTGGTGACGAGTTTATTATTTTCATGAAAAATATTACTAGCCACTTAGATGCAGAAAAGAAAGCTGAAGAACTACAAAAAACATTTGCCCATCTATTTGACAAAGAGAAAAGTAAGATTCAGGTAACAAGCAGTATTGGTATCGCTTTATATCCAAAAGATGGACATAATTTTTTGGAATTGTATGCAAATGCTGATAAAGCCCTTTACCAAGCCAAAATCCAAGGCAAGAATACATATATCGTATATAATGAAAAATCTTGTAATCAGCAAAGTATTACCGCATATTCTTCACTAGGTGCAACTATCGATTCACAACAATCTTATAGTGAAACATCTGTTTCATTAGCAGATTACGCCTTTCGTATTCTATTTCAAAACAAAGATTTAAAAACAGCTATTAATCTGATTCTTGAAATTACTGGAAAACGCTATGACGTAAGCCGTGCTTATATTTTCGAAACCATGACAGACAAAGAACATTGCTCCAATACATATGAATGGTGTAATGAAGGGATCACCGCTGTAAAAGAACAACTACAAAATATTTCTTATCATGATATGGATGAATATGAAAGAGTATTCGATGAAAATTCTATCTTCTACTGTCATGATGTCACGTCATTAAGCAAAAAACAAAGACAACTGTTTGAAGCCCAAGGAATTCATTCTACACTACAGTGTGCGTATTATGAGCAGGAAATGATTGCCGGTTTCGTTGGCTTTGATGAATGTACAGGAAAACGAATATGGACAAAAGAAGAGCTTAGAATGCTTACTCTCATATCGCAAATTATATCAATCTTTCTAAAGCATAAAGGATTAAGTGACCAAGTATCAAAATTGTAATCTAGTTATTGTTTTAGACTACTAATAAATAAAATATATCAGTAATTTAAAGATATTTAGAAAATAATCTTATATACACAAATAGGCTGGACAATAATTCCAGCCTATTTATATTCATTAATTCTCTAATCGTCTTTTAAAACTAGTAAAGCCATCTTACTTCTACCAGCAAATCATTCATTTCCTTTTCACATAATTTTAGAATAACTATTCTTCTACTACATTCTTTAAATTGTTATTCCTGGTTCTAGATGGCGCAATACTTTATTCTTAGCTTAAATTTAATTTTAACAACCTTAAAAATGTATTCTTTTACTTAATAAAAAAATATACTAAATTTATTGAATCTATTGCCTTATCAATGATTTTTGTATTATTTATAAAAAATGAAATAATTTTATTTATTTTGTGCTATAATATCCACGCAGGGAGTGATTATTAAATGAGCCAAAAGATTAAACGCGGTGATATCATTGATGTCAAAATTACTGGTATCCAGCCATATGGAGCTTTTGCCAGTTTACCAGATAATTCAACAGGATTAATACATATTTCCGAAATATCTGATAAATTCGTTAAAAGCATCGATAGTTTTGTTAAGGTGGGTGAATCAATCAAAGTAAAAGTTATTGATTTTGATCAGGAAACTAACCATGCTAAACTTAGCTTGAAAGCCATTGATAATCGTTATCGTAGACGCAATAAACGTGTTTACTATAAGAATCCTAGACGATTAATCGTTGAAACGCCTAATGGCTTCAAACCATTAGCTCTTGCCATGGAAAAATGGCTTAAACAAGGAATCACGGAGGAAAGTTAAAATGATTACATTAGATTTATCTAAAGCTAAATTAAGCGAGGATTTAGAATCATACAAGGACAAAGTAAAAGAAATCCATGATATGATTCACAACAAAACTGGAGCTGGTAATGATTTTCTTGGGTGGGTTGAATTACCTGAAAATTATGATAAAGCTGAAGTTGAATTAATTAAAGAAACAGCTGCTAGTCTAAGAGAAAAAACAGATGTGTTACTAGTTTGTGGTATTGGGGGATCTTACTTAGGTGCACGTGCAGCAATTGAAGCAATCAACGGATTATATCCAACTAATGATGTTGAAATCATTTATGTAGGAAATACTTTTTCATCAAATTATATTAAACAAGTAGCTGATTATATTAAAGATAAGGATTTTGCTATCAATGTAATTTCTAAATCAGGTACAACTACAGAAACTTCTATCGCATTTAGAATTTTCAAAGAAATGTGCGAAACTAAATACGGTAAAGTTGGAGCTAAAGAAAGAATCGTTGCTACAACAGATAAGGCTAAAGGTGCATTAAAAACTTTGGCTACTGAAGAGGGATATACGACATTTGTAATTCCTGATGATGTTGGTGGCCGTTATTCGGTTTTAACACCAGTAGGATTATTCCCAATCGCAATGGCTGGAATTGATGTAGATGCAATGTTAAAAGGTGCTAAAGATGCGATGGAAAAATACGGTAATGCTGATCTTGATCAAAATGATGCTTATAAATATGGTGTTGCTCGCCAGATTTTACACAAAGCCGGATACCCTGCTGAAATGTTTGTAACTTACGAATTACAACTAGCTATGGTAGCTGAATGGTGGAAACAACTTTACGGTGAATCAGAAGGTAAAGAAGGTAAAGGTATCTTACCTACTAGTGCTACTTTCTCAACTGATTTACATTCTTTAGGACAATTTATCCAAGAAGGTACAAAAGTTCTTTATGAAACAATCATGCAAATTAAAGAACCAGCTGGAGATATCACTATTCCTAGTGATAAAGATGATTTAGATGGTCTTAATTATTTAGCAGGTAAATCTGTAGACTATGTAAATAAAAAAGCTTGTGAAGGAACTGTTGATGCTCATGTTAATACTGGTAATGTACCTAACATTTTGATTACTTTAGATAAAATGGATGCTTATGGTTTTGGTTACATGGTATATTTCTTTGAAATGTCATGTGCTATGTCTGTATATTTACTTGGTGTTAATCCATTTAATCAACCAGGTGTTGAAGTGTACAAAGCAAATATGTTTAAATTACTTGGTAAACCAGGCTATTAATTATTATGACGATCTTTGATCGTCTTTTCTTTTGCATAAATATTTAAAATATGGCCAAAATGTAAAAGAAGTGCTTATTATATTAAACTAATTATAAAAAAATTAATTTATTATAATTTTTTTTATTGACTAATTGAAAAGTAAATGATAATATATTTAGGCACCAAGGCACTGGAGGTTTAGCTCAGTTGGGAGAGCATCTGCCTTACAAGCAGAGGGTCAGCGGTTCGAGCCCGTTAACCTCCACCATTTAAAATAAAATAGGCCGGCTTAGCTCAATTGGTAGAGCAACTGACTTGTAATCAGTAGGTTGAGGGTTCAAGTCCTTTAGCCGGCACCATGATGGAGGAGTAGCGAAGTGGCTAAACGCGGCTGACTGTAACTCAGTTCCTTTGGTTCGGTGGTTCGAATCCGCCCTCCTCCACCATTCATTGGGGTATAGCCAAGCGGTAAGGCAACAGACTTTGACTCTGTCATCTCCCTGGTTCGAATCCAGGTACCCCAGCCATTAATAATGACCCGCTAGCTCAGCTGGTAGAGCATCTGACTTTTAATCAGAGGGTCAGGCGTTCGAATCGCCTGCGGGTCACCATTTAAAAATAGTGCTATCATATTAATTCATTAAAATTGCGGGTGTAGTTCAATGGTAGAACTTCAGCCTTCCAAGCTGACTACGTGGGTTCGATTCCCATCACCCGCTCCATTAGTAAATTGCTCACACTAAGTGTGGGTTTTTTATTTTATTAAAAATTACCTGGCTTTTATAACCAGGCAATTTTGGGTAAACGAGTATATTTATTTAACATTTGCCACGCAATTACTAAAGACGCTTTTTGATTATCTATATTTTGATACATATTCAAAAGTGTTTTTTTTATTTGTGCATCATTACAATCATCATTGATTGCCAGCTGCATAAATTCACTTGGAAACAATAATCGTGAATAGAGATAAATTATTTCATCTACTGTTAGAGCGCTAATCTGAATGTACTGTTCTAACTGTTCAACTGAAATCAAATTATTTTTATAGCTACTGGCTAAATCCTTGACTCTTGAAGCTATGACTAAATTAGCTGGACAGCAAAGCATCTCATAGTTATCGATCATATTAAAGTGTTCTATCCCCGCAACTAGCTTAGTTTCTTTAATTTCATTTAACACGCTAATTGCGGCTTCTCCAAGACCTTGATAGTAATATGACAGCACTACAAAATGTTCAAAATGACTGATTCTTGAAGCATAGTTACCAATCTTGCACTTTGCTTCATCAAGAATTGCACACCAGCTTTCTTTAATTTTTAAAACTTCAACCTGAATATCTAAAGGTCGCAAAGAATATTGTAAAAACATTTCAAAATGATAATCTTCGATTTGATAAGTATACAATATATAGTCCATTGAGATAGGACGATTAAAACAGTTATTAACAACCATGAAACCATTTAGTCCTAATGCATTTACATAGTATGGATAGTCATTAGTAAAATTATTAACCTTGCATAAATAATAAAAATTACCTTGAAAACTAAAGAAATCACTTTCTTGTTCTAGATAGATCTGATAAAAACGTTGTAAAATTTCTAATTCTGATACCAATTAGGCACCTCCCCTTCAATAATTTCCATCACTAATGGATAGTCATAGTCTTTATTAAACTCCTCGTTATAAAATGGTAATAATACCATCATCTTAATTTTAATAACCAATTTCAAAGAAACCATAACATGATTCACACCGTAGCTTTTAACATCTTTTTCGACTGAGCAAGTAATCGCAGATATAGTTTCATATTTAAGTTTTATTTTAGGTCCAACACCTGCTAAGAAAGGATTTTGTGTTAATGCTCCAATGGGAATAGAAGCGATTACCCCACCTTCGTCACTCATCTTTTGAAATCGACGTTGATAAAAAGAATTATCTGTTTTTTTATATGTTCCTTCTTCAATCGCTACAAACAATTCATCTAATTTATTAACCATTTTAGCTCCAATACTTGAAGCATAACTCGTATTAAAATTAATTGTCGCAATTTCATCACCATTACGATTGATCTTGATCAGTTCCTGATGGTCTAATGTAACTGGAAAAGGGGTATTGTTGATTACCATCTGACAAAACCGATTTATTTCTTTGTCTGCAATCTTCTTTAATGCAGGAGTAATATTAACACTAAGAACTTGAATAACAATTGCTAAAATAATGGTAATTACAATAAATATATATCGTTTTTTCATTAAACCACCAATATATTATATTTAGTTTTGTTTCTAATTATACCTCGAAGAAACCATCTTATATATTTGGATAATAATACTTGGAAATGCTGCAGAAACAAAAATTATTGCTAATTGTTTTAGTGATAGTTCACTAATTGAAAAAAGTGAATGAAAATTAGGAGAAATTAGAATCCATGTTAATAATGATACTCCAATTACAAAAGCTCCAACACTATAATAATTTACAGGAATTTTATATAGTGGCAAGTTACTTCGACAGTTAAATCCATGCAATAGTCGCGCCAAACAAAGTGTTCCAAATGCCATTGATGAAGCAGTCAATTCATCACTGCGTAAACCAATAAAATAAGCTAACATTGTGAAAATACAAATTATTATCCCTTCAAAACTCACTTGTAAAATTGTCTCTTTATTAAGTAATGAATCGCCCGATCCCCGTGGCTTTTGCTTTAGAATTTCATCACTCCCCTTTTCCATCCCAATCGCAATGGCCGGTAAAGAGTCTGTAATTAAGTTAATAAATAGTAAATGAACCGGCAAAAAAGGAGTTGGTAAAATTGCAAATGATGTAACTAAAACACAAATTATTGCGGATAAATTCCCAGATAAAAGATAGATAATTGAATTTTTAATATTTGTATATACATTTCGGCCAGTAATGATTGCTTTAACGATAGTTGCAAAGTTATCATCTGTCAGAATCATACTAGCTGCATCCTTAGAAACTTCACTCCCCGTAATTCCCATCGCTACCCCAATATCACTTTGTTTCAAAGCCGGAGCATCATTAACACCATCACCGGTCATTGCAACAATTGCTCCACGTGCTTGCCAAGCTTGAACAATTCTAATTTTATGTTCTGGTGCAACTCGCGCATAAACAGATACATGTGGCAAGTAATTCCGCAATTGCTGATCAGTAAGTTTATCTAACTGAGTTCCCTCTAAACATTTATCACCTTGCTTAAAAATACCAATTTTCTTTGCAATACTGCACGCAGTTACAACATGGTCACCAGTTATCATGATTGGTTTAATCCCTGCTAAAATGCAATCTTTGACCGCCTGAGCGCTTTCAATGCGAGGAGGATCAATTAAAGATACTAGACCAACAAAAACTAAATCATTTTCATCCCTTTTTTCTAATGTATTACGATAAAACTCTTTATACGCAAATCCTAATACACGCTTTCCCTGGCGCGCCAAAGCATCATTTTGTTCCATAATACGCTGCTTATCTTTATTAGTAAAAATTTCTTTATATCCATCTATTAATATTCGATTACATCGTTTTAATAAAACATCTGGGGCTCCTTTAGTGTATAGATGATTCTTTGAAGTAACACTCATCAGCTTTCGGGTGGAATCAAACGGCAATTCCTGTTGACGTTTAGTCTGCAATCGATATGCGTTTTTATAATTATAATCTTGATATAATTCCAGTAAGGCAATCTCTGTTGGATCACCAATACTCTGTGCTTTAGAAATAGTAGCATTATTACATAAAACAAAAGCCTTTAATAAGATATTATGACAATATTCATGATGATTTAAACGATTTGCTTGTATTAACATCCGATTTGTATATATATCGACTGCTGTCATTTTATTTTGGGTTAATGTTCCTGTTTTATCTGAACATATCACTGAAACACAACCAAGGCTTTCCACAGCATTTAAATTTTTAATAATTGCATTTTCTTTAGCCATTTTTTGAGTTGAAATCGACAAAACAATAGTCACAATTGATCCTAATGCCTCAGGAATCGCTGCAACAGCTAATGCTACTGCAATCATCAAAGCATCGAGCAATTGTTCTTTTGCGATAAAGACATCCATAAACAAAACAATAATACAGATTGAAATAATGCCAATTGACAATTTTACTGAAAATTCATCTAACGTCTTTTGTAATGGCGTACGACGCTGTTTAGTTGCATTCAACATCTCAGCAATCTTTCCTAACTGCGTTTTCATTCCAATGTTTGTAACAATATATTGCCCTGTTCCATTTGTAACTAAGCTTCCTGAAAAAACCATATTTGTCATATCTCCAATAGTACATTGATGATTTATTGCAACTAACTGCTTTTCGACACTATTTGACTCACCTGTCAATGCACTTTCATTAACTTGAAGATTATTCGCTTCTTTTAAGCGTCCATCACCAGCAATTACATCTCCAGCCTGGATAAATACCAAATCACCTACTGTCAATTCGTTTGATTTAATTTCAACTAATTTACCTTCACGCAACACCTTTATTTTTGGCATAGATAATTTTTTTAAACTATCCAAAGATTTCTGTGCTTTTACAGTTTGAAATGTCCCTAGCAATGCATTTAAAGTAATTACAACCAAGATGACCAATGTACTTTCAAATTCTCCGCTAATAGCTGAAATAATACCCGCACAAATCAAGATTATTACTAATAAATCTTTAAACTGATCAAAAAAGATTCCCCAAACACTTTGACGCTTTTCACCAATAATTTCATTTCTTCCATATCGTGTTTGACGCTTAATTACATCTTTTTGACTTAATCCATTATCACTGACTCCTAGTGCTTGCTGGACCTCTTTAAACGATTTTTGATATGCTTCCATATTATCCTCCTGTAACCCAATTCATTAATATTAACTATACAAAAAAGGACATAAAAAAAATGTTAAAATTTAATTACTTTGCTAAATAATTAAATCTTAACATTATTACTATTAACGTTTCTTTAAAACAGCTTTAAACATTCCAATAAAAATATCACCAGAAATAAAGTATGCGTAGCCAAGCGCAATAACAATATTTAATATCCATAAAATTTTATCTCCCGACCATGCTAAAGACATACTAATTATAAAAATTACGATTGTCAACACTGTTAGACGTTTATTTATTTTTAAACGTACATAGCGCCGATTCAAATCAAAGAACCGATATCCCGCTAAAAATAAATTCGCAGCCAATGTTGAAAGAACAGCTGCCTGTACTCCAATAATATTAATCAAACCTAAATTGATGATAATATTGATTATAGCTGCAATAGTCGTTGTTACCGACATATTTTTAGCACTTTTAACAGCTACATAAATACTTCCAAAAAATTGTGAGAAGCAATAAAAATATGTAGCTAAAATTAAGGTTGGGGTATAATCGAAAGCACTATATAATTCTTTATTACGGCATAAAATTCCAAAGATGATCGGTGATCCAGCCACTAATAAAACTGAACCTGCTGAGACAATGCAAAACAACATCCGAAACATCCTATTATAATACCTGCCACTATCAGGATCATTTACACTCCTTGTTGCCGAATCTGTCCAAGCTAAATTAAAGGCCGGATATAAGATATTAACAATCGAAGGTATTTTATTAGCCAAGGCATAAACTCCATTTGGCCCTGCCCCTAGAAAAATTGAAATAATCCATCGATCAGACAATTGATTAATATACCATGATACCATATTAGGTACAAACGGTAATGCATAGCCAAGCATTTTAAGAGCATATTCGCTACTAAAATATTTAAAATTAAAAAATTTAAAAATATTACATACGCATAGTACATAAATAAAGCCGACTACATCAGCAGCTACTAATGCTATTAAAACCCCAATATACCCTGTCTTTAGCCACAATAAACAAACTGAGACAACAACAAAGTTGACTATTACAACTAACGCCGCCAAAATAGAGTACTCTTTATATTTGGAAAAAGCCCTTAAAACAAACCTAGAAGTTGTTGCAATAATCTCAATCCATATATATCCAATAATCAATAGCTTAAAACTGCCTTCAAACATGCTGATTGGCACAAACAGACAAATAATCGCAGCAATCACCATAAGTCCAAAAATCATTACATATCCGTTAGTAATGACACGCCGTTGTTCTTTTTCACTTTTAGCATCAACAAGAAATCTAAATAGAGCCTGTTCAATTTGCAACGTACATAAAGGTACAATAAATGAAAGAATCGTCGTTGTAACTAAATCTAATTGCCCATACTGCGCATCAGTAGTTGCACTAGTAATAATTGGCGTAGTCAATAAATTAATAATCCGAGGCAGAAAAGTCCCCAACGCCATAATTAACGTATTTTTAACTAATGTTTTCTCTCTTGACATAATTTCACCCTACTTTATATTCCCCATTATAACAAAACCGTGATTATTTTTCATTAATAATCTTTTTAATCGGCAAATCAAATGGTTCTACTGGTAAATTTGCAACTTCTTGGAAACTAAATGCCAAGCCAATTACATTACCACAATAATCACTTAAATAGCGGTCATAATAACCACCGCCATAACCTAATCGATTACCACTTTGATCGTAGCCAACCATTGGTACAATTAGTAAATCAAGATTATCTTTAGTAACAGGATGACTATTATTAGGTTCTAAAATTCCAAAATTACTTGTCTTTAATTCATTGATTGAATTAATTTGATAAAAATCCATCTGTTTACCACTAATTTTTGGAACACAGACAATTTTATTATTAATTATTTCCTTAATCAAACTGATTGTTTCTACTTCATGTCTAAAAGAAACATAGATTCCAATTGCTCTTGCCTCAATAAATTCAGGTTGCTGTTTTAATTTAGAAACAATAAAATTAGATTTAGATGCATAAGTTTCGCTATCTAAATCTAATCTTGCTTGAATCAATTGTTTCCGTAATACTTTTTTATCCAATACCCTGATCCCCAAAATCCAATTTAATTAATTGATTTAGTTCAACAGCATATTCCATTGGTAATTCGCGAGCAAACGGCTCAATGAACCCCATTACAATCATTTCCATTGCTTCTTTTTTTGTTAAACCACGAGACATTAAATAGAAAAGCTGTTCTTCAGAAATTTTTGAGACAGTCGCCTCATGCTCAATAATAGAATCATTATTTCGCATCCAATTAACCGGAACTGTATCACTAGTTGAAATGTCATCTAAAATCAACGTATCACATTCAACCTTGCTTTTTGAATTATAAGCTTTAGCACCATGCTGTACCATTCCCCGGTAATTGACTTTTCCACCGCGGCGAGAAACTGATTTAGAAACAATACTACTTGATGTATTAGGCGCTAAGTGAATCATCTTTGAACCTGAATCCATAATCTGATTCTCACCCGCTACAGCAATAGTAATACAAGAACCTTTTGCTCCCTCTTCCATCAACACACAAGTTGGATACTTCATAGTTACAGCACTACCAATATTTCCATCGACCCATTCCATTGACCCATTTTTAAATACTTTTGCTCGCTGAGTTACTAAATTCAAAATGTTGTTAGACCAGTTTTGAATCGTTGTATAACGGCATTTTGCTCCTTCACCCACAATAATTTCAACAACCCCAGCATGAAGAGAATCACGAGAATAACTTGGTGCAGTACACCCTTCAACATAGTGGATATCCGCTCCTTTATCAACAATGATTAAAGTTCTTTCAAATTGTGCCATTTGCTCAGAATTGATTCTGAAATAAGATTGTAGTGGCTTATCTAATTTCACTCCTGGCGGTACATAAATAAAAGATCCCCCAGACCAAACAGCTCCATTTAAAGCTGAAAATTTATTGTCATTATAAGGAATAACAGTATCAAAATATTTTCTAAATATTTCCGGGTACTCACGTAAACCACTATCGATATCTAGGAAAATAACACCTTTTTCAGTAACTTCCTTTAACATGTTATGATAAACAACTTCTGATTCATACTGAGTACTAACTCCCGATAAATACTTTTGTTCTGCTTCAGGAATACCTAATTTATTAAATGTTTGTTTAATTGTTTCAGGTACTTCTTCCCATTTATTCGTTTGTTTATCACTAGGACGAACGTAATAAGTATATTCATCAAAATCAATACGGTCTAAATTAACGCCCCAAGTTGGCATAGGCTTTTCCATAAAGCAGCGATAAGATTTTAGACGATATTCAAGCATCCATTCTGGTTCATTCTTAATTTTTGATATTTCAGTAACAATTTCTTCATTTATTCCTTTAGGAGTCTTGAAAACTGAAACATCACCATCATTAAAACCATAGGCATATTCCTGATCAGGAATTTCATTTTTTATATCTGCCATATGTTTCCTCCTATTCTTTATCGAGGATCTGTTTGATTCCTGTCCATCCTAAAGTAGCACACTTAATACGATTAGCCTGTTTATGAGTATTCATAAACGCAATTGCTTCTTCCAAAATTTCAGGGTCATAATCCTTTTCATAAATCATATTATTGTAATTTTCAATAATAACATTAGCTTCATCAATTGTTTTACCAATCAATAATTCACTCATAATTGACGTACTAGCAGTACAAATTGCACATGCTTCGCCATCAAAACGGATATCTTTAATAACACCATCTTCAATTAAGGCTTGCACATCAATATCGTCAATACAAGTTTCTGAATCCATATTTACTGACTGATAATTATCATCATCTACTAGTCCATGATTACGTGGATTTTCATAGTGATCCATAATTATTTGTCGTAACATCATACTATCCAAAGAAGGCATCTAAAAAGTCATCTCCTTTCTTACATACCTCAATAAATCTGTCAATTTCTTCAAATGTATTATAGAAATAGAATGATGCTCTAAGAGTTTGACTAACATCTAAAAATTCATCAAGAATCTTAGCACAATGTTGCCCAGCTCTTATTGCAATACCATATGTGTTAAATAGTGAAGCTCCGTCCTGACTAAAAACACCTTTGATATTAAAAGCAATCGCTCCATGACCATTTGGATTATAAACTTCCAAATTATCTAATTCTAACATTTTTTTAACCGCATATTGACGTAATTCTAATTCATAATCACGAATATTGTCCATCCCAATTTCTATTAAATATTCAATTGCGGCACCTAAACCAATGACACCCTCAATATTAGGTGTTCCAGCCTCAAACTTAGCCGGTGCATTTTTTAATTTAATCCTTCCACAGCTCTTATATCGGGCATTGCTTCCACCACCCCAACGAGTTGGTTTTGTTTCTTGTAATAAATCATATTTACCATAAAGAATTCCCACCCCAGTTGGTCCGCACATTTTATGTCCAGAAAAAACTAGAAAATCAATATCTAATGTTTGGACGTCAACCTTTTCATGAGGAATACTTTGCGCACCATCAACACAAACGATAATACCGCGCTCATGAGCAATTTGACAAATTTCTTTAATTGGTCCATCAAATCCAAGAACATTTGAAACTTGAGCTATTGAAATAATTTTTGTTTTATCACTAATTGCTTTTAAAACATTAGCAACAGTAAGACGTCCTTCATCATCTAAATCAATATATTTAACCGTACTTCCCACCGTATCACAGACTTCAAACCATGGTAAAGTATTTGAGGCATGCTCAGCAACGGTTAAAAGTATTTCATCACCTTCATCTAGATGCGTCATCCCATAGCCAAATGCTATCATATTTAGCCCGTCTGTTGAACCATATGTATAAACTACTTCTTTTCGATCGCAATTTATTAATTTTGCAACTAAATCACGTGTCTTTTCGAACTGTGTATCAACATCATGCGATAAGTCATAGTCACCACGATGTGCATTACCCGAATAGTTTGTCAAATAATTACATACAGCATCAATTACACACTGAGGCTTTAAAGTTGTAGCGCCATTATCAAAATAAATCAGTGGTTGACCATGCATCGTAGCACCATTTAACATGGGAAAATCCTGACGAATTTTTTCTACATCTAACATTAAATCCCCACCTTTTCTTTTAATGTTTCGTTAAACATCTCTCTTAAATCAGCATTATCTATAAATTCCATGACTGGAATAAAATATCCATAAGTTACTAAATGCATTGCATCTTTTTTACTTAAACCACGAGATTGGAGATAATACAAATGATCCTCATCAATCTTACCGACACTAGCACCATGACTTGCTTTTACATCATATTCATCAATATATAAATATGGATTTGCCTTGGCATTACATTTCTCATCAAAAACAATAATTTTATTTGTTTGATGACTGCTAGATTGATGATTTCCTTGTTTAATTGTTCCAATCCCATCGATAACTAAATTAGATGCATCCTTAACAACACCATAATTATCCATAATCCCGGTTGTATGTGGTGCAAAATGCGTTAACGAAAATGTCATATGCTTCTTTTCCTGTCCTTTAGCTAATGAAGCTAAGCGCACCGTACTATTAGCGTTAGAACCATTCAAAGCATGATTAACATTCATTTCAATACTTGAATCTGATAACTCAACATAAGCGCATCTTACATTACTATCACGCTCAACCGATACATTTTCAGTTACTTCAACAGTCCCGTTGACACTGCTTTGATTATCGTTATATCTTAAAATATTACTATTTTGCAATACTTCAATGTTTTTAACTAAAGATGCTGGAACTTTAAAATCATAAGTCTCAATTAATTCCAGTTGTCCTTTAATCTTTAGGTCAAAACAATATTTTCCTTCTTGATCAATTAGATAAATAATTTGTAATGAGGCAGCATCTTTAACATCGATTTTACCATCATTAATAGCAATTCCTACATTTTCTGGGTGACATTCAATTGTACCATTATGAAATACTAAATAATTTTTAATCTCTTTTAACTGTTTCATTATTTAGCTTTCATTCTTTCTTTATTGGCACAACTTTCAAGTAAAATCGGTTTCTTTTCATCAGTAGCGATTTCAACTCCTAATTCTTTTACCCAGTCATAGCCTTCTTGATCAATTTTTTCTACTACTTCAATTCCACCACTTAAAATAATTTTACCATTAACTAATACATGAACGTGACTTGGTGGCACCAATTCAAACAACCGTTCATAGTGAGAAACCATAATACATCCAAAATCATCTGATTTCATAGCGTTAATTGCTTGTGATACTATTTTTAACGCATCAACGTCCAAACCTGAATCAATTTCATCTAATAGAGCAAACTTAGGTTGTAATAATTTCATTTGTAGAATCTCATTACGTTTCTTTTCTCCACCAGAGAAGCCTTCATTTAGATAACGATGTGCTAAATTCTCATCCATTTTCAAATCAGCAATATTTTTATCCAGTGCTTTTACAAATTTAAATAAAGATACTGGTTTTTCTTGATGTGCATTTAATGCAGCTCTTAAAAAATCTGAAGTTGTAACACCCGGAATTTCTTGAGGATACTGCATTCCTAAAAAGATTCCTGCCCTACTTCTTTCATCAACACTCATTTCTAAAACATTTTGATCATCTATGTAGATACTACCTTGAGTAACTATATATTTAGGATGCCCCATGATAACTGATAATAATGTTGATTTTCCATTACCATTTGGCCCCATAATCGCATGGGTTTCACCAGTATTAACAACAAGATCGATACCTTTTAAGATTTCTTTTTCTCCAATACTGACATGCAAATTTTCTATTTTTAAAGTTGACATAATTAAGCCCCTTTCTATCCTTACTAATTCTACTAGATAAGTTATCAAAAAACAAATAAAATGATAAATTATAGCAAAAATTTTTACTATTTTCCAATCAAAATCTAGCACAATTTATATTATAACCACATTGTGACCAAATTATCGATAATTATCAAGAGATTTGCTCTATTATAATATTCTAATCATAACATCCAATTGCTTTTTTTAGATGAAAATTATAAAACTTTATACATTTTAACTATTTTTGATTTTTCTAAAATAGAAATTCAATTCAATTTATATTATTAGTAAATTGTGGTATATTTATATGTAATGGGGGTGTAAAAATGGAATTTCTAAAAGCATTATTTAAAATTATTTCATCAAAAAAAATCACCCATACTTTATTAAATGTGATGATCGTTTTAGTAATATTACTATTAATTATTGCCACTGGTGATTTATGGTATGGGGTGTTATCAGCGATCTGGCTGGTTTCTAAACCATTTATTGTCGGATTTACAATTGCCTTTGTTTTAAATCCACTGATAAATTATATTGAAAAGTATGTTACTAAACGAAGCATTGCCGTAACAATGGTCTACTTAGCTGCTTTTGCTATTTTAACTTTATTAATTTCTTTAGCTGTACCAATGATTTATGAAAGTATCTCTGAAATGTTCCCGGCTTTTTACTCAGGACTTGGTGAAATTGGTGTGTTTGTTAAGGAAAATTTCAATTATGATATTTCTTCTTTAATGCGCCATATTCAGAATATTGTCAATGCTTTCTTTAAAGATTCAGTTGTTTTAGATACAACTATAGATGTTTTAAATCAAGTTATGATCAATGTCACTAATTTTTTAATCTACATCATTCTAGCAATTTATATGTCTAGTAATTTTAAAAATATCCGTAGTCATATTCGTAATATTACATATCGTATTGATAAAACATTGCCAATCTATTTACGTGAAATTGATTCTTCTTTAGTACAATATGTTAAAGCTTTCTTTATTGGAGCAATCGCTCAAGCAATTACAACAATGCTGATGTATCTAGCAATTGGTCATCCTAACTGGTTAATTCTTGGGTTTGTTTCAGGAGCCAGCTCCATTATTCCATATGTTGGCCCAATCGTTGCGAATTGTTTAGGATTAATTACTTCGTTAGGAATGGGAACTACTACAATTGTTATTTTATTTATTTTGATTTTCATTCAATCGACGATTATGTCATATGTGATTACTCCACGTATCTATTCATCTAGAATTGATTTGAGTATAATGTGGGTACTTTTTGGGATTCTCTCTGGTTCTTCTCTCTTCGGTATTTGGGGAATGGTAATCGCTATGCCACTATTAGTAAGTGCTAAAATAACTTTTCAAGTTTATAAAGAAAATCATCAAAATGAAAAGCTTATGGAATGATACGCAGCAGCGTATCATTTTTGTTTGAATTTAAAAGTAATTTATATTATAGTATGTACTGGGTGATAAAATTGGAAAAAGTGAATAATAAAATTACAAAAAAAATAAAAAGAATCTTTCCGCCATATTTTAAAGAAGAGTTATTTAATTGTATAACTCATGGAATTATGGCATTTATCATGTTACTTCTAATCCCAGCTTGTGCTGTATATGCATATGTTAAAGGTGGTCCTATCCAATCTTTTGGAGTTAGTGTTTTTACAATTTGCATTTTTTTAATGTTTCTTGTTTCAACTCTATATCATGCTATGGATCATGACAGTCCTCATAAACAGGTATTCAGAATCCTTGATCATATCTTTATATATTTTGCAATCGCTGGAAGTTATACCCCAGTTGCTCTGTGTTTAATTAAAGGATATCAGGGAATCATCATCCTTGTTATTCAATGGGCAATGGTAATAGTAGGAATTTTATATAAATCTATTTCAATAAAAAGTTTACCAAAGCTTTCGCTAACTATCTATCTAGTTATGGGATGGACAGCCATCCTATTTATGCCTTCAATCATTCAAAATTCTAGTGCTGTTTTTCTCTGGCTAATTGTTATCGGTGGTTTAATGTATTCAATCGGAGCATACTTTTATGCAAATAAAAAAATACCCTACAACCATGTAATCTGGCATATATTTATTTCAATAGCTTCTATCTTACATTTTATTGCAATAGTTTTTTATATTTAAAAGGATGTCTTGACGACATCCTTTTTTAATTAGCACATATTACAAATGATTACTAATAAAATGAATAAAACTAAGATCAATGTAAAAGAATTATCTTGGCATGCCATTGTAATCGCCTCCTTTTTATTACATACAATAGATACCTACAATAACTAGAATAATAAACAAGACATAGATGTTTACATTAGTGCATTTACAGTTATTCATCAAATCCCCTCCTACCACCTACATATTATAAATTATGTTAAAATAACAATTGGCAATGTGTTTTTGCCTAATTTATTGAAATTAGATGCGATAAATAGTATAATTGTAACGTTATGGAAAGATAAGGAGGAAAGATATGAAATTAGGTAAATGTGCTGCGGCACTAGTCGTGACTAGTTTCTTATTAACTGGTTGTCAAAACAGCTCGAAAACAGTTAAAGAAGATGGGAAATATATAGTTGCTTCTTTAAACAGTGGGAAAAAAGATAAAAATATTTTTGCGGATGATATTTTTAACGATGTAATATCTACTGCCAGTGGAAAAAGTTCATACTTTAATGCCGTGCTTCAACAATTAATGGATCAAAAATTCCCAATCGATGAGGATATGGAAACTGATGCTAATGAAACAGTTGATCAAATCCAAACTTACTATGAAAATCAATATGGCGATAATGCTGAAACTCAATTACAAACAGCGTTAAGTTCAAGTGGATTTAATTCACTTGATGAATATCGTGAAAACATGGTGAGAGTCTATCAAAGATGCAACTTTTTATTAGCTTACGTTGAAAAGAACTTTGATGAAGTTTTCGATGATTATTACACTCAAGCAAGTCCACGTGAAGCTAGTCTTATTAAAGTTTCAATGACTGATGTTGAAAATCCAACAGCTGATGAAACAGCAAAATTGAGTGAAGTCACTGCTTTATTAAGCTCAAGTAAAAGTTTTGGAGATATCGCCAAAGATTACTCTGATGATACAAACACTAACAAGAATAAAGGAAAATTAGGTATTGTAGATACTACAAGTGGTCTTTCACAAACATTCGGTAGTGATGTTGAAACTAAAATATTAGCACTTGCCAGTGGTGAAACTAGTGAAGCCATAAAAGGTACTGATGGATATTATTTTGTAAAAGTTACTAGTACTGATAAAGATAGTATAAAAAAAGAAATAAAAAAAGATTTATCTATTGATACTCCATTGATTGCATATGATAAGTATATGAGCTATATTGTTTATCAATCTTATAATGTTAAATACGATGATAAAAATACTGAAAAAATAATTAATAATGTAATTGATGAAGCTTTAAAAGAACGCGAAACTAGCCGAGGAGGAACAAACTAATGAAGAAAAAAATATTTCCTTTAGCAATAGTTGCAACTCTTTTGGTCGGATGTAGTTCTTCTAGTGCAACTACTTATACTTCAGAAATAAAAGATGGAGATAAGACTATTGCAACTGCTGATGATGTTAAAATTAGTAAAAATGATGTTTACCATTATTTACTAAAAGAATATGGAAGTTCTGAAGTTCTTTCATTAGCTTTAACTTATATTGCTGATCAAGAACTGACAGACAAGGATGCAGTGCAAACTAGAATTAATGAAAAGGTTGCAAGTTTTACTGAAAACTTAACTACTTCATTAGAAGAATATGCTAAACAATATGGTTATGAAACTGAACAAGAATATATCGATGGTGTTTTAACTTTAGGAGTAAAACAAACCATGCTTAAAGAAAAATATATTAAAGATAACTATGATGACCTGGTTAAAGAATACAAAGTTAAATATTTAAAAATTATTACTTTAGACACTGAATCAGCTGCCTTAAGTTTAATTGATAAAGTTAAAGATGGCAGTGATTTTGACACTTTAATGACTGAAAACAATGGTACTGATGCTGGTATGGTCACTACTAAAACAAGCAGTGTCGACTCAAAAATTATTAAAAAATTAGATAAATTTACTAAAGATGGTATTTATAATAAAGTGATTAAGACATCTGAATCTAAATATGCTGTAGTTTATGTTTACAATACAGATAAAAAAGATCTAAAAGATGAAATTATTACTAATTTAGCTTCTGTTAGTGATATGTCTACAAAAATGGAAACATATTATTTAAAGAAATACAATTTTGATGTATACGAATCAGCAATCAAAGATGAAATTAAAGAATCAAATGAAGATTATTTCGGATAAGGGGTTTCCCCTTATCTTTTTTCTATGTTAGAATAATATTATGGAGGACTTATAGAAATGGAGAATTGTATCTTTTGTAAAATCGCTAATAAAGAAATACCTGGTAAAATTGTATATGAAGATGATTTATGTCTAGCTTTTTTAGATTTGAGTCAAACAACTAACGGACATACATTAGTTGTTCCTAAAACACACTATCAAAATATTTTAGATGTTGATAAAGAAGTTTTGAGCCATCTAATCAAAGTAACAAAAAAGCTTACTAACCAAATAATCACTAATTTAGACGCAAAAGGCGCGAATGTGCTTACCAATGCAAATGAAGTGGCTGGTCAAACTGTTATGCATTTTCATATCCATATTATTCCAAGATATAATGAAACAGATCAAATCAAAATCGACTTTACTGATCGTAGTCAAGAAGTTGATTTAGATAATATTTTTAATAAAATAAACAGCTTATAAAACTTAGATATTTTCGCTAAATTAAAGTAATTTACTCTTGTATATTACTTATTTAGCGTTTTTTTATCAAAATCATTTTAAATTGATTATCCTATCTGTAATTATAAAAGTTAAAAAAATGACGATACTTAATCTAAATGTTATAATTTATTTAAAATTATTGACTTTGGAGGAAGTTAAAACTATGAAGTATTTTTTAATCGAAGGTATCGTTACTCATCCTGAACGAATGACAAATGAAATGATGCAAGAGCATCAAAAATATACAAATCTTTTAATGAAAGCGGGGAAAGTACTCTTTTCGTCATTAAAAAGCGATATGAGTTCTTCAATAACTGTAATAAAATCTAGAAATGAAATTGAAATACAAGAATTTTATAAACATGAACCACTTTTTAATAATAATGTGTTAAGTTATCACATTTCCGAATTGCAAATACATTATCATACTTCTGAAACTGCTAATTGGTTTTAAAGTGAGAGCCTGTAAATTATTTTGTGTAAAGTCTGTTTCCAATGATAGAATTTGATGAGTAATTGTATTGAGTAATCATACAGTTACTTTTTTATATCATATCATAATATATTTAATTGTAAATGTTCTCGTTAACCCCTCCCTTCAAAGATGATTTGAAGACTAGAATATATAATTCCCCAATTACCATATGGGACATTCCATTTACTTGTTATTTTATCTTGAGCTAAGTACAAAGATTTAAATAAACTTTCATCTGTTGGGAATACTGTTCTTATTTTAGTAAACTTTCTAAAT